>ERZ869909.29-NODE-29-length-201457-cov-8.972530_pt1 | contig 201457 bp, 147 predicted proteins | sample MGYA00520892_ERZ869909 | MGnify/ENA primary metagenome ERZ869909 (study PRJEB32215, sample SAMEA104723947) | bioreactor metagenome | biome: bioreactor; feature: anaerobic bioreactor; material: water | place: China | collected 2015-03-12 ... | reverse complement strand
AAAATCAAAGTGCTGGAACCCCAGAGCCTGGTGGAGTGGATGCGCGAAGAGACACGGAAGATGTATGCGTACTATCAAGACTGAGCTATCCTTTCTAACCTAACCGTTTCAAAAACAAAGCATGAGATCAGACTTGTTTGAATCCGGGCAGAACCCGCTTAGTGAAAAGATCTGGACTGCCATCCGGATGCTGAAAACCCATCCACTGGAGAAAACAGAGCATTGCGTGGGGTTGTTTCTGCTCTCCCTGCAACACGAGAAAGGCATTGAGGATTCTGCCCTCCAGCTTAAAGGGCCCATTACGGTAATCAGTGAGGCTTGTAAAGCCGGTGCCGGGGAAACCGCAGCATTTTATTCTGCAGCATACGAAGTGTTTGCACCGGTACTTGAGAAGATACCCGATGAAGAGCTTACCAGGCTTATGCAAAGCTTTTCAGCACTGACACCAGAGATTTCCAATGAAGCATACGGCCAGGTATTCGATGCCGTGCTTTATCAAATGGCCCGTTTTTACGGACCTGGATTTGGCGAAGCCCTCTTGCCCGAGGAGGTGGCACGGTTTATTTGCCAGCTGGCTGATGCAGGGCCCGATGCAACCATCTACAACCCTTTTGCCGGCTTTGCCTCTTTTGGTGTTTTTGCAGGAGATTTTAAAAGGTATGTGGCCGAGGAAATTGATCCGATTATTCATCAGACCGGATTGCTCAGGTTAAGGGCGCATGGAAAGCTAGGTTTTTCCGAATTAAAAAAACAAGACAGTATTGAAAGTCTCAAACCTGCGGATCTGTATAACCCCAAAAATGATGGCTATGATCTGGTAATTGCCAATCCGCCTTATGCTTTGCGGGTGGATAAGGCAATTGGTGGAATGAAAAGACAGGAAGCAACTGAATACTTTATAGAACAAGCTTTGGAATATATAAAGCCTGGGGGGAAACTTATTGCATTAGTATCCGGCAGCTTTCTTTTTAACCAAAGAAACAGCATTAAAGAACTACGGAAACTACTTACAGACCAAAACCTCCTGGATGCAGTAATTGCTTTGCCTTCCGGATTGCTATATCACACCTATATGAGTGCTAACATACTGGTAATTTCCAAAAAGAAGGAAAAGAAAAAAACCGTAACTTTTGCAGATGCAAGTCAATTTATTGAAAAATCGGACAGTAAAGAGATAAGAAAACTTTTGCAGTACAAAGATCTGGTCTTGCATCTTAAAAACAACACAAAATCTGATCATCTAACAGAAGTCGACAAAGGCATTATCTCCCAATTCGAATATAATCTAAATCCATTACTCTATCTTGAAAGCTATAAAGAACCCTATATAGAAAGAAAACATCTTACCTCATTGGGTAAGGTCATTGAACCAATACAAACAAGGACAAGATTAAGTGAAAACAGCAAAAAAGAGGGCTTTGTGATTTCCCCCAAAGACCTTAATGCACATGGCGAAGAACTATTAAAAACTGACAAGCTTCAACTCATGGAACTGAAGCGGCCCTTGGGTGAAGTTACTGAGAGTTGCCTTTTACTTTCCATGACAGGTAAGGATCTCAGACCAACTTATTTTCAATATCAGAACACCCCGGTTTATATCTCCCCCGCCGTTCGCGCATTCCGTATAATCAACAGTAAAGTTGACCCCGCGTATCTTATTTACACCCTAAATTCCCCTGGCTTTCGTAACCGGGTTAGAACCGGAACCAGTAATCTTCAGCATGTGCTCTCGAACAAGGAGTTACTTAATTTCTCCATCAACCTCCCCCCTCTTGAATTACAACGTGCCAAAGTAGAGGGGATCAGGGAAATGGAAGAAAAATGCCAGCATCTGAAGCAGGAACGCGACCAGCTACAGGCAACAATTAGTCACAAATACTATCAGGTTTTTTCTTCCCTGAAGCATTCCATGGGAAGCTATCTGATGGATATGGGGTCAAATGTACGTATATTGAAAAATACACTGAAGGCTAATAAAATAGATAGTGAGAAAATTTCTGTTACTAATAATATAAGCCTGGAAGATCACATCTCTAGTTTAGAAAAAAAGCTGGAAATAATCTCGGGGTTATTGGAGAATGTAAAAGAAGATTTTGACCGGAACCGCGCCGGTTCTGAAAGAATTGAATTTATAGACTTTTTCAGGGAATTCGCCAGAGAGTGCAAAACCAAACCAGACAAGAATATAACCATTGAAATTCACATAAACCCGGATTTAGAAAACAACCAGGAAACAAGCCCGGTCATTAGAGGCAACAGGGCTCTTTTACATTCCGCCCTGAACAACATTGTAGATAACGCCTATAAGCATGCCTTTACTGGTTTCAAAAAGAACTATAAGCTTTTGCTCAAGCTGGATATTCAATCCAGCCAGGATCTGCCAAGGGTTGTTGCACATTTTTTTGAAGAAAATGATGTACTCCTTAAAATAGAGATTGCCAACAATGGTGAGCCTTTTCCTGAAGGATTTACCCGGGAACATTTAACCCGTATACGCCTGAAAGCAGGAAAGACGGGCAATCAGGGTGTCGGCGGTTTTGATATTGATGATATCGTCAAACGTCATAACGGTTACTTTGATTTAATTCTCACCGATCCTGATGAGGGTGAATTTGTAACCATCTATTGTATTTATCTGCCTTTAGCTTAATTTGTATGGAAAACAAAATAAAAGTATTGTGGCTGGATGACCAGCATGATGAAATGCCATATTTCAAGTTAGAAGCTGCCCAAAATGGCATTGAGCTTGAAGCTTTCACCTCCTTCGAAGAAGGGTTTAATCATCTTGAGAAAAATTTGCATCAGTTTGATGCGATACTGCTGGATGGTTTATTCTTTGAAAAAAAAGGGCAGTCAGAAATCACCATCAGTGAACGTGGTATTGGTAAGGCTGTTATAAGAATAACAGAACTTAAAAGTAAAAGAGTATTTCCTTGGTTTATACTCTCCGGCAAAACCCGTTTCACCCAGGACGAAAACACTTTGCTTAATGCATATGACACGAAGTGTTACGATAAAAGCAAACCTGGCGACATACAACAACTCTTCAACGACATCAAAATCGCTGTGGCCAATCAGCACGAAACCCAGCTGCGGCATAAATATTTCCGGACACTGGAAGTATTTGAGGACAAGTTCCTTGGAAGAGATAATTATCAGAACATGATAAAGCTTATTAATAAAGCAGAACTCTCAGAGGACATTATGCCTCAAAATGATTTCAACGAAATAAGACAGATCCTGGAAAATCTTTTCAGCCGGCTTTCCAAATTAAACCTTATCCCTCCACCGATTTTTACAGGAACTGGAAGTATTAACGGATCAAGTAAGTTTCTAGACAACATACATGATGATTTTCAATGGAAAGACCCTAACACTGTACATCCAACCATCAGGCTGATTACCAAGAGTCTGCTTAACATTTGCCAGGACGGTTCTCATGCTGATGATGAAAAACTAAAATACAGGGTCAATAACTTTGTCAAAGGAAACCAAACACCCTATCTTTTCAGCAGTTGCCTTTATTTGCTTATGGATATTCTGATCTGGTTCAAAGATTTTATGGATCGTAATCCTGATCCGGAAAAGAACCAGGAATTATGGGAAAAGCTGCAAACCGGATCACCCGATAATATTACCATAAAAACGGAGGGTATAGTTGAGCAGGACGAACACAACAATTACTACTGTGGGGATATTCTGCTAACGTATGCTGCAGTACAGAAAATGGGATTGAAGAAGGGCGCCAGAGTGAAGATATTGAAATACAGGCTCAACAAACAGGGACCCGCACAATACTTGTTTAAATACTATAGCAATGATGTGGAAAAGCTGGATTAGCCCGATACTATCCCAAACCCATACAACCAATACTCCGGCATACCCCCTTTTTCTGCATATACATCTTCAAAGGTTCCTTCCACCCGCAATACCTCATGGGTGTGCAGTGCAACGATGTATTCATATTTGCCCGGCAGCTCGTAGCCGCCACCCGGCGACTCTCCGGCTTTGACCACAATACTGCGGATCTGGTGAATGGGTATATGCAGATCGATGATTTGTCCTTGCTCTGTTTCCAGAACGTTTTTCACGACAAAGCCAGGAAGTGTTCCCTTAATGGCAGGATTGCCTGGGCCCGAATCGCGGCTCTCCAGAAAAAGAGTTATACTGGCCAGCTCCTCTCCCACCACCAGAGAAGCACAAGGGGTGAACGGGAAATCAGGATCATACGCAGAATCGTAGCCCTTAAGCTCTTTCAATTGTGTGCCCGGGATATGCTTTTCGCCCGGGGTGTAGATTTGTTGTTGCATGGTTTATGAGGATTTTGCGCTAAATTAAAATAAAAGCATTAAAGTGCATTACAATAAAATTTATCAGGAGGAATAGCCTTACAACACATGCATACATATGTAGTTTTTTTACATTTTAAAATGGAGGAACCAGGGTTGGAAGAGAATGTAAAATTCTAAACACCAATCATTGCTCTTTTACTCTAATAAGAACTTAACTCATTAATATCAAATAAAGGAAGCAGAAGAGAATGTATTTAATTATTAATGTGACACTTACAGCGACCCCACCATGTTGAAAACTTCGCCAAATATTAGTAGATATTTTCTTTATGAAAAAACAATTTTACTACCTTTACTGGATAAATCTACCCAGTAAAAAAATGAAAACAAAATATTCAATAACGGGACACGAAACATTTGCATGCAGAAATTTTTGGCTGAAAAAAGGCTTTGATTTTCAAAAAGAGGGCAACTTCTTTTCTGACGACAATGCTGTTGTAAAATTAGGTGTTGGTAAAAATATGGTTAACGCCATCCGACATTGGTTAAATGCGTTTGGATTTCACGAAGAAGATGCAAACATACTAAATAATATTTTTGTTGACAATGGTTTAGATCCCTATCTTGAGAACATAAATACACTTTGGCTGTTGCACTATTTTTTAATTAAGAACAAAAAAGCATCGATTTACGATTTGTTCTTTAACAAATTTAATCCCCGTGGTGAATTTTCTTTTTTGAATTTTGAGTATTATTTAAAATCTAAATTTGACGAAGAGAACTTTTCCTATTCTCCAAAATCTTTGGAGAATGATTTAAAAGTTTTTCAATCTATGTATGTTAGGCCTGAACGCTCAGTAAAAAGCCTTGAGGACGAATATACCGGACTATTCCAAGATCTGTCACTTTTTGACTTAACGTCTAAGGACCAGGTGTTTATAAACAGCAATGCAGCTAAATCAATATCCCCTTATATTGCGCTGTTTGTAATTTTAGAACAGTTTGAGGACAGTGTCTCAATTTCCTTTAACAACTTGCTTAATCAAGACAACTCTATTGGTAAGGTTTTTTGTTTAAATCAAAATTCCATGCATGAGCTTATTGAAAAACTTACCGATGAATTTGAATTCATCGTTTTTACGGAAGATGCTGGTATAAAAGAGCTGCAGATAAAAAATCGCAATCAAATTGACAAAAACTCAATCATTGAGAAGTATTATGAGCAAAACTAAACACACTATATCTACCAATATTGTCAGAGATCAAAACTCGGACATTAACTATATTGTTACGCCCAACTCTCTGATAATAGCCAATCAAATCGTTGAAAAATTCCAATATGGGCAAAGTAGTTTTTCAATAATTGGTTCTTATGGAACAGGTAAGTCGAGTTTCTTATGGGCTCTTCAAAAAAACCTTCTGGAGTCAAAAGAATATTTCTTCAAACTCAATGGTCAGTTTAATGGGAAATCGAAATTTGAGGCTGTTAATATCGTAGGCAGCTATAATTCTCTTGCAGAGATTATTCAGAAGGAACTTAATTTAAAAGATTGCGATACAGAAAATTTGCTATTGGGCCTAGCAACGTATTATAAAAAGATAGATAAGGAGGGTAAGGTATTGCTGATTTTCATTGATGAGTTTGGTAAAATATTGGAATATTCCGCCACTCATCAGCCAGAGAAGTCTATGTATTTTATCCAACAGTTTGCAGAGTTTTGCAATGATCCTTCCAGGGATATTATTTTCATTACTACTTTGCACCAAAACTTTGGGGCTTATACAGAAAAATTAACTTTTAGCCAAAAGCAAGAATGGGTAAAGACAAAAGGAAGATTTGAAGATTTGACTTTCAATGAACCCGTAGAACAACTTCTCCTTCTTGCAGCAAAAAAAATTCAGCAGTGGAATGTAATAGATATAACCATTGGGGACCAATCAAGTGACTTTACAAAGATTGCAGAGAAGCACTATCACCTTCCTAATGGACTTAAAGGGAATTATGAGCTCAGTCAACAACTATTCCCTTTGGAAATAATTGCAGCAACAATGCTTACTAAAGCACTGCAAAGATATGGACAAAACGAGCGTTCGCTTTTTACATTTTTAAACAACACCAGTGAAAATGGTATACAGGAGTACTTCAAGAACAATAAAGTATTCAGCATTATGGATGTATTTGATTACATCTACAGCAACTACTTTTCTTTTTTAATAACAACGCTTAATGAAGACAAAAACTATTGGGATGCTTTAAGAGATACGCTATTACGAACCCGTAATATTTTTGGAAGTGAATACAGAATTGGGGAAGCGCTGATTAAAATAATCGGTCTTACAAATTTATTGAGCGAACCCGGAAGTCATATCAATGAAAAATTCATTACAGACTACACAAAAGTCCTCAATTATCCTTTAGAGGAAGTGCAAAAGGCTCTTAACTCTTTAGTGGAGAATAAAATAATTTATTATCGAAAATACGCAAATAGATATGTTTTAACTGAAGGAACTGATATTAATTATGAGCTGGAACTAACCAAAGCATCAGCAAGCATAGACCTTACAAGTGAGATAATTCAGGATGTAAAAAAATACTTCAAAAAGACGCACGAAATTGCAAGAAGAGTAAGCTTTGAAAAAGGCACTTCTCGTTTCTTTGAATACATGTTAACGGAAAAACCAATCACTCTGACTCCTGATGGAGAAATTGACGGAATTATAAATATTGTGTTTAATGAAAAAATAAAGGCTAGAGACATAAAAGGATTTTCTGAAAATATTGACGAGGCGATCGTCTATGTGCACTTCTCAGACACTTTAAAAGCAAAAGATTATATAAGTGAAATAAAAAAAATCAACCATGTGATTAAGGAATACTCACATGACAGAACAGCTGTAAAAGAGCTCTCGTTAAGAAAGAATACAGCAATTAAAGCACTTAACTATTTACTCAATGAGAGTATCTTTGGAGAGGACTCACAAATAAGTTGGTTTTTTCAGGGAGAAATATTACCTGTTAAGAACAAACAGCAACTCAATAGGCATTTGTCAGTAATTGTTGAGAAGGTTTATTCCGACACTCCTATTCTTAGAAACGAACTTTTCAACAAACACTCATACAGTTCACAAATAAGCAACGCAAGGAAGAATTACATTAAAAACCTTTTGGAGTTTGAATCTCAAGAATTAATTGGTTTCTCCGAAGAGAACTTCCCCCCAGAGAAAACCATATACCTTACGTTGTTGAAAGATACAGGAATTCATCAGCAAACAAATGATGGATATGTATTGTCAAATCCTACACAGGAAAGCTTTGAATATTTGTGGCATATTAGCCAGGAATATCTGCAAGATACAAAAACAACAAAGCTTAGTATTCAAAACCTAATTGACAGGTTAAGTAAGAAGCCTCTTAAGCTAAAAAAGGGATTTGTTGACTTTTGGATACCTACATTTCTGATTATACATAAACACGAATATGCTCTGTTCAACCAAAATATTTATGTGCCATTTTTAAGTCCGGACTTATTTGATTTGATTTGGAAAAACCCAGAAAACTTTTTTATTAAATGCTACAATGTAGATGGAGTTAAGCTAAATATTTTCAACAAATACAGAGAGTTAATTAGTAAAACAGCACAAACAGAAGTAAACCAGATTCTTTTTCTTGAAACCATTAAGCCCTTTTTGCTTTTTTACAGAGAACTACCCGAATATTCCAAAAATACGCAAAATCTATCAGAAGCAGCCATAAGCTTACGCAATGCCATTTCGTCCTCACCGGATCCAGAAACTGCATTTTTCCAGGAGTTTCCTCAAGCATTAGGCTACAAAGCAGCTGATTTGAAAAATAAAGATTTCAATCTGGAGGAATATGTCAATAAACTTCAAAATGCAATTAGGGAAATACGGTCTAGTTATGATGAGTTACTTAATAGGTTTGAAATACATTTCAGAAAAGCAACAGGAAGTAAAAATGATTCTTACCTTGAGCTGAAAGAGAATCTAAGCAAACGCTTTCAAGACATTAACATAGAAGGTTTAGCCGCTTTACCCAAGAAACTATTGGCGCGCATCAGAGCACCCTATGACAGCAAAGCAGATTTCTTCAACAGTATATCCTTTGCACTTACCGGCAAGTCCATGAAAGAATATGCTGATACGGATGAACCTATCCTTTACAACACCTTCTCAAAACAATTTAGCCTGTTAGAAAGGGTGCTCCCAATTCATCAAATTAACCAAAGCAGAAAGGACGAATCTGTTTATGGTTTAGATATCACCAAACCCAACGGTGAAAAGGTTGAAATGAATTTAATTTTGGAGAAATCCACCTCTAAACAACAAGTATTGCTTGAAAAGGAGTTAAATGATTTGACTAAAAGCTTACCCAAAGAGGAAAAAGTTAAGTTGATTTTTACGCATTTAAATAGAATTCTGAATAATGAAAGTTAGACATGTTTTAGGTATATCAGGCGGAAAAGACAGCGCTGCATTAGCAATTTACCTCAATAAATTGTATACAAAGAAACAATTGCCAATTGAGTACTACACATGCGACACAGGGAATGAACTAGATGAAACTTATAAGCTCATATCTCAACTTGAAGTTGAGTTGGGGCAAAAAGTTAGGGTTTATCAAAGTAGTGATTATCAAAATGTAGGAGAAAAAACACCGTTCCACTTCTTTCTCAAACGCTATGGAGGCTTTTTGCCCTCTCAGAATGCAAGATGGTGCACGAAAGACATGAAACTTGGGCCTTTTGAAAAAGAGATAGGCGATGAACCTACTATCTCTTATGTGGGTATCAGGGGTGATGAAAACAGAGAAGGTTATATTTCCACAAGACCCAATATCCAGTCCATATTTCCTTTCCGGAAAAATATTTGGAGCAAGGATGTAATTCAAAAATTTTTCAAGGAGAATTCATTTGAAACTTTATCCGTTTGGTTAAAAAAATCATATCCTCAAAAAGATCATGATAGGGTAATGAATTTAATATCCAAAGAGTTAACGCGCGCCTATAATATCAAAGACAGGACTGATGATTTATTGGATATCAGCATTAAGTCATTTAACAAAGCTGTTTTTCAATATCTTAAAACAACAGACTATCCAGTGGGCAAGTTAGACCACTATCCATTAGTTGATAATGAGGATATATTAAAACGAAGCGACATTTTTCGACTTATTGAAGAAAGCGCTGTAGATTTGCCAGAGTATTACAAGCCCATTGAATATGAGATAGATGGAGAAAATGGAAAATACTTCCGTAGCCGCTCAGGTTGTTTTTTTTGTTTTTACCAACAAAAAATTGAATGGGTCTGGCTTTTAGAGCAACATCCTCATTTGTTTGAAAAAGCAAAGGAGTTTGAAAAAGATGGCTACAGCTGGGTGCAAGATGAAACTCTGGAACAACTCTCAAATCCTGAAAGAGTAAAACAAATAAAAAGGGAGCACCTGAAAAGAATGAAAAAGCGCTATGAAAATTTACAATCTCCAACCGACTGGCATGATTCTGTCTTAGGCAATGACAACAAAAAGAATATCAATGATAAAGAATGGGTAGATCAATTAATGGACGCTGAAGGTGATGGATGCGCAAGTTGTTTTATATGATTCTAGCTCACATTCTTAAGGTTAAAGCTTTATATGTTTAATGTATCAAGCCCAAGGTGGTAATGTCAAAAGCAGGCATTAACTTATTATAAGAAAGTCTTATTACCCTACCTGCAGTAGTATTATTACCTGTCATTGCTATAATAACATGGGAGGGTTCTATTACTTCAGAATTACATGCAGAGCCCGTTGAAATACAGATTTTTGACCGATTCATCATGACAAAAGTATCTGCATCCATGTTATTGAGTAGGATACTCGAAATGAAGGGAGAGCGCTGGTTATGAGTTACAAGAGGACGCCCTATGTTATTTAACAAAAAATACTGCTCAACCTGATTTCGAATAAAAGTAATTCTATCCATTTCTTCCGCAAAGCTTTTTTCTGCTATCTCACATGCTTTACCCAGTCCAACAATTAACGGAGTATTATAGGTACCTGGTCGAATTCCTTTTTCCTGTCCCCCACCAAAGAGTATTGGTTCCAGCTCAACTCCTTTTTTTACAAAAAGCGCACCTACACCTTTAGGCCCATTAAACTTATGAGCACTTAGGCATAGCAGATCAACTTGACTTTGAACCACATCAACTTTCAATTTACCAACAGACTGAGATGCATCGCAAAAAAACAGGACGCCCTTCTCCCTGCAAATGGCTCCAATCCTGTCAATATCCTGAATAACCCCGGTTTCGTTGTTTACGTGCATTACCGAAACTATAACCGTTTCTGCCTTAATAGCATTCTCAAGGTCATTGAAATCAATAAACCCCTCTCTATCAACACCTAAAATGGTTAGATCTGCACCGATACTCTCCAGGTAGCGACAAGTTTCCAAAACCGCTTTATGCTCAGTTGCAACTGTGATGATATGATTTCCCTTGTCCTTGTTTGCAAGATAGGCACCACATAGACCAATATTAATGGCCTCAGTTGAGCCTGATGTGAAATATATTTCATCCGTTTCCGAATTGGTGAGAGAAGCAACGTTTTCCCTTGCTATTTCTATTGCTGATTTTGCGAAAATACCTTCAATATGGTCTTTGCTTGAAGCATTAGCAAAACTTTCAGAAAAGAAAGGCTTAATTGCCTCTATCACTGCTAAGTCTAAAGGTGTGGTAGATGCAAAATCAAGGTATAAAGGCGTTCTGATGTTCATTAATTAAAAATTGCAGTAAAAACTTGAAATTATTTATTTTCTTTGATTCAGGAGCTTTTGAATTTTTGCAACAAATTCAACTTTTTTTTCTTCCTCAAGTTCATTAAATTTTTCAATTAACCAATCCATTTTAAACCCATTTAGCCTTTTATTGATCTCAACTTGTAAATTATTAAGTTTAAGTAAACCTTCCTCTGTAATGTAATTGGGATGTGATGAAATTTGATTAAGTAATTGATTTGCAGCACTTGCATCCATTTGCTTTATAGTTGATCCATTTTTCAAAATCCCTTTCACCCATTCATTGCTTCTTTCAGTTCTCAAGGTCGATTCTCCTTCGTGCAAGGTTTTAATTACATTTTCATAATCCCATGGAATTTCTTCTTCTGAGAGCTCATTTTCACATTTAGCTAAAAGGCTTTCTTTTATTTCATTAAACTGCTTCCATGTATTGTTGGAATTAGTTATTTTATGATTACATTCTTTGAAAAGATTTAATGCTTTTCTCATAACTACGAAATCATCAATATCTTCATCCAATCCCTCATATGAGTTAACAAGGGAGTTAACATCTAATAAGAATGAATCAATATCTGTTTCACTTCGAATTTCTGACTCCCAAAGTGCATTTGCTTTCTTAGCAATATTCTCTTCAAGTTCCTTAAGTTGGCCAACAAACTCTTCTATTCTCACTTGAAGATCATTAGAATTTTGGATCTTAATGCCAGTTTTTAATGTGTCTTTTAGCTTTTGAGTAAAATTGATTCCTTCTCTAATTAGGCACTTAATTTCATTTATTTTTTGTTTTTTAACCGCATTAGTATTTTCACTTAACCAAATATTTATGCGAGTAATCAAATCTCTTGCAATTACAATTTGCTCAGTTTTTTTAACAGTTTCTTCGGTGTAATCAATTAACTTATCTTTTTGCTTTGTTAGATTTATTTTTTCCAAGTTTCTTGCAACCCTATTAATCATATGATTTTTAAAATCTCCAACAACAGACGGTGCTGTCGAATTAGGTGCTTGTTTAATTAACCAATTATCAAAAAAATTGATCGTATACTGTCTTGCCTCTGTATAACCATCTCTAACTTCTTCTATTTGATTTCTAATCCAAAACGCTTCTTCTTCTTCCATCTTATCAGCTATTCCTTTTAAAATTGAAGCTCCATGTGACAATAAGCTACAGTCTTCTCGTTCCAAACCTTTATCAATTTTTGCCCAAGCTTTTTCAACTTCTTCATTTATAGAAATTATTTCCTTTACACCTTGTTCTGTAATATTCTTTAAATTTTCAAATCTATGAACTTGAATAGGGGGTAATGGAATTCTTTCTCTTAATAATTGGGCATTCTCTAAGTATCTTAATTTTGATTCATAAGTCTCACATTTTTCCCATTCATCAAATAATAAATCCCACTCAGATGATTGATTCTGTATCTTAATTAGCTTTAAATTGCGTATGGCTGAAATATTTAAAAACTTTGTTCTGAAAATACCATTTTGATGTAATTGCTGGATGCTTATCATTGTTCCATCTGAAAGAACCATTAACTCATCTATTCTTGGGTTAATATATACCCCCAGAATTAGCCCTGCAGATGCAATATTGGCTCCATAAGGTGGCATTAATAGTTCTTTCAACATAGATTCAATGACAATTTCATTATCTTTATTTAAAATTTCATCCCATTTTTCAAATAACTCTAGAATGTGTTCATATCCAGGCCTTCTAGAAATGGATCCATCTTTGTTAAAAACAGCCCAAGTTTCATTCAAAACTGCAATTGCCCTATTTCTAACTTTTACTGGTTTAGCTAAAATTTGATTGTAATTTAAACGTCCATATAATAGTTCAGAAGTTAAATCAAAACAAGAATCTGCTGCATTACCTCTTGGGGTTGAGAATCCATCAAACGGAAAGGAAATGATTTTTTTATAAATATTTGCAAAAACAAGATTCCCAATGTTTCGCAATAATCTGGTATCTTCTGAAATTGATACCTGTGTTACAACATTTTGTTCACTAATAAGTTTTTTGACTGTTTCATTAATGTAGTTTTCGAGTTTTAGCTTGTGGGCTACTATGAGATTTCCAAATTTTGCCTTGTCCTCTGCTTGCATCTCTTCAATTATTGATAGCTCTGCCAAGTATTGTCCAAGATATCCTGTATTATCATATAAAAATGTAATAATTACGGGAAAAGGGTTTACGGTTATTTCTTTAAGTTTGCTTATAGTAAACTCTTTTGCTGACTCTACAGTGCTACTTTGATTCAAATAACAATAGATTATTGTGCCTTTGGTTTGGTCGACGTCAATAGCCTTAGACCATCTGTCATGAGCAACTATAAGATTAGGTATTAAGGAATTAAGATTTGTAGTTATTGCAGAATAATTCCATTCTCTGGTAGTAATTTTGTGTTCCTCTGCAAAATCACAATCAATGCTTTTCAAATGGTCACACCAAGTTGCTGCTTTAGTTGAAAACAAAACAGATTTCGATTCCTTATCAAAAACAGAGTTGACTTGCTTTTTTAAGTAGGATAAAAATTGAGTCTTCGGAACTGCTTCACCAATAATATCAAAAACCTTAAAAGACTCGTCCCATTCGATCACATTATATTCATACTGTAGTGTTACTATTTCGTTTTGGATTACATCGTATTGTATCCCTGTAAAATCCAAAATAGCATCCAGTGCCTCGTTCCTGTCAGAATTAATAATTCCAAGCTTTGAAGAAATTAAAATTGACTTAAGTATACTTCTTTGATTTCGCGAGAATCTTTCTCCGTATTTTGAGTTAATGGATAGATAAGACTGGGCAATCGAACCTTGGTGTCCCGATTCCTCTGAACTTATAAGTTCATTTATAAATTCATTTGTGCAAAATTCAACTGGGTTAATCAACCAGGTATCTACCAAATCAATTTTTGCATCTTGATAAGATTTGAATATATTACCCAAAAGAGCAAGTGCTGATCTCTCTTGCAAATGCTTTCCAGCAGCAGTAAAGTAATATAACAGCCAAGTGGAATATGGTGACAAGGGCCAACAGCCCTTCCTTATGATAGAATGAAAAACATCAAGATTATTCCAGGTATTGTAGTTGTGAATAGCTGGAAATCTGCTTTTCATTTTTTCCATAATTTCTTCTGAATGGCTATATGCTTTGCCGTCATGATCAAACTTTTCTTCCAACAGTTCTGGCTTTTTCTTTTCAATTAAATTGGCAATCAATGTTTCTATATTAACCGAAAGAAAAAGTTTATCTGCAGCCTGATAACGAGTTACATACCTAATAATCTCATTTTTAAATTCAGGAGCAATCCTAGCTACATAAGCGTTTAGCTCAAACTGAATGAAGCCAAGAAAACTAATGTATTCAGAATGACTTTGAATTCCTTCATAAAGCTCTTGAAGAGCACCGCTGCCTGAAATGTGGCTTTTCACCGAAGCAAACTCAGTATATTTTCCAAATTCATCAAAAATAAACAATATAGATTTGTAATATTTGTTTTCTCCGCAATATAATCTAACGGCAGTATCAATAACATCTTTTAAAGACTCACCCGATAGAGCACTAATAGGCATTCCTTTTTTTTCAAAAAAAGAATAAACCTTTGCATAATATATTTCGTCCTGCTGAATTAATTTGTCAATTAAAGTCTCAATTGATTTTACTTCAAAGAGTTTTAATAATTCGTTCTTTACAGTATCATTTGACAACTCAACTAAAGATACTGCTTGTTTGAATCTTGGCCTTAGCTCATCAAATGGGCTAGTATCCAGATTGTCTTTTTTTAGAGTTGCTATTATCTGTTTTGTTATTTCGGCTGCAAGGTTAAATTCACTCATCCCATTCAGAGCAATTACCATTGGCCTCTGCTCATCATTCTCTATTATTTTTTGAATTTCATAAGCTATTTCTTTATCAGCTATTGAAATTGACTGTAAAATCGATTCTGATACTTTGCTTTTTGGAGAACTAATTAAGTTAGCTAGTGTAAGGCCTAAGTGGGATTTACCTGTTCCATATCCAGCAATTGCCAATGTAAAGGGAGTTTCATCAAGTCCAAAACACCTTTTCACAATTGTTCGGGCAAAGCTAGCTGTATCAGTTAGTTTATGACCATGACCTTCTCCAACATCAGACTGATTAACACCGTGATAATTTGGGCCATGGAATACGTAAGCTTCGCTAGCCAATTTGGATTTGGTTGAATCTGTGTTAAACCAATCAATGTTGACGGCACCATTAAATAACTTATCACTTCTAAAGTTAATTATTGATTCTAGCTTCATAAGAAATCAGTTTAAATGTAATCAAGATAAATGTTTTTCCAATTTTGATCTATAGTTGCATTAGCTTGAATTATCCAAGGACTCATTTGCCGATCGATCCTTACTATTCCCTTTTTCTCAATTAATTCAAGTATCCTAAGTGAATTAGGATTTGTCCAGCCTGAAATGGATCTCCATCCGGATTTCACTTCTAGTTCATTAATAGTAACTTGCAAATTATCAGGAAAGTTATCCATAATTAACTGAGAAATCCATGCTCCGTAACCTCTTACTAATTCATCTTTAATCGGGGCAATTTTCCGTAGTATGTAGCCATCCTTCTCTGATAGAACACCGCAATTAAAAAAAGCTGCCTGATCTTCGTACATACCAACCATTGGACCTATAGAGTTTTTGTTGTTTATGCCAAGAATTAGATTTAGCTGATGATCAAGCTCTTCTCTTTGTATCTTATTACCCAAATTCTTTAAAATTCTCTGGAATGTATAATTCCAAATTTCAGCACCAGTTATTGGGTTACAAAGATTAAAATGGGCAATCCATTGTGTTACTTCCAATTTTAAAAATGGATCATCTCTAAAAACAGTTCTTCCGAAATCAGTTAATTCTGGGGTTTTGATTTTTGATCTTTGTTGAATGTAATATTTTATCAAACCCATTCCCCTGCAATAATCAAAAATTGCTGGTACTTTACCACTTGATTCACCCATCGGGATTCCAGTATATTTTGAGATATACTGATAATCGCCTGACTCACCTGCGGCAGCAAATCTAAGTAATTCCCGAATATATTGTCTTTCGGGCTTAAATGTTAAATGGAAGTTTCTAGGTAACATAAGCCTATTCTATAAATTTGATTGATTAAACCTCTCTTCCAAAGAAGCAATTCGTATTTTATATGCTCGTTTTATTAATCTACCAGAGTTGGCATCTAATACATTTCCAATTGAATAACATTCACCCTTTACGAGACTTGACAACTTTGTAATCCACTCTTCTCTTTTTTGACTCATTGATTGGGCTGCAATCTCTGCAAAAGTATTTAGTTCAGTTTCTGAAGGTTTAAAAAATAATTTTTGCTCTGCCATGAAAATCCGATCTCTTGCATCACTTTGAAGATTTCTAATATTTTGAGTAGCTAGTATTAAAGAAACGCCAAATTTTCTACCTTCTCTTAAGTATTTTGAAAGAGGGCTCTCATTTGAATGATCCAAATTCTGAACTTCATCTAACACAATTACTTTAGGATCTGTTTTTTTTCCTTTCGCCTGTAAGTGAGAGTATAAATCCCACAAAATAAATTCGGTTATTAGTTTTGATGAAGTAGAATCCATACCTACAAGCTGAAATATATTACAAATTGGTCCTTCATGTTTAAATATAATATCCCAGTCATAATTATCTAAACCTGAGGCAAAAGGATTTTGATCCACAAAAGGAGTAAGTTTAGTTAATAATGACCCTGCAGGCGCTTTAAACTGTTTTTCGGTAGACATTTCCTGTATAATTTGTAACAGCAAAGTCAAATTCATTCTTTCTTTGTGTACTTCAATTCCATCTTTAATTGCTTGGTAAAGCACATTATATTGCTGACTACCAATGTTGTATATTGTATTAAACAATGATGCAATTCTTGAAGCAACATTCCCAGGATTTTCAAGAATTCTAATTCCACCATGATCTGAATCAGACGGTAGAAAAGGATTAATTGGTAAGGGTTTATTTAATACAACATGTTGTTCAGGCGCAAGAACAGCCTTTGTAACAGTTTCAATATGATTAGGTGTAAATCCGTTTGTATAGTCAATTATCAAGCTGCGTTGATTTAACTTGGCCATTTCACAAAGAATCGCCTGAACTGCATATGTTTTACCCTGTCCAGACCCGCCAAAAATAATTAAATGCCTATTCCCAAGATCTTTATGTCCAAACTCCCAATAAACAGGTATTTGGCTTGGTATTGAATAACCTAGAAAAATACGTTGGTCAGAATTTAAATTTACTTTATCAATATCAAGAGATTCAGTTTTTTCATCCCTATTATTATCATTAACCTGAGTTTCTAATTCTTTATCCCAATTTGCAGCACTAAGGTCAATCTCTAGTGAGTCTCCCTCATTGTCTGGCTTATCTACTTGATCATCAATTTCAGCATGGTAATCATCATCGTCCTCATAAAAATCAGAATAATCTGACGAAAGTGTTGCCAAAGGTTCATTCGTAATTACATAGCAGTCATCACCGTTTAATTCATCCCAATCAATACTTTCAATTACACTTTCATCTAGTAGATTTTTAAAGAAACCACCACCTATTGCATAAATATTTGTTTTTACTCCTTTATGTCTTTGAGGCTCCCAGCTACTAATTCTTTTAATTTCTTCATTATTATTGATCCAAAAAGCAAAAACTGATGAATTCCAGGATATTTTGAAATGTCCGTCTGAAAGTTTCTCTAATGCGGTTAAAACATTCTTATATTGAACATTGTCTACTTCCGTTTTACTTGCAATCAATCTGTGTAATTGTAACCACCAATATCTTCTATCAGGCCTGATATTGTCCACATTATCATTATCTAATGGCTTAAAAGCATCTTTTAGAACAGTTAAGCCATTATCAATTTGAGCTAAAGCATTCTCAATAAGCTGATTTGACTCAATAGCCATTTTGCATTCAATAAGATGCATGTCAATTTCGAAAATGCTATCGGCATTTAGTTTAACCGTTATTTTCAACAAGTCAGGTCGTTTAGAATTCTCTGATAAATCAAACCAATGGCTATATGCGTCCAGAGAAACAAATGTTTCCATTAAAATTTTCTCTTTTGACTCAAGTAATTTCCGTGTAAACGAATAGGATATTAAATCCCTTATATATTCATCTCCCACTCCAATAGCTCTAACTAAAGACAAACCTGTTAATTTTGAAGTTTCTTTTAATAGAATATCAGCTAAATCATCAACTTCATTGTCTTTAAAATCAATATTGTTTCTATATAATGAATTAATAGAAGCCTTAAGTTTCACCAATAATTGAGTAAATGAGCTACGTTCAGTTGAAATTGTAAAATTCTTTTCGCCATGACTGCCTACCCCTGAACCAAATCCAATAATGTCTCTTATTTTATCCGTTTCAATACAATTCTTTATAAGCCTTTCATCAATATTTGGATCGATGCAGATAACCCAGTCTGACTTTTTATGAAACGAATCAATAATTTCCATCCATGGAGAAAAATCTCCCACACCGACTACAACAGTACCTTTTTCTTTATTAGAATTTTTTAGTGAATGCAGCAAGTTTGAATAATAATTGCCAAACATAAATTGCCTGTTACTAACAATTCTCTTCCTTTTATTCTTTTCAGGTATACTATTAATTGTGCAACTTAATTTTTCAAGTATAGGGAATTTAAGTGTTTGAGTAGTGATATCAAATTCTTCAACTCTTTCAAATGTATTTCCTCCTTCACCTGCCTCAACAAAGTCATAAATGAAAGTCAAATCAGACTCAAAATGATCCTTAATTAACCTAATAAAAGAGTTTTTATCATTTGCATGATTTACTAACCTGTGCGAAATTGAAAACTTACATTTACCATACATTTTGTATTTTGGTTCCAACTCAGCTAATTGCCACCTGTTCTTCCAGTTTTCTATTATTACCGAAATGTCATTATCTTTATTTGATTCTGACAGAATTGTGATGCTAATCGGATATGGTGTTTCTCTGTAATCATCCAAAATATATCGTTTATTTTCTTGACCTGTTTTAGGCTTTCGTCCTATTTCTCTGATAAATGCATCAATCGCACCAACAATTGGCTGAATATCTTGATTCTTAAAAACGGAAATACTAATCCCATCTTTTGAATGTGGGTGGAGATCGAAATAATCCCTTAGGATTCTGAATACTAATCTTGATTCACTTGTTTCTCTAAACAAATCACTATCAAGTATTTCATCATCCAAGTCCTCTGAAAAATCTTGAAATAATTTTGTTGATAATGGCGTTGTTTGGCCATTTGAATTACCTATTTTAAAAATACCATCTTGGCCAATTGCTTTTGTCTCTAGATTTAAATCGAAATTATAAAGCAATCCCGAGATTGGACTGCCCATTCGGGCTAAATCCTCATAAGATTGCCAAATATTGGTTCGGAATTTTTTACCAGGGTTTGAGTTTATTTCCTTTTTTACTGCATAGTTAAAACAATCTATCAAAAACACAATTTGGGCTTCGAGCATTTCGATTGTATTAGGATGCAAAATAGTTGTTATGGCAGATTTTTCAAACTTGTCAGCATACCAGGTATTTCCTGACTCAATCGGTCTTTTGTCGATAATTAAAAAACATCTTGTGAGTATTCCGATCATTGAAGATTTTGATAAATCATCAAGATTTTTAACAGAATCATAAATGTCACTGTACGAATTAGTAAGCTCCTCCCATTTGTTACGATTCTCAAATAATGATGAAAGGATGCCATGCTTTACCATGTGATCTATAAAGCTGCAGTATTTATTCCCTAATAACTTTAAACTGTCTGATAAGGGGTCATAAATCGTATCCCAAGGATCGGATAAAAGATTAGTTATCTGAAATTGATCAAGTGTTTCTTCTCTTAAACTATTCATTAGAATTTGGCGAGAATCATCCTCGGCTGACGCCTGCAATAATTCATCGTAATATGATATATGAAAAACAGGAAGCTTAAAGCTGTTATTAATATTGTTAATTCCATTATTGGCCCACGAAACTAGTTCTTTATTTAATCTGAACATATGATCTTCTGGAAGCTTCCATGCAAATTTTCTTTGAAAATTCTGGTTATTATTTGCAAAGTAAATTCTAATAGTGAATTCTAACTTGGGTTCTGTTTTCTTTGAATAACTATATGATATTTGGTTGTTAAGAAGTTTACTTTTAATTTTTATTGTTTGACCTACATCCAAATCAATACTTATATATTCTTTAAGAATATAATCTAAGCCACCAATTAACTTCTCTAAATAGTCCTTTGCACTTTCGGAAGTAACAGATACATCATCATCTTCTTCATAGTCAAAGATATCGTGTTTGAATAATGTTGAACTTATCTCTATCTCTTTTATGTCACAGTTTTTATAATCACTAGAATAGCAAAACATCAGGGTCTCCCACAATGCCCTTAAGGCCATTTCAACAGGAGATCCTGAAACATTTGAAATGGTTTCTTTCTTTTCAGTTTTTCTTTGTATTTTAAACTTGAGAATATCATTCCAAATACCTACAAAGTCGCATTCAAACAATCTGTGCTTTTCGGTTTCATCATTTTTCTGAATAAAGGTCTTTATCCCTTCCAGAAATTTTGTGTCACTTACATAAGATCCATCAGAAATTTTTGCAATGTCAACATTAACAGCTACTCCAGCTTGAATTTGATTTATCATTAAATCAATTGAGTTTATTGCTTTATCATATTCTTTTGGGTAGAGAAATAAGGAGTAATTGAAAAAATCTTTAGAAAAGTCAAAATAGTTTAATAAGCTGGTTCTTTCTTTTAAGAATGAATAACCTGACATATTTGGAAGTCCAAAAACTTTCAAGTTTTTAAGCATGTGATTTTGAACATCCAATTCACTGCCAAGATGATCTCCTTTAATGTTGTAAAGCCACTCACTTATTGAGTATAAATCTCCAAATCCATTCTCATAAACAGACTTCAAAATTTTATCGAACCGATTTAGAAAATCGCTTGAATACTCAGCCGGAATTCCCAAATCTTGAAGCTTTTTAAAACTCCATGTTTTGAAAGTTTTTTTTAGTTCATTTGTCCAGATTAGTTCAGGTGTAATTGTATAAAAATCAGCCAAACTAGCTGCATCGGTGATTTGATCCACACCGAAAAGAAGAGTTACAGAAAATTTATCTTTTGGTACCGGTGCACCGCGATATAAGGTAAGGTTACCTCTTTCATCCTGCCAGTTATTTTTAATCACTATATTTATTCCTTGCGAAGTCCAGTGATCAGTTAATTTAGCGGAAATTTTTAAAGTCAATTCAATACCAATTTTGGGTATAAAAAAATTGGATAATGATTCTGCCAATTTTAACAAATGTTTTTCTGGAATTGTCGCGAAAGCAATAATCAATTTGCTTTTATTGGTCCTATCGAGATAAGCTTCCTCAAAAACTTCCTCAACATGCGTTTTTATTGTATCTACAATGAAAGTCATAGCGATTTTTTTATTTTAAATAATTACTCCTTCGAATTCTGCACCAATGCAAAAGAATCTGACAGATGAATTAGGAAACCTGCTGCATCAAGGGCTGATTTAAACCAATCATCTGTTCCTGAATCAACAACTGTTTCCTTTCCATTGTAAATTTTATTAACTTTCATTATTCCGTTTGCATCTACGATTATACCATACTGTCTCTCCATCAAACCTAGAAAAGAGGAGTATGTTAACCTTTCACCAGGTGAAATTAAGGAAAGAACCAAATATCTAATTATTTGGTCATTAATTACGAATCTTGCACCTTGGCCTTTTGGCGGGACTATTAATCCAACTTGTTTTGAGATTTTCAAAAATAGCTTCCCCCCATAATCTTTGTCAGAATTTTTTAATGTTTTCAATTTTTGACTTGTATCTTGCGGCAGGAGAACCACATTTTCGTTTCTAAGAGCCTGATATATTGATTTTTCATCTTCTTTTACAGATTGTTGAGATAATCTTTTTATAATAGATTGATTATCAGCAGGGGCTGAAACTACCATAAAGTATCCGGGAAAATTATTTTTATTTGAACTGTTCGCTCTTGCACTACTCCTTAATAATGTTCGAATTACTTGAAAAGCAAAAGCCGTTTCTAGAACTTGAACCTTATCAATTATTCCTAAATTAGATTTAAGGATGCGACATAGTTCAACCGCGAATAAATAACCCTCCTGCCAACTTTCTGAATTGCAAAACTCCGTCTTGAAAAACTTTAAATCATTATCCCCTATATAATCTGTTTTCAGATTCGTATCTACATCAATTTTCGTATCGACAAAATCAGCAAGCTCATCAAGTGTTTGTGGGCAATGATTAATAAACCCATGAAGCAAGTTACTTAACTCCTTATGTAGCTTAGTTGGGTCTTGTTCTTCTGCAGTAAATCCAAATTCAAATTCTTTATTCCACTCTTTTATTTTATCAGGTTCTTTTCTTATTGCATTGCATATTTGAAGATATATTACTTCTCCGCCTCTTGCTAAAAAAGCGTGTTTGTTTCTAACAAAATAACCGTTTCCCTCGAATAAGTCTTGCCAATTTAAAGGTTTGTTTCTTGCTTGAGAAAGCTTCCATATAGATTCCCCTGCTAAAAAGCTTTTTGTGATAGGTAAAAAGCTTTGTGCAGAAAATGTGCGGCCTTGTCCTGCATATAAGAAACCCAAAAGAAGATCGTTGATTGTTTTTACAATTTCACTTTTGTCAATGCCATCAACTGAAGTTATTCTATTTTGCAGCTCTCTAACAATATATTTATAATGGTTTCTATGAGCAATATGTCTTCGTTCAAGGCTCGATGCCCCAAGAAACGAGAATAGTTTTAAATTTAAGCGGGCTTTAGGTGCATAAGATAATATTTCCGAGTCCCATTTTTTTATATAATCAATATCGGGCAAAATGCTATTAAAAACTGTATCATTACCTATCTTTTTAGGAGAAAAGGCAACCAGTAAAAACTCAATTAAAAACTCACTTACTGTTTGATCAATAAATAACCTTTGTCCAAAAAGTTGAAAAGCTGGGTTATTATCAGTGAAATTAATGTTAGGAAAAAATTTATCCATGGCTTACCTCCAATCCTTTCTCGTTAAGGGTTAATATTTGTTGTTTAAAAGTATTGTCGCTTTTCAAACGAATAACAGTAATTCCTTCGCAATCATTATTCTTAGCCGTAATTTGAAACTTCGCCTTAAATTTTTCAATTCTTTCAAGATAACTCGAATGTAACAATTCACCAATTTCTCCAAAATGGCGGATAATGACAAAATCTAAAAAAGGCAACCTTAGCTCAAGGTCCAAATCACTAATATTCCCCTTCCCTTTCAGCCATAAGTCGGTTCTTGGTTGATTTATTATTGAATCCTGCTTCTCTAGTGTTATATTGAAAGAGTCATTCCAGTTGACTTGCGCTAAAACTATTTGTGCGCTCTGTCTAATATTTCTATTGCTTCTGTTTAAAGTAACATACAGCCTTTGGTCGAGATGGCTTATAGTCTCGGGAAGTCTTAATCCTGTAAAATGCTCCTGCATTACATGAAATATTTTTTGAGCGAAATAACTCTTTTCAGAAGGGCTAATTTTATTTTCGTTCTGCCATTTTATCCAATTTAGAATTGTGGGTGAATTAAGAAACCTTGAAACATAATCATCGATTCCTATAACGTCATTAACACACATGAAATAAATGATTCTTCGAATCTGTTTCCTGGCAATTATACTTTTATTGCCTGCTTTTGCTCCTTCACGCCTTAATATTTTAAAAACATCACTTATTATTTCATTTTCAAATTGTATATCATCTTCACTAAGCCATAATTTATGTTCCCATTTAGTATGTGGTCGCAAACCAAATTCTTGTTTTTTAATTTCTTCTATTACTTTAATTTTATTAGCTTTTGAGTCAAAGCTGATTCCATCATCACCAAAAAACCTGTTGAAGAATAGAAATTTTAAATTATTCCACTTTCTGCCTTGAAGATCATAATATTCAATATCACGTTCTTCCAAGCCCGATGTGATTATATATGCAAAATGCTCAGTAAATTGCCTAATTGTCAATCGGATACCATACTCAAACATTCTTCGATATATTAAGAACAATCTATCAAGAATCAGCTGTTGATTACTGTTTATTAAATCAACATTCGCTTTAATAGGGCACGTCATACTACAGCTCGTATGTTTACAAATATTCCAATGCTCTTCATTGAGCATGTTTTCAAATATTTGCCTCGCTAAACCTAAATTATCTAGTCTAGCTAAATTAAATACCCTAAACTCAACATCTCCCAAATTAATAAATCCTTCTCCATGTTTTGTGTCAATAGAATCAAGCACTTTTTTCTCTATATCAAGCCTACTCTTATCAAAACTATCAGCGCTATCACATAATAAATCCATTAAAGTACCAGTATTTGAAATCAACAAATACTTCCTTTCATTCCCCTTCATACTTTTGATAAGGTCATCATCATCTATTTTATTTCTCTCAGAAAGGTCTTTGATAATGGTAATATTATCAATTGATTCCTGCTCATTTAAGGCCTCTATAAGCACATCTTCATAAGGCAATCTTTTAAGCTCTTTGAAGATTTCCAAGGCAATAGTGGTTTTTCCGTCTCCAGCATGCCCTGTTATTACAACATGCCTTTTATTGTCACTCTTAAGTTCTTCAATTACAATACTTGAGAGAGGATGTTTTACCTGAATTTTATTAAAGTGTTTATTTAAAGACTGAAATTCAGCCAAAGCATTTTCATTACTACCACTAATCCTCTGAAGGGTGTTTAGGTAGCCAACAAAATTGTTACAATAGCCTTTTTTATCTAAATTACTGTTCATGAGGTTCATTTTTATTTTTTATGAATTTATTCAATTTAATCCCCCTTCCCCATCACCCCCAGCCACAAACTAGCTCTGCTGGCCCTGGGTGTAGAGTATTTTATTGTCCTGTGTTTCCATTTTATCGGTATCCACTATGAACACCATATCGGCTTCGAGGCCTTTGAAGGTGCGTATGCGGGTGATGTTGACGTGTTGCGCAGCAATATCTTTCATTTCGTATCCTATAGATATATTATCTCCCAACGCCCACCTTTAGCAGGGCCTATTCGGTTGATCACTTGTTTTTGTTTAAGAATATCAAGATTCCTTTTAATATTACGTTGATTAATCCCCACTTTTTCTGCTAAATGTGAGGTAGTTATAAATGGATATTGCTGAAGTTCATAGAGTATTGCTTTTTGTTTTTCCGAGAATTCACCCCGCCTTTCACCCCACTTTTCACCCCAGTCTTCTATTTGAGTCCTTACGGTATCGGTGTCTTTATCGGTGTCTTTATCGGTGTCTTCTACATTCAGGTGTAATATGGTGCTATCAAAGTCTATATTGAATACAGGCTGTGATTGATTGTATTTCAATCAGTTGCTTTCAATTTCCCGGTTTCTGGCTAACAGTTCAGCTTTGTTCATAATTACAATTGCGTCAAAAAACTAAAATTAAACATTTTTCCCCATCACCCCCAGCCACAACCTGGCTCTGCTGGCCTGGGTGTAAAGTATTTTGTTGTCCTGTGTTTCCATTTTATCGGTATCGGCGATGAATACCATATCGGCTTCCAGGCCTTTGAAGGTGCGTATGCGGGTGATATTGACGTGCTGAGGGCTGATGTAGCCGGTGTCGGTGCTTATTTGCTGCAGGGGCCACTTGCCGAAGGTTTTTACGTCTTTCAGGCAGCTCTCTTCGAATTTGGTATTCAGGATGATAACGATGCGGTCGGGGCTGATCTTCTCTGTGTTGACCAGTCGCAGCCATTCGTCGCGCAGGATGCGCACCTGCTCCACATCGTTGCTGTAATGGTAAAAGGTTACGGGTTGCCCGTCGGGGGTGGCTTCGGGGCAGGGTATTTTCTTTTCTATGTATTGCTCGAGCAGCTGTATGATCTGGCGGGTATTGCGGCAGTTGTGGGGCAGGGCAAACCGGAAAAAATGACGGTTGCCGGGCAGTCCCTGGAAATGGCTGAAGATGTTCTGATCCTGATCCATAAACAGGAAGTACTTGCCATCGGGCTTAAGCACCTTTGCGAGGCTTTCGAACCATTCGGGGCGGAAGTCCTGCGCTTCATCGATGATCAGCACATCGTAACAGGGTTCATGAAGCACTTCGCTGAGCTTGAGTGCCGTTTCCATGGTCCAGAACAGCTCATCGGCTTTCTTCACATGCTCATCAAACCAGCCGGGCTCAGCCTTTTCAATCTGCTGCCGGGCAAATCGGTGGTAGTTTTCCACGGTGATATCTTCTTCCTGCCCGGTAAGCCCGAAGCCCCTGCGGATATTGGCAGCGGGGATGCGGTTGAAGGTAAGCAGCAGCACCTTCAGCCCTTCTTCTCTTGCCTGGCGTGCCAGTGTGGTGGCCATGATGGTTTTGCCGCATCCGGCGGGCCCGGTAATGGCCAGGCTGGTATTGTCGGCCACCAGCTGCAGCAGGTTCAACTGCTCATGGGTAAGTTGAATAAGCTGGCGTTCCTCGGCCTCCAGGCGGGTATGCAGGGGCACCACGTGGCCCAGTCCGGCCAGCAGCGACTCTTTAAACTGGCGGTAGGTTTCCATATCTGTGCCCCGGTATTGGGGGTTTTGTTCTTTGATGAAGTTGAGCAGATTGGGCAGGTGGCGGTCGAGCATGCCGAGGTTGAAGTTCTCGATAAGCTGCAGCTCATGCAGGAAGGGGGGTATCTGCTTTCTGCTGTAGGTATTGCGTGGGTCGGGAAAACAGACCGCCCAGCCGAAGGGCACGAAACTGCTCAGGCGGGGGTAGTGTCTGGCCAGGCTGTGCATATTGCCTTCGGCCTGTGTAACCGGGTCTTTGGTATCACTCATGGGATGCCCGTTCTGGGTCCATTGGCTAAGCTGTCCGTCGTATTTTACGATGCCCCCTTTTACCTCCAGCACCAGCAACGAATGGCATCGTCCTCCTGCCAGATCGGCAATGATAAAGTCTGTCTCGTAGCTTTTCTTCTCACCGGGGTTCATGCCTGTAAACCTGCGGTTATAGAACACATCGTAGCGTTCCATGTCCAGCTTTTTCAGCGCATTGTATACCTGCTCTTCTGCGGGTTCATTTTTGCCGGTGGGGAAAGTTGGGGGATAGATCATGGTAGGGTTCAGATTGAGATTAAGGGCTTTCGAAAATATAAATAAAAATCAACTATTTGCTTACTCATCCTAATTTATTTCCATCTCCACCACAAACCACGCAACATCGCCTGGCATTCCGAAGGTTTCCACGCGGAAGGCGATCCAGGTGGGGGCATCGTATTGCTCCAGGAATTCATCCACATCGGGTCCGGGGTATTCATCGTCGGCTTCCAGGCGGGCATCAGCCTCCTCCATATAGACATCCCAGGCCTGCTGCAGATCAGGGTTTTTGATAAGGGGCAGGTCCAGTACCTCCTGCACCCAGTATCCCATCAGGGATCGGGCTTCTTCGTTGTAGCCGGTATCCTCGTGGCAAAGCACTTCGCCGGTGGAGGGGCTGTAGAGATTGAGGTTTTCGAGGGTCAGGGGGATGATTTGCATTTTAAAATCAATTAAGTTTTTTCTTTTTACGCAGCCAGGATAAATACAATAATCAGATTTTATTCGGGTGTAACCCGGTACTTTTTTCAGCCACGAATACACGAAGGTTTCATTGGTGGAGTCGTGCCTTCGTGGCTTGATTAATTCCTATACCGGCAACATAGTGATCATGCAAGCTTTTTTCAGCCACGAATACACGAAGGTTTTATTCATCAGAAAATAGTCGTATGCCTGCCCCGCCTGTGCGGGGGAGCTTGCATATCTATTTTGACTGCGTCGAGCTTCGGTTCATCTTTTTTTGTGAGCCGCAAGTGCTCATGCAAGTTTCATAGGTTTATCTTTTTACATTAATACTTTTATTCTTTATGCATGGCGAAATTAAAAATTCACAATGCAATGTATCCTCACAGGTATCTCAGCAGGGTTTATCATTGCCCAATCGGAAAGGACTGATTTTAAAAACAGCGTTTTTTAAAGCCCTGTGTACTTCTTCTTTATATTGCGCCCATTGCTCCTCTGAAAACAAATTCACTTCTCGTCGCGCATATTCCGGCCTCTCCTCAGGATGATGACCCCACGGGCAGCTATCCTCCTCTGTATTGCCGGGTTTTTCAAATGAAGTTTCCACCAGTATTCCTTCCTTCACGTGCAGGTATAGCGTCCGGAAAAACTGAAAACCTGAGGGGCTGTTTTTAAATCTTTCATCCTCAACCCTTATGGAGAAAGGGATGATCGTTGTTATCCAGTCTGCAAAAACGGGTGCGGGCTTGCCGCACAGAAACGCCACATCCACCTCTTTTTCGAAGGTAATCTGCTTGTAATACGCTTTGAGCATATGCCCGTTCTGCACAGGGGTAATCTCTCCCTGCCTGAGGAGCTTGCGCAACCTGAGTTTCTCCTCCCGGTATTTATGTTTATCCGTAAGTTTAGCCCGCGCATCCACAGCAACCCAATAGAGTTTGTCGTCTGCAATCTCCCAGGTGGAAATACAGCCGCGCCAGCAAGCTGTGGTTTTCCACTGAAACCGGACATCGTACCTGTGGGTAAACTCCGGCAATAAGATGGGCAGGAAACCATACATAGTGTAAGGTTTGCCCTGGTAAATGATGGTATCGCCGATTTGTGCAGTCATGGTGAATGAGGGTTAAGGTGTCAGGGATAAGGCCAGGGGTTTCGCAACCCCTCTGGCTACCACTTCATCTTTTCGATGAGCTGGTTCATGCCATAGTAATCATACAGAAGCTGCAGGTTGATGCCGCCATGCTCGTGGTCGTCCTCAAAAGTGATCTCATAGTCCGTCATGCTCATACCGGCTTCTTCTTCATTGATATAAAAGTCGTGGTTGCCGGCATCGTAAACCTTGCCATTGGCCCAGAGCCATGCCAGGTAAGCGATTTTGTATTCATGTTCTGAGAGCACGGGGCATTCATAAATGGTATCAAAATGCTCGTGCAGGGTTTGCTGCTGCTGCGGGGTAAGGCTATCGATAAATCGCTTCATAAGGTATGCAGATTAGTGGTTGATGGTAAGTGAATAGAAGTGGGTTGAGGGGTCTAATCTATGTAGAAACACCACAGGTCGTCCTCCTCGTCGGTGGTGAAGTTTCCCTGTGCATTGATGAAACCCCACTGGCCGTTAAGCTTTACCTTCACAGGTCCTTCGGGTTCAAAGTCGGTATCTTCATACAGGGCTTCGGTAAAGGCACCATCCAAACGGATGATACCGATTTTCCCGTCTTTTTTGTAGGAGCCCAGGCCGTTTACAAACATAATCCCGCGATCGCCATACACCATATCACATTCCAGTGGAATAAGGAACTCGCCGGTGGAGACATCAAGCACCCCCCATTTGTCGTCCTTGCAAACAGCTGTAAGGTGATGAGGATACCCTATGTAGTCGTATTGGGGTTCAATCGTCCAGGTGCCGGTGCCATCGGCAAGGATAATACCCCATTTGCCATTTTGTTGTGTGACGATTCGGTTGCCTTTGCGCAGCACATCGCCGGTCATGGTCATAAAATCCTCAAAGTTTGCAGGCAGCAAAACTTCTCCCACGGCCGACTTCAATCCGTACCTGCCGTTCTCTTCAAAGGTCTGTGCCGACCAGTCGAAGCTGTTGGACAGCTCCATGAACTCATCGTTGAATTGCTTTTCATTTTCCAGTTGCAGCAGTCTGTCGTACTGGGCTTGTGTGGGGCGGGGTAGTTTGCTTGCTTCCATGGTGTTTCTGTTTTAAGGTGAATACTGTTTTTTTTACACACTGCAAAGCTAGCACCGAACTGTGCAATGTAGCTTCACAACTCCAAAAGGGAAAAGCAATACCTTCTCTGCTAAAAAACAGCCCCATGGGTTTTGAGAACCCGCTCACCTGTAAGTATTTCCCTTTTATCTAATTCCCGGACCAATATATACAAAAATTCTTTTATCAGGCCCGGTGTTTTGCGTACTTTTTCTGTGAAATTTTCAGGATTTTTCTACCCCCATGTTTGCATACGGCTAAACCCTTGCCTCAGGCATCGCCCGGGGGCTGCTCTTTGGGTCCTCTGCCTGGCTTTGCATACAATTGTTCCGACAGGCTTTTTACCGGACAGGGGTAATGCCGGGGTTCGTTCCAGCCCATCCTTTCCCTTAGTTCATCGAGTTCATAATACAAATACGTATACAACAGGTCTGTTTTGCCCCGTTGGTCGTATTCTACCTCATCGTAAAGGGCAAAGTCCTTCATGGACAATCCAGTTTCACTCTGCTTGATAAAATAATAGCTTTCTCCGTTGTTGTACACCCAGCCATGGGCCCACAACCAGGCAAGGTAAACGAGCTTATACTCTTCCTCGCCCAGTACATCAGCGTATTCAAAATAATCGGTAAACTCAATAAAGTGCAGAGAGAAATTGCGGGTCTGGGAGCGGTCGAAGCTGTCGGCAAATTGCTGCAATCGTGTGTTCATAGGGCTGGAGATTGTGTGGATGTGCTGGATTTGCTGGTCTGCAGCCCCACTGGCTGCACCATTGCCGGCCAAAGGTATCATGTTGTCACGACAGGTAGTGTCGCGTAGATTGGAGCTACCCCAAAAACCTAAGGTACCGGAATGGCATCCCTGAAAATCAAGACCTTACTACCTGGCGAAAGAAAAGAAGATATTCAGGGTGGCATTGTATCGCAGGGCGGGTTCTTTGTAGAACTGCCCCCACATTGCGGTGGCGGTAAGATCGAGCTCTGCCCGGCCCATGCGCAGCACGATACCGCTGGTGGTGGTGTAGTACTCCAGGGGAGAGTTGTTGTATTCGGGTGTTTTGATAAGCTGTTGCCCGGTGCCGGCGCTGAGGCGAAACCACTGCCTGAACATCCATCCGGCTTCCAGCTCCCAGAAGTGCTGCGATACATGGGGCGCGGGGTTTCCGGAGTGCAGATGTGCCTGATGGAGTTTTCCCATGGCATGGGCATTCATGGTACCTGCAGTGGCAAACAGCGCCAGTGCATTGCCACGTGCGGAAGTGCCTCTTCCCTTAAGCGCATAGCGGTAGGCGAGCATGCCATTGAGCAGCGGTGCAGGCAGGGCTGCATCGAAGTTGCTGTCGTAGTGCTCCCAGTGGGCCATATAGTAATGGGCACCCCCACCGGCTTTGAGCACCAGGCGCCCGGGCAGGCTTTTTCGGGCCATGCGCCGCTCCTGTTTTTGCTGTTGTTGCTGCAACTTCTGAAACTCTATCTCTTTCATGCGCAAGGCTTGCTGTTGCTCCTGCTGTCGCTGCAGCTGCCCCTGCTGTTCGCTGATCTGCACCTGCATGCGCAGGCTGTCCAGCTCGCGCTGCTGCCGAATGGCAGCCAGCCGTGCCTCTTCCAATACCCTTTGCTCGGCGGGAGAGAGCTGCTGGCGGGCCTGCAGGTCAAGCTCGCTGATCAAGGGCTGGGTAGAAAAGCTTACATTGTTTTTCTGGAGAAACCGACGCAGCGAAGAGGCGTTGGTGGCAATGTGAATACCTGTTACAGGCTGGTTGTTATAGCTTTGAAAACTCCCGGTAGCTACCCCCACCACCTGCCCGTGGCGGTTGAGCAGTGCACTGCCGCTGTTGCCCCGGTTGGTAGGGGCAGTATGGTGCAATTCCCACGATTTGGCAGATCGGTTCTCATGGTGAGACAGCACCCCTGTTACAATGGTAAAATCGAACCTGAGAGGCGATCCGATGATGGCAATCTGTGAACCCACGCGCGCTTCGCCAGTGGCAAGTAACGGTAAAGGGCGGTGCCCCTGCACCGGACCAATGTAAAGCAATGCAAGATCCTCATTGTTGGTATGAAGAAAATCCACCACCCGGATAACCGGATAAGATCTCCCATTGGAGAACTCAACCCTGAGATTGCGCCCGCCTGCTATTACGTGATGGTTGGTAACTATATAGCCTTGCTCGCTTACCAGAAAGCCTGTTCCTCTGGCTTCATGGGTAAGTACCTTCACAATTCCTCCCAATGCTACTTCGTAGATCCGCTCGGGATCGAGGTTCTGCCCCCTGAGCTTACACGGCATAACGGCCAGCCAAAAGGCAGTCAGCATCATAAAAATACATGGATGTGGTAATGTAATCCTTCGCATTTTCCTATCACTTAAATTTCTCGTTGAAGCCAATGCATCCGGAGCTCTTCCCGGATAATCTTTCCCTGCGGCAAGATATACAAAAAACAGCTCCAGCCACAAAGGGGTTTTACGCAATTCGTGCAGGGGTTTTGGCCGGCTGCAGCGATCTGTGTTTATGCATAAAGAATGTTTTTGTTGTCTTTTTTAAGGGAATTGCCATCAGCCCCGGTGCACGATTGCCCATAGCACGTCATCTGCTGTGTTTCGGCCTTTGGTTATAGGTTGGAAGTGTCAAAATACTGTTTCGCAAAGTCTGATATTCTTTTGTGTCGTTCGTGTATCTCAACTTCAGTCCATTGTTTTTTTTCTCTTATTTCTGTGTAGCTCGATAAGGCCGTATCCTGAAACAACTCACTTTTCTTCTCAAAGGATTTGTTTCCGAACTTACTGTTCTGGCTCTGTGTCAGCAAAGCCAGGTTGCCTGCAAGGTTTACAAAGCTCGTTCTGAACTCTTCGCTGTATGCTTCGTCTGCCGGATTCTGCGGTTTGATGTGTTCAATGGTGTAGCTGTTGTAAAGGTCTTTGTCCAGCAATGCCCCTGAACGGTTTTTTATCCTTAAACTGTTTTCATATTGCCATAATACAAACTTGATGGTATTTCGGTTGTAGTGCCATTTTTCGTTATCAAAATAGTTTGTGATAATGTTTTCAAATCTGCCCCCGTCATTCCAATACCATTTAAAGCCGGTTTCCGTTGCGTTTCTGATGTCCTGATACAGATTTTCAATATTGTAAGCAACTTTCGGATTGAAATACTGCCTGGCATAATAAGGCAAATAGTCGGTGCGATAGTCGCCAAGTTTAAGTTTGAAGCAAAGCACCTCCAGCAGTTTTAAGATCTTTCTGTATGTGTCGCCTTTAACCTCTCCATTGTAGAAGATTGTCAGCAAAACAAGTTTCCAGTTTGCTTCATTGCCAACAAAAAACAGGTTTGAAATCTCCGGTTGGTTTTTGTTGCTCACAATACTTTTGGCACTATGAGCCAGTTCGGCAAAGTTTTCGAAAAACAGCTTTATCCAGTGCGTTTTATCCTCTGTCTTGTTTAGCTTTTCCTTGATTGCTTCAATGTTACCACCCATATTAAAAAACAAATTGCAGTAATTATCCAGGAGTTCGTTTTCCGTAAAGAATCCTTCAACGGCTTCAATGTATCGGTAGGTTTTGGAAATCACACTCTGTATCTCTGCAATGTCGTTGTTTGCCTGGTGGTTGTCGGTGGTTTGAATGTAAATCTGGTGCATTAAGTATGCTTTGATTACTTCAAATCTTGAAAGCTCTTTGCCACGGTTATTCTGGTATTCAAAAACCTGTGTCGCCTCTACTTTATTGGTAATGTAAAAGGTGCTGACAACAGCATTTTCCAATGTCTGCTGAAGCAGGGTTAATTTCTCAATGTCAAGTTTACTCAACTTCGTTTCAAAGAAGCTGAACGCTTCAATAATTCTCTTTTGTGAGATGGTTTCAGTGTCGTCTATTGCTGATACCAGATGCTTCTGCGTAACTTTCCTGAAAATCACCTGGTCATCATCAATGGTTCTGAAAATGTCTGTCAGATAGATTTCTTTAATTTCGTCAACCTTCGCTCCCATTTTGATTTTGACTTTAGCAAGGGCGGAAAGAAAAAGTATTGTTGTGGAAAGTCTTTGCTGGCCATCAATAACAAAAAGAGTGTTTCCGTCTTTTTCAAAAAGGAATTGCCCCAGATAGTATCTCTTCCCATTTTGCTCCAAAAGGTCTTCAAGGAACTGAGAACATTGTTTCTTTTCCCAGCTGTATGCTCGCTGATAAGCTGGAATTCTCATACTTTTTGAACCTTTGAAAAGTTGCCGGATGCTTTCGGCTGATTTGTTTTCTGTTTCCATCATATTACATTTTTTACATCTCATGTTTACGCTTTGCGGGATTCTAATTCCCGGTTTCCCGCCAAAGTTAAAATGCAGCCAGGCCAAAACGTGTCGTTGTTTTTTTTTCTTCGTTAATCCAGCCTGGCGGGCAGCGCAACGGTATCGGCACCGGGTACTTGTTTTCATCCTTTTCCGGGAACGCTCCTTTCACCTGCACACAAGCACGATATTGCTGCTATAAAGCAACTTATAATTTTTACTCCTACGCATGATGCGGATACTCTCCCCTTTCCCCGGGTGTAATAGCAAACATAGTCGCATTAATTTTTACCTTAACCGGTATTTCACGGTTTTTTACAGGTAAAAACTACCGCATACTACTCCCTTTTCACTGCTCTGTTCTTAAAACCAATAGCCCCGAGCGGCGATTGATGAAAATTTTCACTCCGGCAAAACTTCGTAATACTCTCCATATTCGCTGGGGTGCCGTAGAGCACTGAGTGGGTAACGCACTTGCGCACGATATTGTCGATCTGCCCCCCGGTAAAGTCAAATCCGGCTGCCAGCCCGGCACACTGCTCTGGCAGCAGCCCGGGCATCTTCGACTGCCAGATCTGTGCTTTCACCCCGGCAGAGGGCTTGTCAAACTCCACCTTAAACAGGAACCTGCGCTCAAAGGCTTTGTCCAAATTTTCCACCAGGTTGGTGGTAGCCATAAAGATTCCCTGGAAGTTTTCCAGCTCCTCGAGGATGATGTTCTGGATGGCATTTTCGGTCTGTGCCACATTGGAACTGGAGGCATCCTTCCTTTTGGAAATGATGGCATCCGCCTCATTAAACAACAGTATGGGCATTCGGCTGCACTCGGCAGCATAGTTGCGGTAATCGGAAAAAATCCTCTTGATGATCTTTTCACTCTCGCCAAACCACATGGATTTGGTCTGGCTGATATCTACCTTGTATACCTCACGATTGGATTTGCGGGCCATCTGCATAACACTTTCGGTCTTACCTGTGCCGGGATACCCGAAAAACAACACGGTAAGCCCATGGGGCAGAGCCTGCTTTTTCAGGCGGCTTTGCAGCTTTTTAAAGTTCTTCTCCATCAGCATGGATTGAAGCATCTCCAGCTCTTCTGCTTCACGCGCATTGAAGTACAATTCTTTGACTGCAATAGATCTGGGGCCCAGGTAGTTCGTGTTCTTTTCCTGCTTCTTTTCCAAATGCAACCCCATATCTGTAACCAGCCTGGAGCCCTTGTCGGTCAGCTCTATCTCAGCTTCATTCAGAAAACGGCTCTGCCTGAGATTTACCCAGCCCAGGGTTTGCAGCATGTTGGTCCCCTTCAGAAAGCTCTGCAAATATTTCACCCTGCGTCCGGCCTTTCTTGACAGCACCTCTCGTATCACCTTCTCCACCTCCACCGAATGCAGGCCGTTGAGCACTTCCCACACCAGGCGCAGGAATACGAAAGAGTCCAGTTTCTCCATTTTGATCTTCGCCATCTGGTCTATCAATCCAAAATGGGTATTTTTCCGCAGCAACTCTTCAAGCCTTTTCTCGAATGCACCAGGCGAGATCTCACTCTCCGACAGTTCTTCTTCCAGCTCCACTATCCTCTCCAGCAGCGTCACAAAACAATCCAGCACCGGCGACTCAGGCCTGGGCATAGGCAGGTCCTGCAGTATGGCTTCTTCTATCTTCGGACTGATATACAACTCCACATCGCTCAGGGTGTGGCTGCGGCGCCGGCCCGAAACATCACCACGGACAATTCCGCTTTTTACCAGATACTCCAGCTCGCCGCTGTGCTCCAGCAAACGCATAGGGTTGCAGTTGAGGTGCCTTGTGATACGGTTGATATTGGCAGAAGAATGGTTGTAGTTCAGCACAAAAATATGGGCCAGCAGAAAAGCCTGCAGGGTGTTGACTTCAAAATAACCGGCCACCAGCTGCAACTCCTGCTCCAGTTCAGCAAAAAGGTGATCGCCCAGAGAACTTTCGCCCGACTTGTCGAAGATCTGCCCCATGGCACGTAGAAGCGGAATTTTAATGTTCTGTTGCATAGCTTTAAGTTTTAGTGGTGAATACTGCAGTGTGTGAAAAGATCCGTAATCCGTCCGGTACCTTGTGGATGGCTTTCCTGCCGCAAAAATAATCCACCCCTCCGACAACCCATGTCGCTGTATCGCTGCCTCACAATTTTATTTTCCGGATCAGAAAAACCTTTACACGATGCAAAAATAACCCCACCCTGTGAACTGTATCTTCACAGATTGAAAGGCAGCAGAACGATTGAGAAATAAAACGATGAGCGCCTGAACACACCCAAGATACAGTCCAACAACCCTATGTTGCCCCAGGGAGTGAGGGTTTGGCTATTGGTTTTTAGCCTTTCAGCATCACCCACACATAACACCCCATACTCTCCTGGGAACTTCAGCAAAACTATCCAGAGGACTGACTGTGCTCAAAATCAAGAAATCAATAGTTTTGTGGAAAATAATTTGCGACTTGTCTCATTTACTTTTTCAAAATTATGTATATATTGCAGGTGGGTTGAAAGATCAAAAAGGGGATAATTTCATACACTGTTTACATCCATCATTACTTCTGACAATGAGGCACATGCATTGTGATTGAGGGAGGCATTCAGTTATTTATCAGAAACAGCTTAAATTTAAAATATGCCAGACACTCTGAAAAAAATCCGAACCTTACGCATTCGCTTCAGCGGAGATCTTGCCGGGCACGAAATACCTGCCTTCCGTGGAGCCATTGCTGCCAAGGTGGGCCATGAGAATGTATTGTTTCATAACCATTTAGGCAAGGACAGTTTCTCTTATCGCTATCCGCTTATCCAGTACAAAAACCTGTCGGGGCAACCCGGCATTGTATGCATAGAGCATGGGGTGGATGAAATTCATAAGTTTTTCCAGCACAAAGACTGGAGCCTGAGCCTGAGCGGAAGAAAGCTGGACATGAAAATAGAGAACCTCTCGCTCAACCAGTTTACCATGCAGGTGTGGGACAAAATGTTTGACTACCGCATTCACAACTGGGTAGCCCTCAACCAGCAAAACTATCCAAAATACATGGCCTTACCTGATGAAGAAGCCCGGCAGGAAATGCTTACCGCCATCCTCAAGGGCAATATTCTGAGCTTTGCCAAAGGCATTGAATGGAATGTAAGCAAACCCATCGAACTGAAAATTCAATCTCCCCTTATACCAAGGCAGGTAAAAGTAAAAGGCACGAACGTTACGGCTTTCAACCTGAATTTTTCCACCAATATATTTCTCCCCTCCTACATCGGACTGGGGAAAAGTGTAAGCCTGGGGTATGGGGTGGTGATGAATTCAGGAAAAAGAATGAATAACCAAAGTAACAAACAATCATAAATCATGGGAAAATTTTTATACGGAGCCAGTGTACAAGGAATACAGGGCTTTATTTTTCAAACTAATAAACTCAAAGAAATTGCCGGGGCAAGCGAACTTGTGGAGCAGATATGCAGCCGTCTTTTCGCCGATGCACTGGGGAAAGAGAACTTTGACAATGACCCCAATGCTATTTTGACAGCAGCAGGGAACATCAAGTATATTTTTGATGATGGGGAAACTGCCCGGAAACTGGTAAAAAATTTCCCGCGCAAGGTTATGGAATTTGCTCCGGGTATAACCATCAGCCAGGGGATTGTACCCTTAAACGGGCAAGAGCTAAGCTACGAGCATATAGAAAAGCTTGAAGCGATACTGCGGGCACAACGCAACAGGGTAAACCGTGCAGGTGAAACGGGTTTGCTTGCAGCCATCAGATCCCGCAGTACCGGATTACCGGCTGTAAGTGTAAAGAAAAGAAAAAATGAAAAAGAGTATTATGATCTGTCTGCCCTGAGAAAGATTGAAACCATCATGCCCGATAAAGATAGTAAGACGGAAAAGTACGGCCGGCTTACCGAAAGCTTCTTTGGAAAAGATTCCACTTTTGAACTCCCACTGGATCTGGAAGAAATGGTCAGAACCAAAGGCAGTAATTATGGATGGCTTGCTGTTATACATGCAGATGGCAACAACATGGGCTTACTGCTGCAGAAACTGGCAGCAGAGATGGTTGAAAAAGAAGGAAAATACAATGCCCGGGCTTTCCGAGACTTTTCCAGGGCCATCGATGCAGCAACCAAAAGTGCCGCACAGAAAGCTTATGCTTGTTTTGAAAATCAGATTGGCATTGAAAAGAAAGAGTATGAAAAAACCTTTCAGGAAGAAAAAAACGGATTTCCCTACAAAACACCTTTCAGACCCATTGTACTGGGTGGAGATGATATAACCATTATCTGCAGGGCAGACCTGGCGCTGAAATTCACAGAACTGTTTTTAAAATATTTCGAACAGGAAACCCAGGCGAATTTCAGCTCGATCAACTACAGTTCGCTGAAAAACGGCATTACCGCATGCGCGGGTATTACGTTTGTAAAATACAGCTTCCCTTTTCATTACGCATACGATCTTGCTGAGAGTCTTTGCAGCGAAGCAAAAAAAACAGCAAAAGACATCAACCCGGAAAGGACACCCTCCTGCCTTGTATTCCACAAGGTGCAGGATAGTTTTGTTACCGACTACAATGACATAAAACAACGGGAATTAAGGGTGCCCGGCACAGGCACCAACCTGAACCATGGCCCTTATTTTCTCCTGGAGGAAACCAGCAATGGGTACAAGAGTATCAGCAAACTGATGGAAGAATGCTCCATACTTGGCGAAGAGAAAGGAAACCCGGTAAAATCTCATCTCAGGCAATGGCTTACCGATATTTACACCAGCGAAGAACTGGCCAGGCAAAAATCAAAAAGGATGCTGAATTCGCCAACCCTGGCGGGAAAGCTCAAAAAACTGGGGCTTACATCACCCGATAGCTTTTATGTGCAGAGGCAATACCCCGGCAGCAGCGAGAGCAGAAAGGTTACCCCGGTTTTTGACTGGTTAAGTATTCACTCGATAACAGAAGGAGGAAAATAAATATGGCAACTTTACACTATAGCATCACCTTTTTTTCATACTGGCATACGGGTTCTGGCCTGACCTCAGGGGCTGACCTGGATGCACTGGTTATTAAAGACCAAAACAACCTGCCCTATATTCCGGGAAAAACACTTAAGGGACTTTTAAAAGGAGCTGCACTCGATTTGCTTGAGCTTAAAAACCGGAAGCCTGAAGATGATCCTTTCATTAAAGAGTTTTTCGGCTACTTTGATGAGAAGTCTATGGAAGAATCCACCATCCACACCAGGGGCAGCGCTTTTTTCACCAATGCCCACCTGGACTCAAGTCTCCGGAAAATCCTGACAGACCAGAATGAATCCCTTAAACCCTATTTGTACCGCAGCATGGCCTCCACAGCCATCGATGAAAATGGCGTTGCTCAAAAAGGTAGCCTGAGAAGAATTGAAGTAACAGTTCCCTTAACACTGCATGCTGCCATATACAACGTAAACAAAGAAGATGCATTAAAAATAGAGCAATGCATGAATTGGATCAAGCGCATGGGGCTGAACAGAACGCGGGGGTTAGGCAGGTGTAAATTTGAAATTGTAAAAAAGGAGGAAATTTAATATGGATACAATAAGATTCCGATGCAGATTAATGTCTGACGTTATCATCAATTACAGGGCTGCCACCGAAGGGAACCAGTCAACCCTTGATTTTATTCCTGGTTCAGCCTTCCTGGGCATTGCGGCAAGAGAATTATATAAATCAACTTCCGGTGAAAACTTTACCATCTTTCACAGCGGAAAGGTACGATTCGGAGATGCTCACCCCATTTATAATACATGCAGAGCTGTTCGGGTACCCGCATCCTTGTATTCACCCAAGGGCCTTAAAATAACCGACAAAGCCTTTATCCATCATCTGCTTCCTTACAGCGGACTGAAGGAAAACGGCAAACCGGTGCAGTTAAAACAGGCCCGTGAGGGATATATAAGCAAAAACCTGAATGATGAAAGTTCTGTTTTTTATTTTAATACAGAAAAGAGCTTTTCCATAAAATCTGCTTTCGACCGTAAAAAGCGCAGAGCACAGGATGCAAGGATGTACGGCTATGAAGCCATGAGCCAGGGCCTGGAAATGGGATTCGAGTTGAGTTTTGACAATGACCTGCCCCCTGAAACCAGGCAAAAAGTTATCGATGCACTTGTGGGTTACCGCAACATAGGCAGGTCGTCCAACGCGCAATACGGCCTGGTAGAAATCATGCAGGAAAATTACCAGGAAAGCTTTTTATCCTTTGATCTGCAAAACGCTCTGCTGGTATACGCAGAGAGCAGGCTGGTGTTCAGAGATGCGTATGGCCAGCTTACCCTTAACCCAACCCTCTCTGACCTGGGTATTAAAAATCCCGGGGCCTCCATAAACTGGTCGAAAAGTCAGGTGCGAACCTTTCAGTATGCTCCCTATAACAGCACACGCAAGCAAAGGGATGCCGACAGGACAGGGATAGAAAAAGGCAGTGTGTTTTATATTGAAAATGCCACTGTAAAGGACGTGGATACAGCTAGTACAGAAAAAGGAATCGGCTTATTCGTAAATGAAGGGTTTGGAAGAGTATTAATCAACCCTTCTTTCCTGAAAGCTGTGGGAGAGAGTGCTGAAAGTAAATATGCTTTCATTGGTTTACCTGAAGGTAATACACAACAGGAGCCGGTGAGCACAGATTCTGTTTCTGAACATGATAAAATGCTTCTTCTTTTTCTGAAACAGCAGAAAAATCAAAAACAGGAAGAACAGGATATTTATCGTAAAGTAAATGAATTTACAGAACATCAAAATTTCAGGCAATGGCGAGGTATGGCATCGCAATGGGGAAGCATCAGGATGAAAGCAATGGTGCATGCCGACAAGCAGAAACTCTTTGATGCTTTATTCAAAGAGCCCGATGGCTACCTCGTGCATGGGGTAGCCAAAGAAAAATGGGAGGGAAAAAAACTTTCAACCTTTAAGAAATTTTTTGAAGAGTTACTCAAGGATGCTGACAATAAGACCGCACAAAAGATTATCATAAACCTTGCCGCTGAAATGGCAAAACAAATCCAGGGAAAGGAGGAATATCATGCATAATAAAATATTCACGCACAAGTTTTTAGCACGGGTTGTAGTAGAAGCTGAAACCCCCGTTTCCGTTGGAAGTGACAAGGGCGATATGACAAGTGATCAACTGGTGCTGAGAGATATAAACGATTTGCCTTTTATTCCCGGAACTTCCTTGGCAGGAGTTCTCAGGCACAGCCTCTCCATGGAAGAATCCATGAAGGATCGTGTGTTTGGTTATCAGAAAGGAGATGATGGTGAAGGCTCCAGGCTCATTGTTTCCTCTGCCCATATGGTAGGAGAAAACGGAATTGTAATTGACGGGATCAATACTGCATTAGCCGGCGACCCTTTTTTCAGTAGGTTCAAAAACCTGCCTGTGAGGCAGCATGTCAGAATCACGCACCGGGGTGCTGCTGCAGATCAGGGAAAGTTTGATGAAGAAGTGATCTATAAAGGAACACGGTTTTGCTTTGAACTGGAAATGACAGGCGACTATTCCGAAGCAGACCAGCATGCCTGGAATGATATCATCAGCCAGTTTCGCAATCCGGCCTTCCGGATTGGAGGGGGCACCCGAAAAGGTTTTGGCAAAGTAAAAGTGGTATCCTGTAAAACAGCCATACTGGATCTGACTACCGATGTTGCACTGAGCCGGTATCTTGATAAATCGTCCTCCCTGGCCGATGAAAAAGACTGGTGGAAGGTATCTGAAGAAACTTTACCTGAGGCTCTCCGCAACAATGAATGGACAGAATACAGCTTATCGCTGACCCCGGAGGATTTTTTCCTTTTTGGCAGTGGCCTGGAATCGGAAGATGCAGACATGACCTTTGTGGTTGAAGATGTTCTGGAGTGGGACAACAATAACCAGCCATCATGGAAAGAAAAAAGGGTTTTCATCCCCGCAAGCTCTCTTAAAGGAGCTCTTGCCCATCGTATTACCTATCATTTCAACAAAACAGCAGGCATTACAGTGGAAAAACTCAAAGAGGATGATGCACTGGAGTTTTTACTGCAAAAAGGCTTTAAAATCAACAAAGGAAAATTCGACAGCAGCAAAGACAGCATACTGAATATTGTGGCACAAAACAATCCTGCTGTTGTTGAATTATTCGGGCAAGCAAATGGAGAAGACGACATTATGCGAGGCAAGGTGATCTTTTCAGATTTCTATTTTGATAACGAGCCCGAAAAGAAACTTTTCAATCATGTGGCCATCGACCGGTTTACAGGAGGTGCAATGGATGGTGCCTTATTCAGTGAAGAAGTCGTTTTCGGTAAAAACATGAAAGCAGAATTGGTTATTCTCGTGCACAATTCAGTAATGAAAAAAAGTGATATTATCGATGCCTTTGAGCAAACGCTCACCGACCTGTGCACCGGGATGCTGCCCCTGGGAGGAGGCACCATGAGGGGACACGGCTGCTTTAACGGAACTTATTACAAAAACGGAAAGGAGGTTCAGCAATGAGCAACTATAAAATTGACATTAAAGAAATACCGGTACATGCCGGCTACGAAGGTTACATCTGGTGGAGTAATGCTGAAAAACCTGATGTATACAGGCAGGACAAGGAATTGTACCTGCCATCGGGTGTTTCAAACCCATTTATTGCAGAGGGCTACATCATCGACAAGAAAACCAGCACATCCTATTTCATAAGCATGCAGGATGGCATATATCATGTTTTCAGGTATAATTTGAAAGAACTGGAACAATATGAAAGCACGCACCGACACTGGCTGGCAAGCTTCAATGAAGCCGACAGAATCTGCTTCAGGGAGTTCTGGATTCCTGAAGAAGACCCTTTTTGTAACGGCTTCGAAGTGCTCAAACCCGCAATGAATGTTTTTGTTGGATTCAACTGTAAGGAGGCATAAACTATGACAAAATATATCAAAGCCCCGTTCAATTTTGTACCGCTTAATGAGAAGGTTTTTATCCAAACCGATATGGATATTCATTCGGTCGATTTACCTGCTGAGGATAGTGAAAGTGGATATATTGACCTGGAATTAAAGGCACTAACTCCGGTGTTTATAAGAGATGGCAAAGCTAAGGATAAAACTGATAAAAATGATGTGCTTTTATTTTCTCATGTTGAGGAGGAAGGATTAAGAAAGTATTTCATTCCGGGTACGACCTTAAAGGGGATGTTTCGGAGTGTGCTGGAAATCATGACGGAAGGCTATATCCGAATGGACAGGAAAATGAAATTTTCGCAAAGAGACTGGGAGGATAAAGAGAATTATACTCTTAAGAACCCTGTTGTCCAGACTAATATGAAATGCGGATGGCTTGAAATAAACGATTATGGAGAATCTATCCTTCATGACCATGGCTACCCATACAGAATTAATCATTTACAACTGGATAGGTTTTTTGACAAGGTTGGTATAGATTTATCTTTCGAGAAATTGTTTTCCCGTCAAAGCAAACAACTTGACCTAAACAAAGAACAAAGGGTTAACGGAAAGAACACAGACCCCAAGAATGCTGCTTTTAAATATGCCAAACTCGGTGTAAATGCTGATAAGCTGGAGAACCTAAGCTTCAGTACCGATGAGGATACTTATTGTCTTATAAAGGGCAAAACGATGAATCCCCCGGCTTTTACAGAGAGAAGAATTAAATATGACCCCAATGGCGACTTTTCCGGCACTATTGTTTTTACAGGTCAGCCCGATAAGTGGGTAGACCCAAGAAAAAAGGAACGAAAGTTTGGTGCCGGTAAATTTTATGAATTCGTTTTTCCTGCAGAAAGGATAACTGAGTATAAAATCAGCAGGGATACTATTGATGGGTTTAAATTTATTTACCAGGAATCGGAAGCCTGGCATTATTTCAGAAAAAAAAGAAAAATTCCTGTGTTTTTCAGAACACATAAAATTAACCAGGAAGAGGTGGTAAAGGACTTTGGTCTTGCTTTGCTTTATAAATTACCTTATGAAAAAACTGCTTTCGAAGTTGCAAGGAAATATCAGCAGCTAAATGAAAAAGAAACAATAATTGATTTGGCGGATAAAATTTTCGGTTCCGCATATAAAGATAAAGCGCATAGCATTTATCCTTTTAAAGGGCGTGTCCAGTTTGGTCATGCTTTTACTGTTAATACAGCAGAAGAAGATGAACCGGTTACCAAACGAATGGGTTCCCCCAAACCTTCCTATCTACCCATCTATATTGACCAATCGCAATTAGGAAAAAATGGGATTACAACAAACTATTTATCCTACAATCATGAAAACACCTCATTATCGGGCTGGAAAAGATACCCTTTGCATTATGATGCAAATAAAATGGAGCCAGAGGGTGAGTTTAATCCCCAGCTGGATACTATCTTCAAACCCTTAAAAAAGCATACAACCTTTCATTGCCGGGTAAGGTTACATAACATGAAGCCATTTGAAATAGGAGCAATTTTGTCTGCGATCACGTTTCACAATAATCATGAAAACCTGTGTCATTCTGTAGGTTTTGCAAAACCTTATGGGTTTGGTAAATTAAAAGTCGACATAAGAAATACTGTTCTCCCAAAATCAACAGAAGACTATCTTATAGAATTTGAAAACACAATGGATGAGGCTTCAGGCAAAAAATGGATTAAACAGGAAAGTATACAGGAACTTTTCACAATGGCATGGAACAAGAATTCAGAAAAAGATGATTTGCTCCTTGAGTACATGCCAATGAGCAATAACAAGGATGAAAATCATTTTTACCAGGCAAAAAAAGCAAATGAGTATCTGGAGAAATATTCCATTCTTTTAAATAAAAAGTATATCACCAGTTCACTTAATGAGGCATATTTAAAAAAGAAACAGGGAGAAGAAGAATTTGAGAAAGAAAAGAGAGACATAGAAGAAAGGAATCGTATTGAAAATGAACGGAAAATTAAAGAAGAGGAGGAAAATAAAAGAATTCAGGCTAACCAGGGAAAAAAAGTAAGTAAAGGTTTATCTGTATTAGAAAACCACTGCGATTTAAATCGTGCAAAAAGGGAAGTTGAACAATTCCTCAAGCTTTCAGGTAATGAGTTTTTACCAGACGAACAAATAGGGTTTCTGTTTGAGTTTATTCGTAAATTTTATCAAAATGCGAAACCAAGAGATAAAAATGACTGGAATAAGTATTTTCATGAAAGTGCCAATTGGAAAAAAGTTTCAGGATGGATTGGCGAAGAAAAAGCAAAAGCTCTATACGTTGATTTAATTGGAAAATAAAATGCCCACCCTCATTTCCCTTATCTCCGATCAAACCCTGCCCAATGTGCTGCTTATTAAAGAGCTGCAGGGGCAGGTGGATGATTATGTGTTTATCAGCACCCCTACCATGAAGCAGCGTGGAAAAACCCACGACATTATGGCTGCGGCAGGTTTGCCCGCAGCGCAATGCCGCGAGCTGGTCATACCCGACGAGAACGACCTGCAGGCCATGGAAGCTTTCCTGCAGCAGGAATTCCCCGAGCCTCTTGGCTGCCTGGTAAACCTCACCTGCGGCACCAAACTTATGTTTCTGGCCTGCTTCAACCATTTCGGCAAGCCGGGCAATACCATCAGCTATATCCCTATCGGGAAAAACACCCTGGTGGAGCTTTTTCCTGCCCACTGCGAAAAGGCAATCGGCTATCGCCTGAGCGTAAGAGAATACCTGCAGGCCTATGGAATTAGCTATGAGCCCATGCCTGAGGAAGAGTTTGAAGACCCTCGTTTTCTGAAAAAGATTCTCAAAGAATACCAGGCAGCAGACTTTGACCCGGGCAAGGTTGCAGGGATGCGCGACAACGCTCATAAAGAACTGTTTACAGGAGGATGGTTTGAGCAATGGGTCTATTTCAAAACCCGCGAGGGCTGGAAGCTGAGCCCCGGTGATATTGAGTGCCGGCTTAAAATCAACAACCTCCCTGAACCTCAGCGGACGGGCTTCGACAATGAACTGGACATTGTATTTACCAGTGAAAATGAACTGTATGTTGTGGAGGCAAAAGTGAGTATTGGCAGGGAGAAGATCAATAAGACCAATCTTGACAACATACTTTTCAAGCTGAGCGCCTTAAACAAGAATTTCGGTCTTCGCTCCCACGCCTGGATTGCCACACTGGCAGACTTACAAAACACCATGCCGGATTTCCGCAAAGATTTATCAAGAAGAATGACCATATTAGGCATCAGAGGAATAGCAGACAGGGCGGTAATTTTGTCCAGAACAGGTAGATTGTTCAACCCGGGGAGTGGAAAAACCTGAATACGCTTCTATCGGAAGCATGAAGAATAAAAGCATGTAGACGCAACAGCCAGGTTGTTTTTCGCGTCGGCAAAATGGCGACAAAATAGTTTAACCCAATGACAGGCAGTATGGCAAATGTATATTCACAAATCAACCTTCAGGTGGTGTTTGCGGTAAAAGGCCGGCAGAATGTGCTGTTGCCGGAGGTAAGGCGTGAGCTTTTTCCCTATATGCATGGCATTATGACCAATATCGGGTTGTTCCCCCTGGCTGTTAACGGGTGGTATGATCACGTGCATCTGTTCTTTGATATTAAACCGCACATTCTGTTGTCGAAAAGTGTGGAAACCATCAAAAGCAATTCATCGCGGTGGCTTAATGAGCGTGGGCTGATAAAAGGCCGGTTTGAGTGGCAGCGCGGGTATGCTGTTTTTTCGTATTCACGGTCGCAGCGCGATCGGGTAATACAATACATTATCGGGCAGGAGGCGCATCATTCCCGTAAGGCAAACACCTTCAGGGAGGAATATTTCAAGCTGCTGAAGCTCTTTGAAATTGAATTTGAGGATCAATATGTATTTGAGTTTTATGATGATGGGCATGAACAGGGTGTTGAAAAGTGATGAAAGCAAATTACCGGGCAGGGGTTAAAGTGTCAGCGCTACGCGCCTGAAAGCTAAAGCTGGGCCTGGCTGCAGCAACCAGCATTACAGCGCTACGCGCCTGACAAAAATTAACCGCATGGCATGAAACTCAGAACGCCCCCAATATGTTAGGCGCATAGCGCCGCCATTATGTTAGGCGCATAGCGCCGACAGTATGTTAGGCGCATAGCGCCGCCAGTATGTTAGGCGCGTAGCGCCGCCATTATGTTAGGCGCATAGCGCCGACAGTATGTTAGAAAATAAAGTGCAAATAATCCAATAAGGCGCGTAGCGCTGACATTAAAAATCAAAGACCATGAGCAGAAAAGTTTTTATCAGTTTCCTGGGAACCAGCAATTACCATAACTGCAATTATGTTAGCCCAGACAAACAACCCGTTAAGGACATAAAATACGTGCAGGAGGCCACCATCATCCAGCACTGCTTAGACTACGATCGTTTTTTTATTTTTACCACTTCGGAGGCTTTTGAAAAAAACTGGCAGAACAATGGACATAAAGACCGGCAAGACAACATCTTACCCAATGAAGGACTGCAAACCCGGCTTGCCATACTTCAGCTTAAAAGCCCGGCTGAGGCTGTGGAGATAGATGAAGGATTTTCGCAGAAAGAAATCTGGGCAATCTTCCAGAAGGTGTTCGATAAAATAGAAAAAGATGATGAAATCATTTTTGACATTACACATGCATTCCGTTTCTTGCCTATGCTGGGCATGGTACTTATCAACTATTTAAAAACGCTTAAGAACGTCAAAATAAATGGCATTTACTATGGTGCCTTTGAAGCCCTCGGGCCTGCCTGGAAGGTTGAAAAGATACCTATTGAGGAAAGAAATGTAAATATCCTTGACCTTTCAAGTTTTTCCTTATTGCAGGACTGGACTTCTGCCGCCAATGCACTGGTAGCCTATGGTGATGTAAAGAAAATAACCAACCTGGCCAATGAAGGAATAAAACCCATATTAAAGGATACCAAAGGAAAGGATGAAGCTGCCAGGGCAATGAGAAATTTCATCACACCCCTCAATGCAATTTTCGATAATATTGCAACCTGCCGGGGAAAGGAACTTTTTGAATCAAAAGGATATGACGACATCAACACATCTTTGAAAGAATTGAAGAAAGACCTGATACCCCCCATGGCTCCCCTGATTGATAAGCTTGAGGAGGCTTTGCAAACATTCAACTCTGCGGATACGATCATCAACGGGTTCAGGATTGTAAGGCTCTGCATCGACTATAACTGGATACAGCAAGGATATACCATTCTGTTTGAAACCAGCTTATCTTATATACTCAGTCAAAACAATCTCGATTACCAGAAGCTTTTGAACCGGGAAATTGCTTCTGCCTGCCTTACCATACACAACCGCAATATTCCGAAACATCAATGGAAGGGTTTTGCCGCTGAAAACCCCGAAATAACTGAAAAAATTCTTCATTCGGTAGTCCTCCGTCAGATAGCAGATGATATGGCTGCTCTTCAGGATATGCGCAACGATATCAACCATTCAGGGTTCAGAACCAATCCATCTGATTACAATGGGCTGAAGAAGTTTTTAACAAAAACATATTGCTCCATTGTATCCAAAATACTCTAACCCCCATGCTCCTCAATCTCTCAAACCACCCCTCAGCCCAATGGCCTGCAGCGCAAAAGGGAATGGCCCTGCAGCACTACGGCTCTGTTGTGGATATGGCCTTTCCGGCCATCGACCCGGCGGCTGGCCACGATGAAATAGCAGCACTGGCCGCGAAGTATGCTGTGCAATGCTGTGAAACCCTTGCCGCTCACGAGGAAACCGGATTTGCCAGTGCCGTGCATATTATGGGCGAACTCACCTTCTGCTATTGCCTGGTGGCCATGCTGCAGAAAGAGGGGATACCCTGCGTGGCCAGCACTACCCGGCGTGTGGCAAAAGAAAATAAAACAGGCGAAAAAACATCCTTGTTCTCATTTGTGGCTTTCCGCCTCTACCCTGCAATGGTGAAGCGATGAAGGCAGGCAGCAAAACCGATTCAAAACATAAAAACAAAACACAGCATCCATGCCCCTCAACAGCCCTTCAGACCTCAACCCCGAAAAACAAAAGGCCCTGCAGATGCTGCAGCGGTTTGTGCAAAGCTCTTCAGAGCAGGTATTTGTGCTTACCGGCTATGCCGGCACAGGCAAAACCACCCTGGTGAAGTTTCTGGCACAATGGTGCCTGGAGCAGAGCATCCCTCTTACCCTGCTGGCCTCCACAGGGCGGGCAGCCAAGGTGCTGGCGGCAAAAACAGGCCACCAGGCCGAAACCGTGCACCGGCTTATTTACAGCATCGATACCAGCGAGCTGGACGATGAGAATATGACCAAGAAAGTTCGTTTCCGGCTCACCTCCAATGTGGCATCTGAAAACCGGGTTTACCTGATCGACGAAAGCTCCATGATCTCCGACAAGCCCCTTACCCAACAGAGCCTTACCCTGTTTGGCAGCGGCAGTCTGCTGAGCGATATTTTTACCTACTGCGGCAGGCGCAAGATTATCTTTGTGGGCGACAGTGCCCAGCTGCCCCCGGTCAATGCACGCCTCTCCCCTGCCCTCGACCTGCACTACCTCATTAAAACCTTCGGGGTAAGAGGCACCGCCGTTAGCCTTACAGAAGTGATGCGCTATGGTGAGCACAAAGGCATTTTTGAAAATGCGGAAAAACTCCAGCAGGTAATCCGGTCGCAGAACTACCAGTCAAGGCTGCACATACAAGCCCGCGGGCATGCAGGCATGCATGTTTTTGCCCTCGACACTCAGCTGCTGGAGCATTATGTGGCTACCTTCCGCAGACTGGGTTTCGAAAACTGCATATTGCTGGCCCTGAGCAACCGCCTGGTAAGCGAGCTGAACCGCCAGATACGTGCCCGCCTGCACGGCCCGGCCAGTCCGGTGCTGGTGCCCGGCGAAATTCTTATGGTGCAGCAAAACAATTACAAACTCAACATTGCCAATGGCGAGCACGTGGAGGTAGTGCGCACCACCGGGCCTGAGGAAACCCGTGCCGGGCTCACTTTTATACCCGCCGAGCTGTATGTAAGCGATGCCTCGGGCCGCCGCCTGGTAAAGGCTATGCTGCTGAAGGAGTTTCTGGAAATGAACACCCCCCGCCTTGACAATGAAGCAGAGTACCGGCTTACTGCCGACTTCATAATACGCATGAAACGAAAGGGCATACACCCCAAACGCAACGCCGAAGAGTTTACCACCTTTTTGCTGAGCGACCCCTACCTGAACGCTGTAAGGGCGCGCTATGGCTACGCCGTAACCTGCCACAAAGCCCAGGGAGGCGAATGGCCCCATGTGTATATTATCCTGGAAAAGGGACTGTGGAACCCCACCGACCCCTCGCTGAAATTCAAATGGACCTATACAGCACTCACGCGATCCGAAAAGAACCTGTATTTTCTGGAAAGCTGGTCTGTAGCATAAGAACCAGCACCGGCAATACAAACCAAACCATTTTATTCTATGGAACTTATTCTCAATACCTTTGGCACAGCCCTCAGGGTAGAAAACGGGATTTTTCTGGTCATTCATCCCGATGGCAAACAACCCATACACCCGGGCAAACTTAAAAGCATCCTGATTAGCAAAGGAGCAAGTATTTCTTCTGATGCAGCCCTGCTGGCTATCGAAAACGAAATTGATGTGATGTTTGTAGATGGTACCGGCAAGCCTTCAGGCAGGGTGTGGGGTATAAAGTATGGCTCTGTAAGCACTATTCGCCGCAAGCAGCTTGAGTTTCTGTATTCACCTAAATCCCTCTCCTGGGTAAAAGGATTAATTACGCAGAAGATTGATAACCAGATTGGATTGCTGCTTGCATTATCGCCCATGGAAGAAGATAAACAACAAAAAGTAAACAAGGGGATAAACCGGCTTAATGACTACAAGCAGAAAATCAGGCAGGCAGATGCACTCTACCTGCACGAGATAGCACCCTCATTAAGGGGTTGGGAAGGAGCTGCCTCAAAGGCTTATTTTTCAATCCTTTCGGGGTTTCTGCCCACTGCATACCAGTTCGAAAACCGCTCACAAAACCCTGCCACTGATGTGTTCAACTGCCTGCTCAATTATGCTTATGGCATATTGTATGGCAAGGTAGAAGGGGCTTTGATAAAAGCCGGAATTGACCCCTATGCAGGCATCTTTCACCGCGATGACTACAACCGCCCAGCTCTTGTTTATGATGTAATTGAACTGTATCGCATTTGGGCCGATTATGTGGTGTTCAACCTTTGTATGCAGCAGGTGATTGACCCGGATTGCTACTCTGTGCGCGAAGATGGGGCATACTGGCTGGAAAACATGGGTAAGCGAATCTTAATCCAGTCGATGAACGATTATCTGGATGAAGTTGTAAACATCAGGGGCCTGGAACGCACAAGAGCTACGCATATAGAACTGCAGGCCCATCAGACAGCAAAATTGTTTCTGAATTCCTGAAAAATCATCAGCCATGATATCCTACGGAAAAAATATCATTTCAGCCAACGATCCGCTGATCAAAATAGAACCCGAGGCACTGTTTAAAATCATCAGCAGCCCCGACTCACAGCTACAGTCGCAATTGCAGCAGTTGCGAACCGTTATGAGTATCGATCCGAAGAAATACAATCAGCTAAAGCGTATGCTGCCCTATGTGGTATGCGGAATTTTTCACCCACCCTACCGCAGACTGGAGAATTTCGCATCGATCCAATATTTTATGCTTGACATTGACCACCTGGCAGAAAAGGGGATTGAGGCACAAAACCTCAGAAACAAACTCAAAGCAGACCCCAGGGTGCATCTGTTGTTTACCTCGCCCGGAGGAAACGGGTTGAAAGTATTGTTCAGACTTGCACAAAAATGCTTTGACCGTCAGCAATACTCGGTTTTTTACAAGTTATTTGTACACCAGATCTCTGCACAATATGCACTGGATCAGGTTATAGACAAAGTAACCAGCGATGCCACAAGGGCTTGCTTTCTCAGTGCAGACGGCCAGGCACACTTCAACCCTGAGGCCCTTGCTATAAACATGAATGAATACATCAACTTTGACAGCCACGAGCAAGTACAGCAAGCCGTAAGCCTTATAAAAGAGGTAGAAGTAAAGCCTCCGGCAGAAGAAAAGGCACGGGAGCTTACGCCCGATTTACTTGCAGAGATTAAGAAAAAGCTCAATCCAAATATACGCACAGCACCCCCAAAAGATTATTTTGTACCCGGAGAGGTAGATGCCATAATGGATGAACTAAAGAAAGAAGTTGAAAAAATGGGCATAGAGTTGCGCGATGCACAGCCCATTCAGTATGGCAGGAAAATTCGCTTTTACCTGAACGATAGGTGGGCACAACTCAACCTGTTTTACGGCAAAAAAGGTTATAAAATCGTAAAAACGCCTGTTACCAATAGCAATAATGAACTTGCTGAGGTGGTATATCGCATACTTTGCGGTTTTTTTTATGGTACTGAAAATGATGACAACTAAACAGTTGCACTATAAATAAAACAATAAGTTACCGAGCAGACAAAATTCAAAAGTATCGATACTACCTATGGCCGGGCAGAAGAAAAAAACACTTACATTCCTGGAGCAGCTGCGCCTGATTAAAAACGCGGGGCTTCGTGCCAACCCCGATGCGTTGCGTCCGCCAATGCCTGGCGATGAAATGGAAGATCTCGGCCGGAGAATAAAGAAAATTCTGCGTATTTATCGTGAATACAACAACAACCCTGGAAAGATGATCTATTTTATTATGTATGATATTGAGGACAATAAAATTCGTCGCCATATTGCCAAATACCTTATTAAAAAGGGGTGTACCCGGGTGCAGAAATCCATTTTTCTGGCTCAGACCGACCGTGTAGTGTTCAATGAAATACACCAGACTATCAAAGAGGTGCAGGAGATTTACGACAACAACGACAGTATTTTTTTCGTCCCCGTGTCTGCCGATCAGCTTAGGGCCATGAAAATTGTGGGCCAGAGCATTGATATGGATTTAATCATGGACAACCGCAATACTTTGTTCTTTTAAAAAAGCACTGACATGGAAAGTTTATATCGCATCAATCAGGAAATATTTGATTACCGGCAAAAACAACAGTACCCTCAGGCCCTGGAAACCTATAAAGAAAAGATACACGGACAATACCCCCTTGCCGAAATAAAAGAAACAGATTTACTGGTAGCCAACATCCTTCATTGTCTGCGCAAAACAGGCCGACCTGAGGCCGGGCTTTCGTTTTTAAAAAACACACTGCACCTTACACCTTTGCCATCAACACACCCTGCAACGTGGATCGAATACGGATGGTGTTTGTATTTTAATGTAAAAAGTATCCCTCCGTTACAAGTACCTTTGCACCTGCAGGGTACTCTGCATGAGGCTGTGGAGTATCTGACCCTCATTGACCCTGCAAAGGATTATCTGCTCATGAACCTGCTGTTTCTGGAACTCAGCAGGAAGCTGATGCAAAAGGGTGCTCCTGTGGCACTGCTGGCATCACTTGTTAAGTACCTTCAACCCACATGGTTTTATCAGAAAGCCCCCGGGGAAAATAAAGCCACATCTGAAAAGCAAGGACATCTGCAAAACAGAGCTTCCGATATGGAAACATTTATGGTGCGGAAAGCCCGCGCACTTTTGCTCAACGGCGAGTTTGAACCCTGTATTGAAACCTGCCAGGTGGCTTTCGCAAAGCTGGAAAAGTTTCATCATGGCAATCAGCTCTGGCTGGCCCGCACCCTTGCCATGGCACTTCAGCAAACCGGCCGTACGGAGGAAGCCATAGAAAAAATGACAACCCTGCTACAGAAAAAGGATGACTGGTTTCTGCATCATGAAATAGCGTGTATGTACCTGCACAACAATCAACCGTCACCCGCCAAACAGCATATTTGCAGGGCAGCACTGCAGCAGGGCCATACCCCTTATAAGGTAGGTCTATATGAAGAAATGGGAACAATATTCGCTTCGCTTTTCGACAAACCCCTCTTATGCAACCACCTGTGGTTGGCTGCCATTACCCGCCAGGAACAGCAATGGAAAATTTCACAAATCCTCTCCGGGCATTTTACAGAGCACCAGTGCCAACAACCTGCCGGTAGCGCAAAGGAGCTTTACAAAGTACTAAGCCAAACATGGATTGCTTACCTGGGTAAACAGGTAAGCTCTCAAGCCTCAGAAAATAAAGAAGGAATACACGCCAGCGGACATATTACCCGGATACTCAACGAGGGAGAAAACGGCGATGGTTTCATTACTACCCTCCAAGGACAAAGCATCTATTTCAGGATTAAAAAAACCAGTGTACCTGCCCAGGAGATACTGCCCGGAACTCCGGTAAAAGTATTTGCCCGTTTGCGGGAGTACAAAGGAAAAACCGTATATAATGCACTTTGGGTAAAAAAAGACAGCTCTAAATCGCAGGAGTGATTATATTATTGTATATTTAACTACTTTTGCACCCCTCAAAAAACAGTATCAATTTATGTTAAATTCAGCAAAAAAAACACAAAAACTCATCACATCTTATTGTATTACAGCAAATAACAAAACCCAGGACTCAGAGAGCATATTCCAGAAAAACAAGGATTAAGACTAAACCTATCCTGGGAGGGAGGGTTTTGAAGATAGAGCTCAGAGAGCATATTCCAGAAAAACAAGGATTAAGACTTTTTGACAAAAGGCAGATGTTCCCTTTGACATGTCTCAGAGAGCATATTCCAGAAAAACAAGGATTAAGACTACCCTTGGGATTTTTTTTGGCATCTGGTTCGCCAGCTCAGAGAGCATATTCCAGAAAAACAAGGATTAAGACCTGTAGCACCCATAGCTCTGAGTGTAGCTTTACCGACTCAGAGAGCATATTCCAGAAAAACAAGGATTAAGACATTCTTTGATGATTTCCTCAATAACTTCAATTTCACTCAGAGAGCATATTCCAGAAAAACAAGGATTAAGACCTACAGGGGTTTTTAATTAATACGTTGTTAAAAAGCTCAGAGAGCATATTCCAGAAAAACAAGGATTAAGACGTTTGCCAAAAAGTCCTCTGCAATTGCCTGAATATCTCAGAGAGCATATTCCAGAAAAACAAGGATTAAGACTACATTAATTGCATCATCATGAATGTATTGGTTAATCTCAGAGAGCATATTCCAGAAAAACAAGGATTAAGACTACAGGTATTATAACCACTAAGGTTTGCAGGTGCACTCAGAGAGCATATTCCAGAAAAACAAGGATTAAGACAAATATATTCAAAATCCAATGAAATTAATGACTTTCCTCAGAGAGCATATTCCAGAAAAACAAGGATTAAGACTGAACATAAGCATCTGTTTGTGCCTGTGAAGACTCAGAGAGCATATTCCAGAAAAACAAGGATTAAGACTTTGCACCGTTTAAGTTGTTAAACTTGTCGAATAAATCTCAGAGAGCATATTCCAGAAAAACAAGGATTAAGACGGATTTCACAGGTTTTTTTGGTTCGCCTGCTTCAATACTCAGAGAGCATATTCCAGAAAAACAAGGATTAAGACATTGTCTTTGATATTCCCTGACTTCTTTTGAAACGCTCAGAGAGCATATTCCAGAAAAACAAGGATTAAGACGCAATCCAATAATTTTGTGGGCGCAATCTTTGTTTGCTCAGAGAGCATATTCCAGAAAAACAAGGATTAAGACTTTTACTTTTGTAGTTGTTCAGGCTAATGAATTTTCTCAGAGAGCATATTCCAGAAAAACAAGGATTAAGACGGTAAGAGATGCGGTGTTTCTCCCAGTGAAGGCCTGCTCAGAGAGCATATTCCAGAAAAACAAGGATTAAGACCGAAGGGAGACTGCTGATACTATAAAGTATCAACACTCAGAGAGCATATTCCAGAAAAACAAGGATTAAGACTATTGACGAATTGGTGAATAAGTGGGAGGAGTTGCTCTCAGAGAGCATATTCCAGAAAAACAAGGATTAAGACTGGTCCGAACTTACCTTGGATGGTAGAACTCAGCGACTCAGAGAGCATATTCCAGAAAAACAAGGATTAAGACTATTACCCTCAGAAATGAATTGTACAAAATCTAGATCTCAGAGAGCATATTCCAGAAAAACAAGGATTAAGACTCTGAGCTGCATTAGACAATAGCTATATTTATTAATCCCTCAGAGAGCATATTCCAGAAAAACAAGGATTAAGACTGTTATAGGTTGAGCCGTCCGCCAGGGTAAACTGGCCTCAGAGAGCATATTCCAGAAAAACAAGGATTAAGACTAGTAGATTTTCTCATACTATAACTTGTAACAGGGCTCAGAGAGCATATTCCAGAAAAACAAGGATTAAGACAGGTATAAGAATATCTCCCTACTAACCCTTAATTGACTCAGAGAGCATATTCCAGAAAAACAAGGATTAAGACTGCAGTTAGTTGGACTTCTACAGTCTCAACTACAACTCAGAGAGCATATTCCAGAAAAACAAGGATTAAGACAACTTACCTTGGATGGTAGAACTAAGTGCAGTTACTCAGAGAGCATATTCCAGAAAAACAAGGATTAAGACAACTGCTTGAGGGTAAGGGATGCGCTGTTTCTCCCACTCAGAGAGCATATTCCAGAAAAACAAGGATTAAGACTAATTTTGGGTTTATAACCAGCAAGGTCTTCATCCTCAGAGAGCATATTCCAGAAAAACAAGGATTAAGACTTGTAGGTCTTATTACCTACATTCAACATAAAAGCACTCAGAGAGCATATTCCAGAAAAACAAGGATTAAGACCTATAAGATCTTCCTCCGTTGCCCCGAGGGCACGGAGACTCAGAGAGCATATTCCAGAAAAACAAGGATTAAGACCCCTAGGTTTATATCCTATAAGATCTTCCTCCGTTGCTCAGAGAGCATATTCCAGAAAAACAAGGATTAAGACTAGGTTCAGCTTCAGGAATAGGTTTTTCAGGTTCAGGCTCAGAGAGCATATTCCAGAAAAACAAGGATTAAGACAATGTACCGTCAGGATGAGTAGCGTAGAGTTTACCACTCAGAGAGCATATTCCAGAAAAACAAGGATTAAGACGCAATAGGTTTGGACTTATCTAAGTCCTCAGCTAACTCAGAGAGCATATTCCAGAAAAACAAGGATTAAGACAGCTTCAGGAACAGGTGTTGGAGCAGGATTGGTAGGCCTCAGAGAGCATATTCCAGAAAAACAAGGATTAAGACCGATACATAGGTAAAAGGTAGCGATAAGCAATAGGGCTCAGAGAGCATATTCCAGAAAAACAAGGATTAAGACTTACCTCTTTTGTTGTTAAAAGAAGAAAGATGTTTCACTCAGAGAGCATATTCCAGAAAAACAAGGATTAAGACATAGCTGCTTCCACAAGAATGGATCAGTCCTTCTTCTCAGAGAGCATATTCCAGAAAAACAAGGATTAAGACTAATTTCACCTTTACAAAAGGTTAATTTGTATTCTCTCAGAGAGCATATTCCAGAAAAACAAGGATTAAGACTGGGGCTCCGGTATGCTTGTGTAGGATGAATTCATCATCCTCAGAGAGCATATTCCAGAAAAACAAGGATTAAGACAGTACACTACTGTTTATCTATTGTCCGTCAGGTTTCGCCTCAGAGAGCATATTCCAGAAAAACAAGGATTAAGACCGCACATAAACCCCGAAGGGTAGACTGCTGATACCTCAGAGAGCATATTCCAGAAAAACAAGGATTAAGACCATTATTGGATGTACCTTCTCTGGAACCACAAGTAACTCAGAGAGCATATTCCAGAAAAACAAGGATTAAGACGACGGCCTTGATGTTTTTGTAATTTTTAAAAGTTAGCCTCAGAGAGCATATTCCAGAAAAACAAGGATTAAGACTCTGTCAGGGCAGTATGAGGCGTTTTCTTGTTTTCACTCAGAGAGCATATTCCAGAAAAACAAGGATTAAGACACTTCAAGTTTATCCTCTGAGAGAGTATCTAGGACTCAGAGAGCATATTCCAGAAAAACAAGGATTAAGACATTCTTTGCAGTTGCAAACATTCTGCTCATAAATTTCTCAGAGAGCATATTCCAGAAAAACAAGGATTAAGACCAGCTTTAAGAGCGGTAATAGTTCTTACTGATTGTCTCAGGGAGTATCTTCCAGAAAAACAAGGATTAAGACTTGTTAGTATGCTCACCTTTGAATTGAGCAATCACTCAGAGAGTATCTTCCAGAAAAACAAGGATTAGTAATGCTGAATGCTAAGCGTAAGGAAGATTTAACGGGCAGGAAGCACTATACTGCGGGCCTGCATTCAGGGATTTTTTTGGGGGGTTGGGCCCCTTGCTCCAGGGCTAAGTTTTTTGGCTTTTGCTTTTGGCCGTTGGCCACGGCCTGTTTACCATTTTTCCTCTTAGCTTTTACCTTTTAGCTTTTAGCTTTTACCTTTTAGCTTTTAGCTTTTACCTTTTAGCTTTTAGCTTTTACCTTTTAGCTTTTAGCTTTTAGCTTGTTAAGCATCTTACGGAAAAACAAGGTTCAGTAAAGATAAACGGCAAGTGTGCATGAAAATTCACGTGCAGCAAGAAGAATACCGGGGGACGGCAGGCAGGGAATCCGGAGATTGGGTATCCAGGTCCGGGAGTATGGGATCTGTTATAGGGCCACCGGTTTTTAGCCTTTCAGCATCACCCACACATAACACCCCATACCTCATACCTTTACCTCACACCCCATACCCCCTCCTCAGCTCAGCAGGGCATCCAGCGCCTGTATCTTTTCTGCTTCGGGCTTGCAGGAGTAGATGCCGGTATCTTTTCCCTGGCGCAGGCCGCGCAGGTACAGATAGATAACCCCGCCAAAGTGCCTTTGGTAATCAAAGTCCGGGATGCGGCTTTGCAACCAGCGCTTCACGGCAAGGGTGTAAATAAGGTACTGCAGAGTGTAGTTGCTGGCCTTCATGGCTTCATCAAGGGCTTGCGGAGTATAGTCCTCCAGGGTATTGCCCAGGTGGTTGGATTTCCAGTCGAGGATGTAGTATTTGCCCTTGTGCTCAAAGATGAGGTCGATGAAGCCGGTCATCAGTCCCTGCAGGGTGGCTTCGCCGCCCAGTCTTGCCTCATCGCCCAGCATATCATTAATCTTCTGTTTGCTCACTTCATCTTTGATGGAGAAGTTGAACTGCATTTCGGGCAACATTTTTTCCCGGGAAATCTGCTTAAGCTGGAAGAATTCCCCACTGATGGGAATGTCGGTTTCCAGGGTATGCTCCACCAGGGCTTTAAAATGGTTCAACAGTTCCTCTTTGAGGATGTTGGGGTAAAATTTTGCAGCCTCCTGCAGGGATTGCCCCCAGGTGTCGGGCTTGTTGAAATCGATCCTTTCAAAAATGCTGTGCAGCGCTGTGCCCACAGCGGCGCCTCTACCCAGCTCCTGGAAGATAAAGCGGTCATAGCCTTGCTCCAGCTCCACACTTTCGAAAGCAGAAGCATAATGCTTGCTGTTGAGCGCGCTGAAGCTGTGTATCCCAAAGGTGGGTTTCACATCGGCATAGGTAATTTGTGGTATTCTGGGCGAGAACTTCACGGGTTCGGCCGCGGCCTCATATACGGAACTGGTTGCTTGCTGCACCTTGTCGTGTTCAAAGAGCGGACACTGGGTGCTCAGAAAAGGCTTCAGAGACGATTCTTTTACAGCTCTGTTTTGGCAGATATAGGTTTTGTAACGGGCACGGGTGAGGGCTACATAGAGCAGCCTTCGGTTTTCCTGCTCCTGTTGCTCCCTCCAGAGTTTCTCCTGTTCTGTCGTGAGGCGATGGGCGAATTTGTACCCCTGGGAGTCTCGGAAGTCAAACAATGCCACATCCTCTTTTATACGCAGATCCAGAAAGGGCGCAAACACGACTTCGTAGGTAAGCCCCTTGGATTTGTGGATGGTGGTAATCCTTACCGCCTCTTCTTCACTTTCCAGGCGTTGCTCGTAAGCTTCGGAGGCAGCATGGGGCCGGCTGATCAGCCATACCAGCAGTTCCTGCGCCGAGCAGCGGGTCTTTTGTTCCTGAAGGTGCAGCAATTCGGCCATCTGAAAAATATTGGAAAGGCTTCTTTGTCCGCTCAGCCCCAGGGAAAGGCAGTTCGAAATCAGGTTGCAGCTGTCGAAAAAGGAAAAAAGCATATTGTAGATGCCCTGGTCTGCCCATTCTTTCCTGAGTTGCCTGAAAACATCCAGGTACGCATCATGGTTAAGTTTTTCTATGTCGTTCCTGCTGAAACCGGCATAGGGGCTGAGGAGCAGTTTGTTGATTGAACCTCGGTGGGGTTGTATAACCACCTCCAGCAGGTTTTGCATCCAGGCTGCGTCCGCAGAGGAGAAAACAGAGGCATCATCCAGGGTAACCGAAGGAATACCCGCCGCTTTAAGGGCTGCCTGAATGGCATCGCCCTGGTAGGCTCCCCTTACCAGCACAGCAATATGGGAGGGTTTCAGCGGTTTTCCATCTATAAGCACTCCGGGGGTGGTAAGCAAACGAAGTATTTCGGTTCTTACATAGTCCACTATCTGCTCATTGTTATCTAAGCTATTGATAGCAAGTGGCTTCACCGGCTTTCCATCCTCTTCGAAATTCCCAAGGGGTATATCGCCTTTCTCAACCTGCTGGTATTCAATATCCTGATCATAAAATGGGTTGTCGATACCCAGGAATGCATTCAGTGCATCCACAAAATCACTGGTGGAGCGAAAGTTCTGGTTCATGGTGTGAAGCACATTTACCTGCGCCCTTGCTGCCTTGTAGGTGGCCATATCCGCTTTGCGCCATCCATAAATAGATTGCTTGGGATCGCCGATATAAAAGAGCAACTTATCCTGCTCCGGGGCAAAGAGGGTATGAAAGATCTCGTATTGCTTCTTGTCGGTATCCTGAAATTCGTCAATAAACACCGCATCGTATTTTTTCAGGATCAGACGATTGATTTCGCCTTTGCTGACAGCCTGGTGCAGAATGGAGATCAGATCGTCGAAACTGATCAGATTACGCTCTTGCTTGTGGCGTGTCACATTCTCCCTGATGGCTTTAATGGTCTGCCCATAAAAGTTGAACGTAAACAAACGCGTACACTCCTTCAGCTGTTCCTGTTTCGTGAAAATTTCCTGTGCCAATGCCAGCTCATGGGGGAAATAGGTTGTGAAATAGCCGGGTGCGTCATCAGCCTTCTTCAGGAATGCCTTTGCGAAAGCCTCTGGGGTGGGATTGTCTGCCTTAAGTTTATCTCCGTAAGAGTTTGATTTGCGAGCCGACAATTCCTCCCAGTTTTCCTGCATATGATCTCCGTAAGCTTTCATGGCCTCTTCATAAGCCTCAATATCTTTTTTCAGCTCCTTTTCGATTGCAGCACGATCTACCTTAGGATACACATACTCCCTGTCGCCCAGCATTTTCAAGGCAACCGCCATCATGTCCTGCCGCGAGAGCTGCCTGTTGATGTGCCCGAACACTTTTAAATCTTCCAGGGTGTTGATCTGCTGTCGCCAGCATTCATTCACATGAAATTCAACCAGTGTGGCGGGATCATCCATCAGCGTACTGTCGAAGGCTTGCCCTGCCTCGAAAGGATAACAGCTAATCATTTCCTGACAGAAACGGTGTATGGTCATTACGGCCAACTGATCGAGAGATTGAACAGCGTTTTTGAGCAGGCGGAATTTTTGTTCATCTGGTTCACCCACCACCTCACGTATTACAGCATTGTCTGTCTGCTTATGGCTGGCATACCTAAAGGCCTCTCTGACGAACTTACGGATACGCTCTTCCAGCTCCGCCACCGCAGCATTGGTGAAGGTAACCATCAGGATCTTCTCCACCGGGATCTTTTTCTCAAGTATCAGACGCAGTACCATAACAGCTACCGACCAGGTTTTTCCTGTGCCGGCACTGGCTTCAATGAGGTTTGTGCCTTGCAGGTCTACTTTTTTAACATCAAAGGCTGCCATAATGTACAGATGTATTAAAGGTGTAACAATTGTTTCAGTTCCATGAGCTGCTTCATGTCTTCATCCGTAAAATCCTGAAGATATCCTTCGTCCAGCAAAACCCGGATGTACTTGTTGGGCGGCATACCGTTTCTGTAATAGGGGAATGCCTCATTCTGGAAGGCTTTGACTACACTTTCGGAGGTAAGCTCACTTCTGGAAGGTTTGCGTACAGCAGAGAGGGTAAATTTCAAAGGGCGCTGATTGCCTTTCATGAAAATTTCCATGAGCCGATCCAGCCTCTCAAGCGCCTGTCCGGGCGGGTAAACTGGCATATGAGCCACATCACCGTTTTTCAGGATCAGCATGGAGGTTGTGAGGGGCAGTTGTGTGCAAAGCAACAAGGTTTTCAGTGCAGCACTCACCCTGTATTTTTGATTGTCGGAGAAGGTATAGGCTATGTAGCTATTGTTGAACACAGGGCCCAGCGTGCCGGTAATCCTGCAGGAATTTCTTTTCAGGTCGATAAGAACACTTTGTGGGGCATGGTTGTGGAGGAGCCGGACAAAAGTTTCCTTTACGGGTTCAGTCTGGGCCATCAACTCCGCAGCCACCAGATGTCCGGCATTTTTCAAGGGGAGTAAGCTGTTTTTAACTCCTCTGTCGATAAAGCTCTGCAAGCTTCCATCGTATCCCATCAGGTAATTTTTGATCATCCATTGTTGCAAATGATCCAGATCGAATAATTCTGTATCCGAGATGATGTCATTTTTTTCGGCATAGGAGATTCCAAGTACATGGTTGAAATACCAGTCAATGGGTGCTTCAAAGAACTTCAGAAAATGCGGAAGATCAACCTCTACAGGTTCATCAGCTACAGTATCTGCATTTTTCTGAAACAAGAACTGCTGCGATGGTCCTCCATAGAGGTAAGTAAACAACTTCTGTCCGTCATATTTTGCGCTGAACCCATGCAAAGGATGAACCACTGGTTGCATATCCAGATAATCCATCAGGGTATCCAGCAGGATGGAGGGCGAAAGTACAGTGTTATCCTTTACGCTTCTGCCTATATAGCTCAGGTAAAGCTTTTCGCGGGCCCCCATAAGGAAATCCAGAAACAGAAACTTATCGGCTTCGGCTTTGGATCTGTCGCCAGGCCTGTAGGCATCACCCATCAGGTCGAACCCCAGAAACTGATCCTTACGGGGGAAAACGCCATTGTCAAGACCCAGAAACGCAATCACCTTATGCGGGATACCGCGGGCCTGTATGGCAGAGGTGAGTGTAATACGTCCGGAATTGAAGTGATGTGCTCTTGTTTCACCAAAAAGTGCTTTTGCCAGTTCAGATAGAAAAACCTCATAGGATATCCTCAACGATTCGTCGGCATTTTTCAGATAACCCAGCGATTTATAAATTTCCTTGACCTCCAGCCGGTCATCCTTGCTGGTAGGGTTGCTCCAAACCATTTTTTCAACGATCTCTTCCAGAAAAAATTTTCGCCATTCCGTCAGGGTAAGTGTCTTTTGCTGATAATCCAGAAGATTTTGCAGTGCATCCACGAAAGCTTTGAGTCTTAAAAGATCATAGCTGCCGGCTGCCTCGGCATCCTGAAAGGGAAATATATCTTCAAACGCTTCCCCGCTTAACATGGCATAACCCAGGATGATCTTATCCAGGCCATACTTCCAGCTCACGAAGTGCGTATCGTCCTCCTTACGGTTTTCTCTTCCAAACCGGATACCGGCCTTGTCGGCCATTTGCCGAACATATGCAAAATCCTGTATCTGAAAAGCTTTGCGGATGCGATTGTGTTCCAGTATTCCCAATACCTGAGAAAGGGTGAAGTCGTCCTCCCTGAGGTTCATGATAAGCTCCAGGGCAGCAGTCATCGAATCGTCAGCATTGCTTGCGACACCCGACACCTTCACGGGTAGCTTCACGGGGGCATTGCGAAAAACAGCCTTAACCAAAGGAGCATACACGTTGATATCTGGAGCCACCACCAGGATATCAGACGCTTTTAAATCTCCTTTATGCTTTTCAAACAAGTCCAGAAGATAATTGTACAGCGATTCCACCTCCCGCACGGGGGTATGGCAGCAATGCACCTGTATGGAATCATCGGAGGTATTATCATCCAGATCGGTATTAAGTACTATGCTTTGCTGCAACCGGCCCAGCAATGTAGTATGATTTCCGGGAGAATATTCCTGGAATTCAGGCGCTATCCCTTCAAAACCCTGCATAAGCTCCAGGGCTTTCCGGCCCCAACCTTCAAGTAAAGTGTGTTGAAAGCTTTTGTGCTGGGTGGGCAGGCAAACATAAAAGTGAACATCAACAAAGGATGCAAGCTGCTGGTAAAAATCCCGGTGGTAATCGGTGTATATGGCAATACCAAACAAATGAATCTCTGGCCATTTGTCTTTCAGCAGGTGATCCTGTGTGGATATTTTTTCAAGGAGGGTCTTTTTACTCTCCGCTCTCGACTGCAACGCCAGGGCTCTCCACAACCATTTCTGCCAAGGCTCTGCCGTATGATCTCCCAAAAGGGCATCCGCATTCCAACGTTCCGGCAGCTCAGCCCGGTAGAGCTGGTACTGGTCGAAAAGATCGGCGATCCGTGAGGCCAGCTGCATCCTGCGCAGTTCATTCTCCCGGTAGTACTCAGCTACCTTGGGAAAGCTCTCTGTGAATGCCGGAGAACCCAGCAATCCATAAATAGCAAAACGCAGGTTGTCGATATTTCCGGGTAGCGTTGCTCCCAATAACAATTCATTCACTTGCCCCATAAAACCATCCTGATTCTGAAAAGCATAATGGGCAAATACGCCGTTCTCCATTGCCAGTTGGGTAGTGAGCCAGGCATTCATCCCACCTCCCTGGGTTATGATCATGCTTGGGCTGAAGATGGAACCGGCTTGCTTTTTAAGGTTGTGGGCCAGCTTCTGGCAAAGCGACTCCATTTTGTGGGATACATATAGCTTTTTCATAGGCTCGCAGATTGTAAACGTTCGGTTAATCCTGAGGCGCGCGATACACTGGTGCTAATACACTTTTCAAGCATCGTGGGGGTGGCCTGCAGCACTACTTTCTTTCTGGCCCGGGTAACGCCTGTATAGAGCAGTTCGCGGGTTAAGAGCTTTCCTCCTCTTTTCTCGGGCAGCAGTACCACTACATGGTCGAAATCGGAACCCTGGCTCTTGTGGATGGTCATGGCAAAAACGGTCTCAAAATGACTCAGATAGCCTACCGGAATCTTTCTCAGGCCTCCTTCATCAGAAGCAAACCAGGCGTAGAACACATCCGTTTGCGGATCTTTGCGCACAAGGCCTGTATCGCCATTGTATACGTTCAGTTCCCGGTTGTTTTGGGTGATAAGTATAGGTTGGTTGTGGTAAAAGCCGGGTTTTGGGCTGAACAGGGAAGGGTCGTTTACTTTCGCCTTCAGATAAGCTTCAATCTTCTTATTGGTTTCTTTCACACTGCGGTCATGCTCGCGGGTCACGCACAAAAATCTGATATCATCCAGGGCCTTTAGCGCTCCTTCAATGCTGTCCTGATAAACATAATTCAGATACAACGCTGCATGCTCATTAAAGAGCGCCTCATGGTATGCGGTATCGATCACCACCTGCTCATTGGGCGAGAGACTCTGCACATAAGCTGCATCGCCGCCAATGATCTTTTCGCTCAAAGCAATGATTTGCGGATAATTCTTTGCTCTCCAGTTTTTGGTCTTTACCTCAATTCTGTCTTTAAGCAGACTGCAATCCTTTGCCCTGCAGATATCTCCAAACACCGATCCTGCTTCCACCGAGGCCAGCTGATCCTTATCGCCGAGGAGAAACAGCTGGGTATGGTCGCCTGTGGCATCCAGCAGTTTGGCCATTAAAGGGCCATCGATCATGGAAGCTTCGTCCACCACCAGCACATCAAAGGGGAGAGGATTCTCCCTGTGGTATCTGAAAAATACACTGTTGTGCTGGTAGCCCAGCAGGCCATGCAATGTCCGGGCTTTTTGTGATCTGAGTTTTTGCCGCAATTCATCACTGAGGTTGTTGTCCTGAGCAAATTTCCTGATGGATTCATTCAAACGTGCCGCAGCCTTGCCTGTGGGGGCCGCCATAGCCACCTTCAGTGCCGGATTCTGTTCATATTGTCTCACAAGCTCCTGGGCCACACCATAGGTCTTTCCTGTTCCGGGCCCACCGGTGATGATACGGAAATGGTTTCCGGGTTTCGCGATCTGCTCCAGGATGAGGGTCTCGTAATGAAAATACCGTTGCAGGTAAACCCTGCTACCATATACCATAAAGGGTTTTAGCACAGCCGGATGCATGGCCACAAATCGCCCCTCCTGCATCTGCTTCCTGAAATCCGCTGCATTCTTCCAGAAAGGGTTCTTCTGCTCAGCACTCTCCACATTACCCATTGTGGAGAGATATTCTCCGGTATCCAGGCAGATGCTCCCTTCCTCAAGTGCTGTGGAAACAGCATAGGCCAGGGCTTCAACGCCCGTAAAGTATTCCGCAAAAACACGATGCACGTCAATGGTATGTTGCATAAAAACAGTTTTAAGTTATTTTCCCCCTTAAAAAATCCTTTTCACAACAGTGTAAATCTTACACCAGGTATAGAAATTGTTCTGGCTTTGCCGCTGCAATGCCATCCATCTATCTGAGCATAAATTTTTCTTTTACAGTACTTTTCGGATCAGGATAGAAATCCACATACAGCCTTTCCGGAACACATGGCCTGGATAATCTGGCAGAGAAGACAATATCCACCCGCTGGTTCATCTTTTCTCCATTGTATTCAGGCAACCAGTATACGCCATGATATCCGGCTTCCACAGAAAGCAAAATCAGCTCACCACTTCCGGGAAACGGTTCCAGGGAATATTCCATCTCTGCGTAAACTACCGTTTCATCACAGCACCTATCAAACAAAAGGCTTACACCCTCAATACTTTCAATATCGGGTAATCCCCAACCCAGATCAGCAATAAACCAATCCCATTCCCCTGATTCGGTCCGCTTAAAATACAACTTTTTGCGCATGATTGTCAAGTTAAGTGAAACAAAAACCACAATCCTTTACCAATACATCTCCTGCAACCAAAAGTACTAACCCTGAGCGACAACGAGCGTCGCAGGCAAGTATTATCCCAGGAAACGGCGAAGGTAGATATTACCTGTGAACTGTATGTTCACAGCTTACCCTTGGCATACCCCTACCGCAAGGGGGTTGGTTGGGCATCAAAAAAAAACGGGGCTGTCTTCGGAATAAACAAAGCTGAAATCATTCCCTTACTCCTGATCCAGCACCAAAAACCCGTCGCGGGTTCGGCTGCGGGTAATCTGGCCGCTACGGGGGTCGTAGCGGAAATGAGCGGGTCTGCCCAGCAGGGGCCGGGCATGTTGCTGCACATGGCTATTGAGAAGAAACTCGAAAATATAGCGTGCGTTCATCTGTCCAGCCTGGCGTTGCAGGTTATACACATCATTCAGATCAAGCACATCGGCGGTGTATTCATAGATTACATCGCCAATAAACGGCCGGTAGCGGAAGCGCCCTTCCACAATGTCGGAGGTAAAGAAATTGGAAAACAAAACCTGCATGGAGGGTTCGGCAGCATGGTCGTCTACCTTCACCATTTCAAACCATGTGTTGCGGGCTACCTGGTTGAGCAGAAACGCCTGCCGGTAAACGATGGTATCGATAAGCGCCCTTTCCACAAAAGGCTCTTCGTACTCCTTGATCTCGGTCTGAGCAATGGTAAAGATGTATCTTTCGCCTGAAAGACCAAGGAATACATCAAAATTTTCGGGGGTATACACCCGAACAGGATATCGTCGCAAAGTATTGATAAGGGAAGAAAAGAAGATCTCGTCGGCACGTTCAAGATCCAGGTCTTTCAGAAAGAAACTCTCTTCAGTAGCACCAGGTTCGTCAAACTGTGCGCCGGGGTTTTGCGCATCGAAAGGATAGAAGTATTGATAAGAGAACGATGGTGGAACAATCATTACAGCGATGGGGTCGGGTTGTGCCACAAAGCTTCTTGCAGCTCTTTTACCCGGAGCACAGGAGGCAAGCAGCAACACCCAGAGAAAGAAAATATACAGAAGGGGTCTTCTCATATCCATCAAAGTAATATAAAACCAACGTCAAAGATACACTTTTTGTTTTGCAGCTCCCGGTTATAAAACATTAAAGCTGCATTGCCGGAGGTATCTTTCCGGCCCATGCAGCTTTATAAAATTGCCAAAGGGTTGAAGCTAGTTGGCAAGAAGCTTTTCGGCGATCTGTTTGCCGTATTCATATGCCTGGGTGTACTCGTTGTCGTGGGGTGTGAATTTCACAAACACACCTTCTCCCACCACATTAAGCTTCAGGTTGGTCAGGTTCGAATTGATCAGCCTGGTAGCTTCGCCGCTCCATCCGTAAGAGCCAAAAGCACCGGCCACCTTACCTTTGTCGCGAATGGGGCTGATAACGGCAAACATACGATAGATAGGCAGCAGGATATTCTGGTTGATGGTGGGGCAACCCACGATAATACCTTTGCTTTTGGCCACTCTTTCGTCGATATCGCCAAGGGCCATGGTTTCTATGTCGGCCACCTCTACTTCAAAATCGCCTGCAGAGCGGATTCCTTCTGCAATTTTCTCTGCCAGCATGCCCGTATTCTGATAAGCCGATACGTAAGGGATGAACACATGGGTTTTCTCGGGTTCCTCCAGCGCCTGGCGGGCATACTGTTCAGAAACATCCACCCACTTTTTCCACTGGGTGAGCAACAGGGGGCCATGGCCCGTAAGAATACCATTGAGCTCCAGCTGGCGCACCTTTTCGATGGCCTTGAGCATAAACTTGCTGAAAGGCTTCAGGATCACATCAAAATAGTATTTGAAGGCATCGTCGAACTCGCCCACCTGGTCGTCGTACATCTTATGGTGGCAGTAGTGGCAGCCAAAGGAGTCGCACGTAAAGAGGTATTTGTCCTCTTCCAGGTAGGTATACATGCTATCGGGCCAGTGCAGGTTGGGAGCCGAAATAAAGCGCAGGGTTTTGTTGCCCAGATCGAGCGCATCGCCATCTTTGGCAACGATATGCTTAAAGGAGCGACCGAGAAAATCCTGCAGGTAGCTGATGGCAATACGGCTGGCTACCACGGTGGCATTGGGAGCCACCTCCAGCAGGTTGGCCAGGTTGCCGCTGTGGTCGGGCTCGGTGTGGTTCAGGATGATGTATTCGATCTCCGAAGGATCGCAAACCTGTTTGATCTTGGCCAGGTAGGCATCCCAGAATTTGAGTTTGCTGGTTTCCACGATGGCCTTTTTCTCAGCATTGATAAAATAGCTGTTGTAAGTGGTACCAAATTCGGTTTCCATTACCACATCGAAGGTTACGATGTCGTAATCAAGGATACCAATCCATTTCACATCGGCATTGATATCCAGAACCTGTGTGTCGGGAACTTTAGGGTCTCTCATTTTTTATAAGGGTTTTTGTTGAATTAATCAAAATCAAGGGTAATCTGCCTGGCATCAATATCCTCATCGAACCCTTCATCTTTGATGACAGCAGATTTGGGAGCAGGCTTACCGTTGCCGGTACTCTCCTCCACCGGCTCAGCTATGTCGTCACCCTCCAGAGGTTCGTCGGCCACCAGGGGCTCGAGCCATTCTACCGACTCCACATCGTAGGTCGACAGTCGTTTTCCTTTGGCCTTGTAGCCTTTCACCCCGATGAAATCGTGCACGGCAATCTCCTCCTCATTTTTAAGCTTCTTACCCCCCGGCACCAGGTTTACTTTCAGCATGGGGTAGGTTGCCACAGAGATGGAGATCAGCCTGCTATCGGGATGATCGCCAATTAAACCCGAAAACTTATCGGAAAGTTCAGGCTGGAACCGTTTGATATAATGGTGCCCTGCTTCGGCATCGAAATACACCACGGTGATAATACGGTTGGGGTTGAATTTCTCAATGAGCAGGGGCTTGGCTTCAAAATGGAGCGACAGTTCGAAACCTGAAGTCCGGAAGGTTCCGTTTTTAAAAACAGAAAGAATCTTGTCGTCACCCTTGAAGGCACCAATGTATTTACCACGTTTGTCCACATTGAGGCGCAGCACATTCTCATCGAACCACAGATTGAGCGCACTCAGGGTAGAAACGCCCTGATCTTTGAGTACGATCTTACGTACCTGGTGTTTGGTGAGCATGTTGCCGGCAGCACTGCGCCCTTTGATGGCCAGCTCGCTGAAATCCAGATCAAACAACGGCTTCTTGAGTTTGGGTTTGTGGCGCAGATGCACGGCCACTACCTCGGCCTCGCCATTGGGATTCGCAGTAAAATACAGCACCTTAGAACCTTTGGTGCCCTTGGTAAGATCGTATTCCTTATCGCGGGTAACCCCTTTTACATAAAACCGCTTCATATAGGCTGCACCCCTCGGTCCATCCTGGTAAATCATATTGTAGGTAGTGCGCTCGTCGTTCTTCTCAAATACGGCAATATGCACAATATCTTTTCCCACAAAAGACTTGTCGGAGACTTTGGTAACCAGGAAAGTACCATCGCCTCTGAACACGATGATGTCGTCGATATCGGAGCAATCGCACACGTATTCGTCCTTTTTGAGGGCTGTACCGGCAAAGCCTTCCTCGCGGTTTACATAGAGTTTTTCGTTGGCTACGGCAACACGCGTTGCCTCAATATTTTCGAACGAGCGTATCTCGGTCTTGCGTTCGCGCCCTTTGGCATATTTCTCCCGGATCTTCTCATACCATGCTATGGCGTAGTCTATCAGGGCATTAAGATGTTTGTTTACCGTTTCCAGTTTATCCTCAAGGCCGCGCATAATCTCATCGGCTTTGAAGGTGTCGAAACGTGATATACGCTTGATCTTGATCTCGGTAAGGCGGATGATGTCATCCTGGGTGATCTGGCGGTAAAACTGGGGTTTGAACGGCTCCAGACCCTTATCGATGGTCTGCAGCACCGCCTCCCATGTTTCGCACTCTTCGATATCGCGGTAGATACGGTTTTCGATGAAGATCTTTTCCAGACTGGAGAACAGCAACTGTTCGAGCAATTCGTGCTTTTCAATTTCAAGCTCTCTGCGCAGCAGCTCAACGGTATTGTCAACAGAAACCTTAAGTATCTCGGATACGCCGATAAACCGGGGTTTATTTTTTTCAATGATGCAGCAGTTGGGCGAAATACTTATCTCGCAGTCGGTAAAAGCATAGAGCGCATCAATGGCCTGGTCGGGAGAGATGTTGGGTGCCAGGTGCACCAGAATCTCTACGTTCTGGGCTGTATTGTCTTCGATCTTGCGCACCTTGATCTTTCCTTTGTCGTTGGCATTTACAATGCTGTCCATAAGGCTTGAGGTGGTGGTACCAAAGGGTATCTCGGTAATGACAAGTGTTTTCTTATCCTGGATACTGATTTTGGCACGTACGCGCACTTTCCCTCCCCGCAAACCATCGTTGTAGCGCGAAAAATCGGCCTGCCCCCCGGTAATAAAATCCGGAAGTATCTCAAAATCCTCGCCCCTCAGGTAAGCGATGGAAGCATTGATGAGTTCAACAAAGTTGTGGGGAAGAATTTTGGAAGCCAGCCCTACGGCAATACCTTCCACCCCCTGTGCCAGCAACAGCGGAAACTTTACCGGCAGGTTGATGGGTTCTTTGTTACGTCCGTCGTAGGAGCTTTTCCAGTAGGTAGTTTTGGGGTTGAAAACCACATCAAGGGCAAACTTCGACAACCTTGCCTCAATGTAACGTGGGGCCGCCGAGCTGTCGCCCGTATAGATATTACCCCAGTTTCCCTGGGTGTCGATGAGCAGATCTTTTTGTCCCAGCTGCACCAGGGCATCGCCGATGGCAGCATCGCCATGGGGGTGATACTTCATGGTATGCCCGATGATGTTGGCAACCTTGTTGTAGCGCCCATCGTCGAGATCTTTCATGGAGTGCAGAATTCTGCGCTGCACAGGCTTGAGGCCATCCAGTATTTCAGGCACAGCCCTTTCCAGGATTACATAGGAGGCATAATCGAGAAACCAGTCCTCGTACATGCCCGATATTTTGGTAACCCTGTCGGCAGGCTCCACCTCATGACCATCGCCAGTGGAAAATCCCTCCCGGGGATCTTGTGGGTCTTGATCAGGCAGTTGATGGGTATTTTCGTCCATTTAGTTAATTTCAGCTTTTTTCGGGGTTCATCTCAATGATCCGGATCAGGTACTGTGCTTTGGGCTTGAAACAAAGGCAGGAAAAGCATTGCCGGATAAAAAGTGCTGCAAAGGTAAAAATTTTTTACGGGAGAGGCAGGCCGTTTTCATTCCGTGAACAGGAAAGTTGTTAACAGGTAGTATGGTCCGCCAAGCTCTTGATGTTTGCTGCAAAAGACCGGCACGGGCACTTATCGGCTCTGTTGCTATCTCCAGAACCTCAGCAGCAGCACTTCTGCCATCAGGCAGGCCAGGGCCAGCCAGAGGAAGATCTTCCAGAGTTGGCGTCCGCCGGTAAATTGCTCCAGCTGGCGTACCCACGACACATTACCCGGTTCGAATACTACAGCATTGGGCTGCCCCGACAAAAGGCGCTCTATCTCTGACATACTGTAACTCTCCAGTCTTGATTCACGTCGGTCGTAGTTGAATGCCATGCTGTGCAACACCTGATCGTCGAGCATGAGCAGGTAATGGCCCGCCTGGTGTATCTGCCCATGCAGCAACAAACGGGTGGAATTGGCCGCCAGGCGGGTTTCGGGAATGACTTCAGTGTTCTCGCCACGGATGCGCAGCAGATGGTTCATCCCTTGCAGAGGCTGTCTGAGCTGAAACTGATCGTCGCGCCCCAGCACCATATACAATGGATCGCGAGAGGCGCTGTGCAACCCTATGTTGTAGAGGGTGGGCACAAACATGGCATGTCTTGGGAAATTGCTGAACCCATCATTTGCCGGAACCACCGACACATATACCTCCCCCTGCCCTGCAGGTGCAGAAACGAAGAAAGGATTGCCGTTCTGCAGGGTCATCATGTCGAGCTGACGGCTGGCAGTGGGGCGCGAAAGCACAAAGTGGCTGCTTACCCTGGGGAGATCAATATTTTCCGGAATGCGGTCGAACACACCGGCATAGATGGGATGCAGCTCGTTGAAAGATGCCACCCGGGTTGCAGCAGTATCCAGCGCTGTAAAGGCACCCAGTCCCAAAGAGCCCAGAAAGCTGTTGTAAGAGGGCAGTTGAGCCCGCTGCGAAGGAAAAACTACCAGTTTGCCTCCCTCCTCCACAAAACGGCGCAGCTCGAGGGCCAGGCCATCACCGATGGATTCCAGCCCATCCAGGACAATGAGATTCTGGCCGGCAAAGGTGGAAAAATCGACCGAACCCACCTGCTGCCGGGTGAATACAAAAGTAGTGTCGCGCCCCAGCAGTGCCTGCAAAAAAGGATTGGGGGTACCTGTACCAATGGCAAGCACCGGTATCTTTTCGGTAAGCCGAAAACTGAAATACATGCGGTCATCGAACAATACAGGAAAATCAGTGAGTTCCACCCAACCTTGCTGCAACGAATTGCTTCCCAGGGTAAATCCCATGGACACTTCGGCCTGGCCACCGGGGGTGGCATCGAAAGTGGCAACACTGCGCTGGCTGCCATTCACAAAAAGGCGAAGAGGCTGATTTTGCAATGACTCCGGCGTATCGTTTACAACCCTCACTTTCAGTTGCACCAGCTGGCCACTCATGCGAACCGGGTTTTCAATCCAGACAGAATCGATAAACACATTGGCAGGGCGATCAGCCTGCACGGGCAGAAAAAAATGGCGAATCAGGGTATCGGGTTCCAGAGATGAGAAATCAGAAACGATCTTTTGAAAATCGCTCACCACAAAAAGCCAGGAGTGTTCTCTGTGTGCCGAGAGCAATTCGCGCTGGCGCTCCACCACCTGCCCCAAAGGGCGATGCACTGCACTGAAATCGACTTCCTGGAGCATGGCAAGAAATTCTTCACGGCTTACCAGGCGCTGATGGCGCCCTTCAAAATCGTTGGTAAGCAGCATAAACCGGTCGGTGGGCTGAAAATAGGAAACAATCTCAGAAGCAGCCATCCGGGCCTGATCCAGCAGCGTACCCCGCACTGAGGTTGCTTCCATACTGAAGGAATTGTCGATATAAATACTCACCTGCTGCGAATCTCCCGCGGGTGCTCCGCTTTCTGACGGCAAGTAAGGCCGGGCAAAAGCCATCACCAGGAAAACAATGGCCAGGATCCGCATCAGAAGCACCAGCAGATGCTTCAATCGCGCCTGCTGATGGGTTTCATCGCTGATCTGCTCCAAAAACCTGATGCTGGAAAAATATACCTTCCGAAAACGACGAAACTGAAAAAGGTGAATAATTACGGGGATGCTGACAGCCAGCAATGCAAACAAAAACCAGGGATATACAAAACTCATAAAATCCTGAATGATTGATTTTTATATTCAAACAACAAAAATATCCTAAACAAAAGTAAGCTTATTTGAGCAAATGCAACCTCAAAGACAAGGGGGTGCATTACATTTTATGGATTATTAAACTGTCGGATTTTTTTCTTCCAGAACCACAGACTACCGGCAACCAGGGAACGGAAATTTGCACTGAGGCCCAAACCAGCTGTTTTCAGATTTTTTCAAAAAAAAAGGTCAGCCATTAAACAGCTTCCGATATCTGGGGTTATATATCGGAAACGCCGTAAACACGAAAAGTTTCTTCCGTTCTTGTAATTATTTATACAAAATCACTACAAAGTAATAAGACAAACTGCTCAGGAAGTAAACCCCAATTTTAGGACAATAGCATTACGGGGGAGTAATTCAGGCCAGATTTTCCGACTGTTTCGTGTACAGATTGCCAAAACAGCCATTCACCTGCCTATATCCGCTGCTTACCGACAATGATTTTCAGGGCAGATGTCTTCCAGCTAATTTCGCAACATCATCCAAAAAAAGAAAAAAAATAATCATGTTTAGCACAATAAGTAACCACACCATTTTGATTGTTTGCATCCTGTTATTGTCAGGGACTGAGCTGGCCGGGCAAACCCCCGAACCCATGCAGGTGAGTTTAGACAAAGCCCGGCAACATGCCCTTGAGCACAACCTGGAGCTGCAGAATGCAAGGGCAGATGCACGCATTGCACAGCGCAGAGTATGGGAGATCACGGCACAAGGATTGCCTCAGGTGAGTGGATCGGTAGGCTACCAGTATTTTACCGATATCCCAACCAACCTTATCCCTGCAGAATTCTTCGGAGGACAGCCCGGCGAATTTGCAGAGGTGCAGTTTGGTACAGAGCAAAACCTGTCGGCAAGCCTTAACATAAACCAGTTGATTTTCGATGGGAGCTATATCGTGGGTTTACAGGCTGCACGTATTTTCAGGGAGTTGTCGGAAAGGATCTTCACTCGCTCGGAGATCGAAACCCGCAGTATGGTAACTGAAACCTACTACATGTGCCAGGCTACGGATCAAAACCTGGAGATTATGCGCCAGAACCTTACCAACCTGGAAAAAACCCTCTTTGAAACCCGCAAGATGTTTGAAGCCGGTTTTACCGATGCTATCAATGTGGATCAGCTCAGACTAACGGTTGCCAACCTTAAAAACACCATTGCCAACATGGAACGGCAAAGGGAACTTAGTTTTAACCTGCTGAAGTTTCAGATGGGGTTGCCCCTGGATACCCCCATCGAATTGACCGATAAGCTGGAAAGCCTTTTTGCATCGCTCTCCCTGGAAACCCTCGCGGTGGAAGAATTCGACCCCTCCCGCCACATCGACTTTCGTATCCTGCAGTCGCAGGAGCAGATGCAGCTCATGGCCATGCGCCGCGAGTGGAGCTTTTACCTGCCCACTGTGAGTGCCTTTTACACCCGCCAGGAGAATGCATACCGCAACGAGTTCAACTTTTTCCAGAGCAGCCAGCCCTGGTATCCTACCTCGTTGGTGGGGGTTAACATCAACATCCCCATCTTTTCGTCGGGAATGCGCTCATCGAGGGTGCAACAAGCCCGTCTGGAGCTGGAGAAGGCCCGAAACAATACCCTGCAGGTAGAGCAATCGCTGCGTTTGCAGCAGCAGGAGGCGCTCTCGGGCATCAAAACAGCCCTTGAAAAGTATAGCAACGAGCAGGAGAACCTGCAACTGGCCGAGAGGATATTCAACCGCACCCGGATCATGTTTCGCGAAGGATTGGCCTCCAGCCTTGAACTCACACAGGCCAGCGATCAGTTTATCAGCACACAGGCCAATTACATTAACGCGATGTTTGAACTGCTCAATGCATCCAATAAGCTCGACAAGGCCATGGGCCGTTTGTAAGAAATCACAAAGTAAAAAACCATAAAAGGAATACCTTATCATGATTACCACACAAAAACTCCTGACAGAAGTACCTTTCCGCAAAAACAAGAACCTTCACCGCAATATGTTTTCCATCCCCGGCATGTTGCTGATCGCTCTGATCGCAACTGCAATGATGGGCCTGAGCTCGTGTGGGCAGGGACAAGGCAGCGCTGCCAACTCCGATGCAGAGCAGATCCGCAGCCAGATCAGCCAGTACAACGAACAGATACTGGAGCTTACCCAGAAAGTATCGGATCTGGAGCGGGAGCTGGAAGCCCTGGGCGAACGCCCACGAAACCGTGCCCGCATTCCTGTTTCGCTCACCACCCTTGATCTTGAGCCCTTTGACCACTTCTTTAAAGTAAATGCCAGTGTAGAGGCAGTACAAACGGCCATGATCAGTCCTGAAGCCAGCGGACAAATCCGACAGATTGCAGTAACCAAGGGACAAAAGGTAAACCGTGGCCAGGTGCTCGCCCGCCTCAACACCTCGGTGATTGAAAACAACCTCAGCGAACTGAAAACCTCACTGCAACTGGCTCAAACCGTTTTCGAAAGACAAAAAAGCCTCTGGGAGCAGGAGATCGGCAGCGAGATACAGTTTCTGGAAGCCCGAAACAATTACGAAAGTTTGCAGGCAAGAGTAAGAACCCTGGAATCGCAACTGGAGATGTCGGTAATGCGGGCCCCCTTTGATGGTATAGTGGATGAAATCTTTGCCAAAGAGGGAGAGCTGGCCATGCCGGGTTCACGCATCATGCAACTGGTAAATCTAAGCCAGATTTTTATCAACGCCGATGTTTCCGAAACATTCCTCCCCATGATCAACCCACGCGATCAGGCTATTCTGCGTTTCCCCGCATTTCCTGAGTTTGAACAGCGTGTACCCATACACCGGCTTGGAAATGTTATCAACCCTGAGAACAGGACCTTCAGGCTCCAGCTGCTTATCAACAACCCTGGCGAACGGTTCAAACCCAACATGATTGCAAGTATCAGTGTGCGCTCATTTTCTGCCCCGGAAGCCATCTCCATCCCTTCCATCCTTATCAAACAAGACCTGCAAGGACACTATGTGTATGTAGCAAGGCAATCAGAGCAGGATGACCTGGTAGCAAGCAAAGTTTATATTGAACGTGGATTGGCAGGCGAAGGCACAACCATGGTTCTTGACGGCCTGCAGCCCGGCGACAACATTATCCGCGATGGGCACAACCGCGTGAGCGACGGAAGCCTCATTGAGGTGCGATAGCCATTGCCGCTTAAGTTTTTATCCACACAAATCAACACATTGCCTTAAGTTGGTTTTTCAACCTGCAAGATTTTTCAACCCATGAGCGAAAATACATCCAAACAAATAAAATTCAGGGAGTTCAAGCTTACCACAGCTGCCCTGAAAAACAAGAACACAATCTTCCTGATTACCTTCCTCTTTGGAATATTTGGCACTGTTTCTTATTTATCTCTGCCCAAAGAACTTTTTCCAGATGTGGTAATCCCCACCATCATGGTACAAACCGTTTATCCGGGCAACCCTCCCATCGACATCGAAAACCTTATTACCCGACCCCTGGAGAATGAGATCAATACCATCTCGGGCATTAAAAGGTTATCCTCTTCCTCTACCCAGGACAACTCCAGCATTTTTGTGGAGTTCCAGACCGATGTCGACATCAAAGCTGCACTACAGGACGTAAAAGATGCCGTAGACCGCACCAAGGGAGACCTGCCAGGCGACCTTCCGGCTGATCCTTTTGTACTTGACATCGACTTCTCTGAATTCCCCATTATCAATATAAACCTTTCGGGCGATTTCACCATCAATGAGCTCAAACGTTTTGCCGATTTCCTGGAAGAAGAGATCGAAGCCATCCCCGAGATCTCCAAAGTAGACATTACCGGTATTGATGAGCGGGAGATACAGATCAATGTTGACCCCATACGCCTGGATGCACTTGAATTGAGCTTCCAGGATATCGAAAATGCCATCCGCTCAGAAAATGTATCCATGGCAGGCGGATCGCTGCTGTTTGATGACAATACCCGCTGGGCCATCCGCACCGACGGCGAATTTACCGATGTGCGCGAACTGGAGGGGATCATCGTAAAACAGGAAGGCGGACATATAGTTTATCTGCGCGACCTGGCCACCATTGAAGATACCCAGGCTTACCCCACCAGCTTTGCACGCCTCGACGATCAGCCCGTTGTTTCGTTGCAGGTAGTAAAGAAAGCCGGTGAAAACCTGCTGTCTGCCACCGACAAAATCTTCGTGGTACTTGATGAGGCCCGAAAATCGGGCAACCTCCCCGACGATCTTACCATCACCATAACCAACGACCAGAGCGAGGAGATCCGCAACCAGCTCAGCAACCTGGAGAACAGCGTGATCATGGCCGTAATACTGGTGGTGCTGGTATTGTATTTCTTCCTGGGCCTCAAGAATGCGCTCTTCGTAGGAATTGCCATTCCTATGTCGATGCTGATCTCTTTTATGGTATTTGGCATTGCCGATATCCAGATCAACTTAATCGTATTGTTCTCCCTTATACTTGCCCTGGGGTTGCTGGTGGATAATGCCATTGTGGCGGTCGACAACATTTACCGCTATGTGGAGCGCGGATTTCCGGTATTTGAAGCCGCCAAACGAGCCATTGGCGAAATAGCCTGGCCCATCATCACCTCTACCGCAACTACCCTGTCAGCCTTTCTTCCGCTGGCATTCTGGAGCGGAATAGTGGGTGAGTTCATGAAATACATGCCCATTACCCTTATCATCGTGCTTGCCTCTTCTCTCTTTGTGGCTCTGGTAATCATCCCGGTATTCTCCGAAACTTTCTTCAGCGACAAAGAAGCACAGGAAAAGGAAACCCTGAGCCCTCAGCAACGAAAAGAAAGAAACCGCAACTGGCTTATGATAGTGCTTACTCTTACATTTATTGGGGTAATCATTCACTTTCTGGGATCTACCCTGTGGGGCAATCTCTTTGTGCTGGCAGCTCTGTTGCTGGGTCTGGGCTATTTTGTATTCAGGAAGCTGTCTCAGTTTTTCCAGGAAAAGATTCTCCCTTTCAACGAACGTTTGTATGCCCGCACCCTGCGGTTTGCATTGCGCGGAAAACGTCCTTACTTTTTTGTGGCCGGAACCCTATTGTTCCTTTTTGCATCCATCACGTTCTTTGCTCTGCGCAGCCCCAACGTTTTGTTTTTCCCCGACAATGAACCTCAGTATATCAACATTATAGCCGAGTTGCCCATTGGCACCGACATTATGGAAACCGACCGGCAGGTGCGGATCATCGAAGATCATGTGGAGGAGATCATTGCCCCCTACAGGCATATCGTGAAATCGGTACTTACTACCGTTGGACGTGGTGCTGTGGGTGAGTTTGAAATGGCTTCGGGCGACACTCCCAATCGTGGCAGAATTACGGTTACCTTCATTGAATTCGAAAACCGCCAGGGTCTCAACACCAATGATATCATGGCGGAGATCAGCGAAGGGTTGCTGGGCAATTATGCGGGGGTCGAGTTCAATATCTCCAAGAACCAGAATGGCCCTCCCACAGGCAGCCCCATCAACCTGGAGATCTCCGGGCGCGATTTCGATCGCCTGATTGCCGTTACCGAAGATATACAGCAGCGTATCGAAGCATCAGGAATAGAAGGGATTGAAGGGTTAAGGATGGATCTTGACACTGATAAACCAGAGATTGTTGTGCGCATCGACCGCGACATGGCCCGCAGATTTGGCCTTTCAACCTACTCCATTGCCAATAACATTCGTACGGCTTTGTTTGGCTTGGAGGTATCCAGTTTCAAGATTGGAGAGGAGGAGTTCCCTATTCAGCTGCGCCTGAAGGAAGAATATCGCAACAATCTGTCGGCACTGATGAACCAGCGCATCACTTTCCGTAGTCAAAGCACAGGTCAGTTGATGCAGGTACCCATTTCTGCTGTGGCTTCGGTAGAATACGGCAAAACCTACGGATCGGTAAACCGGATCGGACTCAAACGGGCCATTACACTTTCTTCCAATATCCTGCCGGGATACAATCCCACCCGTATCAACCAGGAGATTCGCGAATTGCTTGAAGATTATCAGATGCCCGACGGATACGCCTATGCTTTTACCGGCGAGCAACAGGAGCAGGATGAAGCCAGGGTATTCCTGATTACGGCTTTGATGATTGCCGTTTCACTCATCGGTCTGATCCTGGTTACCCAGTTTAATTCGGTATACAAACCCTTTATCATCATTGGCAGTGTAATATTCAGCACGGCAGGTGTATTCTTTGGCCTGGCCCTGTTCAACATGGAGTTTATTATCATCATGACGGGAGTGGGGATCATAAGCCTGGCAGGGGTTGTGGTAAACAACGCCATCGTACTGATCGACTATACCGATTACCTTCAGGATCAAAAAAAGGCAGAACTGGGCATCCCCGACAACCGCTATCTATCGCCTGAGGATTCACTTGCCTGCATACAGCAAGCGGGAGAAACCCGTTTTCGCCCGGTGGTACTTACGGCCATTACTACTGTACTGGGCCTGATACCGCTGGCCGTTGGGCTCAATATCAACTTCGTAACCCTGATGACCCGTCTGGATCCGCAGATCTATTTCGGAGGCGATAATGCCGCTTTCTGGGGGCCCATGTCCTGGACAGTGATCTTCGGACTTACCGTAGCCACTTTTCTCACCCTGGTAATTGTTCCGGCAATGTACCAGATCATCCTTACCACCATACGTAAGGCAAAAATTATGCTGCATGGTAGTGAAAAGGTTTTTGCCCAGCCCGACTAACATCCCGGTCTCTTAAAACACCTCAGGCTGTTTTATAAAGTCTGTCCACCCTCCGGTTGCTGAACTGGTCAAGTTCCAAAACCTGATTGCCGATCAGAGTTTTATTTGACGGGTTCAGCTCCGGTTTTTTCATTCTTCATACATCCTGTTTTTTGCTTTTTTTTCTGAAGGAAGTGTTTTTCTGCCTTAGAATCACCAAATTTGCAAGCACCCATATCAGAACCACTCTTCACCCCCTGATTAACAAAACAATACCTTATGATTGAAGTTGTGCATGCAGAAGTATTTATCAGGCTAAGCAATGAACAACCTTTGTTTGATGTTCGCTCACCCTCCGAATATGCCCATGGCCATATCCCCGGGGCAATCAATCTGCCCTTGTTTGACGATGAGGAACGCCGCAAGGTGGGTATACTTTACAAGAATGCAGGCCAGGAAGCAGCAATACTGGAAGGCCTGGGATTTGCCGGGAAGAAATTGCAGCAGCTGGTAAAAAAGGCCCGTCGTTTTGCACCAGGCCGGAAAATACTTCTACACTGCTGGCGTGGAGGGATGCGTTCGGAAAACATGGCATGGCTGCTGTCGTTGGCAGGATTTGAGGTAATCTTGCTGCAGGGTGGATACAAAGCCTACCGCAGTTACATCAGAGAGTGCTGGAAAAGGCCCGCCCACCTTATTGTAGTTTCAGGAAAAACAGGTTCGGGTAAAACAGAGATTCTGAGCCTCCTGGAAAAACAAGGCCATCAGGTACTCAACCTGGAGTCCCTTGCACATCATAAAGGATCTGCATTTGGGGCACTGGGAGAGAGCACCCAACCTACCAGCGAACAATTTGAAAACAACCTGGCAGCTCTTTGGCTCAATTTCGATCTTACAAAACCAGTATGGATGGAAGATGAAAGTCGCTTTATCGGAAAGGTAAACATACCCGACCCACTTTTCAGCCAGCAACAGGCTGCTCTTACGCTTTGCCTCGACATTCCGCGAATGCAACGGATCCAACGCCTGGAGAGGGATTACGCATCCTTTCATCCCGATATACTGGCCGAGTCTATTTTAAAAATAGAGAAAAGGCTTGGAGGCCAGCATGCAAAAGCAGCTCTCACGGCCTTATACCAAAATGACATCTCCGCTGCCATCGAAATTGTGTTGCAGTTTTACGACAAGACCTACTCTTTCGACCTGAAAAAGAAAAACAGCTCAACAATCTTTCACATACACTCCGATACGGGCGATGCTTCTGTAAATGCACGAACGCTCCTGGATACTGCCCGGCAGTTTTTATCGTAATACACCCAGCTATGCAAAACCCTGTTTATCTAGACTACAATGCAACAACCCCAATCGATCCGGAAGTAAGGCAGGCCATGCTCCCTTTTCTGGAGGGATGGTTTGGCAATCCATCCAGCAATCACAGCTATGGGGTACAAACCCGGAAGGCAGTGGAAAAGGCCCGCGAGCAAGTAGCTGCATTGCTCCATTGCAGGCCCGATGAGATCGTTTTTACCAGCGGGGGTACCGAGGCCAACAACTGGGCCCTGAAAGGGGTAGCCTTGCAAAACCAACACAAAGGCAACCACATCATTACAACTGCCATAGAGCATCCTGCCATAACAGAGGTGTGCGAATTTCTGAAAACCCAGGGTTTCCGCATCACCTATACCGAAGTAGACTCCTACGGCAGGGTACACCCCGAAAACATTCTCAAACACATCACTCCCCAGACCATCCTGATAAGTATAATGCATGCCAACAATGAAGTGGGGACACTGCAACCCATTGAGGAAATTGGGAGTATTGCCCGCCATAAAGGGATAATCTTTCATAGCGATGCCGCCCAGAGTGCCGGAAAAATACCTACGGATGTTAACATCATGGGGGTAGATCTGCTTACACTGGCAGGGCACAAGTTTTATGCACCCAAGGGAGTGGGTGCCCTCTACATCCGCAGGGGAGTGAAACTTCAGAAGCTTTTGCATGGGGCCAGCCACGAACAGAACCTTCGCGCCGGCACCGAAAACATCCTGGAAATTGCCGGACTGGGCAAGGCTGCAGAAATTGCCCTGCGCGATCTCCCTTACAATCAGAAAGTAATGCAGGCAACACGCGACCAGCTTTTCTCTCAAATTAAGGAGGCTATCCCTCAGGTACAGCTCAACGGGCATCCGCAGCTGCATTTGCCCAACACATTAAGCATGGGTTTCCCGGGAGTGGAAGCCAATATCTTACTCGACGAAATCCGCCAGATTGCCGCATCGGCCGGAGCTGCATGCCATTCCGACAAAATCGAGATTTCACATGTTTTGCAAGCCATGGGTATCCCCCTGGAGTATGCCATGGGCACCATACGGTTTTCTACCGGCAAACAGACTACCCACGAGGAAATCGCAAAAGCCGCAGAAATTATCATTGAAGCAGCAAAAAAGCTGATGCCTGGCAATGAACCTTACAATCCTCCATTGCAAGGCACCCGGGAAACAATAAAACTTACGCATTACACCCAGGGTCTGGGCTGTGCATGCAAAATCAGACCAGGCTACCTGGAGCAGGTGCTCAGCGTTCTGCCTCAAGTATTTGACAAAAATGTTCTGGTGGGAATAAATACCAGCGATGATGCTGCCGTTTACAAAATCAGTGAAGAAATTGCGCTGGTGCAAACGCTCGATTTTTTCACTCCCGTAGTGGACGACCCATACACCTTTGGGGCCATTGCAGCCGCCAATGCCCTCAGCGACATTTACGCTATGGGAGCCCAGCCATTGTTTGGCCTCAACATTGCCGGATTTCCCAGCAACAGGCTTCCAATGCAGGTGCTTAAGGATATTCTGAAGGGAGCCAGCGACAAAGCGGCAGAAGCAGGTATCTGTATTCTGGGCGGACACACCATCGATGATCCGGAACCCAAATTTGGCATGGTGATCAGCGGAATAACTCATCCCCACAGGATCCTTACCAATGCAACTGCCCAACCCGGAGATGCCTTGCTGCTGACCAAACCCATCGGTACCGGAATTATTGCAACAGCTTTGAAAAAAGGTCTGGCTGATGAGTCGGTGGCAAAAGCAGCGGAAGCGGTTATGACCGCCCTCAACAAAACCGCAGCAGAGGTAATGAGGCAGTTTCCGGTAAATGCATGCACCGATATTACGGGTTTTGGGCTGTTGGGCCATTTGAGAGAGATGATGGATGCCTCGCAAACTTCAGCCTCCATACAATCTGCAGATATCCCCTTGATAGAGGGAGTAGAAAAACTGGCTCAAAGCGGATCTGTGCCCGGCGGCACCCGCAACAACCTGGAGTTTTCACACACCCACATTGAATGGCCCGAAGACATGCCTGAGATAGTAAAGCTTATCCTGTGCGATGCCCAGACCTCCGGAGGATTACTCATTGCCTTACCTGCCGATCGCGCAACCGAAATGCAGCAAAAACTGATTGAGGCAGGCGTTAGGGAGGCAGCCCTGATCGGTTTCGTGGAGACCCGCCAAAGCAAGGCTATCAGGGTAGTATAGCTATCGGGAGCTGGCGGCGGCACCGGCAGCAGCAGTAGAAGCCGCTATGGATGCCATGATGGCTGCCTGAACCTGCCGGATGGATTTGTCTACTGCCTCAGCATAGGGGCTTTCCTTCATGAGAAGTTTCAGCTTCTGCTGCAAAAGCTTCAGTTCGACTTTGTCAGCAGTAAGTAATTTCTCAAGCCTGCATGCCTGGATCAATCCAAGCAAAGCAACCATTTCCTGGTTTAGCTCTTTCCCTTCAAGAACCGATATACGAAGCACATCTATCAAGCTTTTCCTCAACATTACCTGTTCCAGGAAAGTCTTTTTATAAGGGATCAGCCAAAGGAATTTGCGCGGTTCAATGCGAAGGATTCCTTTCTCCTGCATCCCTTGAAGCACCTCAGATCTTTTACGTGCCATACGGGGAGATAGCCGGATGATCCAATCCCGGATTTTATATTTGCGCCTGGATTTTCGGATGCGTTCCACCAATTCGGCCTTCAAAGGATCGTTGCTGGCATAATCATCGCGCAACACAAGGCGCTCCTTTGGGTCTAAACTGAATGCTTCCTCATAGGAAAGCTCCAGAAACTGCAGCCCCGTCATGGCATGATTCAGCTGAAGATCGGCAGTAAGGAAACGGCCTTTCTCAGGATGGTGTGCCAGCAGCAAAAATTTCTCGGTTATAGTAAGATGCATAGGAATAAAATTGTGTGGTTCGGTTTGATTTTTAGGGTTCTATACTTTCGTTGTCCGGTCTTATGGGCATCGTTTTTTTTCGTAATCGAAAAAAATCACGTATCACATGGTTTCAATGAGGGCTCTTGTCCTCTTCCCTGACGAATATGGCATACCCTCTTCCGGGAGCAGACAAAAACACTTCTCCGTTTTCATCCACCCATGCTTCAGCACCGGGGTTAATAAGATCTACCAGCTTTTGACCTGTCCAATGATCAAAGCCATCGGTATTGACCTGCACATGCAGTCCGCGCGTTTCAAAACTGTTATTCAGCACCACCACAGCCCCTTGTTTCTGCTGGTTTCCCTGCCTTCGGGCAATATAAACATGTGCAAGGTTTTCCTGAGGCATTGCAGTTTCATGGTCCGACAAAACACTCAGCATTCCTCCCAGGTAAGTATTGCGGATATTCACCAGCTTTCTGATGTCATCGCCAACAGTGGCAGGTACGGGCTGTTGAATAGATCTGTCGGCCATATCTTCGAGGGTTACCCCATACAGATGCGGGTAAAACAGGCATGGGCGCCCCGGGTGGGTGAGGATGTAGGCATGCCCCAGATGCCAGTCGCGGGTAACCCATTTGTCGTGTTCTTTTCCTGTGTCATGGTTTTCAAGGAAAGTAACAACACTTTGCGGCGGAAGAGCATAACCTGTATTGTTTCGGATCATCCCTGCATGATTAAGCTGGCGCATATCGAACCGGTCATCGCCATTGCACATGGCCGTAAGGGTTTCTTTAAGAGGGAAGTCGAAGGCGGCGGCCCTTGCTCCTTGCGCCTCCACCTTCTTAACCCAGGAATGGATAGCAGGTGCTGGCCCCCAGTATTCGGCCACAATAAAACGCTGTTGCTGGTTTTTCAGGGGCAAATTGCGGATCCATGAGGCAGCAACTTCTTCCTGGTACCCCCAAACAAAATCGAGCCGGAAGCCATCAAACCCAATCTGCTCCACCAGCCAGCGCCCCCAGTCATTCAAACGCTGTTGCACCTGGGTGTCGAGGGTATTCAAATCGTTTCCGAAGGCTTTGGTAAAGGGCATCATTGCACCGTTTTCGCTCCATCCCTCCAGCCAGCTGTCGTCATCTGCAGGGTTGAAATGCATGTAGTGCCATGTATAACGGGGTTCAGTGTGGCAGGTACGTTCAGGATAAAAATAATGGGTATAGGTATGGGCCTCAAGCAGGTCTGGGGCAATATCGATGCCCTCATAAAAAATTCTGACCGGATAATAACCACGGGTTTGTTCAGCCCATCGCCATTGTCCGTCTTCCAGATGGCGGGCGCTGAGCCGTATCACCAGGTCCTCTTGCCCGGGAGCAACTATCCTGTAGCGGTCGAAATGATCGGGAGAATGGATAAAGCTGCGAATGGGCAAACCCGGATGCCTGACAACAACAGCAGATCCCTCTGATATGCTATCTGCCCAAAACCACCCTGATAGATTTTGGGTATCTCCAAACCCGATTTCGATCTCATAGCCGCGTTGCAGATAGGAAGTTTCAAAATCCAGGTGGTACCCTTTAACATCTATCAGGTACTCGCCCGCCCTGGCATGAGGTATAACCCATCTGATTTCATTGGTGGGATAGGGCATGCGCTGCACGCCATGGCGTATAGCTTCATCAAAAACATATTGTTTTACAATGGGATTGGGCTCTGCATTTTCAGCAGAGGCATACATATGGTTTAAGATGATGTCGGCATACACTTCGATGTACGATCTTCCGCCTGCAGTATCCTGCATCACATGCACCAGGTTTTCAAGCTCACTACGGCTGCCAAAGCGGGTTTCAACAGATCCTTTCTGATCATAATTGCCCAAATCATAATGATCATATACTCCATAGCCCATATCGTAAATACCCCAGTTGCCCTTGGATGGGGCGGGCAACCAAAGCCCCGTTATTCCAAGAGATCTGAAGTCTTCAGCTTTCCGGGTAAGATGCACCCACCATAAACCTTTTTTGTTTTGCCCATCTACAGGAACATCCCAGTAAAAGGTTTGAAGCATAACGTCATTCTGGGCGTTGGCCTTAAGACACAGAAAAATCAAAATCAAAAACTTACCCCATCCCAAACCCGTTAAACAAAACCTTCGGAGAAATAACATAGCGTATCGATTGTTTACATTATAATGCATGCCATAAAATTAGAACTTCGCGCATTGAAATCAAAACCCAGGCAGGAATAAAATTGTGCGAAGCAAGAATGAGCAACATTTTTTTACCTTTGTTCCTTCACATTAACTGACACTAACAATCTTACATACATGATCATAATTGGCATTACCGGCACACTGGGTGCCGGCAAGGGGACAGTGGTGGACTACCTGACGGAGAAAAAAGGCTTTGCTCACTTTTCGGTGCGTGGATACCTTGCGGAGGTGATCAAAGCCCGGGGCGAGGAGGTTAACCGCGATAGCCTGACCCACACTGCCAATGAGTTGCGGGCCAGCAATACTCCCTCTTTTATCATTGAGGAGCTATTTCGCAAGGCACAGCAAAGCGGGCAAAACTGCATTATTGAAAGTATACGTACTCCCGGCGAGATTGATGCTTTGCGCAGCAAGGAGGGCTTTGTGTTGCTGGCTGTGGATGCCGACATTTACACCCGCTACCAGCGTATACAACAGCGGCAATCTGAAACTGACAATGTTGATTTTGAAACTTTCAAACAGAATGAAGCCCGTGAAATGCATTCCGACGACCCCAACAAGCAAAATCTCTCGGAGTGTATTCGACGTGCAGATTTTGTAATTTCCAATGATGGCTCAATCGGGCAACTGGAAGAACAGACCGAAAAAATTCTGCATACCATTCTGCAATCAAAACCACAACCTTGAGCAAATCAGGAAGCACCTGTCCTTAAACATCCAAAACCCCATTAATTAATATGGAACACACTTCTTCATCACCCGACCAACACTATGTACGTCCCAGCTGGGATGAGTATTTTATGGAAATTGCCCATACGGTGAGCAAACGGGCCACCTGCGATCGTGGCAGGAGTGGTTGTGTAATTGCCCGGGGCAGGCAAATCCTTGTAACCGGATATGTGGGCTCGCCCATAGGATTGCCCCATTGCGATGAAGTGGGCCACCAGATGAAAAAAATGTTGCATGAAGACGGGCGCACCACCATGCATTGTGTGCGTACAGTACACGCCGAACAAAATGCCATTTGCCAGGCAGCACGACTGGGCATAAGCATTGATGGTGCCACCCTTTATTGCAGGATGACGCCATGCAGGGTGTGCGCTATGTTGATCATCAACTGCGGGATCAAGCGCGTAGTATGTGAAAAAAAATACCACGCCGGCGCAGAGTCGGAAACCATGTTTCGCGATGCCGGCGTGGAACTGGTGTATTTCAATGAAGACTTTGTGAAATACGAAAATCAGTAATATCTCCGCTGAGATTTATAAACCCCGGAGGGGAGTGCAGGGGGGAGTAAGAGAGTTCGTTATTCCTTGAAAATAAACACCCCTTTATTGCCATCGGAAACAATAAAACCTCTGAACATTGCGGTGGTATTAAATTCCATAACTACATTACCCTCTTTGTCGATGGCAATAATTCCGCCATAGGCACCCTGTTCCACAAGGTTAACACTTATTACCTGGCGGGCGGCCTCCTGAAGGCTTTGTCCTGCATAGATCATCCGGGCAGCGATATCGTATGCCACCATGTTGCGTATAAAGTATTCGCCATGACCGGTGGCCGAAACGCCGCAAGCCATGTTACTGGCATAATTTCCTGCTCCGATAATCGGGCTGTCGCCAATTCGTCCGTAGCGTTTGCCCACCATACCCCCGGTTGAGGTAGCCGCCGCAATATTTCCATGCATATCGAGGGCAACCGCTCCAACGGTACCCATCTTTTGTTCTGCATCCAGTGAGCTACGACTGCGTTGCACATTGTTGCGGATATACTGGCGGTATTGCTCCCACCTGCGCTGGTCAAAAAAGTAACCGGGCTCAACAATTTCGAGCCCCTGCTCATAGGCAAAGGTTTCGGCACCTCTTCCGGTAAGCAATACATGGGGAGAGTTTTCCATCACTTTGCGGGCAGCAGCAATGGGGTTTCTTACGGTGGTAATGCCCGCTACCGCCCCGGCGTTGTGTGTAAGACCACACATGATGGAGGCATCCAGCTCGTTTTTTCCATCAATATTAAACACGGCACCTTTGCCAGCATTAAACAAGGGAGAATCCTCAAGTATCCTTACAGCTGCTTCTACCGCATCGAGGCTGGAGCCTCCGTTTTTCAGGATCTCCTCCCCTGCTTTCAATGCCTCTGCCAATTTGTTGCTGTAGGCCTCGTATTGCAGGGAGTCGATGGTCTCGCGCTGAATATTCCCGGCACCTCCATGCACAACAATGGCAAAAGGCTGCCGGGCACTGCCCTGCAACCCAAAACAAAGGGTTAACGCCATCAGCATTAACCCCGTGAGCAGAAAGTTACCTTTGTGCATCATACTCCTGGTTTAGTTTCTCTACTACCATATCCGTAATATCATGCTGACTGTTGGCATACAAAATTCCTCCGCCGGGAGAATACCCCAGGATATAATCAAAACCCCAGGTCTCATTTTTTCTCTTAAGAAACTCGGTGATCTTTTCGTAAAGATCAGTAGTCATTTCGAGTTCTTTGCGCATAAGCCTGTTGGTGTAAGTATCGTTCAGCTGCATGAGCTCCTGTTGCTGCTGCATAAGTTCCTGCTCTTTCACCTGGGCGTTTTCCATGGAGATAGACCCAAACTGCAACTGGCGCTGAAAAGTTTCCACTTCAGTTTGAAAAGACCTCTGGCGGCGCTGCAGATCAGTTTCCAGCCTGCGCTGTTCCTGCTGCATCTCTTCGCGCATGGCAGAGGCAAGTTTGTAACGGGCCATCAACGAGTCGGAATTTACATAGGCAATATTAAATGCCCCTTCGGCAATTCTTTCGCTGAGCTCAGTCATTTCATCCTCAATACCGCTCACGGATCCAGTACCCCGCAAGGGAAAAACATTAAGTACATACAGTACGATGAGCCCCACAAAGAGCACTACATTGATAATCGTAACATTGGAAATTCTGGAACGGGCAGGAATTTCAGTACGGGTGGGCTCGGTTGACCCGGGAGTGTTGATTTCTGTTGACATTGTTTGTTCTTGTTGTTAGTTGATTAAAAAAATCACGAAGATCCGCAGCCGTATTTCGGGTCCGGACCTTCGCTATGTTGTTGCAGTATATTTCAGGATATGATTTCAAAACAGCAAATGAAAGATCAATTGCCCATTTCCGACATAAACTTGATGCGCATCAGCCGAATCTCTTCCTCGGTAAAATCATCTTCACCCAGTTCAACCAATGCATCGGAGTAGGAGTCGGTTTCAGCAGTTTTAAAATAATCAAAGATCTCATCCTGCTTGTCTTCATCAATTACTTCGTTGATATAGTAATTGATATCGATTTTGGTACCTGAGGCCACAATACTTTCGATCTCCTGAAGCAATTCGTCGAACTCAAGCCCTTTGGCATAGGCAATATCTTCCAGGGGCTTTTTCCTGTCGATATTCTGAATGATGTAAACCTTGATACCCGATTTATTGACAACAGATTTTACCACCATATCCATGGGGCGTTCAATCTCGTTGTCCTCTACATACTTTTTGATAAGCTCAACAAAGGGTTTACCAAATCTTTCGGCTTTTCCTGACCCAACGCCAGAAATCTGTTTGAGTTCTTCAATCTTTACCGGGTATTGTATAGCCATATCTTCCAGGGAAGGATCCTGAAAGATCACGAAGGGAGGCAGGTTATTTTTCTTGGCAATCTCTTTGCGCAAATCTTTGAGCATGGCAAAGAGCATTTTATCGGTAGCACTGGTTTTGGCGCCACTGCCACGGAATTCTTCATCTCCCTCTTCGCCCATTTTCCGGTCCTTACTTACCTTAACAGATTTGGGATTATCCAGAAACTCTTTCCCTTTGGGGGTAACCTTCAGGGTTCCGTAATTCTCAATATCCTTCTCAACTAATCTTTCAATAATACTTTGTCTGACAATACCTTGCCAGAATTTCTCGTCATTTTCGGCACCCTTGCCGAACACTTCCAACTGATGGTGCTTACAGGATTTTACAGTTCCGGTACTTTTACCCATAATAACATTAATTACATGTTTGGTTTTAAAAATCTCTTTTACGGCCAAAATGGTTTCTAACAATTGGCAAATATATTCTTTTCCTTCAAACTTTTCTCTCGGGTTCAAACAATTATCGCACGATCCGCAATTGTCTTCCGGGTAGATCTCTCCGAAATAATTCAGCAGCAGTTTGCGGCGGCAAATGGCCGATTCGGCGTACGAAACGGTTTCGTGCAACAATTGCATACCTATTTCCTGCTCAGCTACAGGCTTCCCTTTGAGGAATTTTTCCAGCTTCTGAATGTCGTCGTAGGAGTAAAAGGCCACACAAATCCCTTCTCCATCGTCGCGACCCGCCCTGCCGGTTTCCTGGTAATAGGATTCGAGGCTCTTGGGAATGTCGTTGTGAATCACAAAGCGCACATCGGGCTTGTCAATTCCCATGCCAAAAGCAATGGTTGCCACAATGACATCGATATCTTCTTTCAGAAACTTATCCTGTGTAGACACACGCACCTGCGAATCAAGCCCTGCATGGTAGGGTAAGGCATTGATCCCGTTTACGCGAAGGGTTTCTGCCATTTCTTCCACTTTCTTTCTGCTCAGGCAATAGATAATGCCCGATTTGCCGGGATGCTTATTGATAAAACGGATGATCTCCTTGTTTACTTCTTCCGATTTGTGGCGCACCTCGTAGTAGAGATTGGCCCTGTTGAAGGAGGATTTGAACACCCTGGCATTGCTCATGCCAAGGTTTTTCATGATATCCTGCTGCACTTTGGGAGTGGCAGTGGCAGTAAGAGCTATTACGGGTATCTTTTTTTCGAAAGAATCGATGATAGTACGCAAGCGGCGATACTCGGGCCTGAAATCGTGCCCCCATTCTGATATACAGTGGGCTTCATCTACCGCCACGAATGACAGGTTGATGGTTTTCAGAAACTCAACATTTTCTTCCTTGGTAAGCGACTCAGGGGCAACGTACAGCAGTTTTGTCAGTCCGTTGCTCAGATCTTTCTTTACATCCAGTATTTCTGCTTTGCTCAGAGAGGAGTTGAGCACATGAGCGATACTGTCGTAGGTGGCAAAATTACGGATGGCATCTACCTGGTTTTTCATCAATGCAATCAATGGCGAAACAATGATTGCTGTACCCGGGCTGATAAGGGCAGGCAACTGATAGCACATAGATTTGCCTCCACCGGTGGGCATGATAACAAAACTATCCTCCCCTTCCAATAAGTTATGAATAATGGCCTCCTGGTCTCCCTTAAACTTATCGTAACCAAAAATCTGCTTTAAAAGCATTTTAAGAGAAACTTCACTTTTAGTCTCCATTTACCTATTTAATGAATTACAAAATTTACAAAAAAGCCCCCAAAAATTATCCCGGCAGTAATTGACATTCTCCGGGAGAAAGTGGCCAAAACCCTTGCAAAGAAAGACAAACCTACAAAACAATCATATTAGCATTCAGCAGGAATTTGCAATTACGGAAACAAAAAAAACCGTAGGTTTGTAGAGTAAATTTACTATTTAATAAATTCAGTGCAAAATTATTTAACGCTAATAAACCTATTTGACGTTGAAAACACGTGACGAGATCAAACAATCTGCTATTGAGACCATTACAATCGAAGCGCAAGCCATTGAAAACCTGAAAAACTACATCACCGACGACTTTGCATGGTGTGTTGAAAAAATTATCAACAGCAAGGGCAGGGTTGTCATTACCGGGATTGGGAAAAGTGCCATTATTGCCTCCAAAATAGTTGCTACTTTAAACTCTACGGGTACGCCTGCTATTTTCATGCATGCTGCCGATGCCATTCATGGCGATCTGGGTATCGTTCAAAAAGAAGATATTGCCATCTGCATCAGCAATAGCGGCAATACTCCCGAGATAAAAGTGCTGACACCCATGCTCAAGGCGCTGGGCAACTGCCTGATAGCCATGGTAGGCAACCTGGACTCTTACCTGGCCCGCCAGGCCGATCTGATCATCAATACCACAGTAGAAAAAGAGGCCAGCCCGGGCAACCCTGCTCCCACAAGCAGCACTACCGCCCAACTGGTAATGGGAGATGCCCTGGCTGTTGCACTGCTGCAGTGCCGGGGGTTTTCAACCCAGGATTTTGCCCGGTACCACCCGGGAGGAGCTCTGGGCAAACAGCTTTATCTGAAGGTAAAAGACCTCTACATCAACAACGAAAAACCCCAGATACACCCCACTGCCAACATCAGGGAGGTAATCCTGGAGATCAGCACCAAACGCCTGGGAGCTACCGCCGTAATTGAAAACAACATCCTACTGGGGATCATTACCGATGGAGACCTCCGGCGCATGCTCCAGAAAAGCGTTGCTACCGAATCTCTCACCGCCAGAGATATCATGAGTGAAAACCCTAAAACTATTCCGCCCGACATGCTGGCAGTGGAAGCTTTACACATGATGCAAAACAACAATATCACTCAATTGCTTGTTGTAAACAATACACAATACCTGGGCATGGTGCATTTGCATGATATCCTCAATGAGGGGATTATCTGATCACCCAACCCTAAACTTTGATTCAACCCATCGGTAGGTTGCACACTTTATTAACTTTTCTATTAACGTAAATTCTCTCTTTTATGAGCCAGCTTATAAACGATTTCAATGATTACAGGGCCAGAATGAACGAAAAAATTCTGGGTGCCGACAACCTGGTGATCAAAAGATTATTTAACCTCGATACCAACACCTATGCAGAGGGTGCCCTAAGCAGCAAAGTGAAGGAGATGATAGGGCTATCGGCATCGATGGTGCTTCGCTGCGACGATTGTGTAAAATATCACCTGCAAAAGTGTCATGAATTGGGTGTAACCACCGAGGAAGTTTTTGAGGTGTTTGCCGTATCGAGCATTGTGGGTGGCACCATTGTAATACCCCATTTGCGACGCGCTGTTGAGTTCTGGGAGGAGCTTGTAAAAACGAACTCTTAACACACCAAATGTTTTAATTTGTCTAACTTTGCGCCGGGTTTTTCAGCCAATCCCTTCCAAACAGCAAATTCTATGAAGCTCTACACCGAACACCTTGTAAAGAAGTATAAAAAAAGAACTGTAGTAAAAAAGGTTTCCGTTGAGGTAAGCCAGGGCGAAATTGTAGGGTTGCTGGGCCCCAACGGTGCGGGTAAAACCACCACCTTCTATATGATAGTGGGTTTGATCAAACCCAACGAAGGGCGCATTTTTCTGGAAAATACTGAGATTACCAATGAGCCGATGTACAAAAGGGCACAGAAGGGCATTGGATACCTGGCGCAGGAAGCCAGTGTATTTCGCACCCTGAGTGTAGAAGACAACATAAAAGCTGTGCTGGAATTCACCAAAAAAACGAAAGCAGAGCAGGAGGAAAAGCTGGAAACCCTTCTCGATGAGTTTGGTCTTCAGCACATTCGCAAAAGCAAGGGTATCACCTTGTCGGGAGGTGAGCGGCGACGCACCGAAATAGCCCGATCGCTGGCCGTTGACCCCAAATTCATTCTTCTGGATGAGCCCTTTGCCGGTGTAGACCCTATTGCCGTAGAAGATATTCAAACCATTGTAAGCAAGCTTAAGGAGAAAAACATCGGGGTGCTCATTACCGACCACAATGTGCACGAAACCCTCAATATTACCGACAGGGCTTACTTGCTCTTTGAGGGCTCCATACTAAAGGCCGGCACTGCCGAAGACCTTGCCGGCGATGAGCAGGTACGGAAAGTTTACCTGGGTGAGAAATTCGAGCTGCGCCGCTGACAGATACTAAAAAGGTCTCATCTCCATGAGAATGATCTGCCATACGTGTGCCACTCCCTGCGATGTAAGCCAGGGTGCCAGTACCAGAAGAAGTCCGAAAAAAGCCAGAAACCCGATACTGAACCAGTCGCCTCTGGTATAGGTACCTCTCCATGATGTAAGCGAAAAATCTTTTCTGGCAGCAGCCTCTGCAACTATGGATGTTCCCTGTGCTTCTTGCCTGCGTTTGGCAAGAAACTTAAAAGCCAGCCCCAGGTCATCAATGGTAATAAACACCCCTCTGATGATCCGTTCCCAGATGGCTACACGGGTGCCGGCCCGTGCAACCCGACTGCTGGTTTGGGCTACAGCCCTGGCTCCTGCCGATAAGCCTGCCATACCAAATAAAACATCGAGATAAAGGGCAAGCCAAAAGGCAAAAACAATCAGGCCAATATCCAGTTTAAGCTCCCAGAGCGTTTCCAGCAAGGCATACTTCCCATTTTTGCTCAGAAGATACTGCCGCAGAATTTCCAGCAACCCGTGTACCGATACAACGGCAACCAGCCAGAACAACCCCAGCCATATACTTAAAATTATGGCCAGCCCAATATAAAGCACATTGAACAGGGTGCTGGAATCGTGGTGGATGATCCAGCGGATCAAAGGATTTATGTTTTCTTCTGACTGTGGAGCCTCTACAGGCACACCACCGGGAACTGTAATTTTTTCTTCCATGCTATTTTTTATACAGGAGAACCACAGCATGTGCGGCAACCCCTTTTTCTTCTCCCACAAAACCAAGTTTTTCGGTGGTAGTGGCTTTGATGGAAACATCTTCCTCTTCCAGACCTACTATTCCGGCAATGATTTGCTGCATGCGGGGGATAAACTCTGCAATTCTGGGTTTCTGCAACGATACAGTTGCATCAATATTTCCGGGCTCAAAACCCTTTGTGCGGATCAACTCAACGGTTTGTTGCAGCAGCAGCTTACTGTCAACCCCTTTGAGCGATGGATCGGTATCTGGAAAATGATACCCTATATCGCGCATACCGGCTGCTCCCAGCAAAGCATCCATGATAGCATGGAGCAACACATCGGCATCCGAATGACCCAGCGAGCCTTTCTCATGAGGAATTCCGATGCCTCCAATGGTAAGCACAAGGCCTTCCTGCAGCCGATGCACATCATATCCGAAGCCAACCTTAATCTTCATAAATATTCTGATCTAAAAAATAATCCCTGCCTCCCCTTAGGAAACAAAACCAGTACCATGAGAGAAGGCAAAAATACAAAGTATGTTTGTGCCTGCAAAATCAAAAAAAATGGGTCGAGGTGTTTTGCAACATCCCGACCCGTTGAGCCTTCCGAAAAAAGGAAGAAAAATCGTTACTGCCCTATTGAGCCAAGGGCATCAAAATCGAATGTAAGTGAGAACCGGAGTACATTCTCCAGCGGGCTGCGTTGCATTACAGGGATGATGTAAGAGAAATCCAGACCGAAAACATTGTATTTCAAGCCCACTCCCAGGGTAAAAAACTTACGGTTTCCTTTGGTTTCATGCTCATGAAAATATCCTCCCCGGATGGCAAATTGCCGGTCGTACCAGTATTCCATACCAAAGCCATAGGTTATTTCCTGCATTTCTTCTCTGAATCCATCGGGTGCATCATTGAAAGAACCGAACATCCCTGCAACTACAGAGCGGTTGGGGTCCTGCCCTCTGAAAATCACCAGATTATTATCGTCATCTCTCACCAGTTCGCCCTGTTCGTTGCGCATATAGATGGGAGGTGTAGGCACAAGGAGCTTATTGAGATCAAGACTAAAGGCAATGGAGTTATATTCGTCGATATCAAGACGAAGGGTAGGCCCTAAGCGCAGGTTGATGGGGATAAAATTAGCGTTGAAGTCATCGGAGTAAGAAATTTTATTACCGATATTGGAGATATTGATCCCTGCAGAGAATGTAGCAGGAGTTCTTCTCCAGTCGAGTTCTCTTTCGTAGTAAGCAGAAACATCGGCAGCAAGTGCACGTCCGGGATTGGTGGGCTGCCCTCCCACATCCTGCCCCTGGGTAAGGTTGGAGTGAATGTAGCGCAGTGCAATTGCACCTGAGATGTTCTCTCCGAGTTTACGTGCATAGGCCACATCAAGGGCAAACTCGCTGGGGCGATAAAGGCCTAATTCCTGCCCTCCCTCTCCTGTAAACATAATGTCGCCAAGGGAGAAAAACATAAGCGAAGCTGCAATGGTTTGCATGTCGTCGATTCGCTTAAAGCCACTAAGGTAAGAAAGATTGATATCGTTTACCAGGTTGCGCAGCCAGGGGGTATAATTCAGTGCCAGTCCCATGTCCTGTTCTATAAAAGCAAATTTGGCAGGGTTCCAGTGCATGGAATTTGCATCGGGCCTGGAAGAAACCCCCACATCGCCCATAGCCCCGGAACGCGCATCGGGAGCGATCATCAGGAATGGCACCGCAGTGGTAATGGTGCGAACACGATTCTGACCCAAAAGGTCGCTATAGTTGGGAGGTGTATCCTGACCCAGTGACAGCAAACTGGAGGTAAGAAAAAAAGACAGTGCCAAACTCATATATACTGTCTTATTGAAAATCAACTTTGTCATTACTATTGAAATATTAATGTAAATATGTGATGCATTTGAAGACTAATGTCCTTAAAGAAAGAAGGTTGCAAATAAACCGCAAACCTACGCTTTTTTTCCCAATCCTGAGCAAAAAACCTGACGCCGCCGGATACCGGAAAATACTAACGAACCTTACCCCTGCTTATTGTCTGGCAGTTTGGAGAAAAGCAAAAAATCCGCAATCCCCCGATACCCTGCAAGGGTTTTCCTTTGGGCAATCACCGCATTATAATAAGTTTCTCCGACTTGTGCACCTGCTCGCCCCTGTCGGTTGTTACAAACACCCTGAACACATAAATGCCGGTATTGAGCAATGTCCCCCCACTGTCGCGCCCATCCCACCTGATGGGTGGAATATCAAACCCCGATGCATAGATCTTTTCCTCAATGGTATTAACCAACTGGCCATTGAGGCTGTGTATATCAATTCTGACCAGCAACTCCGAGGCCGGTTTGTTGTGTGAGAAAATAAATTCGGTGTTGTCGCGAAACGGATTGGGGAAATTCAGCAGGTTGGAAATCTCAATACCGGGAGCTGCCGTAACAATAAAATCAATAGAAGCTATGGAAACATTGTTATGCACATCCCATGCCCTGAGCGTAAGGGTATACTCCCCTTTCTCCAGATTAAAGAAGGGATATACCACCCTGCCCGAGGTGAAGTCGTTGAGGTTGGCCTGGTAAAAATTATTCAGCACAATGGGCCTGGATGTATCATCGTTGAGAAATGCAACAATATCATGCCCAATGTGCCCGGTGGTATTGATACCACTTTCATCGCTCAGGTAAGCAAGTAAAATGGGGTCAGGGCCGGTCCGGTCGCCAGAGCGGAAACCGGTGTTATTCAAATACAGGGCGATCTCAGGCCCCTGGTGATCAGGAATGAAATCCGAAGCGGTTCCCGAAACAATAAACTGGTCGAAATATCCATTGCCATCGGCATATTCGCCATCATCGAAATAATAACTTATTTTACCAAAACCGGTATTGTAGGAAATATCTCTTGGAACGATAAAGGAGAATTCAAATTCGCCGTTCACAATACTTGCTTTACCGCGGTACAATATTCTGTTTTGCATGGTAAATGGTGCGGCAGTACTCCCGGGGTCGTTGCCCAGGGTAGAGAAATTGCCTTTCTTATCGTAAATGGTGGGATAGATTACGCCATTGTAAGAAGTAGCTTTTACCCCCGAGGGGTCGTGAATTTCCCCTCTGATGGTAACCTGTTGCAATGCCTTTATGGTATCAGGGACTTCGGTGGTTACTGCAGTATAGCGGGGATAAGCCATTTGCATGGAAGGATCGCCCAGAAGAACGAAGTTTTTCAAAGCATCTGATGAACTGCTTTGCACCTTCGACATCCTGATAAGATCGCCAAGACGGGGCATTTCGCCATTGTCCATCGGGATAAATGCATTGCGCATAAATGCGTCATTGAGCGAAAAGTTACTCCCCGACCATGCCAGCCTGGTGGTGGTAAAAAGTGCTACTGCACCTCCATTGGGTTTCAAAAAGATACGCACCCCGGCAGAAAGCTCATTGGGATCAGGCTGGTCAAAACTGCTGAATTCGCATGTGGCAGTCATAAACACAGGCAGGTTGTAAAAATTGCCCCAGGAGGTAATATCATCGAAAGTGAGTATCCTCTCATGTGCAAGCCCCAACACACCCCCGTGACCTATATAATTGATCAGCAATGCCCCCTGATTAACCCGGCTGTTGATGGCCCGGTTCACTTCCGGATAGCGCGAGCCTCCGGCAAGGGTTACTTGCTCGTAAGCATCAAGGTAAATTTTTTCGATATTATATACTCTTTGATGAGCAGCCATATAACCGGCAATTTGCTCCGATTGCGTAAAGTGGGTGTTGCTGTCTTCATCGTCGGCAATAAGGGTGATAATATTTCGCCAGTCGGCATAGTTGGATACAACACCGGCAAATCGCGGATCGTCGGTACCGGGCTGCAATCCAGGTACTCGCTGATTGTAGCGGATAATCTTATCTACCACAAACCGGGCCTCATCCACCGAACGTACCGGAAACCGACCAATACCCAGATCAATGGCACCAAACGCATCGAGCCCCTCGTGGTCGTCGAGCAGTCCGAAAAAGTCGTCGGTAATAAAAGAGGATGAAGGACTTAGCGAGGCGCGGGTCTGGAAGGTGGGAATAAAATTGCCGCCAAAACCCAGACGGTTGCGATTATCGTAAGTGCCACTGCCGAAAAGTAAAAGATAGCGTGGAAAGGCACCCGTATCATGTCCACGATCGTAGTACATTTTCATAAAATTGCGGATGGCAGCAATATCGGGCACTCCAGATGAGAATTCATTGTAGATCTGCTGGGGTGAAACCAGTTTCACGGTGAGCCCGTCATAGATCCTGCGAAATTCAGCCAGCCTTTCTGCCTGGGGTCTGAAAAGATCTGGCACCACAATAATTAGATCGTGAACCTGCGATCCGTGCAAATTCTGGTTTGCTACACTGCCACGGAGTTCAGGTCTGAGATAGTTCTGGTTGCGAAACACTACATATTCCCTTACCTGTTCTGCAGGAGCAGAAAATGCTGCGGTGCTGCCAGAAAGCTGAAATTGCTGAAGGCCTGCATTGAGAGGGTCTGTAACATCCCAGATCAATGATCCGGAGGCAATGCCATTGAGCTGGAAACGAGCCACATGCCCCTGTCCGGCAATGGCCGGATTGCGAAAAAACATCTGGTCGCCGGTCATGATCAATTGCCGGCGTGCATTCACCTGAATAAAGCGCAACCAGCCTCTTGCACTGGTACTGCTGCGGTTGTAGGTAAGATTCAACGGGATGCTTTCTCCTGATACAGTGAATTGAAAATCGCGCGTAGCATCAGTAGCAAACATACCTGTGCTGTTGCCCATGGAAACTCCCGGCATTGCAATACTCCCCGACTGCCCCGACGCTGAGACAGAAAAACTGCTTGCCACAGGTGAACGGGCAGCTGTATGCAACTGTACATTTACAGGAAACTGAGTGAGCAGGTTGGGAAAGGTAAAGGTGAACTCACGGCTCAGGGTTACATCAAAAAGCTCCCCAAACCATAGCTTCCCGCTCCCGACAAGGTTTACAAGTTCTCTTTGGTGCACTGCATAATCCAGAAAATCAGTTACCTGATGAGTGGGAGAATCGGCAATGCTGGGAAATTGTTCAACTCGCTTACCGTTGTTTTGGCTGTGGGTAATAAAATAGCAAGTTTCATTGGCATAGAGGTGCATCTGGTAGCGATATACACCCCTTGTTTCATCCAAAGCCCATCGATGCGGAGACTGCCCATAGAAAAGGATGTAATCGTCGCCGGAGAAATTTCCACTTCCCGAACCACTGATCCAGATCGCATTTTCCTGAAGATCGGTAAAACGATCATCTGCATTGGCTTCAGGCAACATCCCCCCCCCGTTTCCAAACAGCTGCAGGGTCGATTTGCTTATCTGTGCCGGATCCATACCCAGACTCACCAGATCCTGAAAGGTAAGCCTGTAAATGCCATCCTGCTTCACGCATACTCTGTACCAGTTGCCGGAGGCAAGTACAGATTGCTCAGGATAGCTGTGAAGAGGAGAATATTGTAATGTGGTATCAAAAACCAGATGAGATTTCAGGTTGAAACTCACAAGTTTTTCATATTGCCCGTTGACAAAACGAACAGGTACCACTTTGGCAACCGAGAAATGCTCGCCCCCACTGATCTCATGGGAGGAAATCAACCGGAAGTCAGGTTCATTGAAACCCATTTGCCCGAGAATCTCAGCCTCCTGGGCAGTACAGAGTTCTTTCTCAATCTCCTCCATTTCAAACTGATAAGAGAAATGAGGCAAAGACAGGACCTTGCGATGCACATAAAGGGGGATAGCCGGCATGCTGTCGGAATGTATGGCTCCGGCAAAACGTAGTGCCGGCACAAAGGTACTTTCCTCACTCCCGGCAAAAGCCTGCTGCCATGGCACTTCTACGCGAATTTCCTGCCCCCGTAAAGCCATTGGCTGAAACAGGAGAAACAACCACAGCGCAGTTATTCCGGATAAAAACCGATTTTTCAAGATCATGATTATAATGCGTATTACTTCTAAAACATTGGCAAATCATAGTAAGGTAACAATCGTTGCAGGGTTTTATAAAACCCTTCTTGCAAAATTCCGTAAAAAACTACAATCTTTCGACATTTTATTTAAACGTTGAGCCATTAGTATTATTTTACCAACAGGGGTTGTAAAATTTTAGCCGCATAAAAGCGTTATCACAGAGTGTGCAACCTAATTACCAGAAATCCGTACAAATGTTAAAACCAAATCCTGTTAAATTGTTTATATTCATCGCAGCTATGTTTGTATGGGTGTTTGGAGGGAAGCGGGTTTCAGCACAGGATCCTCTGTTTTCGCAGTTCTATGCCAATCCCCTGTATCTCAACCCGGCCCTTGCCGGTGCAGAGGGCTGCGGTCGTTTGGTCTTCAATTATCGCAATCAACCATTTCCAGCTTTTGGCACCTTCTCTACCTATAGTGTTTCTGCCGACCAGTATTTCAGCAGTGTATCTGGAGGGCTGGGTATACTTGCAATGCACGACAACCAGGGCGGGCTGCTCAACACCACACAGGTAGGAGTGGTGTATGCTTACCAGACCCAACTCACCCGAACATGGTATGCCAATTTTGGCATTCAGGCCAACTACATCAATCATTACCTTAACTGGGATGAGCTGATCTTTGCCGATCAGTTCAATCCGGCAGGGCCGGCACTACCTGCCCAGGAACTGCCCCCCGGACAGTTGTCAGATCATTTGCCCGATCTGGCTGCAGGTGTAGTAATCTACAATGGGCGCTTTTATGGCGGATTGGCGGCACACCATCTCAACCAGGCAGGCTCATCTCTTTTTCCCGACGAGAAACTGCCGCTCAAACTTACCCTGCATCTGGGCTACGAATTCAGTGCGAAACCAGCACGGACCAGCCATGCTACACAAGAGGGGGTTAGCTTCTCGCCAAATCTTATAATACAATCTCAATCAGATTATTACAGAATAAATTACGGGTTTTACACCCACCTCAACCCCCTGGTGGCAGGCATTTGGTTCAGGCACGGTGTAAAACACCCAAATTCACTGATTTTTCTACTGGGTATAAAACAGGTGAATTACGCCATAGGCTATAGTTATGACCACTCATTATCAGGGTTTTCTGCCACTGGCCGGGGAGCCCATGAAATAGGTGTTTTACTTAATTTTAATTGTGCGGCTCCAAATATGAAATACCGCATACTAAATTGTCCGAGTTTTTAGTTATTTTTGTACGCATTTCAAAAAAGAACACGATTATGACAAGGAATCCCAAAACCCTTCTCGTATTAATGGCCCTGGGTTTGGCCATTACATCATTTTCCTCCTGTAAGAAGGAAACCTCTCCTACCACAGGATGGGCCTACAACGATCCCCGTACCGGAGGTTTCGAGGTAAGACCTTACCAGGAGCAGGAAACAGGCCCCGGCCTCGTATTTATCGAAGGTGGTACCTTTGTAATGGGCCGCACCGAGCAGGATGTGATGTTCGACTGGAACAATCAGCCTCGCCGCGTTACCGTTTCATCTTTTTATATGGATGAAACCGAAGTTCGCAACCTCGACTACGTAGAATACCTTTACTGGCTGAGCCGTGTTTTTGGCGAAACCTATCCCGAGGTAGTAAGAAAAGCGCTTCCCGATACACTCGTATGGAGAGAAAGGCTTGCTTACAACGAACCTTATGTATACAATTACCTGCGCCATCCGGCTTACAGAGACTACCCGGTGGTAGGTGTAAACTGGCTACAGGCCAACGAATATGCCGCATGGCGTACCGACAGGGTTAACGAAATGATCCTGATCCGCGAAGGCATCCTTCAGTGGGACCCCGACCAGGTTAACGAAAGAAACTTTAATACCGAAGCCTATCTTGCCGGCCAATACGAAGGTATGGTTAGAAGAAACATGCGCGACCTTGACCCCAGAGGTACGGGTGAACGCAGGGTAAGACGCGAAGACGGTATTTTATTACCCGCTTACAGACTGCCCACCGAAGCTGAATGGGAATTTGCTGCACTGGGTCTGATCGGAAATACTATTTACGAAAGAGTAGTAGAAAGAAGATTGTACCCCTGGAACGGACATGTGATCCGCAGCAGCGACCGCAAAACCATGGGTACCATTATGGCCAATATCCAGAGAGGCCGCGGAGACCTTATGGGTGTTGCCGGAAACCTCAATGACGCCGGAGAAATAACAGTTCCTGTATTTGCCTACTGGCCCAACGATTATGGCCTCTACAATATGGCCGGAAACGTAAATGAATGGGTAGCCGATGTATTCCGTCCGCTCTCTCATGAAGATGTTGCCGACTTCCGCCCTTTCCGCGGTAATGTATTCCAGACTCCCCTCCGCGATGAGGATGGCAATATTGCTCCCAAAGACAGCCTGGGTCGTTTGATCTATCGTGATGTAACGGCTGAAGAAAGTGCCACCCGCCGCAACTACCGTTTTGCCGACAATATCGGCCACCGCGATGGCGATTTCTCCTCCAGCATTTTCTTTGCAGAACCCGAAAGACTGGAGTCGCAGCCCAACCGTTTGATGTACGAATATGGTGTAGCATCACTTATCAACGATGAAGCCCGCGTATACAAAGGTGGTAGCTGGAAAGATCGCCCCTACTGGATCGTTCCCGGAACCCGCAGGTTCCTCGATCAGAACGAAGCCACCAACGATATTGGTTTCCGCTGCGCAATGACCCGCGTGGGAAGCCCCGTGGGATACTAAGACTTAAAACTGGGATTCTTAAATAGTAATGCAACCCCATCTGCTTTCAGGAGATGGGGTTTTTTTTAAATATCAGCCCCGCCAACCCAATATGCAACAAGATATCCAAACGCTTCATCAGGCTATCCTTCAGGGAGCCCAGATATCTATCGACAGCCGCCAGATCTCGCCAAACACCATTTTCTTCGCTCTGAAAGGAGAAAAAGCCGATGGAAACGACTTTGCCCTTGAAGCCCTTCAGAAAGGTGCTCTGCTGGCAGTGGCCGACAAACCCTCCCTGCCCGCTGATCAGCCACGCCTTATCAAAGTAAAAAACTGCCTGCAAACGCTTCAGCAGCTTGCCCGCTTTCATCGCAATACTTTTAACATACCGGTGCTGGCCATAACCGGTTCCAATGGAAAAACCACTACCAAAGAGCTTGTAAGCACTGTACTCGCACAAAAATACCATACACATTTTACGCAGGGCAACTACAACAACCACATTGGAGTGCCTCTTACTTTGCTTCGGATGAATACCCAACATCAAATGGCTGTGATTGAAATGGGGGCTAACCATATGGGTGAAATCGATTTATTATGCCAGATCGCAGACCCGGATCACGGGCTGATTACCAACACCGGCAAAGCACATATTGAAGGCTTTGGATCGGTAGAAAATATCGTAAAAGGCAAAACAGAGCTCTATCGCTACCTGATTCAAAGAAAGGGAAGCATTTTTGTAAATGCCGACAACTCCACCCTCATGGAGCACCTCAGGGGTTTCCCCAATGTATTTTCCTTTGGAAAACAACCCGGCCACCAGGTTTGGGGGAAGATAGTATCGGCAGAACCCTTTCTTGTGGTTGAAGCCACAATCCCGGCAGATGGCAACAGCGAAACCCAGACCATACACACCCAACTGATCGGAGGTTACAACTTCGAGAATGTAATGATGGCCGTTTGCGTTGGCAGCCACTTTGGGGTTTCTCTCCCGGAAATTGCATTGGCAATTGGCAGCTATACTCCACAAAACAGCCGCTCGCAATTTACCGATACGGGTACCAACAAGGTAATCTGGGATGCCTACAACGCCAACCCTACCAGTATGAGCCTTGCCATTGAAAATTTTGCAGCCATGTCGGATTCCCCCAAGGCTCTTATCCTTGGCGATATGCTTGAAATGGGATCTACAGCCTTGCAGGAGCATCAATACATCGCCGATCTGGTTCAGGCCAAAGGGTTTCAACTCTGCTTGCTGGTGGGCCAGGAGTTTGAAGTCCTGCAGTCCTTACCCGGGCATATACACCAGTTTCCCTGCACCGAAACGGCAGCACGATGGTTGAAAAAAAATCCATTGAAAGGATACACCATCCTGGTGAAGGGATCAAGAGGAATTGCACTGGAAAAGCTCAAACCGTTGCTGTGAAACTACTAATCAGTTAAGGCCTATACTCCTTGTTAAGCTTTTTTTAAACCTCACAATGGGAAAAAATCGTATTTTTGCATCCTGGCATTTTAGGCAATTTTTATACTGAAAATCAGTTTATATCATATTAATTCAGACATTTCTACACCCACTGGTCAGATCTTGAGCCATCAAACAAAAGGGATCTCTTGGCAGACCAATAAAACTTAAAGCAGCACATGAAGAAAGGTTTTTCTTTTAGCAAGATTTGTATCCTGATTGGTTTATTCCTGTTAACCCATTTGCCTCTCAGCGCCCAGATAGATACAGCGGATGTCAGGAGGTTGATGAATGAAGGTTTGATCCGGCTTCAGAACCGGGAACTGCGCCAGGCCATTCAAATATTTGACCAGGGCCGTGAGATGCTTTACAAGTTTGCAGTGGAACTGGATGAACGCAACCAAAACCTGATCACCTCGCACGATCTTACCCGCCAGGCAGAGAGACTTATTCAGCAGGGCAATCTTGAGCAGGCCCTCGACTTACTGAATGAGGCCATAGCATTGAATGATCAGAATATTGAGGCATACAAATTCAGAGGATCAATACGCCTTACCCTAGAACAACGTATAGAAAGGGTGCGCGATCGCGATTACATTGGCCTCATCAACGATTACACCAATGCCATCCGTATTGTGGACAGAAAGATTGGCACTACACCCCGCAACAGCCAGGAGAGAAAAGAACTGGAAAAGGAAAGAGCCAAAATACTGATCAATCGTGCTTACGTTAAAATGCAGTCCAACCGCACTCCTGGATTTTACTCTGCCATCGACGATTATACCGATGCCATTCGCAACGATGATCAGAACTGGGATGGCTTTTTGGGAAGAGCGGTGGCCTACAATAAGATCAGAGAATATCGCCGTGAGGTAAACGACTTACTCAAAGCTATTGAACTTATGCAACGCTATGAATTCCGGATGACTGACCGGGAATGGAGTGAGCTTTACCTGACCGTGGCCATGGCCTATGCCAATCTGCGCGACTCGCGCAACGCCTACGATTACGCTCAAAGGGCCTACAACCTGGGCAACCTGGAAGCCGAAAGGATCATGAACAGAAACCGCCCCTAGAGGCATTGAAAAAAAAATAGTAAAAGCTGTCAGCCACCCTGCTGGCAGCTTTTTTAACGTATTATCAAACCAAATATCGTTTTTATGGAAATTGACAAACAAATACTGGAAAGAGCCAAGGTATGGCTGGGAAGTGATTTTGACCCAGAAACACGACAGCAGGTGGAAAACATGATACAAAATGATCCCAAAGAACTCACAGAATCCTTTTACCGCGATCTGGAGTTTGGCACCGGAGGATTGAGAGGGATTATGGGAGTGGGTACCAACCGTATGAATAAATATACAGTGGGTATGGCTACACAGGGACTTGCCAATTACGTAAAAAAATCTTTCCCCGGCCAGCAGCTTAAAGCTGCCATCGCTTACGACTGCCGCAACAACAGCCAGTTCTTTGCACAAATAACCGCTGAAATACTTTCAGCCAACGGGTTTAAAGTATATCTTTTTGACCAGTTGCGCCCCACTCCAGAGCTTTCCTTTGCCATCAGACACCATGGCTGCCACACGGGTATTGTAATTACGGCTTCACACAACCCAAAGGAATACAATGGCTACAAAGTATACTGGAACGATGGTGGCCAGTTAGTAGCACCCCACGACACCAATGTAATCGAGGAGGTATTGCGCATCAAAGGGATTGGAGAGGTAAATTTCAATAGCAAGCCTGAAAACATTACCCCTCTTGGAGAGGAGACCGATAAAGCGTACATCAGTGAACTGGTAAAGCAATCGCTTTCGCCCCAGTTGATTAAAAAACACAGCGATACATGCATTGTCTTCACCCCTATTCATGGAACCTGTGTAGACATTGTACCTTCAGCATTAATGGCTTATGGTTTTACCAATTTGCACAATGTACCCGAACAGGATGTTACCAGTGGTGATTTTCCCACAGTGCACTCCCCTAACCCCGAAGAACCTGCAGCACTGGAAATGGCATTGACCAAAGCGCGCGAAATTGATGCTGAGCTTGTTATGGCTACCGACCCGGATGGCGACAGAGTGGGTATTGCAGTAAAAAACCCCAGCGGCGAATTTGAATTGCTCAATGGAAACCAAACCGCCTCCCTCATCATTTTTTACCTGCTTACAAAATGGAAAGAAACCGGTAAACTACAAGGCAAAGAATACATCGTAAAAACCATCGTAACCACTGAATTGCTGCGCGAGATTGCTGCCAGTTTTCAAACTGAATGCTACGATGTGCTTACAGGGTTTAAATTCATTGCCGAGATCATTCGCAAACTGGAAGGGCAGAAACAGTTTATCGGAGGAGGAGAAGAAAGCTACGGATACCTTGTGGGAGATTATGCCCGCGACAAAGATGCTGTGGTAGCCTGCTGTATTATTGCTGAAACACTGGTTTGGGCCAAAGAAAGTGGCAAGTCGCTTTACGAACTGCTTATCGATATCTATTTGCAGTTTGGCTTCTTCAAGGAAAAACTTCTCTCCATTACCCGTAAAGGAAAAGAGGGCATGGAAGAAATACAGCAGATGATGGAAAATTTCCGAAACACCCCACCCACTTCACTAAATGGTTCCAGGGTGTTGATGATCAAAGATTACAAGGAAAGCATCAGCCGCGATCTGCAAAAAGGAACTCAGGAAGTTATTGACATGCCCCGTTCGAATGTACTGCAGTTTTTCCTTGAAGACGGAAGCAAAATAACCATGCGCCCCAGTGGTACCGAACCCAAAATAAAGTTCTATTTTGGCACCCGCCTTCCCCTGGCAAGGAGGGAAGATTTCGAGGCAGTAAACCAGGAAATTGACCTTAAACTGGATCAGTTGATGAAGAGCCTCAACCTTTAACAAAAAAAAAAACAGCAAGCTCAACCTAAACTAAAAAACCTCATTACTTTTGCCCGGTTTTTCAAAAGTAATGAGGTTTATTTTTTTGTCCTATGCGCACCATCATCCTGCTGATAATATCCAATATTTTTATGACTTTCGCATGGTATGGTCATTTGAAATTCAAGCATGTAGCCCTGTGGAAAGTCATCCTGATTGCCTGGTTCATCGCATTGTTTGAATATATTTTTCAGGTACCGGCCAATCGTCTGGGGCATGGCCAGTTCAATGCAGCACAGCTCAAAACCATCCAGGAGGTAATTACCCTGGTGGTGTTTGCTGTATTCTCGGTGTGGTATTTAAAGGAGGAGTTCAAATGGAATTACGCCGTGGGCTTCCTGTTCCTGATACTGGCAGCATTCTTTATCTTCAAAAAGTGGTAGTTTTCCCGGTTCTGTTACCTGAAAGCACTCCTTTCTTCGCGTAGGTGTTGCAGTTTTTCTTCATTGTCCGGATCCATCCGGTGAGCCTGGTAGGCTTCTATAAACCGCGGATGTCCTTTATAAAGGGTGGTAAGCCTCTTTTCAACCGGCACAAGCATAACAAACAAAAAGAAAAGGCTAAAAAGCAGAGAACGGCTCAGAAATTGCTTCATAAAGGCCCCTTCGGTTTTTTTGTATTTCAGAATGAAAAAGCAGAACAATGTAAAACCCAGGTTCATGGCAAATGAAAACCCAAGCAAAAAGTGCATCCCCCGGTAAAACTCCACTGTATGCACTATGGTAATAAAGCTCAATGAATAGATTAATCCTGCGATTATACTTGAAATAACGCGCAAGGGAGAGAGTTTCTGGCGCTGGCTTCGGTTAAAGAGGTCCTTCAATCCCATTTCGTTGAAAATGAAAAATCCAAACCACATGTAATAAATAGAAACCAATACCAGGAGTATGCGCAAAAACACATACATGTACATACCTGCAAATATCCTTACCGCAAGCAAAGCTGCAATTACAAGTACTGTATAAAATTCAATTTTCTTCACTTGAGTAAAATCTTAGGGTTTCGGCTAAATAAAAGGATAAGCCGTTGTTTTACAACAACCTAACTACACCTGCAAAAGAGGCATTGGCCTGTTAAGGTTAGATTGAAACAGATTAAATAGTTAAAAAAGGCCACAATACGCGTGCAAAAATGCATGATTTTTCATTAAAATACAACTTAATGTCCGATTTTGATACAACCGGATGCCGTTAAAAAGCATCAACCCATAAGAGTAAGGGGAGTGACCAGATTTACCTCTCTTTCCAGGCTGATGCCAAACTTATCATTTACAGACTGTTGAATAGCCTCAGCCAGTTTCAGCACCTCTCCGCCAGTTGCATTTCCCAGATTTACCAGAACCAATGCCTGTTTATGGTGCACTCCTGCATTTGCATATCGTTTTCCCTTCCAGCCACATTGTTCAATTAACCATCCCGCCGGCACTTTCACGCCTGCTTGCCCAAGGTCGAAATGTGGCATCCCGGGGTATTGTTGCTGCAGGGTTAAAAAATGTTCGGGTGCAATCACAGGGTTCTTGAAAAAGCTTCCGGCATTGCCTGTGTGCAACGGATCGGGCAGTTTTTCTGAACGAATGGCACGGATTACATTTACCACATCTCTGAGCCCTGGAAATCTCAGATGCTCCAGTTCTTGCTTTACAGGGCCGTAATCAAGGGTCAGTTTATGATCTTTGAGTGTCAGCCTGAAGGTGACCGAAACAATGATGTATTTCCCTTTGCCTTCTTGTTTAAAGATACTGTCGCGGTAGCCAAACCTGCACTCTTCAGGTCCGAATACAACCATCTTGCCCTTACTCAGGTCCCAGGCTTCCAGCTGATGAAAACAATCTTTGATCTCTACGCCATATGCACCAATATTTTGCATGGGGCTGGTGCCTACCCGCCCGGGAATCATGGTCAGGTTTTCCAGTCCACCCCAATTATTTTCTACACACCAATCTACAAAAGCATCCCAGTCTTCGCCTGCCATGGCCTTTACCCAAACATGCTCCTGCGACTGGTCCAGCACATATCTGCCCTTACAATTCACTCCTACCAGCAGGCCAGGAAAGTCTTCCGCAAACAAAACATTGCTCCCCCCTCCAAGAATATAAAACCCTTGTTCGTATTGCGGAACAATCTCCATAAGCCGGGGTAAAAGAGCAATATCACTCAACTCGGTATAAAAAGCTGACCTTACATCAAAGCCAAATGTATTCAGCCCTTTAAGGGGGAAATCTGTAATTACTTGCATAGAAAAGCCGGATAGGTTTCCGGCAAAGGTAAGAAAAAAGGCTGCGCATCGTTGAGCAGCCCGGGAGATCCATTGTTATACAATGATACCAAACCGTTATCTGGTGAGAATTATGGATTTCTCATTGACGAGTTTGCGCAGATTGATCAGTGCATAGCGCATTCTGCCCAAAGCTGTATTGATACTCACATTGGTCTGCTCGGCAATTTCCTTAAAGCTCATATCGGCATAATGACGCATCTTCAAAACCTGCTTCTGCTCCTCCGGAAGGTACTCGATCAGAAGCTTAACATCTTTGTGTATCTGCTCCACGATCATTTTATCCTCCACTGTTTGGTCGAAGATCCTGAGTGTTTCAAAAATATCATACTCCTCACTGTTTTCAATAAAGGGCATTCGCTTGTTCTTCCTGAAATAGTCGATGATCAGGTTGTGAGCAATACGCATTACCCAGGGAAGAAACTTACCTTCCTCATTGTATGAGCCAGCCTTAAGAGTATTAATTACCTTAATGAACGTATCCTGAAAAACATCTTCCGCTACATGCTGATCTTTCACAATAAGCATGATATAGGAAAATATTTTCCGTTGATGACGTTTGATTAATGTTTCCAGGGAAGTGTGATCACCATCAATATAAAGGCGAACCAACTCCTGATCGCTAACGATACGGTCATTCATGACAATGGCCTCCAAGTTTAGTTAAATCAAGAGTAGAGTTCTATCTATAGGCAGTCTCCTTTATATTTTTAAAATGGTGGGTAACGAAAAGAATTCAGTTTATTGCTCACAAATATAAAATAATTTTCAAAGCGTTTAACATCTATTTGATTTTTTAGCATTTATTTTTTGCACATAATTCGATCAAACATCATCATACACCATCATAACAACACTTTAGACAAATCAATAACCCAGGAAAAATATAAACATACCAGCAATAAATTATAAATCCGGGGTTTTCTTAATCTTAACAAACCCGATCGAAATTGTACACAATTGCAAAAATATTTGTACGTAATCGAACACATGAAACACTTCCTGTACTCATCCGAATCCGATGAAACACCCAGTAATATCAACCAAAGTAAATAGTTGGCACAACAATTGTAAGCCTCGCTGCAGAAATCTTTGCAAAGAATCTGATCTGAATAATCTGAAACGAAAAAAATCACTATTCAACACAGCTACAAACCCATGAAAAACCGCATCAGCCTTATTGCTATTGCAATACTATTAACCACAACCTGCTTTGCAACACCTTCTGGTGCTTCTGCAAACCAACCTAAACCAGGATCACAAACACAGCTTCTGCGTCAAAGATCTGCAGAGCACCAAAAGAGCAAAATCATGCAAGGTGCTCGTTTTTTTGATGAGCAAATGAAAATTGAACACAGTGCCAACAGGGTACTCAACCACTATTGGGATGATCAACTGAACGATTGGGAGTTTGAATACCGCGAAAATTTCGTTTATGATGAAACAGGCCGACCTGTTGAGATTATTGCAGAAGCTATGTTCTGGGATGAATACGAACCCATTAGCAAAACCGTAATGACCTACCACCCTGCAGGACAACTCTTCGAGGAGATCAGTTTCTACTTCGATATGGACAAGAATGAACAGTGGACCCCCTCTATGAAAAAAAGCTTCCTGTACGATGAGCACCAGAATCCAACCCTTGAGGTGCATGCCAGTTTTGACAACAACCAGTGGGAAGATTATTACAGGTTTAAAATTGATTATACCTACAATGAATCCGGAAAAATATTGACAGAAACTGCTCACTTCTGGTCATTGTTTTTGGCCGATACATGGCTGCCCTCCTACCAGCTGGAGTACACCTACAACGAGCAGGGACATCGGACATCAGAAACTTCTTTCCTCCCTGATTTCGACCAGCTCACATTCATCATTGACTATAAGGAAGAATACTTTTACAACGATGCAGGGGTAGTTTACAAAGCTTACGGATACAACTTTGACCACCTGGAACAGGAATGGTTTCTGACCCTTAAAGGGACCGATATTGAATGGCACAATTTCGAAAAATGGCAGATGACCACCTTTACAGTTTGGTTAAACCTGGGTGATGATTGGGACGACTGGGATGATGACTTCAAAAAGCGCGAAGAAATTGAATGGTTTCCCTTCCTGCGTTTGTCCTTCGAATATCACCCAGAGCTACACATACAAACCCTTATGCTCGAAGAGATTTATTCTGACTGGGATGAAGACTGGATGCCCATATACCGCGAAAGAACCACCTTTAACGAGTTCAATTTCAAAACAGGTTTATTCTACGAATACATGGAGGACGATTGGGTAATGAGCGATGCATTGGTTATGGATGGAGCTTTTTCTGATGATGGCAAACCCCTGGATATCCAGATAAGAATGTTCGATGAATGGAATGACAAAAACTGGGTTCCCGTATCGCGCAAGATTTTTGAATACGACACCAACACATCTGTTCCTCAGATTCCGCAAATCAACCTGATGGCTCGTCTGTTTCCCAATCCAGCCAGCCAGCAAATTACCCTGGAGATTCCCAACCTTGAAAGAGCAGCAGAAATCAGGATCTTCAATCTTTCAGGACAAATGATTCAATATGCCAGAATGGAAGCTTTCGTCAACCAGCATACATTGAACATTGAAAATCTCCCCCAGGGAATGTATATGATTAATATTCAGTCTGGTAATGAGCAGCAAAACATTAAACTGATCAGAAAATAATTGTTATCATGCATGGCCAACCAAATACTGTTGCACAAAGGCTGGCATGCAAGCCAGCAATGGACTCAATAAAACCACTCTCCTGTAGTTTATTAAATAAAAATCCGTTCTGACACAACACATAACCACAAAGGACGCATCCCACAGCTCCCCAGCAAAGGCGTCCTTACATTTTCCCGCAATTAAACAACCCGGAGCCTGCTCTTCACAAGAGCAGGCTCTATTCTTTTGTGGTCCGCTGAACAATTTTAGCACATAAGCTCTTGTTGTTATTCCAACCTATTGTGGTAATTTTGCAGGATTTATTTTCTCCCAAGGCATGCGTAAGGAAAAACCCGTTGATCAACTCAACCCCAAAGAATATATCATCATCAAAGGAGCCCGGGTTCACAACCTGAAATCTGTTGATGTTGCCATAGAGCGTAAAAAACTGGTAGTCATCACCGGGCTATCAGGCTCCGGAAAATCATCACTTGCTTTCGACACCCTGTATTCTGAAGGGCAACGGCGTTATGTAGAAAGCCTGAGCTCTTATGCTCGGCAGTTTCTGGGCCGTATGCACAAACCCGAGGTAGATTACATCAAGGGAATTTCGCCCGCCATTGCCATCGAACAAAAAGTAAATACACGCAATCCACGCTCCACCGTAGGAACCTCAACCGAGATCTACGATTACCTCAAATTGCTATTTGCCAGGATAGGTCGCACCTATTCTCCTGTTTCAGGCAACCTGGTAAAAAGACACACGGTAACCGATGTGGTAGATTTCATCCTGGATCTGCCCGAAGATACAAAGATTATGATATTTGCCCCCATTGAGGTGGATGCAGGCAGAAGCTTTGCCCAGCAACTGTCTGTTCTTCTGCAGCAAGGCTTTTCGCGGGTACTGATCAACGATGATATTGTGCGCATCGACGAACTGCTGCCCACCATAGACCAGATGAGCATCAGAAAAAAGCCCGCCATTGTGGTAGACCGCTTTTCGGTAGACAAAACAGATGCCGACCTTAAAGCCCGAATGGCAGACTCTGTGCAAACAGCCTTTTATGAAGGTCATGGAGAATGCATGCTGGAATATGAAAATCTCAGAGGGAAACACAAAGAATACTTCTCTAACCGCTTTGAGCTGGATGGAATAACCTTCGAAGAACCCTCCGTAAACCTTTTCTCTTTCAACAATCCTTTTGGTGCATGCAAAACCTGCGAAGGATTTGGAAGCATCATAGGCATTGATGAAGACCTGGTGATACCCAACAAGAGCCTCTCTGTTTACGAGGAAGCTGTGGTATGCTGGAAGGGTGAAAAAATGAGCGAATGGAAAGACGCCCTGGTAAACAGTGCCTATAAGTTTGATTTTCCCATTCACAAACCTTTTTACCAGCTCAGCGAAGAGCAGAAGAAGTTGCTGTGGGAGGGCAATGAATATTTTGGCGGGATCAACGAATTCTTCAGGATGGTGGAGGAAAACACCTATAAGATACAATACCGTGTAATGCTGGCACGCTATCGTGGCAAAACCACCTGCCCCGACTGTATGGGCACCCGATTGCGCAAAGACGCCAATTATGTGAAGATTGCCGGAAAAGGAATCAGTGAACTGGTTTTGATGCCCCTGGAGGTGCTATATGAATTTTTCAAGGAATTACCCAGGCACCTGGAAACCCATGAGCAGGAGGTGGGCCGAAGGTTACTCACCGAAATCAACAACCGTCTGGAATACCTCAACGACGTGGGATTGGGCTACCTTACCCTCAACCGGCTTTCTTCAACACTTTCAGGAGGTGAATCGCAACGGATCAACCTTGCCACCTCACTGGGAAGCAGCCTGGTAGGCTCATTGTACATTCTCGACGAACCCAGCATCGGGCTGCATCAGCGCGACACTCACAGGCTTATAAAAGTTCTCAAAAGGTTGCGCGACCTGGGAAATACCGTTATTGTGGTAGAACATGATGAGGACATTATGCGAACCGCCGATCAGGTGATTGACATAGGCCCCATGGCGGGCGCATTGGGAGGTGAGGTGATCTACCAGGGCAATTATCAGAACATGCTCAAATCAAAGGAAAGCTACACTGCACGATACCTGAACCACACCCTTCAAATACCGGTTCCTGAAAAGAGAAGAAAGTGGAAAGAGTACATCGGGCTGGAGGGAGTGCGACAGCACAACCTCAAAGGATTTTCGGTTAAGATACCACTGCATGTTATGACCGTGGTAACCGGCGTAAGTGGTTCGGGCAAAACCACCCTGATCAAGAACATTCTTTTTCCTGCATTGAAAAAGATGTTCGGAGGCTATGGGGAGAAGACAGGAAAATTTGATCTCTTAACGGGAGATTACCGTTCCATCAGCGACGTGGAATTTATCGATCAAAACCCCATTGGCCGGTCATCGCGCTCCAATCCTGTTACATACATTAAAGCCTACGATGAGATCCGCAACCTCTATGCCCAGGATCCTCTTTCAAAAGCCAGAGGTTATACCCCGGGGTTTTTCAGCTTCAATATAGATGGCGGACGATGCCCGGAGTGCGAAGGAGAAGGAGAGGTAAAGATTGAGATGCAGTTCATGGCCGACATCAGTCTGCTTTGCGAAAGTTGCAATGGCACCAGGTTTAAGGAAGAGATACTCGATATAAAATTTCAGGGAAAGGCCATCAACGAGATACTCACTCTTACGGTGGATCAGGCCATTGATTTTTTCGGCCAGGCCAAAGAAAAGCCTCAGGTAGCCAAAAGGATTGCCGAAAAACTCAAACCACTTCAGGACGTTGGTTTGGGGTACATTCAGCTGGGCCAGTCATCAAGCACTTTATCGGGAGGCGAAGCACAGCGGATCAAACTGGCATCCTTTCTGAGCAAAGGCACCCACCACCAGAAAACACTTTTCATCTTTGATGAACCCACTACCGGGCTGCACTTTCACGATATCCATATTCTGCTCAAGGCTTTTGAAGCCCTGCTTGAAAACGGACACAGCATTCTGATTATAGAGCACAACCCTGATGTGATCAAAGCAGCAGACTGGATCGTAGATCTGGGTCCTGAAGGGGGCGACAACGGAGGAAGTCTGGTTTTTGAGGGTACTCCAGAGCAAATCATTCTTTGCGAACAATCCTACACCGGAAAGTATCTGAAAGAGAAAATTACAAAATAAAAACGGGAAGCAACATTGCATGCTAACTTCCCGTTTCAGGTTATAAAGCCTGTTTACGCTTATTCTGTATAAGTAAATTCTCCGAACGTAATTTCGTGCCCCGGCACCCTGAGCCTCAGGGGGAATACATGTGACCCTGCTGTTTTTTCAGGCACTACAAACCGGATGGTTTGATGATCAAGATACTGAATGCGGGCAGAAGAGAAACCAAAGAAGACCTGGCAGGTGAAGAACAGCCCTTCACCATTATAAACCAACATGGGCAGCCGCTGGGCCTGGAGGGTGATAACATCACCTGCTTTTCCTTCAACTGCCGAAATACTTGTCACAGCAGGAGCCTTGCTTCCCAATGCAACAAACTCCCTAAGGCTTGTGGTAATAAGCTGTTTACCTGTATGCACTTCAATGAGGTACTGAAGAGGCACATCAGGAGGGAGCGCAAAATCGACCCATAATTCCACTGCGTTTTCATCGGCTGCAAAGGGGCCATTTTCCACATATACGCCAAGCGGTTCATTCCCCCTGAACCATTTAAAACGGATTTCATCGATGTTATGCCTTCCACGGTTACTCACCAGGGTTTTAAAAAGAACCCCCTCTGCAGACACTTCTGCTTCGGCAGATTCTATAATGGGTATATAGTCTTCCAGAAGAATAGTATCCTTGCAACCGGAGAAAAAAACTGCGGGCAATAATACAAGGATAAAAACAAAAAATCGCATATGTGTGTAGTTTTTCATAACAAAATAATCTGATCAAAGAAAACAGTATATCGGGTATTCCGACCTTTTAATTGAATTAATTATCAGCGTGGCAATATCTGCAGTCTAATTGAATACAAATCCCAGCTGAAGCCCTGATGCAGTAACGAATCTTGTTTCATCGTTGAAACTTGTTCCTAACAATGAAAACTCCAATCCTATGCTTAATGCCATTTTGGGAGAGAAAGCATACAGGTACTGATAGCCTGCCACAGCCCCAGGGCTTATGGAACCGAAAACTGAACCTTGCAAATACTTGTCAAGATCAATTGCCGAATTCATTCGCTCCACATGATTGGGGAAGTTGTAAACCCTTCCGTTGAAAATGTAAGACTGCCTGTAGCCAAAATAAACCTGCGAAGGATAAAGGAACTTTTTCAGGGGTACAACGAAACCAATATTGGAATGGATGGCTGAAAAGGCAGCAAATGCATGCACTTCCAAATTCAGAACATCAGATGCCCTGTATTCTTTAAAAAACTCTCCATTGAACCTTTCATAGGAAACCGCGATGAAAACTCTTCCGAAATTGGAAAGAGATGGCAGATGAAAATCCAGCCTTGCTCCCAATCGGGGGTTGAACGAAGGTATGGAACCTATCCTGCTCCCTTCGGAATCCAAATAATTATGTGTAAATGAACTGAAACCATAACCCACGAAAGGTGAAATACGGATGCGAAAGGGTTCTTTGGGTAGTATTATGACACACTCTTCTCCCTCGTCGCAAACCAGGTTATGATATGCCTGGGCGGTTTGAGCCAGCGAAAGCGGGTTGAGGGCCGTACTTTGAATTTTATCGGAAAGGGAAAAATCCCTCTCTACCCCCTCAGCAAAAAGCCAAAGCAGCATACCCACATACTCGCGGCGCATGAGCAGCCGGCGAGAGTCTGTTTCATAACGACTGATGGAGTGGCTGTTGGTAAGCTCAAAAAGCTCATTGTTCCTTTCCACAAAATAGCGTTCGTCTTTTTGATCTGCCAGCAAAAATAACCGTACACGGCCGTCGAAAAACAACCTCATAAACCGCTGATGGGTTTCGGTGGAATCGGCAGACAAAAACGATTGACTCATGAAAATAAAACCATTGTCCAGACCATAACCGGATACATCCTGGGGGTGATAGGTGCGAACCTGGGGTGAGGAGGTACTGCGAAACTCTATACTTAGATAATGATTCCGGTAGGGCTGATCTCGGATCTCACCATGCAATGTGTCTCCTGATTGTGTGATCAGAAAGCCCGGATTAAAATGTCTTTGCCCATGTACCGTTTGAGGTGCAAAGGCAGCTACTACACCCATAAATGCGAGTAGTATCAGGTAAGTACGTTTGAAGTTAAGCATCGATAAAACTGGTTAATAATTAATTCGGAAAAAGTATTAATGGTTAATTCTATTGCCATTTACTCAGGCATTCTGCAAAGCCCTCTGTAGCTTTGCCTTTACATACTCTTTAAGCTCCCTGGGGGCCGAAACTTCAATTTCATCGGCCAATCCAAGAACAAAGCGCCCCACTCCTTCCAGAGAGAAAACCGGCCCTTCAAAACAATCCATTCTCATCCGGGTGCCAAGGTACCGGGTAGCTCCCGGAAACTCTTCTTCCAGCAATTGACGGGCACGTCTGCTTAAATACAACCTCACCTGTATGGGCTTGATGCCACTCATCCCAAAAATATCGATCTTCATTTGTTCGTGTTTATGCTCAAACCGGTAAGGAACTGCAGTAAGTTCAACGGAGGTGATGCGTTCCGTTTTGTATTGTTTGATCATATCGCTATCATGTTCATAAGCCAGCAGATATCGGTAATAGTTATGAAACCGGATGGGTTCTACCAAACGATCGCTGATCTGCTCGCTGTTTACCGAGTGATAGCCTTTGAGCCTAACCTGGAATTTGTTTTTGATAGCATACCGCAGGTCGCTGATGTTGCGCGATGTGCCTAGTTTGGAAATAGTATCGGAAAGTTCTTCCAGGTCGGTGAGGGCGTAAAGCTTATCGAGCAAACCTTTCTGAACAATCCCGTCGACCTTGCTTTGCAAAAGGGCTTCCCTGATGCAGGCTGCCTCTTCAAGGTTAAAAACAATAAGATCCTCAGGACTGAGCCCTCCCTTATCAATCTTGGGTATGCGATAGCGGTGCTTTACCCGTTCAATCTCAAAACCCAGATCCCGGAGCAGCTTAAAATAGCGCTCAACGGTTCTTACATTCACTTCAAAATCTTCAGCAATATCAGATTTGGAGCACCCAAGTGGGGTGCGCAACCGGGCTATCAACTGGAATATCCGGTAGATTTTTTTTTGTTCGTCCATATTTCCCCTTTTGTTTTAGATAAATTAACATATATCCGGGGGTAAAAATATGGATTGTTTTGAAATAAACAAAATACCGGAAACAATAATTTATGTAGTTAAGGATGAAACTTAAAAGACTATACCTTGCCAGATTGATATTGCCCCAGTATCTGAAGTTGATCAGTAAGGGGTTCAATGGCTCCTAAAGCTTTTTCCAGGCGGGGAAAAGTATCGAAAACCAGATCCACGTAAAAGAAATACTCCCACTCTTTTCCGACAATGGGCGCCGACTGTATTTTGGTAAGATTCATTTCATAATAGGCCAATACCGACAAAACCTGCGACAAACTACCTGCCTTATGAGGCAACGAAAAGCACACTGAGGCTTTATCAGGTTCGCCTGCGCTGAAATGACTACATTCTTTGCCTGCCAGAACCAGAAACCTGGTAAAATTTCGCTTGTTGGTTTCTACTGCGGGGGCAATGATTTGAAGGCCATACATACTTGCAGCCAGTTCTGATGCCAGGGCTGCAACTCCCAACCATTTATTTTCAGCTATATTTCGGGCACTCAGGGCAGTATCTACTGTATCCAGAATTCTAACGCCATTTTTGCGCAGCGGATCCAGAAACTCTTCGCATTGTATGATGGCCATGGGGTGCGATTGTATTTCGTGGATCTGGTCAAGGGTCTGCCCGGGCAAAGCCATAAGGTTTTGTTCGATACGAAGGTAAATCTCTCCGCATACCTGCAATCCCGAATTGCGCAATAAAGCATAATTGGGCAGCAGAGATCCGGCCAGAGAGTTTTCAATCGCCACTACAGCAACCTGGGCCCTTTCCTGACGAACATACTCAAAGGAATCGCGAAAGTTTTCGCAGGGAAGTATTTCCAGCGTATAATCCGGAAAATACTTTTGAGCCGCCATATGGTGAAAAGAACCTGCAAAACCCTGTATGGCAACAGATAATGGAAAAAGACCCGGTTTTTTTTCTTGTAACATACAACTGGATTTTGGCAAAACAGCCCCGAAAGTACATAAAAAATGATTGCAAAATCGCCGCCTCCTGATCAAAGAGGAACTTAATCAAATATCTTTGCATGCAACAAAGAACCACCTTACATGAAACTTGCATGAGCACCGGGCGCTCACAAAAGAGAATGAACCGAAGCTCGGCGAAGCCAAAAAGCTCGTTCATGCAAGTTCCATCAGACCAATGAGAGTTAAACAAATGATTTTCTGATGAAATACTATATCATAGCTGGCGAAGCCTCTGGCGACCTTCACGGATCCAATCTGATAAAAGAGATCAAACTCCTCGATCCAGGCGCACAGATCAGAGCCTGGGGAGGCGACCTGATGGCCAGCCAGGGGGCTACACTGGTAAAACACATCAACGAGCTGGCATTTATGGGCTTTGTTGAGGTTGCCATGAACCTGCCAACCATCCTTGGGAATATCAAACGTTGCAAAAACGACATCCTGGAATTTGCCCCCGATGTAATTATCTTTATCGATTACCCCGGATTTAACTTACGCATTGCTGAGTTTGCACGCAAAAAAGGCTTTCGCACTGTCTACTACATCTCGCCCCAGATCTGGGCCTGGCATCAGTCGAGGGTAAAAAAGATCATCCGCGACATCGATAAAATGCTGGTCATTCTGCCTTTTGAAAAAGACTTTTATCAACAATATAACTATTCTGTCGATTTTGTGGGCCACCCATTGCTGGATGCATTACAGGGACAAAAGGAAGAAGACAACACAGAAACATTCAGAAGAGAGCATGATTTGGGCATTAAACCCATAGTAGCATTGCTGCCGGGTAGCCGCAGGCAGGAAATTGCACGTATGCTGGCTCCCATGGCACGCATGGCGCAGCATTTCCCGGAGCATGAATTTGTAATTGCTGCCACATCGGCCCATACACTTGCTTACTATAAGCAATTCATCCCAAATCAAAATATCCGGATAGTGTTTGGCCAAACCTACAGATTGCTCCGGCATGCCACTGCAGCAATGGTTACCTCAGGAACGGCCACGCTGGAAACCGCACTTATCGGCACACCTCAGGTTGTATGCTACAAAGCGGGAACACTCTCCTATCTCATTGCACGAAAACTGGTAAACCTCAAGTATATATCTCTGGTAAATCTCATTATGGACCAGCAGGTAGTTAAAGAACTCATACAGGGGCAACTCAATGAGGCAACCCTGAAGAACGAGTTGAAACAATTGCTTGAAAACAGTGATTACCGCAATGAAATGACCCAAAATTACGCTACCTTGCGAGGCAAGCTGGGGGGCAGCGGAGCATCCCAAAAAGCTGCAAGGGCCATTGTAGATTTTACAAATTCATAAGATGAGTTTTCGCCTGTTTTGCCTTCTCTTACTCTTATTGCTCAATCGATTTACGGGGCAGGCAATTGCCATACCCGAAATCATTGAAGTAGGAATTTTTTCCGGAGAAAACATCAGGAAGTTTTCTTTCACACCTCTCAATGGCAGGTACCTGATTTGCGACAAAAACCACGAAAAGTTGCTCGAAGTGCTACCGTTGACCACATTGATTATCGAAGCAAACAGAAATAGTTTTACCATCAGCCGAAATGATACTGTTTTGTTTACTCAAACTCAAATAACACTGCAGGGTGCAGGATTTCACAACTCTTTTGTAATTAATCCGCTAACACCCAATCTGGGCGCCAGATCCTACGATGGAGATCTGAAGATCCTGCAGCAGGGCAATCGTTTCAGTTTGATCAATGCCACACCCTTTGAAAGCTATGTGGCAGGCACAGTTCAATGGGAGTCGGGCTTTAACCGCCATAATGTGTTTTACCAGGTGCAGGCCATCATAATAAGGACCTATGCACTGCGCAATTTGCAACGGCACCAGCGGGAAGGCTTCCACCTGTGCGACAAAGTGCATTGCCAGGCTTATTACGGACGGACAACCGATCCGGCTATTATACTGGCTGTTGAGCAAACCCGGGGAGAGGTTGTTACCGATACCAGAGGACTGCTGCTCAATACTGTTTACCATGCCAACTGCGGAGGAGAAACTGTGAACTCTGAAGATCTGTGGCCCGAGGCACTCCCCTACCTGCGATCGCGAAAAGATACCTATTGCCAGGAAATGCCCGGAGCACAATGGCAAACCCAGATCACCACGAGGCAACTGAGAAGTTTTTTGCAGGAAAAATTCAGCATCAACCCCAACCCAAATCAGTGGGAAAGAATGCTGCAAATGAGACAACCTGACCGGATCCATCATCTGGACGAAGACAAAAGAGTGCATCTGAGGCACATGCGGGAACATTTTGGTCTGCGCTCTACATGGTTTTCTGTAGAAACCCGGGGCGACACCCTGCATCTTAAAGGAAGAGGCTACGGGCATGGCGTGGGTCTATGCCAGGAAGGAGCCATGCAAAGAGCGGCAAGGGGGCACAATCGTGAGCAAATCCTCCGGTTTTATTACCAGGGTGCCACCATTCGCTGGCTGGAACCGGAAATTATTTTCTGAAGCCCACCTCTTTCAATCAATATTTTGACTTAATTTATTGTGGTTTGATTTTGATTTTTTGTATTTTCATACAAACAAAACCACATGAGTTCCTTTTCCCATATACCCATGGTGCGTATCACTATTCCCTTTATGGCAGGGGTAATTCTTTTTGCCAACCTGCAAAGGCAATTGGTATGGGAACACATCGTAATTCTGAGCATAACCCTGTTGATTTCTGGCTTTCTGATTAAAAGATACCTGCTTGCGAATTTTGAGTATCGTTTTGCATTTGGGATCAATGCAAAATTGTTTCTGATCTTTGCGGGATATGTGCTGGCACAGGAACGACATCAGCTCAGCCGCCCCGATCACTTCATTCATCACCCGCCCGAAGGCACGCTGCTGCGTCTTCGGCTTACTGAACCCATATCAGAAAAAGCCAATTCCTTTCAGATTCGTGCACGTGTAACACATGTGGTTGACAGCCTGATGGCGATCTCCACCCGGGGCAAACTGATTGTGTGGTTGCAGAAAGACAGTTTAGCTGCAGGGCTCCGCTACGGTGATGTGATATACATTGAAAACCAGCTGCAGGAAGTGAGTGAACCCATGAACCCACATGCTTTCAATTTCAAAAGATTCCTTGCCTTTCAGAACATTTTCCACCAGGCCTATCGCCGGTCAGGGCAATGGCACCACTCGGGGCACAACCAGGGTAATCCGTTGATTGCATCTGCCCATCAACTGCGCGAAAAGGCTTTGAAAACCCTGGAAGCAAACAACATAAAAGGTCGTGAATTTGCAGTGGCTTCAGCCCTGCTGCTGGGTTACCGCGAATACCTCGACGAGGACCTTCAGAGAGAATTTGCCGGAGCGGGCGCCATGCACATTCTTTGTGTTTCGGGTTTGCATGTGGGGATCATATTCCTTGCGCTGAACCTCATCTTTGGTTTCCTGGGCCGGCTGCCCCGGGGTAAGCTGTTCAAGACCGCGGCCATCATTGCAATGATATGGTTCTATGCTGCCATTACAGGCTTTTCACCCTCCGTGCTGCGTGCCTCTACCATGTTCAGCTTTGTGGCCATTGGCCAGAGCTTCAACCGAAAAACCAATATTTACAACACCCTGGCCGCATCTGCCCTTTTGCTGATGATCCTCGACCCTTTTATCATCCAACGGATCGGTTTTCAACTCTCCTATGTAGCAGTGCTAAGCATTGTGTGGCTGCAACCCATGTTTTACAAATGGGCACATTTCAAAAACCCGGTTCTGGATCATGCATGGGGAATCATAACGGTATCTCTTGCAGCACAGCTGGGCACCGGGCCATTGGCATTGTATTATTTCAACCAGTTCCCAAACTATTTCCTGCTGACCAACCTGGTGGTGATACCCCTTACCGGCCTGATCATCAAATCAGGGATTATCATGTTTATTGTATCGCCCATCTCCATTCTGGGGCAAATAGCGGGGCATGTATTGGCATGGATTATTCTGGTTCTGCACAATGCAGTAAGAATAATTGAAGGACTCCCCTATTCCGTTAGCAATCACGTTTATATAAGCTTTGCCGACACCCTCCTGATATTTGGTTTGATACTGCTGGGAGGGCTTTTCTGGAGCATGTCGAGAAAAAGCCTCTCCATCGCCTTTTTGTTGCTCTTGCTTATGTTTAGCAGCAGCCTGGCATTGCGCAGCATAAAAAACCAGGAACAATTAAGTCTTGTTGTATACCATGTACCTAACACAACTGCCATTGACATCATTGAGGGCAGGAATTGTTTTTTTGTGTCAGGTCAGATCCCGGAGGAACGGGCAGGCAATCTGGATTTTCATCTGGGCGAAAACCGACTAAGGGCAGGCATTAAGCCCAGAAGAGTATGGGTTGGCGACACAGTAGTAAAAGGAGGCCATTTTTATTTACGAAAACCCTTTCTTCAACTTGGTATGCATACGTTGCTATGGGTAAACCAGCAAAACCCGGCACCCGACATCTCCCTGGTGCCCGTTTCGTTAGATTTCCTTATACTTTCCGACAATGCCTCCTTCGATCTTCCATATCATTCTGAATACTTGCAATCCACTAAGATCATTATCGACAGTTCCTCTGGTTTCAGACAAACAAGCCAATGGATACAGCAATGCGACACCCTGGGATTGGATTGCTGGTCGGTACGCCACCAGGGGGCGTTTGTGCTTAATTTGCAAAAAAAGTCCCTAAACCCGTAAAAACTTCCGGGGTATTACTATTAGTTCCGGCAGAAAAAAAAGTTTTACTTTTGTAACTCTATGGCATGGTTTTTTGTAAAACTATTGGCACACTATAAAACATTAAAACGATGAAACGACTGGGTGTTACCATTTTTCTCGCCTTTTTTCTGCTCACCTCACTGCCTGCTCAAACTGTAAGAGATTTTGCCCGTATGGCAAAAGCCAAAATGGATCTGGGCGACTACAGAGGCGCCATAGACGATTTTTCAAGCATCATAAGGCTGCAACCCGGATTCGAAGAACTCTACCAGGCGCACTTCGGAAGAGGTTATGCAAAATTTCAATCGGGTGATTTTCAGGGTGCCAAAACCGACTTCGACCGGGCTATCAGAATCTACCCCAACGATGCAGAGGTTTATTTCTGGAGAGCTTACACCAAGTACCGTCTTCGCTACAGTGCCAGCAGTGAAATATCTGACTACAACAGGGCTATCCTGCTCAACCCCAACTATGCCGAGGCCTACTTTAACCGTGGCCAGGCCAAGATCAAAAACCGTCAGTTGAGTTCTGGCTGCGTTGATTTGCGCAAGGCCTATGAGCTGGGTTTTTCTGAAGCCGAAACCCACATTCGCATTCACTGCGGCGAACCCTGATAAAACACGACTACCTGCGAACCCGGCCTCTCAGGAATAAACGCTGACCTGTTTGAGGCTCAGTACCCTCTTCCATGGCATTCCTGCGATACAAACTTTGCAGTCGAATGCCATATTTTTGTGATATCTCGTACATGGTTTCACCGCTTTTCACAAAATGATAGGGCTCGCTGCCTCTTCTGCGCTTGGGTTGCAGGTACACAATCTGTCCGGGCTTGATCGTACCACTGCGCTCAATATCGTTGTAGCGGTAGATTTCCCTGGGCCACATTCCCATTTCTTCGGCAAGGCTTTCCGGAGTATCTCCTGCCCGGGCATACACGAAGCGGATTCGATTGTTCTCGTGGATTTCGCGCCCCACTCCTACTGCAGGAAACTCTTCGCTACCCCTGGAGGGCCTTTGTGCTGCAGTAGAGCTACCGGCACTGCGCGACCCAATGCTGCCCTGCCGGATCTGTCCAAATTGCTGCAATGCAAGCTGATCAAACTCATGTAAACTGTTGCGCTCAATTACCCCTATCAGCAACTCAGGATATCTTGGGTTGGTAGCATATCCCGCCTGCCGCAACCCCCTTGCCCATCCACGGTAGTCCAGAATATCAAGTTCAAACAAGGCAGCATAGCGCGGACGACCCGTCAGGAACTCCGAATGATCGCGAAAGGACTGATAAGGATCGTCGTAGGCCCGAAAGCACTCGTTCACCTCATCATCGTCTTTGTAAAATGTTCTGCCAGGCCATCCGTGGCACTTGATACCAAAATGATTGTTGGCAATACGCGCCAGATCACTGTTGCCAAAACCAGATTCAAGGATACCCTGGGCCAGTTTGATACTTGCCGGAATGCCATGAAGCCGCATCTCTTCCATGGCTATATCTTTATAACGCTCAATGTACTCCTGAATGGTGACCTGTGCCTGCACCTTCGTACAAGAAATTACCACCAGGACTGAAACCAGGAAAAACTTAACAGCAGCATTATAAACAAAGCGAAAACCAATCATAGGGATAATGTATTAACATCAGCATATAGAACCAAACTACAAACCTACAGATTTTTTCGCAAAAATGAAGTTCTTCCAGCCGGGCACAATCGCTATAAAATAGCAAGCCATCTGGATGGTTTTTCATAATTTCGCATCATCAACCAATTTCGACAAATGGAAATCATCCGAAAGTATTTTGGGCAGGCGCCCGCTGATGTAATGGAACGGCTTGAAGCACTGGGCGGATTGTATGAGGAATGGAATGCACAGATCAATGTGATCTCGCGCAAGGACATGGAGAATTTTTTCACCAACCACGTTTTGCATTCTCTTGCCATAGCACGTCTCATATCTTTTCAGCCCAATACACGGATACTGGATGTGGGCACCGGGGGAGGCTTTCCGGGCATACCCCTGGCCATTTTTTTTCCCCAGTGCCAGTTTACTCTTGTAGACAGTATCGGAAAGAAAATTAAAGTGGTAAATGAAGTAGCCAGCTCTCTTCAACTCACAAATGTAACCGGCGTTCACGAACGGGCTGAAAAGGTAAAAGGTCAGTTTGATTTTGTTGTGAGCAGAGCAGTAACTGCCTTACCTGCATTTGTGCCATGGGTTAAAGGCAAGATTGCCCAACAACAGCGACACTCCATCCCCAACGGCATCCTCTATCTGAAAGGGGGAGATTTTGAACAGGAGCTTACCCCCCTGGATCTGCAGTACAACCTGTATCCCATTTCAGAGTGGTTCGAAGAACCCTTTTTTGAAACCAAAAAGGTAGTACACCTCTATCCGGCGAAAAAATAATTAGTCATTTTTAAGAGGAATTACCACCCGTTTGGGTGAAAATTCACTAGGTTTGTAAATATATCGGTATTAACTTTTCCAGCAATCCATTCTTATTTATGTTCAGGCAGGTAGGCTATTTTCGGCGCAAAAGAATTCTCAGGGAGGCAAATTTCCTCGACCTCAAACCCATAGGCAAATTCGAACACAAAGAAGGCACCAATGGAGGCATTGTTGTCCTGATCCCTCGTTTCAGGGGTTGGCTGGGAAAACACTTGTTGCAACCCCGGTTGAAATATCCCTACATTACCCTCGAACTGGATGCATTGGGAGCCGATACCTGGCTCCTGAGCGATGGAAAAAATACCGTACGCCAGATCTGTCAGTTGCTCCGCCAGAAACACGCGGAAAAAATTGAACCCGCTGAAGACAGGATTACTACTTTCCTGTCCGGGCTTTACATGCAAAAACTTATCACCTTTACCGAAATCCTTAAACCTTGATTATTATGAGTAAAGTTTTATCAAACCTGGAACCTGAAGCCATATGGCGTTATTTTGAAGAGATTTGCAATATCCCCCACCCTTCCAAGCACGAAGAAAAGATCATGGCATGGGTGAAGGAGTTTGGCAAAAAGCTCGGGTTGGAAACCCAAACCGACAAAGTGGGCAATATTATCATCCGTAAGCCCGCCACACCGGGTTACGAAAACAGGCAAACCATTGTTTTCCAGGGGCACCTCGACATGGTACCCCAGAAAAACAACGACACACAACACGATTTCATCAAAGACCCCATACAACCTTATATTGATGGCGATTGGGTGAAAGCGCGTGGCACAACACTGGGAGCCGACAACGGCATCGGAGTAGCTGCAGCCATGGCTGTTCTTGAAAACAAAAACATTGAGCATGGCCCCATCGAATGCCTTTTCACCATTGACGAAGAAACCGGAATGACCGGTGCTTTCGGACTTGAAGAAGGATTTGTGAAGGGAGACATCCTTATCAACCTGGACTCTGAAGACGAAGGACAACTCTACATCGGTTGTGCGGGTGGCATTGACACCACTGCTGTTTTTCCGTACAAAGAGCTCCATGTGGTAGGTGCCACCAAAGCCTGGAAGGTGGAAGTAAAAGGCTTGAAAGGAGGACACTCCGGAATGGATATCATCCTGGGCCGGGGCAATGCCAACAAAATCATGACGCGTCTGTTGTGGCAAGCCCACCGTGAGCTTACACTCCAGATCCACCACATAGAGGGTGGCAGCCTGCGCAATGCTATTCCAAGGGAAGCAGTTGCCACAGTGGTAGTGCCCATGGAGAATGCCGATAAATTTGAAGCCATGGCCAAAGAGATCTCAGCCAAGGTGAAGAATGAACTGAAGAATACGGAACCCGACTTTCAGCTGATCATCAGCCAGGTGGAGGTGCCCAAAACCATTATCGACCCTGCTGTGATACAGCGATTGCTTGATGCTGTATATGCCTGCCCCAACGGGGTAATGCGTATGGTTGACGATATGCCAGGCATTGTTGAAACCAGCACCAACCTGGCCATTGTAAAATCTGAAAATGGTAAAATTGAAGTTTGTGCCTTACAGCGCAGTTCGGTAGATTCAGCAAAAGAGGATCTTTGCAATATGATACGCTCGGTATTTGAGCTGGCTGGCGCAGAGGTGGAACATACTGGATCTTATCCGGGCTGGAAACCCAACGTAAACTCACCCATTCTCAAAACTATGATGGATGTTTACCAGAAAAAGTATGGGAAAGAACCTGAGGTAAAAGTAATACACGCTGGGCTGGAGTGTGGCCTTATTGGAGGTGTATACCCCAACCTCGATATGATCTCCTGTGGGCCTACCATTCGCAACCCTCATTCACCCGATGAAAGAGTACACATTAAGTCGGTGGCACTTTTCTGGGAGTTCTTGCTGGAAACCCTGAAAAATGCTCCTGTGAAGTAATCTGCCAGACTAATAATTAAGTCAAAGAGGCTGTATCTCATCCCCCTGGGAGGTGTTGAGCAATTGTAAAAGCTCGGCATCCAGATCCTGAAGGGATACAGCCTCTTTTTGCAGGTTAAACGTCTGGTTTTCGGCGGTTTTCTTTTTGCTCAGAGCGTCGTTTTTTATTCTCTACCCTCCTTCGGCGCGAGGCTGAGGTGGGCCGTGTTGGGATACGATCTTTTTCGGGGGTTAAAGCATCCTGCAGCAAAGAAATAAACCGGACAATACAATCCTGCCGGTTGCGGTGCTGCGATCGGCTTTGCTCACTGGCAAGTATAAGTATTCCCTGTCGGGTAATCCGGCTGGCAAGTTTTTCTGCAATCAGCTGTTTTTGTTCCTCGGAGAAAAAGTCAGAAGCATATACATCCCAGCGAAGTTCCACCCGGCTGCTTACCTTGTTTACATGTTGCCCTCCTGCACCGCTGCTACGGCTGGCCTGAAAAGTACATTCCGGGATCAGCTTGTCCCAATCCAGATTATGGTGTATCACGGGTCGGATTTTTATATTCATTGGATTTACGACAAAGATGTCAACATGGCTCATAATAAAATACCCTGAACTCTATTCTGATTCTGTTCATCGTATTTCCTGAGCAAATAACACCCATTGCCGTGAATTTTGTAACAAAAATAATGCAATCAGCCGAAAAATTCTTTGTAGCTTTAACGAAACAAAAAAACCAGCCCCCTTTTCTTTTGATTTATATGAAGATTATCCCACTAACGCTATTGCTGCTGTTTTTTCATTATTCTGCTTTTGCTTTCCCCAATGAGGAATCAGAGATTTCCCTGCCCGAATTTTCGGACCTGTCAGAAAGCAACCATGAATTAGAACAACTGCTGCAACAGGCATGGAGCCTTCGCAACTCTCACCCTGAAAGGTCTTTGCAATTTGGCTTACAGGCCATTTCCATGGCCGATAGCCTTCAGGACCATTACAATCTGCTGAAAGCATACAGTTTTACGGGTGTAGCCTATCGCCTGCTGGGCGACTATTCCAATGCCATTGATTTTTTCTTTACAGGTCTGGCTTTATCAAAAGAGTATAACATTCCGCAGCAGGAAGGTTATGCCCACATCAACATTGCCAACCTTTATATTTACCTTGAATATTACTCCAATGCACTGGATAACCTCAATCAAGCCCTTGAAATAGCCCAAAAGATCAACGACAATGACATGCTATCGTATGTTCTGCTCAACAAGGGCCGGGTATTGATGCACCTTGAAGAATATACAGATGCCATAAAAAATATCCGCGAATCGCTTGAACTGCGCAAAAAAGCAGGCAACCTGCCCGGTCAGGCTGTTTGTTACAAATACCTGGGTGATATTTATTTTGCTCGCGATCACTTTGACCAGGCCATCCTCAACTACGATCTTGCCCTGGAAACCATCAATCCGGAGGAAGACAGACACCTTTACGGCAACCTTTTTTTACGTAAAGCCCAGATGCAGAGTATGCGCTCGCAACTGGATTCCGCCGGACCCTTTGCCACCAAAGCACTGGAAATAGGGCGTGAGGTTAATTCGAGGCTTCTGATCAAAGATGCACTCAAAGTGCAGGCAGATGTAGACATGCATCTGGGCGATTACAGAAGTGCAGCCTATCGGCTGAAAGAAATGACCGAATATGCTGATACTCTCTTCAACCAGCAACTCGCAGAAAAAGTACTAAGTATTGAATTTCAATGGGAGAGAGAAAAACGCCAGGCAGAGATGGACATCCTTGAGCGCGACAAAGAGATACAGTCGTTGCGTATCAACAGGCAAAGAGCCGTAAACTATCTGCTCATTATTGCCACTGTGGTATTCCTGGCTGTGGGATTGATCCTTTTTATCCTGTTGAACAAACTTAAAAGCAGCAATATAGAACTTACGCGGCAAAAAGAGGAGTTGCGGCAGGTAAACCAGGCCAAAGACAAGATGTTTATGGTAATAGGGCATGACCTGAGGGGGCCGGTATGGAATATTAAAGCTCTTATAGAATTGATCCGGGAAGATCTGGCGGCATCCGATACTGCCAGCCTCAACGAATCGTTCAGCGCATTGCAACGTTCGGTGCAGGCCGTAAACGATCTGCTCGAGAACCTCCTGTTCTGGGCTAAATCGCAGGATGGGAACCTGGTTTTCAAGCCCAAAACCCTCGATATGCAAAAGCTCATCTCTACCACAATAGATTTGTACAACCCCATGGCCAACCATAAAAATATTGCCATTGAGTTCAATCCCGATGAACTGTGTACCGTGATCGCCGATGAGAATATGATTTCTGCCGTGATTCGTAATCTGCTGTCCAATGCCATTAAATATTCACTCAAAGAGGGACGGATTGAAATCTCCATGGAGAAAGACGAAAACTATTGCACATTCAGAATTAAAGACCACGGAGTGGGAATGTCGGAAGAAGTGCTTAAGAATATTTTTGACAGGGAGAAATCAATCTCCACCCGCGGCACAGGCAATGAGGCAGGCTCTGGCATTGGCCTGGGACTTTGCCGTGATTTTGTGCAAAAGCATGGCGGAAAAATCTGGGCAGAAAGCAAACCCGGAAAGGGTACCGAATTCTTCTTCTCCTTGCCCCAATAATTGCAAACTGCCGAAGAATTTGCCTGTTTTTTAAAAAATGTTAATTACCTATCGGTTTTTTTTTATTTTTGTGGCTTGCGACTGCAGAATAGTGTCATATGTAGAAGAATTTCACTTCAGGCAGTCGCATCCAGGAGCCGCAACCAACACAAACGGGGAGAAACCGAAAAGCCTCAAGAGTAGGATCACCAACCAAAAATACAACTATGGAAGAAAACAAAGTTGACATGTTCCTCATGGCAAACGGGAAATACTTTGAAAGCATGCAGGTACCACAGATCAGAGACATGCTGCTCAGGGTAGATGACTCTAAATGGGTTATGATTCAATCACTGAATCTGAAGAATCCAACTACCTCTCTTATTGTTTCACTGCTTGCAGGCAGTTTGGGTATCGACAGGTTTATGATCGGAGATACAGGTCTGGGAATTGGAAAATTATTAACCTGCGGAGGGTTTGGCATCTGGACCATTGTCGACTGGTTTTTGATCCAGGGCGCCACCAAAAAGAAAAACTGGGAAAAGATACAGCCTTATATCTACTAGCCATATGAATGAATCGAAATAAACTTTATTTATTCGTATTCTTTTTCTGTCTGACAGGGTACTTTTGGATTGGCTACCACTACAACAAAGCAGCAGATTTCTCCATAAAAAAGGAAACAACTTCCTTTGATTTCTGTCTGTTTTCAAGCCTTACAGGAGTACCCTGTCCTTCATGTGGAATGACACGCTCAGTAACCTCAGCCGCGCACGGACACTGGATTAGCAGTCTGCAATGGCACCCCCTGGGCATCTTGATGTTTCTGGCCATGCTGGTTTTCCCTCCCTGGATCGCCTGGGATGTGCTGCGCAGAAAAAACACCTTCCTGATCTTTTATCAAAAAACTGAAAAATTCTTTCAACAAAAACCCGTTGCCATTGTATCAATATTTGTTATCCTGGCAATCTGGGTTATGAATTTATTCCGATACTTATGAGCAATTCTTTATACACAATCAAGGTAAACGAGCACGATGCAGAAAAAGCATCCAACAGTTACCTTATGTCGATGGTGGCTATAATGGCGGGTTTAGGCCTGCCGTTGTTCAATCTTATTGCCACCTTCATTTTTTACATGGCCAACCGGAAAGAATCTTACTATGTTCGATGGCATTGCACACAGGCATTATTATCGCAGCTATTGCTTGTATTGACCAACGGCGTTGGATTCGCCTGGCTTATGAGCATTCTTTTTGGTGGAAACGTATTTAACAATCATTTTTTCGCCTATCTGGCCATGCTGCTTGCCATAAACCTTACTGAATTTATTGCCACAATTATTACAGCCATTAAAACCCGCAAGGGAGGCCATATTGAGTGGTGGTTCCTGGGTGCCTTGACCCACTTACTGGTACAAGCGCCTCAACCAGACCAGGAAGAAACTTTTGTTGCCTGAACCGGCACCCATCAACAAGTCAAAACAAAACAGCATGAAGAAACTAATCTTTCAACTTGCAGTAATGCTGCTGATCATGGCAGCCATCTGGGCATTCTTTACACAAATCGATTTCGTGAAGATTCTTCGTCCACAACAGAAACTCGAACAAGGTGAGAAAAAACTTGGGGAGTTATTGCTGAATGTATACAAGATGCAGAGTGAGAGGATCGATGATCCGCTCAATGATGCATATCTTAACTCAATACTGGAACCCTTGTTTGATGCCAACGATATCGACCCGCAGAGTATCAGTATTTACATCCTGCGTAGTGATGCGGTGAATGCCTTTGCATTGCCGGGCCGCAATGTAGTTTTGCTTTCGGGGCTTATCGATTTTGTAGATGGGCCAGAGGAGCTCATTGCGATTATAGCCCACGAAATTGCTCACCTGGAGGCCGACCATGTAATGCGCAAATTGCGCCGGGAAATAGGGATTACAGCCTTACTATCGCTGGTATCGGGCAATTACAATCTTGACCTGATGCGCGAGATCGCTTCACTTATCGCCACCAACTCCTACAGCAGGGTATTGGAAAACGAAGCGGATAAACTGGCCCTTGATTACATGTATGCTGCTGAGATCGACCCCATGGCACTGGTAAAAGTATTTATGCTTTTTGCCGAAAGCTTTGGATCAGTACCCCAGCAGTTGCAATGGATCAGCACACATCCTCAATCGGTAGACAGGGCCGACCGACTGGAGATGCTTCTGGCTGCCAAACCCTCAAAAAGCTACCGCACCTTCGACCGGCAGGAATGGAAGCAATTCAAAACCAGACTGCAAGCTTTTAACCCCTAAAAAAGCGCAAAAAATCTGGCAATGCATGGATTTTTTTTCCTACTTTTGCCCTCACGATTTCAAAACATCGTTCATTGAATAATGGGGGGGTTCCAGAGCGGTCAAATGGGGCAGACTGTAAATCTGTTGGCTTTCGCCTTCGGAGGTTCGAATCCTTCCCCCCCCACTTTTTTATCCTTGCGGAAGTAGCTCATCCGGTAGAGCGACAGCCTTCCAAGCTGTAGGTGGCGGGTTCGAGTCCCGTCTTCCGCTCAAAAAAAAGACAAGCAAATGATGCTTGTCTTTTTTTTGTGTCATTTTCTCACCGACTATTAGTGTTTACAATTGCTGTACTTCTCCCGTACCATCAGGGCTACTCTCTGGTCGATGGGAAAAGTAAGATGGCTTTCATCCAGCCTGACAAGATTTACCCATCTGAATGACTGAGCACCATCGGTTATTTCCTTGAAATCGAATGCCTTTTCCGAAACACTCAACCGGTCATAGTTGGGCAACTCCACCCTGTAGTATATGCTGATAAGTTGTTGTGGCTCTGCCAGCAGCTGCGTGGGCTGAAAGTAATCGGTAGTATAGATATGCTCCCGGATAAGAATTTCCTGGCCTATCTCCTCACTAAACTCCCTTTTGAGGCAATCGGCGGTACCCTCTCCCAACTCCAGACCTCCGCCCGGAAACTTGGTCATTCGCATCCCCAGCCTGAATTCATCGGTGAGCAGTACATTCCCCTTGTGTATTACTACACCATATACCCTGATATTGAATTTGCTTATCTGCATGCTTTAAAGTTTTACAGCTCTCGTCATTTCTCTTTTCCCCGGAGGGCCTGGTAGTCGTTCCACCTGGAATCCTGCAGATTTCAATGCCCTGCGTACCGCCCCTTTGGCACAATAGGTAACCAGGACTCCCTGTGGCTGCATCCATTTTGCAATCCGGCAAAACACATCGGTGGTCCACATTTCGGGTTGTGTATCCGGCCCAAATGCATCAAAATAAACAAGATTATAGACATTGTCGGCCAGACTTGCCTCCTGTACTGTTGTTTTGAAGCGTTTCAGAAAAAAAACATCGCCCACGCACTGGTATGGATCCTCCGTTGCCCCGTGGATAGCTTGAAAGGCTTCTGGTACCCAGTTTTGGGAAAACAGGCGGGGATAGTTTAATTTTTCAACGATTTCGGGATCAAGAGGAAAGGGCTCAAGAGCATGGTATAATACCTTTCTATGACCCTCCACACTCTCAATGCAAGTGAGCAAGGCGTTGAGGCCTGTTCCCATACCCACCTCCAGAATATGAAGGGGATCATTCAGGTGCATTACACTGTGTAAGCCAGCCCTGATAAAGACATGCTGAGATTCCTGCAATGCCCCATTGCGCGAATGATATTGCTCATCTGCACCCATCAGCCGAAGGGTATGCGACCCATCGGAAGTTTCCATGAATTCAACATCAAAAGGTTTTTGCATCAGATCTGAAGGTGTTGAGCATTTATTCTCTGCGCATCAGACGGGCGATAAAGTTATCGGTATCGCCCCGGTAAAAGGCTTCACAATCCAACCCTGCCAGCTCGGCAAAATAGGAGAGGTTTTCATAGTCAACAAACAACCAGGGAAATGGTTCTCCCTCCCAATGGCGATACCCCAGCTGATAATTTACTTCGCCATAGTAATCGCCTGCCAGGTTGATCATGGCAGCACCCTCTTCATCTTCGTACATATAAAGCAGATCGGTCGATTCAAGGTATATGCACCCCTGGGGTTTTAATAGCGAAGCGGCTTTTTCGAGCATCTCCTGGAGGTTTTCGAGCCTGCGGGCTATACCGGCACCATTCATCAGAAAGAGGATGGTGTCAAACTGCTCATCTTCAAGGTGGAAAAAATCAATCTTTCGTGCATCAGACACCCCCCTTTGCTGCATACACTTTACTCCTCCCTCCGACACATCAATGGCAACTACCTCCAGCCCTTTCTGCTGAAGGAAAAGGGCATGGCTTCCGGCACCGGCACCCACATCCAGTACCCGACCCCTGCAGTTCTCCAGCACCAGCTGTTCCCATTCGGGCATCTGCTCAAAAGTTCGGAAAAAATAAGCTACATCGAGCTTTTCTTCATCAAAAATATCGATCTTCACCCGGATCTGTTCGTAGGTATGCCCTGCTATGTATTCTTCAAAGGCAATTCCAAAAATATCTGTTGACATGGTGCAAGGATTTGTGGTTTGGGGATGGGCTCAGGGGATATCCTGTGGCCGAAACAGCAAACAACTGTCGCCATAACTCAGGAAGCGAAAATGGTTGTTCAGCGCAAAATCGTATACTTTTCGCCAGTCGCTGCCAATAAAGGCAGCCACCAGCAGCAGTAAGGTACTGCCAGGTTGGTGAAAATTGGTTACCAGCACATGGGCCATTTTAACCTTGTAGCCCGGTACAATGATCAGGGAGGTTTCGCCATGCAATACGTCCATGTTATGCTTGTCAAGCAGCTTCACCAGGGCCTCCAGGGCCTCTCTGGCATCGGGCAACTGATCTTTGTACTGGTAGGGCTCCCACTGATCGATGGCAAACCCATGCTGCGGCAATTCATACCCACGTAGTATCTTAACCCCCAGCCAGTATAAGCTTTCGAGAGTTCGCAGCGAAGTGGTTCCAACACTGATGATCTGATTGTTGCAATGGCGAATGAGCTGCTTAAGGGTAGTACGATCCACTACGATCTGTTCGTTGTGCATCTGGTGTTCATCCATGGTAGATGCCGAAACGGGCTTAAAGGTACCAGCGCCCACATGCAATGTTACATACGCTGTTTCGATTTGCTGCTGAGCCAGGTTGTGCAACACCTCATCGGAGAAGTGCAATCCGGCTGTTGGAGCCGCCACCGATCCGAAGTGGCGGGCATATACCGTCTGGTACCGGGTCTTATCCTCTTCTTCTGCCTTGCGGTTCAGATAGGGAGGTAAGGGTGTTTTGCCTGCCATTTCCAATATCTCGGCAAAAGACAGTTCAGGATTATTCCATTGAAAATGTACCACATACCCTTCCTGGCGGGCTTCTCCCCTGGTGGCCTGCAGAACAGCACCTTGCAAAGTTTCCATCTCCAGGGTACCCTCCTTCCATTTTTTGGCATTGCCTACAAGGCAAAACCAGGAGGAGTGTTGTTTTTGCTGAAACGCCAGCTGAATGTCCTTTTGCTCACCCGCAGGTTCAAGGCAAAACACTTCAATAAGTGCTCCGGTAGGTTTACGGAACAACAGGCGAGCCTGTACCACACGGGTATTGTTAAACACCATGAGGCCGCCAGGGGGCAGAAAAGAAGATATATCTGAAAAAACAGCCTTGTCAATGGTTCCCTGCCTGTATACCAGCAACGAAGAGGCATCGCGCTTCTCCAGAGGATAAGCTGCAATGCGCTCCTGGGGAAGCTCATAAGTATAGTCCTGAATGGAGATTTTCTTAACGTCTGTCACAGCATTACTCAGTTCATCGTATTTGTCTCTCATCAGGAAAACATCCGCAATATGGCCTCCATATTTCTGGCGTTGCAAATGTCTTTGGCATCGGGTGTATAAAGAAACTCCAGAGTCTCTTTATGAGCTTCCGTAATAATGGGCCTCACCATCTTCATGGTGCTGTTGATCATCCTGTTTTGCTCAGAAAAGCCCTCCTGCAGCACGGCAACACTTGAAGGCAGCCAGCGCGGGGGAAACAGATTGTCGTATTCGCCACCAGGCATAAACTGGTTGATCTCGCCCTGCAACTTGAGCAGTATACTGTGCTGGCCATCTTCATTGAGCGGGTTAAAATGGTTTTTCTCGGCCCAGGCCTTCAGTTTTGCCTTATTGGGAACCAGCAGTGCTGTTGTATAGGGGTTTTGGTTATTGTAAAGCATGATCTGCTCAATGAGATCTGATTTTTCAACCATGGCCTCCTCAATTCCTTCGGGGCTGTATTTTTCTCCATCGCTGGAGATCAGAAGGCTCTTGCTGCGGCCCAGCACATACAGATAGCCATCCTTATCCAGGTAACCCAGATCTCCGGTGTGCAACCATCCATTGCGGATGGTTTCGGCAGTAGCACCAGGGTTATTCCAGTAACCGGCCATTACATTATCTCCTTTCACTACAATCTCGCCTTGCTTGCCCACCGGAAGTTCATTCCCCTCCTCGTCGCAGATCTTGAGGTCAAGAAAAGGCACTATTTTACCCGACGAACCCAGCTTATGGTGATCGGGGGTGTTGGAAGAGATTACCGGTGAAGCTTCCGTAAGGCCATACCCCTGAAACATGGGCATGCCGATGGCATAGAAGAATCGCTGCAGTTCAATATCCAGCAAGGCCCCTCCACCCACAAAGAACTTAAGGCGACCTCCGAAATTTTCCTGGATTTTACTAAAGAGGATTTTGTTGAACAAAGCATTCAGAGGCTTAAGGATAATACGCCAACCAGTCCCCTTATTGTATCCTTCACGATTATAAGCATAGGCTACTTTCAGCCCTGTGTCAAAAAGCCATGCAGCCAAATTTCCTTTATCTTTTACCCCTTTTTCTATGTTGTTGCGGAAGTTTTTGGCCAAAGCAGGCACACTGAGCATAAAGAAGGGTCTTACCTCTTTGATACAAATGGGGATGTTGCGGAGTGTTTCGTTGAGGGTTTTGCCTAATTTAAGGGAAGCCAGGCTGGCACCATTGAGCATTAGGGTATAAATCCCTACGGTGTGAGCAAAGGAGTGATCCCAGGGCAAAATATGCAACGAAGTATAATATTCGGGCACTTCAAATAAAGCCGAGCCTTGTCTTACATTGCACAGGTAGTTTTTATGGCTCAGGATGATCCCCTTTGGGTCGGCAGTAGTGCCAGAGGTATAGCAGATATTGGCGAAATCATCGGGTTGGAGGCTTTCACCTGCTTCCTTAACGATATTGGGGTTTTCTTTGAGCAGCAAATCTCCTTGCTGGAGGATTTCCTCAACTCCCAATACCTTCAGATCGGGTCTGTCTACCTCTACCCAGGCGGGCGCATGGGTGCCGTTGTTGTAATCCTTTCCATCCAACAAAACAATCAATTGCAGCTCAGGCAACTGACTTGCCAGTCGGAATGCTTTCAGCTGATGATTGCCCGAGATCACCAGGGCTTTGCAACCTGAGTGCTTCAGGCGAAAGAGCAGGTCAAGATCTTCTTCAATTTTTACAGAAAGCGGAACCGAAACTCCTCCGCAATACAAAACCGCCAGCTCAGAAATAACCCAGTCGTTGCGACCTTCAGAGATCAATGCAACCCGGTCGCCTTTTTGCAAGCCCAGCTGCATAAGTCCTGCGGCATATCGGTAAACCCTTTCGCGGGTTTGAAGATAGGTTAAGCCTTTGTACTGGTTCTCCTTTTTCTCCCACAAAAGGATATTCTCACCAAATTGTGCAGTACTGCTTTCAAACAAATGAGGTAAACTACTGAATATCATAGCATATAGATTGATTTGTCCATCTAAAGGGGTGCCAAATTACAAAAAATAATCATCCCTGCGACGGTTTGTCAAAACCACTTCGCAGATGCAGATCCCTCTGAGGATAAGGAATTTCGATATCATGCTCTTTAAATTTGCGATGAATGGCAAAATAAAGCTGACTTTTCAAAACTCCTGGTTTTTGAATATAGCGTGTGGTCCATACCCTGAGCAGGAAATTCAGACTGCTGTCGGCAAACTCATCAAACAAAACATCCGGAGGGGGCGACTGCAAAACACCATCGTTCTCTTTGGCAACCTCGAGCAATAGTTTTTTCACCACTGCAGGGTCTTCTTTGTAGTGCACTCCTATGGGGAAATTAAATCTTACACGGCGGTCGTTGTAGCTCCAGTTGATTACTGTCGAAGTAATCAGATTAGAATTGGGCACAATGATAGCAATATTGTCGTTGGTAAGAACGGTGGTGGCTCTTGCGGAAATGTTTACCACATCGCCATTGATGGTATCGCCTGCAGAGTTGGTCGTTTCGATCCTGTCGCCCACTTTTATGGGTCTTTCAAGGAGGATGACGATACCACTGACAAAATTATTGGTAATGTTTTGCAAACCAAAACCAATACCTACGCCCAGTGCACCTGCCAATACCGTGAGAAAACTCAGGTCGATACCAGCACTTTGAATGATGACCATTAAACCGATTACCACAATGATATAGCGTGCAATGGTACTGATGGCCTGCCGTACACCCACATCTACATTGTACCGCACCAGTACTCGATTTTGCAAAAGCCTTTTTAATATACCCGACAACCAGAAAAGCAGAAATACAGAAACCACAATATAAAGGATCAAACCCAGGCTTACGTGGGTATTTCCAAGATTGAAAAGCGGATCGCGCAAAAAATGCAAAACGTTATTGAAAATCTCTTTCATGGTTCAGATGATTGGCTTCAGGTGATTTGTGTTAAAATGGGAAAAACACCGGTATCATAAAGGTTGCAATGAGCCAGAATATCAGGTTCAGCGGAGTACCCACGCGCACAAAGTCTGCAAAACGGTAATTTCCGGCACCGTAGATCATAGTATTGGTTTGGTAGCCAATGGGGGTCATGAAGCTTGAGGAAGCAGCAAAAGTGATGGCCATCAGGAAGGGCCGTGCATCCACTTCCATGGCAATGGCCGCAGCTATGGCAATGGGAGCAAGCAATACCGCACTGGCATTGTTGCTCATGGTCTCGGTCATCAAAGAGGTTATAAGGTAAAGAACGGATACAATGGCAATGGGCCCCCATGCTCCTACCCCCTGTATAAGGAAATCAGAGATCAACCTGGCGGCACCACTTTTGTCCAGGGCTACACCCAGGCTCATAGCTCCTGCCAGCAGAAAGATAACTTTCCAGTCGATAGCTTTGTAAGCCTCCTCCATGGATAGGCAGCCCGTAAGGATCAGGAATACACATCCGGCGAGTGCTGCCACCATAATGGGAAGTATATTGAGAGATGCCAGGGCTATAATGGTGACAATGGCTCCCACCACAAGCAACATTTTTTCTTTTTTGAACTCGGGAAAACCTACTTCCGAAACAATCAGGAAAGTGTTTCGCCCATGCAGCTGTAGTTGCCTGAGAAAGTCGAGCTTATCACGCGATGCCTCTATAAGCAAAGTATCGCCCGACCGCAAAACAGTATTGGCAACTTTGTCGCGCATGATCTCACCACGATGACGGATGGCCAGAACCGTTGCTCCATATTTTTGCCTGAAAGAGATTTCTTTTACTGTTTTTCCTTCAAACTGGCTATTGGTAGCAATTACTGCTTCCACCAGCACAACCTCTTCGGAGGTGATATCAGAATCGGCAAATTTCATATCCGATTTCAGGGCAATCCCTTCGCGTTCCTTGAGTGTTTTGATTTTTTCCAGGTTGCACCTTACTTTGAGGATATCGCCTTTTTGCAGTACCATTTGGTCGCTGGGCATGAAATATCGGTTCTTGTCTCTTGATATCTCCAGGATATCAATATCAAGAAGCTTCTTCAACGGGCTGTTGCGGATACTTTTCCCCACCGAAGGAGCATTCTCCAGCAGGATAATCTCAGTGAGGTAATCTCCCATCCCAAACTTCTTTACCAGGTCGTTGCCATTTTCACGTTTGGGGATCAAATGGATCCCGACCAACATCATGTACAACATGCCGGTACCAAAAAAGATTAAACCCAGCTTAGACATCTCAAACATGGAAAAGGGTTCCAGCCCATTCTCGGCAGCAATACCACTTACCAGAATATTGGTGCTTGTACCAATGAGCGTACAAACCCCTCCAAACATGGAAGCATACGACAATGGAATGAGCATTTTACCCAGGCTATGCCCCGATTTGGCTGCTGCCCCGGCAAGTATGGGGATGAAGATTGCCACCACAGGAGTATTGTTGATAAAAGCTGAGATAGTACCCACTACCAGCATGGTTGCCACAATGGCAAACCAGAAATTGTATTGAAACAGTTGCGCCATTTGGTTTCCCAGCCCCACCACAGCGCCTGACTTAAACAAGGCAGCACTGAGTATAAACATTGACGCAACGGTAATGGTTGCAGAGTTGCTGAAACCGGAAACCCCTTCTACCGGAGTAATGACTCCTGTAATGATAAGGGTAACCATAATGATCAAAGCCACTACATCCACCGAGAGCAGTTCGGTAGCAAAAAGAATTACAGCCAGAACCAGTACAATAAGTACAATGATTACCTCCAGAGATAGCATACGTTGGGAATTAAACCATGTTTAACAATACCGTATTACTGCTTATTTAACTGCCTTCAGACTAAGATCAAGGCTTTTAATGTGATGGGTAAGAGCGCCAACAGAAATAAAATCCACGCCAGTCATAGCCACCTGCCGTATGGTAGCTTCGGTAATGCCACCACTGGCCTCTGTTTCAAAACGGCCATCAATAGTCCTGACGGCCTGTGCAAGATTACTGACAGAAAAATTATCGAGCATGATACGATGGATACCCCCTGTTTGCAATGCAAGATCCAGCTCTTCCAGGTCGCGTACTTCCAGTTCTATTTTCAGATCAAGTCCTTTCTGCTGTAAATAATTGCGAGTACGCTCAATGGCCTGCACAATTCCGCCGGCAAAATCCACATGGTTGTCCTTGATCATAATCATATCGTACAGCCCCATGCGGTGATTGTATCCTCCGCCGGCCACTACCGCCATCTTCTCCGGCAATCGAAAGTTGGGGGTGGTTTTTCGGGTGTCCAGAATACGGGCACCAGTGCCCTCTACCAGCGAAACATAATATGCAGTACGGGTGGCTATACCACTCATTCGTTGCATGAAATTCAAAGCCAGCCGCTCTGCCTTCAACAAGGACTGAACGTGCCCCGATACCTCAAAGGCCACATTGCCGGGCTGTATCCTGCTGCCATCGGCCATGTGCGCAACAAACTCCACCTGTGGGTCTACCACTTCAAATACTGCCCTGGCAACTTCCATACCTGCAAGTACTCCGGGCTCTTTTACCAGCAACTGTGCTTTACCCCGGGCAAAATCAGGAATACAGGCAAGGGATGTGTGATCGCCTTCCCCCAGATCTTCCTGCAATGCACGTTTAATAATTTCTCTTATCTGCTCCATATCCTAAAAAAAAACGACTGTAAAGATATGGAAATCTCACAATCGTTGTAATAAGGTGCAGGGTCAATTATGCCCTGTCAAGCAAAGATTACTGAATCTCAAACTGCAAAAGGTGCAGCACCATGTCATCTGAGATCTTTTTGATCAGGAAGTAGGTGCGGTAGTTATTTCCGTTTCGGGTTTTCAGATTGCCAATCACATAAACAGAACCATCGCGCGATGGGCCCTGATGCTGTATGGTAAACTCTGAGGGAGCATTGCGGTTGAAGAAATTACGAAGGATCAGCTCTGCCTGATTACGACTGAAAGTTCCTTCATTGCCCGGAATTTTCAGATCTACAGTAGTGCCAAAATGCTTTGCTATATCTCGTGCATTACCATTTCGGATTCCGGTGGCAACCTCTTGAGAGATATTGGTAGTTTGCATCACTGACAGGCTAAAGGGGATCAGCCCGCTGAACATGAAAAAAGCAAACAAATATGTGACACCTAATTTTTTCATATAATACAATTTTTATCCCATTTAAATTTCCCGGTTACTGATTAACCACCCATGAATAGCAAAAGGTCTGCCAAACTCTCCAACTGCTGTGTTAAAGCCCCGGAACTTCAATCAACCCTTGGTTGAAGAGTATAAAGGTAGCGATTTCCCGGATTAAAAGCGGGTAAAAATGAACTCCCGTAACATCAGAATTGCTCTGCCAAACAAATGTATCTTTGCAAAAACAATCTGCCAGCCCTCACAAAAGCAATTCCATATAGGGACTTTGCAGCTTTCTGTGTTCAATGGGTTGCTATTGCCTCCACCCAAAAAATGACAAATGAAGATAACCCTTGTGAGTATCGGAAAAACGGATCAGGACTATCTTAAAGAAGGTCTATCGATCTATCAGAAAAGGCTGAAGCATTATGTAAACTTTGAGATCCGTGAGCTTGCATCACTCAAAAAAACTTCGGGCATGCCGGTAGATACTCTCAAGCAGAAAGAAGCGGAAGTACTTCGGAAGAGCCTTGAAAAAACTGATTTTTTAGTACTGCTCGACGAAAAGGGCACCCACCTCACCTCCGAAGAATTTGCCGGTTTTCTTCAAAAAAGGATGAATGCCGGCACCCGCGAACTTAGCTTTGTAGTGGGTGGGGCCTGGGGATTTGATGCATCTTTACAGCAAAGTGCCGATTACAAGCTTTCTTTATCAAGCATGACCTTTTCTCACCAAATGGTCAGACTGTTTTTTTGCGAGCAGCTTTACCGGGCTTTTACGATTATTCGGGGAGAGTCGTACCATAACGAATAAATTTTTACATACACAGCCCACATAGTTTTGTCGATAAATTTACCCAAGATATTTGTACGGGCTTAAAAACCGTGTTTTACCGAAATCGGGCCCGAAATTGATTCCTAATTTTATACCTATCTTTGTGTCGGTAAAATACCTGCACGCTATCACGTAAATTTACCTGTTGCCAAAAGCTGATATGTTGAATTTATTTAAAAAATCCCTGTCTTTTTCCAGAAACTATCCTTCACCTTTTGCCGGAACCAATCTTGGCTTCAAAGAGCAGAAGCAGCTGGAAAAGAAATACGAAGACATAGATCCTTTTCTTGAGATCATGGAAGATTCCGGAGCACGCCTCAGCATTATGTGTGATGGCCCGTTGAAACCCCTTCGCAAATTACCTGTGGGGAGTTCTTTGCAAAGAACCCAACGCCAATTGGGGAAACCCGCTGCCTTTTTTGCACAAAACGGACTGCTCAATACCGACACTGCCATTTTCTTTTCCAGCTTTATGGGATACAGAGCGAGGCTTGAGGTAAGTTTCTTCCAGGAACAACTCTTTGGTTTCAGTTGCTATTTTCTTGATATGCAAACCATGGATCAGAATCTGATCGTGGAAGCATTGTGCGGCCAGTATGATGTTAACCTTACCAACCCCGGCATTCAGAAAATCATCGACAACCAGGGAAATACTCTTCTGATAAGCAACCAGGGATCCCTTCAGGTTCATATTTTTCACACCGACCATCCCTTGTTCGACCAGTTAAAAAATATAGCGGTGTTTTACAATCGTAAAACCACAAAACAAGAAAAAGAATTACCCATTTTTATGGAAGCTACCCAGAGGGTAGAAAAAGCAAAGCCGGTGGGATACTAATCATCCACCGGCTTTTTTTATTACAACTGCATACTGCTGCTCCAGTTTCTAATGATCAACCTCTTTGGTACATACTATGGAAGCAATGGTACCGTCGCCAACAGCAGTAGTAATCTGGCGGTACTTTTTACTGATCACATCTCCCACTGCATATACCCCCGGGATACTGGTGCGCATTTCGTCATCAACTTTGACATAACCCCAATCGTCGGTAGCAATTTCATCTTTTATAAAATCGGTATTGGGCTTCATCCCAACGAATACAAAAATGCCATCGGTTTCCAGGGTTTTTTCCTGTCCACTTTTCAGATCTTCCACTCTCACATGCATTCTCCCCGAACCATTCTGATAAAACCCTCTGGGCTCATGCTGCAGTAAAACTTCAATCTTCGGATCTGCAAAACAACGCTCCTGTGCACTCTTATTGGCGGTGAGCGTGGGTAGCTGCTGTATCATCGTTATTTTGGATGCAAACTTGGAGATAAATTCAGATTCTTCCACAGCTGTATTACCTCCTCCAACGATCACGACCTCTTTGTCGTGGTAGTATTTTGCATCGCAGGTGGCGCAATAGGAAACCCCTTTCCCGTGAAACTCCCGTTCGCCTTCAATATTAAGATACCGGGGTGAGGCACCTGTAGAGATGATTATTTTTTTGGCTTTGATGGTTTCAAAACCATCTATCACAACTTCTTTTTTCACCAGGTCAACATGGTTTACATCCACTGCTACCTTAAAATTTACGCCAGCCTCTTTTGCCTGTTCGGCCATATAGTGCGCCAGCATATATCCTTTTTGTGGCTCCACAAAACCCGGATAGTTGGACACCTGGTGTGTGGTGGAAACCTGCCCCCCGGGCAATGCCTGGTCAATCAGGATGGTATCAACCCTGGCCTGCGCCAGGTAAATACCGGCAGCCATACCTCCGGGCCCACCCCCCAGCACTATTACATCTGTATGAGTAATAACCGTCTTGATCTGCGATCTGATCTTTTCCACCTGGGCTGCCGGGATCATGGCATCGAGATTGCGAACGATATCCGACTTTTTGATACCGCCTGTCAGTACATCACCCATTTGTTGTCCGTTCTTGAAAAACAACAGTGTTGGAGAAGATTTTACACCCAGTTGCTCCGCAAGCTCCCTGTTTCCCTGGCGAAACATCTTAACAAAACGGATGTCGTCGCCGTAATGTTCCGCCAGACTCTCAAACTTTGGGGCCAATGCCTCACAGGGAGGGCATTCGGTGGAATAAAAGTCAAGCACTACATTGGTGTGGTTCTCCAGTTCCCTGGCAAATTCCTCTTGTTTAATTTCCTGTAACATATGCAATAAAAAAATGAATAAATGATTCAATATCGTTTCGAAATAAATACCCGGCCACAACTGCAGCCTTTCAGGCCTCAACTGCCCCGGCATTTCATATTTTATTATCTAGATGTATGCATACGTCAAATACTTTGCCACAGGTGGAAGCAGGTCAAAATGTCAGAATTTGCACTCACGACTCACTTACATTTATTTTTTCGCACCATAAAATCATGCATTCCACAAAAATAATCAATAAAACAAATTGACTAAACAATCCCTTTCAAACTCTTGTTTAAGAGTTTGTTGAGCACAAAAAAACCCTTTCGCAATGTTTCGTAAGCGAGGTTCGGGCGATTTTTTTGGGTCAATTGTCGCAAATCCTTTTTAATTTTAATCAAATTAAACCAAACCAAAAGGACAAGTTTATGATTAGAAAAGTTCTGGTTGCCAACCGGGGCGAGATCGCTGTGCGCATAATGCGATCGTGCCGCGAGATGGGCATCCGCACCGTAGCTGTCTACAGCGATGCCGACCGTAAGGCTATGCATGTTTTGTATGCCGACGAAGCCTACCACATCGGCGCCTCTCCTTCCTCTGAATCTTATTTGAATATGGATAAGATACTGGAAGTAGCCAAAAAAAGTAAAGCACAAGCCATTCATCCCGGCTATGGTTTTTTATCGGAAAATGCTGTTTTTTCGGGTAAATGCCAGGAGGCCGGGATTAAGTTTATTGGCCCCTCCCCTTACGCCATCTCTCAGATGGGTGACAAAATTACAGCCCGAAAAACCATGATGGCAGCCGGGGTGCCTGTAGTACCGGGCACAGAATCAGCCATTACCAGTGAAGCAGAGGCATTAAAAACCATCAAGGAGATTGGTCTTCCGGTAATGATCAAAGCTTCTGCGGGTGGTGGAGGTAAAGGGATGCGACTGGTAAAGAAGGAAGCCGATATAAAAAGCTCCATACGCGCTGCACGCTCCGAAGCCAGGTCGGCCTTTGGCGATGATGCCGTTTACATCGAAAAATACATCGAATCGCCTCACCATATCGAATTTCAGATCCTTGCCGATCAGCATGGCAATGTCATTCACCTGTTCGAAAGAGAGTGCTCAGTGCAACGTCGCCACCAAAAGATCATTGAAGAAACTCCCTCACCCATCCTAACCCCGGAGATTCGCGAGGAGATGGGCAAAGCGGCGGTGGCAGCTGCCAAGGCAGTGGATTACGAAGGAGCGGGTACCATTGAATTTATTGTTGACAATAACCTCAACTACTACTTCCTGGAGATGAATACCCGTTTGCAGGTTGAGCACCCCATTACCGAACGGGTGGTAGGTGTAGACCTTGTAAAAGAGCAAATTCATATTGCATCGGGCAAACCCCTTTCGCACAAACAGGAAGAGTTGAAACAAAACGGGCATGCCATTGAATGCAGGGTATATGCCGAGGATGCTTCAAACAATTTTATGCCGGCCCCTGGCAAAGTAACCCACATCAGCATTCCCTATGGGGTTGGGGTAAGGGTAGATGGCTACATTTACGAGGGTTTTGAAATTCCGATCTATTACGACCCACTCATTGCCAAACTGATAGTATGGGGGCGCGACCGTGCCGATGCCATTGAGAGGACCATACGCGCTCTGCACGAATTTAAAATTGCCGGCGTGAAAAACTCCCTCAACTTCCTTGAAAATATCATGACTGCTCCGGATTTCGTGAAAGGCAACTACACCACCCACTTCATCGACGAAAACATGGAGCATCTCATGCGCAAAGATCCATGCCAGGAGGATTGTGAAGACATGGTAATCATTACTGCTTTCCTGGAATACCTCTATAAGATCCGAAAAGCATCGCCCAAGGAAATGACGGCCCTGAAAAACAACTGGAAAGACTACAGTCGAATCAGAAGTGTATTAAAACTCTAAAACCCCGGTAATATATGTCGTACGAAGTAAAGATCAACAACCGCACAGCACAGGTAGAACTGCTCCAGTGGCAGGGATCGTTTGTAAGTATTAAAGTGGATGGAAAAGAATACAACCTGGATTTTGAAAAAGTAAACAAAGGTATCTTCTCCATTCTTCACAACAACAATTCCTACAACATTGAGATCATCCCTGGCGAAAACGTAAAGAAGTATACGGTAAATACCTACAAAAACACCTACGAAGCAGAGATCATCGATGCAGAGAGCAAATACCGCTCAGCCCGCACCAAGGGGAGTGAGGACGATGCCGAAAACACTGTGGTGGCACCCATACCCGGCAAAGTGGTAAAAATACCGGTCAATGTGGGCGATACCGTTGAAGCTGGACAAACCCTGGTGATTTTCTCTGCCATGAAGATGGAAAGCGAGTTCAAAGCCAAAAAAGATGGCATGGTAAAAGAGATACGTGTGAAAGAGGGAGATACGGTGGAAGCGAAGAAGGTGATGGTGGTGGTGGAATAAGTATGAGGATGAAATTGACCGCTGAGGCACTGAAGCGCTGAGGTTATTGTTTGAAGACAAAGGCATGAATAGAGAAGAACTAAATCAAATTGGCGGTGAAATTCTGGATGCTGCATTTCAGGTCCACAAACTAATGGGGCCTGGTTTATTGGAGTCGGTCTACCAGGCATGTCTTGCCGAAGAATTTAACTCACGAAGAATTCAATATCAAGAAGAAGTTATGCTACCCCTGTTTTATAAAGGAAAAAAACTGCAGAAGTTTTTCAAAATTGATTTCTTGATTGAAAATCAGATTATTATTGAACTAAAAGCAATAGAGATCATACTTCCTGTTCATGAGGCACAACTAATATCTTACTTAAAGCTGTCAAACAAAAAACTTGGTTACCTCATCAATTTCAACACCCCACTTTTAAAAGACGGATTCAAAAGATTTGTAAACAACTTTTAAGCATAGTTCCCCTAATCAGAGTAAAGAATCTCTGCGTCTCCGGGCCTTTGCGGTAAAAATAAGAAAAAATGAAAACCATAGACAAAATCAACAAACTCAGCGAAATGCACAAAGCCGCCGAGCTGGGTGGCGGGCAAGATAAAATTGACAAGATCCATGCTTCGGGGCGCAATACTGCCCGAGAACGCATTAAGGAACTGCTTGATCCTGAAACTTTCGTGGAGATCGACAAATTTGTGGTAAACCACAATGAAGACTTCCAGATGGAAAAAATTCCGGGAGATGGTATCGTAACGGGCTATGGCAAAATCGACGGCCGGCTGGTGTATGTTTTTGCGCAGGATTTCACAGTTTTCGGCGGATCGCTGAGCCGATCCAATGCCAATAAGGTTACCAAGATCATGGATCTGGCAGTGCGCAACGGAGCTCCCATCATTGGGCTCAACGACAGTGGCGGGGCCCGTATCCAGGAAGGGGTGGAAAGCCTGGCCGGGTATGGCGATATCTTCATCCGCAATGTGCGCGCCAGTGGAGTGGTGCCGCAGATCAGCGCCATTTTGGGGCCCTGTGCCGGAGGGGCTGTTTACTCACCGGCCATCACCGATTTTATTTTCATGACCCGAAAAACAAGCTATATGTTTGTTACCGGCCCGGATGTGATAAAGACTGTTACCCATGAAGATGTTACCAAGGAGGAGCTGGGCGGCGCCATGACCCACAACGCCAAAAGTGGTGTGGCCCATTTTACTGCTGATGATGACCAGCAGGCCATGATGATGATCAGGGAACTGATGAGCTATCTCCCCTCCAACAATATGGAAGATCCGCCTGTAAAACCCTGTACCGACTCGCCCCACCGTGAAGAGCTAAAACTGCGTGAGATCATACCCAACGATCCCAACAAGCCTTACGACATGAAAGAGATCATCGTGGCCGTGGCCGACGATTACAACTTTTTCGAGGTACAACCCCATTATGCTCAGAATATCATTACGGGCTTTGCCCGGTTGAACGGAAAACCGGTGGGCATTGTTGCCAACCAGCCTGCAATGCTGGCCGGCGTGCTCGACATCGATGCCTCTCTGAAAGCTGCACGTTTTGTGAGATTCTGCGATGCTTTCAACATCCCCATCATTACCTTCTGCGATGTGCCTGGCTTCCTGCCTGGCGTAGACCAGGAGCTGGGCGGCATTATCAAGCACGGAGCCAAACTGTTGTATGCCTATGCAGAAGCTACCGTGCCCAAGATTACGGTTATCACACGTAAATCATACGGTGGCGCTTATGTGGTGATGGCCAGCAAACACCTGGGTGCCGATGTAAACTACGCCTACCCCACTGCAGAAATTGCGGTGATGGGCCCCGATGGAGCGGTAAACATCCTGTATCGCAACAAGATCAGTGATGAAGAAAAGGCCAAAGCCACCGAAGAATATCGCGAAAAGTTCTGCTCACCTTACAAAGCTGCAGAGTCGGGCCATATCGACGAGATCATCTTCCCGCGGCAAACCAGGCTGAAGCTCATACAAGCCCATGAGATGACCGAGAACAAGCGCGAGGTAACCCCGGCCAAAAAGCACGGAAATATACCCTTGTAAGCCCAGGGGTAACAGGTATCAGGTGATGGGATGATCGGTGATCACCCATCACAGATTCACCCTTCGCGAGCAGGACTGCGCTTATTTGGTATTTCCTGCTTCGGTTTCAGCTTCACAGGGCTCGATTCGTGATTTGGATTTCAATTTTCAGATATTGATAAGAAATAATTTCTAAATTTGCATTCCCAGAATGGGAACGTTAGCTCAGTTGGTTTAGAGCACATGCTTGACAGGCATGGGGTCACAGGTTCGAATCCCGTACGTTCCACTTTTTATCAACCATAGGGCTGTAGTACATTCTACAGCCCTTTTTGTTTTATAGCACTGAACCTGTGGCGGTTTCACACATTCTTTAAGACAAATGGCAGTTATATTCGCAACAACTGTACCTGCCAAGCCTCTTTACAATGCTCAAATCGGCAGGTTTTCGTTTTTTATATACTCTGCCAGTTCACTTTTATAACCCTGAAGCATAAACCCCTGATGGCCGAAAGAAAAGGTTAACAGGGATTTTCACATTACCTTCAAGGCACCACTCTTCGATCTCACCCATTTTTTATTGGGCAGACATCTCCATTTGTGTCAAAATATGCATAGGAATTTTCATCCCTTCGGGCATCATTTCGTTGGCTTCCAGTTCAGCTTCTCCAGTTATCTCCTGGCTGGTGGTAGATCGGGTAATCCAGCCGGTACGGGCATCAAGCCGGATCTCTGAAACCATGGTGCCACTCAGATCGAAATACATATTCATGCCCTGGGTTTGCAGGGGGATGTCCTTATCGGCACTTTGTATCTGCGAAGTACCTTTGATCAGAAAGTAGGCTGGGGTTTTCTCTGCCAGGGTGTAGGTGGTATGAACATCCATTACCATCTGGTTTACTACGCGCGTATTGCGATCCCAGCTCTCGCCAATGGCAACCGGCTGAGCTGGCATAACCCCCAGCAGACTGGTCAGCTGGCTGCGCAGCCCCTCCTCGCCATAGCTTTGGCTGAGCTGAGCCTTGATTTCATCGCGCTGTGCAGGAGGAACCAGTTCAGAGTTCATTATGGGTTCAAAAACGGCCTCCATGTTTTCAATGGCAAGCACCTCTCCAATCCGGCTAAGTCTTACGCCAAAAGGTACATTTGTCATCTGACTGAAGATCAAAGAAAACAGATCGCCCTCTTCAGGGTTTTCAGAACTGTAGCTCATAGCACCCATCATGGGCATCTCCATCTCCATTGCCATTTTGGTGTAGCGAACCTCCATATCATAATAGTCGGCCCCAACACCCACTACTTTATAAACCAGGTTGCTGCTGATGGTGGTAGAGATTGTCATCTGCTGGCCCATTACCGATTGGGAGACCGTTGACTTAACCACTGAATTCTGGTGGTATTCTTTTCCTTTCTCAAGGTTAAGGACTATCTCGTGTTTTTGTGCCTGCAAATGTGCGCCAAAGCACAGGGCGAGTAACAAAATTGTAAGCTTTTTCATGTCGATGTTTTTTGGAGTTTGTAATATAATTATGTGAAATTAAGCATTCTGGTTTTATCCTATATCTTTTTCCATGATTTGCCTGGCTCGTTGCAGAGCCGTATGGATCTCGGGGCAGATATTTTCATTCCCCACCATGGCCAGCACACCGGCGCGTTCGAGGGCATGATGTGTTTTTTCCTGCAGTCCACTGAAAATTATAGGGATATTGCTCTTCCGGGTTTTGTGAATGAAACTCTCAAGGTTCTTGATTCCAGTAGAATCGATAAAAGGCACCAGTCTCATCCTGATGATACGCACACGGGGTTTCTGGCCCAGTTGTTTATCAGCTTCATAGAATTTGTTGACAACACCAAAGAAAAAGGGGCCTCTTACCTGGAATACCTCAACTCCTTCCGGAATTTCGAGGTGTTCCTGATCATCAGAAATATGTGAGGTTTCACCTTTTACTTCTGTGGTCAGCAGTGCTACCTCAGAGGTCTCTACTACTCTTCTTACAAACAGAAAGGCAGCCAGTACCACCCCAAACTGGATCGCAACGGTAATGTCGACCAGGACTGTAAGAAGAAAAGTGACAAGCATTACCGACAGGTCGCTTTTGGTATTTCTGAACATCCCTTTGAAAGAGCGCCATTCGCTCATATTATAAGCCACTACAAAGAGTATCCCGGCCAGGGCTGGCATAGGGATAAGCCTGGCCCATTTGCCAAAAAACAAAAGTATCATCAACACCACAACAGCGTGCATCATACCTGCAACCGGCGTAAGGCCACCGTTGCGTATGTTGGTCATGGTGCGGGCTATGGCACCACAGGCAGGAATTCCTCCAAAAAGTGGCACAACAATATTTGCTACCCCATTGGCAATTAGCTCAGTGTTGGGTCTGTGGCGGTAGCCTGTGGCTCCGTCGGCCACCATAGCCGATAGCAGCGACTCTATCGACCCCAGCATGGCTATGGAGAATGCAGGAAGAAGCAATACCCTGAAACTGCTGAAGCTCATTTGTGGCAACTCCGGCGAGGGGATCTGGGCCGACAGCTCTCCAAATTTGCTCCCGATGGTCTCAACAGGCAGATTAAACACATTTACCACCACTACACTGCCGATGATAGCAAGCAAAGACCCGGGTATTTTTGATGAGATGCGGCCTCCGTAAACCGTTATCAGAATGGTAGCCATACCCAAAAGCAGAGCATAGGGGTTGAGGGTAGTGGCATGCTGGGCATAAAATACCAGCTTGTCAATGGTATCGGCAGGCACATCACCCCCTCCCATGCCAAAGAAATCTTTCACCTGGCTGAAAAGAATAATCAGGGCAATACCACTGGTGAAGCCCACGATAATGGGATAGGGCATAAACTGTATAAGGGTTCCGATTTTCAGCACACCGAATAAAACTGTCATCACCCCGGCCATCATGGTGGCAAGCAGCAATCCTTCCACCCCGAATTCAGCAACAATTCCATACAATATCACAATGAAAGCACCTGTAGGCCCGGCAATCTGCACACGACTGCCTCCCAGCATTGAAATGAGGAAACCTCCGATAACAGCAGTGATCAACCCACGTTCAGGATTTACTCCTGAGGCGATGGCCAGAGCAATGGAAAGAGGAAGGGCCACAATGCCTACCACGATACCTGCTGTAAGATCGGCAGCGAGTTTTTCACGGTTGTACCCCTTAAGGGTATCAATTAATTTAGGTCTGAAATCAACCCACATGATTTGAGGGAATTAGTGTTGTGAGATACTGTGTAAGACTGCGACGAGAATATTTTGCAATAGCAGCATAGTGGGGTTCATATTCCTTCTCCATACATTTTTCGATGAATGCGGCTATTTCCCCGGCGTTGGCATAATCGAACATCACCCCTGCACGGGTATCTTCCAATATGCTTGCTGCTTCGCCCTTGGGGGGCCCCAGCCCCACGACAATCCTTCCTGCCGCCATGTATTCAAACAACTTACCAGTGAGTATCCCCTGGTTTTGGCTGGTATCCGGGATAACCAGCAAGAGCATGTCGGCAGTGTGCATGCGTGCAATGGCCGTTTTGTGGTCGGCATGACCTGAAAACTCCACCTTACCGGGAAAATTCTCCTGCAGGGCATTGCGCCATGTATCGCAGATCTGCCCGGTAAAATGCAACCGTATCCTTGAAAAGTACTCAGGCTTAAGCATTTTTATCGCATGTATCAATCCATCGAGCCGGTAGGAGTCGGCAAGGGTTCCCACATAAGCCAGGGTGAAAGTATCTGCTTTGATCCGGGGAGGAACCTCTCTGAAATCATCGCTGTCGTAGCCATTGTAAACCACTTTAAACCTGGCAGCATACTCCTCACCCACTTTCTGCACAAACATATTGCTGATAAAATTGCTTACCGTAACAACGGTATCTGCCTGTGCAAGCACCTGTTTTTCCAGTTGCCGGTCTTTCCTGCGGATCATGGGCAAATGCAGCAAATCCTTGTAGTAAAAAATATCGGTCCAGGGGTCGCGCAGATCGGCAATCCAGCGAAGCTGAGGAAATTCTTTTTTAAGCTTAAGCCCTACCAGCTGTGTTGAATGAGGCGGACTGGTGGTGATCAGGTAGGGGATGTTTTCCTCCTGTATAAGCTTACGTGCCTGTTGCAAGGCAAAGCGGTTCCAGCCTACCCTGGCATCGGGCACAAAGAGATTTCCCCTCAGAAAGCGCGACACGGTGCTACCCACACCGGAATTCTGCTCATTGGCAAAGCCTGAGTAGGGTACCTGAGTCCGTCGCATAATTCTTTTGTACAAGGCATAGGGTTCCCGGGTAGAAGTGGTATACACCCTGAGATGGGCAGGCACTTCCTTGAGCAGGCTTGCATCGGCTATGGGGTAGGTTGCCTGGCCCGGATCCACTGTAAGCACAATGGGCTCAAACCCAAATTCGGGAAGATACCGGCAAAATTTCAACCAGCGCTGTACACCCGGCCCTCCGCTGGGGGGCCAATAATAAGTCAATATAAGTACCTTCTCCTTCATGCAAATCCCCTTTTTGGGAAAAACCGTGCAAGAGGCTTCCATTCAACCCCTCGTAACCACAGCAGGAAAACAAATGGGCTGTTTCAAAAACCTTACAGGACATTGTTAAACTGCATCCGTCGGGGAGCAATCTTGATTTCCCTGATGGGCCTGCAGGCCTGAAAAGCTTTTGAAACAGCCTGAATTAACTAGGGGTTCGTCTGAACCTTTGCTGACGATTTTTTCCACCACCAGAACACAAACGCAGCCAGTGCAATCACAAGCAATGCACTGAAGGCGAAGGCAATCTTCTCACCCACAAAATAAGAGCGGGGTTCGAAACGGAATTCCACTTCCACATCGCGTCCTGCAGGCAGTATCATAGCTCTGAGTATATAATTGGCCCGGAAATGGTTGGCGGGTTCTCCATTCACAAAAACCTTCCAGCCATCAGGATAATACACCTCAGAAAATACAGCCATCTGGCTGGCTCTTGAAGAGTAGCGGTACACAAGCTTGTTGGGCTGGTAATGAATCAGTTCGATGTTAGACAGGCTGTCGAACTTCATATCTGAGGTGTCGATTTTGTCCTCGAAGCGGATATCGACCACCGCGACTATCGCCGGATCAATGTCCCAAAGCAATTCCAGTTCCTCATCTGCATTGGCCGCCCAATGCAATTCTTTGATAAACCATGCATTCCCCAATGCATCGGGGTTAAAGCTTGCGGCGGGCTGACGGTTTTGGTCGGGCAGAATGTAATAGCGGGTATTGAGCATATTGAGCACTTCCATATTGCCTTGAGTAATATGGTGATCGATAAGCTCCTGGTAACGTTGCAGCTTTGCACCGTGATACCCCCCTATGGAGCTGTGGAACCAGCTGGTTGAGGCATCATTGAAGGTGCTCACTGTAAGATTGTATACCCTGAAATGTTTCTCGGTATCCTGCAGTATTTGCTGGTTGGCCCGTGTCATGGGGAATGGGTTCTCCACCTGACGCCGGGGTACGAAATTGCTGTCGTCGAAATAGCGTCTGTTGATGGGCCACATGTCGGCGATGATCAGTACTGCCAGTACTGCCACCAACACGCCCCGTTTGATCTTTTGCATGGCAAAAAGGGCAACAGTGGCTGCTGTGAGGCATATAAACACCAGGCTACGAAGCGCATCTGCTCTGAAGATTCCTATGCGCATACGCTCCACTTCACCCCAGTGCAGAGCCAGTTGAGGATTATCAGCCCCATGCAGAGCCAGCATATTGCGCTCAGCCTGGCTCAGGAAATCAAGAAAAACGCCTGGCATCACATACAAAACCACAAGCAAGCCTGCTGTGAGCCCAAAACTCCAGTAAAAGGGCTTGCTCTTAACCTTCAGCAACTCAGGGTTCTGGTACCACTTATGCAACCCAAGGAAGGCCAGCAAAGGTATACATAGCTCTGCAATAACCAGGGTCATACTTACCGCTCTGAACTTGCTGTATCCAGGTACGTACTGTATAAAGAAATCGGTGAACCATTGCAGGTTTTTTCCCCAGGCCAGCAGGATGGAAAGTGCTATGGCCATTAGAAGAGCCCAACGAAACAAGCCTTTCACATAGAACAATGCCAGCACAAAAAGGAAAAACACCACAGCACCCACATAAACAGGCCCTGAGGTAAAGGGCTGGTCTCCCCAGTATTGGTTTACATAGCTGCCTGCCTGCAAATTCTGAATGATAAAATCGATAAATGCGGGTGAATGTCTGTCCAGTACTTCCATGGCCGCACGTTGCTGCGATGGGGTTCCCTGGTTGGCCGCGATAAGTTCGTCATACAACAGGGGAGCTGAGGCACCCCCTTTTACATTGGGAATAAGCAGGCTGAGGGTTTCCTGGCGGCCATAGCTCCATTGGGTAATATAGGCCGGGTCGAGCCCCCGGGGATTGATACGCTCGTCGGAAGTAAGCTCAGTACCCCCGCGCATGGTATGGGCGGTATAGCTGTAGGTTGACCAGAAACCACTTATGTTTACACCAATGGCAATGATAGCACCCGCAAGCAAAACACCGGAGGCTTTCATGAATTCCATGTGTCTTCCTTCGCGAATCTGCCCTATCAGCTCCGATATACCATAAAAGACCACTATGATAAGCAGGTAATAGGTGATCTGGAGGTGATTGGCAAACAACTGCAAGGCAAGAAAAATAGTAAAGAGCAAACCTCCCGCTGCATATTTGCCTTTGAAAGTATAGATGATGGAGGCAAACACAGGTGCCATGTAGGCAATGGCCAGTGCTTTGGAGTTATGCCCCGCCTCTATGATAATGAAATGATAGGAGGAGAAGGCAAATCCCAGGGCCCCCAGCAGAGCAATCCACACATTAACTTTCAGCAAGAGCATACAAATAAAAAATCCTACAAAATAGAGGAATATCATATCGGCAGGCCTTGGCAGCCCCAGCGTAAAAATCTTATGGAAGAAATTGGCAATATTGCTGGCGTAGATCACGGAGATCTGGAAGGCAGGCATACCACCAAACATAGAGTTGGTCCATAAGGCTTCCTCACCGGTTTCTTTACGAAATTCCTTGATCTCGCGAGCCATCCCTTCAAACTTCACAATATCAGGCTGCAAAAGCCTTTTGCCTTCGAGCACGGGGCTTACATAGGCAATACTCAGGATCAAAAAAATGAGCAAAGCACCCACATGGGGGATAAACTTTTTCAGGTCAGATGTTTGCATAGTGTTATAATGTACTTTGGTTAGGGTTTATCGTCATTTTGGGGTTTCTCCTCAAGGTCTTCGAAGTCGACATACTCGCCGATCTGATCAAGCGATTTGCTGCTGTCAGAGCTCTTTTTGTAGGAAACATGAGGATCTTTGCCTTGGGCAGGTTCATCATCGGGTCGCAGATGAGGGTTTTGTTCATAGAACTTTCTCTTTACCCTGCCCAGGTACCAGCGAACCAGATAAGGCAGAATATACAGGGTAAAAACCCTGAAGGCAAGGTAAATAAGTATAAATGTGGCAATAATTCTGAGTAAAGGCATGGGATTGCGTTCTTTGGGGCACAGCCTGCAAGCTGCTGCTCCATCGGATTTAAAAACAATTCATAATACATTCAACCCATTAGGTTGGGGCAAAAGTAAGAAAAAGGCGGCAAAGGGATCAAAATAAAAATGGGTTGTTTCTTTTTTGTGAAACAACCCATTTGGTGAGTAAAAGTGAGCTTTTACTTCAAATGTCTTACTTATGCGTTTTTTCGCTGGAAACGGTAAGTCTTTTTCTTCCTTTAGCTCTTCTGGCAGCCAAAACTTTGCGGCCATTGGCAGATTCCATTCTAGCCCTGAAACCGTGCTTATTTTTCCTGCGTCTTCTTGAGGGTTGGTATGTCCTTTTCATTACTGTAAATATTTTGCTGTGAATACTTTATGTGCCGGCTTTTACTGCATAGGCTGCCAACAACCTGATGACTATATTTTTTGAAAAATTGAATGCCTGATTTTTAGGACTGCAAAGATAGACAATACTTTTTTATTCCCAAATGCTTTTGTGTATTTTTTTCGCAATTAGGTCAGACCCTTGCCATACCCCCCACCCGAGGCCTCCGATTTCAACCTCAGGGCAGAAACACCCCTTCATTGATTTCATAATACCGCCTGAGCAGATCGGCAGCCAGGCAGGAATGCACCGGGATGACTCCCAGCAGATCGCCTACCATGATTTGATCCCAGTACTCCTCCGGGCAAAAAAAGATTCCATGCTCCTGCGAAAGCCTGTCGATATAAACAGGTTTGGAGAAAGGCTCCCATCGTTTGCCAGTGAACCGCACCACCTCTCCATATACCTTTTCGTTGTCGGAAAGCAGAATAGAATCTTTGGAGAGGTGTACAGCTCCGGCATATAACACTATTTCATTGCGTTGCTTATGACGTGCCACCACAGGGGCAGCCACAACCATGGCAATATGTTCGAGGTCGCAGGAAGCCAGGTGGTATTGCATCAGATCGTAAAACACAAAATTCCCGGGCCGTATTTCGTCTACACCTTCAAAATCACTCTCCAGGCTGCAGGTTGGGGTATCGCCCCACGAAGCAATAATACCCGGATACTGCTTTTTGAACTGCGCCGTAACCTGGGCCAGCTGTTCGGTACCTTTCCTGAAGATCTTATGCACCTCGTTGAGCGACTGGGTGTGATAAGCATGGCCAGCATGGGCAACGAATCCATAAAAGTGCAGTAAAGGGTTCTGAGCGGCAAGGCTCAGCAGCTGGGCTATACGGTCTGTTTCATCGAAATAGTATCCGGTACGGTGGCTTCCCACATCCAGCTTTACATAAAAATCTACCGGGTGCTTCAACTCCTGTTGCAATGCAGGCAGAGCGTCTTCATCGGCCAGCAGGATACCCAGCCTGATTGTGGGGGCCAGCTGGTTGATCCGGTCGGTTTCCCGGATGTTTACCGGGAATGCAACCATGATATCTTTCCAGCCATCGGCAGCAAAGTACGCGGCCATTGAAAAAGATGAAACGGTAATCTTTTCCACACCCGCCTCGCGAAACCATCTGCCGATGGCTTGCGACTGGTGGGTTTTGAAATGGGGTCTGAAACCTACGCCGGTTTTGGCAGCCTTTTCGGCCATGTGGCGGATATTTCTCCGGCACTTGTCCTCATCAACTACCAGCACCGGCGAGCTTATGTCGTCCATAATTTTTCTTTTGAAGTTTTATTGTTAAAGGTATCAGCCGATTTTTTGCTCTACCATACGCAGGATCTCCTGTTCGCGGGCAATGGCAGCATCCTGAATCTCTTTTCCTTTGGCAATAATCTCTTCCACAAAGGCTTTGTCTTCCAGGTCGGCAGTATTGATCTTCACATTCATAAATGCCCCCATAACAGCTGTTCGGGCGCACAATGCTCCTACTCCTGCATCGGTTACAGAGTTGGGGTTGCCTCTCTCTACCATTTCTGCAATCACCTCCATACTCTCGTAAGCCTTTTGCATTACGCGGAAAGGAACTTCAATGGCGTAGCGTGTGGCATCCTGGATTGCTTTCTTGCGGAAGGCCTTCTCCTGGTCAGAAGATTTGGGTAGCCCAAAGGCATCCATGATACGGTTGAAAGAGCGTGTATCTTCGTCAACAAGCCAGGTAAGCTCATCTTTAATAGCTTGTCCTTTCTCGGCCCAGTTGCCAAAGAGCTCCCACTGATCGTCCCAGCCTCTTTTGTGAGAAGAGAGGTTGGCCACCATGGTAGCAAGAGAAATGCCCAATGCCCCTACATAGGCAGATACAGATCCGCCACCGGGAGCAGGAGATTCGCTGGCAGTTTCATCTGCAAACTGCTGGAGGTTCATGTCTACCAGTTTCTTTCCTTCCTCCTCTGCCAGCATGTACTCTATGATCTTTTCTTTGGGATTGAAGGGTTTCAGATCATCAAGTCCCATGGATTTCACTGCTATTTTAATCAGTTCAGATTCCGAAACACCCACGCTGCGTTGTTGTTTGCGCAGGAAATATTTCCCTGCATCCACCAAAGCTTTGAGCGGAACCAGCCCTACCAGCTCAGAACCGGTAACCCGGATACCTCTTTCGGCAGCTTTCTTTACCACCTCATCAAACGCCACATGCACCGGAGTAATGGAGATATTGGTAAGGTTCATGGATATCTGGGCAATACCATACTCCTCGATGAACCAGCCAATGGCCTTTACAGCTTTCAGAGTACCGGGTATAAATACTTTTTCACCTTTTTCATCTGTTACGATCTTTCCGGTAATGGGATTTCCTTCTCTTTTTACTCTTCCTTTCTCGCGCACATCAAAGGCAATGGAGTTGGCCCGGCGGGTAGAGGTGGTATTAAGGTTGATATTGTATGCCACCAGAAAGTCGCGTGCCCCTACGGCAGTAGCACCTGTACGGGGATTAAAGGTAGCGGGGCCAAAATCGGGTTTCCATTCGGGATTCTTCAGTTTCTCTGGCAACCCTTCGTATTCGCCGCTGCGGCAGTTGGCCAGGTTTCGACGTTTGGGTTCAAAGGCAGCATTTTCGTAGCAATACACGGGTATTTGCAACTCGTTGCCAATGCGCTCAGCCAGTTTTCGGGCATATTCCACCACTTCCTCCATGGAGATATTGGCAACGGGTACCAGCGGGCATACATCGGTGGCTCCCATACGCGGGTGCTCCCCTTTATGCTTGCTCATGTCGATCAGCTGAGAAGCTTTTCTGACAGCACGAAAAGCAGCTTCAATAACTTCATCGGGCGTTCCCACCAGGGTAACTACGGTACGATTGGTAGCTTTGCCGGGGTCTACATCCAGCAGCTTCACTCCTTCAACCGACTCTATCTCGGCAGTGATCTGCCTGATAATGCCCATATCATTTCCTTCACTAAAATTGGGTACACATTCGATTAACTTCTTCATCTGTCTGTAATTTTTTTGGGGCCCGGTGAAACATCCAGAACGGGTCTTCAACCTGTTGCTTTCAGGCTGAATAATGAATACTGCACGAGGCCTGATGTTTTGATTGTTAAGGGATAAAAAAGATTTTAGGGTTCGTTTTGATTTTGACACGAAATTATAAAAAAAAAGCCACTGGCACCGGCCAATGGCTTATTCTTTTGCAAGCAGAAAAGATTAGTATCTCTTTTCTTTGATTCTTGCTTTCTTTCCGCGCAGATCTCTCAGATAGAAAATTCTTGCCCTGCGTACCATACCGCGGCGGATAAGTTCGATCTTCTCAATGAAGGGAGAACTGATAGGGAAAATCCTCTCCACTCCAATGTTGCCAGAAATCTTTCTTACGGTGAAAGTTTCGGTAGCACCACTTCCTCTTCTCTGGATCACAACACCTTGGTAAGGCTGAATCCTCTCCTTGTTACCTTCCTTGATCTTATAGTGTACTACAACGGTATCTCCGGCTTTGAATGCAGGGTATTCTTTCTTCTCTGTCAAAACATCCTGCACAAAATTCATTATTTCCATCTGGTTCATGACTCTGTATTTTAAGCGTTTAATCCTTTGTGCCTCGCCCGAGACATATGCAAAATGATCTTTATATGATTACGTTCTTCCGAAAAGGGAGTGCAAAGGTAGAGAAATAATTCAAAATAAAAAAAGAGAATGCAAATTTATTTTGATAAACAGCCCATTGCCTGTGCATGCAATGCAAAGGTAAAAAACTCTTCGATTGGGTTACTAAAACAATTTCCCTATATTTGACCCTCAATCATTTCTTTTCATCCTAAAAATCAAAAACATGAAACAAGCCATGACAAAAAATTTTGACACACACGCGGATGATAATAATTCGCAGCCTCACAAAACATGCAGCCAGGGTATTGCTGGCGAGTTCCCCCGCAAAGGCGGGGCAGGCATACGACCAATAAAAAACAAAATATTATACAGATGAAAAAAGCATTACAATTACTTGTTGTTCCTGCGATGATTTTCTTTTTGGCCCACAATCCATCAGTAACTGCCCAGGTAAGCTTCGGCATCAAAGGAGGGCTCAACCTGGCCAATTGGGGCGGAGAAGATGCAGGAGAAACCAAAATGCGCACAGGTTATCACCTTGGAGGTTTTCTGGAATTGTCACTCCCAGGGTTATTAACGGTTGAAGGAGGGCTGTACTTCTCTGAGAAAGGCTATAAAGACAAGGTTATAACGCTTGATTACCACTTTATTTCATCCTACATCGACATCCCAGTGGTGCTCAAATTCAAACCCACTCCACTTTTCCACATGTATACCGGCCCGCAGGTTTCTGTTCTGCTCAACAATACCATTAAAGTTGGCAATGAAGAAGAAACGTTTTCTGATGGCTTTTCACCCATCGACCTGGGCTGGGTTTTAGGTGCAGGAATAAGTTTTCCGGGTGGAGTAAGGATCAGTGCGGGCTACGACCTGGGGCTGATTACACATGATGAGAACAATGATTTCAAAAGCTTCAACCGCGTAATTAAGATCAGTATTGGAGTTGCTTTCTGATCATCATGGACATAACGCTGCTTTACGACCCGGTTTACAAATTCTCCAGCAAACCGGGTCTTCTTTTTTTGGTGCGCTCCAGTGCCTGCTCATGTCTCCACTCGGCAATTTTCCGGTCGTGGCCCGACAGGAGTATCTCCGGAACTTTCCATCCGTGGTAATCTGCCGGACGGGTGTACACCGGCGGGGAAAGCAACCCGTCCTGAAAGGAATCGCTCAGGGCAGAGGTTTCATCGCCCAAAACTCCCGGTAATAAACGGATCAGGGCATCGCTTACTACTGCCGCCGCCAGTTCGCCCCCCGACAGCACATAATCGCCAATGCTGATCTCCCGCGTAATGACATGCTCGCGCAACCGTTCATCAATTCCTTTATAGTGCCCGCAAAGCAAAATAATATTTTCAAGGGTCGACAACTGATTGGCTTTGGGTTGGTCAAACAGCTCCCCATCAGGGGTCATGAAAATGATCTCATCGTAAGTGCGTTGCTCTTTCAGTTGCTCAATGCAGCTCAACACTGGCTCAATCATCATTACCATCCCTGCACCTCCCCCAAAGGGATAATCGTCTACCCTGCGATGCTTGTCGGTGGCAAAATCGCGGATGTTGTGCAGATGAATTTCCACAAGCCCTTTATCCCTGGCTCTTTTTACAATGGAATGGGAAAAGGGGCCTTCAAACATCTCCGGGAAAATAGTAAGGATATCGATTCGCATAATTACAATAAGGTCTAATGTGGCTGCAAAATTAAACTTTTTTGCCAAGGCCATTGAACGTTGCTTTACAAAACAATTTGCAACAGAATAAGTGCAAAACCTGTCAGAGGAGCGTTACAGCCAGAAAGACACTTACAGTTAAGGGAATTTTGATGCAAAAAGAGGGGCCACACCTTAGAAAACCTGACTTTGCAGACCCTCGTATCATTTTGCTTTTTTGTTCTGGATTTCTTTTTATATTTACCCAAACCAAATCTCTTTCAACTAAGAACTATGGAACAGGAAAACAAACTTCGCTTTTACGATAAACTTATCAAAAAGGCATCTCTCAAAAAGATGGTGTACCAAAATACTTACGAAGCGTTTCAGGAGCTCAAACTGGTGGCCGACCTGATCCGATTCGAGACCGACCGTAAGCTGGGCGAAACCAAAACACGAATAAGGGTAGATTTTCAGGACAAGGGAGATTTTGAGGCAGAGTTGAGGTTTGCAGGCGATACGCTGCTATTTGTAATGCACTCCAATGTTTTTGAGTTTCCAAGGGCACATGATGTAATGCGAACACCTTATGTGATAGAAGATCCCGAACGCTCCTATTGCGGAGTGATTCATATTTACAACTTCCTTACCGATTCTTTTCGCTACAACAGGTTCAATGATCTGGGCTACCTTGTGGCACGCATATACATCAATAAAGAAAAACTCTTCCTGGTAGAAGGGAAACACCAAACCGGGTTCTATTTCAATCAGTTTATGAATCACCCTATCGACCAGCAGGATCTGCGGCGAATCATAGAATCGGCAATGCTCTACAGTATCGACTTCGATCTGCTGGCACCTCCCTACGACCTGGTAAAGGAGATCAGTGTATCTGAAATCAGAGAAAACTCCATTGAGCTGAAAACACGCACGGGCAAACGTCTGGGGTTTAAGTTCCAGGCCGACCACGACAAGTAGGGATGATGCGCATTCTGAATTTGTAATCTCGGATTTTTTGACTTGAAATGCGGGAACTGAGATTTGCAATTGCAAAAGACTGAAGCCAGGAGATGAGAAACCGGGAGAAGTGATCATCTGCATACCCGGCAGTGCTGTTTCATCTTAGCGGTTCCAGTTGCCGTGTTGCATTTTGGTAAAAAAATCCCACAAGGTAATCCCGGCCGTTACAGAAATATTAAAAGAGTGCTTGGTGCCAAACTGGGGTATTTCTATGCTTCCATGGCAGAGGGCAAGTACTTCATCCTGTACGCCTTTAACCTCATTGCCAAATACCAGGGCATAGCGCTCGTTCTTACTTGCCTGAAAAGCATCAAGATGCTGGCTGCCGGTTGTTTGCTCCAGTGCAAACACCTTGTATCCTTGTTCCTTAAGCGATTCTACCGCTCCGACGGTTTCCTCAAAATACTGCCATTCGACCGATTCTGTGGCTCCCAGGGCAGTTTTGTGTATTTCTTTGTTGGGAGGACAGGCGGTGATACCGCACAAAAGGATCTTCTCCACCCTGAATGCATCGGCAGTGCGGAATACAGATCCTACATTCATCATACTGCGTATGTTGTCCAGCACAATTACCACCGGGAATTTCTCCAGCGACTTAAACTCTCCGGGGCTTACACGCCCCAGCTGATCCATGGATAGTTTGGTATGGGAAGACATTGTAAAAGGGTTGAAATTTAATGATCCGGGAGGGTGTCTGGCAAAACGAAAAACAATACTGCAAGGCCCGTAAGCCTCCTGTGACGAGAACAGATCAGGCCTGCCCCAGCAATTGCTCCACCAGTTGTACGGTGCCGGTGCTGGCTTTTTCGCGAATCACTTTCACACCACGAATATGTGCAACATTTACCTCTGCAGGGTCGATCAGGTAAACCGGGCAGCCCGCAGGAGCATAGCTTACCAGTCCTGCTGCCGGATATACGTTGAGTGAAGTTCCGATGATGATATAGATATGGGCTGTTGAAGACAGCTCTGCCGCTGGCGGTATCATGGGCACCGGTTCACCAAACCAAACGATATGGGGCCGCAGCTGTGAGCCCAGTTCGCACGTATCGCCACGCTTCAGCTCCCAGCCATCCAGCTCGTAAACCAGGCTCTCGTCGATGGAACTGCGCACTTTCTTGAGCTCGCCATGCAGATGCATTACATTTTTACTGCCGGCCCTTTCGTGCAGGTCGTCTACATTCTGGGTAATGATCTGCACATCGAATTTTTCTTCCAGCTTCACCAGAGCGTAATGGGCGGCATTGGGTTGCACCTCATGAAGCTGTTTGCGCCGCTGATTGTAAAACTCCATTACCAGATCCTGGTTGCGTGCCCATGCTTCGGGAGTAGCAACCTCCATTATATCATACTTCTCCCAGAGCCCTCCGCTATCGCGAAAGGTGCTGATGCCACTCTCGGCACTTACCCCGGCACCGGTTAGTACCACAATTCGTTTCTTGCTCATCGATCAGAAGGTTTGATTTGGATTACGAAAATACGAATTTGCGCGAAACAGAAATGAAACCTTTCCGGCAATTATCAGATTCCGCAATTTCATTTATGAGTAAGTCGATATGTTACTACTTATGTATACTCTTATTGCTATTGCTCCTATGAAAGTAAATCATGTAGCAACCAATTGTTTATGCCAAACCCGGTTCATCCAACCTGTGCAAAAAATTCACATAAAATTAATATAACTGAGATCAAATGTATTCTTCAGGATTGTAGATTTGTGCAGTTAAATCACTGGTTTCCTGTAAACCAAATCTGTTTAAAAAACCCATCAAAACACCTTTATGAAAAATCCAATTACCAATCTCTTCTCAGACCTGCACTTAAAAGAAGCCGGGAGAGCATCTATTCGAGAAAAAAGCAGAAACTTTATCTTTTCAACAAAAAAACTGATGCCTGTGACCACAAGACTGTTTACCATTGCGGTGATTGCTTTAGTAATTTTTTCCTGCAGCAAAGATGACATGTCATCAAACCCGAAGGGAATTGTAAAATTCAAGTCCTACACAGCGGCGGGAGGTTTACGCCCTTTGATATTTGTGGATGGAAGCATAAGGTTTATTGTTGAACTTCAATTGAATGGCACACGGCAAAACCTCAATGCAGATGTAACCTATCACCTTTTGGATGGAGAGCAAAAACTCAGGGAAGGCAAGGTAAAAGTAAACCAAAACCTCGACGGGGGGCTGGGAATGTTCTGGGGTTCGGAGGAACACTCGGTTGCAATCGACATGAGTGCTCTATCAGGGAAAACACTAACCATTTACCTGGACCCCTCTCACGCTTTAACCGCCAGTGAATACACAACGCAAACTTATATAGATTTATACAAGAAAGCATCTATAACCATTCCCTGATAACCTTAAAGCAACATTTCGCTGCATTATGCCACTTCAGGAATTACATCCGAAATCCCAATTAATACTACCCATATGCAATCCCGTATGAAAACTCATACTCTAACCCTGGCACAGGCTCTTTTGCTGATCCAGATCCTAATCTCTACTCATGCCATAAGCATGATGGCACCCCAATCGACTACCAATCCTTCCGATACACCCAGAAAACCAGAAATGGAAGAGATTCTCTCTCCATGCGACTGCGTAGGTGCCTGGTTATGGGTATATCATCAAAAGAACTTTCTGGGCAGACAATTGGAGCAATTGGACAAACAGATAGTGCAAGCAAGAGGAGATCATGAATACGAAGCCATTCAAAACCAGATACAGGACCTTGAAGAAGAACTCAATGATCTGCAATATGGGTACAGGAATGATTTACATGATCAGTGCAGCTCCCTTACAGACAACACTGCTCCGGGTTGGAGACTTCAATGGTGGATGGATGATTCCAACTGGGGTGACTGCGAATGGTGTGATTTTCCTTCCAATATCCGAGGTGGAGACTTCGGGGCCTCACTATGCGAAGATTTCTCCAAACTGGTTGAGGCATTCAGGATTTTCAAGCAGGGGGAGCGATAACCAGGTTTCATATCAACCTACAATGCAGTTTTATCTATACAAATCGATGCAGATCGGTCTGTAAATCTCCGAAAATCTTAAGAAATAAAAGGAGCCTGTCGTTTCATCCCTCAGCTCCATGGCACCAGGGTCGTGAACCCCTGGTCGTTGAAGACCTTCTGAGCGGATTGAATGTCTTCTGCAAAACCCAGTACAAAACCGCCTCCTCCGGAGCCGCAGATCTTCAGGGTCCACTGGCCATTCTCAAGCCCTTCCTGCCAAAGGGGGCGAATGCGCTCGGGCACCATAGGACGCATATTCTCAAGCTGAAACATGGAAAGCTGAGATAAGAAATGATCGAAAAGGTAAAAGTTTTGCGTTAACAGGGTCTGGATCGTCTGGTTGTTGAGGGCAATCATCAGTTCTGAATCCAGCAGATCCTCTGCCAGCTGCTGACGAAACCACTCCACCAGCGGTCGGGTAGTGCCTGCTCTGCCACTGTCGATCAAAAAGGCAGTTTTAGAAAAATCAGGAGAAAAAAGCGGCTGATCTACAGCACTTATACCCTTGTTGCCATCCACTCTCAGCGACCGGCCAAACAGGCATGTGAGAGGGTCGAGACCCGATGAGTTGCCATGAAAATATGATTCCATCACCGACAAATGCCGGCGCAATAAATCCAGAATATCTGAAGATGGGATGGAGACTTTTTCAGTCTTCTTCAGGGAATAGGCTTCAAAAACGGCGGCCACCAAAGCTCCGCTGCTTCCTGCTCCATAACCACTGGGAATATCACTTTGCAGAAAAAGTCCTTTGTCCAGATCCTTTTCCAGAGCCTTCAGATCCATTTCCATCAGCAGGGTTCCCTCGTCTTTGCAAGTATGAAGGTAAGTTAAAAACTCTTTTATGGCCTTATTGCTTGCCGCGGCAGAGGTTTCCTGCCCAGGTCTGGCAGAAAAGGCCAGCTGCGCCGAAAAACTATGCAAAGGCAAGGTAAGTGCCTGACCTCCAAGGATAATAGAATATTCTCCAAACAACAGGATTTTTGCAGGAAAGCTTTGGAATTCAGAGGCTTTCATATTCGTCAGTTAGTTTTTCCGGTCCAAAACCGGCGTGATCATGTATGAGTTCAATACATGATACGGGACTTTGCTCCAAAAGTTTCAATACTTCCTGTTTTTGGCTGTCGGGGTAAAGCAGGTGAATGTTAGCTCCTGCATCCAGTGTAAAGGCCATGGAAGTACCTAGTTGTGCCCGCTTTTGTCTAAGATAGTGCATCCATTCCACGGTATCACCTTTCCAAAGCATCACCCCCCCCTGAGAGGCAAGCATCAGGGCGTGCAAACTGAGGGCTTCATTTTCGGTAACCCATTCAAAATCTTTCCAATTGCCAAAGAGTAATGCCTTTTTGAGCAGATCCATGTTTTGTTCAGCCTGGTGTATGCGTCCTTCCCTCCAGGGGTGTCCGTCCATAAGGGCATGCCCCTCTCTGCTGCTGATGCTTTTGGGTGCCTTGTCTACCACAATGATGGTATCGTTGAGATTGTGAAAACCTTTATCAATACCCTGTACGGGCATTGCAAACTCGTTGGAGGCCTCGGGAAACGCCTCTGTTTTTCCCCACACAACCCATGGTCCGGTAACCGAGCGCGAGGCGCTCCCTGAGCCCAGGCGAGCCACATTACTGCAAACCTCAAGGGGCTGTCCTTCATCCTGGCGCACACGGCGGTCGATACCCCACAGACACATAGCCAGGGCGCTCATACCACTGGCAGAAGAGGCAATACCTGCCGAATGAGGAAAATTATTATGACTTTCGATTCGCAACCTGCTTTGCCCTAACCAGGAATAGAAATAGGAGATCTTGGTAAACCAGCGTTGCAACTTGGCCTCAATCTCCACCGACCGGCTTCCTTCAAACCATACTTCCACAGAAGCATCTACACCGGCACCTATCTCATATTCCACTGAAGTGAAACTGCGACACTTATCGAGTGTCATACTCAATGAGGCATTCATGGGAATCTGGTCGCCGGGCTCTTTTCCCCAGTATTTTACGATGGCGATATTAGACGGGCTGCTGAAACTGATTTTTCCTTTGGCTCGCATGGTTTTTTGGGTTTAGGGTTTAGTTTTACAGTTTTTGTTGAGTTCAGGCAAATGACTCCCCAAACGGATCAGAAGGTTTCGGTTTCCAGAAATTCATTCCACTTGAAAATGGTGGAGTATCCTTTCTGGTAAAAATAATCTTTTACCCAGGCTTCGGGTTGCTGACTCAGGGCAAGGAAGAAGTCGCCTCCCCAGGCACCGAGAGATTTTATCTTTCCGGGGAAATCGGCAAACTGGTTTCCGATGGGTTCTTTGCGGATGCGGTCGGCAATGAGCAATTCATGTTCGTAAACCAGTTTAAATACTTCGGGCAGCGTAGAAGCAGCCAGAAATCGGTAAATGAAATGATTGACCTGCATCCAGGAAACACTGTGCTGGTTTTCGTCAATGGGATCCAATGTATTAAGGTGCTGTGCAGTGGGTTCTTTCTTTCCACTGTACACAAACCACGTATTATCAGGAAAAAGATAATTGAACGGGATATCCCAAACGGGTGGAGTAGGAAGTTTTTTCCGGTACAGAAACCATCGTGATGCAGTGGTGCTGGCAATATCGGCACCTGAGCCACCCATAAGCTTCTGGTTGACCATAAATGCATTTACATGCGCCCATCTGCTGATCGAGGAGATGGTTGCCGAGCTGCTTCCAAGGCCCCATTGTGGAGGAAAAAGGTTTTCGAAGATAAAACTATGCCCGCCGTTGCGCACAAATCCGGGGTTTTGAAGCCTGATGATCCTTACCAGATCACTCACCCATTGGCTATTACCTTTATTAACCCTGAGCGGATGCAGGCTGGCTGCATCGATTTGCAAATCGGCCAATACTTCATTGCCGTAGGTCCACTTCCAGCCAATTACCCCCTCATCAAAATCTTCCACCCTAAGTTTTTGTCCTGTTTTCAGGGGCAAACAGATGGCATCGGCTCCGTGCATCACAGCATACTCGCCCATGAGGATAATCTTGGCATTGGAAAAGATTTCGTTGTTCATGGCATCAACCCTTTAAAGTGGCAACATAATCTCTTACGGCAGCAACGCTTACCGTGCGATCCGAAAAATACTCAACAACCCTGGGCTGCATCTGCGGGCTAACCTGCAGAGCATTGAGTATGTTTTGCAGGTGCATTTTCATATGCCCTTGCTGAATACCAGTGGTTACCAGTGATGCCATGGCTGCAAAATTATTTGCCATTCCAACAGCCGCCGCAACTTTCATCAAGGTTTGTGCCGATGGATTGCCCAATATCTGCAGTGAGCGGGCAGCCAGGGGATGTAGATTGGTGAGCCCTCCTACTGTGCCCAGTGCCAGGGGAATGTCCAGCTGCATATGAAATATTCCATCATTTATTTCCACGGTACTGAGCGACCGGTACTTTCCATCGCGTGCAGCCCAGGCATGCCCGGCTGCCTCTACAGCACGAAAATCATTACCTGTGGCCAGCACCACTGCATCTACTCCATTGTAGATCCCTTTGTTGTGGGTTACAGCCCTGCCTGTATCATGCCATGCTATATCAGCGGCCCATTTCATACGTCGTGCAAAATCGCTGGCCGACATCTCCTTGTGCCACTGCAGGGTATCAACCGGGGCTTCCAGTTGCATGGTTATGCGGCTTTGCGGGGTATAGTTGGAAAGGATGGCCATGATAATTTCCACATTCCCTTCCACCCCGGCATGTTGTATAATACCTGGTAATATCCTGCCAAATTCTTCCAGAATGGAGTTGATGAAATTGGCCCCCATACTGTCGCGGGTTTCGGCTTCCAGCTCCAGCTGGCAATATTCTGAAGGAAGGCCGGCAATACTGATGAGTTGCAGGGATGTGATTCCTCCTCCCCTGGCCTCCATGTTAGAGGTAAGTGAACTGACACCTTGCCTGAGTTTTTGCGATATCTCGTCCCATGCTTTAAGAAGGAGCTGCCTGTTGCCATCAAAGGTAAAATGCAACTGCCCCTTTTTAAGGGTAGCCACCGAAAGAGTTTTGAATCCACCCCGTTTGGCCCAGAATGCCGCTGCCTTGGAAGCTGCTGCCACCACAGAGCTTTCTTCAATTACCACTGGCACATGAAATACCTGGTCGTCAATGAGTACATTGGGCACCATACCCCACGGAAGGTGGTAATTGGAAAGGGTGTTTTCGGAGAAACTGTCGAATCGCTCCTGCAGGGTGCCATCGGTCAGGCGAAACTGATCCAGAAAGGGCTGCAGGTCAGCATCATTGAGCCATGCAGCCAGCCACTGTATTTTTTCTTCTCGGGTAAGTTTGGAAAATCCGCTGATCAAAGATTTTTCTGCCATCGCCAATACTGTCTTTTTGTACCTTGGAATTCGGGAAGTTTTACCAGTGACGGAAACCCTTATCACCGGATGATGGATTAGGGAATATGCGCTGTTATTTTCGGTCTGTTTCGTTGACCCTGAGATAAGCATGGGCCATTTTCAATCCGTCAATATGATTGCTGGCCCAGTCGCGCAGGGTTGAGTAGCTGTCGCGGGCATGTTTCAGAAACCCGGAGGCCATGCCGTACACTGCAGGCAACGGACTGGTCTTCAAGAAATAATATCCATCCAGGTAATTGCGGATACCCCCACTGATGATAATCATGGGCGATTTACACTCCACCCCTTCGCCCAACAGCGCCTTTACATCGTGCAGCATATCCTCTGCGGTTTGCCCCACATACACCATGGGTTCGAAAAGTTCGTGTTCTATGGTGGGTCGTCGCATCATCTCCACCCTGGCGAAGTTGGTTCCGCCAAAGGCAGCAAATTCGATTCCTGCCAGTGGCAAAGCCATAAGCTGCCGGAGACTTTCGCGCCCCATGCCCTGCCCTACCTCCTTAACGAGAACAGGCATTGACAGTTGATTTACCACCTCTTTGATAATGGCCAGTGGAGAATTTTTCAGGCGGTCGCCCTCGGGCTGAAACCATTCCTGCAAGGGGTTTACATGTATTACCAGACCATCGCACCTCAGAAGGTTTACCATATCAGTAACCTCATTGAGGGTAGCTTTTTCCACCATCTGCTCCAGCTGGGCAATGCCCAGATTGGCCCAGAAAGGCTGTTCCTCACCAATGTGCTTACGCATATCGAAGTCGGGCAGGTGCTTTTCAGACTCCAGCAGAATACGGCAGGAGCCCAGCCCCATTCCCAGTCCAAATTCGTTGGCTGCCATGGCCAGGTTGGTATTGATGTGTCTGGCTATTCCACTTCCACCGGTCATACTGGATATCCAAAGAGGAACCCGCATAATCTTTCCGGCCAGATCTACCTGGGGCAGATCAGGAGCAATATGCCCCGACAACAGGGGCTCATACACAAAGCGTGTATCCTTTTCAATGGTACCTGTACGGTTGGTAAGGGCAAGGTTGATATGATCTTTTTTCCTGTCTTCCATGGTATGTGCTTTTTTTTTGGAGAAAGTAGGTTATTGCTGATCAATATGACGTGAAATCACCAGCCTGAGTATCTCACTGGTACCTTCGCCAATTTGCAGGATTCGCTGGTCGCGGTAGAATCTTTCGATATCATTGTCGCGCACCAGGCCGTAAGCCCCAAAGATCTGTACCGCCTCATCGGCCACTTCGCGGGCAATTTCGGAGGTATAGAGTTTGGCCATGGCGGCTTCCTTACCAAATGGAAGTCCGTTGTCCTTGAGCCAAACGGCGTTGTAAAGGGTATTGGCAGCCAGTTCGATTTTGAGTGCCATATCGGCCAGTTTGAAAGCCACAGCCTGAAACTCTTTAATGGGGCTTCCGAATTGTTGCCTTTTGCTGGCATGAGCCTGTGCCATTTCGAAGGCCCCGCGGGCCAGCCCCAACCCCATTGCAGCAATGGTAAGGCGCCCACTATCGAGGGTCTGCAGCATCTGCCGGCCACCCTTACCTTCTTCTCCCAGCAGATGATCTTCCGGTACTCTCACATCATCGAAATACATCTTACCGGTATCGGCAGCACGCCACATCATTTTGTTGGTAATCCGCTCGCGGGTATAGCCTTTGGTAGTACTTTCCAGCATAATGGTTGAGAGTAGTTTTTTTCCATTGTCCTCACCCGTAATGGCCAGTACTGTAGCACCCAGTGACATGGGCGATGCGGCATTGGAGATAAAAATCTTCTTCCCGTTGATCACCCATTGACCGTTTTCGCGGTGAGCACGGGTTTCGGCACCCATGGCATCGCTGCCCGCATTGGGTTCGGTGAGTGCAAATGCCCACGTATGCTCACCTGAGGTAAGCTGGGGGATAAACTTTTTCTTTTGCTCTTCCGTTCCAAACATATAGATCGGACCTATGCCCAGCGAGTTGTGTGCTGCCAGGGTAGCAGCCTGGCTTCCATCCACCCTTGCAATCTCTTCTACAGCCAGCACCAGTGATCGATAGTCCAGGCCATGTCCGCCATATTCTTTGGGAATGTTAACCCCAAACAATCCGGCCTGCCCCATGGCGCGGGTCAGTTCCTGCGAAAATTGTTCTGTAGCATCAAGTTCAGCGGCCACAGGGCGCACCTTCTCTTCAGCAAACTGCCTTACCTTAAGGCGAAACTCCTCGTGGGAGGGAGAGAAAAACGGACTTTTGTTCATACGATAAACTTGTTAAATGATCATGAGAGAACCGGGTCAGGCATCAAAACTGATGAGGATTTGCCCATCACTGACCTGGTCTCCTTCCTTTACGTTTATTTTTGAGATGATAGTATCTTCGGGAGCAACGATAGCATTCTCCATTTTCATGGATTCGAGCACCATAAGGGGATCTCCTGATTTAACCTTTTGCCGGGGTGCTACATGTACCTTAAGAACACGACCAAAGAGCGAAGCTTTCAGCTCTGAAGTACGTCTTTTGTTGCCAAGGGCATCGGTGCGGGGCAAAGGAACAGCATCAGGAAGAACCACATGATAATGCACACCCCCAACCAGGAACATGGCATTGCGTTGCGAGTAATTGAAAACAAGCGTTTGCTCGCTTTTGTTGTAAAGAAAACGAATTTTATTTCCCGAAATAAAAATATTTTCAATCTTGTGCTGGTGGTCCCCCATACTCAGCTCAATGCCATTATTCCCATAAGGATGGTGAAATACAGTAAGTTCCTGCATATTCACATGCACCACATCATGGGCTGCCATTCGCCAGGGCATTTGCTTACCGTTGTTGTAATACCTTTCCAGCCAAAGAAATAATCCTCCAACCAGCGGAAAGAGCGATTTACTTACCGGTGCCATCGACCACCGGTCGAGGTTTTGAGCAATGCTTTGAGTACTCAGGTTATTGTTACGAAAGTCCTTGTCGTACAAAATATTTCGCAGCAGATCGAGGTTGGTTTTGATACCATGCACAAGAACCTGGTCGAGGGTTTGCTGCATACGCAATGTGGCTTGCCTGCGGTCTTTGCCGTGGGCAATGATTTTGGAGATCATGGCATCGAAGGATGCGTGCACCCTGCCTGATCCGTTGAGGGCACTGTCTGACCTTACACCGGCAAATTCAGGGATCTGCAAGGCATGAATAAAACCTGCCGAGGGCCTGAACTGCTGCGCCGGATCTTCGGCATAGAGGCGAACCTCTATGGCATGCCCCTGGGGTTTGATATCCGTTTGGGCAATGTCAAGAGTTTTACCCATGGCAATTTTCAGCTGTTCATTTACGATGTCTACTCCGGTGATAAGCTCAGTTACCGGATGCTCAACCTGGATACGGGTATTCATCTCCAGGAAATAGAACTGGCCCTCTTCATCCAGGATGAATTCGATGGTACCAGCACTGCGGTATCCCACTTCGCGGGCCAGGCGCACAGCAGCGTCATGAATTTCGCGACGGTTGGCTGCCTTGAGACTGGCAGAAGGGGCTTCTTCTACCACTTTCTGGTGGTTGCGTTGAAGGGTGCATTCTCTTTCCAGCAGATGTATTACATTTCCATGATGATCGGCAAGTATCTGCACTTCGATATGGCGCGGACTGGTGATATACTTTTCGAGGTACACCTTATCATCGGCAAAATACCTTTGCGCCTGCTGAGCCGCAGACTTTACTGCCTCTTCCAGCTCTGCGGGGGTTTCTACTCTTATCATCCCTTTTCCACCCCCACCGGCGGCGGCTTTAACCAGCAGCGGAAACCCCAGCTCATGTCCGGTGCCAATGAGCTGTTTTACAGAACCTTCCTTGCGTGGCAACAGCGGTATATCGGCCCTGAGGGCATACTGGGCTGCCATAATCTTACTCCCCATCTTCTCTATCACATGGCTTTGGGGACCAATGAAAACAATACCTGCCTGCTCGCAAGCCTTAGCAAAAGATGCATTCTCTGAAAGAAACCCATAACCCGGGTGTATGGCATCTGCCCCATGTTGTTGTGCAAGTGAGATGATCAGAGGGATGTTGAGCCATGTTTCTTCGAGGGTACCATTGCCCAGCGAGTAGGCTTCATCGGCCATCTGAACATGCCAGTCGCGCGATTCGGCCTCCGTATAAAGTGCCATGGAGTGGATATCCATTTTACGCAAGCTGCGCATAATGCGAAGGGCGATCTCGCCACGGTTGGCTATAAGGACTTTATTGATCTTCATGATACTAGCGTTTGTTGAAAAATTCTGCAATACGTGCTGAGGCAGCCTCAGATTTACGCACCTGCGCCAGCAACCGGGTGGTATACACATCAAGTGGCTGAGCAATACGGTTTAAAACAAGATCGTTGGTCAATTGTTTGCAGCGGGCTATGGCACCTGGCTCGTTGCGGCGCAGTGCTGCGGTATACTCTTCTATTAGCTGTGCCTGCAGGGCATGCTCAGCCACTACATCTACCAGACGCTCATGATGAGCCTCCTCGGAAGAGAAAGGCAGAGCCGTGAGCATGGCATTGCGAATATACCGGCTTGAAGTTCTTTGCAACACAAACGGGGCTATGGTGGCAGGAATCAAACCCAGGCTCACCTCAGAAAAGCGAAAACGGGCCGAGGGCTCTGCAATAACAAGATCGGAGGCCGCCATTAAACCTATGGCCCCACCCACCACATTGCCATGCACCTGGGCAATGGTAAATACAGGCAGGTCGAACCAATGGGCAAATACTTTCTGCAACTTCATATTCTGTTGCTGGAGCTGATCTTCTGTCATTTGCTGGGTGGTTCGCATCCACTCCAGGTCAGCACCGGCACTGAAATCGTTGCCGTGCGCGTTGATTATGGCTGCCACTACTCTGCCCATACCCGCTACCTGCTCAATGGCATGAAGCAACTCATCCATGGTTTGCTCTCCTATGGCATTGCGCTTGTGGGGCCGGTTGAGGGTAATGCAGAAAACCTCATTTTCGAAATTTACTTCAATGTGCTGGTAGTTGTGCATGATATGGTGCTTTTTGTTTTCGGTCTTGTTGATAGGTCCGGGATAAATGCTCTGGTCTGACTACATACGGTATACTCCGGGCCGATGCCTGGGCCAGGTCCGGTTTGCAACGATTTCGAGCGACAGACTGATTACCTTGCGGGTACTGGCCGGATCGATAATACCATCATCCCAGATACGGCTTGTGGCATACAATGCTGAGCTTTCGTGATCGTAGCGGGCTTTTATTTCCTTATAGAGCTCCTCTTCCGATTTGTAATGGGGATCGCTGGGGTCGGAATGCCGGTTTTTCTTAAGTTGCATCAGCACACTGGCAGCCTGTTCGCCTCCCATTACCCCAATACGGGAGTTGGGCCAGGTAAACAGAAAACGCGGATCGAAAGCTCTTCCTGCCATGGCATAGTTGCCGGCTCCGTAGGACCCCCCGGTTATAATACTGATGATGGGCACAGTACTGGTAGAAACGGCATGGATCCACTTGGCTCCATCGCGTGCAATACCCTCATGCTCATACTTTTTGCCCACCACAAACCCGGTAATGTTTTGCAGGAATATCATGGGGATATTGCGGTAATTGCACAACTGGACAAAATGGGCTGCCTTGCGTGCAGTTTCGCCAAACACCAGGCCATTGTTGGCAATAATTCCTACCTGCACCCCTTCAATCCGTGCAAAGCCGGTAATGATGGTGGGGGCATATTCTGGCTTGAAGGGATGAAACTCACCTCCATCCACAATGCACTCGATGACCGACTGGTGGTCGATGAGCCGGGTAGTATCGGTGAGAGCGTATTTATGAAGCTCTTCGGGTGGATAGATGGCCTGCCTGGCCTGTGCTATGTTGAGGGGTTGAGTTTGAGGGGGAGGTAAAGTGGATACAATATCACGACAGATCTTCAGGGCATGAACATCATCTTCAGCCAGGTGATCTACCACACCCGAAATACGGGCATGCACCTCTCCTCCACCCAGCTCTTCGTCATCTACTATTTCGCCCGTGGCAGCTTTCACCAGGGGAGGGCCACCCACGAAGATGGTACCCTGGTTGCGCACAATGATACTTTCGTCGGACATGGCCGGGATATATGCACCACCAGCGGTACAGGAGCCCATCACAACGGCAATCTGTGGAATTTCCATGGCCGACATACGGGCCTGATTGCTGAAGATACGTCCAAAATCTTCCTTGTCGGGAAACACCCTGGATTGTTCGGGAAGGAAAATCCCCCCACTATCCACCAGGTATATGGCCGGCAGATGATTTTCCATGGCAATTTCCTGTGCGCGGATGTGTTTGCGAATGGTTTCGCGGATATACGTACCTCCCTTCACGGTGGCGTCATTGGCCACTACTACCACCCATCGGCCATGCACCTTACCCAGTCCGGTTACTACCCCTGCCGACGGAAACTGATCATGATACTGACCATTGGCAGCCAGGGCCGATAATTCCAGAAAGGGAGAGTCTTTGTCGAGAAGTGTATTGATGCGTTCGCGGGCAGTGAGTTTGCCCCTGCTGCGATGCAGGGCAACGGCCTTTTCTGAGCCACCTTCAAGTACCCTGCGGTATTTTTTGTAGAATTCTTCAAGCATAAGCCTGAAGGGTTCGTTTGCCCCGGATTCGGAGAGTACAGAACTGCTCTGGTCTGAAGAAAGCATAGGAATGGTAATGGTTTACAATGTGCTTTTGGTGATTTTAACAGTGGGCAATTGATTTTGTTTAATATCGCACACACAATTTTAAACAAAACAAATGTATTGCAAAACAAATGTAACCATAATTTCGCCAAAACACACTTTTTCCCACATCAGCACCCCTGTGAGGAACGCTCAACCTTATTGGGGAAAACATAAAACAGTCGGAATAAAAGTGGTAGAACCCCGTTCAGCATTGTTCCTGACTACGCCGGGAGAGAAGAGAGTTTTTCAGCTTTCCTCTTCATCTGACAAGAGCTCCATATCGCTGCCGGGAAGGATCCTGTTTTTATCTTCATCGGATAGTGCTTCCACATTGCGCAGATGGCGCTGAATGGCACGTGTTCTTACTCCCACTACTTTATCCAGGTCATTGAGGCCGGTTTGTATCTTGTTCTGCGCCTTCTCGAGCATACCGCCAAAATTTTCGAATTCGCGTTTTACGGCACCCAACACCTGCCATACTTCTGAGCTTCGCTTTTGAATGGCCAGGGTTCGAAAACCCATTTGCAGGCTGTTGAGAATTGCAGCCAGGGTGGTAGGCCCGGTAACGATAACCCGGTAGTTCTTCTGCAGGTCTTCCAGCAACGAAGCTTTGCGAACCACTTCCGCATAAATACCTTCGAAGGGCAGGAACATGATGGCAAAGTCGGTGGTTTGTGGTGGGTCGAGGTATTTGTCGCTTATATCGCGGGCCATCTTCTTAATGGTGGCATCCAGGTTCTTCTGGGCTTCGCCTACTTTGGCAGGATCGCCATCATCGTAGGCATCGAGCAGTTGTTCGTATTTCTCGCGAGGGAATTTGGCATCGATGGGCAGCCAAACTGTGGTTCCTGCATCATCGCGCCCGGGCAGTTTCACGGCAAACTCTACCAGATCCTGGCTGCCTGCTTTGGTTTTTACATTGGCCTGGTATTGTTCCGGGGCCAGTATCTGCTCCAGCAGCATAGAGAGTTGTATCTCGCCGATACCGCCGCTGGTTTTTACATTGCTGAGCACTTTTTTGAGTCCCCCCACATCGCTGGCCAGGGTACGCATCTCGCCCAGCCCTTCCTGTACTGCCTGAAGTTGCTTGCCTACGGTTTCGAACGAATGACTGAGCCTTTCGTTGAGGGTTTGCTGCAGTTTTTCATCCACGGTCTTGCGCATCTCATCAAGCTGGCGGGTATTGTCTTCGCGAATGTTCTTCAGCTGGTTTTCTATGCCATCGCGCAACTCTTTGATCTGCTGCAGCGATTGTTTGTTGAGTTCGTTCTGTTGAACAGAAAAGTCGGAGAACTTTTGCCTGATGAGTTCGTTGAGGTCTTTGGTGTTGGAAGTAAACTGATCGCCAAAAGCTTTCAGGGCCACTGCCAGCTCTTCGCGTTGCTGGCGCGAAAGGGTTGCCGATTCGTTGCGGCTGCGTTGAAACTCATCGCGGATGCCACGTTCGGTGCGTTCGAGAGTTTTATCCAGGCTTTGCAAAATCTGTTCGTGGATATATTCCATGGATTGGGACTGCGACTGCTTTCGCATCCAGCGAACCCATAAAACAGCCAGCACAAGCTGAACAGCGAGAACTATTACCAACAATACAATTTCAATCATTACAGGAAAAGTTTAAACGTTACAACTCTTACAGCCCCTGGTGGATGGTTGCTCAAATGGCAAATACAGTGAGTTCAAGCGTTTGAACATCCAGAGCGACTGCCTCGGGGTTCCACAAATAAACCAGAAATCTGAGCTGGTCCATATCCGGCGGGAATGGTTCCAAAGATAAATAATTGTTGAAGAAAGCAGCAGAGCTTCGGTTTCTTCTTTGCATAATTTCGATGTCGACAGATTGCCAGAACACCACCTGGTCTTCCTTATCGCGAAGCTCAAAAACAATTTTAGGATTTGCTGATGGCAGAGTACCGGCAACCCTTCCTGTGAAGCAGACAAAATAGTCGGTAAAGTTGCCCGGCGAAATAGTAAAATCAAGAATACCTGCATATTCGTTTGAGGGCGACACATCCAGGCTTTTGACCGTGCTGGCCAGGGGCAAAAACCCGGTATTCTGAAAAAATACGGAGTCAGGAATCAGCCTCATCTTTTGCACAACTTCGTTATTGACAAAATTGTAAACATCGAGCATCTCTTTCAGAGAGTCGCGGGCCGATTTACTGGAATTGGGTTTTAGCTGAAAATCCTCCAATATCTCATACAGTCTCCCACCCGAATAAAACAGTTTTCCTGCAACAAATTCATCTATTCTCCGGTTTCCGCGCATTAACGGCATTTTCAGAGAGGATGTAAAACTACTGCAGGTATCTGCTGGAACACCAAATACATGGTTGTAATTACCAAATTGCAGCCCATAATTCTGTTCTAAAAGATTCACAAGGGCAGGCAATACCTCAAACTGCCCTGAGATTGCCTGAAAGGTAGCTGCCTGGTTTAGCAAAGGGGAGTAAACAACCAAGGGCACATGGTATCTTTTCAATGCATTGCTTATTGGAATTTCGGTGATGGGATGATCGCCGGTGATAATAAAGATTGTGTTTTGCCAGGCAGGAAGTTTCTGGTACTCCTGAAAGAAAAAGCGTAAAGCATCATCGGTAAACAATACTGTGCGGAAAAATTGTGCATAATTCTCATAGAAGCCCATCAGTTCCGGCTCCAAACTTGCTGCAGACAGCAGACTTTGCAAACGTTGATCGTAATATTCCTGCTGATCGATAACAAAAGGTGAGTGCATGGTACCTGTAAAAAACACGTCGAAAACAGGTCTTTGCTGATCATGTTGTCGAAAACGGAAGTAATTGCGAAACAGATCTTTGTCGTGATACCCCCAATGATAATCGCTCCGCGGATCGTAGATCTTTACAAACTCAGCCGGAAAGTCAGTTTTATCAACAATTAAATCTACATGATTTCTTTTAAGAAAGGCATCCTTTTGATGAAAATAGGCACCCTGCCCGTAAAAAAACCCTGTACTGTAACCCTGATGTTGAAGTTGGTTGTATAAAGTAAGGTGCAATGGCATTTGAGGCAAAAGAGTAAATCCCTTCTCTGCATGGGGCAATGACCCTGTAATGGAAGGCAAAACAGCATAGGATCTTTCTCCTGCTCCCAAAAAATGTTTGTAATAAAGGCTTTCGCCTAACAAGCTGTCCAGAAATGGCATCAACACTATATCGGAGCCCGGTTTTACAAAGTCGTTTCCCAAGCCCTCTATTATCAGTATTACCACAGAAGGAGGAGTTTCGGATGTATTAAAAAACGCCCCCCATGGATTGGCCCTGTTTCGACGGTTCAGAAATGGATACTCCAAACAAACGTACTCCTTGTGGTCGAACAATGAGTGGTACCGTTTTACTACCAAATCTCTCTCCCAATTTGCAAAAGGAGAAAACCACTTGTTCCGCATACTGGCCCATACATCGCTATAAAAATGAACAGATTTGTTTTGCCGAATATTTACACTATGAAAGGACCTGGTTTCTGCCGGGTTGTATTGGGTCAAACTTCCCACAGCTAACACACCTATGGCAAAAAACAGATAGTAGTACTTAAGAAAAGTAAAAGTCTGATGTTTGCGAAACCAAACAATGGATAATACATAAAGCAAAGCAAACAGGGTTAACCCTACAACAAACAACCCATAATTGATTCCTGATGTGCGTAAGGTAAAAAATAACTCTTCTTTGCTATGAGCAAGAAACAATGCATCCAGGGGAGTAAGAGTGGATATATAAAAATTAACTATTAGGAAATGAATGATTTGAAAAATAACAGAAAACACAGCCCCTGCCACCAGACATGTTTTTCGACCTATCCAATGAAACACAAATAGCAGCGGTAGAAGTATGAGGGTAATCCATCCCAGGGCAACTATATCATGACCTAAACCCAAAACAGAATCCTTCAGGATGCCCGGAATTTTGTGATTATACAACATCATACCAGTTTCCAGCATTCTGAGCAAAACAAAAAAAAGAGCATTCACCACAAACAACAAAGCGCCAGCAGTAATACAACTTTTAAGGTGTTTTACAAATCTTTTCATACTTATATTTTTCAGATACGATGCAAATATCACAAAAAAACCTCATATGTAAAGCATAGTTTACATATTTCTGAGTTGTCAACAAGTTTTTTAAAAAAAGCCAGCACGAAAATTGTTTCCTCTTTAAGAAACATTTATCTTTGTAAAAACTTTTGATTGTGGAGCCAAAATTTAACGTTGAATTTCTCGAAGAAGCCACTGAATTTCTTGATAGCCTTGATGATAAATCGAGAGAGAAAATAATCTATAACATTTTCAAGGCAAGAGTTGTGACTGACAAAGAGCTATTTAAGAAACTAACTGGAGAGACATGGGAATTCAGGACACTCTAAAACAAAAAGTATTATCGGCTTTTTGCGTTCTGGGACAAGACCGACAAAACGGAAACTGTTGTAGTTTCAACTCACGGAATTGTTAAGAAAACAGACAAAGTTCCGAAATCCGAGATTGAAAAAGCCGAGCGGATAAGAAAACAATATTTCGAACTTAAAAACTCATAAGCAATGGAAAAGAAACCAATGAAAACCGTGAGCCTTGATGAGTTGACCGACAGATACATCGGGAAACGTGGCACTCCCGATCGGGAAAAATTTGAATATGAACTGCGCCTTGACTTGCTTGGAGAAGCCATTAAACAAGCACGTAAGGAGAGAAACCTGACACAGGAAGAATTAGGCAAATTGGTTGGAGTACAAAAAGCCCAGATTTCAAAACTGGAAAACAGCCTGACTGACGCACGGTTTGAAACAATAATAAAAGTATTCAAAGCACTGAATACGCGGATTAGCTTTCACGTGGAGTTGCTTGACCAAAGACTTGATATCGCCTGACAGAAACAAAACCTGGTGGTAACATGCTATAACCAATACCGCAGCTGCAGGACTGCTGCGAGTGGCCTTTTGTAGTCCTGCGCATGCTGGAAAGCCCGCAACGCCCTCATGGAGCTAAGCGGAACAAATCCGCTACTGTGCATATACAAGGAACGATATTTATCCAAAATAACTTGTATTGCTATAATGGCAAACATCCTACAATCACCATTTTGGGTTTGGTGAAAGAGCTCTGAGAAGCTTTACAAAGAAATAGCCCTTGGCAAGCAAATCCCGGGTAGGCATCCAGATGCTGACATCTGGAATAGGGTATTGCAAATCAGGATTATGTAAGCCAAAAAAAGCCGTCCCAATATTCGTTGAGACGGCTTTTCCTATTATCCAAAAACGCAACCTGTCAAAGGCTGCATACCTTGGCAGCTTACTTCCTTACCTGAAGTTTCTGCATGGAAACTCCCTGATCGGTATAAACATGGATAAGGTATACTCCATTTTCGAATTGCGACAGGTTGAGCTGATGCTCCTGGGTGTTCAGATTACCCACGTTGAAAAGTATCCGGCCACTCATATCCGCGATGCTCAGTGTGCGGATCGATGAAGCTGCCCGGATGGTCACCACATCCCTTGCAGGATTGGGGAACACACTCAGCATTTCTGATGGTATATCCTGACCCACAGAGGTGTCATCCACATAAAGTACCACCTGAAACTCCAGGTTTTGATTTAAATGTAGGGCTCCCGTTACATCAAAATAACCTTCTGTAACAATTGAGAAAGTATAAACACCCTCCGGGATATCTTCAAAAACATAATCTCCCATTGTATTGGTAACGCCGTTGAAGGTAATGATAGAAGTAGTAATAAGGTTGCCTTCTATATCCTCGGGCACAAAGGTGAGGGTATATGTGGGAACGGATACAGGTGTAAGGGTTACTATTTCCACCACATCGGCATCGGTAATCACCACTGAGCCTGTTGCCTCCTGAAAACCTTCAGCCACCACCGAATACGCATAGGTTCCGGCCTCCAGGCCTTCAAAAAGGTAATCTCCCGGCGCATTGGCATCACCATCGAGGGTAACGATGGCATCCGCAACAGATACTCCTTCAGCATCTTTTATTTCGAAAGTTACGCTGTAGGTGGGAATTATGACTTCCATCATAGTAACTTCAACGGTTACATCCTGGTCAATCACCTCCAGAGAACCGGATACAGACTCAAACCCTTGTGCTGTAACAGCATAAGTATAGGTGCCGGCAGGCAGATTGCCAAACACGTAATTGCCTTCGGGGTTGGTTGCGGCACCCAGGGTAATTACAGCATTGATAATGGGGTTTTCATCCTGATCTTCCACCACAAAGGTTACAGTGTAGAATTCTACCACCGACAGGTTTTCGTGGGCACCCATACATGGATTTTCTGCATCTCGCTCCGTGCCGAACATATCCACTGTAACACCTTCGATGGGTGTACCAGCAGCTTTTGCCGGGCTCAGATCCTGGATCATCAGATTGGCAGACGAAACAAACAACGGATCGGCGAAGAGTGAGTTCGCATCCCCGGAGGTGGCATTCTGCCATGCAGCCAGATTGTTGTAGGAAACTCCGTTGTATTTGCCCAGCATGGCAGGTGCCCCTGTGGGATAGAAATACAGGTTGTGGTTCATCTCGGCCAATACTGTCATATCCAGCAGGTGATAGGCAAATCCTGCTTCCTCACCGGCAATGATATTGTTGAGCATCAATACGTTTCCTGCTATCAGGTCAACCCCTTTGTAATTGAGGTCTGTTGTACCTGTAATCTCGGGAAGTTCATTGAGTAGCATAGAGTTGTAGGCCAGTAGTACGTTGGCTGAAGCATTGTTGATTCGCAACCCGCGCAGGTTTCCTGCAAAACCGGCAGTACCCAGCAGATCGAATCCTGTAATCATATTATTGGCAATGAGGTAGTTTCCTCCGGCCAGAATATCAATGGCAGCACTGTTTACGTTGGCGGCTGTACCCAGGGTTGCCACCTGCGGGAAGGTATTGGCTGCCACCATTATTTGGGCATCGGGCAACCCCAGGGGGAATTGCAACGCAGCATTGGCCAAAACTCCTGTTCCCAGGTTCTGGTTCATACGGATATCGTTGCCGGCAATCATTACATTGGTACCCAGCCATGCCAGGAACAACCCGTTGGCTTTTCCCTCGATCAGGCTGTTGGTGATACTAATATCTGTGAGATAACCATTTTCACCAGTTCCCGACTTGAACACATTTACACCATTGTAGCCGGGAGAAACATTGGGAAAATCGGCTGAAATATGGCAGTTGTCAACACCAATGTTGCGTGGGGCATTATTCTCTGCCACGTTATGGTTCACTCTGAATGCCAGTGCTCCATTAAATCCAACCTGTGTGGGCGAAGGCTGGTTTGTGGCCTGATGATAGATATTCATATTTTTGATCAGGATATCCGACACATCACCGATCAGCAGGAATGGCATACCATTGCGATGTGTTCCTGCAGAGTTCTGGAAGGTAAGATCGCGGGTGGTACCCCCTTCTGTATTGGAGCCATCAAAAATGATATTTCGGGTGGGGGTTGCATCGGCCCATGCAAGATTGTTGGCATGTGTAATCCCCAGAATAAATGCACCAGAGGGGCCTGCATTCACATCTCCCGGATAATGAAAGGTGATGGTGGGTGTTTTGTTCGGGGCAGGCTTAATGGTGATGGTGTAAGGACTGGGGTCTACCGCCAGACCAATGCCCGACACTGTGCAATCTTCAGTAAGGTCGCTGGTAATAAACAATGTAACATCTTCGGTAAAAGAAGCCATGGTATTGAGTGCAGTAACAGCCTCACGGAAGGTGGGGAAGTTTCCTGCTTCACCCTCAACACTTTCTGCACCCACAGAATATACTCCTGCGAAGAATACGGTGAGGTTTTCATGGGCACCGATGCAGGGTTCCAGCGCATCACGCTGAGTGCCAAAAATATCTACCGTTACCTCTTCAATGGGGAAAGCGGCATTCTTAGCCGGACTGGTATCCTGAATCATCAGGTCGGTATCCGAAACAAACATCGGATCGGCAAACAGGCTGTTGCTATCCTTGCCGGTGGCGGCCTGCCATGCCTCCAGGTCAGTATAAACTTCGGAGCCGTGGCCGCCAATGGTGGCCTGGGAAGATTCTTCGAAGAAATAAAGATTATAATCCATTTCCTCAGGCAATACCACAAGGTCGAGCAAGTTGAATTCAAAATCGTTTTCGCTGGTGGCAATTATATTGTTGGCCAGCATCACATTGCCTGCATCCAGATCAATACCTCTGTAGGTAAGAAGTGAAGTGCCGGTAATGTTCTCCAGATCATTGAGCAGCAGAGTATTGTAGGCTATCAACACCTGGGCTGCAGCATTGTTGATCCTGATACCGCGCAAGGCTCCGGCAAAGTTCTCAGTGGCTGTAATGTCAAACCCAGTGATCATGTTATTGGCCACCAGGTAATTTCCTCCAGCCGCAATATCAATGGCCGCAGTATTGGAAATGGCATTGTTTCCTATATTGGCCACACGGGTAATGAAATTCCGGCTCACCTCAATATTGGCACCAGCAAGAGTAAGAGGCAACTGCACGGCAGCATTGGCACCTATACCGGCGCTCAAATTCTGATTTTGGCGGATCTCATTACCTTCGATCAATATATTGTCTCCGGCCCAGGCCAGGAAGAAACCATTGGCCTTGCCTTCAATAAGGTTGTTGGTAAAGGCAATATTGTGGATATACCCATTGCTGCCAGATCCGGTTTTAAATACATTCACGCCATTGTATCCTGCAGAAACGCCATCAAAGTCAACAGAGATATGACAATTATCCACCAGAATGTTGCGTGGGGCATTGTCGGTGGCAACATTGTGGTTTACCCTGAAAGCCAGTGCTCCGTTGAAGCCCACCTGTGTATTGTTGGCAGCTACGGTTGCTTTATGGTAAATATTCATGTTTCTTATCTGAATATCCGACACATCGCCCACCATGAGAAATGGCATACCGTTGCGCTGCGTGGAGGTGGTATTTGTTATGGTCATATCGCGGGTAGTACCACCAAAAGTATTGGAACCATCAAAAATGATATTGCGTGTAGGAGCAGCATCGGCCCATGCAATATTGTTGGTGTGCGGAATACCAATGATAAAACCACCCGATGGCCCTGCATTGGTATCTCCAGGATAGAGGAATGTAATGGTTGGCGTAACGCCGGGTGCAGGCTTAAAGGTAATGGTATACGGACTTGGGTTTACCGCCAGACCAACTCCTCCGGGGGTTCCGGGGTCGGTCAGATCGCTGGTGATATACATTACAATATCTCCGGTAAATTCGGTAAGGCCATTGAGGAAAGTAACCGCTTCGCGGAAAGTGGCAAAGTGCCCGTCTTCCCCATCAACATTTTCTGTTCCTACAGAGTAGAAGCTTGTATTGAGCCGGCGCAGCACATCCTGGCGCATCTGAGGCAACTGGGCATAGAGCACTTCTCCCGGGCAGGCAGTATTGCCCACATCCTTATGACCCGATATACGGAACCGATCGCCCAGCTCTCCGGCAGGATCCTGCAGAATTATACTGGCAGAGGTGGTGGGATCGAATTCATTGTGATCGTACCACCAGGTAAGCAGGCGAATATTTTTCTCCAGCTGCACAGCACTGGGGTTCAATGCCAATGCATCGGTATTACCCAGAAAGTTAACACCAATAGATACCACATTGGATGCACCGGCGTGAGCCGCCCTTACATCCTGTAAAGGCAATTCAGGATTGTGCCTGCCTTCGAAAAGATTGCCATGCTTGTCGATCAGGTAGTTGTAGCCAATATCCCACCAACCCAGCGTGTTGACATGGTAATCCCAATACGATCTTACCACTGCCGCACCATCGGTATAATCGTCGGGGGCTGCACCATAATGGATCAGGGTATGTGTCGGGAAAATGTAATCGATAGTGTAGGTAGGATTAAGACACGCTTCGGTTAAGCACCATGAGGAGCGCCGGATGATCTCAGGAAATACGTTGCCCGATCTGCTTTTTACACCGGTTTGTTCAGCCGGCAATTCAGATGCGGTACGACCACCCGAGCGGGTAATATCAATCACATCCACCTCTACCTTGCTGAGCACAACACCTTGCGGAGGGGTTATCTCAAATTCAAAAGCATCGTACAAACGAGAATCGGAAAGCATGATAAGTTCCGTTGCATACATTCTCCGTGGAGCATCAGAGGGAGCCACCGCAGCATCTGCACTGGTCATGGCACTCCAGGCGCCTTTGCTTTCACGGACACGGTACCTTATGGTAAAGGCTTCCGAAGGAACGGCTACATGCTGAGGCTGAACTTCCCACAACAGCACCATAGAAGTAAATTCGACTGGTGTGGAAGAGCGAAACAAATATACGCCATCATCGGTGGCAGAAAGGGTCTCTTCCCATTGCAACACTGCAGCAGGCATACTCCTTGCCCCGCTATCGTCGAATGCCCGGTCGGAGGAAAAAATTCCACGCACGGGCTTGTCATAAACTGGCTGGGCCTGCACAGCAAACATATGCAGCATAAGAGCCCAAATCCATGTAAACAGTAGTTGTTTTTTCATAGATCAGAAAGTTTTGATAAAAATAGTTTGTAGTTAAGGGTCAGGAGCGAATAAGGGGATTTTCATTTTTTTTATTTTATGACTTTCTGTTGTTTAATGAAAAACAAAACCACCTGAAAAAGCTTATACAAAACTGTGATTATGCACTTTAAAAAAACAAAACAGAAACATCATTGCCAGAATAACCCTTGTTTTCTCCTGGGCTAAAATTAGATAAATTCAAACATAAAGCAAACTATTTTTTGCTCACCAAATCCTTTTTTTCTTCCATAAACCCAATCCGGATTATTTGCCCGCTTGCACAGGAAAATCGCCTGATCAGAGAAGAACTTTTCAGGGCTTTGAGTGTTACAATGCCGCATTATTCTGTTCGGAGGGGCTCTTTTTTCTTGTTTCGCCCCGAAAAGCCTCATTGTGACTTCAAATGGGAACAAAAAAATGTAATTTTGTCCATACAAACCCAAATCTGCTATGACCTTCGTAAGGGAACTTAATGAATTTTGCCAAAACACCCTGGTAGAGCACCTGGGGATCGAATTTACCGAGTCGGGAGAGGATTTCCTGAAAGCCCGCATGCCGGTAGATCAACGTACCCTGCAACCCATGGGAATACTGCATGGAGGGGCAAGCCTTGCTTTGGCGGAAACTGTTGGCAGCGCAGCCTCGTTCTCTCTGATCGACAAATCGCGCCACGATATTGTGGGCATGCAGGTAACTGCCAACCATGTAGGCTCTGCCCGGTCTGGCTGGGTATATGCCCATGCCACTCTGCAGCATAAGGGCACCCGCACGCATGTGTGGGATGTTCTTATTTCGGGTGAAGACGGAAGAAAAATTTCCCTGTGCCGCGTCACCAATATGCTCATCGAAAAAACCGGCAATCATGCTTAGTTCTCTCGCAGATATCCAACAACTGGAAAAGATACACCAGCTGGCCCTGGACAACCAGATTGCCTTTGCCTCGTATTGCCTGCCTGGGGCATCGCAAATCACTACACTGGTGCAATGGAAGTCGGAGCCTGCAATTCTGTCGGACCTTTCCGACCTTGAAAGCCAATCAGGGTTTGTGTTTGTACCCTTCGATCTGCAATCTGCCACACCCATTCGACTGATCCAGCCCGACCTGATCATTCAGGGCGACACTTTCAGCGAAACTTTTTTGCATGGCGACAAACCATGGAACCAGAAACCCAAAGGGGCCAGGTCATCCAAAGCGCTCCATCAGGCAAGCCGTGATGAATATACCCAACAGGTTGAAGCGCTGCAACAGGATATTGCAACAGGACCGCTCGACAAAGTAGTGCTCTCACGGATCTCTCTGGAAAGCAAGCCTGAGGGTTTTAATCCATCGGCCTTTTTTATGGCGCTGCAGCAGAGCTATCCCGATGCCTTTGTTTTCATGCTCTACATTTCCGATACGGGATTATGGTTTGGTGCTACACCCGAACCTTTGCTCCAGGTGCAAGGCAATACGGTAAGTACTGTTTCGCTGGCCGGCACTCGCAGCTACCATCCTGAGCAAACCCTTCACCCCTGGGGAGAGAAGGAAATTGATGAGCAGGAGATCGTAACCCGCTATATCGATGAACTTCTGAACCGTTTTGGTATTCAGAGTTATCAAAGGGAGGGGCCATTGACCCAACGTGCCGGAAGTGTGGAACATCTGCTTACACGCTTTGGATTTAAAGCAGATCAACTGCAACAACCTGTTTCCAGCTTCCTGAAAGCCCTCCACCCCACCCCCTCGGTGTGCGGACTACCCAAAGAGCTGGCCTTTGCAAAGATCCGTCAGACAGAAAAACACCTTCGCGAATACTATACAGGGTTTCTTGGACCTGTAAACATGTACAACCAATGGCATCTTTTCGTTAACCTTCGCAGCATGAAAGTCGAAAAAGACCAACTGGCCTATTTCCTGGGTGCAGGTATCACCGCGGGGTCTGATCCGGTGGCTGAATGGGAAGAGACCAATAAAAAGAAAAAAACACTGCTTCAGATCATAGAAGCTTTAAACCTGTAGAAATTATGCCCAACGCTCGCCAGGGGATCAGCGATATCTCTCACATTTGCCTGGGGCATGGTTTCCGGCATGCAGTAATTTCGCCGGGCTCGCGCAGTGCACCTCTTACCCTGGCCTTTGTGGCAAATCCCCAATTCCGCTGCCACAGCATGCCCGACGAACGCAGCGCCGCCTATTTTGCCATGGGCATGGCCCAGCAGTTGCAAAAGCCCGTTGTACTGGTTTGCACCAGTGGCACAGCTGTAGCCAACTATATGCCCGCCCTGGCTGAAGCCCGCTACCTGAAAGTGCCCCTGCTGGTGCTTACCGCCGATCGCCCTCCCGAATGGATCGATCAAAACGACGGGCAAACCCTCAGACAGGAGAATATTTTTGTGAATGTGGTAAAAAGATCTTTTCAGATGCCCGTTGAAACGGAGAAGGAAAACGATCTGTGGTATTTCACCCGGTCGCTCAACGAAGCCATTGCACACTGCAGCCTGGGCAACCCTGGCCCGGTACACATCAATGTACCCTTGCGCGAACCCCTTTACAGTCCATTACCCCAACCCAGCCTTCCTGCCAGAACTATCCATGGGGTGCAGGGGCAGCCCAACCTCAGCCACCACACCTGGGAAACCCTGCAGACAACCTGGCAGACTCTCTCACGCAAATGGGTGGTGTGTGGGTTCAGCAGTAAAAAAGAGGAACCTCTCAATCAGCTGCTATCACAAATGGCCCGTCAGTACCAACTGATTGTAATGGCCGAAAACCTGTCCAATCTGCAGGACGCACACTTCATCCATGCTCCTGAGCGATTCATGGCATCATTGGATCCATTACAAATGGAAGAATTCCGACCCGAATTGCTTATCACCATAGGGGGTGCAGTATTGTCAAAGAGATTGAAAAAATACCTGCGTCAGTATCGACCTGCTCAGCACTGGCATATTGACGAGCATGACCTTTTCATTGACACCTATCAGTCGCTAAGCCACAACATAAGAGTTTCTCCCCATGCTTTTTTCCAACATATGGCCCCATTGGCGGGCAGCCATCCATCGTGGTGCCAGATGTTGCTAAATCAGGATCGGCTTGCTGCAGAGAGGCATGCAGAATATCTTAATCAGGCAGAATTCTCTGACCTGACGGCCTACCAGGAGATTTTCCGGCAGATGCCCCAGGGGGTAATTCTTCATCTGGCCAATTCAACACCGGTTCGCTATGCCCAGTTGTTCGAAACATCAAAGCATACAGCTTATTTCTCAAATCGGGGCACCTCAGGCATCGACGGATGTGTTTCCACCGCAGCCGGAGCAGCTGCAGTAACTGCAGAGCTCAACCTTTTGCTGCTGGGAGATCTGGCATTTATTTACGACAGCAATGGTTTCTGGAACCCTCACTTACCCAATAATCTGCGAGTCATTGTAATGGACAATGGAGGCGGCAACATTTTCAAACTCATCGAAACAGGACCCGAAGCTGACAAAATAAGACCTTTTATTGAAACTCCGCACCAGGTGAGCATCCAGCATCTCTGCGCTGCTTTCGGGCTGGAGTATTATCCTGCCACATCCCAGGAGGAACTGCGTAGAATTTTGCCCGACTTCTTCAAACCAAACAGCCGCCCGGTTGTTCTTCACATACGTACATCGGGTGATGTATCGGCACAAGTTTTCAAACAATACTACCAATTTATAAGCAACAACAATGAGTACGAAAAGAAACTGGACAACACTGAAGGAATACAGTGAAATAAAATTTGAGATTTTTGAAGGGATTGCCAAAATTACCATTAACCGGCCCAGATACTACAACGCATTTACCCCTGACACCATCCAGGAGATGAAGGATGCCATGGTAATCTGTCGTGAAAATGATGATATTTTTACTGTAATCATTACCGGTGAAGGCGACAAAGCATTTTGCAGCGGTGGCGACCAGAATGTAAAAAGCATCGGAGGCTATGTGGGCAAAGATGGGGTTCCCCGGTTGAACGTACTTGACCTGCAGCGGCAGATACGCTCCTTACCCAAACCTGTTATTGCCATGGTAAACGGCTATGCCATTGGAGGCGGACATGTACTGCACGTGGTGTGCGACATTACCATTGCATCAGAAAATGCCATTTTCGGACAGACCGGCCCCAAGGTTGGCAGCTTCGATGCCGGATTTGGTTCGTCTTACCTGGCCCGCCATGTGGGTCAAAAAAAAGCCCGGGAAATCTGGTTCCTTTGCGATCAGTACTCAGCCGAAGAGGCACGCGAAATGGGTATGGTAAACAAGGTAGTACCCTTTGACCAACTGGAAGACACCACCGTGGAATGGTGCAAGAAAATGATGAAACGTAGCCCCCTGGCATTGCGTATGATCAAAATGGGATTGAATGCAGAACTTGATGGCCAGGCAGGTATCCAGGAGCTGGCAGGTAATGCAACGCTGCTCTACTACCTTACCGAAGAAGCCCAGGAAGGCAAACATGCATTCCTTGAAAAACGCGATCCCGACTTCAAAAAATATCCCCGCTTCCCCTAAACGATTCCTTAACCCCATGCAAAAAGCAAGATCCTGGATAGAAGCGGCACGGCTGAAAACTCTCCCCCTGGCGGTGTCAAGTCCGCTGATGGGGAGTTTTCTGGCGTGGAGTGAGGGCAGTTTCCGATGGAGCATCTTTGCTCTGGCAACCCTTACGACTCTACTGCTGCAGATCCTTTCGAACCTGGCCAACGATTATGGCGATTTCACCAGTGGTGCCGATAGCAAAGACCGGATCGGGCCGCGACGTATGGTGCAAAGCGGCATGATATCACCCGCCATGATGAAAAAGGGTATATTCATCAATATCGTTCTGGCACTGGTGGCCGGGCTGACACTTATAGCGGTGGGTGCCCAGGGAAAAAACATCGGGATTGTATTGCTTTTTCTTTTGCTTGGAATATCGGCCATTACGGCAGCCATAAAATACACCGTTGGGAAGAACCCTTACGGATATCGCGGCCTGGGTGATATATCGGTATTTCTTTTTTTCGGGTTGATCGGGGTGATGGGTACTCACTTTCTGCATACCGGTACCTTTAACCCCTGGCATGCCCTGCCGGCTGCCGCTGTGGGGCTGCTGAGCGCAGGGGTACTCAATCTCAACAACCTGCGCGACTACGAAAGCGACAAAAAAGCCAACAAAAGAACCCTGGTGGTGTGGCTGGGAAATAAAAGAGCCAAGTACTACCATCTGGCACTTATTATTGTTTCAGCCATACTCGGACCCCTGTATGTGGTCTTCAACTACCACTCGGCTTACCAGTTTTTATTCATTCTGGCTTTCCCTTTGTTTTTTCGCAACGTTTATGCGGTGTTTCGCCACTCCGACCCCATCGAGCTGTATCCTGAACTCAAAAGACTGGCCCTGGCAACTCTTGTATATGCCGTTACGTTTGGTATAGGGATGATCATTTAGACACAAACCCGCCTAAGGATGCTCCGCGCTACTATACAAAAACTCGAACTCAAGTTTATAACCCCCGGTCAAACCTCCAGAGGAACCTTGTACAACAAGCCTTCCTGGTTTTTCATCCTGGAGAACGATGGCCACCGAGGGATGGGTGAATGCTCTGTAATACCCGGCCTCAACCCCGAGTATGACCACACCTACGAAAACAGGATTTACCAGGTAGCAGAGCAGATCAACCGGGGCAACCTACCTACCTTGTCGTCACTGGATCATTATCCGTCTATCCGGTTTGGGTTGGAAACAGCGCTGGCCGACCTGGCGCAGGCACAACCCGGCATACTCTTTCCTTCGGCATTTACCCGGGGCGATCAAGGGATTGCCATCAATGGATTGATCTGGATGGGAAGCAAAGAAGAGATGCAACAGCGAATCAGCGAAAAACTCAACCAGGGCTTTAAGGTATTAAAACTCAAAGTGGGGGCGTTGGATTTTCGGGAGGAGTTGTCGTTGCTTCAGGCCATTCGTAGTCAGTTTTCTGAATCAGAGCTTGAGATCCGGCTTGATGCCAATGGAGCTTTTGGGCCCGCCGAAGCCCTGGAGAAGCTGAAGAGATTGTCGGAATTTCATATTCATTCCATTGAGCAACCCATAAAACCGGGCCAGTGGGAAACCATGGCTCACCTGTGTAAAACCTCACCCATACCCATTGCCCTGGATGAGGAGCTCATCGGCCTGATTGCCACTGAGCAGAAACAGCAAATGCTTGCCACCATACAACCGCAGTACATTATACTTAAGCCCAGCCTGCTGGGTGGACCAGACCATAGCCTGCAATGGATACAAATGGCAGAAAATACTAATGCAGGCTGGTGGGTCACTTCTGCCCTCGAAAGCAATGTGGGTCTCAACGCCATTGCACAATGGGTCTTTGTTCAAAACCCCTCTATGGTACAGGGGCTTGGTACCGGGCAGGTATTCAGCAACAACCTGCCCTCCCCTTTAGAGCTCCGCGGGCCCCGGTTGTACTTCAATCCCGATCGAACTTTTTCGACCGATGAGCTCAACTAGCAGCTGAGCAACAGTTTCCACCTGTTTTTCTTATCAATTTGCCAGGTTTTTACCATGGTTTACTAACATTACCTAAACAGGTTTTTTCACCTGTTTTTCACCCTCCATTTTCCGGGGTCTTCGATGCTGGAAATCAGCACATTTCCCACAACACTTTGCAAACCCTCTGAAAACACTCACTTTACAGAGGTTCATACCCCAATGGGCCATTTTAAAACAGATGCATATTTTTTCATCGGGAAATTCCCCCTTTTGTCGACCAATTCAAAAATTCAAAAAATCCAAGTATTTTTGCTTGACAATAATTAGGGGAAACACGTATACCGATACGAGAAACACCTAACATTAAAAATAAGGGTATATTACAATAGGATTTCCATTACTAACATAAGGGTTTGTCGAAATACTTTCTGTATTTGGGCATAAAATGAAACAACACAAGAAGAATGAGCATCAAGGACTTATCATCGGGAAGAATAAACAACCAGGCTATCAGGATCATTGCCAGCCTCATTTTGTTTTCAATTACCTCCATGGGTTATACCCAGGTTCGGGTACCTTTTGAGCAGAGGGAGTCGGTATATACCCCCGGGAAGAAATCCTGGACTTTGAAGGGTGACTTTGTAATGATTGGCAATACCAATCTTACTCTATTGAACTATGGGGAGAACCAGAACAATGCAGGCCATATGGTTTTTGTAGACATCGATGGAAATAAAAATACTTTCAATTCTTCTGCAGCGTCTCTTTCGCTTCCTGTTGAAAATGATGCAATAGTAGGTTGCAGTCGAATTATTTATGCAGGGTTGTATTGGACAGGCAGAGCCCACGACGATACAAGCCCAAATGTATTTTTGGCAGCAAAAACAATCCTGGCGGAAACGCCAATATCAGTTAACGAAAACCTTACATTGCAACACACCCACAAAATCCGCAACTCTCATTATAGCATGTCTGTGGAAAGACAGGGAACAATTTTTAATTACAATAACAAATATACTTTTTTCTCAACCCTACCAGAAGAACCAGTAGTTGAATTTGAATTCTTGAATTCATCCCCTCATGTCAGGTATCGGATTAATGGAGGTGGATGGCAAAATGTATCTAATGTAAATGTATCTACTTCTTCAGGTGTGCGAACTGCAACTTTTTTACCGGTAGTCATAAATCAAGGGTCCTTAGGAGCACCCATCACTATAAATCAGCTTAGAAGAGCCAGCAATAATAATCTATCAGAGGCTAATTACAGGGCAAGTGCCTATGCTATTGGAACGCATATAGGGACCTCTGCTTATGAAACTATTTTTAGGGAATTCGACAAAAGCAGGATTAAACTCAAACATCACAACGCATCCGACTACACCATCATTGACGCATCAGATGCCAACTTTACCACTAATATTTATTACCCCACCAACAGCGATGGTTTTATGTACGTGGGATATGCCGAAGTCACTGATTACATAAGAGAATACGGAATAGGAGAATATACCGTAGCTGATATTGCCCTGCGCGAAGGCGATGGTGGCGGCACCGGTTATTACGGTGGCTGGGGACTGATAGTGGTGTATGAAAATAACGAAATGAACTGGAGAGATATATCCATTTTTGATGGCTATGCTTTTGTTGAAAGAGAAGGTTCTGAAGGTACCACTACATCCTACGACCTTCAGGTAAGTGGTTTTAACCCAATCCCCAATGGTGCTGTAAATGCTAAAATCGGCATTATGGCTGGTGAGGGTGACCGAGCAATAGCAGGTGACTTTCTGGAGATTCAGAAAAGAAATACAACTGAATTCGTAAGGCTCTCCCACGCAGGAAACACCGCCAACAACTTCTTCAACAGTTCCATCATCACAGAAACCAATGAACGTAATCCATTCCTGGTAAACAATACAGGTATTGATATTGCCAGTTTCCCTCTGCCCAATGCCAATAATGAAATCATTGACAACGAGCAAACCTCTACAACTTTTCGATATGGCACAAGCCAGGATTTGTACAGTATTTTTCTCATCGCACTCAGCATTGAAGCCTATGTGCCCGAACAAGTATCAGAAAATGCCGTTAACTCTATCAATGGGCTACCTCCCGGGGAGGATATTGTGGTTCTGCCGGGTCAGGAGATTGAGTTCACCCTCGAAATCCAGAATGCCGGGTCGGAAGCTGTGAATAATGCCCAGGTAAGGATACCCATACCCTACACCGCTGAATATGTAAGCAGTTCGGTAGAGTATTTCTACACCGGACATAACGGGCTCCAACCTGTTTTTAATCCTTCTTCCGGTGCTACCGGGGCGTTGATCCTCGACATCGGGCACATCCCTATGCCAGAAATTCAGGGCCAGCTGATGGCAAGACTTACCTACAAGTTTAAGGTAACTGAAGATTGTTTCATTCTTTCCAACCCCAACTGCGAACCTTATCTTACCATCAACGGAACCCTCACCAGCGTAGGGGTTATTTCCGGCAGCACCGGGGTAATGGGCTTTATCCAGGGATATCAGTCTACGGGCGAATGCACCAATGAACCCATCACCGATCCTCTCTCAATTCTCATCGACCGCACTGCCTTTATCAACGTTAACTGCCAGCCCCAGGAAAACTTCACAACCCGCAGTTTTACCTACTGCAATGTGCAGGGTTCATCCATTCCCTTCGCCGATGTTTTTGGGTTCTTCCCATCAGGTACCCGTTTCTACAACAACCTCAACAAAGACATCGAATACACATCAGGTACAGGCTTTCCTGCCATCGAAGGGGTTACTACCTATTACGCCATTCCTCCTGGCATTACGTCTTGCTGGTGGGAGTTTACCATCGATGTATTTACCCTTAACACCGTTCCTGCCACAACCGATTTGACATACTGCCAGAACCAGGTTGCCTCACCCCTCACTGCCATTCCTACGCAGAGCAATTATCTGCTTTACTATTATACCGGTAATACCGGTGGTACCCCCCTTACCAGCCTTACGCCCTCTACCGCTGCAGACGGCATTACAAGCTATTTCGTTGCCGAAGCAGTATCCGCACAATGTATCAGTCCCAACCGTGCTGAGATTGAAGTTACAGTGCTTCCGGCACCCGAATGTTCCATAAGTGGCGCCGATGGCCCCTTCTGTCCGGGTATTAGCCAGACCTATACAGCACCCGCCGGATTAAAAGCCTATGCATGGAGTATTACAGGCAATGGAAGCATTTCAGGCAATACAAACCAGCAGAGTGTTACTGTAATTACCGGCTCTGGCTGTGGAGATTCTTTTGTACTGACCCTCACCACCACCAATAACAACGACTGTACAGCTGTTTGCCAGAAGGAAGTATCCATTGTAGATACCACTGCTCCTGTCTTTACCACCATTCCTGCAGATATGAGTGTAGAATGCGATGGAGAAGGCAATACCCTGGCTCTCACCAACTGGTTGACCAATGTTGCGGCAACCGATAACTGTGGCCTGCAGGGGATCTCTCACAACTTCACAGGTCTTTCAGACCTGTGCGGTGCAACCGGTGCAGCTACCGTTACATGGACTGCAATGGATGCCTGTGGGAATACGGCCACCACTTCAGCTACCGTTACCGTGGTGGATACCACCGCACCCTA
>ERZ869909.28-NODE-28-length-203487-cov-12.633361_pt1 | contig 203487 bp, 199 predicted proteins | sample MGYA00520892_ERZ869909 | MGnify/ENA primary metagenome ERZ869909 (study PRJEB32215, sample SAMEA104723947) | bioreactor metagenome | biome: bioreactor; feature: anaerobic bioreactor; material: water | place: China | collected 2015-03-12 ... | reverse complement strand
ACTCATTCCCTGCTGGGCAACGGACAACACAATGACTCGGGCTTTGGACATGCCCCATCGTTGCGTTACCTAGTTGTAAACGATGTCGCGACTCATCTGTCAACTATGTCCTGAACTCACACACCCTCAGCTCCACAAAATATTCAGCGCGCTCGTCGGCTGTCCCAGCGCAGCGTGGCGGCAGCGAGAACCGTCGCAACCAGAGTCGCACTCAGGATGGCGACCTTCGCTCCAGCGGATTGCGCAGCTGCGGGGAACGACAACTCGGCGATCAATAACGACACCGTGAACCCGATTCCGGAAAGCAGGCCGACAGGTACGAGGTCGCGAAGGTTGAGCGTCTCGGGGAGCCGGAGGGCACTGAACCTCGTGACGAGTGCCGTCGTAGTCAGAACCCCGACAAGCTTTCCGACCACGAGGCCGATCATGATGGCGCCAACGACCGGCTGGGCAAAGAGTGCGCCAGCGCCGCCAGAGTCCACGATCGACACCCCGGCCGCGAAGAACGCGAAGATCGGCAGTGCGACGGCGGCGGACCAGATCCGCACGGCGTGTTCGTAACGATGGGTTCGGGGCCGAGGCTCGTCGAAAAGCAACCGGGCGGGAATGACGACCCCGAGGAGCACGCCCGCGATGGTGGCGTGCACCCCCGAATCGTGCATGAACGCCCACGCGACCGCGGCGAGCGGCAGGAGGATCCACCACCGGGGTGAGCGCATCCGAGCGACGAGCGCGAACAGCGCGATGCAGACGAGCGCGAGCACGAGCGCGACCAGGTTGATCTCCGCCGTGTAGAACACGGCGATGATGACTATGGCCAGGAGGTCGTCGACGACAGCGAGGGCGAGCAGAAACGTTCTCAGCGCTGTCGGCAGCCCGCGGCCGAAGATGGCCAGAATGGCGAGTGCGAAGGCGATATCCGTGGCGGTGGGAATCGCCCAACCGCGCAACGAGTCTGGATCCTGCGCGAGGAGGACAACCCCGATGTACAAAGCGGCGGGGAGCACCATGCCGCCGATCGCGGCAAACACGGGCACCGCCGCTTCCTTGAGGTTGCGGAGGCTTCCCGCCACGAACTCGTGCTTGAGTTCCACCCCGACGACAAAGAAGAAGATCGCGAGCAAGCCATCCGTTGCCCAGGACGCCAGGGATAGATCAAGGTGTACGGCGGCCGGGCCGACAACGATTTTCGAGAGTTCGAAGTATCCGGTTCGCCACGGCGAGTTCGCCCACACCAGCGCGACGAGCGCAGCGAGAACGAGCAGACCACCACTCGTGGTCTCCAGGGTGAGCCAATGGCGCGCGCGCTTGCGACGGGACATGGGGGATTGAGGTACTGTCATGTGGCTCCAGCGGATTTGGGCCCCGCGACAGGGTCGCCGAGGGAACCGCCGACCAGTCTTCCCGGCAATCCAAGGGAACAGTCTACCGGGGTAGGAAGTCATGCCAGCGAAAATGCAGCGCCGCGACGTGACCGGCGAAGATCCCGCGACGATTATCAGAGGTATGAGCGAGACGAACCGGTCCTTCGCGCCGATGCGGAGACTCCGTGAGCTGAACGGGCCCAGGGCGCGACACTACCAAGCGGCTGGTCGGTAGTCCTTCAGGAAGACTCCGAAAATATCCTCGCCGTCCTCGCCTCGCACGATCGGGTCATAAACCCGGGCAGCTCCATCCACGAGGTCGAGCGGTGCATGGAAGCCTTCCTCGGCGAGGCGTACTTTCGTGTGGTGCGGTCGTTCGTCGGTGATCCAGCCGGTGTCCACGGCGGTCATGAGGATGCCATCCGTCTCGAACATCTCGCCCGCACTCGTGCGCGTGAGCATATTGAGCGCGGCCTTGGCCATGTTCGTGTGCGGATGACCGGGGCCCTTGTATCGGCGCGCGAACTGCCCCTCCATGGCGGACACGTTCACGACGTACTTTCGGCGCGCTGTGCTTGCCGCCAGGGCGGGGCGCAGTTTGCTGATGAGCAGGAAGGGCGCCGTCATGTTCGCGAGCTGAACTTCGAGCAATTCGAGGGGTTCCACTTCCTGCACGTGCTGAGTCCAGCTGTTGACGTGCAATTCGTCGGGGACGAGTCCTCCCGCGTCGATCGCGGTCCCCGCCGCCATCCGTTCGAGCGAGGACGAACCCGCGGTCATCGCCTGCTCCGCCAGGTAAGGGGCACGGGATGCGCTGGTGTCTTGGTCAGTGGCGGGTGGTGCGTCACCCGCGCTCGACGAAATCACCCGCGCGGCGGCGACATTTCCGGATTCTGGCAGGAGCATGCGCGGATGCAGGTCGCTCGTGTGGCCGAACGTGAGCATGTCGGGCATCGGTCCGTCGGGGAGCGGCTCCAACTCGGCGGCCGCGAGCGGGGCGTAGGCGCCGGGGGAGCGGCGAACGGTTTGCGCGGCATTGTTGATGAGGATGTCGAGGGGCCCGGCTTCGGCCACCGACTCGACGAGCCCGAGCACCTGGGCCGGATCGCGCAAGTCGATGCCGACGACGCGCAAGCGGTGCAGCCAGTCCGCCGAATCTGGAATCGAGGAGAACCGCCGCGCGGCATCCCTCGGAAAGCGCGTCGTGATTGTCGTGTGAGCGCCGTCGCGAAGGAGACGCAGCGCGATATGCATCCCAATCTTTGCGCGGCCCCCCGTCAGAAGAGCGCGGCGACCCGTGAGGTCGGTGCGCGCATCCCGTTTGGCGTGGCTGAATGCCGCGCAGTCCGGGCACAGCTGGTGGTAGAACGCATCCACCTGGGTGTAGTGCTTCTTGCAGATGTAGCACGCGCGCGGCTTGATGAGTTCGCCCGCAACGGGAGCTGCCACGCGCGTGGCGAGCGGGATGCCGCGCGTCTCGTCATCGATGCGGTCCGGCGCTCCCGTCGCGGTCGCCGCGATGACCGCGCGGTCCGCATCGGCGATCACCGCACGCTTCTCCAGACGCCGATTCTTTTTGACCGCCTTGAACATCCGCGCCGTCGCCTGGCGGACGGCAATGAAATCGGGGTGATCCTCGTCAAGCTCGTCCATCGCCGCGAGGACTCGCAGAACGGTGTCGAGCTCTGCGGGGTCGATCTTGCGTTCGTCGGTCATCTACGACGATCCAAGCATGACGGCCGCGGTGATGGCCAGTGCGACGCCGAGGAACTGCACGCGCGAGATGCGCTCCTTGAGAACGAACCACGCGAGAAGCACTGTCGCAAGCGGGTACAGGCTCACGAGCACGGCGACCACCGCGAGGTTTCCGGCGTGCAGCGCAATGACGAGCAGAATGTTGCCGATGCCGAGGAGCGCCCCTGCGGCCGCGCTCAACGCCCAGATTCGCGCGCCGACCGGCGCCGCGAGGGGACTCGGGGAGGTTTCCACCGGCGCCCCGTGGAGCCACGCGTCGCTGTTTCTGAACCGGCGCACCGCGAGCAGCGGGGCAAGCAGGGCGAGTCCGATCGCGAGGTCGAGGAATGCGGGAAACACGCCGGAATCATCCGGGGCGACATCGAGGGACACCGTGGAAAGCCCCAGGGTGATGCCGGCGACGAGGCCGAGCACTGCGCCGCGCGCCGTGATCCTTTCACCCGCGAGGTGACCGGTCGCCGACTTGCCGGGCACGGAAATGAGCGTTGTGGCCAGTAGCGCGATGCCGACTGCGACCCATGCGAGCGGCCGCAGGCTTTGACCCGTGACGGCGGCCACGACGACGGGGATCGCGGTCTGAATGAGCGCGATGAGCGGCGCAAGGAGGCTCATGGGCCCGATCGCGAGCGCGGCGTAGAACGTGACCATCCCGACGGTTGCGAAGATTCCGGCGACCGACCCTGCCAACAGGGCCAGGTCGCTGTACGTCCATGCCGTGAGCATCAGTGCAGCGGTCGCGACGATGGTCGCGGAGAGGTAAACGACGGCACTCGTCTTGAGCACGGTGAGCTTGCGGGCGGTGAACGCTCCAAGGAAATCGGATGCACCGTAGAACAGGCTCGCCGCGAGGGCGACGGCAACGACAATGGCCACGAGGTATCAGCCGCGCCGCACAGTCATGAGTCAACTTTACCTGCCAGTGGGCGACGAACTTTCGCACTCGCTCGCCCTAGGCTGAGTCCGTGTCCCCAAGAAAACTGCTGCTCGATTGCGATCCGGGCCTCGATGATGCGCTCGCGATTCTCCTTGCGCACAGCGACCCACGGCTCGAACTGGTCGCCCTCACGACGGTCGGGGGCAATGTCGCGCTCGAGAACACGACCCGCAATGCGCTCGAATTGCGCGAGCACCTCGGGTTCACGGGCATCCCAGTCGCGTCGGGAGCTGCCGGGCCGCTCGTGCGCGAAACGAAAAACGCGGCGGAAGTGCACGGTCCTGGCGGAATCGGCGATGTCATTCTGCCGCCGGCCACACTTCCGCTCGACCCGCGCAACGCCGTGGATGTCATCATCGAAACACTGCGCAATGCCCCCGGAGAGATTCATCTCGTCGCGACCGGCCCGATGACGAACATCGCGCTCGCGCTTCGCGAGGAACCGCGGGTCGCCAAGTGGGCGGCATCCTTCGTCATCATGGGCGGCTCGTTCACGCGCGGCAACACGACGCCGGCCGCCGAGTTCAACATTTACGCGGACCCGGAGGCGGCCGCCGAGGTGTTCCAGGCGGGCTGGCAGGTCGTGATGGTGGGGCTCGACCTCACGCTGCAGGCGCTCGTCGATGATGCCGTCACGGAGCGGATGCTGGCGCTCGGCACTCTGGGCCGCGACCTCGTGGTCCCGCTCGCCACGTTCTGGAACGACCCGCAGGACCCGGACTGGGGCGGTCAGGCGGTGCACGACGTGTGCGCGGTGGCGTACATCAGCCGACCGGACCTGTTCACGAGCGTGCCCGCGCGGGTCGAAGTGGAGACGGCAGGGGAGTGGACCGCCGGCATGACGGTCACGGACTTCCGCTCCAGCATCCCGAACGCGCTCGTGCCGGTGAAGCTCGACGTCGCCGGATTCTGGGACTACGTGCTGGATTGCTACGCGCGGGTGGCGTCCTAGGACACCGTCACCTCAACGGAGTGGTGTCCGGTTGCGCCGTCAGGCACGACATCCGCATACGCCGCAGTCTGCACCATGCCGTCGGCATCCGTCGCCCGCACCGTGAGTTCGTGCCGCCCGCTCGTCGCGTCCCACGCGAACGACCACTGGCGCCACGTGTCGGCGGAGATCGCGTCCGCGAGCGTCGCCTCCGACCACGGCTCGTCGTCAACCCGAACCTCGACGCGGGACACTCCGACATGTTGCGACCACGCGACTCCCGCAACCACGACCGTTCCGGCATCAACGGTGCGCGACACTCGAGGAGTGTCAATGCGTGATGAGAGTTTCACGGGGCCCAGAGCGCTCCAGCCCCGGTGGGTCCAGTACGCGGTATCGGCCGCGAACGTCGTGACATTCAGCTCGGTCACCCACTTCGTCGCCGAAACGTACCCGAACAGTCCCGGCACCACCATCCGCACCGGGAAACCGTGCTCGGCGGGCAGAGGAACCCCGTTCATGGCGACCGCGAGGATTGCGTTCCGGTCATCCATGAGCACCGAAAGCGGAGTGCCTGCAGTGAAACCGTCTGCGCTGCGTGACAGGACCATATCCGCGCCCGCCTTCGGGCGCGCCCTTTGAAGGAGGTGCCGGATCGGATAGCCGAGCCACAGGGCATTTCCGATGAGCCCGCCGCCGACAGGGTTGGAAACGCACGCGAGAGTCGTGTAGCTCTCCTCCAGGGGAAGCGCGAGAAGTTCCTCGAACGTCAGGGTCACCCCATTGTCGACGAGCCCGGTGATTCGCAGCGACCATTGGTCCGGGTCGATCGAGGGCACGATGAGCGCGGTGTCGATGCGGTAGAAATCGACGTTGCTCGTGACGAGCGGCGCAATTCCCGGGATGTCGAGTGACGCACGTGAAGGAATCGGCGGCGCGGCGACGGCGGGGCGAGGCAGGGTGAACATCCGCCGTGCGGAGTCGACGGCCTGAATTCCCGTGGCGACGATCCGACCGCCGACGGTGGCGAGAACCCCGAGCCCGGCCGCGAGTCCCGTATTGATGAGAAACGTGCGCCGAGAGGCTCCCTGACTTTGCTCTCCAATCGACGAGTCGACGGCCTCCGATCGCCGGATGAGCGCGCCGAGCAACCACACGCCGATGAGGATGGCCGCGATCGACGGAATCGCCGACACGAGAAAGGAGCCTGCCCTGGTCATCGCGGCGACGAGGCCGAGCGCGCCGACCGCCGCGACAATGACTCGCCCCCAGGGCGGCGTTGCCCGTTCGACGAGTCCGGCGAGGGCGGCAAGTACGGCGACGAGCAGTGCGACGGAGGCGATGATCACCGCCTTGTCCGCAGTTCCGAATACGGCGATGACGCTTTCCTTGAGCCACGATGGCGCCAGGTCGATCACGAGGGAACCGGCCGAGAACAGCGGGCTCGACGTGGGCGACAGGATCGCCGCGAGCACCTCCGCGACGCCCAGTCCGGCGCTCACGGCGGCGAGACCCGCGAACACGGCCCGCCAGCGCGCGCGGACCGTCGCGGCGGATGTCCGCCGGGGTTTCGCGCCAACCTGCTGATCGGGCATCCCCTCAGCATAAGTCGGGATCGGGCATCCCGCCGGGAGTGTGCGACGGTTAACGGGTGCAGATTCCCGACAGCGGCGACCCGGACCTCGTCTATTCCGCGTTCGTCGACTGGGCGTCATCCGAAGGCTTCACCCTCTATCCGGCGCAGGACGAAGCGATCATGGAGCTCGTCTCGGGCGCGAACGTCATCCTGAGCACACCGACCGGCACAGGCAAGTCCCTCGTCGCGGTCGCCGTACACGTCGCGGCGCTCGCCGCGGGAAAGAGAAGCTATTACACGGCCCCGATCAAGGCGCTCGTGTCGGAGAAATTCTTCGCCCTCGTGGACATCTTCGGCGCGGAGAACGTGGGCATGGTCACGGGCGACTCGAGCGTGAACGCGGAGGCGCCGATCATCTGCTGCACGCAGGAGATCCTCGCGAACCTGTCGCTGAGGCATGGAGAAGACACCTCGGCCGACCTCGTGGTCATGGATGAGTTCCATTTCTACGCGGACCCCGAACGCGGCTGGGCGTGGCAGGTTCCCCTCCTGCGGATGCCGCGGACGCAATTTCTGCTCATGTCCGCGACCCTCGGGGACGTCGACTGGCTCGCCGAGGACCTGACGAAACGCACCGGGCGGCCGACGGCATGCGTGACCGGTGTCGACAGACCGGTTCCCTTGAACTATTACTACGCAACGACGCCCATCCACGAAACGGTCGAGGAGTTGCTGTCCACCGGCCAGGCACCCATCTACATCGTGCACTTCTCGCAGGCCGCGGCCCTCGAGCGCGCGCAGGCGCTCACGAGCGTGAAGGTCATCGATCGCGAGCAGAGAGATGCAATCGCAGACCTCATCGGCGACTTCCGCTTCACGACGAAGTTCGGCCAGACCCTGTCGCGGCTCATCCGCTCGGGGATCGGCGTGCACCACGCGGGCATGCTGCCTAAGTACCGCAGGCTCGTGGAGCAGCTAGCCCAGCGCGGACTCCTGAAGGTCATTTGCGGCACGGACACCCTCGGGGTGGGCATCAACGTGCCCATCCGCACCGTGGTGCTTACCGCACTCACGAAATACGACGGCACGCGGATGCGCCAGCTGAACGCGCGCGAATTCCACCAGATCGCCGGACGTGCAGGGCGGGCCGGCTTCGACACCGCGGGGACCGTCGCCGTTCAGGCGCCGGAGCACGAGATCGAGAACGCGCGTCTCGTCGCGAAGGCGGGCGGCGATGAAAAGAAACTCAAGAGAATCGTGCGGAAGAAACCGCCGGAGGGTTTCGTGTCGTGGGGGGAACCCAGTTTCAGCCGACTCGTCGCGGCCGAGCCGGAGCGGCTCGTCTCCAGCATGCGAATGAGTCACGCCATGCTGCTCAACGTCATCGGCCGGGGCGGCGACGCGTTCGCGGAAGTCCGCGCGCTCGTGGAGGACAACCACGAATCGCGGCCGCGGCAGCGCGAGCTCGCCCGCCAGGCGCTCGCGATGTACCGCACACTGCGCACCGCCGGAATCGTCGAGCAGGCGGGTGCCGAGTTCCGCCTCACGGTCGACCTCCAGCCGAACTTCGCCCTCAACCAGCCGCTCTCGCCCTTCGCGCTCGCCGTCATCGACCTGCTCGATCCGCAAGCGGCAAGCTATGCGTTGGACGTCATCTCCGTCATCGAGGCGACGCTGGAGGACCCGCGCCCTGTGCTCTCCGCGCAGGAGCACCGCGCTCGCGGCGAGGCGATCGGCGCCATGAAGGCGGAGGGCATCGAGTACGACGAGCGCATGGAGCTGCTCGAAGCGATCACGTATCCGAAACCGCTGGAAGAACTGCTGGATGCCGCGTTCGAAACCTACCGCGCATCCCAACCGTGGGCCGCGGACTTCGAGCTGCGCCCCAAATCGGTTGTGCGCGACCTGTACGAGAACGCCATGACCTTCAATGAGTATGTCGGCTTTCAGGGGATCGCGCGCTCGGAAGGGATGCTGTTGCGGTACCTTTCCGACGCGTTTCGCGCCATCCGCCAGACCATCCCGGAGTCGGCGAAGACGGAGGAGATCCAGGACCTCATCGAGTGGCTCGGCGAACTCGTGCGACAAGTGGATTCGAGCCTCCTGGAGGAGTGGGAGGAACTCAGCCACCCGGGGGCCGCCCACGACGATGAACCGGTCGTGCCGCCACCGCCGCCTTCCGTGGTCACGAACGAGCGCGCGTTCCGGGTGCTCGTGCGCAATGAACTGTTCCGCCGCGTCCAGCTCGCGGCCTTCGATGATGCTGAGGCCCTGGGTGAACTCGATGCGGAATCCGGGTTCGACGCCAGACGCTGGGGCGAAGCGCTCGACGCCTACTACGCCGTCCACGACCACATCGGCACGGATGCGGATGCCCGCAGCTCCGCGATGCTCATGATCGAAAAATCTCCCGAGGTCTGGACTGTGCGGCAGATTCTGGCCGACCCGGCGGGCGACCACGACTGGGGGATCACCGCCGTCGTCGACCTCGCCGAATCGGCGGAGCAGGGCGTAGCGGTCATCCGGATCACCGACGTGGGCGAACTTTGACGAGCGCAACCCGCCGAGCGGGGTGTTTACTGAGACCATGACTCGCCAACAGCGTCTGGTGCTCGCGATCGCGATTCTCGCCTCGTTTGTCGCCTTCCTCGACGGTTCCGTCGTGAACGTCGCGCTCCCCGCCATCAGCGACGAACTCGGCGGTGGGCTTTCCACCCAGCAGTGGGTCGTCGACGCCTACCTGATCACCCTCGGCGCGCTCATCCTCGTCGCAGGCTCGCTGTCGGACGTCTTCGGGCGGGTTTTTGTCATCCGCGCGGGCCTGTGGGGCTTCGGTCTGACGTCCCTCCTGTGCGCGCTCGCGCCGACAGCGGAGATCCTCATCATCGGACGTGGGCTGCAGGGCGTCGCGGGCGCGCTCCTCGTCCCCAGTTCCCTCGCCCTTATCATGTCGGCATTCCGGGGAGCGCCGCAGGCAAAGGCGATCGGTTCGTGGACTGCCTGGACGAGTGCCGCGTTCATTGCCGGACCGATCATCGGCGGGTTATTCGTCGACTTGCTGTCGTGGCGGTTCGTGTTCGGCATCAACATCATCCCGATTGCCATCACGCTCATCCTTCTCGTGAAGGTGGAGCACACCGGTGAACGCGATCGCAGCATGACGATCGATTACGCGGGGGCATTGCTGGCGATCGCGGGGGTCGGAGGTCCGGTGTTCGCCCTCATCGAGCAAGCCAATTTCGGCTGGTCGAACCCCGTCATTTGGATTCCCCTGGTCGTCGGGGTACTGGCGTTGGCGGCTTTCCTGTGGCGGCAAGCCACGGCGAAGCAGCCCATGATGCCTCTTGCACTGTTCACGGTGCGCAACTTCGCGGTCGGAAACGTGGCGACGTTCTTCATCTATGGCGCGCTCGGGATGTCCGGTTTCATTCTGGTTGTCTTCCTGCAGCAGACCGCAGGCTGGGGGGCAACCCTCGCGGGCGTTTCCGCGCTCCCGGTCACGATCATCCTCATGCTCTTGTCGTCCTACTTCGGCGGCCTGTCCGGCAGGTACGGTCCGCGCGTGTTCATGACCGTCGGACCCATCCTCGCGGGCATCGGACACCTGCTCATGCTCACCGTCACCGCCGACGTCGACTACTGGTGGCAACTGTTCCCGGGCATCATGCTCTTCGGCCTCGGTCTGTCGATCACGGTCGCCCCACTCACCTCCGCGATTCTTGGCGCGATCAGCGAGAAACAGGCGGGAATCGGCTCCGCCGTCAACAACGCCATTGCGCGGATCGCCGGACTCCTGATCGTGGCGATGCTCGGGATCATCGTCGTCGAACGCCTCGACGTTGACGGTTTGCACCGCGCATTGATCGTGTGCGCCGCCCTTCTCTTCGCTGGAGGGGTGATCTCAGCGATCGGAATTCAGAACAACGTGGATCGCGCGCCGCACACGTCCGACACTGTCGCCGATGCGGCCGCCGCAGGCGACCCTCAGGATGCCGTGAGCTGAGTCCCGGCCAGCGCAACGGAAGCCACCGCGACGAAAGCGCCGAGGATCACGAGCCGAAAGAGCGGGCGAGCTGGCGGCCTCGTGGCAGCGAGTACGACTCCGCAGACCACGATGAGCGCCTCGACGCCGAGGGTGCTCCACGCAATTACGGTTCGGAAATCCCCGGTTCCGGGCAAACCCGAGCCGCTCACGGTGAGCGCCGTCGCCGAGGCGAGGGCTGCGAACGTGATGATTCCCGAGGTACGCGCTCCGAGCCGGTGCGGGAGCCCGACCACTCCCGTCAACCGGTCGTCGTCGAGATCCGGGAGTGCGTTCGCGAAGTGGGCGGCAACGCCGAGAAGTGCCCCAGCCGAAACGACCCAGAGCCTCGGAAGCATCGGGGTGCTCTGCGCGAGCGTGACGACTGCCGGGAGGACGCCGAACCCGACCAGGTACGGCAGCACCGATAACGCTGTGCGCTTGAGCCAGAAGTTGTACGTCCAGCCGGACGCGATGAACAGGACGTGGGCGACGGTCGCCCGGCCACCGAGGACACTTGTTGCGGCTATTCCCGCCGCGCCGGTCAGGAGCGCCGTGGTGCGCGCCGAGGACACGCTGACCCATCCGCGAGCTACCGGCTTGTCAGCGCGACCCGCCTGGAGGTCCCGTCCGGCGTCCAGCCAATCATTGGAAAGACCGACCGAGAACTGGCCCAACAGGATCGCGAACCCGATGACCGCGATTCGCCAGGGCTCGAGTCCAGCGCCCATCCCCAACACGACGCACACGAGGGTGACGGCGATGCTCGGTCCTGGATGCGCCGAAAGCACCAGTAGCGCCGGTGGACTCCGACGCGGCCCGCTGTGCATTCTGTCAGCGTAGTGGCCGCGCGCGAGAGCCCCCCAGTTTCGAATCCTTCACGGCACGAGAAGGAGTTTCCCGATTCGATCTCCGGATTCCATCGCCTCGTGCGCACGGCGAGCCTCCTCGAACGGGAAGCTGCGATCGATGATCGGCCGCACTTGCTTCGATGCGACGAGAGGCCAGGCGTTGGCCAGTACGCTCGCGACGATCTTCTCCTTGTTCGCGAGCGGTCTCGCGCGCAACGTGCTCGCCCGAACGGTGCCCCACTTCGCCATGAGCCTGCCGATGCTGAGTTCGCCTGGCACGCCGCTTTGGTTTCCGATCAGTTCGATTCGGCCGTGCGGGGCGAGTGCCCGAAGATTGCGGTCGAGATATCCGCCGCCGATGGCGTCGAGGATCACGTCCGCTCCGCGGCCGTCGGTTGCGGCGAGAACGATCTCGACAAAGTCCTGATCTCGATAGTTGATGAGAATGTCGGCGCCGAGGGCCCGGCATGCCTCGAGTTTCTCATCGGTTCCCGCGGTGACGGCAACGCGGCACCCGATTGCCCGAGCGAGCTGGATCGCCATGGTGCCGATGCCCCCTGAACCGCCGTGCACGAGAAGCGTCTCGCCGGAGCGCAGGTCAGCGCTCATGAACACGGTCGACCAGACGGTGCACATCGCCTCGGGGAGCCCTGCGGCATCTGTCAGGTCGACAACTTCCGGCACGGGCAACACGAGCCCGGCCGGTACCGCGGCGAGCTCAGCGTAGCCGCCGCCGGGCAGAAGAGCGCACACCCGATCGCCCGGTTTCCAGTCCGCGACGGCATCGCCCACCGCCGCGATGGTTCCTGATACCTCCAAGCCCGGCCAGTCCGGCGACCTGTCGGGCGGCGGATAGTTGCCCTCGCGCTGATGGAGGTCGGCTCGGTTCACCCCGGCGGCGGCGACCGAAATCACCACGTCGCTTCGGCCGGGTGCCGGATCCGGGCGGTCTTCCACGCGGAGGACATCGGGGCCGCCGGGGGCGGGAATCGTCACGGCTCGCATGCCAACACAGTACGCCGGTTGCCGCGGCCGCCGAACTCTACTTCGTGGGGAGCTGGTATCCCTCGAGATCTTCGATCACGATCGGCTGGAATCCATCCTGCGTGGCGACCGTGTCCGGCACCGAGGGGGAAATCGCCCGTGCGGCGCTCGCGGGCGACACGGTTCCCGTTGCGACCACCGCGAGCATAGTCGCGGCGACAACGAACGAAGCTGCTGCCGCGCTCGTGGATGCGGTCGCCATCGTGAGATTGCCCGCCGCACGAAGTCTGCGGACGGCAATGCCGATGCCGATCAGTACGGCAACGGCGAGCGCAAGCGTCACGATGAAAGGCAGGGGGATGATGGCGCCGGAAACGGGCGCGATGCTCAACTCAGCAATCATTGCTGGTTGTTCCTTCCGGGGGTGTGAAGAAGCTTCCGTTCGGGTAACAGAAACCGTGCCCAGTGGCGAACCCTGTTTGGGGGGGCACGCCAGCGCGCAGTTGAACGATACCGTACCTGTCGGCTTCGATCAACGACCTCGGTCGTGCGCGCCGTTGACGTACTCCGAGTAGTCGCGCCGCGCCTGCGAGATGCCGCGCTCCATTCGAGCGCTCGTCGACGAGAACATCCGAATGGCGGGTGAGACGCCGGATCTCGAATGCGCGCGTTTCCACGACCCGACGACCATGCCGTCGTCCACGACGGTTCCCCAAAACACTCCGTTGCCTCCCGGCACGATGTCGTCCGCACGATTCGCGGGAAGCTGCGGCGTTCGATTGCGATACCCGAGCAGGTACTCGTCGAATCCGGGAAGCAGCCGCACGCCGTCCCGGGGCAAATTCAGATTCGTGCCTGCGGCAAAATACAGCTTCTCTCCGTCGCGGTCCACCGAGTCGAGCCCGTGCCGGGCCAGAGCGAGACCCGCCCTGGCCTCTGTGAGGGTCGTCGAGGACCACCACGCGAAATCATGGATGCTTGCTGGCCCGTGGCTGTTGAAGTAGCGGAGCACGAATTCGCACAGTGCTTCGTCGTGCTCGAGCTTTCGCTGTTCGGGCGCCCATTCGTCGAGGAGCGCGAAAGTCTGCGTCGTCCCGGATGGCGGGCCGAGAACGAGGGTGCCGGTCACCGAAAGAAACCACAGGATGTGGTAGCCGCGCTGGCCCGCCGTGACTACGCCGGCGTCATCGAAGGCGCGGTACAACTGTGTTCTGGGGAGGGCGCGCCCGCCGGAGAGCGCCGTGAGTGCGGCGGTTCGGGCGCGCTCCAGGTCTAATTCGCTGAGGCCCAGGGCCGTTCGACGCGCGAGCGAGCCCCGAACCGACCGTTCGCGGGTAACGGCAAGGATCCAGCGAAGATCCTCGGGCGCGACAACGTGGAGCGTTCCCCGCATCTGCCAGGAGCGCACGATGGAACCCTCGGCGAACGCTTCGTTCACGTCCGCGAGCGAAAGATTCGGATTCCTGAGGCCAATCGACCAGGTCGCGCTCGGGACATCCTGCGCCTGCATCGCCGTCATCCGCCGGACGATGTCGGCGGGGTTCGAATCGGTCGCCGCCGAGATTCCCTGTGAGGCCAGGCGAGCGCGAACCAGGCGGCGATCGGACGCCACACTCACCGTATTGCCGCCGAGAGCGCATCCGCAGCGCGCACGAGACCGAGGTGGGACAGCGCCTGAGGCGTATTGCCGACATGGTGTCCGGCGTCCACATCGTATTCTTCCGCGAGCAGACCGACATCGTTGCAGAATCCGACGAGTCGATCCATGAGGGCGATGGCTTCGTCCAGCCGGCCCGTGTGCGCGTACTGTTCCACGAGCCAGAATGAGCAGGCCAGGAATGGGTGTTCTCCCGGAGGCAAGCCGTCGTCGGAGTGGTCGGTGCGATACCTGAGAAGCAATCCGTCGACGAGCAGGTCGTTCTCGATCGCCTCAACGGTCCCGAGCATTCGAGGATCGTCATACGCGAGGTATCCGATCTGGGGGAGCTGGAGCAAGGTCGCATCCACCGCCCGGCTTCCGAAATACTGCGTGTACGTGTTGCGCTTGCTGTCGAATCCACGGATTTCTATGTCGTCTCTGATTTCGTCGCGCAGCAGCTCCCACTTCTCGATCGGACCGTCGAGCCCGTGGTCGCGAACGCCGCGGACCCCGCAATCCAGGGCCGCCCATAGCATCGCGCGCGAGTGCGTGAACGCCTGGCGTGGGCCGCGCATCTCCCACATTCCATGATCGAGCCGTTGCCAATTCTCTTCGACGAAACTGAGTATCGCGCGCTGGAGAGGCCAGGAGAACTCATCCTCCTCGACTCCGAGGTCGCGCGCCTTGGCGAGCGCGAGCATCGTCTCGCCGAAAATGTCGCCCTGATACTGCGTGAACGCCCCATTGCCTTTCCGCACGGGCGAAGCGCCGCGATACCCGGGCAGGCTGTCGATCGTGGTCTCCGTGAGTTCCCGCTCGCCGCTGAGACCATACATGATCTGCACGTCGCCGGGGTCGCCGGCGATCGCGCGCAGCAACCAGCGGCGCCACGTCGCGGCTTCGCTGTGAAATCCTCTTCCCAGAAGGGCATCCAGGGTCGAAGATGCATCCCGCAGCCACACGAACCTGTAGTCCCAGTTGCGAACGCCGCCCCATTGCTCGGGCAGGCTCGTTGTCGCCGCGGCCACAATGCCGCCCGTGTCCTCGTGGGTGAGTGCCCGAAGTACGAGGAGGGATCGCATCGCCGCGTCCTCGTATCGATCCTGTCCTTTCGTGCACGAAGCGGCCCAGTCAGTCCACCACGCCGTCGTCCTGGCGATTGCGGCGTCGATGTCCGGCGCCGCTGGAACGAGACGGTGCGAGGGATACCACGTGAGGGAGATGTCAACGGTCTCGCCCTCCGATATGGAAAATTCCGAGACGTGCGCGTGGTCCGCGGCCGTCAGTTTCGGGCCCCGGACGACGACTGCATCCGGTCCGGCGACGGCGATGATGCCGTGTCCCGCTTTCTCCTTGATTTGGCGCACCCACGGCATCGCGTCCGCATAGCCGAAGCGAATGCGCAATTCCTGCCGCATAGCAACCGTGCCCCGGATGCCGCGGACTCGCCGGATCAAATCGGCGCGCCGGTCTCCGTGCGGCATGAGATCCATGACCTCGACTTCGCCTGTCTCGGTGATCCAGCGGGTGACCAGGTTGAAGGTCGATCCGAGGTACCGCCGGCTCGATTCGACAATCGGCTCTGCGGGAGCGAGGAGCCATCGGCCATGGTCCTCGGTGCCCAGAAGTGCGCCGAATGTCGATGCGGAGTCGAACCGTGGAAGGCACAACCAGTCGATGCTGCCGTCGCGCCCTACGAGGGCGGCGGTATGGCAATCGCCGATCATGGCGTAGTCCTCGATATCCAGTGGCATCATTCCATCTTGTCATCAGCCACCGGGGTTACCCTTGGCGGATGGCCAAAGAAATCGGAACTCTTGTCATCTTCGGCGCCGGTGGGGACCTCACGAAACGGTTGCTTCTTCCGGGGCTCGGCCAACTCGTCGACTCAGGGCGGAGCGAGGATTTTGCGCTGCTCGGAGTGGGCCAGGGCGCCATGTCAAATGCGGCGTGGCGCTCACGCGTCGAAAAATCCTTCGCTTCGAGCGGAGCGACGGGCGCGACGGCGCGGGCCCTTGCCGCGAAGTCGGAGTACCACAGGGCGGATGTCACGAGCCACGCGGATCTCGAAGCAATTCTCGCCCGCTGCACGGGGACGCCCGCGTTCTATTTCGCTCTCCCTCCGCGCGTCACGATCGCCGCGTGCAGGGCCCTGGCGAAAGTCGACCTGCCCGATGGGACGGTGTTCGGACTGGAGAAACCCTTCGGAACCGACCTTGCGAGCGCAGCGGCGCTCAACCGGCAGCTCGTGAAAATCATCCCCGAGCAGCAGATTCACCGCGTCGATCACTTCCTGGGAAAGTCGACGGTTCTCAATCTCCTGGGACTGCGGTTCGCCAACCGCATCCTCGAGCCGGTGTGGAATTCCAACAACATCGAGAGCGTGGAGATCGTGTTCGACGAACAGCTCGGGCTTGAGGGGCGCGCGGGCTATTACGACCGCGCCGGCGCGCTCGTCGACATGATTCAAAGCCACCTCCTGCTCGTCATGGCGCTCGTCGCGATGGAGGCGCCATCCAGCGTCGGGGCCGAGGACCTGCGGGGCTCCATGGCCCAGGTGCTGAGGGCGACGAGCGTGTTCGGTGGGCGGGCCGCAGATGCCAGCCGCCGCGCGAGGTACACGGCAGGCACGGTGAAGGGCCGAAAGCTGCCGTCCTACATTCGCGAGGAGGGAGTCGATGCGAGGAACCGCACGGAGACCCTTGCCGAAGTCGTCCTCTCCGTGAACAACTGGCGGTGGGCCGGCGTCCCGTTCACACTTCGATCCGGGAAGGCGCTTGCGGCCCAGCGCAAGGAAATCATCGTCACGTTCAAGGATGTCCCGCACCTGCCGACGGGATTCGCCGGAATGCCGGGTCCGGCGGCGCTGCGTATTTCGCTGAGCCCGGACGATATCCGTCTGGACTTGAACATCAACGGACAGGGCGACCCTTTCACGATCGACCGGGTTGTGCTGAGCACCGAGTTCGGCGCCGGAGAACTCGAACCCTACGGCGAGGTTCTCTCCGGGATGCTTTCCAATGACCCGACTCTGTCGGTTCGCGCGGACGAGATCGAGGAGTGCTGGCGCATTGTGGAACCCGTTCTCGCCGCATGGAAGCGGGACGCGGTCACGCTCGATACGTATCCGGCCGGGTCGGGCGGTCCCGCATCCTGGCGGCGCAGTTTGCGCTGATTCGTCGCGGTTCCGGTGGGTTGGTAGTTCCCGGCATTTAGCTGTGGAATAGCTGGATGTATCCTGCAAGACCCCCGTTTGGGGGGTCTGGGGAATAGGTTGTGTGGTGACAGAAACGGAGTTACATCATGAATCTGCTACTCGCCATTGTCGCCATCATCGCCATCGTGCTTCTTGTGACCGGGGGGTTCGTCCAGTCGCTCAACTTCCTCATTTGGGTGGGAATTGTGCTTGCCATCATCGCGGTGATCGCATTCCTCGCACGGGCCATCACGGGGCGACGAAGCGTCTAACCGCCGCTTGCGCCAACATGCCCTCCCGGCGTCAGTCTTCCGGGTCGTCCGGATCGATGGGGGCATGGTGGTCGCGGTTCGCCTCGCCGAGCCTCCAGTAGCCGTCGATGGAAACCTGTGGTTGCGCGAGGCCCAGCTCTCGCCGAAGATAGCGGCGGATGGGGATGAGCGACGTGGCTTCGCCGGCAATCCAGAGGAACGTGGCATCATCGATCGGCCCGAACGAGCGGATTGCGCGTTCCAGGACGCCAACGGCCTTGTCGAGCCACACGATGCGGGCCCTGTGAACATGATCGGGGTTGAGGTAGGCGGCATCCGATGGATTGTCGAGCTCGACAAACCCGAAAATCTCCGTCTCCTCTGGCAGCAGTTCGATCCAGCGCGCGAGCGCTGGCAGGCTCGATTCATCGCCGGCCAGCACGACCCTTCCGGCCCCCGTCGGCGGAAGGCGCGAACCGCGCGGCCCGCCGACCCGAACAGGATCGCCAGAGACCGCACCCCTCGCCCAGTTCGCGGCGGGACCGTCACCATGGAGGAAGAAGTCGATGTCCAGCTCCGCGGCGTTGCCCGGTGTCGCGGCGCGAAACTCGCGCGGCGTGTAGTCGCGGCGCTCGCCATTCTCGAGAACGATCTTTATGTGGTCGGCCGGGCCGGGGCTTGCGAATCCGTCGAGATCGTCACCGCTCACCGTCACTCGGCAGAATCCGGGGGAAAGCGTGGTCGTCCTGGTGACTGTCAGTGAACGGATGACAGCGTCGTGGCGCACCAGCAGGCCGCGTTCGATCAAGTGTGTCTCCTGAAGGGTTGTGGGGTCCGAATCGCGATTTCCGGCGGATCAGACGGCACTCCACGCTAGCGCACGGGAGGGCTAGAGCAGCCCAAGCCGATCGAGCCCCTGGGCAAGTTCCGCACCGTCCGGTCCGCGCACCCACGGAACGGGACTGCCCTCTTCCGGGTGCTTGACTTTCGCGCGGCGTCCGGCGAGCACCGCTTCACCGCCGGACAGGTGCCGGATGGCGATGACGGCGACGCGATCCGGGTGCTCTTCGGCGAACGCTCCGTAGAGCGCTTCGTCGTTTTGCCCGTCATCGCCGACGAGGATCCATTTCAGGTGGGGAAACTCGTCGACGAGCCGAAGAAGGCTTTCCTCCTTGTGGGCGCGCCCGCTGCGAAACCATCGATCGTGGGTCGGTCCCCAGTCGGTGAGCAACAGCGGCCCTGGTGGGTACAGGTGACGGGAGAGGAATCGGGAGAGCGTTGGCGCGACATTCCAGGCGCCCGTCGACAAGTACACAACGGGGGAGCCTGGGTGGTCCCGAACGAGTTTCTCGAACAGCACAGCCATTCCGGCTACCGGTGTTCGGGCGTGCTCATCGAGAACGAAAGTGTTCCAGGCTGCGACGAGCGGCCGCGGCAGGGCCGTGACCATGACGGTGTCGTCGACGTCGGAGATCAGGCCGATGGTCGCCTTCGGATCGACGATGAATATGGGAGCGGTCACCGGATCCGAGTCTTCAACGCGCATCGTGATGGTGTGCCATCCAGGGGAGAGCGCGACCTGAATGACCTCGTCGATGACTCCGCCTCGGTCGGCCAGGACGGGGTGTTCCTTGCCGTCGATCCCGACAAAAACCGTTGAGTCCCCCACGGGCACGCTCGTGAAACTCCGCCAGCCACGAATCTTCTTGTACCGGATCTCATCCGCAGCGCCCGGGCGAGCGAGCAGGACTCTGGAGAGGACGCGGATCCAGGAGGTCGAACCATAACCCGTGAAGGGAATGACGATCGGGGTGAGGCCGCGTTTGCGGGCACGGCGCTCACGGAAGCGGTGGAAGCGGTCCTCCAGCCTGGCCGGAAGCCGCGATGCCGGCGCCTCGGATGCGGTGCTGCCATCGGCTGGCATCGTTGACCCGGTCATGCGCTCAGTCTTTCATTAACGGCATGCCGCGCCCGCAACCTGTGTATCTTCACAATTCATCGCCGCCAGTTGTGCCCCCGGTTGGGGGGCGCGCTAGTATTTCTCCCATCACGCAACAACCAATCCTCACCATGCGGGGCGGAAGCAGAAACGGAGAACATTGTGCCCGGTACCTCCACAATCCTGCGCAATGAACCCGTGCAGGCCAGAAGCAATGCCCGGCTCGCGAGCTTGCTGGATGCAGCTGCCGCCGCCATCGACGCCGTCGGTTACGAACGCCTCACCACCGCGATGGTCGCGGAGCGCGCCGGGGCATCCATCGGCACGGTGTATCGCTACTTCCCGGACCGAATCGCCGTTTTGCAAAGTGTCGCGTCCCGGGCCATCGACCGGTTCTCCGATCGCGTCACGGAAACATTTGCTTCCACCACCCACCCCACGTGGTGGGATGCCATCGATTCCATGATCGATCTCGGAGTGGATGCGTTCGCCAACGAGCCTGCGTTCGCGGCGCTGCGGTTCGGCGATGTTCTGGACTTGCGGCCCCGCGAAGACGGCCCTACCGGCAGCAGCCTCGTCGCCTCCCATATTTCGTCAGTGCTCGTGTCCCGGTACGACGTGCCGGGCGGCGCGTCGCTCGCGTTCCATCTTGAAGTCACCTTCTCCATCGTGGATGCGCTTCTTGCGCGCGCTTTCGCGTTCCAGCCGAAGGGCGATCCCGCCTTCATCAACGAGGCTCGCTCCCTCGCGCGCACCTACCTCGTGAGCGTGTTCGGCGAACCGCAGTCCGGGTGAATTTCCTGAAAATGTGACCAATCGGGAATGCCAGTGGCACCGAATAGTGTTTGACTTTGATGTCTGGCGTGAGCGAACCCGGTTTTTCTCACCTCGAAATACATGAGTTGCACACCATTGTCCGGCGAGGAATTGGCTGATCCACCATGATCGAGTTTCGCGGAGTATCCAAGCAATTCGCCGACGGCACGCTCGCCGTGGACAACTTCAGCATCGTCATCCCGTCGCGGAAGACGACAGTTTTCGTCGGTTCATCGGGTTGCGGCAAAACAACCCTGTTGCGCATGATCAACCGGATGGTCGATCCGACGAGCGGGTCGATCGCGATCGACGACGAGGACATCGCGGGGCTCGAGCCCGTGAAGCTTCGCCGTCGCATCGGTTACGTCATGCAGAACTCCGGACTTCTTCCCCATCGGAAGGTCATCGACAATGTGGCCACCGTGCCGCTGTTGGAGGGTGTTCCCAAGAGCCAGGCCTACGATCGCGCGATGGAACTGCTCGACACGGTCGGCCTCGATCGGTCGCTTGCCAACCGCTATCCGAGCCAGCTTTCCGGCGGCCAGCAGCAGAGAGTGGGCGTCGCCCGCGGGCTGGCAGTCGACCCCAATATCCTTCTCATGGATGAGCCGTTCGGCGCCGTCGATCCGATCGTGCGCGCAGACCTCCAGCAGGAGCTCATCCGACTGCAGCAGGAACTGGGCAAGACGGTCGTATTCGTCACCCACGACATCGACGAGGCGTTCCTGCTTGGCGACCAGGTCGTCATCCTTCAGGAGGGCGCGCAAATCGCCCAGCACGGTGCACCGAGCGAGATCCTCGCCAATCCGGCGAACACGTTCGTCGCGGACTTCATTGGAGTCGGACGAGGAAAGCGCCGCCTCTCGGTGGATGCGAGCGTCGAATCCGCGGGGAACGACCTCGTTCTCGTGGACGGAGCCGGGAATGCGGCGGGCGTCGTGGATGCGCCGGGCGGAGTCATCGCGAACGGCAACTCCAGCCCGAAATCGCGCAGCATTTCGAACAAGACGGATCAGGCGGGAGACGCCTGATGCAGTGGCTATGGGAAAACCGGGATCTGGTTTTCGGACTGTCGCTTGAACACGTGCGACTGAGTGCGATTCCGATCATCGTCAGCCTCATAGCCTCCGTCCCCCTCGGTTGGCTCGCCAATCGGTTTCGAGTGACCCGCGCGATTCAACTCACCTTGTTCGGCATCCTCTTCACGATCCCGTCGCTCGCGTTCTTCATCACCCTGCCGTCGGTACTCGGTACGAAGATCCTGAATCCGATCAATGTCGTCGTAGCGCTCGCGATCTACGCGATCGCGATCATGGTGCGGGGTGCCGCGGATGCATTCGACTCGGTCTCCCGGGACGTCATCCAGTCCGCCACTGCCGTGGGCTTCTCCTCGGTGTCGCGATTCTGGAAGGTGGAGTTGCCGCTGGCCGGCCCCGTTCTGCTGGCGAATCTTCGCGTCGTGTCGGTGACGACCGTGAGCCTGCTGAGTGTCGGGGCGCTCGTGGGCAACGGGGCGCTCGGGTATCTCTTCATCAACGGGTATCAGCGCGACTTTCCGACAGAAGTGATGATCGGCATCGCATTCACGCTCATCATCGCGATTGTTTTCGATCAGATTCTCGTGGGGATCGGCCGCATCCTGATGCCCTGGGCGCGAGCGGCAGGCGACTCCGGCCGCTCGGCATTGACCGTGGGGAGTGCTGCCTGATGTTGTTCCTGGCCGCGCTCGCATTCATCTTCGACCCGGCGAACCTGCTTGGCGACAAGGGAATTCTCCCTCGACTCATGGACCACTTGCTCTATACCGGGCTGAGCCTCGGTGCGGCGCTGCTCATCGGGATACCGATCGGTCTTCTCATCGGGCACACGGGCAAGGGGAAGAACTTCGTCATTGCCCTGACCGGATCATTCCGCGCTATTCCGACTTTCGGGCTCCTGTTGTTCATCATCCTGTTCACCGGGCTCGGACTTTGGCCGCTCGTCGTCGTGCTCGCCGTGCTCGCGATTCCGCCGATCATCGCCGGCGCCTACTCCGGCCTCGACTCCGTCAATCGGGAGACGATAGATGCGGCGAGGGCAATCGGCATGACGGAGCGGCAGATTCTCGGAAAGGTCGAGATCCCGCTCGCACTGCCCCTCATCCTCGGCGGCATCCGTTCGGCGACTCTCCAGATCATCGCGACGGCGACGATCGCCGGCTATGTCGGCCTGACCGGGCTAGGACGTTTTCTCATTGAAGGGCTTGCCCTTCACGACTACACGCTCGCCTTCGCCGGCGCCATTCTGGTCGCCGCTCTCGCGCTCGTCGCAGACGGAGTGCTTGCGATCGTCCAAAAACTTGTTGTCCCGCACGGGGTGTCACGCGGGATGGCACGCACCACAACCAGGTCGAATCGGCGCAGTGCGCCGTCGGCCCTGACCAGGGCACCCATCACGGAAGGATAAACGGAATGCAATCACACAGAGTAAAGCGAATCGCGGCGGGCCTCGTCGCGATCGGCCTGACCGCGAGCCTCGCGGCATGCGCGTCCGGCGACCCGCTCGGCGGCGACGGCGGCGGGGAACTGGGCACGATCACGGTCGGATCCCAGGGCTTCGCCGAAAGCGACATTCTCGCCCAGCTGTATGGGCAGATGCTTGCGGCCAACGGGTACACCGTCACGTACTCGCCATCCATCGGATCGAGGGAAACATTCATCCCGGCTTTGCAGGACGGCTCGATCGACATGATCCCGGACTACGCGGGAAACCTCCTGTACGGAGCCGACCCTGAGGCGACCGCGACGTCGACAGCCGACGTCATGGAAGCACTTCCCGCTGTGCTCGAGCCGTTGGGGCTGAAGGTCTCGTCTGCAGCTCAGGCTGAGGACGCGGATGCGCTCGTGGTCACGAAGGAGTTCGCGGAAGAGAACAATCTCGTGACGATCGCCGACCTCGCGCCCATCGCGTCGACGATCACGATCGGGGCGAACACGGAGTTCGAGGGTCGCTCCTATGGACGAGCGGGCCTCGAGTCCGTCTACGGCGTGACGGGTTGGACGTTCAAAGCCATCGACGACTATGGCGGCCCCGGGACGCTCAGCGACCTGCTGAACAACAACATCCAGGTCGCGGACATCTACACGACGACCCCGTCGATCAAGGAGCACGACCTCGTTGTTCTGGAGGACCCGAAGCACCTCATTGCGGCGCAGAACATCGTTCCGCTGTTCAACGAAAAGGCCTACTCTGTCGCCGTAGCGAACATCGTCGACCGGGTGTCGAACAAGCTCACCACGGCAGAGCTCATGAGCCTGAACGAGATCAGTGCCGGTGATTCCAAGCCGTCGCCGGAGACCGTGGCGAGGGATTGGCTCAAGAAGGTGGGCCTGCTGTAGGGGCTGCCGTCACGGAAGATCCTCCCGGGTGTTGGCATCGCCATCACCCGGGAGTTTCATGTGTCGGCTCTGGCTGCGCTCGAGAATCTTGCGGATGACGAACACGGCAGCAAGGAAGAGCACGATGATGCCGACGAAAAAGAACCCCGCGTTGTGGAGGCGGCCGGACAGCTCCCGATACGTCCCCGCTGCCGCCCAACCCACCGATGCGTAACCGATCGCCCACACGGTGCAGGCGGGAACCGTCCACGCCAGGAATTTGCGGTACCGCATCGTGCTCATTCCCACCGTGAGAGGAATGAGCGAATGCAGGATCGGCAGAAACCGCGAAATGAACACGGCGATCCCTCCTCGACGGTCGAGGTAGTTCTCCGCCCGCATCCAGTTCTCGTAGCCGATACGCATGCCGAGGCGGCTCCCCCTGATCCTGGGGCCAAAGAACCGCCCCAGTGCGAATCCGATGCTCTCCCCTGCAAGCGACCCGCCGATTACCGCGAGGATGAGGGCGAAGTACTGGACCCAATCCTGAATGCCGGTGCTCGCGACGATGACGACGGTGTCGCCCGGAATGATGAGGCCGATGAGCACGGACGTTTCGAGGAGCATCCCGACACCGGCCAAAATGGTGCGGAGAACGGGGTCGACGTTCTGCACGAGCTCGAGAATCCAGTTGAGGGCATCGTTCACGTGGCGGCAGCTCCCATCGGTTTGCGCAACGCATCGCGGCGGTCCCGCCACACACCCAGTCTGCCGGGCAATTCCGCGACTTTCGGACCGTCGATCCATTTCGTGACGATGCGGATGCCGTGCAGCGCGCCCAACATCCATACCTCGGCTCCGTCGAGCTCGTTCGGCGTCACCCTTTCACGGTGCGTCTCGACGCCGAGGGCGGTCGCCATGGCGAACACGCTCCTCGCGGTGATGCTGTCGACGCGCGAGAACTCCGGCGCCTCGTCGGGCGCCGGCGGAGCGCACAGGATGTCACCTCGCCACCACACGATCGCGCTCGTCGTTCCATCCGCGACGAATCCGTCGGGCGTGAGGATGACCGCGTCGTCCGCACCCCGCTGCCTCGCGCGCTCGCGCGCGCCGAGGAGGGCATCGACGTCCGGTCCTTTGATTTCCGGCGCGCGCCGCGGGTCCGGTTGGTCGAGAGTGGCCAGCACGGCTGAACGCGCAAGCCCGGGGGCGGACCGATGCCGGAACGCGAGGTGCGCCGCACCACTCTCCGAGAGCAGTTCGACGCGCGGGAACCAATTCCCGGATCGAGGGATAAGCGCAAGGGCGGCGTCCCAGAACGCCGCGAGGTTGAGCGAAGAGAAGTCGTCCAGGCCTCTTCCGCGCTGCCTGGCCGCGTCGAAGAATCTGGTCCGGTGGAGATCGAGCGCGAATGCCCGACCCTCGCTCACGAGGAACGAGTCCATCGCTTCCACCTGATACTCGCGCGGGTCGCAATAGTCGATCGCGTGCAGCGCGCTTTCGACCCAGCGATACAGCACGGCGTTGCTCATAGAGTTAGGGTATGCGCCGCCGGGTGATCTCGACACACCTGACCTTTTGGGTTGAACCTTCCGTGGCATTCTCCGCGCTGTGCGGCGGCGAAGGACCCGCGTTCTGGCTCGACTCCGGGGCGGGGGCGAGTTCGGGAATGAGTTGCATGGGGAGCGGTTCCCGCGAGGTCACATCATCGAGCGATGGCGGAGTATTCGAGCCAGGTTCTGGCACTCGCCACGACCTGTCGATCTTCGATTTCCTTCGCGCGGAGCAGAAGAACAGGGCGATCGATTCCGGCGGTTCGCCGTTCCCTCTGGGCTGGGTGGGGTGGTTAGGGTACGAACTGCACACGGCGACTCTCGGCACCGTCGGCGGGCGGACGTCACGGTATCCGGATGCGGCGTTCCAGTTCGCGGATCGCGCGGTCGTGTTCGACCATGGTTCCCGCACCGTGTCGTTGGTCATCGCAGCCGATTCGTGGACAGCGGAGGCCGCCACGTGGCGCGACGAAACGACATCCGCACTCTCTGCGCTCGAGGGCGGACGCGAAAGACCAGCCGGCGAACCCCCGGCCGCAGCGCACGAACCGGAATGGGCGCACACCGACGACGAGTACCTCGCCATGATTCGCGAGTGCCAGCAGCGAATTCGGGCCGGTGACGCCTACCAGTTGTGCCTCACCACGCAAATCAGCGCGCGCGTGAATGCGGACCCCATGGAGACGTTTCTCCGACTCCGTGCACTGAGCCCCAGTCATCACGGCGGATATCTGCGGTGCGCGGGCGTGAGCCTGCTGAGTTCGTCGCCAGAGCAGTTTCTTTCGGTGTCGCCGGAAGGCGAAGTCGAATCGAAACCCATCAAGGGGACCCGGAAACGCGGAGCCACTGCCAAGGAGGACCGGGATCTCCGTCAGGAGCTTGTCACGAGCGACAAGGAGCGTGCGGAGAATCTCATGATCGTCGACCTCGTGCGCAACGACCTGTCGCGCGTGTGCGAGGTCGGTTCCGTCTCGGTGCCGCACCTCCTGGAGGTGGAGAGTTACGCGCAAGTGCACCAACTCGTGAGCACGGTTCGCGGCACGCTTGCGCAGGGGCGCGATCCGGTAGATGCGGTCTTCGCGTGCTTCCCCGCGGGGTCGATGACCGGTGCCCCCAAGATCAGCGCCGTGCAGATTCTCGATGAACTCGAGGGCCGGGCTCGGGGAATCTACTCCGGAGCGTTCGGATATTTCGGGCTCGACGGAAGCGTGGACCTGGCCATGGTGATCCGGAGCATCATTGTGGATGATCGCGGCGCGACGATCGGAACGGGCGGTGGAATCACGGCGCTGTCGGTACCGGAGGCGGAACTCGAAGAAACCCGCGTCAAAGCGCATGCGCTGTTGCGCGCGCTCGGATTGGTAACCTTATAACTCGGGTCTCGGCATGCAAGGGCGTGTCGAAGATCAACGGTGATCGCCCGCACACCTTTCGCACGAAGAGAGACCGCAGTGGCACACCATCACACCGACGAGGACTCCGGATACGACGTCGCCCGGATCCAGGCCAAATGGCAGGCCGTGTGGGATGAGCTCCAGCCGTTCAGCACGAGCGACCCCGACGACAAGCGCCCGCGCAAGTACGTGCTCGACATGTTCCCGTATCCCTCCGGCGACCTGCACATGGGGCACGCGGAGGCGTACGCGCTGGGCGATGTCATCGCGAGGTACTGGCGCCAACAGGGATTCAACGTCCTGCATCCGATCGGGTGGGACTCGTTCGGGCTCCCGGCCGAGAATGCCGCGATCAAGCGCGGGATCGACCCGAGGCCGTGGACCGAAGACAACATCGCCCAGCAAAAGGCGTCCATGAAGCAATACGCCGCGTCGTTCGACTGGGACCGGGTTCTTCACACGAGCGACCCCGGATTCTACAAGTGGAACCAGTGGCTGTTCCTCAAGATGTTCGAGACGGGCCTGGCCTATCGCAAGGCGTCGTGGGTGAACTGGTGCCCCAAGGACCAGACGGTGCTCGCCAACGAGCAGGTCGTCGACGGCAAGTGCGAACGGTGCGGCACCGTCGTGGTGAAGAAGAAGCTCACGCAGTGGTATTTCAAGATCACCGACTATGCCGATCGGCTGCTCGATGATTTGAATCAGCTGGAGGGTTTCTGGCCGTCGAAGGTCCTCGCCATGCAGCGCAATTGGATCGGCCGATCCGTCGGGGCAGACGTCGACTTCGTCATCGAGGGCCGCGACGATCCCGTGACGGTGTTCACAACGCGCCCGGACACTCTGTTCGGCGCGACGTTCATGGTCGTGGCGCCGGATTCCGAACTCGCTGCGGAACTCGTCGCGGGAGCGGACGCCGACGTTCAGGCGGCTTTCAGCGCCTACCTGGCTGAGGTGCAAAAGAACACGGAGATCGAACGCCAGGATGCCGGACGCGAAAAGACCGGCGTATTCCTCGGGCGGTGGGCGATCAACCCGGTCAATGGCGAACGAGTTCCGATCTGGTCCGCCGATTACGTATTGGCGGACTACGGGCACGGCGCGATCATGGCCGTCCCCGCGCACGATCAGCGCGACCTGGATTTCGCACGGAAATTCGATCTTCCCGTGAGGGTGGTCGTGGACACGAATGCGCCGGTCACTGGCGCAATCCCCGTGATCGCAGAGGGCGAGTTCCCCGACGACCTTCCCCCGCTGGATCCCGAGAGCACTGGTATCGCCCTGAACGGGGATGGACGCATGGTCAACTCCGGCCCGCTCGACGGCCTGAGCAAATCGAATGCGATCGCCCGATCCATCGAACTGCTGGAATCCAGAGGCACGGGGCGCGCGGCGACGAACTTCCGGCTCCGCGACTGGCTCATTTCGCGGCAGCGGTACTGGGGAACGCCGATTCCGATCATTCACGGGGCTGACGGCGAACTGATTCCGCTCACCGAAGACCAATTGCCGCTGGAATTGCCTTCTGCTGAGGGGCTCGACCTTTCACCCAAAGGAACGTCTCCTCTCGGCGGCGACGAGGAATGGATGTCGGTGGCGGACCCGCGCGACGGTTCTCCCGCGCAAAGGGACCCCGACACCATGGACACGTTCGTGGACAGTTCGTGGTATTTCCTGCGGTTTCTGAATCCGAATGACGACACGCAGGCGTTCGACCCGGCTGAGGCGGAACGGTGGGCACCCGTCGATCAGTACATCGGGGGAGTGACCCATGCGATCCTGCACCTTCTGTACGCGCGATTCATCACCAAGGTGCTCTACGACATGGGATACATCACGTTCACCGAACCGTTCACGGCTCTGCTGAACCAGGGCATGGTGCTCATGGACGGTTCGGCGATGAGCAAGAGCAAGGGCAATCTCGTGCGACTGAGCGATCAGATCGACGAGCACGGCGTGGACGCGATCCGGCTCACGATGGCGTTCGCAGGACCGCCGGAAGACGACATCGACTGGGCGGATGTCGCACCGCACGCTTCCGCGAAATTCCTGGCCCGCGCGTGGCGTCTCGCGCAGGATGTCACGAGTTCACCCGATGTCGAGTGGAAGACCGGCGATGTGGCGCTTCGGCGCGTGACGCACCATTTTCTCGCCGACGCGCCGGGGCTCGTCGAATCCTTCAAGTTCAATGTCGTTGTCGCGCGCATCATGGAGCTCGTGAACGCGACACGCAAGGCAATCGACAGCGGTCCAGGCGGTGCTGATGCCGCAGTGCGCGAGGCGGCGGAGACCGTCGCGCTCGGTCTGAGCCTGTTCGCGCCGTATGTCGCGGAAGAGATGTGGGAGGCGCTCGGGTATCCGCCCACCGTCGCCCTGTACGGGTGGCGGAAGGCGGATCCGACGCTGCTCGTCGCCGAGTCGGTGACGTGCGTCGTGCAGGTCGATGGAAAGCTGCGCGATCGCCTTGAGGTGAGCCCCTCCGTCACTCCCGCCGAACTCGAGGTACTGGCCCGCGCGCTGCCCGCAGTGGCCAGGACGGTAGGGGACCGGCAGATCGCGACGGTCGTCGTCCGCGCGCCGAAGCTCGTGAACGTCGTCACGCGCTAGCCGGACCGCACGCGTCGCTCCGCTCCCACTCACGATCGAGAGACGGCGGCAGTGCACAGTTCCCGGCGGCCGGGCGAGCGCCGGCGTCGCGCGCGGCTAATCTCGGCGCATGCCGCCTCCCGACCCGCTTGCGGCCTCGCGCACCAGCCGAGTTCGCGTGGGACTCGGGTCCGCCATCGTGTTGCTCCTGGTCGGAATTGGAGTTGCCGTGCTCGTATCGGCGTTCACCGCAGGGTCGGGAAGCAGAACAATCGTCGGGGCATCGACGACGCCGACTGCCGCGAGCTCTACGCCGGAAGGGGTTCGCGCTCCGATTTTCGTCCACATTCTCGGAGCAGTCTCCGCCCCAGGGCTGTATGAACTTCGCGACGGCGACCGCGCGATCGACGCCGTGGCGGCGGCAGGCGGGTTTGCGGAGAATGCTGACCGACGCCAGCTGAATCTGGCGCGATTCCTTTCCGACGGGGAGCAGATTTATGTCCCCACGGAGGGCGAAGCCGGCGCTGCAGAGCACGCGCCGGGGTCGGTGGGCGGCAAGGTGAATGTGAATACGGCAGACGCCGCGACCCTCGAGACGCTTCCGCGCGTCGGTCCGTCGCTCGCCGCCAGGATCATCGCGTGGCGTGAGGCAAACGGGCGCTTCACCTCGATCGACGACCTCCTGAGCGTGGCGGGCATCGGAGACAAGACGTTTGCAGGCTTGAAGGATCTCGTGACCATATGAGGCTGGATGCCCGACTCGTGATCCCCGCGGCAGTCGGCTGGACAACGGTAGGGGTCTTGATCGCATTCCCCGAGCTGCTCGCACCCAGCGCGGCCGCGTTGTGGATGCTGGGCGCGCTCGCCGCGATCAGTGCGAGTTTGAGCGCCCGATTCCGTGCTACTTTCGCCATGGCGACCGTCATCGCAGCGGTCGCCGCACTGTTCGTCACGAGTGCGGCCGCCCTGAGTTTCGCGCGCGATCCGGACGTGCTGCATGACGCGGCAGAACACCGTGGATCCGTGTCCATCACGGCTGTGCGAGATACCGACAGCGAGTTGTCCCCGGCCGCGTCTCCGACTCCCGTCACGGTAACCGGGGCGAGAGCTCGCGGAAACGCCGTGGACGGGCTCTCGATTCCCGCGCTCGTTTTCGGGCCGATGCCGCCAGGCGGCATAGGGACGACGGTAGCGATTTCGGGAACGATCGTTTCCGCCGATCCGGGCGATCGAATCCGATTTCTCATCTTCGCGCGAGGAGATTCCGCAGTGCTCGCTGCGCCGCCATGGCATTTGGCCTGGGCGAACGGCCTCCGAGAGCGATTCCACCGCGCCGCGGAGAGTATGCCGGGTGACGGCGGCGCGCTGTTGCCCGGTCTGGCCATCGGCGACACGAGCGCGGTGAGCGACACTCTCGACGCCGCGATGAAGGTCACCTCGCTCAGCCACCTCACCGCGGTGTCTGGCGCGAATTGCGCCGTTGTCGTGGGTCTCGTCATGCTCGGACTCGGAGCGCTCGGCACCCGGCGCTGGCTGAGGATCTCGGCTTCCCTCGCGGTACTCGCCGGTTTCGTCATTCTGGTGACGCCGAGTGCGAGCGTGCTGCGCGCGGCCGTCATGGCGGCCCTCGTGCTCGCTGCAATGTCGACGGGTCGGCCCGCGCGCGGAATCGCCGTGCTCGCGACCGCGGTCATCGTGCTCCTGACCGCCGACCCGTGGTTGGCGAGAGATTACGGGTTCATTCTCTCCGTCCTCGCCACGACAGGATTGCTCGTGCTGGCACGCCCGCTCACCCGAATTCTCTCGCGGTGGTTGCCCACGCGCGTTGCTGCCGTGATTTCGATTCCGATCGCCGCCCAGCTCGCGTGCCAGCCGGTGCTCATCCTGCTCAACCCGGCGATTCCGGTGTACGGCGTCATCGCGAACCTGCTTGCCGAACCTGCGGCCCCGATTGCGACCGTCCTCGGCCTGCTCGGGTGCGCGTTTCTGCCGATACTCGAACCGCTGGGGACCGTCTGCACCTACCTCGCGTGGCTGCCGTCGACCTGGATTTCCGCGGTAGCGCGATTCTTCGCCGCGGCGCCCGCTTCGCAGGCACCCTGGCTGCCGGGAGCGATCGGCGTTGTCACGTTGGTCATCATCACAGCACTTGCACTCGTTGTTTTGTTCCGACCGCGGTCGCGCCAGACTCGCATCCTGTCCGGAATGCTCGCGGTGTTTTTCGTGTGCTACCTGGGGGCGGCGTTGGGGGCGGGCATCGGGCGGCAGGCCGCGTTGCCCGCTCAGTGGCAGATAGCCGCGTGCGACATTGGGCAGGGGGACGCCGTTGTGGTTCGCAGCCGCGGGTCCGTTGCGCTCATCGACGCGGGTCCGAGCCCGAAACTTCTCGCGGAGTGCTTGCGCGACCTGGGGATCGAACGCATTGACCTGTTGGTGCTCAGCCACTACGACCTCGACCACGTCGGCGGAACGTCTGCAGTTTTCGGGCGGGTGCGCCACGCTATTGTCGGACCCGTGTCCGACGCGAGCGACACGGAGTTGCGGGATTCGCTGATCACGTCGGGTACGGCCGTGGAGGAGGTCGCGTTCGGGGCAACGGGAATCCTCGGGGACCTGCGGTGGCAGGTGTTGTGGCCGCCAGCACGGTTGGGCACGCTCGAGCCGGGAAATCCCGCTAGCATCGCCATTCGCTTCGACGGCGTCGGGGTGTGCCAGGAAGGCTGTCTGAGTTCGCTGTTCCTCGGCGATCTCGGGGAGGAGAGTCAGTCGAGGTTGCTCAGCGTTGCCCACCCCTCTCGAGTCGACGTCGTGAAGGTAGCCCACCACGGTTCGGCCGATCAGTGCGAGCGCTTGTACGAGCAAGTGAGTGCCGGTGTCGGAATCATCGGTGTCGGACGCGACAATACATACGGTCATCCGACCGACGAATTGCTCGGGATGCTTGAGCGTGCTGGAACAGTCGCCGCCCGTACCGACCTGGAAGGGTTCATCGCGCTGTCACCCGCCCCGGGTGGCGGGGTCGCGGTGTGGACCCAGCGCGCGCCACCGGCGTGACCCTGGCTCGCGTTAGGCTGGGCTCGAATCAGGCTGGGGCGACACAGCACGAAAGGTGACGGATGGCGGCGACGCGCGCGCAGAAGATCCCGCAGTTGACGTGGGACAAGGTTCGCCCTGCGCCCGTCATTCTCGTGTCGGGAACCGAGAACTTCCTCGCGGAGCGTGCGATCGGACTGCTGCGGGACATCTTGCGCGCGGAGGATTCGAGCCTCGAAGTGAGCGATGTTGCCGCGGACGACTATTCGCCGGGCGAGCTTGCGACACTGGCGAGCCCGTCCCTGTTTGCCGAACCTCGACTCGTGAGGGTGAGCGGTGTGGAGAAGTGCACCGATGCGTTCCTCAGCGAAACGCTCGCCTATCTGGAGTCGCCGGCGGCCGATTGCTATCTTGTCCTGAGGCATGCCGGCGGCGTCCGGGGAAAGAAGCTCCTGGATGCCGTGAGGGGCGGGCTCGGCGGCGGCATCGAGATCGCGTGCCCCGACATGAAGAAGGAAACGGATCGATCCGATTTCGTGTCCGCCGAATTCCGCGCGGCAGGCCGCAAGATCACGCCGGGTGCTGTTCGAGCGCTCGTCGGAGCATTCTCCGGTGAGATCGCGGAACTTGCGGCGGCATGCCGCCAACTGCTCGCCGACACGGGAGACGACGTAACCGAGTCCACCGTCGAGCGTTATTACGCGGGCCGAGTGGAAACCAATGCGTTCCGGGTGGCGGACATCGCCATCGCGGGCAGGCACGGGGAAGCTCTCGCGCTCTTGCGCCACGCGCTCGCATCCGGCGCGGATCCCGTGCCCATCGTCGCGGCATTCGCGAGCAAACTCCGCACCATGGCCAAGGTGTCCGGCGCGCGGGGCAGTTCGGGTCAGCTTGCGCAGCAATTCGGGTTGGCGTCGTGGCAAGTGGATCGCGCCAGGCGCGATCTTCAGGGTTGGACCGAAGATGGCCTCGCGAGCGGGATCAGCCTGCTGGCCCAGACGGACGCGCAAGTCAAGGGAGAAGCGCGCGACCCCGTTTTCGCGCTCGAGCGCATGGTTAACCTGATCAGCGCGCGCGGTATTTCTGCGCAGTGAGGCTTAGAGCGCCGCGACCTGCTTCGCGATCGACGACTTGCGGTTCGCGGCCTGGTTCTTGTGAAGGACGCCCTTGCTCGCGGCCTTGTCGAGCTTCCTCGTGGCGACGGCGAGCGAGGCGGCAGCGGCCTTCTTGTCGCCTGCCGAGATCGCTTCGCGGGTTGCGCGGATAGCGGACTTGACTTCGCTGCGGACGGCGCGGTTGCGTTCGGTCGCCTTGCGGTTGGTGCCGATGCGCTTGATCTGCGACTTGATATTTGCCACGGTGAACCTTTTCGTTGTTGTGAGACAGTCTTGGTCACGGCCGATCGGCCGGGAGAGTCGATAGGGGCGTACGTTCCGCGAGTCGTCTGGACCCGACCCCGCACGCGAGCCAAGAGGTAACTTTATCAGAATCCCCGTGCTCTGGGCGACCTGCGGCATCTTCGTGCGCAGAGTGTTCCCCGCAGAGCATGGGAGAATTGTTCGACCTATGACCCACCGGCCACTAGTTGAGGAACGCGTGACCCCCAAAGCACTGAAGGCGCTCGAGCCGTCGGCGACAGATCCTGCGTTCATCCGCAATTTCTGCATCATCGCGCACATCGACCACGGCAAGTCGACTCTCGCCGACCGCATGCTGCAGATCACCGGCGTCGTGAGCGACCGGGACATGCGCGCGCAGTACCTCGACCGCATGGACATCGAGCGCGAACGCGGCATCACGATCAAGAGCCAGGCTGTCCGGATGCCGTGGGCGGCGGCGACTGCCCACGGCGGCCACCAGACGTTCGCGCTCAACATGATCGACACACCCGGCCACGTCGACTTCACCTACGAGGTCTCGCGGAGCCTCGCGGCGTGCGAAGGGGCGATCCTGCTCGTGGATGCCGCGCAGGGTATTGAAGCCCAGACGCTCGCAAACCTGTATCTTGCTCTCGACAACGATCTGGAGATCATTCCCGTTCTCAACAAGATCGATCTCCCCGCCGCCGATCCGGAGAAGTACGCGAAAGAACTTGCCGGACTCATCGGAGGAGACCCCGCCGATGTTCTGCGCGTGAGCGGCAAGACCGGGGTTGGCGTCGAGGAGCTTCTGGATATGGTCGTCGAGCGGATCCCCGCACCTTCCGGAGATTCCCAGGCGCCGGCCAGAGCCATGATCTTCGACTCCGTCTACGACAGCTACCGCGGCGTCGTCACCTACGTCCGCATGATCGATGGTTCGCTGTCGCCGCGCGAGCGCATCCAGATGATGTCAACGCGCGCCATCCACGAGCTCCTGGAGATCGGCGTGAGCTCGCCGGAACCGGTGCCGACGCGGGGGCTTGGCGTCGGCGAGGTCGGCTACCTCATCACGGGAGTGAAGGATGTGCGGCAGTCGAAGGTCGGCGACACGGTCACGACGGCATCCAAGCCGGCCCAGAAAGCTCTGCCGGGTTACACGGAACCCAAGCCGATGGTATTTTCGGGCCTCTATCCGATCGATGGCAGCGACTACCCCGAACTTCGGGACGCGCTCGACAAGCTGAAGTTGTCTGATGCTGCGCTTGTGTACGAGCCGGAGACTTCCGTGGCCCTCGGATTCGGATTCCGTTGCGGATTCCTCGGCCTCCTTCACCTCGAGATCATCACGGAGCGGTTGGAACGCGAATTCGGGCTCGACATGATCACGACCGCACCTTCCGTCATTTACACGGTCACGACGGAGGACAAGCGCACGATCACCGTCACGAACCCCAGCGAGTATCCCGACGGCAAGATCGCGAGCGTGACGGAACCTGTCGTGAAAGCCTCGATTCTCGCTCCGAAGGATTACGTCGGCACGATCATGGAATTGTGCCAGGGGCGTCGCGGAACCATGCAAGGAATGGAATATCTCGGCGAGGACAGGGTCGAACTTCACTATCTGATGCCGCTGGGCGAGATCGTGTTCGACTTCTTCGACCAGCTCAAGAGCCGCACGCAGGGCTATGCGAGCCTCGACTATGAGCCGCACGGCGAGCAGGAGGCCGATCTCGTGAAAGTCGACATTCTCCTCCAGGGCGAGCAGGTCGATGCGTTCAGCGCCATTGTCCACCGCGACAAGGCGTACGCCTACGGCGTGCTGATGACCGGGCGCTTGCGCGAACTCATTCCGCGACAGCAGTTCGAGGTGCCCATCCAGGCCGCGATCGGATCGCGGATCATCGCGCGGGAGAGCATCAGGGCGATGCGCAAGGATGTGCTCGCGAAATGCTATGGCGGTGACATCACCCGCAAGCGCAAGCTCCTCGAGAAGCAGAAGGAGGGCAAGAAGCGCATGAAAATGGTGGGCCGCGTCGAGGTGCCCCAGGAGGCGTTCATCGCCGCACTATCCGGGGACACGGAGAAGAAGGACAAGAAGTGATGGCGAGGCAGTCCGCTTGGCTGCGCACCGTGAACTACGGCGCGGTGGGCGGCACGAAGGCCGCGGACCTCATGACGTTTCCGCCGGCCGGCTTTCGCCCGTTCGAGCGGCGCTCGCGCATCGGCCATGGCGTCTCCCGTTGGGAGCACGCGTGGCAGGCCACGTTGAGCTGGGGCATCCAGCGCAATTCCGGAATGGACGTGCGGGTTCAGGATTCGCCGTCGCACGTCACTGAAGGCACCTACACTCCGATCACGTACGATTCGGACGGCGCACCGATCGCCCCCGATGCCTCCCATGTCGACGAGGTCGTATACGGTGCGGAGGGGCAGACTTTCATCGCCCCGGGCGACACCGCAACTCTCGTGCTCCCGATCGGCCCCGTGCGTTTTCGGGCCCCATGCCGAGTCATTTACGTCATCGATGAGCCGAATCGCAAGGGTTTCGCGTATGGGACGCTCCCCGGGCACCCTGAAATGGGCGAGGAAGCGTTCATCGTCGACCGGACGGAGGATGGTTCCGTGTGGCTGACCGTCCGCTCGTTCTCGAGGCCGTCGGCGTGGCAGTGGTGGGCGGTCTATCCCGTGCTCAGGCTCATTCAGTCCGCGATCACGCGCAGATACTTCCGCTCGCTCTCCGATCCGCTCACCTGAACTGCGCGACAATGGGGTGGTGCCCTCCGCCCTTCCGATCGCCGATCCTGCGCCGACCGATGGGCTGCTGCCGGCGTCCGCGGCGGATGCTGCGGCCAGTCGACACTTCGGCGTGTACGTGCACGTGCCGTTCTGCCGCGTGCGCTGCGGGTACTGCGATTTCAATACCTACACGTCAGACGAGTTGCGCGGGTCGAAACGATCCGACTATGCGGCCCAGGCGATCAGCGAGGTCGCGTTCGCCGGGTCGGTGCTCGCGGGATCCGGCGTTCCCGATCGCAAAGCATCGACGGTGTTCTTCGGCGGAGGAACGCCTACCCTCCTTCCGGCGTCCGACCTCGCGGCCATGCTCGATGCGGTCCGCGGCACATGGGGTTTGGCGCCCGACGCCGAGGTCACGACCGAGTCGAACCCCGACTCGGTCGATGCTCATTACCTCCTCGCGCTGAGGGCCGCGGGGTTCACGCGAGTGTCTTTCGGCATGCAATCCGCGGTGCCTCACGTGCTCGCTACGCTCGAACGCACCCACGACCCTTCGCGCGTCCCGCTCGTGGTCGCGTGGGCGAGGGATGCTGGCCTCGACGTGAGCCTCGATCTCATTTACAACACCCCGGGGGAGAGCCTCGACGACTGGCGGGTGTCCCTGGAGTCTGCGCTCGCACAGGAACCGGACCACGTGAGCGCCTATTCGCTCATCGTCGAGGACGGAACGAAGCTGGCCCGCCAGATTCGCCGCGGCGAAGTGGCGACGCCCGACGATGACCTCGCGGCGGAGCAGTACGAACTCGCGGATCGGATGCTCGCCGCCGCCGGATACGAATGGTACGAGGTGAGCAATTGGGCCAGAGGAGACGCCCACCGATCGCGCCACAACCTCGCATACTGGCAGGGGCATGACTGGTGGGGGATCGGACCGGGCGCGCACAGCCACGTGGGCGGTGTTCGGTGGTGGAACGTGAAGCATCCTTCCGCGTACGGCGAGCGAATTCGTGCGGGACAGTCACCGGCGGCAGGCAGGGAGAGCCTCGACGAAGAAACCCACAGGGTGGAGCGGGTCATGCTCGCGACGCGCATCAGCGACGGTCTGCCGACGGACGAACTCACCCCCCGCGGGCGCACCGCGATCGCCGCGCTCATCGCGGACGGTCTTGTCGATGGTCCCGAAGCGCTCGCCGGGCGGGTTGTGCTCACGTTGCGCGGCAGGCTCCTCGCGGATGCCGTGGTGCGCGCGCTCCTGCACACCGATTGAGTGATCGGCGGGGTTCCCTCCGGGACGGCCTTCGGTCTCCCCTTCGAGACGGGCTACGCCCTCCTCAGGGTGGCGCTCAGGGAACAGTTGCTACTTGATGAACTTGATCGCGAGCGGGTACTCGTACGTCTCGCCCCTGTTCGCGGCGACCGCGGCGAGGATGCTGAAGATGATGTTGAGCACGTAGGCTGCGCCCATAATCAGGAAACCGATGAGCAGCAGCGACGTGATGGCACCGACGACGTACGCGATCACGAGCGTGATCTGGAAGTTCAAGGCAGTACCCGTGTGCTGGCGCACGAACGGCCCACGGTCCTTCAGGACGAGGTAGCCGATGAGTGCGGGGAGGAAGTTGAAGAAGATCCCCCCGATGTGAACGAGGAGTGCCCACAATTTCTCGTCGGAGGGGCTGAGCGGTTGTGACGCCTGGTAGGGGTTTTCTGGTTGAGGCATGGGCTCTGTCATAACCACCATTAAAGCAGGAGAGCCGGGCTCGAAAGCCCGACTCTCCCAAACTGTTGCCGAGTGCTACTTGATGAAACGGAAGTTGATCGGGTAGCGGTAGCTGCCGCCGCCGTTAACCTTCACGCCGCCCATCACGGAGAACAGGACGTTCGCCAGGTAGATGAGCCATCCGATGAGCGTCGGAAGCCACAGGATGCTCCACGCGCCGGTCGCGATGAGGACCGACGTCAGGATGGCTCCGATGATCGCCCAGCCGATGTAGAAAATCAGGAAAGTGATCTGCCAGTTGAGGGCTTCCTTGCTCTCCTGCTTCACGAGAGTTCCGCGGTCCTTGAAGACCAGGAAGATGATGAGCGATGGGAGGAGCCAGAGGATCCCGCCAAAGTGCGACCACATGGCCCACTGCTTGTCCTCGGCAGCCGTCAACGGTGCCGCCGGCTGCGGCGCTGCGGCCGGGGGTGTTTGATCAGTCATTAATCTTGCCTTTCAGATGGTCGAACGCGATCCCGGTTGGGTTCGGACTGGGCCAGCCTTGGCGCGACTCTCCTGAGGAGGGCAGGCCGGAGGCTCACCCATAAGGTACTGCCCTTGCCGTCCGCATGCAACGCCTGACTCGTGGTATGTCGCGATACAATTGGCAGTCCTGACGATAGAGTGCCAATACCAGGAGGGGGTGCGCGCATGGTTTCGGATCGCAGCCTCGATGTGCTGAGAGTCATCGTGCAGGATTACGTCGCCTCCCGCGAACCCGTCGGGTCGAAATCCATCGTCGAGCGCTATGCGTTCGGCGTCTCGGCGGCGACGATCCGCCATGACATGGCCATGCTGGAGGAGGAAGAGCTCATCGTGGCGCCCCACACGTCGTCGGGCCGAATCCCCACCGACAAGGGGTATCGCGTGTTCGTGGACCAGCTCGCGGACCTTCGTCCGCTGACCCCGGTTCAGCGAAACGCGATCGAAACGTTCCTCGGGAATTCGACGGACCTGGACGAAGTGCTCGTTCGGACCGTGCGGTTGCTTTCGCAACTCACTCATCAGGTTGCGCTCGTGCAGTACCCGACGCTTGGCCGATCCCATGTGCGGCACATCGAACTCGTCCCGCTCAGCACCACGAGACTCCTCATCGTGCTGATCACCGATACGGGTCGAGTGGAACAGCGGCATATCGACATCGGCTCTGAGCTCGACCAGGAGTTCCTCGGTGACATCCGCGCGAAGCTCAACGTCAAACTTGGCGGCCTCCTCCTGAGCGACGCGGCAACCGCACTGGATGGCGTGGTGGGCGAATTCCCTCAGGCCCGCGCTCCGATCGTGACCGAGATCGTCTCGAGCCTCCGAGACCAGGTTGCCGCGAACCGCACCGAGAAGCTCGTCATGGCCGGTGCGGCGAATCTCGCGCTGACCGCTGAGGACTTCGGTGGCAGCATCGTCCCCGTGCTCGAGGCGATCGAGGAGCAGGTCACTCTGCTTCGGTTGTTCGCCGAGATGGAGCCGGATCAGCACGGACTCTCCACGAGCATCGGAAGCGAGAACGCGGCATTCGGCCTCGGTGAAGCATCGGTGCTCGCGAGTGGCTATTCTTCATCGGGCGGAGAATTCGCTCGCGTTGGAGTGCTCGGCCCGACGCGGATGGACTATCCGAGCAATATGGCAGCGGTGCGCGCCGTCGCCCGCTACCTCTCCCGCCTTCTCGGCGAGGAATAATCCGAAGGAAATTTGTGGCAGACCACTACCAGGTACTCGGCGTCGAGCGGACTGCATCGCCCGAGGAAATCAAGAAAGCGTACCGGCGGCTCGCGCGCGAACTTCATCCGGATGTGAATCCGGGCCCGGAGGCGCAGGACAAGTTCAAGCTCGTCACTCACGCATACGATGTCCTTTCCGACCCGCAGCAGAGAGAGCAGTACGACCTTGGCGGCTCCGGCGGCGCAGGGTTCGGCGGGTTCGGCGACATTTTCGAAACATTCTTCGGCGCCGCGCAGCGAACGACAGGTCCGCGGTCGAGACGCGAACGGGGCCAGGACGCCCTTCTGCGCATCGAGGTGGAACTTGCCGATGTCGTATTCGGAGTCACGAGGGACCTCGAGGTCGATACCGCAGTCGTGTGCGAAGCCTGTGAGGGCTCATGCTGCGCCAAGGGAACTCAGCCCGTCACGTGCGACATTTGCCAGGGGACGGGCCAGATCCAGCGGTCCGTGCGAAGCCTCCTGGGGAATGTCATGACCTCGAGCCCGTGCGGCACGTGCCGGGGGTACGGCACGGTCATCGCCAATCCGTGCCCGAGCTGCGGCGGTCAGGGCAGGGTTCGCGCCCGACGCAAGGTCACCGTGGACATTCCGGCAGGCGTCGAGACCGGCTTGCGGCTCCAGCTCGCCGGGCAGGGAGAGGTCGGACCGGCCGGCGGCGCAAACGGCGACCTTTACCTGGAGGTGAAGGTTCGGCACCACGACATTTTCAGCCGGAGCGGCGACGACCTCCTTGCCACCCTCGAAGTGCAGATGACGGATGCGATTCTCGGCACCACCGCAAAGTTCGAGGGGCTCGATGGGCCTGTCTCGGTTGAGATCCGACCGGGTGTCCAAAGCGCGGACATCATCACGGTCAAGGATCGAGGTATCACTCACCTTCGCGGGTCGGGCCGGGGCGACCTGAAACTGGGCGTGCAGGTTGTCACGCCGACGAAGCTCGACTCGAAAGCGGCTGACCTGATCAAACAGTTCGCGTCGACGCGCAAGAAATCTGACCCCGTGCTCACGCAATTCCAGCAGGGCCTGTTCCAGAAGCTTCGCGATCGTTTTCTCAATGTGTGAACTACTGAGTACCTGATCGGGCGGATTCGGTGGCCCATTTCTACCTGACCGACGATGCTTCCCACGCTGTTGTGGGCGGCACGATCACCGTCACCGGGTCGGAGGCGCGGCATGCGATCACGGTGGGCAGACTCGTTGTGGGCGAGCGGATGAGGCTCGGCGACGGGAGGGGGCTCATCGCCTCCGGCACAGTCGCCGCGGTGGATGGCGACGCGTTCGAGCTCCGCGTAGAGTCGACGCTCTTCGACGACGAACCGAGCCCCCAGCTCTGGCTCGCCCAAGCGCTCGCCAAAGGCGGTCGGGACGAGCTCGCCGTTCAGGCTGCGACCGAGCTCGGCGTCGACGGCGTGATTCCGTGGGCGGCCTCGCGATCCATTGTGAAATGGGTAGGGGCGAAGGTGTCCAAACACGAGCAGCGCTGGAGAAGCATTCTTCGTGAGGCGACGAAGCAATCCGTCCGGTCGCGCATTCCGGCGCTCAAACCGCTCGCGACGACCGCTGACCTTGCCTCCCTCGGCAACGAATTCCAGGTTCTCGTACTCGATCCGACCGCCCAGGAATCGCTGCTTTCGTTCGCCACGGACGGCAGGGATGTTCTCGTGGTCGTGGGGCCGGAAGGGGGAATTGCTCCCGCCGAGCTGACCCAGCTTCTGGCTGCTGGGGCCGTCGGCGTGCGCATCGGCTCCAACGTGCTCCGCGCAAGCACGGCGGGTCCGGCCGCGATCGCCGTGCTCAACGCGATGCTCGGCCGCTGGTAGACCCGACAACGCCTCGCCCCGCCGCGGCCGCGCACCGGTTAAGATGGTGACCATGACCGAACGTGCCGAACCGACAGTTTTCACGCGCATCGTCGCGCGAGAAATTCCGGCCGACATAGTGTTCGAGAACGACACGCTCATCGCGGTCAGGGACATCAAACCGCAAGCGCCCGTGCACTTGCTCGTCGTACCCAAGACGGAGCAATACCGCACGGTGTCCGAACTCGCCGCCGGCGACCCCGCACTTCTTGCGGAGGTGGTTGCGACGGCGAAACACCTTGCCAACGAGCACTGCGGTGGCGACTTCCGACTCGTTTTCAATGAGGGCGAGGCCGCGGGACAGACTGTTTTCCACGTGCACGCGCACGTTCTCGGCGCCGACTCGGGCGGCGAACTGCCGGAAGGATCCCTTGGCCAGTAGCGAAGACCTGAACCCGGGAGACGACGGCGGCGATCAGGTTGCCCGCGAGCGGTTCGAAGTGGACGGGATCGCGATGGTTCGCCTCCTCGGCCCGCAGGATCGACTGCTCAAGACGGTGGAGAGCCAGTTTCCCCTCGTGCGTGTTCTCGTCCGGGGCAATGAGGTCATGCTCGAAGGCGACCCGGAGCAGGTCGCGGCCGCCCGCCGACTCGTCGAGGAACTCATCAGCATGGTGCGAAGCGGACGGGACCTTGAACGCGCAGAGGTGGAATCATCGGCGCGGATGCTCAGGAACGATCCGGGGTCGAGCCCCGCAGAACTTCTCAGCCAGGCCATCCTCACGACGAGGGGCAAGAGCATCCGACCGAAAACCCTCGGCCAGAAGAACTATGTGGATGCGATCGATCAGAACACGATCGTGTTCGGTATCGGGCCGGCTGGTACCGGGAAAACCTACCTGGCCATGGCCAAGGCGGTTCAGGCGCTTCAGCGCAAGGAGGTCAGCCGCATCATCCTGACCCGCCCGGCGGTCGAAGCGGGCGAACGGCTCGGATTCCTCCCCGGCACCCTCAACGACAAGATCGATCCGTACCTGAGACCGCTCTACGACGCGCTCAACGAAATGATGGATCCGGATGTCGTCCCGAAACTGCTCGCGACGGGCACCGTCGAGGTGGCGCCGCTCGCCTATATGCGCGGACGCACCCTGAACGATTCCTTCATCATCCTCGATGAGGCGCAGAACACGAGCCCCGAGCAGATGAAAATGTTCCTCACGAGACTCGGATTCGGTTCGAAGATCGTCGTGACCGGGGATGTGACCCAGATCGACCTGCCGGCGGGGGCGAGTGGGTTGCAGCTCGTCACCCACGTTCTTGAGGACATTGACGACATCCACTTCGTCCGCCTCACGAGCGACGACGTCGTGCGGCACAGCCTCGTTGGCAGGATCGTGGACGCGTACACGAAATACGACGCGGAAAGACAAGTCAAGCGATTCGAACGGGAGAACGCCCAGGCTCAGGATGGCCAAAGTCGTCAGGAGCGACGTGCGCCTCTCAATCGCGGCCGGTACTCGAACGAAGGCAAGCGGCGGGGCGGACGATCGTGAGCATCGAAGTGAACAACGAGTCGTCGGTGGATGTGGACGATGTTGCCCTCCAGCGGCTGGCGATGTACGCGCTCGACCAGTTGCACGTGCATCCGGATGCGGAACTGGGCATCGTTCTCGTCGACGAGGCGGCCATGGAGCAGCTGCATGTCCAGTGGATGGACGAACCAGGTCCGACCGATGTGCTGAGTTTCCCCATGGACGAGCTTCGGCCCGGCACGGATGACGCGATGACGCCGGCTGGCCTTCTCGGCGATATCGTGCTGTGCCCTCAGGTCGCAGCGAGCCAGGCGACGGCGGCCGGACACAGCCTTACCGATGAGCTCGTACTGCTCACGTGCCACGGCTTGCTGCATCTGCTTGGTTTCGATCACGCCGAGCCGGACGAAGAGAAGGAGATGTTCGGCATCCAGGGCGAGATTCTCGCGGGATTCGCCCAGGCCGAGCGGAAACGCCGAAAGCAATGATCCCGGTCTTCGTGACTGTCGCCGCGCTGCTCGTCGCCCTCGGCGGTTGGTTCGCGGCGGCCGACTCCGCCCTGGGTGTGCTGTCGCGAGCTGATCTGCAGGAACTCGCTGAGTCGTCCAGGGCCAAACGCTCGCTCCAGGCGATAGCGGGGGATGTCGGCGCACACGTCAACACGGTGAATTTCCTGCGCGTCGTGTCGGAAATGACCGCTGCTGTCCTCGTGACGCTCGCTTTCGCCTCGGTCTTCGCGGAATGGTGGTGGGCGCTCCTGCTCTCGGCGTTCATCATGACCCTCGCTTCTTTCGTTCTTGTGGGGGCGAGTCCGCGTGCCGTGGGGCGGGTCTACGCGCGGCAGGTCATCCGGTGGAGCGCGTGGCCCGTGCACGCGTCGCGCGTGATTTTGGGTCCTGTCGCTGCGGCACTCGTGGCAATGGGGAACCGAGTGACTCCCGGCCGCCCCCGCACGGTGTCGTTTTCTTCGGAGGAGCAATTGCTCAGCATGGTCGACGAGGCGACCGAACTCGAGGTACTCGAAGAGGACGACCGCGAACTCATTCACTCGATTTTCGAGTTCAACGACACTGTCGTGCGTGAGGTGATGATTCCCCGAACCGACATGGTGGCGATCGAGAGCGAGGCGGGGATTGCTTCGGCGATGGCGCTGTTCCTTCACACCGGCGTCTCGCGCATGCCCGTCATCGGCGAGGACATCGATCAGGTGCTCGGAGTGCTGTATTTGAGGGACGTTGCGCGCCTCACGTTCGAACGCCCGCTCGATGTTGACGGCACGACGGTGGCGGGGCTGGCGCGCCCGGCGCTTTTCGTTCCGGAGTCGAAGAAGGTCGATGAGTTGTTGCGACAAATGCAGCTCGAATCGAACCATTTGGCCATGGTCGTCGATGAGTATGGCGGGATTGCGGGCCTCGTGAGCCTCGAAGACATCATCGAGGAGCTCGTCGGTGACATTTCGGATGAGTATGATCGCGAGGTCGTCGTCGCTGCAGACCTGGGTGACGGACGCTTTCGGGTGAGCGCGCGCCTGCCGATCGATGAACTCGGTGAACTTTTCGGTCTCCGACTGGACGACGACGACGTCGACACGGTGGGCGGGCTGTTCACGAAAGCGCTGGGACGAATAGCCACGACCGGCTCTGTCGCCCACGTCGCGGGGCTCGTGCTCACCGCGGAGCGCACGGAAGGCAGGGGAAGGAAACTGAGGACGGTGATCGTCGAGCGCGATCCGGACACCGAACTCGATGTCCCGCCGCCCGAGGAAGAGGTGCCGTCGTGAGCGGCGACTTCCGCGCCGGATTCGCTACCTTCGTGGGTCGGCCGAACGTGGGCAAATCGACCCTCATGAACTCGCTCGTCGGCGAGAAAGTCGCCATCACGAGCAGCAAGCCGCAAACCACCCGGCGTGCCATCCGGGGCATTGTGCACCGGCCGGACGGTCAACTCGTTCTCGTGGACACCCCCGGGATGCATCGGCCCCGCACCCTGCTCGGGGAACGGCTCAACGACGTCGTGACGTCGACTCTCGCGGATGTCGACGTCGTGTGTCTGTGCGTTCCAGCCAACGAGAAGTTGGGCCCGGGCGACAGATTCATCAACGAACAGCTCGACCAGTTTCCGACGGCGAAGAAGGTGGCGATCGTGACGAAGACGGATGCCGCCTCGAAGTCGACTGTGGCCGAGCGGTTGCTCGCGGTGAGCGCGCTTCGCGAGTGGGAGGCGATCATCCCGATATCTGCGCTCACCGGAACTCAACTCGATATTCTCGCGACGGAGCTCATCGCACTCCTGCCCGTGTCCGAGCCGCTGTACCCGCTCGAGACGGTCACGGAGGAGGGGCTGGAGGCGCGCATTGCGGAGCTCGTCCGGGAGGCTGCGCTCGAGGGCGTGACGGATGAGTTGCCGCACTCGATCGCCATCACGATTGACGACCTCGTCGAGCGCGAGGACAAGGAGTTGCTGGAGATTTTCGCTAATCTGTGGGTCGAGCGAGACAGCCAGAAAGGCATCATCATCGGACACAAAGGCAGTCGGTTAGCGGAGATCGGGGCGCGAGCGCGGGAATCCATCGAGCCTCTCGTTGGCAAACACGTGTTCCTCTCCCTGCGCGTGAAGGTTGCCAAGGACTGGCAGCGCGATGCCAAGCAACTCGGCAGGTTGGGCTTCTAGATGACGCCAGAGCGGCTCAGGGATGAAACATGACACAGACTCTATCCCTGCACCACGTGCTGCCCCTACAATCGGTCATTGGCTCTCAGGGACTAGTGGAGCGATATGGCCATCATCGAGCGCGAGGATGTACTGGATCAGCTGCGTCGGCAGCTTGAGCTGGTCGGTCCTGCCGGCGCGATAACGCTCGCCGTCACCGGGCCGGCGCACAGCGGCAAATCCGCCATCCTTCGGGCGATCGCGGCAGATCATGACGACTGGCTCGCCCTGTCGGCGAGTTGCCTGCCCCTCGACGCGCCGATTCCCTACGGAGTCATCTATCAGTGGTTCGCGGGACTCGGCCGCGTGTCGCAGGAGGGCCGCGAGCCATTCGACGGACCTGGCGCCGCACTCCTCGACCTTGTTGCCCGGGGCGCGGTCGATACCGACGTGGCGGAGATTTCCTGGGCCGTGCGCTGGGCCGTCGCCCGGCTCGCCGCTCGCCAGCGCGTTCTCCTCATCGTCGATGACCTTCAATGGGCGGATAAGGCATCCGCGACCGTCCTCGGCCACATCGTGTCCCTGCTGTCGCCCGAACCCATCGCCCTCGTGTGCGGTATCCGGGACGACGTCCTTCCGAAGAAGCCCATCGTCGAGGCGATTCTGCACGCCGCGACGACTGTTTCGCTGCGCCGCACGGCCCTCACCGTGTCGGAACGGCGGGTTGCCGACCTTGCCGTTCTCGGACTGTCGAATCGGGACATCGCAGCGCGCCTGTTCGTCACGATCAAAACCGTCGAATTCCACTTGTCCCGGTGCTATCGCAAACTTGGCGCGACCTCCAGAGGGGAACTCGCCTCGCTTCTCGCGGTCGACACAACGCCGTGACGAGGTCGGGACGGCGCGACCGCACCGTCCCGACCTGTCCTCCCACCACAGGGCTGGGGGAGCTCGATGTCCGGGCTTAGAACACCGCCTGGAAACTGTTGAGGATGTTGTCGAGCACGACGGTCTTATCCGAGTCCGACACCATCTGAACAGACACGATCATGAGGTGCGTGTTGGCCGCGTCGTTGGCTGCCAGGACGGCGTAGTCGGTGCTTCCCCCGCCGCACGCGGTGAAGTAAACGAAGCTTCCGATGTAGTAGCCGTCGTCGTATGCTCCCTCATTTCGGACCGTACACTCGGACCCGACGTTGGACTTGTAGTTCGCGATAATCTGAGCGAGGTCGCTGCCCAACGCGTCGACGCTCGCGGTCACGCTCACTCCGGGTACGCCCCAGCTTGAGCTGTAGTTCGCAATGTCGGTCGTCGCGGTGATGTCGTAGTACATCGCACCGGAGTCGCTCGTGAAGCCCGCGCCGTCGGTCTGTTTCCAGTTGCTCGGCACTGTGACACTGACGGCTCCCGTGTCGTCGGTGACCGTGACGAAGCTGTCGACGGTTCCGCCTCCGCCCTGATTGCCGGCGGACACGAGCTTGAGTTCCTTTCCATTGAACTGGCCCTCGTACACCGAGTCGTCAATGGGCCGGTAAATCTGGAAGTCGATGGTCGCGTCGACGCCCTGAGTCTTGAGCACCTGGCAGTAATCGCCAAGGGAACCGTCGCGCGCCAACGTGACGCCGGCCATGTCGAACAGCACGTCGCCCGGTTCGATCCCCGCAATATCCGCAGGGCTGCCCGCCGCGACCGATTCGATCCAGATGCCGAGTGGCGAACCGTCGTCAGCAGGCTGTCTGGCCTGGGCATTGAGTCCGAGGGAGAGCACGGGATTGCCTGCCTGTAGGTCCTTGAGCACGGGCAGAACCTGATCGCGGTGGATGGCGAAGTTGTAGTCCAGGTCGTCGCGGCCCGCGTAGTTGACACCGACAACGCGGCCTTCGGCATCAACGAGGGGTCCGCCGGAGTTTCCACCCCGGATTCGCGCATCGTGCTCGATGACGTGATCGAGTGATGCCCACGAGTCATCCTGAGGAACGTCGGCCTTCGAGACGATTCCGCGTGTCATCGTGAAGTTAGGGTCACCGAGCGGGAATCCGGCCGAGTAGACGTCGAGAGCGGTTTCGATGTCGCCCTTGTACCAACCCATGTAGGGATACTTCCCCGTGTCGAGTTGGATCACAGCGAGGTCAAGGCATTCGGACGCGCCGAGAACCTTCGCGTTGTATTGCTGCCCTGTATCGCCTCCGACCCAGACTTTGAGCGTCCCGGCCCCGACGACGACGTGGTTGTTCGTGACGGCGATGCCGCTCGGGTCGATGATGAATCCTGAACCGCGGCCTGCGGTCTCCGACGGCTGCGTCGTGCCCTGGGGAATAAAGGTTCCCTGGGCCTGAATCTGGATCGTCGCGGACTGGACTCCCTTGAAGTCAACCGGTGGCGGCCCCTGCTGGACGTTGATCGGTATGCACGAGGTGAGAGCGAGCGCGACGACGCCTGCTGTGGCTGCGATGCCGAGTAGCCGCGCGGAACGCCGGGTCGAACGGGTGTGGGAATACATGAGTTCCTCCTGGAACGGGCGGTGCACCTGACCGGCCGATGAACACAGCATTCCCGTTCGCCGCATCCGGCGCAGGATGTTTCGACCCTAGTTTTGCTTTACTGGGGTCGCGTTCCGCTCTGTGCGCACTCGGTCGACGGACTCAGTCGTCGCCGATTGGTCTCAACGCGCTTACCACGTGGACGACCGCAGGGCCGTAGCGGGTGTCGAGGTATCGCTGGAGGTCGCCGTCGTCGTAGAGATAGGTCGCGAACAGGTACCCGTTCTGCGGCGCAGATTCCAGTGGACGAAGTGCGGCAGTGGCCGAGAGCTCGTCCTGAATCTCGAGGAGACGCGACGTTCCGGTCAACCCGGCATTGTCCGGGTCCGTGAAGGGGTCATCGATGCGAATCGGGTCGTAGAGCGCGAGCAGAATCGCCGGCTGGGTCAGGGTGAATCGCTCGCCGTCCCAGGTTCCTTGCAGCGCATAAGCACCCCACGTGACGCCACCAGCCGTTTCTGCCCCGTCCACGTCGTCCCAGTCCCAGCCCACGATCTCGGGGCCCTGGCATTGCGGCGGGTAGGACTCCATGACGCCTCCAAGGCAGAACTGGGGCGGGGCGTCGCCGACCTGGAGCACGGTGCCCTGGCCGATGACTTCGCCGTCGGCGGCAATCCCGGAGGGCGGCTGGCTGCCTGGCACCATCGGCGTGGCGCATGCGCTGAAGGCGAGCGCAGCAAGGATGGGCGCAGCGATAAGTGCGGCGACGCGCAGGTAGGGCCTGCGAGCCGGAGTCGTACGGTTCATGCCTCCAGTTTTGCGAAGACACCGCCATCCCACTACCCAACATATTCGGTCACTTATTCGTCACGGCGGCGCGCGTTCGCAGCCGCGGTGCTAATCTGAATCTCGTGTTGTTCGGTTTGCTCCTTCTTAGCTGCCGCGACGAGTCCTAACCAAGGCCTCCCTCGTCGCGGAGTTCGTCGTGGCCGTCAAACCCATTGGCTGAACTGCTGGACCGAGCGAGAGACCTAAGACCATGAAGAACACGCAATCACCGTCGGCGATGCCGATTCACAAGTACCGCCCGTTTCACGAAACCCTCGGCATCGATTTGCCGGACCGGCAGTGGCCATCCAGGCGGATAACGACGGCACCGCGATGGTGCGCTGTGGATTTGCGCGACGGCAATCAGGCCCTCATCGATCCGATGAGTCCCGAACGCAAGCAGATCATGTTCGACCTGCTCGTGAGGATGGGCTACAAGGAGATCGAGGTCGGGTTTCCTTCCGCAAGCCAGACGGACTTCGACTTCGTGCGCAAGCTCGTCGAAGAGAACCTCATCCCGGACGATGTCACGATCCAGGTGCTCACGCAAGCGCGCGAAGAGCTCATCAACCGCACGTACGAGTCGATCCGCGGTGCCAAGCAGGCGATCGTGCACCTCTACAACTCCACGAGCATCCTGCAGCGCGATGTCGTATTCCGCACCGACAAGCAGGGCATCATCGATATCGCCGTGAACGGTGCGCGACTATGCAAGGCGGCGGAAAAGCTCGCGCCCGGCGTTGATATCTACTACGAGTACTCGCCGGAGAGCTACACGGGCACGGAGCTCGAGTTTGCGGTTGAGGTGTGCAACCAGGTGCTCGAGGTCTTCGAGCCGACCCCCCAGCGCAAGGTCATCATCAATCTCCCCGCGACCGTGGAAATGGCGACCCCGAACGTGTACGCCGACTCGATCGAGTGGATGTGCCGCCACTTGAACCACCGGGAAAACGTCATCGTGAGCCTGCACCCGCACAACGACAGAGGCACGGCGATCGCGGCCGCCGAGTTGGGATACCTGGCCGGCGCAGACCGCATCGAGGGGTGCCTGTTCGGCAATGGCGAGCGCACGGGCAACGTGGACCTCGTCGCTCTGGGAATCAACCTGTTCACGCAGGGCATCGATCCGCAAATCGACTTCAGCGATCTCGATGACGTCAAGCGCATCGCCGAGTACTGCAACCAGCTTCCGGTGCACGAACGCAGCCCGTGGGCGGGCGACCTCGTCTATACGGCGTTCAGCGGCTCGCACCAGGACGCCATCAAGAAGGGTTTCGAGGCTATGGCCGCGGACGCCGCAATCAAGGGCGTGTCGGTAGACGACCTCGAGTGGGCCGTCCCGTACCTGCCGGTCGACCCGAAGGATCTCGGTCGAAGTTATGAAGCGGTCATCCGGGTGAACTCGCAGTCCGGAAAGGGCGGAGTCGCCTACCTCCTGAAGGCAGACCACGCCCTGGATCTTCCCCGCAAACTGCAAATTGAGTTCAGCGGCGTCGTGCAGGCGAAGACGGATGCTGAGGGCGGGGAAGTCTCCAGCGCGCAAATCTGGTCGATCTTCACCGACGAGTACCTTCCTGCGTCTTCGCCCGATGACAAGTGGGGCAGGTTCGAGTTGACGAGAACCCGCACGGAAAGCGACATGTCCGGCGTGGTGTCCCTTTTTGCGGAACTTCGCGTCGGCGAAGAGACGGTAGAGGCGAACGGGACGGGGAACGGACCTGTCGATGCGTTCCTGAGCGTCCTGGGCGGAGAGGGCATCGACGTGAAGGTGTACGACTACGTCGAGCACGCGCTCGGTGCGGGCGGGGACGCGCTCGCGGCCGCCTACGTGGAATGTCAGGTTGACGACAAGCGGCTGTGGGGCGTCGGCATCGACGCCGATATTTCCACCGCGAGCCTCAAAGCGGTCGTTTCGGCCGTGAACAGAGCGATTCGACTCCCAGCGGGCGTTCGCGAGCTCGTGACCACTTAGGGGCTCGTCACGCGACTTCGCCCCGAGAGCTTTTCCACCGACTCGGACACCAGGATACCGGACCGCAGATCCGGCGCGCTCAGCGGGTAGCCGTATGTCGTGTGGATGGGCAGTACGCCTGCCCATGCCTCGCCGGCGATATCCTCATCCGGGTCTTCCGGCCACTGGGTCGAGTTCTTGAAAGTCCATTCGTCGATGCGCATTCGAAGGACGAGCGTGGCGGCGAGTTCCTTGCGGTTGTGCGGTCGGATCTCGTTTCTCCGTCCGGGCAGCAGCGCATCCGTGACGAGGTCGAGCGCGGCGAGTTTGGCGGCGCCGGCCAGACTCGTGCATGATCCGAAGAGCACGGCGCTGCGATATCGCATCGACGACTCGAACGCGGACCGTGCGAACACGAGACCGTCGACTGTCATGACGGAAACGGTCACGGGGATCCCGGCGGAGATCCGCCGCAGCCACCACGATCCGGTCGACCCGTGCAGGAGCAGTCCGTCCCCTTCCACCGCGAAAGCGATGGGCATGACGACGGGAAGCCCGTCGTCCACGAAGGCGAAGTGTCCCACCGAGGTTTCGCGCAGCAACAACTCGAGCGCGGCCCGATCGGTGGAGTTGACACGTTCCGGCATTCGCGCAGGCTTCGTTCTGTTCGCACTCATGGTCACATTCTTGTGCATCGGCCGACCGACGGGCCGGCGACGGCACAATCGACGCTCGTGCGCCGATAATTGGTGGATGCCCCTTTACCGAGACGAAGCCGTCGTGCTGCGAACCCACAAGCTGGGTGAAGCCGACCGGATCGTGACGATGCTGGGGCGCCACCGCGGCAAGATCCGCGCCGTCGCGAAAGGGGTTCGCCGCACCGGATCGAAGTTCGGTTCGCGGCTTGAGCCGTTCATGGTCGTCGACGCGCAATTCTATGAGGGCCGCAGCCTCGACATCGTCACCCAGGCAGAATCCATTGGGGCGTACGGTGCCGAGATCATGGGCGACTACGCGAGTTTCACCGCCGCCAACGTCATGGTGGAAACCGCGGACAAGGTCACGGAAGACGCGGGTTCTCTCCAGCAGTACCTGCTCCTCGTGGGAGCGTTGCGGTCGCTGGCCCGCCGCGAACACGGTGCGAGCCTCACTCTGGACTCCTACTTGCTGAGATCGCTCGCCATCGCGGGCTGGGAGCCGAGCTTTGTGAATTGCGCGGTAACGGGGGCGCCAGGGCCGCACACCGCATTCGTCGTGCAGCTCGGCGGGGTTGTCTCGGACGACGTCGCGCCTCCGGGGGCTCCGCGCCTCGACGCTCTCACGCTCGAACTTCTCGCCGCGCTTCTTGCCGGCGACTGGGCATATGCGGATGCCTCGCAGGAGCGTTCCCGCAGCCAGGCGAGCGGGATCATCGCGGCATACGTGCAGTTCCATCTCGAGCGCAGCCTGCGTTCGCTCCAGCACGTCGATCGGTCGCCGCAGCCCGTTCGTGCTATCCCGCTCCCTGAGGAGATCGCCGCAGGCGATCGTTCCGTTCCGCTCCCTGAGGAGATCGCCGCAGGCGATCGTTCCGTTCCGCTCCCTGAGGAGATCGCCGCAGGCGATCGATCCGTTCCGCTCCCTGAGGAGATCGCCGCAGGCGATCGTCTCGAAGGGAGAACACGATGACCCCCGCGCCGAAGACGCACAAGGATTCGGTCGATTTCCGGCCCATCGACTGGACGGGACTGTACCCGCCGAAGCTTCCGGCGGCCGCGATCCCGGAGCACGTCGCCATCGTGATGGACGGCAACGGCCGCTGGGCGAACGCGCGCGGACTCACGCGCATCGAAGGGCACCGCGCAGGAGAGGCCGCGCTGCTGGACGTCGTGGCCGGCGCCATCCAGCTCGGCGTCCGGCACGTGAGCGTGTACGCGTTCTCTACCGAGAACTGGAAGCGTTCTCCCGACGAAGTGCGTTTCCTCATGGGATTCAACCGTGCGGTGCTGCATCGCCGTCGCGACCAGTTGAACGACTGGGGCGTGCGCATCCGCTGGGCTGGACGGAAGCCTCGGCTGTGGGGTTCCGTCATCAAGGAGCTCCAGTTCGCGGAGGAACTGACCGCGCGAAACACCGTGCTCACGCTCACGATGTGCGTGAACTACGGCGGGCGCGTCGAGATCACGGATGCCGTTCGTGCTCTCGCGACCGAGGTTGCGGCGGGCAGGCTCACGCCGGGGGGCATCACAGAACGCAGCATCCAGCGGCACCTGTACACGCCCGACCTGCCGGACGTCGACCTGTTCGTGCGCAGTTCGGGGGAGCAGCGTACGAGCAATTTTCTGCTGTGGCAGAGCGCCTACGCAGAGATGGTGTTCCTCGATACCCTGTGGCCCGACTTCACGCGCGAAGACCTGTGGCGGGCGGTCGAAGTGTTCGCCGCACGAAATCGTCGATTCGGTGCGGCCGAGGATGCGCCGAACGCTTAGGCCGTAGTCCCGGATTCGGTTGCGGCTTGTTCCGGCTGGTTCCCGTCGATCGCTTCCGCGCCTTCTGCCTTCCGCCACGGACGCACGATGAGCGCCCATACGATGACCGCACCCACAGCGTATGCGACGAAGAGGCCAGTCCACACCGGAAGGTTCAGCGGAACCTCCTCCCAGGAAAACGGCATGGGCATGAGGATGAGAAAGAATCCGAAAAGCCCCACCGCGTAGGCACCCATCCACACCCAGCGATTCCACTTCCAGATGATGCGTCCCGTCATGTCGCCGATCGGGACGAGGGCGATGGGCAGCGCCGCGATGCCGGCTATGGCCAGCGACGACAGGGTCTCCGAAAGGAACACGACGACCGGGCCGCCGCTATCGAGGATGCTCAGCAAGCTGTAACCGATCCACGCGAGAACGGACAAGGCGAAGGCGAGCGCCAACCCGATGAGCGCGACGCGCGCACGTTCGGCAGTGGCCAGAAGCGCTCCGAAACCGACTCCGGCGACAAGTCCGAAGATGATGCCCGGCTCGAATCCGGTGACTCGCGTGAGGATGACGGCCACCACGACGATGAGGAGGGTCAGCGGGCGAAACTCGAACTCGGCCGTCGCCGTGGGATGCGTTCGTCTGACGACCCAAACCAGAAGCAACCAGCCGGCCACGATCTGTATCGCGAGCGAGATGAGAATCGAGACGAAGGTGCGGATGCTGGCCGCGTTCAATCCAAATCCGGGGTCGACGAACGACGAAATGATCGCTGCAGCGGCGATGCCGATCGCGGCGGCGCGCCATCCGGCAACGGAAGTGACGCGCGGCATCATCGCGCGCCACCGTGGCCCGACGCCTCGGGCGGTGTTGGCGAACTTTTCGCCCCAGTGCGCAAGTCTCTCCGAACCCGCTTCAACGGCGGAGTTGAGCAGTTGCGTCGGAAACGCGAGCAGAAGCACGAGAATGACCGCCATTGCGGTTGCCCATAGCGCGTTGTGCGGGGAGACGGCCGCGGCGACGGTGGGAAGTGCGCTCAAAACGCCGGGATCATCCACGGCTCTCGAGGGTGCGGGCGGCGATGCGGGAGCAGAAACCGCGATGGGCGTTGGTGAAGCGGTCGGCTCCGGCGTCGGGCAGGTGCGCGTGATGAAGCAGGGATTGCCGGAGACGAGAGTGCCCTGACTGGTGCTCGTGACTCCGATGTATTGATTTCTGGTTCCATTCGGGCACGTGATGATGCCTGTTCCGTGGCTGACCTGCGTCAGCGTCGCGGTGGTGCCGGCGAACTCCACGGTTGTCGTGTTTGCCCACTGGTATTCGTCCGAGCACAGGGCCCCTTCAGCGGGAACGTCGAACGTTGCGCGTCCATCGACAACCTCCACGCGCGGCACTCGGAGTTCTTCCGCGTAACCGAAAAGCAGGCATACCCCGCTCGAGCAATCCACGCCGAACGTCTGGTCGTAGGTGGCTGTATCGCCGTCGTCGTACACCCAGTTGTCCGGACCGTAGTACGTCACGACACTGTCCTGGGTGGTGGGGGTCGGCGTTGGCGATTCCAACGGTATGGCGACAGCTCCTGGTGCGGCGCTGGCCGCGAGGACTGCACCCGTGGCCAAGGCAACGAAAACCCTCACTGCAGACCGGGAAGTGACTGTCACGGCGTCCTGTTTCTTTGCCGGGCGAAACGGAGGTGAGCAAATGTTAGCAGTGCGGACCCCGCATGGTTCCCCGGAAATTCGGCGCCGTACGCTCGACTTCGCGATGATCTCGATGGGGGCGCAAGAAAGTTGCACTGGAATGCGCCGCCTCCGCGCGACGGGAGAGGCAGGATGGAGGTATGACTTCTGCATCCGCGGCCACAAGCCGCACGCTTTCTCCAGCGCTTACGAGTGCCATCGGCCAGTTCCGGCAGGACGCCGCACGCGGGTACCTTGCTGTCGCGTCGATCGGCCTGCCGCCGAAGGCGACAGTAGACGCGCAACTGGCCGACATCGAATTGTGGGCCTCGGGCCGCCGCGACCCCGTCGATTACGACGCGATCCACGACAACACGCGCGCTCATTACGCGAAGCTCGTGGGCGTCGATGCCGCCAGAGTCGCGACCGGTTCGCAGACCTCCGTCATGGCGAGCGTGTTCGCTGCCGCGGTGCCGGATGGTGCCGAGGTTCTGTGCGTGGACGGAGATTTCTCCTCGATCATGTTCCCGTTCCAGCAGCGTCCGGGAATTCGGGTGCGCGCGGTGCCGCTCGACGAGCTCGCGGCATCCGTGACGGACGAAACGTGGCTCGTCGTGTTCTCGCTCGCGCAATCGGCGACCGGGCGCATCGCGGATGCTGCGGCAATCGTCGCCGCTGCGAAGCAGCATGACGCCTACACGGTGTGCGATCTCACGCAGGCTGCAGGCGTGTTCCCGGCGGACGCATCGATGTTCGATGCGACGTTATGCCACGCCTACAAGTGGTTGTGCTCGCCGCGCGGAGTGGCCTTCATGACCGTGAGCGAGCGGCTCCAGAGTGTGCTCACACCGGTTCAGGCGGGTTGGTATGCGGGGGACGACGTGTGGGGTTCGTGCTACGGGCCTTCCATGGAGCTCGCGGCATCCGCACGCCGGTTCGATGTCTCTCCGGCCTGGCCCGCATGGGTTGGGGCCGAGCCCGCCATCCAGTTGTTTTCCGGTCTCGACATGAACGAGGTGTGGTCCTATACGAGCGGGCTCGGCGACGCGCTGTGCGACGCTCTCGACATCCCTCGGCAGCACCAGCCGATCGTCACGTGGGCGGATGCGGATCAGAAAGACATGGCCAGGCTCATCGACGCCGGAATCACGGTGTCGGGGCGCGCGGGGCGCCTGAGGGCCTCTCTGCACCTGTGGAATGACCTCAGCGATGTCGAGGCGGTCACGAAAGCGCTGCGGTGAGGGGGCAGTCGGCGCGGTCAGGACGAAACCACTGGCAGTCAGCCACCTCCGCCCGGCCCTAAACTGGAGGATCACAGCCGACCGGACGCGAGCCGCGCGCCCGGTATGACCTCTGGAGTTCAACTCGTGGCCACCGCTTCCCCACTCGATGCCGTCATTTCTCTCGCCAAACGCCGCGGGTTCGTTTTCCAGGCGGGGGAGATATACGGCGGATCGCGCTCTGCGTGGGACTATGGCCCCCTGGGTGTCGAGCTCAAGGAAAACATCAAACGCCAGTGGTGGAAGGCGATGGTTACCTCCCGCGACGACATCGTCGGACTCGACTCCGCCATCATCCAGCCCCGCCAGGTGTGGGTTGCTTCTGGTCACGTCGGCGCGTTCACCGATCCGCTCACCGAGTGCCTGAACTGCCACAGGCGGTTCCGGGCCGATCACCTCGAGGAAGCATTCGAGGAAAAGAAGGGGCGCGCTCCGGAAAACGGCCTCGCCGACATCGTGTGCCCGAATTGCGGAACCCGCGGGAAGTGGACCCAGCCCCGCGATTTCCAAATGATGCTCAAGACGTACCTCGGCCCCGTCGAAGAGGAAAGCGGCCTGCACTACTTGCGCCCGGAGACGGCGCAGGGCATTTTCGTGAACTTCAACAATGTGCTCGGCGCATCCCGGATGAAACCGCCGTTCGGCATCGCGCAGGTCGGCAAGAGCTTCCGCAACGAGATCACGCCGGGCAACTTCATTTTCCGCACGCGCGAGTTCGAGCAAATGGAGATGGAGTTTTTCGTCGAGCCCGGCAGCGACGAGACATGGCACGAATACTGGATTGACCAGCGGATGAACTGGTACACCGACCTCGGCATGAATCCGGACAACCTGCGATTGTTCGAGCATCCGAAAGAGAAGCTGTCGCACTATTCGAAGCGCACGGTCGACCTCGAGTATCGATTCGGGTTCCAGGGCAACGAATGGGGGGAGCTGGAGGGCGTTGCGAACCGCACCGACTTCGACTTGACCACCCACAGCGAACATTCTGGTACTGACCTTTCGTACTTCGACCAGACGAAGAACGAACGGTGGACGCCGTACGTCATCGAACCCGCAGTGGGCCTCACGCGGTCGATGATGGCGTTCCTCGTCGATGCCTACCACGAGGATGAGGCGCCGAACACGAAGGGCGGCGTCGACAAGCGCACGGTGCTGCGGCTCGACCGGAGGCTCGCACCCGTGAAGGCCGCGGTGCTTCCGCTGTCGCGCAACGAGGAGCTCTCGCCCATTGCGAAGCAGCTCGCGACCGACCTCCGGCAGTTCTGGAACACCGATTTCGATGACGCCGGTGCGATCGGCCGCCGCTACCGGCGGCAGGACGAGATCGGCACCCCGTTCGCGATCACGGTCGATTTCGACACGCTCGAGGACAAGGCGGTCACAGTGCGCGAGCGCGACTCGATGGCGCAGGAGCGCATCGCGCTCGACCGCCTGCAGGGATATCTCGCCGAACAACTGCTCGGCGCGTAGCCGACCCCGTCGGGCCGGCGGGAATGCCCATGCGGGCAGAACCGTTGGCCCCAGTATGAGCGAAGCAATCAAAGTCGACATCTGGTCTGACGTCCAGTGCCCGTGGTGCTACATCGGCAAGCGCAAGTTCGAGGCGGGAGTCGCCGAGTTCGGCGGCGAGGTCGAAGTGGAGTACCACTCGTTCGAGCTCGCGCCAGACACCCCGGTCGACTTCGAGGGCACGCCGGCCGACTATCTGGCTCAGCGCAAGGGTCTGTCGCTCGACCAGGTGGGAGAGATGATCGAGCGCGTGACCGGCATCGCGGCGCAGGTCGGTCTCGATTACGACTACGGCTCCGTGCACCAAACCAACACGGTCAAGGCGCATGAGTTGCTCCACTACGCCAAATCGAAAGGGCGTCAGGTGGAAATGAAAGAACGTCTGCTGAAGGCGTACTTCGTGAACGGAGAGCATGTGGGCCGAATCGAGGATCTCGCAGACATCGCAGCGGAGATCGGACTCGACCGCGCCGACGTCGTGCGCTCGCTCGAATCCGAAGAGCACCTTCCCGCAGTGAAGGCGGACGTCGCCCAGGCGCAGGAGTACGGAATCCAGGGCGTTCCGTTCTTCGTGATCGACGGCAAGTACGGCGTATCGGGAGCGCAGGACGCATCCACGTTCGCCGCCGCGTTGAAACAGGTGAAGGACGAGAAAGCAGCGCAGTCATGACAACAACGCCCAGACCCGAGACCGCGGCCAGGCCGCCGCTCACGATGGTCGGTCAGCAGGATGCCTCCGTGTGTGTCGGCGACACGTGCGAGCTGCCTCACTGAGTTATCTGGGAGAATCGAGTCGATGACTTCTCTCGCCACGGCAACCCCAGCGCTGCAACTCGGGCCGATCGCGCTCGAGGTTCCTGTCGTGCTCGCACCCATGGCGGGCATCACGAACACCGCGTTCCGGCGGCTGTGCCGCGAGTTCGGTGCGGGCCTGTACGTGAGCGAAATGATCACGAGCCGGGCTCTCGTGGAGCGCGGCGAGAAGACCATGCGGCTCATCCGCCACCACGAGTCGGAAGTTCCGCGCAGCATCCAGCTTTACGGCGTCGACCCGAACACGATGGCGGAGGCGGTGACGATGCTCGTCGCCGAGGACCGCGCTGACCACATCGATCTGAACTTCGGGTGCCCCGTCCCGAAAGTCACGCGCAAGGGCGGCGGTGCGGCACTGCCCTGGAAACTCGACCTGTTCCGCGACATTGTCGAGTCCGCCGTGAAGGCGGGCGGCGACGTGCCGGTCACGGTCAAGATGCGCAAGGGCATCGACAACGACCATTTGACGTACCTCGAAGCCGGCCGGATCGCCTCTGGTGCCGGGGCCGCGAGCATCGCGCTGCACGCGCGGACCGCGTCGGAGTTTTACAGCGGTCAGGCAGACTGGTCCGCCATCGCCCGCCTCAAGGAGGCGATCTCGGATGTGCCGGTGCTCGGCAACGGAGATATTTGGAGCGGCGCCGACGCGATCCGCATGGTTGAGGAGACGGGCTGCGACGGGGTCGTCGTCGGCCGCGGATGCCTCGGCCGACCCTGGCTGTTCGGCGATCTGGTTGCCGCGTTCAAAGTCCGTTCGGGGGAACTCTCGCAGGACGCAGCGACGCTGCTCCAAGCGCGTCCGACGCTCGGAGTCGTCGCGGCCACCATCCGGCGCCACACCGAGTTGCTCGCGGACTTCTTCTCGTCCGACGACCAGGACGGCGAGGAGTGGGCATGCCGCGACATCCGCAAACACGTGTCCTGGTACCTCAAGGGGTACCCGGTGGGCAGCGACCTGCGCTCGTCCCTCGCTCGCGTGGAAAGCCTGCAGCAACTCGACGATCTGCTGGGCGAGCTTGACTGGGCTCAGCCGTACCCGGGGGAGGACGCCGAGGGCCCGCGGGGCCGCGCCGGGCATCCGAAGCGTACCGTGCTGCCTGAGGGCTGGCTCGACAGCCGCGAGCTCGCGCAGAGTCATCGCGGCGACCTCACCGAGGGCGAAGCGGACACCACCGGTGGCTGAGCCGAGTCATTCGAAGAACTCAGGCACCCCACCGCGGCCGGACGGGTACACCGCCCATGACGCCGCCCGCTGGATGCCGGAACAGCACTCCACGAGGCGCAGCGATTTTGCGAGGGATCGAGCGCGCGTCCTGCACTCGAGCGCACTGCGCCGCCTCGCCGCGAAAACGCAAGTGCTCAGCCCGACGGCCGGCATCGACAACGCGCGCAACAGATTGACGCATTCGCTCGAGGTCGCGCAAGTCGGGAGGGAGCTCGCCTCCAGCCTCGGTCTCGACCCGGATGTCGTGGATACCGCGTGCCTCGCCCACGACCTCGGGCACCCGCCGTTCGGACACAATGGCGAGAGGGCTCTCAACGCGTGGTGCACGGACATCGGCGGGTTCGAAGGGAATGCGCAGACGCTGCGGGTTCTCACCCGAATCGAGCCGAAGGTGTTCGCCACGGACGGTCGCTCGTACGGTTTGAATCTCACGCGCGCGAGCCTCGACGCGAGCTGCAAGTATCCGTGGCCCGCGGAGAGCGCGATCGGCGATCCGTCCGGCCGGGCGAAGTTCGGGTTCTACCTCGACGACACCGCCGCGTTCCTCTGGCTCAGGGATGGCGCCCCCACCCGCCAATTGTGCATTGAAGCTCAAGTGATGGACCTCTCCGACGACATCGCGTATTCGGTGCACGATTTCGAGGATGCCATCGTCGGCGGCTACATCGATGTGCCTGCCCTCGGCGCGCGCGTCAACCATGACGACCTCGTCGATTCCATGTTCGCGTGGATCGGCGGCGAGTTGGATCATGACGAGCTCATCGCCGCGTTCGACCGCCTCGACTCCCTCGAATCGTGGATCGACGAGTACGACGGCACCCGCGCGGCGCAAGGCAGGCTCAAGAACCTCACGAGCCAGCTCATCGGGAGATTCGCGGGCATCGCCACGCAGGCGACTCTCGCGGCCCACGATGCCGAACATCTCGCGCGGTTCGGCGCGGACGTGGTCGTGCCGAGGGAGATTCGCGCAGAGATCGCCGTGCTCAAAGGCATCGTGGCCGCGAACGTCATGTCGACGAATGAGCGCAAGCCCGTGTATGCGCGCCAGCGCGACACGATCATGGAACTCGCCGACGCCCTGCTGGAGCGCGGTCCGGAGTCGTTGGATGCGGGATTCGCCGCCGACTGGCACGATGCCGCCGATGACGCGGCGCGCAAGAGGGCCGTCGTCGACCAGGTGGCGAGCCTCACGGACCAGTCCGCCAACTCCTGGCACCGCACCCTGGTCGGCGGCCGGGGTACCGGGCCCGGCACGTGAGGATCCCCGCACCTAGAATCTAGGCATGGCAGGCCTGATCCGCAGAAGCGACATCGACGAGGTGCGTTCGCGGATCAACATTGCCGACATCGTGGGGGACTATGTGACTCTCAAGAGCGCGGGCGTCGGTTCCCTCAAGGGATTGTGCCCGTTCCACGATGAACGCAGTCCGAGTTTCCACGTGCGCCAACAGGTCGGCCGGTATCACTGCTTCGGTTGCGGCGAAGACGGCGATGTGTTCACGTTCCTGCAGAAAATGGATCATGTCACGTTCAGCGAAGCTGTCGAGCGGATGGCCGCGAGGGTCGGCGTGGAACTCCATTACGAGGATGGCGGCGCCGCAACGGCCGACCGCGGCAATCGCGCTCGCCTGCTCGCAGCGAACCGGGCCGCCGCCGAATTTTTCGCCGCCCAGTTGACGACTCCGGCCGCCGAGCCCGGGCGCGCATTCCTCGGCGCCCGCGGTTTCGACGCCGCCGCTGCCGCCCAATTTGGCATCGGCTTCGCGCCGAAAAGCTACGACGCGCTCGGTTCGCACCTGAAGACTCTCGGATTCAGCGTGGAAGAGATGCTCGCAGCCGGCCTCATCGTCGAAGGGGACCGGGGGACCTACGATCGCTTCCGCGGCCGTCTCCTGTGGCCTATCCGCGACACGACCGGACAGACGCTCGGTTTCGGCGCGCGCAAACTGCTGGACGACGACCAGGGTCCGAAATACCTCAACACCCCCGAGACTCTCGTGTATCACAAGTCGCAAGTGCTGTACGGACTCGATTTGGCCAAACGTGACATTTCCCGAAGCAAGCGGGTCGTCCTCGTCGAGGGCTACACGGACGTGATGGCGTGCCACATCGCGGGTGTGACGACGGCCGTCGCGACGTGCGGCACCGCGTTCGGCGTCGACCACATCAAGGTCATCAGGCGCGTACTGGGCGATGTCGACAATGCCGACTCGCACGGCCTCGGCGAGGTCATTTTCACGTTCGATCCGGATGAGGCAGGGCAAAAGGCGGCAAGCCGCGCGTTCGCCGAAGAACAGCGATTCGCCGCCCAGACTTACGTTGCGGTCGCTCCGGACGGATTGGACCCGTGCGACTTGCGGCTGGCCAGAGGGGACGATGCCCTCCGACGGCTCATCGACGAGCGCAAGCCCATGTTCGAGTTCATGATCAAGCGCGTGCTCTCGTCGTTCGACCTGGAGACGGTGGAGGGCCGATCCGGCGCCATGGCGGCGGCGGCGCCGGTCATCGCGAGCATTCGCGATCAAGCGATGCACAGCGGTTATGTCCGAAACCTTGCAGGGTGGATCGGCGTGGATCCGCAGGAGGTCATGAGGGCTGTGACCGCGTCTGCCCGGAACCGGCAAGAAGATTCGCGCGCGTGGGGTCCCGAATCGGACCGGTTCCGACACGACAGGGCCCAGTCGCAGGGGACCGGCGAAGGCCGGGGGGACCAGGCCATCGCCCCCGGCCCGTCGATCACCCACTTGCCCACCGATCCGGTGACGAGACTCGAGCGCGATGCGCTCATGGCCGTGCTTCAGCATCCGGACGCCGTCGGTCAGGAGCTGGGCATGCGGATCGGCTCTGTCGCGTTCACGAATACGACGCTCGCCGTCGTCCGCGACGCCGTCGCCGCGAGCATGGATGCGTTCGCGGCACCGAACTGGGTCGAAAGGATTGTGGAGGAAGTGCCGCAGGGTTTCGCGGGCATCGTCAGCCAACTCGTCGTCGCACCGATTCCGGACAAAGCGGGAAGGGAACTTTCCATCTATTGCCGTGGAGTCGTTGCTTCCCTCATCGGACGCGATTTGCTCGCCATGAAAGCAGACTTGCTCGGTCGACTCCAACGGACCGACGCGAGCGCCGAACCGGATCGGTACCGGGAACTCCAGCGCGAACTCATGAGCGTCGAGGCCGAGCGGCGCGCGCTCATCGGAGATTAGGTTGCAGAACAATAAATATTGGGCCGCAATGACGCGCTCAGTGTCCGCCAGCACAGCAAACCGTGTTATCAAGTAAGTAATACACACGACCTGCGACGTGCTTACCTGCACGCCACGGGGTTTACCCCGCCTCAGCCCACTTTGGCTGTGGTGGTATCTCACAACAGAGAGAGGTATCACGGATATGACATCCGCATCCACGATCCGAAAGCGGTCGCTCGCCGCGCTCAGTGGCGTTGCCATTGCAGCGATGGCGCTCAGCGGCTGCGCGGCAGGAACCGATTCCGGTGATTCCGGTACGTCGGGCACGATCACGGTAGGTACGACGGACAAGGTCACAACGCTTGACCCTGCCGGCTCGTATGACAATGGCTCGTTCTTCATCATGAACAACGTGTTCCCGTTCCTCATGAACTCGAACCCGGGAAGCTCCGATGTGAACCCTGACATTGCCGAGTCCGCGGAGTTCACGTCGCCCACCGAGTACACGGTCAAACTCAAGTCCGGTCTCAAGTGGGCCAACGGCAACGACCTGACCGCTTCGGACGTGAAGTTCAGCTTCGACCGCCAGCTCAAGATCGCGGCGGACAACGGCCCGTCGACGCTGCTGTACAACCTCGACAGCACCGAAGTGAAGGATGACCTCACCGTCGTCTTCCACCTCAAGGCCGGAAACGACCAGATTTGGCCGCAGATCCTCTCCAGCCCTGCCGGTCCGATCGTGGACGAGGACGTGTTCTCGGCGGACGCGCTCACGACCGACCAGGAAATCGTTGACGGCAACGCGTTCGCGGGTCCGTACGTGATCTCGAGCTACAAGTTCAACGAACTTGTCCAGTTCAAGGCCTATGACGGCTACCAGGGTCTCCTTGGCAAGCCGAAGACGGCCACGATCAACCTGAAGTACTACGCGGACCAGTCGAATATGAAGCTGGACGTTCAGGAAGGCAACATCGACGTCGCGACCCGCAGCCTGTCTGCGACCGACATCGAAAGCCTGTCGGGCAATGACAACGTCGTTGTGCACAAGGGCCCGGGTGGCGAGATTCGCTACATCGTCTTCAACTTCAACACGATGCCGTTCGGCGCTGCAACTGCGGAAGCCGACCCGGCGAAGTCGCTCGCGGTGCGCCAGGCGATTGCCGACCTCATCGACCGCGAAGCGATCGCGAACCAGGTTTACAAGGGCACCTACCTGCCGCTGTACTCCTACGTTCCGGCCGGTCTCACCGGTGCCACCGAGGTTCTCAAGGATCTCTACGGCGACGGAAACGGCGGCCCGGATGCTGACAAGGCGAAGTCGACTCTCGACGCCGCTGGTGTCACCACGCCGGTGACTCTCAACCTGCAGTACAACCCTGACCACTACGGTGCGAGCTCGGGCGATGAGTATGCGCTCATCAAGTCGCAGCTCGAGTCCTCCGGACTGTTCACGGTGAACCTGCAGTCGACGGAGTGGGTCCAGTACTCCAAGGATCGCTCAGCTGACGTGTACCCGCTGTACCAGCTCGGCTGGTTCCCGGACTACTCGGACGCTGACAACTACCTGTCGCCGTTCTTCCAGACGGACAACTTCCTGAAGAACCACTTCAGCGACCCGGCGATCGACACGTTGATTCAGGGCCAGGCCACTGAAGGCGACCCCGCGACCCGCAAGGGCATGATCGAAGACATCCAGGAGAAGGTCGCTGAACAGCTGTCGACCCTGCCGATGCTTCAGGGTGCGCAGGTCGTCGTTGCAGGCAAGGACGTGAAGGGCGTGGATGAAACACTCGACGCCTCCTTCAAGTTCCGCTTCAACGTGCTGAGCAAGTAGGACGCACCAAGGCGGCTACTATCGAAGAGCCGTTACTGGGGGCGGTCCGCGAAAGCTGCGGATCGCCCCCTCCCTTTTCTTGCAGTTTCTCTTCACCGAGTTTGAGTGTTCGTGGGCAACGATTGGCAATGATGACAACCACCGCAGTTTCAGAAGCTCCTGATCCGGAAATTCAATCGGATCAGTCGGCGAAGTCGAAGGGTTCGGGCGGGAAGCTCGGCCGGTACATCATCATTCGATTGCTTCTGATCCTTCCGACCGTGTTCATCCTCGTGTCGATGGTGTTCCTGCTCATGCACTTGATCGGCGATCCGATCACCGCGGCCCTCGGCGGGCGGCTTCCCCCTGATCAGTTGGCGGAACGCATTCACGCCGCGGGGTATGACCGCCCCATTTTCATCCAGTACTTCGAGTATCTCGGGCAATTGTTCACGGGCAACTTCGGTACGACGCTCACGACGAACCAGCAGATTTCCCAAATCGTGTTCGAGAAGGGTGCAGCGACTCTCGAACTCGCGTTCTACGCGCTCATCGTCGCGTTCATCGTCGGCATCCCGCTGGGGATGCTCGCCGCGTACCTGCGCGACCGCTGGCCAGACGCCATGCTGCGGGTCGTCGCGATCCTGTTCTACGCAACCCCCGTGTTCTTCGCTGGCCTTCTTCTCAAGCTCGTGTTCTCCGTGTGGCTCAAGGTGCTTCCGGTGAACGGCCGAGCGTCGCCGCGGACGGAATTGAATCTTCAGTTCCTCGACCATCCGACGAATATCTACCTCATCGACGCCCTGCGGACCGGCAACCCCGCGGACTTCGGGGATGTCCTCGCGCACGCGATTCTTCCCGGACTCGCGCTGGGGCTCCTCACCGCGGGGATATTCCTGCGGCTCGTTCGGCTCAATGTCATCGGAACGCTCGGCCAGGACTATGTTGACGCCGCCAGATCGCGCGGTGTGCGGGAATTCAGGCTCGTGCGCAAGCACGCGTACAAGCCGGCGCTCGTGCCCATCATCACGGTCATCGGCCTCCAGATCGCGTTGCTTCTCGGCGGTGCGATCCTCACCGAGACGACGTTCGAGTGGAAGGGACTCGGTTTCACTCTCGTGGAGTTCATCAAAGCCAGGGACTTCGTCGCGGTTCAAGGAATCGTTGTGTTCCTCGCGGTCGTGGTGGCTGTGACGAACTTCGTCGTCGACATCATCGCGGCGCTCATCGACCCGAGAGTGAGGTACTGACGTGACGACGTCGTCTATTGCGAAGCCGACAATCTGGTCGCGGCTGCCGCTCCTGCGCGAACTGAAGCAAAGCGTCGGTTGGCAGCGGGGAATGCTCGTCGCCGGCCTCGTGATCATCGCGATCTTCCTGCTCACTGCGGCCTTCGCCCAGGGGCTCGCTCCGTTCGGCTATTCGCAATTGAGCGACGAGAACGGAGTTTTCGGAGCGCAGCTTCCACCGGGGGGCCGCCACCTCCTCGGTACGACGGTGGGTGGATACGATGTGCTGTCGCGCGTGATCTGGGGTGCTCAAACCGCCGTCCTCGTCATCGTCATCGCGGTAGCCCTCTCGGTGTTCGCCGGGGTGATCCTGGGTCTCGTCTCGGGGTACTTCGGCGGGTGGCTCGACCGGGTACTCGTCGTGGTCGCGGACGCCGTGTACGCGTTCCCGTCGCTGCTCCTCGCGATCGTCATGTCGATCGTGATTTCGGGGGGCCGTTCCGGCCTGTTCACCGGGCTCATGGCCGCGGCGATCTCGATCACAGTCGTGTTCATCCCCCAGTACTTCCGCGTCATCCGGTCGGAGACCGTGCGCATGAAGTCGGAGGCGTTCGTCGAATCGGCGAAGGTCATCGGCGCGAGCAACGCGCGCGTGATGTTCCGCCACGTGCTGCGCAACTCGACGAGGACGCTGCCGCTCATCCTCACGCTGAATGCCTCCGAAGCGATCCTGACGCTTGCCGGGCTCGGGTTCCTCGGGTTCGGCATTGAACCGACCGCCGCGGCGGAGTGGGGTTTCGACCTCAACAAATCGATTTCGGATGTCGCGGCCGGCATCTGGTGGACCTCGATTTTCCCCGGCACCGCCATCGTGCTTGTCGTTCTCGGCATCACGCTCGTGGGGGAGAGCCTCAACGACCTCGCCGACCCGCGGCTGCGCACTCGCCATCGTGCCCTCGCGAGCGGGGCGGGCGTCTCGGATGTGGATGAGCTGGAGGAGGATCTGTGAGCACCCTCATGAAGGGCGACGAGGCCCTCGAAATCGACAATCTCGTTGTGACGTTCGCGACGGACGGCGGCGACGTTCGCGCAGTGGATGGGGTTAGCCTGTCGGTGCGCAAGGGCGAAGTGCTTGCGATCGTTGGCGAAAGCGGCAGCGGAAAGACCGTCACGGCGAAAACGATTCTGGGACTTCTCCCGGAGACGGCTACGACGTCGGGCATGGTGATGATCGGCGACGACAACGTCATCGGGGTGTCCGGAAGTCGGCTTCGCGAGATCCGGGGCACGGGCGCGGCCATGGTTTTCCAGGAGCCGTCCACAGCCCTCAACCCGGTGTTCACCGTGGGGTGGCAGATCGCGGAAGGTTTGCGAGCTCACGGCAAGTACACGAGGGCGCAGGCCAGGGCGAAGGCGATCGACTTCCTCACACGCGTAGGAATCCCCGACGCGGAGCACCGCGTGGACTACTATCCCCACCAGTTCTCGGGCGGCCAGAAGCAGCGCATCGTTATCGCCATGGCGCTCGTCCTCGAACCGGAGATCATCGTCGCGGATGAACCGACGACGGCACTGGACGTCACGGTGCAGGCCGAGATCCTCGATCTGTTGCGGTGGTGTCGAGACGAGTTCAATGCCGCCATCGTGCTCATCACCCACAACATGGGCGTCGTCGCCGATCTCGCCGACCGAGTCGCCGTCATGTATCAAGGAAAGATCGTGGAAGAGGCGGAAGCGGTCACGCTGTTCCACCACCCGAAGCACGAGTACACGAAGCGGCTTCTCGCGGCGGTGCCCTTCATCGGCGCCGGCACGATCAAGACGCGCGAGCGCGCGGCTGAACGTGCAACCGCGGCGTCGAGCGAGGCGCTCGTGGTCGCGAAGGACCTCGTCATCGAGTATCAGGGCCATTTGGGACGTGGAAGCTTTCGGGCCGTCGACGGCGTCGATTTCCAGATCTCTGCGCGGGAGGTGCTTGGGCTCGTCGGCGAGAGCGGGTCAGGCAAGACCACCATCGGCCGAGCCATCGCGGGTCTCACGAAGATCACCGGCGGATCTCTTTCGGTGCTCGGCCGCGAGATGCTCGGCGTTCGCGAGCGAACGTTCCGCCCGTTGCGTCAGGACATCGGTTTCGTGTTCCAGGACCCGGCAACGAGTTTCAATCCCTTGTTGACCATCGCGCAGTGTGTTGCCGAGCCGTTCATCGTTCACGGTCACGCCGGCGACGCCGCTGCCGCGAGATCGCGCGTGGACGAATTGCTCGAGGCCGTGCAGCTTCCGAAAAGCTACGGCGATCGATTCCCCCATGAGTTGAGCGGCGGGCAGCGCCAACGGGCGAGCCTCGCGCGGGCGATCGCCCTGAAGCCGAAACTCCTCATCGCTGATGAACCGACGAGCGCGCTGGACGTGTCCGTGCAGGCGCGCGTGCTGGAGCTGTTCGCGGAGATTCAGCGCGAGTTCGGGTTCGCGGCGCTGTTCATCAGCCACGACCTCGCCGTCGTGGATTTGCTCGCCGACCGCATCGCCGTGCTGTACAAGGGCAGACTCGTGGAGGAGGGTATCGGGGAAGACATTCTCGTTGCGCCGAAGCACCCGTACACGCAACGGCTGCTCGCGTCCCTGCCCGTGCCGGACCCCGTGTTGCAGGCGAAGCGGCGAGAAGAGCTTCACCGGTTGCGGGGACTTGAGCCAGCAGGAGCCACCGGTTGACCTCACACCACGTTCCCGTCGTTCGGGCGGACGACCTGTCGATCCGCTACCGCGCAAGAGATGTGCGATCGAGGTTTCTCGCCGTGGCGGGAGTGAGTTTCACGCTCGAGCAGGGCGAGATCCTCGGAATCGTCGGGGAGTCGGGCTGTGGAAAGTCGACGCTCGCCGCGGTGATGGGTTTGCAGGGCGGTTCTGATTTGGCGGACGCGAAGGCCCCCGAGATTTGCGGGGGCTCCTTGACGTTGTTCGATACGCAAGTGCGCCGCATCGGCGCACGGGCACGCGACCGGCTTCGGCTGAAAGTCGGCTACCTCGCCCAGGATGGGGCGCAACGGCTCGATGCACGCTTGACGGTCGCCGAGAACATTGCGGACCCCATCTACTCGAGAGATCGTCGCTTCAGTTCGCGCGAGGCGGGCCTTGCTGTCGCGACCCTCGTGGATGCCGTTCGGCTGCCCCTCAAATTGATGACCCGCTACCCTTACGAACTCAGCAGCGGGCAACGGCAAAGGGTGGCGCTCGCGAGGGCACTGATCCTCGAGCCGAAACTGCTCGTCGCCGACGAGCCGACGCGCGGCGTCGATGTCACGGTCAGAACCGGAGTTCTGGATGTGCTTCGGGAGCTGCAGGAAGAGCGCGAGTTTTCGGCCATCATCGTGAGCAGCGACCTCGCCGTCGTCGAGTACGTCGCGCAGCGCATGCTCGTGCTAAATCGAGGAAACGTCGTGGGGCTTGGCCCCATCAATGGGGTACTGAAAGACCCGATTCATCCCTATCTGAAGGCCCTCTCGGCATCACGATTCGATAAAGTCGGTGCATGACTTCGAGTGGGGGCTCGGTTCAGCACCGCATTGTGCTGGCCTCCCCGGCTGAGGATGTGCCGCCAGCGCGGCGTCCGAGGACGGGGCCCATCGCCGTGCTCCCTGAGGCGGACGAGTTCTTCGTCTCCGCGATCGAAGCGGCGGGGGGTACAGTCGAACCGCTGTCCGAGAAGACAAGGGGCATTGTGTGGCTGTCCTACGATCGGGCTGCCGAGTTCGCCGGGATTCTCGACCAGTACCCCGGGGTCGATTGGGTCCAGTTGCCGTGGGCCGGCGTCGATGCGTTCACCGAAGTCCTGCAGCAGCACGCGGGCCGCGATCGTCCGCTGTGGACGAGCGCGAAGGGCGCATACGCTGAGCCGGTGGCAGAGCACGCGCTCGCGCTCATGCTCGCGCTCCTGCGCGAGTTGCCGATGCGCGTTGTGGCTCGGAGCTGGGGTCCGAAACTCGGCGCATCGCTCTATGGCGCGAACGTGGTCGTCATCGGTGCAGGCGGCATCGCCCGTGAACTCGTGCGGCTCCTTTCCCCGTTTCGCACAGCGGTCACAATCGTCCGACGCAGTTCGCACACGTTCGACGGTGCCGAGCGCACGGTGACGAACGATCGTCTTCACGAGGTTCTGCGCGCAGCCGATGTTGTCGTCGTCGCTGCGGCCATGACGGTAGAAACAACCAGGCTCATCGGTGCCGAGGAGCTTTCGCTCATGAAGGAAACCGCGATTCTCGTCAACGTCGCGCGCGGCGGACTCGTCGATACCGACGCTCTCACGGCGGCGCTGGCCGCCGGCGCCATCGCCGGCGCCGGACTGGACGTCACGGAACCCGAACCCCTTCCGGACGGCCATCCGCTGTGGTCTGAGCGGCGTGCGCTCATTACCCCGCACAGTGCCGACACGCCCGAAATGACGACGCCGCTGCTGGCGGAGAAGGTGAAGACTAACGTGCGAGCGTTCCTGAGTGATTCCAAGTTCGAAGGACTAGTGGACCCGGAGGCAGGCTATTGACTCTGTTGTGGGTAGGTGCGTACACCGAGAATATGGGCGGATTCGCGCGAGGCATCTCTGCGGTTCGCGTGACGGACAAGGGACTGCAGTTCGCCGGGATCGGCGCAGTGGCTTCTTCTCCGTCGTTTCTCATCCATGCGAGCGTGAGCGGCGTCATTTACGCGGTGGATGAGGCGAACGGCCGCGTTGAGGCGTTTCATCGGAAGAACAAGTCGACGACGCTCAGCCCGATGGGCGGGCAACCCACGTCGGGCACGCTCCCGTGCCACCTCGCCGCGACACCCGAGTGGTTGTATGCGGCCAATTACGGCACGGGCCAGGTGGACGTTTATCCGCTCGATTCGCAGGGCAGGATCGGAGAACTGCGCGCGAGCGTTACCTCGAGCGGCAAGGGCCCCAAGCCGGAGCAGGACGGCCCGCACGCGCACTCGACACTCGCGTTCGGTGACACGGCGATCACCGCGGATCTCGGCACGGACCGGGTGAGCGTCTACCGCTGGACCGAGGGAAAGCTCGGCCTGGAGTCATCGGTCGAGTTGCCGCCGGGCACCGGTCCTCGCGATCTCGCGGTGTCTCCCACGGCAGGCAAGATCTATTTGGTCGGCGAGCTCGGCGGTTCCGTTTTCACGCTCGGCGGTGGGCGCAATCTGCAAATCGTCAATTCGGGTGACTCCGGTGCGGCGGTCGGCGATCACGCCGCAGGGCTCGTGGTTGATTCCACCGGCCGTTTCCTGTACACGGCACTGCGCGGTTCCAACCGCATCGTCGCAATCGACGCTGCGACACTGAAGCCGATCGCCGATCTTCCGAGCGGCGGGGATGTTCCTCGCGGGCTTTGCCTTGTCGGCAACCTTTTGCTTGTGGCGAATCAGAGTTCCGGCACGATCGCGGCGTTCCAGTTGGATCCGCAATCGGGCGTTCCCATGATGGTGGGGACACCGCTGTTCATCGATTCGCCGACATGCCTGCTCCCCGACTTCTCGTGATCACGGTTCGCGGTCGAAGGGAATTGCCTGGCCGCAATCTTTGATAAAGTGACAAGCTGAATCGCCATTCCTCGATAGCTCAATTGGCAGAGCAGCCGGCTGTTAACCGGCAGGTTCTTGGTTCGAGTCCAAGTCGAGGAGCAAAATGCCCGTACTTCCAAGGAAGTAGCGGGCATTCTTCTTGTTTAGTGGGTCTCTTTATGGACAGACTTGTCCGAATTGCCGGCGGATCTATGTTTGAGTACGCGTGAGGTACTTGAGCGGTCGGTTGCTGGAGGGCTCGCGTCGTCGGCGCTAGAGGCATTCGAGGATGAAGTCGACCCGTTCAGCCGGCGGCAGAACTGGAACCTGGATGACAGGGAATCCGAGTTCGCGATAGACGTCGATGATGAGGTGGTGGATGACTCGTTGGTCGTTCTCATCCTCGGTACGCGCGTAGTCCTTCGCCAACGGCAGGAGATCGAGAACAAAGATCTTCCTGTACCGTGCGTGTTCGATGGCAGTGAGGAGTTCGGCATCAGGTTCGAGACGGAGGAACCGGTAGTAGGCCAGCGAGTCCGGCAGGGCCCGGTCGAGGAAGACTATCTCGTCGGGGTTCAGGGACGCTTCTTCCTCGACCTGCATAGCGAGCACCCCGTGCTGGAACTCCAACTGGCGTGCGCGGATCTGCTCCACGCTCGACCCGTCGATGCGTGCAAGATCGATGTAGTGCCGTGCATGCTCGATAGTTGTTGTGTGGCCTTGGTCACGAAGCAGTTCCACGGTGGTTGTCTTTCCCGAACTCGGGCCGCCCGTAATCACATACCAATTGGTCACATCGACTCCGTCCACTATGGAACATCCATCCGTCTGACTGACTGACGACGTCAACTATACCGGTTACCCCTATGGGGTGTATGGTAGTTGAACTATGAACGGATATGTCGCGGATAAGGACGCCTTGCGGGCACGCCTGAGCCGGATCGAAGGTCAGGTACGCGGTCTCGCACGCATGATCGATGAGGACACGTATTGCATCGATGTCCTGACCCAGGTTTCCGCCGCAACGAAGGCGTTGGAGTCCGTGGCGCTGGCACTCCTGGACGATCACCTCATCCACTGCGTCGCCGAAGCCACCGTCCAGGGCGGCCCTGTCGCGGAAGAGAAGCTCCGCGAGGCCAGCGCGGCAATCGCCCGCCTCGTGCGTTCATGATTTGACCGTTCACCCCACGAAAGGAAACAACAATGGCAATCACCGAACCCCGCGACCTTGGTCTGACTGACATGAATGCCGGCTGCAGCTGTTGCGCGCCGAGCAAGACGTCGATGGAGTCGGAAGACAAGACCTCGATCGCAGAGGATGCTGTGGTCGCCGACTTTCTTGTGGAGGGAATGACCTGCTCGCACTGCGTCAACAGCGTGACGGAAGAACTCGCCGCCATCGACGGAGTCGCGGACGTGAGCGTGAACCTCAACGTCGGAGGTGCGTCACGGGTCACTGTCGCCAGTTCGGCGACGCTGGACACCGAGCAGGTGCGCCGGGCAATCGAGGAGGCCGGGTACGCGCTCGCTCAGTCGTCATGAGCACTCAGGATGTTCAGCTCGACATCACGGGGATGACCTGCGCCTCCTGCGCGAATCGCATCGAGCGAAAGCTGAACAAGCTCCCCGGTGTTGAAGCGACGGTGAACTACGCAACCGAGAAGGCGCGCGTCCGATCGGATAACGTTTCGATCGACGAGTTGATCGCAGCAGTCGAGGCTGCTGGCTATGCAGCGGCGATTCCCGCGCCGCCCGCCTCCGATCGGACCGCCAAGGACGTGCCGGAGCCCGACGGCGAACTGACGAGCCTGCGCCGCAGACTCGTGATCACGGCGGCGCTCAGCCTCCCCATCGCGATTCTGTCGATGGTCCCAGCACTGCAGTTCACCAACTGGCAGTGGCTCGTGCTCACCCTCGCAGCGCCCGTTGCGGTCTGGGGTGCGTGGCCATTCCATCGCGCCGCCGCCATCAATGCGCGGCACGGCTCAACGACGATGGACACCCTCATCAGTATTGGCGTGCTCGCCGCCTTTGGCTGGTCGCTGTACGCCCTGTTCTTCGGCCAGGCCGGCATGCCGGGCCTGCGAATGTCGATCACCCTGTTCGGGACTCCCGAGGCAGGGGGGCATGAGCTCTATCTCGAGGTTGCCGCATTAGTGACAGTGTTCATCCTCGCCGGGCGCTATATGGAGGTCCGTGCCAAACGACAGTCAGGTGCAGCCCTGCGTGCTCTGCTTGAGCTCGGCGCGAAAGACGCCGTGCTGCTCCGTGACGGTGTCGAGACGCGGGTTCCGGTCGAGCAACTCGCCGAGGGCGACACCGTCGTTGTCCGCCCCGGCGAGAAGATCCCCTCCGACGGCCTCGTCGTGGAGGGCGCCTCTGCCGTCGACGAGACCATGTTGACCGGCGAATCGATGCCGGTGGAAGTTGGGCCGGGTAGCCGTGTGGTGGGTGCCACTATCAATGACGGCGGTCGGCTGGTCGTACAGATTACCCGCACCGGCAGCGACACTGAGCTGGCGCGCCTGGGCAAACTCGTAGAAGAGGCGCAGAGCGGGAAGGCTCCTGTGCAACGCCTCGCTGACCGAGTGTCAGCGGTCTTCGTTCCGATCGTGATCGTCCTGGCGGGGGTCGCCTTCGCCGGATGGGCGCTCACCGGCGCGCCGATCGAGATCGCGTTCACCGCCGCCATCACAACTCTGATCATCGCCTGCCCGTGTGCGCTGGGCCTGGCGACCCCGACCGCGCTGCTTGTCGGCACGGGGCGCGGGTCGCAGCTGGGCATCCTGATCCGGGGCCCGGAAGTGCTCGAGCAAACCCGCAGGATCGACACGATCGTGCTCGACAAGACGGGCACTGTGACGAGCGGCGTCATGGCTGTCAGCGGCGTTCACCTCGTTGCTGGCGTCACCAAGGGCGAGCTGCTGCGCCTGGCGGCCGCCGTGGAGCACGGATCGGAACACCCCATCGCGCGCGCGATCGTGGGAAGCGTGGATGCTCCGGAACCCGCGGAGGCATTCGCCGCCCACGCAGGATTCGGCGTGCAGGCCCTCGTTGACGGCAGTCTGGTCATCGCCGGACGCGTGGAGTGGCTCCGCGACCAATGGTCAGTGCGAGTGCCGGCCGACCTCGCTGAGGCCATTCGTGAGGACGAAACGCGCGGGGCCACCGTGATCGCGGTCGCCTCAGATGGCGAGTTTCGCGGCGCTATCAGCATCGCCGACACGGTGAAGCCGACGAGCCGGGAGGCGATCGCGCGACTCACGCGTCTTGGACTCACCCCGATCCTGCTGACCGGCGACAATCCCGGAGCGGCGCAGGCGGTGGCCGACACGGTCGGCATCGAGACGGTCAAGTCCCGGGTGACCCCGGCAGAAAAGCTTGAGGTCATTCGTAGTCTTCAGGCGCAAGGCAAGGTTGTGGCGATGGTCGGCGACGGGGTCAACGACTCTGCTGCCCTTGCTGCAGCCGACCTCGGTATCGCGATGGGCACAGGCACGGATGCGGCGATCACCGCGAGCGACCTGACTGTCGTTAACGGCGACTTGATCCTGGTAGCGGATGCCATCCGGCTGGCCCGGCGCACCCTCGGCACGATCAAGGGAAACCTGTTCTGGGCATTCGCTTACAACACCGCCGCGATCCCGGTAGCGATGCTCGCACTGCTCAACCCCGTGCTGGCCGCTGCCGCCATGGCTTTCTCATCGGTGTTCGTTGTGACGAATAGCCTGCGTCTGAAGCGCTTCCGTCCCCTGCCTGGACCCACCAGGTCGAACCTCGTCGTGGCTGCCAAGGGTTGACACGGTATGGACAACGCGGTCGCGCTGGTACAGGCATACCTTCGCGTGAACGGCTACTTCACGGTCGCCGAGTATCCCGTGCTCGAGGTCTCCCCGCGCAACCAGGTGCGAACCGTGACCGACCTCGACATCCTTGCGATTCGTCTCGCCCACGAGCCCGCCGACGATCGTCACGCCACTGATCCCGCTCTCGGGGTCATCCCGGGAACCGCCGACATGATCGTCGGCGAGGTGAAGGAGGGCTCCCCAAAGTTCAACCGCGCAATGCGGGACCCCGAGGTGCTCATCGCTGCCTTCACCCGCTTCGGATGCTGCCCACCGGATGCTGCGGCGGGCCTCGTCGACGAACTGCTGCGCCGCGGTAGCGTCGTGGCCCCGGCCGGCCACGTCATCCGCACCGTCGCGTTCGGTAACCCGGGGCATTCTTCCAGGGCATCCCGCCCGCACGTGGTCCCGCTCGACCACATCGTTTCGTACCTGCAAGAGCATCTCCGGACCCACTGGAACGTCGTGGGCCGCACCCAGGTCAAGGACGGAGTGCTTGGACTGTTGGTGCTGCTGGAGAAGTCACGGCGGGCGGCGCAGAATCGAGAAGCAGCGACTAGCGTAGTAGCCGAGAGGAGCTCTCCGTGATGCGCTGGATCCGGTCGATGATGCATAACCGGCGCTCCTTCGCGCGGCTCATCGCTGCGGTCGCGGTGACCCTCTCAGTAGTTGTCGGGCTGTTGGCGATGCACAGCGCAACCCCCACAGAGCACTCGCAGGAATCGGCTCACACCGTCGCGGCGGACATAGCCCTGTCCGATTCTGCGGCGCTTGCTGGCTCAAAAGCGATCGAGCCCTGCGATTGCGGGTCGCCAGGCTCGGCACCGGTGCACTCCATGCTCATGGTCGCGTGCATCCTCGCATTGTTGGCCACTTTTCTCGTCCTCGTGCCCCCTGCGGCCTCGAGGGTCACCTTCGGCATGCTGAGAAGGATCGCAGCTTCCAGCACTTGGCTGCGCGGCGCTGTCGCGCTGCTACGACCTCCATCCCTTCTGGTTCTTTCGATTAGTCGCACGTGATTCGCCGCCGCCATCTGCGGCGCCGGAAAGGCTTTGCCTGCCCCGGCAATGAATCACTGTTATCGACTAATTCGAAAGGACCTATCCCATGCGTAAGCGCACCATCGCGCTCATCACCACCGTCGTCAGCGCAGCCCTCGTCTTGACGGGGTGCACACAACCAGGGGGACCCCCCGGAACGGATCCGGGCACCGGCGGCACGCCGCCGACAAGCGTTCCATTCGACGTCAACATGGCGGACCAAATGTTCGTCATGATGATGATCCCGCACCACCAGCAAGCGATTGAGATGGCCGACATCGTCCTCGAGAAGGAGGGCGTCGACCAGCGCGTGCTCGATCTCGCCCAGCAGATCAAGGACGCCCAAGGGCCAGAGATCCAGATCATGGAGGGATGGCTTGACAGCTGGGGCGTTGCATTCAGCATGCCCGGCGGGATGAATCACGGCGACGGCATGATGTCAGACGATGACATGGATGACCTCGAGGCTGCGGATGGCCCCGAGGCAGGCAAATTGTTCCTCGAGCAGATGATCGTGCATCACGAAGGGGCCATCGACATGGCCCGAGGTGCGGTGAACAACGGCCGGAACTCGGATGTCATCGCACTCGCCGAGCAGATCATCGCCACCCAGGCGGACGAGATCGCCACCATGCAGGAACTGCTGACCACCATTTGACCATGAGGGGCGGAGCCGATCGGCTCCGCCCTCAATCCACGAACGAGAGCACCATGCTTCTCGTCGTGCGAAGGGGAAAAATTATGAACAACCACTCAACGGCCACTCCGCGCAATTCGCGGATTAGGATCGCCGTGGGCGCCTCCCTTGCAGGAGTGCTACTGCTCGCGGGCTGCGCCCAAACGACCGTGCCAACGCAAGCAACACCAGACCCGTTCGAGCACGTGCACGGCCTGGCGGTCGAACCGGGTTCCGATGAGATTCTCGTCGCGACCCACGAGGGGATCTATGTGGTCACCGAAGGTGGCGACATGGAAGGTCCCATCGGAGGCTACGACTTCGACGCGATGGGCTTCACGATCACCGACGAAGCCTGGTTCGCATCCGGCCACCCCGGCCCCGGCACCCCTGCTGAGCTCGGGTCCCCGAACCTCGGAATACTCCGGAGCGAGGACCGCGGGCAGAGCTGGGACCCGATCACCTTCACCGGGGTAGAGGACTTCCATGTCCTCGACTCAGATCCGTCAGGTGCCCTGTACGGCATCGGCTCATCCTCGTTTGCAGTGCGGGTCAGCACAGACCGAGGGGCAACTTGGGTCGACCGCGCCGAAGTCAAGGCAGCAAGCCTCGCAGCATCCACCGGCCGGATCTACGCCGCGACGGAGCAAGGCGTTCAGCTCAGCAGTGACGAGGGCGCGACCTTCGAACTGCTGCCGGACGCGCCCGTGCTCTACTCGCTGACCGCACTCCTTGACGGGAGCCTTCTCGGCGTAGGCACGGATTCGATGCTCTGGCGCTCGCTTCCGAATGGGCTATGGGAGGTCGTCGAACCGGTCGAGGGAACGGTCCAAGCTTTGACCACTGCTCATTCGGGAGCGATCATCCTCGTGGATGACCGCGGCATCGTGCGAATCGACGCCACTGGAACAAAGATCATCAGGCAAGCGAGATGACAGGCACACTCCGCGCGGGGCAAACGCGTTGCCAGAATACCCCCATAGGGTATATGGTGACGCCATGAGCGCAACACCTGAGGGTCATGACCACGATCACCACCACGAGGGTCACCACGCGGCGGAGACACCACATCCGGCAGGTCACTCCGGCCACGAGCACGATTCACCCCATGGGGATGATCGTGCCTCCGGCCACGATCATGGGGGATCGCATGCCGGCCACGGGGCCGACCATGTAGCGCAGTTCCGCAAGCTCTTCTGGATAATGCTTGTTCTGGCCATACCGCTTGTGGCGTTCAGCCCGATGTTCGCTGACCTCCTCGGGTACAAACTCCCGGATTTCCCGGGCGTGCAGTGGGTTTCGCCGGTGCTGGGCACCGTTGTGTATTTCTGGGGCGGAAGGCCGTTCCTGGTCGGCGCGATTGACGAGTTCAAGGCCCGCAAGCCCGGCATGATGCTGCTGATCGGGCTGGCCATCACGGTGGGGTTCGTTGCTTCCTGGGGTGCCACTCTTGGATTGCTTGATCACGCGCTCGACTTCTGGTGGGAGGTGTCTCTCCTCGTCGTCATCATGCTGCTTGGGCACTGGCTCGAGATGCGCTCGCTCGCCCAGACGTCCTCCGCGCTGGAGTCACTGGCGGCGCTGCTCCCGGATGAGGCCGAGCGAATCGACGGCGACGACATCGTGGTAGTGACGCCGGCGTCCCTTCGCGTTGGCGACCTGGTCATGGTTCGGCCCGGCGGGCGTGTCCCCGCGGACGGCGAGATCGTCACCGGCACCGCAGACATCGATGAGGCAATGGTCACGGGGGAGTCGCGGCCGGTCAGTAGGGGACCGGGCGATTCCGTAGTTGCGGGGACGGTATCGACCGACACCGCGATTCGCGTGCGGGTGACTGCCGTGGGCGACGATACAGCACTCGCCGGGATTCAGCGGCTCGTGGCCGACGCACAGAACTCCTCATCGAGGGCGCAGAGAATCGCGGATCGGGCGGCAGGCTGGCTGTTCTGGTTCGCGCTCGGGGCAGGAATCATCACCGCAGTCGTCTGGACCCTGCTGGGCAATCCTGACGCCGCAGTCGTCCGCGCGATCACCGTGCTCGTGATCGCGTGCCCTCACGCGCTGGGATTGGCAATTCCCCTGGTGGTCTCCATCGCGACCGAACGGGCTGCGAAGGGCGGAGTGCTGATCAAGGATCGGCTGGCACTCGAGAGCATGCGCACTGTCACTTCGGTGCTCTTCGACAAGACCGGGACCCTGACCAAGGGCGAGCCGATCGTGTCGGCCGTCGAGGTCACCGGTGACGTGAGCGAGAACGAAGTCGTCGCGCTGGCGGCAGCAGCCGAGAGGGACAGCGAGCACCCGCTGGCCAAGGCGATCGTCGGGGCCGCCAAGGCGCGTTCCTTGGTGCTGCCGAGAACTGAGGACTTCCAATCCGCTCCTGCAGAAGGAGTCGTCGCAACTGTCAACGGTAAGCGCATCAGCGTTGGTGGCCCTCACCTCCTTGATCGGCACGGTGTCGCACCGTTGGCCGCCACTGAGGCGTGGAAGGCCGAGGGCGCGATCATCTTGCACGTTCTCTCCGACGGCAAGGTCATCGGTGCACTCAAACTGGCCGACGAGATTCGGCCAGAGTCTCGTGAAGCCGTCGATGCACTGCACAACCTCGGCATCGAGGTTGTCATGATCACCGGCGATGCCGAGGCGGTTGCCAACAAGGTCGGCGCCGATTTGGGCATTGACCTCGTGCTCGCAGGAGTGCGCCCGGAGAACAAGTCCGCGAAGGTCGCCGAACTCCAGAGCCAGGGCAGGAAGGTCGCGATGGTCGGCGATGGGGTCAACGATGCCCCGGCATTGGCCCAGGCGGATGTCGGAATTGCGATCGGGGCCGGCACGGACGTTGCGATCGCGTCGGCGGGCGTCATCCTCGCCTCCAGCGATCCGAGGTCCGTGCTGTCGATCGTCGAACTCTCGAACGCGAGTTACCGCAAGATGAAGCAGAACCTGTGGTGGGCCACCGGGTACAACTTGATCGCTGTGCCACTCGCGGCTGGCGTGCTCGCGCCCATCGGGATCGTGCTCCCGATGTCGGTCGGCGCCGCCTTGATGTCGGTGTCGACCATCGTCGTCGCTTTGAACGCCCAGCTGTTGCGACGACTGGACCTGCGCCCCGAGGTGAGCGCCCAATGTGTGCTCCGGAGAAGTGCGAGCGGGCGTCGCGAACTCGCCAGCGCCCGAGTCGACCAACTGGCCAGCATCGGCAAGGAGCAGCTCTGATGGCTCAGACGATAAGCGTGGCGGTAAACGGTTACGGGGTGATCGGAAAGCGGGTTGCGGACGCGGTGCGCGTCCAGCCCGACATGCAACTGGTCGGCGTCGGCGACGTTACCGCCGACTACCGGGTCAAGGCAGCGGTGTCCCAGGAGATCTCCGTGTTCGCGGCGACTCACGACTCGGAGGCTGTCATGCGGGATGCTGACCTCCCTGTCGCAGGGCACCTCCATGATCTGCTTGACCAAGTTGATGTCGTTGTCGACGCCACCCCGTCCGGGATCGGAGCCTCCAACTTCGACCACTACCGCGAGCACGGTGTCAAGGCAATCTTTCAGGGCGGCGAACGTCACGCCCTGACCGGCCACTCCTTCGTGGCCCACGTGAACTTCGATACCGCCAGGGGGCTTGATGCGACGCGCGTGGTGTCGTGCAACACGACAGCGACCGTTCGCACACTTGCCGCCCTGCGTAACGCGGACTTGCTCTCTCGAGCTCGGGGTGTGCTTATTCGACGTGCCACTGACCCCTGGGAATCCGACCACTCCGGGATCATGAACACGGTCGTCCCGGAGTCGTCCATTCCGAGTCATCAGGGGCCGGATGCGCAGACAGTGATTCCTGAACTTGATGTCATGACGATCGCTGCCAAAGGTTCCCATACTCAGAATCACGCGCACTTCTGGACGGTCGAACTGACGCGGGCTGCGGGCCGGGATGAGATCGTGCGCGCTTTGCGTGCGATGCCGCGAGTCGCGTTCATTCGGCACTCGGATGGAGTGGTCGCGCTCAACAGTGTGATCGAGTTGATGCGGGATCTCGGTCGTTCCCGCGGTGACATGTATGAGGTTGCTCTCTGGGAGGACATCCTGACGGTTCAGGACAAGGAACTCTTCTTCGTCTCCGCCGTCGACAATCAAGCCATCGTCGTACCGGAGACGATTGATGCAGTCCGCGCCCTGGCGGGAGGCAGCACCGCGGAAGAATCGACCCGGATCACCGACGCGACACTCGGCATCAGAACTGACTTCGTCTAATGGAAAGGCGGTCCGAGTGCGTCTGACCGGCTCCCCGCGATCGGAGTAGATTGGAAGTACGCAACCGCAGAACGGAGGTCTCGCCATGATGTGGTGGGGCGGCGAGTATGGCATGTGGTGGATGTGGATTCCCGGGGTGCTCTTTACGCTCCTTGTAGTCGCCGGGTTAGTGGCCCTGATTGTCGTTGCAACACGGTCGGGGCGATCGTATTCGGTCGGCCCGGGTGGGCAGGATTCCGCGCGCACCATCCTGGGCGAAAGACTGGCCCGGGGGGAAATCACGCCCGAACAGTACCGCGAGCTGCTCGCGACACTGGGCGAACGCTGACATTCACGAGGGCTGTCCCCACGAAAAGGCGCGCCCGACCCGCTATATCTACGCAGGTGCGCGACGACATCAACGCGCGCGTCGAGGTGCTCCTCGCGGAGCTGCTTCCCGGGTCTCTGTAGCGGGTCACGTCAACTCAAAGGTATCGGCAGACTGATTCGGGTGTGCACGCCGCCGCCGGCGTCCTTGCTGCGTTCGAGCGAAGTTCGGCGATGCTCGCCCGCAGAAGCCTGAGCTGCGCGATTTGCTCATCGACTTGGACTAGACGCTGGTCAAGCAGGTCCCGCACATGGGTGCACGGCGAGTGGCCTGCGTCGCGAAGGCCCAGGATTTTCGCGGTCTGCGAGAGCGTTAGCCCTGCCGCGCGTGCGCGGTCGATGAACTGGAGTCGCAGCACTATGTCGTCGGAGTAGGCGCGGTACCCGGCGGCCGTCCGTTCCGGCGGCTGAAGTAACCCACGCTCCTCGTAGTACCGCAGTGTCGCCGGTGTCGTCTTCATCCTCTCCGCGAGTTCCCCGATACGCACTGCGATACCTCCAATAATCCGAGCTTGACCTTAAAGCATGCTTGAAGGTCCATTCTGAAGGATCACCCCGCAAGCGGCCCGATAGGCCCGAGGAGGCATCATGACACAGCGCAGAGAATTCGATCTTGCGGTGATCGGCACAGGCGGGGCGGCGATGTCCGCCGCGATCCACGCTCGACTTGATGGCGCCAGCGTAGTCGCCGTAGAACGCGGCACTCTCGGTGGTACCTGCGTGAATGTGGGCTGTGTGCCCTCGAAGACTCTCCTCGCGGCCGCGCACGCGCGCCACGCTGCCTCCGCGAACCCATTCTCCGGCGTTCCGACCTCCGCCGACACGGTCGACCTCGGCGCACTCGTGCAACAGAAGGATGAGCTGGTCGGCATGCTCCGCCAGACCAAGTACGCTGACATCGCGGCGGCGTACGGGTTTGACATCCTTTACGGCGAAGCGACATTCACTGACCCGCGAACCCTCCTCGTCGACGGACGAGCGATACGTGCCAAGTCGTATCTCCTCGCCACCGGTGCCGAAGCCCACCTGCCGTCCATCCCCGGGCTTGAAGAGGTCGACTATCTGACCTCGACCACCGCAATGGAACTCACCGAGCTGCCCGCGTCGCTCGTGGTTATCGGTGGCGGTTTTGTGGGCATGGAACAAGCCCAACTTTTCGCCCGCCTCGGCGTGACCGTCACCATCATCGGTCGGCTCGCTCCACGCGCCGAGCCGGAGCTCTCCTCCGAACTACGCAAAGCCTTCCTGGCCGAGGGGATCATCGTCATCAACGACCGCGCCGCCACTGTCACCCACGACAATGGCCAGATCCGGGTGCGGACCCGTACCGGGAATGAAGCCGCCGGTGAACGCGTCCTTATCGCCACCGGCCGCACGCCCCGCACCGACGGGCTTGACCTGACTGCCGCAGGCATCGCAACCGACGACCGCGGCTTCATCATCGTCGACGAACACCAGAGGACCACGAACCCGGCCGTGTTCGCCGCCGGCGACGTCACCGACGTGCCCCAGTACGTGTACGTCGCCGCGATGACCGGGAAGATCGCGGCACGCAACGCCCTCGGCCACTCCGAGCACGTCGACTACACCGGGCTGCCCTCCGTGCTGTTCACCGCACCGCAGCTTGCGTCCGCCGGGATGACCGAAGCTGAAGCCATCGCCGCCGGGTATCGGTGCGCGTGCCGATACCTGCGACTGTCGGACGTGCCGCGAGCAATCACTAACCACAACACCCGCGGCGGCATCAAGATCGTCGCCGACGCTGACACCGATAAAGTCCTTGGGATACACGCACTTGCCGAAACCGCCGGCGAGATGATGCTCGCTGCGACCTACGCCATCACCGCCGGATTCACCGTCACCCGACTCGCCGACACCTGGGCGCCGTACCTCACGATGGCCGAAGGCATCCGCCTCACCGCGAACCTCTTCCGAAACGAACTCCCCACCTCCTGCTGCGCCTGACCGCGGCAATCTCGTACCGGGTCTGCCTGCCCTGCGGCTCAGCCACGACGATGCCGCAGTGGGGCAGGCACGCCAGATGACTCGACACGTTCGAACGGGTCGACTCGGGCTCGCGAGCGAGCACGGCCGAGCAAGTAACGTGGTCGCCATGGCCATAGACCCTGCTTCGTCACAGCATCCGGATGAGCCGCACCGCGCGGGCCTGGCCCAACGGCTGAATTGGCTGCGCGCCGGAGTACTCGGTGCGAACGACGGCATCGTGTCGACGGCCGCCGTAGTCGTGGGGGTCGCCGCGGCGAGCGCGGACACCTTGCCGGTTCTCCTGGCGGGTACTGCGGCGGTCGTGGGTGGCGCGATCTCGATGGGGCTGGGCGAGTACGTGTCGGTGTCCAGTCAGCGCGATTCGGAGCACGCCCTGATCGAGGAAGAGCGCCGTGAACTGGCCGAAGACCCGGAGGCCGAGCTCCAAGAACTCGTGGGACTGTTCGAAGCGCGCGGTCTGAGCACGGGCACGGCTACCCTGGCGGCGACCGAGCTGACCGATAAGGACGCTCTGAGCGCGCACCTCGCCATGGAACTGAACATCGACCAGACCGATGTGGTCAGCCCGTGGCATGCGGCATTCGCTTCGGCTGTGGCGTTCACGCTTGGGGCACTGCTGCCGATGGTCACAGTGCTGCTGCTGCCGCATCCCGAACGCATCGTGTGGACCTTCGCTGCCACACTCGTCGCGCTGGCCGTCACCGGGTATGTCGCAGCCTGGATCGGTGCGGCCCGTCGGGGGCGCGCGGTGCTGCGCACTCTGATCGGTGGCACGCTGGCCCTGGTCGCCACGTTCCTGCTAGGAACGCTGTTTGGCACGACGATCGCCTAGCCGATGGGAACTGCCTTAGTATCTAAGCATGCACGCAGATACTAAGATAGGACGGCTCGAACCCGACAGCGATTACGTCGAAGTTGCCGTTGAGGTTTTCAGGCTGCTGGCGGACGCGACGCGCATCCGGATCATCCTGGCGCTGCAGGTCGGGGAGGTCTCGGTCAATCACCTCGCCAACATCGTCGACCGAAGCCCGGCAGCCGTATCGCAGCACCTGGCGAAACTGCGGTGGGGCAAGATCGTGCGCGTGCGGCAAGACGGCAATCACATGTTGTACCGGCTCGCCGACGAGCATGCGAGCCGGCTCGTGACGGAGGCGATCCTGCAGGCCGAGCACGCCGTCGACGACGTGCCGGGGCACCACGCGTGATCGAGGTACTCCGCAACCGCACCTACCGCTCGCTGTTCAGTGCACAGGTCATCGCGCTGCTTGGCACCGGCCTGCTCACCGTCGCACTGGGTCTGCTCGCGTTCGACCTGGCCGGGGATGCCGCTGGCTCGGTGCTCGGCACCGCGCTCACCATCAAGATGGTCGCCTATGTCGGCGTCGCACCACTCGTCGCCGCGCTCGTGGACCGACTCCCCAAGAAGGCCGTGCTGATCGGCGCCGACGGGGTTCGGTTGGCGATCGCTGTGCTACTACCGTTCGTGACCGAAATCTGGCAGATCTACCTGCTCGTGTTCATCTTGCAGTCCGCCTCAGCCACGTTCACCCCGGCGTTTCAGTCCCTTATCCCGTCGGTGCTGCCCGAGGCGCGCGACTACACGCGTGCCCTGTCGCTGTCCCGTCTCGCATACGACCTCGAAGCCTTCGTCAGCCCTGCCATCGCTGCTGCACTGCTCACCGTGGTCAGTTACAACATCTTGTTCGTGGGGACGAGCCTCGGTTTTGCCGCGTCCGCGCTACTCGTGCTGATCACGACCATTCCCGCGCCGCCCGGCGGAGCGGCGACAACGTTCTGGCAGAGGCTGCCCATGGGGGTGAAAGTGTTCGCGGCGACCCCGAGCCTGCGCTTCCTGGTGTTCACGAACATCGTGGTGGCGGCAGGCACCGCCCTCGTGCTCGTCAACTCCGTCGTCTACGCCAAGAGCGTGTTCGGGCTCGACGATGCCGCCCTCGCGGTGATGCTCGGCGCGTACGGAGTCGGGTCGCTGCTGGTCGCGCTCAACATCCCCTGGATTGTCGACCGGATCGGCGTCACACGCACCATGCTGACCGGGATCGCCACAGTGCTCGTCGGCCTGGTCGCCGCGGTCGCTGCGACGTTCCTCGCCGTGGAGTTGGAGGCCGGCTGGTGGGAGCTGATTGTCACTTGGGTCGTGCTGGGCGCCGGCACATCCCTCATCAACACCCCGTCAGCTCGTCTACTTGCGGATGCGTCGACGCCCGCGAACCGCAACCTCGTCTACACCGCCCAGTTCGCCCTCTCCCACGCATGCTTTCTCGTCACGTACCCCGTGGCGGGGTGGGTCGGTCTCGCCAGCCTCGCCGGTGCAGGCCTCGCGTTGCTGGCCGTGGCGCTCGTGGGAGCGATCGGCGCTCTCACGATGATCTCCCGCGCGAAGCGCGCGAATCTCCACTGGGAATCGGCGGTCCCGAAGGCGACGCCGAAGTAGCGCCCCCATGGTGTGCGGACTTAGCGTGAGGGTGGAGCGAAGCAAGGCTACGAGTGAGGTTAAACATGCATCCCATGAGCATTCCCAGTCCTGACCCGATCTGGGCACAATTCCAGCTCGGACCCTTGACGATTCACACCTACGCATTGCGCATCCTTGCGGGCATTGCTGCGGCGACGATCATCACCCAACGACGCTTATCAGCGCGGGGTGCCGAGAGCGGCGTGGTGCTCGACATCATCATCTGGGCGGTGCCACTAGGAATCATTGGAGCACGCTTCTACCACGTCTTCACACACGTTGGCGATTACTTCTACCCGGGCGCGAATCTCGGCAGCGTGTTTGCGATCTGGGACGGTGGCAACGCCCTCTACGGCTCACTCATCGGTGGTGCCGTCGGCGCGTGGATCGGATGTCGACGCACCGGCATCCGGTTCTGGTCGTTTGCGGATGCCCTGGCGCCCGCGATGCTCGTCGCCCAAGCGCTTGGGCGCATCGGCAACTACTTCAACCACGAACTGTTCGGCTTGCCGACGACGCTTCCCTGGGGGTTGGAGATTCTGCCGACGGACACGATGTTCCCGGATGGCCTTCCAGCGGGGACGCTGTTCCATCCGCTCTTCCTCTACGAGATCATCTGGAACCTGATCGGGGTAGTCATCATCCTGCTGCTGGAGCGTCGCCTGCGCCTTCGCTGGGGAAGCGCATTCGCCAGCTACCTCATCTGGTACGGGCTCGGCCGGAGCTGGCTGGAAGCTATCCGCATCGATCCCACCAGCGATGCGCTGTTCGGCATCCCCGCCAACGTGTGGGCGTCCTTCGTCGCGGTGGCGGTCGGAGTTGTCCTCTTTGTCGTCCAGACCCGCCGGCACCCGGAGCCCGAGTTGAGCCCGTACCGCGACGGTCGCGGACCCGCACGGAAGAGCGTGAACGCGATGAGCGAGCCAGGGCGCGCGGACGACCCCGAAAATTCACCAGCCGGCTCCTGACGATACCCACCGCGCACGTGGCGATGTCGAGTGTCGCCGGTCCGTGCAGACGAAGGAGCGGGAAGCCCTATCGATTAGGGGTAGACGAGTCCCACTTTCACCACCACTTACGATTGGTCCCGCTGCCGTTGATCGGCGACCCCATCGCCCCCGGGTAGTAGAAGCCGCCCGGGGCACCCATGACCTTCCCGAAGGCGCAATCCTTGGGTACCCAGCCAGCGTCGGTCGAGCAACCGGTCGGGTTCGCCTCGTCGCCGGGTCGATAGACTCTGAAAATTTCCAGATCGAACCGAGCAGCGGGTTCAGGAGCAAGTCTGTGGTGCAGCGGGCGCAGCACACTGCCCTCGATGCTGGCTTACAGGCCCGAGTAGGAGTGCAGGCCCTTGAAGAGGAGGTTCACGACGGTGTAGTTGAACATCACGGCGGAGAATCCGACGATGGCCAACCAGGAGGATCGTGCTCCCCGCCAGCCGCGAGTGGCCCGTGCGTGGATGTACCCTGCGTAGGTCACCCAGATGATGAACGTCCATACTTCTTTGGTGTCCCAGCCCCAGTAGCGCCCCCAGGAGCGTTCCGCCCAGATGGATCCCGCGATGAGGGTGAAGGTCCAGAATACAAACCCCACCACCGTCACCTGGTAGGCAAGGTTCTCGAGTTTGATGGCATTCGGCAGCGTCTTCAGCAGCGCGAGTGACTTCCGGCCGGCTTCGCGCCCGGCCTGCAAGAGCTGGGCGAGGGACAACCCGGCACCGATAGCGAAAAACCCGGTTCCCAGTGAGGCGACGAAGACGTGGATGACCAGCCAGTAGGAGTCCAGCACGGGCGGCAATGGTTTGACTGGCACGTAGAAGTTGACTGTGCCGACACCGAGGGTGATGAGGGCGAATCCAGTGATGTAGACGCCGAGGAACTTCAGGTCATGCCAGCGCTGGATGGCGATGAAGACCCCGACCACGACGGCGGACGATGTGAGTGAGAACTCGAACATGTTCGCCCAGGGGACGAACCCTTGGGCCACTCCGCGCAGCACGGCCCCGGCTACATGGAGTACCCAGCCGAGTACGACCAGGGCGAACGCGATGCGCTCGAATTTGTAGCGCGCCTTGGGCGCACTGTCCCGGTCGCCATGGGTCAGTGTTGTGATGATCCCGGCGGCGTTTGTGAGTTGGCCCCGCCTGGCCTCGGCGACCGCGGGAACTCGGGCAGACCGCTTGGCCAGGTCGAGCGCGAACATGACAAACGCGAGCGTGTAGACGCCCATCGCGGAATAGATCGCCACGAGCGAGTAGGAGTCAAGGGTATCGGTCAACGGTGCAGCCTAACTTTTCAATCCAGCGGTGTGCCGGGCAGCGAAATCCGCGACCGCGGTGTCGAGAGCGGGGTCGTCTCCGCGGGCCAGACCCGCATACTCCAGGCGGATGCCGCCATTCTCCTGCTCGATGGCCCTCACCCAGACGCGGCGGCGCGGGACGAATAAGGAGGTCAAGAGGCCGCCCACGGCAAGCAGGGCGAATCCGAGCACCCACGCACGAGACGGGTCATGGGTGAGATCGAACGTCGCGAACCGCAGAACACTATCCCTATTGCCGTTGGCCGTCTCCGGACTGCCGGAGCGGGCATCTTCGAATGTGACGGTTCCCAGACCGTTGGGGAGTTGCGCTGTCTCGCCCGGTCGAAGCCGGATCGCCGCGGCGCCGCTGTCGCCTCCGGCGACCTGGGTCATGCCGTCGATGTCGAGCGCATACACGGAGCGCGCCACGCCGTCGTCGATACCGAGGTCGCCCGTGTACACGTTAAGTGCAAGGACCGGGTTGAGTAGATCAGGGAAGGATGACGTCAGGGCGCCGGTCGGAAGCTCCGCCGCGGTGGGATAGAAGAACCCGATCATCCCGACCTGCTCGGGCAGTGCGTCCGGCGCCTTGATGAACCCGATCGACGTAAGATTCGCATCCTGGGGGAGGAAGGGCACGATGTCAGTGAACGCCACGTTTCCGTCACCGTCCGCCACCGTGATGCGGGGTGCATAACCGTTGCCGAGCAGGAAGACATCCGAGCCGAGAACGGCAAGCGGTTCGTTGACTTTGACAGCGCCTCGCGAGACGGCTTCGCCGGGTGCATAGATGGAGACATCCGCAGTGAAGTCGGTGGGGAACCCGTAAGCATTGAGATTCTCGAGCTCGTACTGTACAGAAAAGTCGTCCAGGACCATTCGGAAGGGCGGCAACATGCTCTCGTCGAAGAACCGCCCCGGCTTGAACGAGGAGTAGTCGCTGAGCACGTTGACGAAAGGCTGGCCCTCCACGACGACCTTCTGGCCCGTGTAGGTGAACCCTCCACCGATGGCGACGGATGCCAGCACCCCAATCAGCGCCGTGTGAAAGACCAGGTTGCCGGTCTCCCGGAGGTACCCGCGCTCGGCGGACACCGACAGGTGGGGCCCTTCGAACAGGCGCACCCGGTACCCGCTCTTGCGCAGCAGCGCGCGGGCGGAGTCGATGGCGGTGGCCGCATCCGACTCGGGGGCGTCAACCGTGGTAAACCCGGCCAGGCGCTCCAGCCGGGCCGGCGTTTTCGGCGGGGGTGTGCGCAACGCCTTCAGGTGGTGCAGGGTGCGCGGGATCACGCAGCCGATCAGCGACAGGAACAGCAGCAGGTAGATGCTGGAGAACCACACCGAGGTGTAGACATCGAAGGCCTGAATGCTGTCGAGGAACTGGGCGAGTTCCGGGTTGTCCTTGCGGTACTTCACCACCCCGTTCGGGTCAGAGGTGCGCTGCGGTACGAGAGAGCCCGGAACCGCAGCGATCGCCAGCAAAAGCAACAGGAACAGCGCGACGCGCATGCTCGTCAACTGCCGCCAGAAGAATCTCAGGTAGCCGACGAAATCAAGTTTCGGCAGCGTGACATCAGAGCCATTGGGCGCCGGGGGTGGGGAGTCGATGTGGTCAGATGGCCGGGACAAAACCGCTGATCACCCCACCGAGACTGGACATGAGCCTGGTCCACAGCCCGGAGACCATGACGGCACCGACAATGATCAGGAGTGCGCCGCCAACGATATTGACCACCCGGATGTGTCGCTTCAGCCAGGCCACGGAGCCGGTCACCCAGTTCAATCCGAGTGCAACCAGGAGGAACGGGATACCCAGGCCCAGGCAGTAGAGGGCCGCCAGCAGCGCACCCCGGCCAGGGGAACCGCCGTTGAGGCTCAGTGCCAGCACCGCCGCCAGGGTGGGACCGACGCACGGCACCCAGCCGAGCCCGAACACGATGCCGAGGAAGGGCGCACCAGCGAGCCCGGTCGCGACCTTCCATTGCGGCTTGAGGGTGCGCTGCATCCGGCCGAACAACCCGATGAACACCAGCCCCATTAAAATGATGATCCCGCCGGCGACGCGGGTAATCAAATCCATCCACGGCACCAGCAGCAATCCCGCAACCCCGAACAGGAGACCAAGTGTCACAAAAATCACGCTGAATCCGAGGATGAACAGCAGGACGCCCAGCAGCACTCTCCGGCGATCAGCGGTGCCGCCGGTGCCGGCGAGGCCGCCTACATAACCGAGGTACCCGGGAACCAGGGGCAAAACGCAGGGCGACGCGAACGAGACCAGCCCGGCAAGGAGGGCCAGTGGCAGGGCAACCAAGAGGCTCCCCGATTGCACGATCTGATCGATCGTGCCCACTAGAGGTCCTCAGCGATGAGGTCGCCAATGATGGTGTCAAGCATCGACGGGGACTTGATCAGGCCGAGAAATCGTGCCGCAACGCGACCTTGCTTGTCGAGCACGAGCGTGGTGGGCACGGCACTGGGCGGGGCGTAGTCGGCAAACGCCAGCCGAACGGTTCCACTGTTGGCGTCGATTATCGACGGGTAGGCGATGTCGAACTTCCTTGCAAATGCGAGCGAAGTTTCCGCCTGGTCGTAAACGTTGACGCCGAGGAAGCTCGCGCCGGCACCCTGATACCTGGCCGACAGGGCAGCAAGATCCGGAGCTTCAACCCGGCACGGCGCGCAGGCCGCATACCAGAAATTGACCACCAGTACCTCGCCGCCGTAATCGTCACTCGACACCGTCAGGCCGGTATCCGTGGCGCCTTCAAACACAATGGGTTTGCCCCGTTCGCTCGAGGCGAACTCGGAGATGCTGCCATCTTCGGAAACGTAGGCTCTGTCGCCGCGTTCCGAATTCTGCTCAGCCCACTGGTCGGCGGCACAGCCCGACAGCAACAGTGCGGCCACTACGGCGACGGCCCCGGTGGCGGGAATGATTCTCAATGGTCCTCCAGGGTGTGAGTCGAATTTATTGGGCGCGACCTTCGGCCGCGGCGGTTCCGCGCGCCGATCGTGGCTACCACAACCGCGGACACGGCCAAGAAGGCGACGATTCCGCCGACGATCGCCCAGACCCCGGTCATTGTGAGGGCATCGGCCGCCGCCTCAGAAGCGTCGGCGCTTTCGCCGGCCGCTCCGCCGTTGTTGTTGGCGCTGCAGGGGGCACTCACGGCACCGGGGACGGCCACTGTATCCGCCGGCTTCTCGTAAGCGAAGTTGAAGCTGTCGAAACTGAGATGACCATCTGACGAGATGACTTGCCAGGTGACTTCGTATGACCCCGACTCTCCGAGCGCGACCGACGTCCACGCCGTCGGACCCTCGCGCCGCACGCAATCGAGGTTGTAGTAGAGACCATCCGACCCCACTACTTGAATTGCGAAGGCTCCGTTGGAGTCGCCGATATCGATGAGCTCATTGCTGAACGTCAATGAGATGCTTTCGAGTTCGATCGTCACGGTACTTCCGGCCGACGGAGTACTGGCTACGAGGCCATCGTGTGCTGCCGCGGGAGGCGGAACTGCGAAGACCAGGGCGATGGTCGTAGCGGCGATGGCAATGCCGACCCTGGGACGGAGGGGGTGGGATTTCATTCTCTTGCGGTGTCTTCCAGCTGTCCGTCATTGACGTTGGTCATCATGTTCGGGATCTCTCCAAGGCTCGGGGATGCATCAGGGCGCGCGCGTAGGAATCGAATCGCGCAGAGACGGCGGCTGGAGCAAGGGCGCATAGCAGCGCCGCGAGCTTCAGTGCCGCTTCGTGCCTATCTGCGGCTGATGGAGAGCGCGACCAAGTCGGGCGGGATGGCAGGGGTGAGCGCCATAGGGGTCGCGAGGATGACCGCGCGAAGAGGTTGCGCGACCCGACCAAGTCGTCGGAACAAGTCCGCCCGCCAAGCGCGAATGGTCAGGAGGGCCAGTCCCAGCGCGCAGCAGGCGATCAACAGAATGCAGCCAGTGGCCAACCCGGCCACGAGGTACTCACCAGCAGTGTCCGTCGAGACGACGCCGCCCGTGAGCGACTGAGGGAGCGTGTCGAACTCCGCAAGGACCGCCTGGCCCGACTCGCCCAAGGCGGTCTGGGCGTGATGTGCGACCATCATCATCCCCACGACGCCTACCATCAGCGCCAGGACGATGGTGATGAGCCTCATCATCGCCCTCGGGCCGTGCGTGGCCCCGAGGCTAAGTGCAGGTGACAGGCTCATCGAATCAATGTTACTTGACTGGCGGGGTGCCAGAGCGCTCCGTACTTTGGCTCGGACCGAGATGGAAATCCGGCTCGTTCGCTGAATGCAGAAGCACGGTGTGGCCCACATGCTCCAGGGCGAGCTCGAGGAGGACACGTACGTGTGCGTCGGCCAGCGCGTAATAGGCAATCCTGCCATCGCGGGTGACGTCGACGACCCGATGGGCGCGCAGCAGGCGTAGCGCATGAGAAACCGCTGATTCACTCAGCTCGACCACGGCGGCAATGTCCCGCACCGCCATCCGGCCCGCCAGCAGGGCGATCAGGATGCGGACCCGACCGGGATCGCCAAGCAAGCTGAACACATCGGCCAGGTCGACGATTTCTCGCGCTACGGGCATGCTCGACCGGACTTGCTCGACCTGCTCAGGGTGAACCCGCCGCGGCAGGTCACCGCCGGGGCCCGTCCTCTCGTTCATGACTCTCACGCTACTCAACTCTCGCAGTTCATACAGGGCTAGTGGGCTCCTCGAACGCCGCGGGTTCGCACTGGATCGTCGCGTGCTCGATGTGATACCGGTCGCGGAGCACGGTCAGCACCGAGTCGAGGACGCCCTGATAGTCACGATCAAGCTCGATGACGACGTGCCCGCTGGCGGACTCTAGGCCCGAGGTGATTGTCCACACGTGAAGATCGTGAACCTCGACCACGCCGTCGACGGCCAGCACTGCGGTGCGCAGTTCGTCCATGTCGATATGGGGCGGGGCCACCTCGAGTAGAATCCGTAACGCCTGACGGGTCAGCTTCCACGTGCGTGGCAGGATGAACAAGCCGATGCCGACGCCGATGATCGGGTCGGCGTAAGCCCATCCGGTGGTCAAGAGGACGATTGCCGCTACGATCACGCCCACCGACCCGAGAAGGTCGGCGAGGACTTCGAGGTAGGCGCCTTTTAGGTTGAGGCTCTCCTTGGACCCGGCCATCAGCAGGCGGAAGCTGATGAGGTTGATGACGAACCCGATGGCGGCCACGATCAGCATTGGCACGCCCGGGACCTCAGGCGGTTCGCTGAATCGCTGCACCGCCTCGAAAAGGACATAGCCGGCGACGGCGAACAAGAGGATGCCGTTGGCCAGGGCCGCCAGCACCTCGAGGCGATATAGCCCATAGGTGCGCTGTGAGGTACTGGGGCGGTTCGCCAGCGTGATCGCCGCCAACGCCATCCCGAGCCCGAGAACGTCAGTCCCCATGTGGGCGGCGTCGGAGATCAGGGCGAGCGAGTTAACGGCGAACCCTACGATGAACTCGACCAGCATGTAACTGCCGGTCAACGCGAAGGCAATGATGAGTGGTCGTCGATGCTTCCCACCGGCGCTCAACGGCGATTGAGAATGGCCAGTGCCCATTGGACTAGCCGATTACCGTTTGACTGAACATATGAACAGTATTGCATAGGTTGCAAACAGACACGATCCCGTCGTCCATAGACTCGAGAGGAAGGCGATGGATGATCGCGGGCCGGAGGTTGGACATGGAGACGATGCCGCGCGATCACCCAGCTCAGCGGCCGAACCCAGAGTCCGCCGCAGATTCGCGAAGATCCAAGAGTGACTTGTGCGTGGTCGCTGGGGTCGCGGACCCGATGTTGACGTACGGCCATGAGTGACCCGAGCGTCATCGGTCCGGTGTGGTGGCCGACCTTGTCGCCGAGCTTTGAGCAATTTTTCGTCGCGGGGCCTCAACCCATTCCGCTCCTGCCCGCTGTCGCCTCGATCTTGGCCCTGGCATACCTGGCGGGTGCGAGTCGAATGTGGACGCGAGGATACCGATGGCCAGTGATCCGCACCATCTGCTTCCTCCTTGGCTGCCTCTTGCTCTTCGCCATCACCGGCTTAGGGATTGAAGGCTACGGCCTTGGGATGTTCTCCGTTTTCATGTTTCAGCAGCTCACGTTGATGATGGTGGTCGCCCCGCTTCTCGTTCTCGGTTCGCCGGGAACCCTGCTCTTGCGCGCGATGCCCCATCGCGGCATCGGACGATGGGTGCTCCGACTGGCACTTGGCGGGTTGCGTTCGCGTGCGGCCAAGTTCGCTCTCCACCCGGCTTTGGTCATCCCGCTCATGGTCCTGTGTTTTTTTGGGCTTTACCTAAGCGGCGCCGCTGACGTATTGCTTCGAACCTGGACCGGTCACATCTTTCTTGAGATTGCGTTCCTCGTCGTGGGCATTTTGGTCACCGCGCCGCTCGTATCCTCCGACCCGCTCCCGCGGCGAACGTCGTATGTGAGTCGTCTGTTTGATGTGTTCATCGAGATGCAGGTTCACGCCATGTTCGGACTGGTGATGCTCTTGTCCACAGCACCTGTGGTGGCCTACTTTGTCACCGCCGCTCCGAAAGCTTGGGGCGTCGACCCACTTCGCGACCAGGGGGTGGCCGGAATTTTGGCGTGGACTTATGGAGAGCTGCCCCTCGTCGTAATGCTTATCGTCACTCTCATACGGTGGCAGCGCCAGGACACAACACGTGCCGCGAAAGCTCAGAGCCGCAGCGACGCCGAAACGGACACATACAACGAATACCTCAATCGACTTCACCAGCGTGATAGCCCCCGATCGGGTCAGAGACAATACCACCTTGATCCGTGAGAGTTCAGCAGTTGCTGTATAGTCAGTGCATGCTGACTATTGCCTCTCGCCTCGAGGTCATGAACCGACTTGGTCGCGCCATGGCGGACTCGTCGCGGTCCCGCATCCTGATGTCCCTTCTTGATGGGCCGAGCTACCCAGCGGTATTGGCTCGCGAACTCGAGCTGACCCGCTCGAATGTCTCCAACCACCTGACATGTTTGCGCGACTGCGGCATCGTCGTTGCGGAGCCGGAGGGCCGGCAGACTCGATATGAAATCGCCGACCCGCATCTTGCTCAGGCGCTGATGGTTTTGGTTAATGTCACCCTCGCGGTGGACGAGAACGCTCCGTGTGCTGACCCGGCATGCACGGTTCCCGGATGCTGCGGAAGCGCACAGTGAGTGGCGCCCAAGCGGTGACGCCTGAGCGACGCGCGGTGCTGCACCGCCGAGTGCGCTGGATCGTCGGCTTCACCATCACCTACAACGTGATCGAGGCCATCGTGGCCATCACCGCAGGCGCAATCGCTTCGTCTGCCGCCCTGATCGGGTTCGGCCTGGATTCGATCATCGAGGTACTCTCCGCCCTCGCCGTGGCGTGGCAGTTCACCAGGAAGGACCCGGAGCGCTGGGAGAAAGCGAGCGTGCGGGCAATCGCGATCGCGTTCTTCGCACTCGCCGCCTACGTGACAGTTGACGCGATCCAGTCACTCGCGGGCGTTCAGGCGGTCGATCACAGCCCGCTCGGAATCAGCATCGCGGCGCTCAGCCTCCTCGTCATGCCCATACTGGCTTGGATCGAGAGACGCACAGGCAATGAACTCGGGTCCGCCAGTGTCATTGCCGACTCCAAACAGCTCCTCCTCTGCGTCTACCTGTCAGGGTCGGTACTCATTGGGCTACTCGCAAACTCCATATTCGGTTGGGAGTGGGCGGACTCTGTCGCCGCGTTGGTGATCGCGGCCCTCGCCGTTCGCGAGGGTATCGAAGCATGGAAGGGCGATATCGAGTCACCCCTGGAGCTTCTCTCCGACAGTGAGGAAGAGAAGTTGAGCCTTGACCCTTGAGGGCTGTGACCTGTCGTCGTGTTCACCGAGATGTGCAGCCCAGAATCTTGCTTGACGCTTCCTAGCTCACGACCGGCGAGTATGCCCGAGAGTTCTCGCCCACACGAGCGGTCCACGCTCGATTTCCACTTGGTAGACTCTCCAGCCATGCCCGAGATCGAGCACGACGAGTCGTCCGATGGGGTTCTCGCAGGCGTCATCCGCCTCTACTCGCCGGACTTCAACCTCCTCGACGCTTACGATCGCGGATCCTTCGACGACACCGCCGGTACCGCACCGAGCTGGTCCCTTGACCTGGTTTCAGCCCGTGAAGTGATCGCCACCGTTCGCTCACAGTTCCCGGCTGACGAGCTCTTCGGGGTCGAACGCGGTGATGGACTCGGCGCGATACTCGCCCACATAGAGCAGTCGTCCTTTGGTGAGCCGCTCTATGAGACGGTCGAAGATCGAGCCGCGCACCTCATTTATCTCACCGTCAAGAATCACCCGCTCTCCGACGGGAACAAGCGCAGCGCCGTCGCCCTCGCCGCCTACTACCTGGCCCGGAATAGTGCGAAGCCGTTGGCGGGGCACATGCTTGCGGTGCTCACCCTTGTAGCGGCAACTTCCGTCCCCGAGGAGAAGGACGAGATCATCGGCGTGCTACGCACTGCCCTCCTGCGCAACCGATAGCCCGTCCAGACACCACGAGGTAGTTCGCTGCCACCGCAGCAGTGCCGGCCGCCCATGACTAGCGTCCACAGCTGCTGAGTTCAAGAGCCTGAGCATGCCTGAACCCCCTTCTTGCGCGCTGTGGTGTCGGTTGAGGCATTGTGCGCGCTCAGCTCGTCGCCACCGAGGTCCGTGTTGCGAGAGTACTCGCATCTCCTAGAGCAATGTGCTCTATGAAGGAGGTCGAAGGTCTCCCGCCGTCCGGATAGCGGAGGGGCAACCTGCAAGAGGTGCTTGTAGGTTTGTCGTGGCGGCGGGGCTCTTGGCGAACTGCCGGGAATTTCCCTGTAGTTGCGGAGCGCGCGATGAGGGAACTGGAGCTTGCGGCGGCGGACGCAACCCGACCATGCTCGGCTGACTGGCGCTGATCGCTCCTATTGCACCCATCCGTGCGGCGAGAAGCTGCTATGGAGCGCAGCCCTACTGGCTCGGTCGGGTCGTAGGCCCCCTCAATGATGCGCCCGTACTAGGGCGGCCGAAGCCTGTCGAGGGGGGCCGTCGGTCGAGGTGAAGGAGTGTCGCCAGTCGGGTGTTGGTGGCGAATAGAGATGGCCTCAAGTCGACTGCAGTTTGAGAGGAGCACGCGTGCTTGCGCTTGCAATTGGTGGTTGCTCCTACATAATCAGGCGACAGATTGGCGTCAACGTCGCCGCCTCAGCCCCCGTGTCCGTGCCGCCGGTCAGGAGATCTCGTCATGGCCTCGATTGAGCGGGACATCCTCGACTGGGCCAAGGGACGCCCGACTTGGCTGCGCAACCTCCTCAAGCGGATTGCTCGCGGTGAGACTATCGACGACGACTACATCACTTCAGTCGCGCAGGCGATCGTCGAAAAAAAAGGTCACTCTGGAGTCGCCGGAGCTCGCTGCTGCCGACCTCCCGACCGGCTTCGCGGGTGGCGACACTGTCCAGATCGTGAGTATCGGTGAGCTGAAGGAGATCAACGCACTCCTGGACGACCAAACCCTGACGTTCGGCGCCACCGGCGTCACGGTCATCTACGGAGACAACGGCAGCGGCAAGTCCGGGTACGCCCGACTCGTGAAGGACGTCGTCGGCGCGCGGCACCACGAGAAGATCCTTCCCGACGCGTTCGCCTCCTCGACGCGCACGCAGTCCGCTCAGATCGCATACTCGCTGGGCGGCACCGTGACGACCGAGACCTGGCCGGGCCTCCTCGAGCCCGCACTCACCCAAGCTCATTTCAACGACGAGGCGTGCGGTAGCGATTACCTCGACCGCGACACCGAGCGAGCGTACCGCCCCTCGGTGCTGAACCTGCTCGACGAGTCGATCATCCATGTCGACGCGGTGCGTGCGGCCGTGGACGACTTGATCCGTGCGAACGAGGCCGAAGTGATGGTGAAGCCTTCCGTCCCGCCTGGCACTCCGGCCGAGACCTTCCTCACGGGGCTCGCTGCGGCCACCACCAAGCAGGACATCAACAATGCGCTAGCCCTCACGTATGACGCCAAGGTTGTCTACGCTGAACTCGTTCAGGAGGAAGCACGCCTCAAGACGAGCGACCCGGCGAAGGAGAAGCAGCGACTGCTACTGGCCGCGACCAGGATCGAGGAGCTGGCCGACCACTTCGACAACGTGGCCGCTGATCTGTCGCCGGAGCGCGGCGACGAGCGAGTCAAGCTACAAGTAGAGGCGACGACGCTCCGAGGTGCAACGAGGGAGGCTTCCAAGACCTCGTTCGGGGGTGAGCCACTCGCAGGCGTCGGCGGCGATACATGGCAGGCCCTCTGGCAGGCAGCGGAGAGCTATTCTATGGCCGAGGCGTACCCGGACGTCGACTTCCCGGCCACCGCAGACGGTCACGTCTGCGTACTGTGCCAGCAACCGCTCAAGACAGACGCCCAGGAGCGCCTGCGTCGCTTCCACCGGTTCGTCCGTAACGACGTAGCGACTCGCGCTAAAGTCGCCGAGGAGTCCTTCGCGCAGGCGATCAAGGACCTGAAAGCCATCGACGTCACTAACGAGGAGACGACGGAGGCGATCAACTTCGTGGCCACCAGCGACAAGCCGCTGGCCGATTCCTTGACTGTGTCGCTCGAGATGGCGAAGACGGCTAGGTCGCGCATGGGGGAGCGCCTGCGCGGCGAGTCGGAGGAGCCGTGGGTGGCCCTGGCCGTCGTCGACGTCGCTGCGCTTCGGGCGCAGGCCATTGACCTCAAGACCAAGGCGGCCGCGGTCGATGAGACCGCGTTCGACAGGACCCTCGCGGACTGTAAGAAGAAGCTGAGCGCCCTGGAGGGGCAGATCGCGATCGCTGCCGTTCGGCCTGCCATTGAGAAGGAAGTCGTCCGGCTCAAGGCCCTCGGCGAGCTTCGGAAGATCCAGGGCACGATCACCACCCAGCCCATCACGGTGGAGGGCAGCACGCTGGCGCGCACCTATGTCACCGACGCGGTCAAGGACCACTTCGTCCGGGAGTCGGAGCGCCTCAAGCTCGAGCACGTCGTCTTCGGCGACCAGGGCGGCTCCAAGGGCAAGCTGCGGCAGCGGCCCGCGCTTCTCGGTGCCTCCCCCAGCTCGCCGAAGGCCGTGCTCAGCGAGGGAGAACAGGCCGCTGCCGGCCTCGCGGGCTTCTTCACCGAGGTCAAGTTTGACGCCACCAAGTCGGCTGTGATCCTCGATGACCCAATGTCATCCCTCGACCATGAGCGCCGCGAGAAGGCGGCTCGCCGCATCGTCGAGATCGCCAAGGACCGGCAGATGATCGTCTTCACCCATGACCTGATGTTTCTCGGTGAGATCGTGAAGGCCACCGATGAACTTAGCGTCACGCTCACCGAGCGGGCCATCGAACGCAATGGGGCGCGCAAGCCTGGCAAGGTCGTGGACGGCTATCCCTGGAAGGCGAAGGACGCCAGGCAGCGCATCAACGACCTGCAGACCGAGCTGGACCGCATCAAGAAGGCGCAGTCGGGGATGTCCGCGGATGATTACGAGCGGGCCCCCGCGGAGTGGGCGGGCAAACTCTCCGAGACCTGGGAGCGCATCGTGCGCAGCGAGATCGCCTTCAAGCTCGTCGATCGTGGCACGACCGAGGTCCGGCCGAAGATGTTCCGAATCGCCGCGAAGATCACCGACGACGACAACACCGAGTTCCAGTCCGGTTACGGGGCTACGTCCAAGTGGGCCAGGCGCCACGACAAGAGCGAGGAGGTCAACTTCGTGCCTCCGACCGTGGGTGAGATGCAGGGGGAGCAAGACCGCATCAAGAGCTGGCGAGACCGGGTGAGCAAGTATGAGAACAACTGAGTCCAACCCATGGCCGCCAACGACCCGAATGCCGCACTCGACCTCTCTCCGGCGCCGCGCGGTGTGATCGCGGCGACGGAGCTCGTTGTGGCCGTCGCGCAGATCGGTGACCTCGCCAAACGCCACTACCTCGAGCTGAAGGGCCCGGGGGGCATCGACGGCGACACCAATGATCAAAACGAGGACGGCGAGTAGCGAAGCGGCTGCATAGATGCGCCGCCTGAACAAACAACTCGACGAATACCGCGCGGCACCGAGTGGGGCACGCCGGATCGACAAGCCTTCGGCCACGATCAACTTCGCAAGCCGCCGCCTGCGATCCGCCGTGAACGGCTTTCGACCCTGAGACATGAAGAGCTCCGGTGGATGAAGAGTGGGGTGGCCCGGTTTGGCAAGCGGCATCGCTGTTTGCGAAATGACTCACAGCCGCCGTGTTTTGCCGCGCATAGAGCAAGTATGAACACTCCAGATGCAAGCAACACAGGCGTGCGGATCTCGCTGAGGCCAGCCGCCTTCCTTCCGATCACAAGTCAGTTCCTGAACCGTCGCCCACGCAAGGCGCAGGGTCAGGCCGCTCCACGAGCTGGGCACCGCACCATGTGGGGCTTCACCCAGATGGCGGGGCTGAGCCATGAGTAGGCCGAGGAACGCCCCGGGTGAGTTGGGAACCATCAACTACGTCCGCCTCGCGAATGGGTCTTTGCAGGGGCGCGCTCGAGTTCGAACCGATGGCGGCGAGGTCCGAAGGTTATCCGCTATCGGCCCCGATGAGGACAGCATCCGTGCTGCACTGGTGGAACGGGCAGCATCCGCCTCGACGGGGTTCAACCCCGACCTCACTGGCGAGTCGACCGTGGCGATGGCGTGCGCGGTGTGGCTAGCGGAGAAGCGCATGTACGGACAGGTCCAGAGTTCGACCATCGAAGCGTATGAGAACAACGTTCGCCTGCTCGTTCTGCCGGCCTGCGGCGCGGTCGCGCTGAAGTCCATGACGGTCGGGCGGTGTGACCGGATCATCCAGACCGTTCTGGCCGCCCAAGGGCATTCCGCTGCCAGCAGGCTGCGGAAGATGCTCTCGCAGATTATGGGAGTTGCAGCCCGCCATGGGGTCATCGCCACTAACCCCATTCGCGACGTACAGCGGCTTCGAGGAGGCGAGAAACGCGAATCGTTCCTGACCGTAGAACAACTGACCCTCATCCGGTCGCTGATTCGAGCCTGGCGATCTCCATCGGGCGTTCAGTACGACCTCACAAAACTCGAGGACGGGATGGACATCATGCTGGGGACATCAGCACGGGTGGGCGAGCTTCTCGCCCTCCGAAGGCAGGATGTTGACCTGGGCGGTGAAATCCCCACCGTGTTGATCGATGGCACACTACGACAAACGCGTGCCGAAGGGTTGCATCGAAAGAACGCGCCGAAGTATGCCCGCCAGCGACGGCGCATTGCTTTGCCTCGTTTTGCAGTGTTGGCGGTAGCCAGACGATTGAGTCTCGCTGGTACCGGCCCTGACGACTACCTCTTCGCCACATCGAGCGGCCGCCCCTTTAGCATCAGCAACTTCGAGAGGCTGCTCCGAGGGTTTGTTGGCGCGCACTCCGAGGTTCTTAGATCGGCGGGAATCAATGTGGAGGAGTTCAGTTCGCACATCTTCCGCCGTACGGCAGCAACTCTGGTCGAGCGGTCGGCCGGTATCACCCTCGCCTCACGCCTCCTCGGGCACGCGAACGAGTCGGTGACAAGAGCCAGCTACGTGGTCACCGCGGAGCAGGTCGATCCAACGTCGGCGACAATACTCGACCGAGCGTTGGGTGGGAATCGACACCATGAATGAACGCTGCACCTGCAGGTCACCGAACGGGTCAGGACCTCCGAGTCCTGTCTGTGTGGCGAGAGTCCGTTCATTCGGTCAGATGCCGCACACATGCAAAGTGATCTTAATCGAGACTGCAATGAGGATGACTGATGCCCAGACCAAGGCTTAAGCCCGGCGAATTGGGGACGATTCGATTCACCCGGGAACCGAGTGGTCGAGTCAGCGGCAGAGCGCGGACCGGGGGAGTCGACGGCAAGACTGTATATCTCCGCGCGCGCGGCTGGTCTGAAGAGATCGTCGCGGCCGACTTGATTCGATCCGCGGTTACGAGATCAGAGTGGTTCGTCTCGCCAATCACCGCCGACTCCGCCCTAGCGGAACTTGTTGACTCTTGCGACAGGGAGTTGAACCTCGATCTCGATGAGCGCCCAACTGTAGGCCGAGTCGAACTTGAAGCGTTGAGAGAGTTCGTGCTCCCGGAGATGAGGGAACTTACGCTGAGGGAGATGACCGTCGCGCGAATCGATCAACTCCTGTGCAAGCTGCTGGAGACCCAGGGTCATACCAGAGCGCGGGAGGCGCGCATGGCGTTGTTTCAGCTCTTGAATGAAGCAGTGTCACTCGGGGCAATCGCTCGCAACCCCATCCGGTCCGTCGTACGACTCCCTGCACCAAAGGGAGTCGCGCTGACCCCTGAACAGTTCGACATCGTCATGAGGCTGTTGCAAAAGTGGAAGTCACCATCCAGACGTGTCGAAGACATTCCTGAGCTCGAAGATGCCGTCCAGATCGGATGGGGAACATCCGCTTCCATCACAGACGTTCTGGCACTGCGCAGGCGGGACATCAACATGGACGAGGCCAACCCAACAGTTCTTCTCCCACGGGATGCGCAACAAGGTAACCGCGCGTCAGTACGGCGCACCGAGTCGGGATCGATTCCGAGGGCGATCGCAGGCTCGACCATCCGGGCTCTCGAACGGCGGCTGGAGAATACGGGTGCAAGTCCAGATGATTTCGTGTTCACGACAATCACTGGGGGCGTCTACCCGCGCAGGCGCATCGACTTCTTGTTGGGGGTCTTCGCGGCTGAACACCGTGAACAACTGGCCGCAATCGAGGTCAACCCGGATCGTTTCGGCTCGGAGGTGTTTAGAAGACGTTGACGGGGGTCGACGACTTCGATTTACGTCAGACAGAGAGCCCTCGTTGTGACTCCTCCGATGCGGCGGGCGGGCGAAAGCGCGCTAGATTGTCTCGGATCTGCAATGATCGCGACATGGGAATCCTGGACAAGTTCCGCGGACGATCTTCACAGGCTAAAACGGAGAACGCCTCAAACGGCGGGAGTATGCAGGTGCGTGATGAGACAGCCTCCGCCCACGTTGCTCTGACGCTCGGGGGACCGTCGGTCGAAGGACTAGTCAAATTGTCGGGGACAACGACGTTTGGAAAGGATGCCATAAGCGCTCTGCTTGCGCGCAACCCTGGGCCGGGCCGCGGCATGCTCCTGATCAGTGGAGTGCTGCAGAGAGAACCGAACAATCCGGTCGATCCCAACGCCGTAGCCGTCTTCGCCGAAGGGGAACGGATTGGCTATCTACCTGGCCATGTAGCGAAGTTGTTGAGCCTGTCCGTCGAGGGCGCGACGACAATTCCTCTTCAAGTGTTCTACACCCGCGACGCGGGGATGGGTCCTCGCGCCGAGGCATGGGGCTGGCTCGGCAGCGGATCTCCTGAATGGCAATATTCCGAAGCATCCCCGCCGCCGTTGACGGCATCCGAGAAACGACTGGCGAATCAAGCGGTGACCAACCAGATGGTAGAGCACGCACTGCAGGCCGGAGGAGATCGAGGCCGACAGGTCCAGGGCGGTATGGTCGACGGCATTCACTTCCTGCAGGCAGTCGAACCGATCAAGCAGTTGAAGCGTGAACGTCGTCTCGACGAAGCACTGAGTCTCTGCTACCTCGCCATCGAAGGCGCAGAGAAGGCCCGGGACGGCAGGGAACCGGCGCCTTGGTATACCGAACAAGCCGCGATAATCCACCGGAAGCTCGGTCAGCATGCGGAGGAGATCGAGGTTCTGCGCCGGTGGATGAGCGTCACACCGGATCGTTACCGCGATGGAAGCGGCATTGCCGAGCGGCTCCGAAAACTAGAGGGCGGACAGTAGCCGACTTGATCGTCGGGACGCGAAAGCTCAAACGAGTTCACTGACCCGCCAAGGTCGCTTGGGCACACTTGCAGGGAGCGGAACAATGACTCCCTCGTTCGCGAACTGTCCAACGGGCTTTAGTCGAATTCGAGGTGACGACGCGTGCGCACCGTCTTGCCGGTGCCGGTCTCGACCGTCATAAAGACTCCGCCGGCGTCGGCGCGGATTGATTGACGTGTCGCATCGACGAGGGCTCGAGCATCCTGCATATCGCCATACCACGTAGCTGACTCTCCTGGTTCAAGCCAGTGCGGTAACGCTGGCGACCACGAGTTACCGGCCGGGTATTGCACGCTCATGCCGCCGCGCTTGAGTTGAATCCCGAACCTCGTGATCTTCGCGCGTGACCTACCGTGATTGGTGACCGCGACCGCGATGACCTGAGGCCCGTTCCAGCCCTGTTCAACCATGGAGGATATATCGCGTAGCCTCTTGTCGCGCCCGACCGTTGACACGACGGCCCCGCCACGGCCCAGAGCCCCATGCTGGAGGGTTGCGCGAATGCGAGGTCCGTCGAGGCTCCACGCCGCAATCTGCCAGCCGAGCGCGAGCGTCGCGATGATGATGCTCAGAATGGCGATAGAGAGAGCTGCGGTGTCCACCTAGACCACCGCGATTTCATTGCGGATGTCACGTAAGACAGCACTGATACCTAGTTGCGCCTCGATCGCTTCCTTCTTGTAGTCCGGCATATCTGGGTCGGCGAAGGCTGCTCGCAAACGGTCATCATCGCCAACTTTACGTTCCCATAACTCAGGCACACGTTCAGGACTTAACACGCCAACAAGAGTCAGAGCCTCTGCGCCCATACGTGCCACCTCTTGTCGGTCAGTGGACCCTCCTCTATTAAGGTTCTCGGATAAACGCGTAAGCGCTTGGAGTTCAAACATGAGATGCCCATGACGGAGCGAACTCGCCCGGTCGGCGTCAGCAATCCGTCGAGCGTTCCTTCGATCCAAGGCGGAGATAACTAGTGCCACGATCGCCGCGAAAACGGCTGCGAGAACGGCGGCTACTTGGATCAGATCTGATGCGCCCATGCTTTGAGGCTAGGGGCGTGTGCCGACATGCTCGAAGCCAACAGCCACGGAAGGTGCCGATGGTCGCACCATAGAGGCAGGGCGCCGTGGTGACGGGGCGCCTGAGGTTCCCGACTGCCACGTTCCCTGCAATACGCGTATACCGATTTCGACGACGTCTCACGTGCTATCCGGCACGCAAGACTTCCGATGTCGGGATGATGGCCATAGGAAGAGGTCCAGCATGGAGAAGCTGGTGTACACGGACGCTATCGAGTACGAGTTGCCGGAGTCGCTCTTGGAGCTATCCGGCCCCGCTTTCGGTGTCGTTGAGCTTCCTCGGGCCATTTATTGGGGGCCGGAGGCCACTGTTGATCTCGCTGACCCGGTCGATCTGCAGAGGATGTATCAGGCCGTTGTTCGGACAGCGAGTGCCCGGGACCAGGCGAAATGGCTGAACAAGAATCTCTGATTGCTGCCTGGCCGAATCTTGTCCTCCCGCTGCGCTGTGCCTCAGCGTGGGAGTCTCGTTTTCCCAAGCTGGCTTCGACCAGATCAGGCCAATTCCGGCACCGCAGCCTGCAATCGTTGTGGTCAATTCACGTCCAAAAACGGGTGTCGAGGAACCCCAAAGGTCCAGTACTGGGCGGTAGTAGAGCGTAGTTGGATACCCGCGGACCCTTATGAACACAAGGATCGCAACGGATTAGATGTCGGAATCAGACTTCGGCAGGTTCTTGGTTCGAGTCCAAGTCGGGGAGCCAACGTGTGCTCCAGTCCGGTTGCTTCGGTTGCCGAGTGCACTGTGCAATGGAAAAGAACTGGAGACTCGGGGTGAAAACCGCCGTGCAAAGCCGTGAAGACTCCGCAGCTATCCGGGCTGGTCTTGCGGTCGGTTTTGCCGCCGCGGCGTACGGCGTCTCGTACGGCGCCCTCGCGGTTGCTGCCGGCCTCGACGTGTGGCAGACCTGCGTCATGAGCCTTCTCATGTTCACGGGCGGTTCGCAGTTCGCCCTCATCGGGGTGCTTGCGACGGGCGGGGTGGCCGCGGGGCCGACGGCGATCGCGAGCGCCGCGATCCTCGGTATCCGAAACGGCATTTACGGCGTGCGCGTCGCGCCCATCATCGGCGGTCCGTGGTGGAAGAAGGTCGCCGCCGCGTGGGTCACCATCGATGAAACAACCGCCGTCGCGACGAATCAACCGACCCAGCGCAGCCAGCGGATCGGATTTTGGACGACAGCCGCCGCGACGTTTGTCGGCTGGAACCTCACGAGCCTCGTCGGCGCCCTCATCGGTGACGCACTGGGCGATCCTCGCGCGTGGGGGCTGGATGCTGCTGCCGCCGCGGCGTTCGTGGGGTTGCTGTGGCCACGGCTTCGGCAACTGCAGACGATTGCCGTTGCGAGCGCGGCTGCTGTCGTGGCGATCGTTTTGACCCCCGTTCTCATGCCGGGTCTTCCGGTGCTCGTCGCCGGCGTTGTAGCGGTCGTGGTGGGCGCATTCAACTGGTTCGCGAACTCCGAACCTCCGCTGGTTCCGCTGGAGAGGGAGGGCGTGTGACTCTCTGGCTCATCGTCATCGTCGCGTCGCTTTCGTGCCTCGCGCTCAAACTGGCGGGGTACCTCGTGCCCACATCCGCTCTGGACAAACCTGCGCCGTCGCGGATCGCGAACCTGCTCACGGTCGCGCTGTTGTCCGCGCTCGTCGCGGTGCAGACACTGGGTTCTGGCGCCGGACTCCAATTCGATGCCCGCGTGCCGGCGCTCGCGGTCGCCGTCGCCTTGTTCGCTTTGCGCGTGCCGTTCGTGATCGTCGTGGTCCTGGCGGCGGTCACCGCGGCGCTCATCCGGTTGAGCGGCTGGGGTTAGAGCGGCCGCCGTCAGTAACCCTCGAGGTGGTCCTGCCCAGGGAGCCAGCTGAGGTCCGGCGCACCCCAGCCGTTTTTCTTGACGGCTTTTCGCGCGAGCCGGCCATGTTCGTGATTCAACCGATCCACGTACAGCACGCCGTTGAGGTGGTCGAATTCGTGCTGGAGAATGCGGGCGAGCCAACCGGATGCGCGGAGTTCGAATGGTGTTCCGTCGATGTCGACCGCGTGCAATAGTGCTTCGTCCGCCCGGCGCAGCGGGAACCGTTCTCCCGGGATGGACAGGCAACCTTCCGACTCGGCTTCGTCATCCGGGTCACCGACCGGAACGGGCGTTACCCACAGTGTCGGGTTGATCGCGGTGCCGTTCGTTCGCACGCCGTCGTCCCCGGTCCAGTCGTAAACGAAGACGCGCAAGTCCACTCCCACTTGCGGGGCGGCGAGCCCGACGCCGGGCGCAGCTTTCATCGTTTCGACCATGTTCGCGACGAGGTCGCGAAGGGATCCGTCGAATTCCGTGACTGGGCGTGCGGGCGAATGGAGCACGTGGTCGCCGGTGATGCGAATCGGAAGAACGGCCATTCGCCAAGAATATCGTGGCCGCAACCGGTAAAGTCATGGGGTGCCGCCTGACCTGACTGACTTCACGGATCAGTTCGTGACGCTCACGCCCAACCAGTGGCTCGGAATCCCTGTGGCACTCATCGCAGCCGTGTTTCTCGCGCTCGGCGCGCAGTTTCAACACCGGGGCGTCGGTCGTGTCGAGGCGGACACGGGGGAAATAGACACGAGCCCAGGGCTCAGTCCGCGCCAGATCCTCCTGCTGCTTGCGCGGCCGTCCTGGGTGATCGGTTCCGTCATGCTCGGGCTTGCCGTGCTCCTTCAGCTCACGAGCCTGTACCTGGCACCCATCATCGTGGTGCAGCCGCTCGGCGCGACGGCGCTCGTGATCACCGCCGTCGTCAATTCGAGGGTTTCGAAGGTGGCGCTGGATGGCAGATCGATTCGCGCGATCGCGTTTTGCGTCGGAGGTGTGGGCCTGTTCGTCACGGTTGCGGCCTTCACGGCGAAGTCGAGCCCCATCAGCGCGGCCCAGCTCGGCGTGATCCTGGCGATCCTCGGAGTCATCACCATGGGATTTTCGCTCGCGTTCGCATTCCTCCGGGATCGATTCAAGGCGATCGCCTTCATCCTCGGCGCCGGCGTGCTGTACGGGTTCGTGGCGACTCTGGCGAAGGTCGTCATCGACCGGGCGAAGACGGGCGATTTCGAGTGGCTCACCGTCACGTGCATCGTCGCTCTGCTGGCCGCGGCGATTCTCGGCGGATACTTCGTGCAGAACGCCTACTCATCCGGCCCTCCTGATCTCGTGATTGCCGGCCTCACGGTCGTCGACCCGCTCGTGGCGGTCACGATCGGCATTGTGGTGTTGCAGGAGGCCGCTGGCGCGCCGTGGTATGCCGTGATCGCCTACGTTGCCGCTGCGGCCCTCGCTGTGTACGGTGTTTTCCAGCTTGCGAAGTACCATCCGCAGGCTCGGCACTAGGCTGGTCTGTACGCCTACAGCACGAGGGATTACCCACATTTTGCCTGAAGCCCCAAAGAGTTCGTCTCGCCGCAATTCCGCGCCGCTGCGCGTGCTGATCGGTGCAGACACGTTTCCGCCCGACGTGAACGGAGCGGCGAATTTCACATCCCGGCTCGCGGCCGGACTCGTGGGGCGCGGGCACGACGTCGTCGTCGAAGCCCCCGCGGCCGATCGCCATCACGGGGTTTTCGTCGAAGAACACGATGGTGCAAAGTTCACGGTTCATCGCGTGTATTCGTGGCGCTGGTACCCGCACGACTGGCTTCGCTTCGTTCTCCCATGGCGCAGCCAGGCGCACGCGGCGCGCATCCTCGACGAGGTGAAGCCGGATGTCGTGCACATCCAGTCGCACATTCTGGTCGGGCGCGGACTCGCGCGACAGGCGAAAATCCGTGGAATTCGAGTTGTGGCGACGAACCATTTCATGCCCGAGAACCTGATCCAGCACACGCTGTTGCCGAAGTTTTTGCGCAAGACAGCGATCCGGATCGCGTGGAAGGATGCGGCGAAGACGTACCACCTCGTGGAGGCGATCACGACGCCGACGCGCAAGGGTGCAGAGTTCCTCGAGGCGGCGACCGACCTCACGGGTGTGCACGCGATCTCGTGCGGCATCAACGCGAGCGAGTACACGCCGAACTTCGAGAAGAGGACCGCGAATCGCATCCTGTTCGTGGGGCGGGTGACGGGGGAGAAGCACATCGACGTGCTGATCAGAGCGGTCGCGAAGCTCGACCCTGAGCTTGACGCGAAGCTCGAGATCGTGGGCGGGGGCGACCTCATGAACCAATTGAAGAGGCTCGCGAACGAGGTGGGCATCGCGCATCGGACGACGTTCACTGGCTATGTTTCGGATGAAGCGTTGAGGGCCGCGTACACGAATGCGACGGTGTTCGCGATTCCTTCGACGGCGGAGCTGCAAAGCATCGCGACGATGGAGGCGATGGCGTCCGGGTTGCCGGTGGTCGCTGCGAACGCGATGGCGCTTCCCCACCTCGTGCATCCGGGAGAGAACGGGTACCTGTTCGAGCCAGGGGATGTCGACGATCTCGTGTCGAAGCTCACGAAAGTGCTCACGGCATCCGACGAGGAACTCGCGCGGTTGAAGCGCAACAGCATGAAACTGATCGCGCCACACGACATCGAGAGCACGCTCACGACGTTTGAGAGACTGTATCGTGGTGAAGCGGTGACCGACCCGGTCACCGAGGTGTCGCTCGGCGAGTCTGCATCCTGAGGCCGTCTCGCGGCGCGGGGCGGTAGCTCAGCTGGTTAGAGCAGCGGACTCATAATCCGTCGGTCACGGGTTCAAGTCCCGTCCGCCCTACAGGGCTCAGAATCGATTCTCGAATCCGATAGGGTGCTCTCATGTTCGCCATCGCCGCGTGCGTGATCCTCGCGCTTCTTGCCGTCTTCCAGCTTGCGCTCGTCGCCGGCGCGCCCCTCGGCCACTTCGCCTGGGGAGGTCAATCCAGGGTGCTTCCCACCCGGTTGAGAGTCGGCAGCGCCGTGTCGATCATCATCTACGCACTCATCGCGGTCGTGCTATTGGAGCGCTCGGGGCTCGTCGTGCTTCTCGGGAACGCGGGCGTGATTCAGGTCGCCGCGTGGGTGATCTTCGCGTATTTCACGCTCGGCATCCTGATGAACGCGATCTCGCGCAGCAAACCGGAGCGCTACACCATGACACCGGTCACGCTCGTGCTCGCGGTGTTGAGCCTGCTTGTCGCTCTCGGCTGACTGCGTCTTCGGGTCGCGTCAACGTGTCCACTGCGCCGACATCGGAGCATCCGGAGCCTTCAAGACAAGCGTGGACGTTGTGCACACCGCCGCGACGGAGGGAATGTCGGTGTAGTCGATCGCGGGGATCGGCGGCGCGGACGGGTCGACGGGTACGTCCGGATCGGGGGTGTGCGACCAGTTCGCGAGGTTGAGCGAGGAGCCGTCGCTGCCGATCGACCAGTCGCCGCTTGCGTTGTAGCCAGACCTCGAGTTGAGGGGCACGCTCGTTTCGCCGGCGACAATCGTGCCGGTCGTCGTCAGGTCGATGTCGGTCGCGACGAGCCCGTCCGTTGTGAACTGGATCGTGCCGGCGCCTTCCATCGCGAAACCTTCGATGGGGATGCCGAGCCCGAGGACGTAGGACTCCGCCTGGCTCGCATAGTCGGCAACATCCAGGTGCCAGGTTCCCACGACGCAGGGGTTCTGACTCGAGCCGGAACCATCGTCGGCCGGGTCGCTGCCCGTGCCGGCGGGCGGAGTGCATCCGGTCAGCAACGCAGTGGAAAAGAGCGCCATGAGCAGGAGCGGCGCGGCAGTGCGGGTCGGGTGTTTCATCGATCCTCCTCAGAAAATCATTTGCTTACATTGTCACGACGAATGACCCCTTGTCGAGGGTTGACGAAAAGGAAGCACCGGACTCGGAAATTCTCTTTCGCAGTGGTGATTCGCCCTCGCCTGCTGTCGCGATGATCCCTCGGAGAATTTGCGCACTGATAGCATGGGCGGAATCGAGAGAGCAGCCGCACGTGTGTTGGTCTCTGACGACTGGAGGACTCATGGGACTGTTCGGCGGAGACAAGAAGAAGCCAAACGACGCAGCGGCGGCGGAAAAGGCGAAGAACGAAGCCAACGCGAAGGCGGCCAGGGAGGCGTTCGCGGCTCAAGCCGCTGCGGAAGCAAAGAAAGAGCGCAGTGACGCCGCGCGCGAAGCCGGTGCCAAAGTGCGTGCGGCGAAGGCTGCGAAGAAAGCTAGTCCGCAACTCGCTGTCGATGGCGCGTGGGGCGAAGCAACCACCAAGGCGCTCCAAGAGGTCCTCGGTGTCACCGTGGATGGGGTGTTCGGGCCGGTCAGCACGAAAGCGCTCCAGTCGAAGCTGGGTGTTACCGCTGATGGCGCATTCGGGCCGGCGAGCACGAAAGCGCTCCAGACCTACCTCGGCGTGACAGTCGATGGCAAGGCCGGGCCGGAGACGGTGAAGGCCATGCAGACTCGCCTCAACGAGGGCACGTTCTAGCTTGAAAGCTCACACGACGGGCGGTCACCGGGCGAGCCGTCGGTTGGCGCCCGCAGAACGCTCTAGCCTGAGAGGGTGCCAACTCCCGCCGTGAAACCGCGGCTGTCCCGCGAGACGATCGTGCTCGGCGTCATCGCCTTTTTCGTCATGGTCGGCTTCGGCGTCGTCATCCCGGTGTTGCCCCTCTTCATCCGCAGCTTCAACGTTGGGTACACAGAGGTTGGGGCTGTGGTTTCCGCGTTCGCGCTCATGCGGTTCGTCTCAAGCCCCTTCGTCGGCAAGCTCATCACGTGGGGTGGCGAGCGCACCATCCTCGCCATCGGCATCGCGATCGTTGCGGTGTCGAGCGCCATGGTCGGGTTGGCTCAGTCCTACCTCGAAGTCCTCATACTGCGCGGGGCAGGGGGGATCGGTTCCGCGATGTTTTCGATCTCCGCCATGTCGCTCCTGCTTGCGACGACGCCGCAATCGATGCGCGGGCGCGCGGTCGGTTTCTACCAGGGTGGCTTCCTCATCGGCGGCATGGCAGGGCCGGCCATCGGCGGACTTCTCGCCGTGATCTCGCTGCGCGCGCCGTTCTTCTTCTATGCGGGCACGCTCGTCATCGCCGGAGTGGTGGGCCTCATGTTCCTGCGGCCCGCATCCACAGCGGTCGCAGGGAGCAAACCGTCGGAATCGGTGGCGATACCGTTTCGCGTCGTGCTCAGCGATGAGCGGTTCCGGGCGGCGTGCATCGCCAATTTCGCTTCCGGATGGGCGAGCCTTGGGGTGCGCAGCGCGCTCGTGCCCATCCTGATCGTCGAACTGCTGCACCGCGAGGAACTGTGGACGGGCATCGCATTTGCAATTGCCGCGGTCGTCCAGACGATCGCCCTCGGGCCCGCAGGCACGTTCGTCGATAAGGTCGGACGCAAACCCGCCATCATCGGTTCCTATGCTCTCGCGGCCGCAGTGATGCTTGCAATTCCTTTCGTCGGCGATTTGTGGGTGCTCATCGTCTTGCTGTGCGTCTTCGGTGTCGCGTCGGCGTTCATGGGCACGGCACCGGCCGCGGCCGTCGGTGATGCGGCGGGGGAGAAGAGCGGACAGCCGGTTGCCGTGTTCTCCGCGATCGCGGACCTCGGCGCCATCATCGGGCCGCTCGCCGCCGGCGCGCTGCTCGACGCGTTCTCCTACCCAGCCGCGTTCGGCTCTGCCGTCGTGCTTCTGGCCATCGCCTCCGTTTACGCCCTGCGGATGCCGCGGAGCACTGCCACAGCTCCGACCGCGGGCTGACGTTGTGCCCGTGATGAAGCCCACGGCCACAAGCAAAAGGGTCGGCGTGCAAACTCAGCGGCGGATGCACGATCCGGAGGACACGGGCGAAGACCAGCCCGCTGCCTGGTCGGCGACCGGCTGAAGCTCGGTCATGGTCTGCGCATACCCGACATTCTCGGTATCCGCGGCCTTTGCGAAGATGACCCCGGCGACATCGCCGTTCGTGGACATGAGCGGACCACCCGAGTTGCCCTGCTGAACGTGCGCGGCGAGCTGGTACACCTCCATCGGGTGCGGATTCCCTCCGTAGATGTCGTTGACTCGAACCGTCATCACCTGGATCACTTGCGCAGATCGCGACTGAAACGGGCCGCCGAGCGGGTAACCGTCGAAAACGGCCTCTGCGCCTTCCGGGAGGTTCGATCGCACAGGAATCGGCTCAACGCCGAGCCCGGGGACGGCGATCACCGCGAGATCGTTCATCGGGTCGAAGTACACGACGCGCCCGGATTTGGCTCCAACTCGCGGCACTTCGACGACGGGTTCGCTGACTCCGGCGACCACGTGCGCGTTCGTCACGACGCGATCCTCGGCGATGACGAACCCGCTGCCCGACTGGTTCTGTCCGCACTGGTACGCGTTCCCGGTCACCTTGACGACGGAAAGCGCGGACTTCTCCAGCGACGGGCTCGACCTGTCGACATCCGGAATTGCCGGCGGCGACTCTGGCTCGGCAACCGGACCGCCCGCCGCCGAGACGATGCGCGGAATCCCCTCCTGTATGACAATCGAGCGCACCTGGGCGAGCGCATCCTTCACCGGTGGCGGCGTGAGCGTGTTGATGGTGCGCAGGACCGTGGAGTTCGCGATCGCCTGCGACAGGGCGGGCACCCCGAGCGAACCGATGCTGAACGCCACCATGGACACCACGAGCGCGGCGACGACGGCATTCACCACCGCACCGGCAACGCGGTCGACAATACTTAGTCGCGACCTCTCGACGCGTCGGCCGATGGCGCGCCCGATGAGCGACCCGATGGTTTGGCCGGCGACGATGAGCACGAACACGGCGAGGATGATGAACAATAGCCGCCACTGCGGCCACGGAACCCACGAACCGACGAGGGGAATGGCAAAGAACGCCGCAACGCCGCCGAGCGCGATCCCCGCGAGACCGAAAACGCTCCGCACGAAGCCGGAGATCCAGCCGTAGCTGAAGTACGCGAGTATCAAGAGGATCAACAGTGCGTCAAGAATCCCCGCCAGCGACACGAGTGCTCCTTCCCAGTGGGTGCCCGAAGAGACTATCGCGTTCATCGTGCGCCACACTGGGAGCATGATGATCCACAATCGACCGTTGAACGACGGAAACGAGCTTCCCGCAATCGGTTTCGGAACCTACCTGCTGAACGGCGACGAGGGTACGGATGCTGTGCTCTCCGCGATCGCGTGCGGGTACCGGTTGCTGGACACGGCGCTGAACTACGAGAACGAGGCACAGGTCGGGGAGGCGGTACGTCGCAGCGGGGTGCCGCGGGAGGACATCGTGTTGGCGACGAAGCTCCCCGGCCGGTTCCACGGGTATGAGGAGACCCTTGCCGGATTCGAGGAGTCGCGCGCGAATTTGGGCGTCGATTACCTCGACGTGTTCCTCATCCACTGGCCGATGCCGAGGGTGGCCAGGTTCCTCGATTCGTGGCGCGCGATGATCACGTTGCGCGACGACGGTCTGGTGCGCTCGATCGGCGTGAGCAATTTCACCCAGGAGCACCTGGCTTTCATCATTCAGGAGACCGGTGTCGTGCCTGCCGTGAATCAGATCGAATTGCATCCGCACTTTCCGCAAGCTGCGATGCGCGAGTTCCACGCGGAGCACGGCATCCAGACGCAGAGCTGGTCTCCTCTTGCGCACCAGCGGGAACTCCTGGCAAACCCTGCGGTTGCGGCGGTCGCGAAGGCACACGGCGTGACGCCCGCTCAGGCAGTGTTGCGCTGGCACGTGCAACTCGGATCGATCCCGCTGCCGAAGTCATCGCACGCGAGCCGGCAGCGCGAGAATCTGGATGTGTTCGGGTTCGAACTCTCGGATGCCGAGGTGGCGTCGATCGCGTCGCTCGAATCCGGGCGGCTGTGGGGCGGCGACCCGGATACGAACGAGGAGTTTTAGCCGAGACCTGGGATGGTGAGCCATCCTGCCGCGATGAGCACGACGACCGAGTTCAGGATGAGCGCGATCACGGTGACCGTCGTTCTCCCGCGTCCGCCAGCCCCGCCGAGAAGCATGATCAGGATGAGGATTACTTCCAGCACGAGCGCGAAGGCGAATGTTCCAAGTGGTGCGGGGAACGCGAAGAAGATCGACAGGAGCATGAGCGCGGCAAAGAGTAGCTCGGCGATCGCGAGGATGGAGCTCGCGCCGCGTCCGCGCACGCGACTGATGCCGTCGAAAAGAGCAAGCGCTGCGGCGAGAATCGTGATGATGAGGAGCCAGGAAAGCGTAATCATTTCTGAACCTTTCACTTCTTCTGTTGGTGGGCGCGGTTACCGCGACCCACGCTCAGGATAGCGGGCGGCAATCGCTGTGAGTTTGTGGGTTAGGAATATTCGCCGGAGGCTGCCTGTTTTCACAGGTATGAACACTTCGACTATTCGACGGCCCGTCGCCAGGCAGGTGCGCGTCGAAATTGACGCGACCGGCAGCATGATTGCGGCGACCGTGACGGATGTCGGTCACCCCGGCGACGGTTTCGTGCGCGGTGACCGTGTCGTGTTCCCCCTGTCGCTCGGCGATCAGGCGGTCGTCGACATCGACACGCTCATCGGAATCCCGAAGAACGTGTCCGACCGCCAGGCTGCGGACCTTCTCGCTCCGGGTTTGCTCGCACGCGCGCTCATTACGCAGGTGCGGCCCCTCGCGCGCGGAGACCGGGTGCTCATTTCGCTCGCCAATTCGACGCTGCGCCAGGTGGTTTCGGCGTGGGTTGTGAACCTCGGCGGCGTTATTGTCGAAGACCCGGCTGATGCGGACGTCATTTACAACGAGCGCGCCCGCCGCCTTGCCGCCGTGGAGGCGTCGCACAGGCAGGGCAGGTTGCAGCAGGCTGCGACCGAGGTGTTCCAGGCGATCCGCGCTGGCGTGTTCGATGGCGTGCACGTGCCGCACCGCGATGCCGATCGGGTTGCTGCGTAGTTCGCTCGCGGACACGTCCTCTCCCTCACAACCCCTGTGGATAGAAAGATCTTCTACTTTCGAATCTATGTTCGACGTGGGAAAATTGGGGTATGACCACCCCCGCATCCGAGCTCGACGAGATCACCGGCGTAGTCGCCGGCGTGCTCGGGCCCGGGGCGGTAGCGCGGCTCGGGGATGACACATTGCTACTGACCGCCGGCGCGCTCGAGCGGCTGGGCCGCCGGCTCGATGCCCTGCAGGTGGCGGTGGCGGCCGAGATCGATCACCGTTCGCGGCATGACCTCGGCACCGACGGTTTGGCGGCGACCAAGGGATGCCGCAACTCCACCGAATTGCTCGAGCGCATCACTCTCGCATCCAGCGAATCAGTCTCGAAGCGACTCAAGATCGGCCGCAATACGCGTACGCGATACTCCCTCGTGGGGGAGCAGCTGCCTGCACCGTTCCCGCACATCGCCGAAGCGCTCGCATCCGGCGATCTGGGTTTCGACAGCGCGTACGCAATAATTCGTGGCCTCACGTCGATCGCTCCCACCGTGGACTCCCTCTCCATCCAGGCCGCCGAGTTCGAGCTCGTCGCTGCAGCGACCGGCACCGCTCCCGAATCCTCCTACCCGTGCACTGCCGACGACACGAAGATTCAGACTGACGTGTGGAGGGCGCGCCTCGACCAGGACGGCCGCATTCCGGTCGAAGAGCGCGCACTGCGCATGCGCTCCTTCAATCTGGGGCGCGAGCACGACGGGCTCGTGTGGGTGCGCGGTGCCCTCATCCCGGATGTCGCAGCCAAATTCACGGCGCTCGTGAACGCGTACATGTCCCCGCGCACTGCGCCCGCGTTCCTGAGCGACGAAGAACTCTCCGCGAACGACTACCAACATGACCCGCGCACACGCGAACAGCAACGCCATGATATCTTCGCCGGCATCGTCGACACGGCCGCGCGCAGCGCCGAAACGCCCACCGTGGGCGGCGGTGCGCCCGTGGTGATGGTGAGTGTGCGCCTGAGCGACCTTGAGGATGATCGGGGAGTCGGATACATCGACGGACTGGAGACGCCCGTATCCATGCGTGTCGTCAAGCAATACACGTGCACCGGCGGAATTCAGCGAATCGTCTTCGGCGACGAGGGCCGCCTCATCGAAATGGGTTCGAAGGAACGCTGCTTTACCCCGGCACAACGGCGGGCCATCGCCCTGCGGGACGGTGAATGCAGCATCCCCGGATGTCACATCCCCGCCGCGTGGACCGAAATCCATCACGTCGACCCGGTCGAAAATGGCGGCGAGACTCATACAGACAATGGCATCTTGCTGTGCTGGTTCCACCATCGAACGCTCGACACATCCGGATGGCAATTCCGGATGATCAACGGCGCCCCCTATGTGAAAGCACCCGTCTGGTACGACCCCGCCCAAAAATGGAGACCGACCGCGGGGTCGCGGATCCGACGAATGGATGCCGTCGACAAGGTTCCACTCGGCCAGCGAAAAACCCGCCAAAGCGCGATGATGAAAACATGAACGTCCAGTTGCTGCACATCGACGAATGCCCGAACTGGGAAGAGACCGGCGTGCTCCTGCGCAACGCGCTGGATGCCGTGGGCAGGCCAGACCTCGCCATTGATACTGTGCTCCTCACAACGCCAGAAGAAGCAGGCCGCTACGCGTTCGCCGGTTCCCCCACCATCCTCATCGACGGAAAAGACCTCTTCCCCAGCGGCGGAACCACCACAGACCTCGCGTGCCGCGTGTATAACACGGGGACTCGGCTGGCCGGATCGCCCACGGAAGAACAAATCACCCAGGCACTCCGCGAACGGCTCTGACGCTCGCCACACGGGGGCATCCGGGGTGCTAAACTCGCAAGGTTGCCGTCTAACGGCCGCGGATAAAGAGAGCTGGCACAAGAGGTGACCGGCACCGCGCAACGAGGAGAAGGGGCCATCTATGCCATTAGCACCAGATGCCAAGAAAGCGATCATCGACGAGTACGCCACTCACCCAGGTGACACGGGAAGCCCCGAAGTGCAGATAGCCATGCTGTCCGCGCGCATCAAGGACCTCACCGAGCACCTGAAAGCGCACAAGCACGACCACCACTCGCGTCGTGGACTGCTTCTTCTTGTGGGTCAGCGCCGTCGACTGCTCGGATACCTGTCAGACGTCGACATCAACCGGTACCGCACGCTCATCGAGCGCCTCGGGCTGCGTCGATAAGTCGCACACGCTTGGCAGACGGGCCGTCACCTTCGGGTGCCGGCCCGTTTCCGTTCCACCCGCTAGCCTCGAATCGTGCAGGTTTCCGTTCGCGTCAAACCGGGCAGCCGAAAAGGCCTGCTCGTTGAAGAGGGAACCTCGGCCGACGGAGACATGCTCACGGTCTTCGTACAACAACGCGCCGTCGACGGACAATCAAATGCTGCAGTAATCGAATTGCTCGCGAAACACTTCGACGTTCCGAAGAGCCGCATTGAGATCGTGCGAGGTCACACCTCACGCCTCAAAGTCGTGCACATCGCCGACTAGCTGCGATCCGCACAATCGTGACCGCTAGACTCCAACCGTGAAAAGCACCGGCGCACTCATCCTCACGATCCTCGGCGTGATCGTCTCCATCGTGATCGCGTGGTGGCTCGTCAACCTGCTGCTGAGCGTAGTGTTCTTCATCGTGAAAATCCTCATCGTCGCGGTCGTCGCCGCACTCGTGTTTGTGGCGCTGCCGGCGCTTCTATCTCGGGGTGCTGCAAAACAGGGCTGAGCCGAAAGGCAATAGGGTCAAGGCATGAACAGAGCCCGCACCCTCGCAGTCTTCACGCCCTACGCAGTTGTCGGCATCGTTCACCTTGCCGCGCTCGCGATTGACGCCGAACCTCTGTCGACGTTCACGAAACCGCTTCTCATGCCGTTCCTCCTCGCCGGCGTCCTGTTCGCACTGCCGCGCTGGCGCACCGAGGTTGCCGCGCTCGCGTCGATCGCCCTCCTGTTCTCGTGGGCCGGCGACGTCGGGATCGCCTCACCAGGCGACCTCAGCTTCGTCATCGCGCTCGGGCTCTTCCTGATCGCACACATCGCCTATATCGCCCTGTTCCTGCGCAAGCTCAGGATGCGCCGGATATCGCTTTGGGCCATCGGCTACCTGCTGTGGTGGGTTGCCCTCGTCGTGGTCCTTGCGCCGTACACGGGTGCGCTACTCGGACCGGTTGCCATCTACGGCCTCGTTCTCGTCGCCATTGGCGCTATCGCGTTGAGTTGCAACACTTTCGTCGCCATCGGCGGTGCGCTGTTCGCGGCATCCGACACCCTCCTGGGGTTGAACAAATTCCATCCCAGGTTCGAATTGTGGCAAGTCGACTTCCTCATCATGTTCACCTACATCGCGGCTCAAGGGCTTATTGCGCTCGGCATCGTCTACTGGGCGTGGAAGAACGCCGCGAAAGGAACCGCGTGAAACGTCGAACGGGCCCACTCGCGCGCATCAACCTGTTTCGGTTTGGAATATTCGCGATTCTCGTCGTCACGGCCGTTCTCGCCTTCACACTGCAGGCCGGAGCGTTCCGATTCCTGTTTCGGACGGCGCTCGTCGTTGGGGTGATCCTGCTGTTCGGGAGTTACCTTGTGCAGTGGTGGGTGACGCGCGCGCGGAATAGGCGCGCCAAGTAGGAGGTTCACCATCACGATGACCACCATGACCCCGCGCCTGTCCGTGCTCGACCTCGTTCCGGTTCGCAGCAACCAGTCGTCGGGCGATGCCATCGCCGCGACGATAGCCCTCGCGAAACGGGCCGATGAACTCGGCTACGGACGGTACTGGGTCGCCGAACACCACAACATGACTGCCGTCGCCGCGACGAACCCGCCCGTTCTCATCGGCATCATCGCCGCGAACACCACGAGCATGAGGGTCGGCTCCGGCGGTGTCATGCTCCCGAACCATTCGCCGCTCGTCGTCGCCGAGCAATTCGCAGCTCTTGAGGCCGCGTTCCCCCGGCGGATCGACCTCGGGATCGGCCGCGCACCGGGCAGCGACCCCATCATCACGGCGCTGTTGCGCTCGAGCGGGGCGACGAGCGACGTCGACGCGTTCCCGAGCAACGTGCGGGACATCGCAGCGCTCCTGAACCCGGATGGCGCAACGCTTCACCTCGGCGGGGGCCCCGGTACGGACAATCGCGATTACGCGGTCACAGCGACCCCGCGCGCCGAAACAACACCGGAGATCTGGCTGCTCGGTTCGAGCGACTACTCGGCGCGGCTCGCGGCTCAACTGGGACTGCCGTACGTGTTCGCCCACCACTTCTCCGGCGAGGGAACAACTCGAGCGCTTGAGTTGTATCGCAGCGGTTTTACGGCCAGTGAAACTCTGGCGCATCCGCGCACGTTCCTCACGGTGAACGCGATCGTCGCCGACACCGCTGCGGAAGCGCACGCGCTCGCCCTGCCCCAACTTCAACAGATGGCGCGCTTGCTCACCGGACTCCCGCTCGGCCCGCAACCGACCGTGGAGGAAGCGGCGGAGACGAACGTCACGCCGACCATGCAGGAACTCATGGATCGGATGTCCGCGCGATGGATCATCGACGCACCCGGGCAGGCGGCCGACCGCATCCGCGAACTCGCAAAGACATTCGGCGTCGACGAGGTCATGGTGTCGCCCGGTGCGTCAGCGCACGCGAGCGCAGAGCGAAGGAGCGCACCGGGTCGGGTACGCACACTCGAATTGCTGGCCGCGGAACTCGCCTAGGGGCGGCCGTCAGGCGGCTGCAGCTTTCCTGGAGCGGAACGGAAGCGTGAGAAGGGTCGTTGCGCTCACCGCGATGAGGAGGATCGCGCCGAACAGGACGAACGTGGCGATCGCGAGCCCTGGCAGAAGGAAGATGACAATTCCCGCGATGATGGAGATCACGCCGCTGACCACGGCGAGCCACCGCGGACCGCGCGTCGAACCGGTTGCGCCGGCCGCGATGTCCACGATGCCGTCAAGGATCCAGCCGATGCCGATCACGAACGCGAGTGCGATGAGCGAACTGAACGGGTTCGCGAGGCTGATGATTCCCGCGACGATGATGAGCACGCCCAGGATGCCGAGCAACCAGCGCACTCCCGCGTCCAGCGAATCTGCCGTGATGGCCGCGCTCACGGGGAACACCCCCGCGGCGATGAGGTAACTGCCGAACAGGATCGCGACCGTGAGCAAGGTCGCGCCCGGCCAGACGAGTGCGAGGATGCCCAGAATGATGCCGAGGATCGAGACGGCAACGAGAGTACCCGTCATTGCTCTTGTGATGCGCTGAGTGGCGGTATCATTCACGGACATGGGTGCCTCCTGAGTCGGTGTTGATTGCTTCGAGTTTTACTGGAATCTACGGGGCAAAACGAAGAGACGCCGCGACCGGGGTGTCGTCGGGCAGATCTCCCGCGCGAACGGCCCTCACCGTGCCGCCCGAGCGGAGAACGCGCGCGGCGATCTCGTCGACGATTCCGTAGTGCTCAGCATCAGGTTCACTCACCTCGTGCACAACTCCGGCGTCATCGATGATGCCTTCGAGGGTCGAATCCATGTCGAACAGCAATTCGTCAACCGCCGCCGCCGTTGCGGCTCTGGCGACTTCGCTGAGCTGGCTCGTGGCGAGCCCGTTGCTGCGCTGGGTACCGAACTGTTCTCGCCAGTCGGCAAGTTCCTGCGCATAGTGCTCGTCCAGAATCGTGCGGGCGCGGGCATTCAGGTCATCGACGGTCAACGAGCTCGGGTGGGCTTCGATCCCGGTCTCGAGAAGGCCGGAGTACGTGTTGATGGCGCGGTAGGCGGGCTCCAGATCGCGCGTGGCGGCCAGAATCAGCGGGAGCGTCTCATCCCCGATTTGATCGAGCACCGCATCCTGAATCAGACGGCAAAAGCGCTGCTGCTCGATTTTCTGCCCCGTCGCGCCGTCCGCGCGGCGCTGATCGAAGCGGCCGTCATGCGCGGCGATTTCGAGCACGCCATCCAACTCGGGCGGCAGTTCGAGCTCGACGGTGATGGGGGGCTCGTCGGCTGAGAGTTCGAGCAGCCGGATGTCGTCCTCGGCAATCGACAGCACGTAGCCGCGGTTGGGGAACGTCACCGAACGCAGAAGCGGCCCGATGTCGAATCGGTCGCCCACGGCGAGGTAACTCTCGAGAGAGTTCGCAACCCGGAACGCAGTGAGGGTTCCCGGTGCGACGAAAACAGCGAGGGCATGAGCCTGGTACCGCCAGAACTCCCGGTCCGACTCAAGGTCGTTTGCTGCCTTCGCGATCTCGGCGATGGCCTGCCACGGAATCCCGATCTCTTTCAGCTGGGCTTCCGCCTCCGTGACGGCGCTCTTGAGTGCGAGCTGCACCGCCTCGACCTGGTCGGGACGGGGCGAGGACGGGAGGTAAATGCTGACGCTCGCGTCGTCACGGTGTTTGGTCAGTTCGGCGAGGTCGTTGGCTGTCGGCAAAGTTAGGCGCATGTTCCAACCATGGAGGGGCCGGCGGTGAGTCCACTGGGCATAGTTCAGAATGGGAATACTTTCACCATGGGTCCCGTTGCCACTAGCGACCGCGCGAGCGCACGGAAAGGCGAAGCTACCTGATGACCGTTCAATTCGGAGTATTCACCATCGGTGATGTGACGACAGATCCCACAACCGGCACGACGCCGACCGAGCACGAGCGGGTCAAGTCGATGGTCGCGATCGCGCTGAAAGCTGAAGAAGTCGGACTCGACGTTTTCGCGACGGGGGAGCACCACAACCGCCCCTTCGTCCCCAGCTCACCGACGACGATGCTCGGCTACATTGCCGCGCAAACTAAGAACCTCATCCTGTCGACCGCGACGACGCTCATCACCACGAACGACCCGGTGAAAATCGCCGAAGACTATTCGATGCTGCAGCACCTCGCGGACGGCCGCGTCGACCTCATGCTCGGCCGCGGCAACACCGGCCCCGTGTATCCGTGGTTCGGACAGGACATTCGCCAGGGAATCCCTCTCGCGGTCGAAAACTACGCACTGCTGCATCGGCTGTGGCACGAGGACGTCGTCGACTGGAGCGGCCAGTTCCGCACCCCGCTGCAGGGCTTCACGTCCACGCCCAGGCCGCTGGATGATGTTGCGCCGTTCGTGTGGCACGGCAGCATCCGCTCGCCCGAGATCGCCGAGCAGGCCGCCTTCTACGGCGATGGATTCTTCGCGAACAACATTTTCTGGCCGAAGGAGCACTACATGCGGCTCATCGGCCTGTACCGCCAGCGGTTCGAGCACTACGGCCACGGGAGCGCAGATCAGGCCATCGTCGGTCTCGGAGGCCAGGTGTTCATGCGGCCGAAATCGCAGGATGCCGTGAACGAGTTCCGGCCCTACTTCGACAATGCTCCCGTGTACGGCCACGGTCCCTCGCTCGAGGAGTTCACGGCCCAGACCCCGCTCACGGTCGGCAGTCCGCAGGAGGTCATCGACCGTTACGCGAGCATGCGAGAGAGCTTCGGGGACTACCAGCGCCAGCTGTTCCTCATGGACCACGCCGGGCTTCCGCTCAAGGTCGTACTCGAGCAGCTCGACATCCTGGGCGGCGAGGTCGTACCTGCTCTGCGCAAGGAGTTCGCGAAGGACCGCCCAGCGCATGTCCCGGATGGCCCGACGCACGCGGCGCGGGTCGCCGCGCGCGACGCGGCCCTCGCCGACCCCGCTGCGCAGGACGCCCCGGCCGAATCGGCTTTGGATGGTGCACAATGACGCCGACATTCGCGGAAAACCCAGCGCACCAGAACCCTGCGCCGACAAGCACGCCAGCGTCTCAGGATGCCCTGCCCGCAGACGGCACCGCACGTCGAATCGCGGTCGTGTCCGCAGGCCTGAGCCAACCGTCATCGACCCGCATGCTCGCGGACCGGCTCGCCGAAGCAACGAGCAGCAGGCTGCAGGACAAGGGCATCCGTGTCCGGGTCGACACGATTGAACTGCGCGATCACGCCCGCGACATCACGAACAACATGCTTGCCGGTTTCCCGAGCCCCGCCTTGGCGACGGTGCTGGAAACCGTCATCGGCGCGGACGGGCTCATCGCCGTGAGCCCGGTCTTCGCGGCAAGCTACAGCGGATTGTTCAAGTCGTTCTTCGACATTGTGGACCCGGAGACGCTCGCGGAAATGCCCGTGCTCATCGGGGCGACGGGTGGCACCCCGCGCCATTCGCTCGCATTGGAGCATGCGCTGCGTCCTCTGTTTGCTTACTTGCGCGCCGACGTGACCCCCACGGGAGTGTTTGCGGCCTCCGCCGATTGGGGCGCCGCCGACGACTCGGAAACGGCGCGCAACACCCTCGCGTCGCTGCCCGAGCGCATCGAGCGAGCCTCCGTGCAGTTCGCTCGCGCCGTTGCGGCGTCGGATCGGTCGAGCCGGGTGCAGGACCCGTTCGCGCTGGACCCGTCGTTCAGCCCGACGGGCGGTTTCACCGCGACGTGATGCCGCTCGCTGCGCGGAGCTACAGCGTTTTGACCGCTGCGAGCACCGCGCCGAGCGAATCCTTCGCGTCGCCGAACAGCAATTCGGTTTTCGGGTCGTACAGCAATTCGTTTTCGATTCCCGCGAATCCGGGACGCATCGACCTCTTGAGGAACACGATCTGGTTCGCGTCTCCGACCTCGAGAATGGGCATGCCGTAAATGGGGGAGCCCGGTGTGGTCTTCGCGGCGGGGTTCACGACGTCATTCGCGCCGACCACGAGGACGACATCGGTCGACTTGAACTCCGAATTGACCTCGTCGAGTTCCTTGAGAGATTCGTACGGCACGTTCGCCTCGGCGAGCAGCACGTTCATGTGCCCTGGCATCCGGCCGGCAACCGGGTGGATGCCGAACGAAACGTGCACTCCGCGGTCCTCCAGCGTCGTCGCGAGTTCCGCGATCGTATGCTGGCCCTGCGCAACCGCGAGGCCGTAGCCGGGAACAATGACGACATTCTGCGCGTAACCGAGCTGCACGGCGACATCCTCCGGCGAGCTCGACCGAACGGGGCGATCGCTCACCGTGGTCGAGCCGGCCGTCGAACCGCCCTTGAACGCGCCGAACAGGATGCCCGTCACACCCCGGCCCATGGCCTTGGCCATCGCCATGGTCAGGATGGTTCCGCTCGCACCGACGAGAGTGCCGGCGACAAGGAGAAGAACATTGCCCAGCACGATTCCGCTCGCGGCGACCGCGATGCCCGTGAACGCATTGAGCAGCGAAATGACGATCGGGACATCCGCGCCGCCCACGGGCAGCACGAGAAGCACACCGACGATGAGGCCGAGAATGAGGAGCGCCACGGCCCACACCCAGTTGCCGGACATCACGACGAACACGCCGGCGACAATCGAGGCGACGACGGCGAGTGACATGATCCAGCGCATCCCGGGGAACAGCACGGGCCGCGTGGTCATGAGTTCCTGCAGCTTCAACACCGTGATGGCCGAACCCGAGAACGAGATCGCGCCGATGAGCATCGTGAAGACGACCGCGATCCGGAACACGATGTCTTCGTGCTGGCCCAGTTCCAGTACTGCGACGAGCGCCGCGGCACCGCCACCGACACCGTTGAAGCCGCCGACGAGTTGCGGCATTTGCGTCATCTGCACTTTGCGCGCAATGGGAACGGCAATCGCGGACCCGACGGCGATCGCCGCGATGATGAGCAGGAGATTCTCCACGTGCATCGACAGGAACACGGTGACGATCGCAATGAGGGCGCCGGCGGCGCCGATGAGGTTGCCGCGGCGCGCGTGCTTGGGCGAGGAGAGGCCCTTGAGCGCGAGAATGAAACACACGGCAGCGACGAGGTACAGGAGCGCAGTCCACTCCGGGGTGAGGATTCTCACTTGGCGACCTCCGAAGTGGTGGATTCAACTGGCGTTGCGGTCTTGGCGGGTTTTCTGGTGCGGAACATTTCCAGCATCCGGTCGGTGACCACGAATCCGCCGACGACGTTCGCGGTGGCCAGAACGACGGCGATAATCGCGACGGTCAGCAGCCAGGGGTCCGTCGTCTCGCCTGCGACGATGATCGCGCCGACGAGGATGATGCCGTGGATGGCATTGGCGCCCGACATGAGCGGAGTGTGCAGCTTGCTCGTGACCTTCGAAACGACTTCGAAACCGACGAAGACGGCGAGCACGGTGTAGGTCAGAAGGACGACGGCTTCCGTGGATTCCATCAGTTGGCTCCCTTCTTGGTGGTTGGCGCTTTCGCGGGACGGGTGGACTTCTTCGCAGCGGGCTTTTTCTCCGCCAGTGCGCTCGCTGTCGGCTCGTGCACGACGGCGCCATCGCGCGTGAGGCACGCGCCTCCCACGACCTCGTCCGTGAAGTCCGGTGCGACGGTGCCGTCCGCGGTCATGAGCGCGAGCAGGTTTGCGACATTCTTCGCGTACAGGCGCGACGCATCCGAGGGGATCGCGGATGCGGCATCCTTGAGTCCGACGAGCGTTACCGTTCCGCCGTCGACGGGCACCGCAACGTCCTTGCCGGCGACGACGCCCTCCACGTTCCCTCCGGACTCCGCCGCGAGATCGACCACGACCGAGCCGGCGCGCATGCCTTTCACCATTTCGGTGGTCACGAGAAGCGGCGCTGCGCGGCCGGGAATGGCGGCCGTCGTGATCAACACGTCGGTGGCCGCGACGTGCGGAGCGAGCAAGTCGCGCTGGCGCTTCGCGCGGTCTTCCTGGAGTTCCTTCGCGTAGCCGCCCGTTCCCTCGGCGGCGGTGTCGAGGTCAAGATTGATGAACGTGCCGCCCATGGACCTGACCTCATCCGCCGAGGCTGCGCGGATATCGTTGGCAGAGACGCGCGCGCCGAGGCGCTTTGCCGTTCCGATCGCCTGAAGACCGGCAACGCCGACACCGAGGACTAGCACTTTCGCCGGCGGAATCGTGCCGGCTGCGGTCATGTAAAGGGGAAAAAACCGCGGATATCGCGAGATCGCTTCGAGCACGGCGCGGTAACCGCCGACGAGCGCTTGCGAGCTGAGCGCATCCATCGACTGGGCGCGGGAAATCCGGGGGATGAGTTCGAGCGCAAAGGACGTCACACCGGCGCGTGCGAGCGCGGAAACCGTTTCCTGCTCGGTGGATGGGGAGGCCATGCCGATCGTCACTGCGCCCTTCTTGAGCGCTTTCGCCGTCGCGACCGACAGCGGCCGAACGTGCAGCAGGACGTCGAGTTTGCCGAGCGCCAGCGTGGGCGCGATGGAGGCTCCCGCATCCTTGTAGGACGCATCCGAAATGCCGGATTCGACTCCTGCGCCCTTCTCGACGATGACCTCGAGACCGAGCTTTGTCAGCTGCTCAACCGTCTCCGGTGTTGCCGCGACCCTCCGTTCTCCTGCACGTTGTTCTCGCGTCACACCAACTCGCACGGGCGGCTCCTTTCGGGATGATTCCAGCGTAGTCACTGAGCGGATGAATGCTCGACACGGGGCACTCGGAGTCTATTGTGCAATGGTTGGATGCTATGACGGACTACAGGCATGACATTCAGTTCGGGACGTTCATCACGCCGAAGTCGGCGGACCCGCATCACGTGGTCGCACTTGCCGAGTTGAGCGACACGCTCGGCTTCGACATCGCGACATTCCAGGATCACCCGTATCAGCCTGCGCTTCTGGATGCGTGGAGCCTGCTCGCGTTCGTCGCGGCGCGCACGAAGCGGATCCGCCTCGCCGCGAACGTGTCGAACCTGCCATTGCGCCTGCCAATCCTCCTGGCGCGCGCCTCGACGACGATCGACCTCCTGAGCGGAGGCAGGTTCGAACTCGGGCTGGGGGCCGGCGGGTTCTGGGATGCGATCGAAGCTGTGGGCGGCCGCCGTCTCACAGCCGGCCACTCGGTGGACGCCCTCGAGGAGGCGATCCAGGTCATTCGCGCGCTGTGGGCGGTGGACGAGCCCGGGGGTGCGCGCGTGGACGGCGAGTTCTATTCCGTCAATGGTGCGAAGCGCGGACCCGCGACGCCGCAGCCGATCAGCATAACGATCGGCGCCTATGGTCCGCGCATGCTGAACCTCACCGGCAGGCTCGCGGACGGATGGGTACCGTCCTTCGGGTACCTGAAGAGCATGGACGCGCTTGCCGAAATGAACGCGAAGATCGATGACAGCGCGCGCGACGCAGGACGCGCGCCGGAAGACATCCGCCGCTGGCTCAACATCGACGCCGAAAAGGCGACGACGGAACGGCTCGTGCGCCTTGCCACCGAGTTCGGGATAAGCGGATTCATCCTCGCCTCGGACGAAGCGGCCGTCATCGAACGGTTCGCGGGGGAGGTCATTCCTGCGGTTCGCGAACACGTGGCGGCAACGCGCGCCCACACGCCGCGGTAGCCCAGATCCTGAGCGTGCGCGCGTCGGCACTAGGTTGCCGCCAGCGCGGCTGATAGACTCTACGAGGTTGTTTCGGGACCGCGCTCTCAGAGCGCGACCGGATCAATTGCGGAGCAGGCTGGCAAGATGCTGGTCACCGGTGGTGAATTACCGTCTCGATACGGTGACTTTCTACTGTTGATCAGAGCCGGCGCCCGAGCGCAATCGCTGCGCGCCCCTGACTGCTTGACTCCTGCTCCGACGTTCGCGCCGCGCCCCACACGGGGGCGCGACACCAGCAAAGGAGAAAACCCCCACATGGAGGGTCCAGAAATCAAATTCGCCGAAGCCGTTTTGGATAACGGCAAGTTCGGCAAGCGTACGGTCCGGTTCGAAACCGGCCGTCTCGCGCAGCAGGCACAGGGTGCCGTCGCTGCATACCTCGACGAAGACACCATGCTTCTGAGCGCCACGAGCGCCGGAAAGCACCCCAAGGACAACTTCGACTTCTTCCCCCTCACGGTGGATGTCGAGGAGCGTTCGTACGCCGCAGGAAAAATCCCCGGCAGCTTCTTCCGCCGCGAAGGCCGCCCGTCGACGGAGGCCATCCTGGTCTGCCGACTGATCGACCGCCCGCTTCGCCCGTCGTTCGTCGACGGACTGCGCAACGAGGTCCAGATCGTCATCACGGTGCTCAGCATCGCGCCGGGCGAGTTCTACGACGCGCTCGCGATCAACGCGGCGAGCGCCTCAACCCAGATCTCCGGTCTGCCGTTCAGCGGCCCCATCGCCGGGATCCGCATGGCGCTCATCGGCGACCAGTGGGTGGCGTTCCCCAGGCACGAGCAGCTCGAAGAGGCCGTGTTCGACCTCACTGTTGCGGGCCGCATTGTCACCGACAAGAACGGCAAGGAAGACGTCGCGATCATGATGGTCGAGGCCGAAGCCACCGAGCACGCATGGGAGCTCATCAAGGCAGGCGGAACGAAGCCGAACGAGGCCGTCGTCGCCCAGGGGTTGGAAGCAGCGAAGCCGTTTTTGGCTCAGCTCGTGAAGGCCCAGGCGGAAATGGCATCTCAGGCAGCCAAGGAGATCCAGGATTACCCGGTCTTCCCGCCGTACGACGATGCCACCTACGACGCGGTCGCGGCTCTCGCCGAAACCGAGCTTTCAAGCATCTACCAGATCGCGGGCAAGGTCGAACGCAACACCGCCGACGACGAACTCAAGACTCGCGTGAAGGACGCCATCGCGGCCAAGGTCGAAGCAGGAGAACTGCCGGAGTCGGCGAACAACCAGGTGAGCGCGGCGTACAAGTCGGTCACGAAGAAGGTTGTTCGCGGACGCATCCTCACCGAGGGCATCCGGATGGACGGCCGCGGCCTCGCGGACATCCGCCCGCTCGACGCCGAGGTGCAGGTCATCCCGCGCGTTCACGGTTCGGCGATCTTCCAGCGCGGAGAGACCCAGATTCTGGGCGTCACGACTCTGAACATGCTCAAGATGGAGCAGCAGATCGATTCTCTCGCCCCGGTGACGAAGAAGCGCTACATGCACCACTACAACTTCCCGCCGTACTCGACAGGTGAAACCGGCCGAGTGGGCAGCCCGAAGCGTCGCGAGATCGGGCACGGCTTCCTCGCCGAGCGCGCCCTCGCGCCCGTGCTGCCGCCCCGCGAGGAGTTCCCGTACGCGATCCGCCAGGTGTCTGAGGCTCTCAGTTCCAACGGTTCGACGTCGATGGGCTCCGTGTGCGCATCGACCCTGTCGCTGTTGAATGCCGGTGTGCCGTTGCGCGCACCAGTCGCGGGCATCGCGATGGGCCTTGTGTCCGACACCGTGGATGGTGAGGTCCGTTACGCGGCACTCACCGACATCCTGGGTGCGGAGGATGCCCTGGGCGACATGGACTTCAAGGTCGCCGGTACGAGCGAGTTCGTTACCGCCATTCAGCTCGACACGAAGCTCGATGGCATTCCGTCCTCGGTGCTCGACGCTGCACTCGGCCAGGCGAAGGAAGCCCGCACGGCGATCCTCGCGGTCATGAATGCTGCGATCGACACCCCGGACGAGATGGCACCGACCGCGCCGCGCGTGATCAGTGTTCAGATTCCGCTCGACAAGATCGGTGAGCTCATCGGCCCGAAGGGCAAGACGATCAACCAGATCCAGGACGACACGGGAGCTGACATCTCGATCGAGGATGACGGCACCGTGTACATCGGCGCCGTCGACGGTCCGTCGGCCGAGGCTGCGCGTGCCGCGGTGAACGCGATCGCGAACCCGCTGAACCCGGAGGTCGGAGAGCGGTTCCTCGGAACCGTTGTGAAGATCGCCACGTTCGGCGCGTTCGTCTCGCTCACGCCGGGCAAGGACGGCCTGCTGCACATCTCCGAGGTGCGCAAGCTCGCCGGAGGCAAGCGCGTGGAGAACGTCGAAGACGTGCTCTCCGTCGGCCAGAAGATCCAGGTGGAGATCACCAAGATCGACGACCGCGGGAAGCTTTCGCTCTCACCCGTTGAGGATGGCGCGGGCGACGGTGCAGAGTCTTCGGACTCCGACAGCGCCGCCTCGGCATCCGAGAGCGTCGGAGTGACGGCAGACGCCTAGCCGAAACTGAACAACGGTACAAACGCAACGGGCCCGCCCCCACAAAGGGCGGGCCCGTTCTTTGTCCCTCGCGGCAGGTTGGGTTGTGAATTCCCAGCCGCACTGCGTAATGTCGCTATATGCCAGTCAACGGTGCTGGAGCGGGTCGGTCTGCCAACAAGCGTGGCCGATCCTCTGGAGTGGATGAGCGGCTCACCAGTCGAAAATCCCGAAGGAAGGCGTGAAGTGTTGCGTACAACTGTGTCAAATTCCAGCGACTCGGAGGTCGACCTGCTCGACGACCGCGATTACGTTCAGCTCATCGACGCCGACGGCAAGCGCCATGCGAACCCCACGCTCGACCGGTGGATCGCCGATGTCACCGACGAGCAACTCACCGACCTCTACGAGGACATGGTCGTCGTTCGGCGCATCGACGTCGAAGCGACGGCGTTGCAGCGCCAGGGCGAACTCGGGTTGTGGCCTCCGCTTCTCGGCCAGGAGGCCGCCCAGATCGGCTCCGCTCGCGCGCTCCGCAACGACGACTTCATTATGCCGAGTTATCGCGAGAACGGCGTCGCGTACTGCCGTAACGTTCCGCTCGACGACCTCGTCCGAGTGTGGCGCGGCCACGCCCACGGCAGCTGGGATCCGACCGAATACCGGATGGCCATCCCGGCCGTCATCATCGGAGCCCAGACCCTTCACGCGGTCGGTTACGGCGTCGGCATCCAGATGGATGGCGCAGACTCCGCCGTGATCACGTACTTCGGCGACGGCGCGACGAGCCAGGGCGACACGAATGAGGCGATGATTTTCGCCGCCACCTACAACGCGCCCGTCGTGTTCTTCTGCCAGAACAACCACTGGGCCATCTCCGAGCCGGTGCGCCTCCAGGCCGCCAAGCACATCTCCGAGCGCTCGCCAGGCTATGGAATTCCCAGCATGCGGGTTGACGGCAACGACGTGCTCGCCGTCATGGCGGCCACCCGCATCGCCCTCGACCGTGCGCACAGCGGCGGCGGTCCGACGTTCATCGAGGCCGTGACCTACCGCATGGGGCCGCACACGACCTCCGACGACCCCACGCGCTACCGGGACGCGGACGAACTCGCGGAGTGGAAAGCCAAGGACCCGATTTCGAGGCTTGAGAAGTACTTTGAAGACAAGGGAATCTTCACGGATGACGCGAAGGCTCGCGTGAAGGCGAAGGCAGACAGCGTCGCCGCCGAGTTCCGTGCGGGATGCAAGAACATGGCTCCGCCCCTAACGATGAGCGTGTTCGACAACGTGCAGGTGGAGGAGAACCCCGTGCTGGAGCGCCAGCGCGCGCAGTACGCTGCGTACCTCGCAAACTTCGAGGGTGATGAGTGATGACGACGACAACGACGGAAACGACGACCGCGACAGGGGCGGCGACGGGAACCTCGACCCTCACGCTCGCGAAATCCATCACGGCCGGGCTCCGGCGTTCCATGCTGGACGACGACAAGGTCCTCCTACTGGGCGAGGACATCGGCAAGCTCGGCGGCGTGTTCCGTGTCACCGACGGACTTCAAGCCGAGTTCGGAACCGACCGCGTGAGGGACACCCCTCTCGCGGAGTCGGGAATCATTGGAATGTCGGTGGGTCTCGCGATGCGCGGATACCGGCCCGTTGCCGAAATCCAGTTCGACGGGTTCATTTATCCCGGGTTCGACCAGATCATCTCGCAAGTGGCGAAGCTCCACTACCGCTCTCGCGGCGCCGTGCGCATGCCGATCACCATCCGCGTGCCGTTCGGCGGAGGTATCGGTTCCGTCGAACACCACTCGGAATCTCCTGAGGCCTACTTCGCACACACGGCCGGGCTTCGCGTCGTGAGCTGCTCGAACCCGCAGGATGCATACGACATGCTGCGCGAAGCTATCGCGAGCGACGATCCCGTGATGTTCTTCGAACCGAAGCGGCGCTATTGGTCCAAGGGCGAAGTGAATTTCGAGCCGGAGTCTGTGCTCCCGATGGGCAGGGCACGAGTGGTTTCACCCGGCACGGATGTGACGCTCGTCGCCTACGGGCCGCTCGTGGCGACCGCGAAGGATGCCGTCGAAGCGGCCGCCGACGACGGGATTTCGATCGAGCTCATCGATCTTCGCTCGATTTCGCCCATCGACTTCGACACCATTACCGCGTCCGTGCGCAAGACCGGCCGGCTCGTGATCACGCACGAAGCCGCGCAGTCCGGCGGCATCGGCGCAGAAGTGGCCGCGAGCATCACGGAGCGATGCTTCCACTGGCTCGAAGCCGCCCCTGCGCGCGTGACCGGATTCGATACGCCGTATCCGCCTGCCGCGCTCGAGGAGCACTTCCTGCCGGACCTCGATCGGCTCCTGGACGCCGTCGACCGTGTTCTCGGCCGCGCCAATTCCCTGAGCGACTGGGAGGACTAGATGGCCGCGAAGGATTTCGCCCTACCCGACCTCGGGGAAGGGCTCACCGAGTCGGAGCTCGTCAGTTGGCACGTCGCCGTCGGCGACACGGTCGAACTGAACCAGCCGCTCGCCGATGTGGAGACAGCGAAGGCTCTCGTGGAGTTGCCATCGCCGTTTGCCGGCGTCATCACGCGGTTGTACGTCGAACCGGGGACAACCGTTCAGGTCGGAGCGCCGATCGTCGCGTTCCAGCTCGAGGGCGACGACGGCGACGCAGCGGACTCAGGCACGGCCTCCGGAAAGCCCGAGCGCGAGCCCGTGCTGGTCGGCTACGGTCCGCCGGTCGAAGGCGGTGGCCGCCCTGCGCGACGAGCCCGCAAAGGATCGACGCCGGCGGAGCCTGAGTCGCCATTCGCGCCGCCGAGCCCGCGCCCGGAGGAACGGCGGGAGGTTCCGGAGAGGCCGGATCCGAACGTCGCCGAAGCGCCGCGTTCCACCCCGCCGGTGCGCAAGCTCGCGCGGGACCTCGGCATCGACCTGGCCAGCGTCACCGGAACGGGCGACAAGGGCCTCATCACTCGCGAGGACGTCGAGGCTGCCGCCGCGCAGGCAGCTCCCGCGGCCGAGGAGTCCGTCGCTTCCGGTGCCGGCAGGGAAGTCCAGGTCTGGCCGGTAGGGCGCGCAGGCGAACGGGAGTCACGCACGCCGATCCAGGGCGTTCGCAAGCACACCGCGGCCGCCATGGTGCGAAGCGCGTTCACGGCGCCGCATGCGAGCGAGTTCCTCACGATCGATGTCACCCCGACGATGGACCTCATTGCGACGCTCAAAGAGTCGTCCGCGTTCCGCGGGAAGAGGCTGAACCTTCTCACCGTCGTCGCCAAAGCGCTGTGCATCGCAGCGGAGCGCAACCCTTCGGTGAATTCGCGGTGGGACGACGCGGCGCAGGAGATCATCCAATTCCACTACGTGAATCTGGGGATCGCCACGGCGACGCCCCGAGGGCTCATGGTCCCCAATATCAAGGACGCGGATGCGCTCGACCTCGTCGGGCTCGCCGACGCGCTGACCGTTCTCGTGGAGACCGCGAAGGCAGGGACCGCGTCGCCCGCCGATCTGGCCGGCGGCACGATTTCGATCACCAACATCGGTTCGTTCGGAATCGACGCGGGTACGCCCATCCTCAACACGGGCGAGGCGATGATCCTCGCCCTCGGCGCAGTGAAGAGGATGCCGTGGGAGCACAACGGCGACATCGCTTTGCGGCAAGTTCTCACGCTGAGCGTCTCGTTCGACCACCGATTGGTCGATGGCGAGCAGGGCAGCAGGTTCCTCGCGGACGTCGGGGCCATTCTCGCGAATCCCGCCGTGCTGCTGACCATGGTCTAAGACGGGTCGGGTTGCGACCTAACTGCTCTCGGCAGACGATTCTGAATTGGCGACGGCCTCGTTCATCGTGCGGTCGGTGAGCGCGAACAGGAACCCCAGGATGCCGAATGTGGCAATTCCCATGATGAGGAACACGGGCGTGAGTCCGAAGAATTGCCCCAGGACCCCGCCGAGGGCTGCTCCGAGCGGCATGGTGCCCCACGCGAGCAGGCGGTAGCCGCTGTTCACTCGCCCGAGCAGCCGATCCGGCGTGATCAATTGCCGAAGAGAAACCGCCACCACATTCCATATGACGATGCCGAGGCCGCCGAGCATGAACGCGGCCCCGACGATGAACACGTTCGCCGTAAACGCCGGCGTGATGATGAGAATTCCCCCGCCAAGGATGGCGAGGATGAGCGCGCGGGTCCGTCCGATGGCCCGTTCGATCCGCTCGGCGAGGAACGAACCGATCAGGCTGCCGATCGCCGTGGTCGTGAACAGGAGACCGACTTGCGCGTCGGTGAGCTTCATGGCCGACTCCGGCCCTGCCGCGTAAAGAACGAAGATTGCGAACACGGCGCTCGCGGTGAGGTTGAACAGACCCGTCATGAACGCGAGCGTGCGCAGCACGGTCGACTTCCAGAGGAAACGCAAACCAACCATGATTTCTGAACGCATGGACGCGGGGGCGTCGCGCGGAACCCGGAAATTCCCGCGGACGAGGACGAGCATTCCGACGGCGACAATCCACAGGCCGGCGGGAACCGCGAACGCGATGATGGCGCCCGCGGCGACGAGAATTCCTCCCAGGGGAGGGCCGATGAACTGATTGGTCGCAAGCTCCGCCGCGTAGAGCCTGCCGTTTGCCCGAGAAAGCTGGGTGCGTTTCACGATTTGCGGGAGTATCGACTGCGCGGACGTGTCGTACAGCGTCTCCGTCGTCCCGATGCAGAACGCGACAAGGTACAGCACCCAGATCGACTCGATTCCGAGAGCGACGGATGCGGCGACGGCAGCGAGCAGTGCGCCTCTCGCGATGTTCGCGGCGAGCATGATCCTGCGGCGGTCCAGCCGATCCGCGAGCGCGCCGGCCTGGAGCGCGAACAACAGCCAGGGCAGGGAGAGCACGAGACTCAGCCCCGCGATGAGCACGGGCTCCTGCGTGTACCGGATCGCCACGAGCGGGAGCGCGAGCTTGAAGATGCCGTCTGCCAGATTGGACAGGCCAGAGGAGGTGAGGAGCTTCCAGAAGGACGCCCCGAGCGGGGCGCGATCCCGCGGGGGCTGCGAAGCGGTGTCGGTCGGCACGTGCCAAGGATACTCGTCCCACTCGCGTCTGATTGGATGGGGGCATGACCGCATCAGACCTCGCACCGTTCCGCAATCCGGGGGCCAGCGCATGGACTGCGCCGGAACCGATCGCCTCCGCGAGGGCATTCCACCGCACTCTCGACGGCTATCGGATTTCGCCGTTGACAGAATTGCCGGGCATCGCCGCTGAACTCGGCGTTGGCGGCGTGTTCCTCAAGGACGAGTCGGAACGGCTCGGGTTGCCCGCGTTCAAGATCCTCGGCGCATCCTGGGCCGTCGCGAAAACACTCGCACGCCGATTCGGAGTCGACCTCGACGCCGTGTCGATTGCGGCGCTGCGCGGTGCGATCGGCGACGCTCGCGCGACGCTCGTGACCGCGACGGATGGCAATCACGGCCGCGCGGTCGCGCACCTCGCGCGGCTCCTGGGCATCCGTGCGCGCATTTACACCCCGGCGGGGGTGAGCCAGGCGGCGCTCGACGGCATCCGGTCGGAAGGTGCCGAGCTCATCGAGCACGGGCAGGGTTACGACGATGCCGTGCGCGCCGCCGCAGCTTCCGTCGAGGGAAACGAGGCAGATCTGCTCATCCAGGACACCTCGTGGCCGGGCTACGAGGACATCCCCCGCTGGATCGTCGAAGGGTACACGACGCTGTTCTTCGAGATCGACGAGCAGTTGGACGCGCGGAGTGCGGAGCTGGATGTCCTGGTGGTGCCCACGGGCGTGGGCTCGCTCCTGCAGTCCGCGGTCGAGTATTACCGCGGCGTGTCACGCTTCCGCCCCGCCGTGGTTGCCGTCGAGCCCACCGCAGCTGCATGCGTTCTCGCATCGCTTCGCGCCGGCGAACTTCGCACGGTCGACACGTCCGCTGGTTCGATCATGACCGGGCTGTGCACGGGGACAGCGTCCCGGATCGCGTTGCCGTCGCTCATGAGGGGCCTGGACGTCGCCGTTGCTGTCGACGATGCCACGGTTCGGTCGGCAGTGAACGAGTTTGCCGAACTCGGTCACGACGTCGGACCGTGCGGCGCGTCGACGCTCGCCGGCATGCGCGCAGTCATCCGCGACGACGGCGTTCGAGCGGGCCTCGCGCTGTCCGAGAATTCCGTCATTGTTCTCCTCAGCACGGAAGGTCGTGTGGCGAACCCGATGCCGTAGTCAGGCGAGAGCGAGGAGCGCCATGCGTTCCAGCTCCGCGCCCAGCATTGAGCGGTCGAGGGAAAGTCCGCTGTGCGGGGTCGAGTTCAGGAGGCCGAACACGGCGTGGGCCCGAGTGCGGAGCACGGCTCTGTCGCTGTCCGGATGCAGGCCGGCGAGCACGTCGACCCACAGTTCGACGTAGCGACGCTGGAGCGCGCGGACAGCGTGCAGGTCGGCTTCCGGCAATTGTTCGAGGTCCCGATCCTGCACGCGAATGACATCGGCATTGTCGAGTGCGAACGCGACATGGAATTCGATGAGGGCGTTGAGGGCTTCCTTTCCGCGCGTGCGGGACAAGACTTCCTGACCGCCCGCGTGGAGTCCGTTGCTCGCGTCGAGAAGAATTGCGGCGAGAATCGCCTGCTTGCCGACGAAGTGCTTGTAGAGCGCCGGGCCGCTCACCCCTGCCTCAGCACCGAGATCTTCGATGGACGTGCCCGAGTACCCTCGCTCGGCGAACAACCGCGCGGCGGCGCTGAGGAGCGCGGCGCGGCGGCTCGCCTTTGCTGCGCTGCGTGCCGTCGCTGTGCTCATCCTCGTCCTGCCCATAGACAAATCAGTTAGTGATCACTAACCTAGTTCTCACGGGGCAACACTATCCCCGGCGTCACGCTCACCACAAGCAACCCACGAACCAGCCCACGAAGCGGGAGTCGTCGATGGAGACCCTGAACAGCGCGCTCGATACGGGCAGCGAGAGCTTTCGCGCGAATGATGCCGCGCAGCGCGCACTGGTTGCCGAACTGAACGAGCGGCTTCGAGCGACGTCCCTGGGTGGCCCCGAGAAATCCAGGCAACGGCACGTCGCGCGCGGGAAACTGCTTCCCCGAGACCGTGTCGACCGATTGCTCGACGACGGGAGCCCCTTCCTCGAAGTGGCGCCGCTGGCCGCACACGATCTCTACGACAACGACTCGCCCGGTGCCGGCCTCGTCGCCGGTATCGGCCTCGTGCACGGGCGCCACGTCATGGTTGTCGCAAACGACGCGACGGTCAAGGGCGGAACGTACTATCCGATGACGGTAAAGAAACACTTGAGGGCGCAGGAAGTCGCGCTCGAGAACCGCCTCCCGTGCATCTACCTCGTCGATTCCGGGGGAGCATTCCTCCCGCGTCAGGATGAAGTCTTTCCCGACCGCGACCACTTCGGGCGCATTTTCTACAACCAGGCGAACATGTCGGCGCAGGGAATCCCGCAGATCGCGGCCGTTCTCGGTTCGTCCACTGCCGGCGGCGCGTACGTTCCTGCCATGAGCGACGAGACCGTCATCGTACGCAATCAGGGCACGATCTTCCTCGGAGGGCCGCCCCTCGTGAAAGCCGCGATCGGTGAGATCGTCACGGCGGAGGAACTGGGCGGCGGCGACCTCCACTCGCGCACGTCCGGAGTCACCGACCACCTCGCGGAGAACGACGAGCACGCGCTCCAGATCGTCCGCGACATCGTCGCGACGCTGCCCGCGCCCCCCTCCCCGGCATGGGAAGTGCGTGCCGCTCGCGAGCCCGCGGTGGCACCGGAGGAGCTCTATGGTGCCGTGCCCGTCGACGTGCAGGGCAGTTACGATGTGCGCGAAGTGATCGCCAGGCTCGTCGACGCGAGCGAGTTCCACGAATTCAAGCGCGAGTACGGAACGACGCTCGTGACCGGATTCGCGCGCATCCACGGGCATCCGGTCGGCATCGTCGCCAACAACGGCATCCTGTTCGGCGAATCCGCGCTCAAGGGCGCCCACTTCATTCAACTGTGCGACCAGCGCGGCGTGCCTCTCGTGTTCCTGCAGAACATCTCCGGATTCATGGTCGGCAAGGATGCGGAGGCCGGCGGCATCGCGAAGGACGGCGCGAAGATGGTGACCGCGGTCGCCACGACCCGCGTGCCCAAGTTCACGGTCGTGATCGGCGGCTCTTTCGGCGCCGGAAACTACTCCATGTGCGGCCGAGCATACGGTCCGCGCTTCCTGTGGATGTGGCCGGCGAGCAGAATCTCCGTCATGGGGGGCCCGCAGGCCTCCAGCGTGCTCGCGACGATCCGGCGCGAACAATTGGAAGGGCACGGCGAGGAGTGGTCGGCCGAAGACGAAGCCGCGTTCAAGGCGCCCATCACCGAACAATACGAAGCGCAGGGGAGCCCGTACTTCTCGACGGCGCGGCTGTGGGATGACGGAATCATCGACCCGGCAGACACGCGCACGGTGCTCGGACTCGCGCTCGCCGTCGCCTCGCGCACTCCGCTACCCGACCCGGCCTTCGGCCTGTTCCGGATGTGATGGTGATGCCCTACTTCGATACCGTGCTCGTGGCCAATCGCGGCGAGATCGCGTGCCGCGTGATTCGCACACTGCGCGAGTTGGGAATCCGCTCGATAGCCGTTTACAGCGAGGCAGACAAGGCAGCGCGTCATGTGCGCGAAGCCGACGTTGCCGTGCACATCGGACCGGCGTCCCCGCGGGAAAGCTACCTGAACATCCCGGCCATCATCGAGGCGGCAAAGCTGACGGGGGCGGAAGCCATCCACCCCGGCTACGGGTTCCTCTCCGAGAACGCGGACTTCGCTCGCGCGTGCGAGAGCGCAGGAATCGTGTTCGTGGGTCCGGGGACGGACGCGCTCGCGCTCATGGGCGACAAGATCAGAGCGAAGGACCACGTATCCCGCGCCGGGGTTCCGGTCATTCAGGGGGTGTCGTCACCCGGCCTGAGCGAAGCCGAGTTGCACGCCGCGGCGGTGGGGCTCGGATTCCCGATCCTCATCAAGCCATCGGCCGGCGGCGGCGGCAAGGGCATGGAGCCCGTGTTCCAGGAGTCCGGGCTTTCGGATGCGCTCGCGACGGCGCGCCGCGTGGCCGCGGCGGCATTCGGCGACGACACGCTTCTTCTTGAACGGCTCGTCACGTCACCTCGGCACATCGAAGTGCAATTGCTTGCCGACTCCCACGGGAACGTGATCCATCTCGGCGAGCGAGAGTGTTCGCTGCAGCGCCGGCATCAGAAAGTCATCGAAGAGGCCCCGTCGTCGCTGCTGAGCCCCGAAACGCGCGCGAAGATCGGCGAGGCCGCGTGCACGGTCGCGCGCAGCGTCGACTATGTGGGAGCGGGCACCGTCGAATTCCTCGTCTCGGACGATGCGCCGGACGAGTTCTTCTTCATGGAGATGAACACGAGGCTCCAGGTCGAGCACCCGGTGACCGAACTCGTGACAGGCATCGATCTCGTGGCCTGGCAAATTCGCATCGCGGCCGGCGAAACCCTCACGATTTCGCAGGAGGATGTCACTCTGACGGGCCACGCCGTGGAAGCCCGGGTTTATGCCGAAGACCCGGAGAACGGGTTCCTCCCGAGCACGGGGACGGTCGTCGCACTGCACGAAGCGAGCGGGGACGGCATCCGTGTCGACAGCGCGCTCATCGACGGTCTCGTCGTTTCCCCGAATTACGACCCGATGCTCGCGAAGGTTGTCGCGTGGGGGCAGTCCCGTGCCGAGGCGCTTTCGCGGCTGGATCGCGCGCTCGCCGACACGACGGTCCTGGGAGTCAGAACGAACATCGAGTACTTGCGCGCGCTCTTGTCTGATCCGGATGTCGCCGCGGGCCGCCTCGACACGACGCTCATCGAGAGGCGGCTTCCCGAGCTCGAGTTCCGGCACCCGGATGCCGCGCTCCTGTGCGCAGCTGCGCTGTGGCTCGAGGCTGACGCGCACTCGCACGATGTGGACGTGTGGCGCACGGCAGCGCGCTGGCGTATGGGAGGCGACCGAGCACCGCGGCGGTACTGGTTCGCAACGAACGCCACCGACCGGGCAGAAGTCCTGGTGAACGGGGACGTGCTCACGATCGACGGCCAGCACTACGTGGCGCGCGCCATCGGAAACGTCGTGGAGATCGACGGTGTTTCGACGACGTGGTCCATCGCGCGAGACGGCGATACGCTGTGGCTCGGACAGGATGGTTTCAGCTGGCCGCTCGCGCTGCTCAGCCGGGCAGACCTGGTCCGGGAGCGCCTCGCAGCGATCGAACGCGAAAGCCGCCCGTCGAGCCCCGAAATCCGCTCGCCCATGCCGGGAACAATCGTGGCCGTCCCCGTCGCGAGCGGGAGCCGCGTGGCCGCGGGAGAGACGGTTCTCACAGTCGAAGCCATGAAGATGGAACACAAGCTCACCGCGCCCGTTGCGGGCACGGTCCAGCATTCCGCACAACCGGGAGATCTCGTGAAGCTTGGGGAACTTCTCGCTACCGTTTCCCCCGACGCCGAGGAGGCAGCACCATGAATTACGATCTCGCCGAAGAAGAGCTCGAACTGTACGCCATGGTCAAGGACTTCGCCGACACCGTCGTTGCGCCGCGATCCTACGAGGCAGACACCAAACACGAATTGCCCATGGACATCGTGGCTCGCATGGGCGAACTGGGGCTGTTCGGGCTGCCCTTCCCCGAAGAGTACGGGGGCCAGGGCGGAAACTACTTCGCTCTGTGCCTCGCGATCGAAGCTCTCGCGCGCGTCGACCAATCCATCGCGATCACGCTCGAGGCCGCGGTAGGGCTCGGCGCCATGCCCATCTATCGCTACGGGACCGATGAGCAGAAGGAGACCTGGCTGCCCGACCTCGTCGCGGGGCGCGCGCTTGCCGGGTTCGGACTCACCGAGGCCGAGGCAGGGTCGGATGCCGCGGCCACGCGAACCACTGCCGTGCTCGACGGCGACGAGTGGGTCGTGAACGGTTCGAAGCAGTTCATCACGAATTCGGGAACGCCGATTTCCCGCTTCATTTCCGTCGCCGCCGTGACGGGGGAGCGGACGCGCGATGACGGCACGGTGACGAAGGAACTCTCCACGATCATCGTCCCCCACGGCACTGCGGGGTTCACGGTCGAGCCTTCCTACGACAAGGTCGGCTGGCGGGCATCCGACACGCATCCGCTCACATTCGACGACGTGCGCGTGCCGGCGGAGAACCTGCTCGGGGAGCGCGGACGCGGGTTCGCGAACTTTCTGCGGACCCTCGACGAGGGCAGAATCGCTGTCGCCGCGCTCGCGACGGGCGCAGCAGAGGGATGCGTCGAAGAGTCCGTGAAGTACGCGAAGTCGCGCAACGTGTTCGGCGTTCCCATCGCGCGGCACCAGTTCATCGCTTTCACCATCGCGCAAATGCAGGCGAGGGTGCACACGTCGAGGCTCGCCTGGTTCGACGCGGCGCGCCGCTGCGACGCGGGACTCGAGTTCAAGACGGAAGCGGCGATCGCGAAGCTCGTGGCGAGCGATGCGGCGATGCTCAACGCGCGTGACGCGACGCAAATCTTCGGCGGGTACGGATTCATGAACGAGAGCCTGGTCGCGCGCCAGTACCGAGACTCGAAGATTCTCGAAATCGGCGAAGGAACCAACGAAATCCAGCTCATGATCATCGCTCGCTCGCTCGGGCTCGATGGCTAACATGTGATGACCGGAAGGTGACGGCATGACTGACGACACGCAGAAGGCGGCCGCGGGTGCCTCCGCGCCCCAAAGCGGGCGCGTGGTGCTTCAGCGCGGCCTCTACTTCGACGAGTTCGAGATCGGCACGCGGTACCTGCACCGGCCGGGCCGCACGATCACCGAGGCGGACAATGTGCTGTTCACGACCATGACGATGAACAACCAGTCCCTGCATCTGGATGCGGCGTGGTCGGCGACCCAGCCGTTCGGGCAGCGGCTCGTGAACTCCATGCTCACGCTTTCGATACTCGTCGGCAGTTCGGTGGCCCAGCTCACCGAGGGAACCATCGTGGGAAATCTGGGTTTCGAGAACGTGTCCTTCCCCCATCCGGTGTTCCACGGGGACACGCTGTACTCGGAGACGCTCGTCACGGCCAGCCGGCTCTCGAAGTCGCGGCCCGGCCAGGGAATTGTGACGTTCGAGCACAGCGCGAAGAATCAGGATGGCGTTGTCGTTGCGACGGCGCTGAGGCACACGCTCGTGTGGTGCGAATCGGCCGCGCAATGAGTTTCGCGTTCGGGCCCGCGCTCTTGTTCTGCCCGGCGGACCGGCCTGACCGCTACGACAAAGCGGCTGAGCGCTCGCCCGCGGTGATTCTGGATCTCGAGGATGCCGTGGCGCCCGCCGATCGGGCCGGCGCCCGAGAGTCCCTCGTCGCGCACCAGCTGGACCCGGCGACGACGATCGTGCGCGTGAATGCTGCAGGCACCGCCGATTTCGCTGCCGACCTTGCTGCGGTGGAGCGCACGGACTATCGCACGATCATGCTCGCGAAGGCGGACTCGCCCGACCAGCTGAGGGCGCTCGACGGGTATGGCGTGATCGTTCTGTGCGAGACTGCGGCCGGCGTCCTCGCGGCTCCGGCGCTCGCGGCCCACGAATCCGTCGTCGCGCTCATGTGGGGCGCAGAAGATCTCGTGGCTTCGCTCGGGGGAACCTCCAGCCGGCACGCGACGGGCCGCTACCGGGATGTCGCCCGCCACGCGCGCTCCGCCGTTTTGCTCGCGGCGGGCGCGCATCGAAAGGCGGCGATCGATGCTGTGCACGTCGCCATTGACGACCTGGACGGCCTCGCGGCGGAGGCGCAGGACGCGATGGCGAGCGGGTTCGCGGCGAGTGCGTGCATTCATCCCGAGCAAGTCGCGGTCATCCTCGAGGCGTTTCGTCCGACGCCGGACGAGCTCGCGTGGGCTCAGGGGGTCATTGCGGCGGCATCGGAGGAGAAGGGCGTGTTCCGTTTCAACGGCATGATGGTGGATGAACCGGTTCTTCGCCACGCCGCGGGAGTGCTCAGGCGGGCCGACGCCGAAAAGTAGACTCTTATTCATCTAGTTCGCTATTCTGCAATTATTCTATATAGTTGAGTAGTGACTACCGAACTTCCCCTCGCCGCGCTCAAGGCTGATCTCTTCAAGGCGATAGCGCACCCCATTCGCATCAGGGCCCTCGAGCGGCTCGTCGAAGCCGAGTCGTCGGTCGGCGAGCTGGCGGACCTCCTCGAACTCGAGGTCACCCAGCTTTCCCAACAGCTCGCGGTGCTGCGCCGTGCCAACGTCGTCGCGACCCGCAGGGAAGGGAACACTATCTTCTACTCGGTTCGCGACGAGAGGATCGCGCACCTTCTCGCGATCGCCAAGCAACTGCTCGTCGCCCACCTCGAAAATTCCCGCACGATCCTTGACTCGCTCGAAGAGGAGGGATCGAGGGCCGCGAAAGCACCAACCGTCCCGAGCCCGTGATGCAACGGCGCTGGACCGAAGGCGCCAAGACGGTAGCGCGTCGACTCTTCGGTCTGCTCCCTTCGCGCAACGACTTCATGCCCATGCGGCACTCTCCCGGACGGGACCTGCTGGCGGGCCTGACGGTCGCGATTATCGCGCTGCCGCTCGCGCTCGCGTTCGGCGTTGCGTCGGGACTCGGCGCCCAGGCCGGGCTCACGACCGCCGTGATTGCCGGGGCGCTCGCCGCAATCTTCGGTGGAAGCAACCTGCAGGTGTCGGGCCCCACGGGTGCGATGACCGTCGTCCTCATCCCTGTCGTTCTCCAATTCGGACCGGCCGGCGTGCTTCAGGTGGGAGTCATGGCGGGCATCATCCTGCTCCTGCTCTCCGTCTCGGGCATCGGCCAGTGGGTGAGGTATTTGCCCTCGTCCCTCGTCGAGGGCTTCACGGCGGGAATCGCAGTCGTAATTGCCCTCCAGCAAGTCCCCAACATGCTCGGAGTGGAACCGGGAAAGCAGGAGCGCATCATCGAACTTGCCGTCGATGCGATCGCGCGGTACCTCCAGGCGCCCGCGCTGGCTCCGATCCTCATCACCGGGGGAGTCGCGGCGGCCATTCTGCTCGGTGCCCGCTGGCGGCCGGCACTTCCATTCTCGTTCTTCGCCGTCGCGGCGGCCACGGCCGCGGCGTTCTTCCTGACCCCGGAGCTCGGCGTCGTCGGCGAGTTGCCGCGAGGCATCCCCGCGCCGTCCGTCGGATTCTTCGACCACGAAGCGTGGGGAGCGCTTCTGCCCTCTGCGCTCGCCGTCGCAGCTCTCGCCGCGCTGGAGAGCTTGCTGAGCGCGACGGTCGCCGATGCCATGAGCGTCGGCCAGAAGCACAACCCCGACCGCGAACTGTTCGGTCAGGGGATCGCGAACCTCGTCGTCCCCTTCTTCGGCGGCGTGCCGGCGACAGCGGCGATCGCTCGAACTGCGGTGAATGTGCGCGCCGGGGCGCGGTCCCGGCTCTCCTCGTTCTCGCACTCGATCGTGCTCCTGCTCTTCGTCCTCGTCGCGGCCCCGCTCGTCGGGGTCATTCCTCTTGCCGCGCTCGCGGGGGTTCTGCTGGCCACGACGGTGCAAATGGTGCAGGTCGGCGGGATCCGGAGCATCCTGCGATCGTCGCGCGGCGATGCGATCGTCCTCATCGTCACGTTCGCAGTCACCGTGCTGATCGATCTCGTGAGCGCAGTGCTGGCCGGGCTCGTTCTCGCCGGAATCGTGGCGCTGCGCGCGGTCGCCCGATCAGCTCAAGTGTCGCGAGTCCCGCTCGACGAGACCGACTACGCCGATGAAGAACAAAGCCTGCTCGACGACCGTATCGTCGCATTTCGGCTGGACGGCGCGTTGTTCTTCGGTGCTGCGCACCGGTTCCTCCTCGAACTTTCCGAGGTGACGGATGTCGCCGTCGTCATTCTTCGGATGAGTCGCTTGAGCACGATCGACGCCACGGGCGCGCTCATGCTCGACGACGCGATCGTGAAGCTCGAAAAACGCGGAATCACGGTTCTGCTCTCCGGAATACAGCAAGGGCACCGAAAGGTGCTGCTCGCCCTCACGTCGGCCCCTCGGTTGAAGAAGGCGGGAAAAGTGTTCGCGACGACTCCGGAAGCAATAGCGCACGCGAGGATGCTCGCGGCGAAGTGAAAACCTAGGCGGCGCCAGGCGGGCTAGTGTGACGCCGGCGTCATGGAGAGCGTCGTGAGTTGCGCTCGCGCGATGACGGACTCCCGCATCACGAAGCCGAGAACAGCGGGGGTGCACCCTGCCGGAAGTTCGAGGTGTTCGACATCCAGCGCAGAAACCGTGAAAACGTAGCGGTGCTCGCCGTGGCCGGCGGGCGGCCCAGCGCCCTCGAACCGTTCCTCGCGCGACTCATTCGCGACCGTGATCGCGCCTTCGGGCAGCAGGCCGGAATCGGGGTTTCCCGCGTCGGCGGGCAGGGCGGTCACGGATGCCGGGATGTTGTACACGGCCCAGTGCCAGTAGCCGCTGCCTGTCGGCGCGTCAGGATCGAAGACCGTGACGACGTAACTTTTCGTCGAGGCCGGAGCACCGCTCCAACTGAGGGTGGGGGATCGGTCTTCGCCGCCGGCCGACGCGGTTCGAGCCCACAACGGAAGGAAGTCGCCTTCCTTGACCTCGGGGCTTTTCAGCTCGAAATCGGGAACGACGGGCAGTTTCCAATTCGGATCGTTCATCGCGCGTCACGTCCTTCGGTGCGAGTTAATCTCGCTCGCGTTGTCCCTACGATAGTAAAACACTGATAACGATTGGCGGGTGCTCGCTCGAGTTGCCGCGGAGTTGGCATACTCTCGCCCCGTGACCACTGTTCTCCCGATCAACGGCTCGGATTCCCAGTATCCGACCAGAGGTCGCCGGCGCGTGCTCGGAGAACTGGGTCCCCGGGTGTTTCCCGTCGCCATCGGCGGCAACGCGTTCGGCTGGACTGCGTCGGAGGAAGCGTCCTACGGGGTTCTCGACGCGTACCGGGAACTCGGGGGAAACCTCATCGACACGGCGGACTCGTATGCTGCGGGCAGGAGCGAGGCCATCATCGGGGACTGGATGCACTCGCGGCGCGCGCGGGAGAGCATGATCGTGGCGACGAAGATCGGCAAGAGCTCGCAGCACCCGGGATTGTCTTCGGCCTCTGTCGCCGCCGCAATCGAGGCAAGCCTTTCCCGGCTGCGCACCGACTACATCGATGTGCTGTTTCTTCACCTGGACGACGAGTCGGTCCCGTTCGAGGAAACTCTCGTCGCGCTGGACGAGAACGTTCGGCGCGGCACGGTGCGCGCGGTCGGCGCATCCGATCACTCCGCGAATCGCATCCTCGAAGCCAGGGTCATCGCGGCGCAATTGGGCCTCGCCCCGTTCACGGCAGTGCAGTGCAGATACAACCTCATGCACCGCACAGAGTTCGAGGGAAGCCTTGCTGCGATCGCAGATCAGCAATCGCTCGGGGTCATGCCGAGGTTCGCGCTCGACGGCGGATTTCTCGCCGGAAACTACCGCACGAAGTCGGAGCTGGATTTGAATTCGACGGGAAACATCGTGCTGGGCGGGGACGCGGAATTGCATCTGAATCGACGGGGCCAGCGCATTCTGTCGACGGTTGACCGCATCGCCAGCGAACACGATTGCGCGCCGGCGACGATCGCGGTCGCATGGCTGCTCACCAAGAATTCGGTGACCGCGCCGATCGTCGGCGCCAGCAATGCGTCCCAAGTAGCCGACCTCGTCGCGGCTGCGGACATTCTGCTTACGCGGCAGCAGGTCGCCGCGCTCGACGACGTTTCCGCCTAGCGGGATTCTTCAGCGCGTCGCTTCATCGAGAATTCGCGCCGCGGCGCGCTGGAGTGCGCCGGAGGCTGCGATGGGATCCCCGGCGTATCCGCCGGCCATGGCCCCGTCGTGGGCGATGAGGAAGTCATCGGCGCCTTCGCCGGGCAGCGGATGGCCGAGCTCGCTGAGCAGGGACTCGATCGTGGTCGAGTACCAGTCGCGGTGCTCGCCGACCAGCACGCGAATCGGATGCTCGGGGTCCGGGTACTCTGCCGCAGCATTCAGGAAATGGCTGCCGCGGAAACCGGGACGCCTCAACAGGTCGACGTCGTGGGCGACGATCCCTTCGAGCGCCTCCCGCGGGCTGCTGCTGTCGCGAATGAGATCTTCGATGAACTTCTTGTCGCTCGCATGCTGGCCGTTGACGTAGGCGACGACCAGATTGTCCTTGGACCGGTAGTGCTTGTAAAACGTCGCCTTCGTGACTTGCGATGCGCTGATCAGGCGGTCGACTCCGACGAGGCGGATGCCCTCGTCGTAGAACAGCTCGGTGGCGGTTTCGAGAATCTGCTTTTTCGCCCAGGGGGCACGCTGTGACGTTGGACGTTCCTCTACAACAGTCACAGCGTGGCTCCCTCGGGCAGATTGGCTAGATTTCCTCACTGCCTTCCGGGAGCGGGCCGGATTTGGGGGGAAATCCGGCGGTGCTCTCCATGGCGGGTAATCCATGGAAATCCAGAACGTGCAGTATTTCCGGGGAAGGATCCTGGCGACCGCGCCTTCGGGTTGGCTCGGTCGCCAGGAAAGCTCGGCCGTATGATCTACCGGGTTCCTGCCCCCTTGGTGGAACAGACTAGCACGATTTTGGGGACAGACAAGTCTGTTTGTCCACAATTATGCGGACCAGTTGTACCCCGGTATATCGAGCCGCGTATTCCGTGTGGTTTCGGGCCGAAACAATGACCTAGGCTCGACGGTGATGAATGGCGCAGTCGAACTACCACTGGACCTGGCAGAACTGGGTTTCACGACATCGGGCGAATGCGCCGTGCGACGCAGCATTCTTCCCAACGGCGTGCGGATCCTCACAGAGCAAGTGCCTGTGGCCCGCAGCGTCACGATCGGATTCTGGGTCGCCGTAGGTTCGAGGGATGAGGGAGTCGAGCACTACGGATCGACGCACTTCCTCGAGCACTTGCTCTTCAAGGGCACGCCGACCCGCACTGCGCTCGATATCGCGGTGAGCTTCGACTCAGTCGGAGGGGAGCACAACGCCCTCACCGCCAAGGAGTTCACGTGCTATTACGCGAAGGTCCGCGACCACGACCTGCCCATGGCCGTCGATGTGCTGTGCGACATGTTCACGTCGTCCACTCTGGACCAAAACGAGTTCGAAACCGAACGCGAAGTCATTCTCGAAGAACTCGCCATGGCCGACGACGACCCGACCGACGTCGTGAGCGAGCGATTCTTCGAGGCCGTGCTGGGATCGCATCCGCTTGCCAGGCCGATCGGAGGCAGCCCCGACACCATTCGGGCCGTGTCGCGTGATGCGGTCGCCGAGCACTACCGCGCGAACTACCGGCCCCAGGATCTTGTCGTCACTGCAGCAGGTGGCGTGTCGCACGTCGAACTGGTGGATCGCGTCGTCGCCGCACTCGCCGGTGCCGGCTGGGGCGCGGAGCCCGCTGCATCGCCCGTCGCTCGCCGCAGCACTCTCGAGGGCATGAGGGAACGAGGCAATCCGCTCGTGGTCATTCAGCGGCCCATTGAGCAGGCGAACATCCTGCTCGGGGTTCCCGGCATCACGGCGACGGATGAACGCAGGAGCGCCATGGCCGTCCTGAACTCCGTGCTCGGCGGCGGAATGTCGTCGCGGCTGTTTCAGGAGATCCGCGAAAAGCGCGGCCTCGCGTACTCCGTGTACTCGTTCGCACCGAGCTACTCCGACGCGGGTGTTTTCGGTTTGTACGCCGGTTGTTCCCCCGCGAAGGCCGGGCAGGTAGCAGAGCTCCTTGTGCAGGAGTTCCGGCGCATGGCGGATGGCGGGATCACGACCGACGAACTCGATCGCGCGAAAGGGCAGCTCATCGGAGCTTCTGCGCTCGCCCTCGAAGACTCCGACACGCGGATGTCCCGGCTCGGCCGATCGGAAATCACGCTGGGAGAGTTCGCTGATTTCGATGAAACCCTGCGCAGGCTCGATCTGGTGACCACGAGCGACGTCATCGCTCTCGCAGAGGACCTTTCATCCAGACCCTTGAGCATCGCGGCCGTCGGCGCGACAGAGGAGGCGACCTTCGCGGGAGTGGCGGGCACTCCGGCGACAGCGGCCTGACCTGGCAACTTTCCCTCATCACTGCAATCTTGGAGGACGACAATGTCCCACTTCCTGTATCTCGTTCGCCACGGGGAACAGCAGGACGCTGAACACGGAATGCCCGACGGCCCGCTGTCGGCGAGGGGCAAGCGCCAGGCCAGAGCCATCGCAAAGCGGCTCGTGAACGTGCCGTTCGACGCCGCATGGCATTCGCCGCTCCAGCGCGCGCAGGAGACAGCGAGAATCATGACCAATCACCTTCCGGATCTGGAGGCGAAGCCGACTGCTCTCCTCATGGACTGCATCCCCAGCGGGCCATCGCCAGAGCTTCCGCACGCGTTCGAGCCGTTCTTCGGGTCGGTCACGGCGGAGGAGATCGAAGCGGGGCAGGCCCAAATGTCGGACGCCGTTTCCGAGTGGCTCTCCCCGGCGAGAGGGGAACGCCACGAACTCCTCATCACCCACAACTTCGTGATCGCGTGGTTCGTGCGCGAGGTGTTCGGCGCTCCCGCATGGCGGTGGATGGGGCTCAATCAGGCCAATTGCGGGCTCACGATCATCCGCGTTCGCACGGCCAAACCGCCCGTGCTGGTCACGCACAACGACCTCGGTCACTTGCCGGCCGATCTGCGGACCGGACTGCCGGAAGCCCAGCCGTACTAAGGCGCGAGGGGTTTTCCGTACCAGTTCGTCGCGTTCGGATTCTCGTTGTACGGCTCGATGGACTGGTAGCCGCTTGAGAGGTAGAGGCCGCCAGCGGCCTCCAGGGTCGCGTGCGTGTCCAGCACGGAGCGGGTAGCACCGAAACGAATCGCCCTGCTTTCAAGTTCCGCGAGCAGGCGCCGACCGAGCCCGTGCCCGCGGGCTTCCGGCTCGACCCACAAGTGTTTGACTTCGAACCACTGCTCGCCGCTCGCGTCCGACTCGATGTGTCTTGTGCCCCCACACGCGAGCGGTTCCCCGCCGACTTCGACGACGAGAAACACCCCATGCGGCGGCGTGAACTGGTGATCGCCCGGAAACACGATGGTGTACCCGTTTGCGCCGGCGAATCCCAATTCGCGGCTCGTGAAATAGTCATCGAGCAAGTGGCGGGCATCCGGATCCGACGGCAGGGCATCCCGAAACTTCACGGATTGAAACCTCGAGTTCTGAAACTCCACGGTGCAAGCCTACGACCGTGAGATCGGGGAGCGCCCGCAGTATCCGAGAGGATTGATAGATTGGCGACATGGCTATTCGGGTCGCCGTCGTGGGCGCGACAGGGCGCATGGGCACGCTCGTGTCCCGGCTCATCAGCGAATCCGCCGAGTTCGAGCTCGCCGCGGCAATCAGTTCGAAGGACGAGCTCTCCGAAATGGCGCGGGCGGATGTCGTGGTCGATGTTTCCGTTCCCGCGGTCAGCCGGGATGTCGTCGAATTCGCGGTCGACAACGGCCTCAAGGTGCTTGTCGGCACAAGCGGCTGGACGGGTGAACGCGTCGCGGCAATCGCGGCGAAGGTCGACGAGAAACCTGGTGCCGCGGTCGTCATCGTCCCCAACTTTTCGCTCGGCTCGGTGCTCGCCACCCGGTTCGCGGCAACGGCCGCACGCTTTTTCGACTCGATCGAGATCGTCGAGGCTCACAGCGCATCCAAGATCGATTCGCCTTCGGGTACCGCGATCCGCACGGCCGAACTCATGGCGACGGCGCGCGAAGACGGCGGTCACGGCCTCGTGGCCTCTCCGCACGTCGACCAGCGTGCCCGCGGCCAGCAGATAGCGGGCATACCGGTGCACAGCATCAGGATGCAGGGGGTCGTCGCGAAGCTGGACGTCTACTTCGGAGGTTTAGGCGAAGTGCTCACGCTGAGCCATGAGACGCTGTCCCAGACCGCGTACGAGGCGGGGATCATGCTTGCTCTGCGCGCCCTGCCTTCGGCGCGCGGCGTCACGGTCGGACTCGATGCGCTCTTGGGGCTCGACGAGGCCGCGGCTGGAGCGGACGGGTCCGAAGCTCCCGGTTCTCGATGAAAGGTCGGATTGCGGCGGCCGTCATGGCCGCACTTCTCGTGCTCTACCTCGTACTCGTCGTCCAGCTCGCGGTGCGGCTTATCGCCGTGGATGAGCCCGTCGGAAAGGGGCTCGGGGTAGCGCTCATCGTCCTCCCGCTCGTCGGATTCTGGGCGCTCGCGGTCGAGCTTCTGTTCGGGATCCGGAGCGAACGGCTCGCGCGAATGCTCAGCGCACAGGACGAGGACCCGCTGCAGGACCTGCCGCGCCGACCGAGTGGGCGACTGGAGCGATCCGCCGCGGAAGCCGCGTTCGCCCGGTTCAAGGCCGAAGCCGAGAGTTCACCTGAGAGGTGGGAGTCCTGGTACCGGCTTGGTCTCGCGTACGACGCGTGCGGAGACCGCCGCCGGGCGCGCGCGATGATCCGCACGGCGATCTCGATGGAACGTGGCAACCGGATCGTTGCGGATTAGGCGAGTTACGCGAGGCTTGCTTCGAGCGTGATCGTGATCCCGGCGAGAGCGTGCGACACGGGGCACGTCTCCTTTGCCTCGGTTGCGAGTTTCTGAAAGTCATCCTCGCTGATGCCGTCGACCTGCGCGCTCACGAGGAGGTGGCTGCCCAGGATCCCGCCCTGCGAGGGATCGAACGTCACGGCGGCCGTGACCTGCAGGCTCGTAGGCGGAGTTCCTGCCTTCGCGAGCAGGCTCGAGAACTGCATGGAGAAGCACGAGGCGTGCGCGGCTCCGAGCAATTCCTCCGGGTTCGTCCGGCCGGTCTCACCCGTCGTGCGTCCGGCCCACGTGACCGGGAACTCCGCGGCCTCCGAGGAGTCGAGACTGATCGTGCCGCTTCCCGACGCCAGATCGCCGATCCAAAGTGTTGTGGATTCGCTTGTCAAGGCCATGGTCGCCCCTTTCCCTTGTCGTCTCACCATACGACAAAGGGTGCGGGCGGGAACGGGGAATTCAGGCAACCCCAAGCCTGCGTCGTCGGCGTGCCCGAGGCGGCGGGGTCTCGCCGAGCGCTATCGTGAAATTCGTGCCAGTTGATTCCCCGCAGGACCCAGACCAGATTGCAAAGCCCCTTCCTCCGATCCAGTTCCGGTCCGATGTGACCGTCGAACTCGTGCGGTCGAGCGCCCACGACTCCGACGTGCTGTTCGCTGCGCGCGTGTCAACGCAAGGGGAGCAGACTCTCGAATCGAGCCAGCTCGACGGCGCCGAGACGGAGCAGGACCAGAAGCGCAACCGCGGCCTCATCAACTACCTCATGCGCGACCGTCACGGATCTCCCTTCGAGCACAACTCCATGACGTTCTATGTTCAGGCGCCGATTTTCGTGTTCCGCGAGTTCATGCGCCATCGCATCGCCTCCTACAACGAGGAATCGGGACGCTACCGTGAGCTCAATCCGGTGTTCTACATCCCTTCGGCCGAACGCAACCTGCTGCAGACCGGGAAGCCTGGCGCGTACGAGTTCCATCCGGGATCCGCCGAGCAGACCGCGCTCGTCGAACAGCAGACCAGGGACGTATCGCAGCACGCGTACGAGGCGTACCAGCGGATGCTGGAGGCCGGCGTCGCGCGGGAGGTCGCCCGCATCGTCCTGCCGCTCACGATCTACTCGTCGATGTACGTGACCATGAATGCGCGGTCTCTCATGAACTTCCTGTCGCTGCGCACGAAGCGCGAGGGCAGCCACTTCCCGTCCTTCCCGCAGCGCGAGATCGAGATGTGCGCGGAGAAGATGGAAGCCCACTTCGCAGAACTCATGCCGCTCACGTACTCGGCGTTCAACGAAAACGGTCGCGTCGCGCCCTAAGGACCGGCGGCGTTCGCCGCGTGCCACAGACGCTCGTCTGCCGCCACGAGCGAGTACAGCATCACGTCCTGGCTTGAGCCGTCGTTGAAAAAGGCGCCCCTCGCGATACCTTCCTCCGTGAAGCCGCACTTTTCCGCGATCCTGCGCGATGCGGCATTGCCCGGGACGATGACGAGCTGGATCCGGTTCTTCTTCTTCGTCGCAAACAAATAGTCGACGACCAAGTGCACGGCTTCGGAGACGAAGCCCTTGCCCGCGAAACGATCGTCGTACAGCTGGTACGACAGCTCGAAGGCGTCCCAGTAGCTCACGGGCGGGAAGAACTCGATATGGCCGGCCAGGTCGCCTTCTGGCGAAAGGATCAGGAGCATGCCCTCGTCCTCTCGCTGCACAAATCCTGCTCCCGGCGCACGGCGGCAGTCAAGGGTCGCCGACCGGCCAAATCGCGCGCTGGTCCGGCACGGTAGCCTGTAACTCGTGAGTACTCGAGAAAATCCGTTCGGACAGGTGCTCGTCGCACTTGTCACCCCGTTCAACGCCGATGGCGAAGTTGACTGGGCCGGAGTCGAGAAGCACATCGACCACGTCATCAACGATGGTGCGGACGGCATCGTCGTTTCCGGGACGACAGGAGAGACGAGCACGCTCACCGACCCGGAGAAAGTCAAGCTCGTCGAGGTCGGCAAGTCGGTTGCCGCCGGCCGCGCGAAAATCATCACGGGGGGCGGCTCCAACGAAACCGCCCACGCCATGCAGCTCTACCGGGACAGCGAAAAGGCCGGCGCCGACGGCGTCATGATCGTGACGCCGTACTACAACAAGCCGACACAGTCCGGCATCCTCACCCACTTCCGGCTCATCGCCGACGCGACCGACCTGCCGGTCCTCCTGTACGACATTCCAGGGCGGACGGGTGTCCCCATCAACTACGAGACGATCATGCGCGTGGCGAAGCACCCGAACATCGTCGGGATCAAGGACGCGAAAGGCGATTTCAGCCAGGTCAGCCGCGTGCTCAACGAAACCGATCTGCTGTATTTTTCGGGTGACGATGCGAACGTGCTTCCGCACTTGTCCATCGGTGCTACGGGCCTCGTGGGGGTGACGGCCAATATCGCCACCCGCCCGTACCGCCAGATCGTGGATGCGGTCAACGCGGGAAACATTTCCGAAGCGACGGCCGCCCACCGCCTGCTCGAACCGCTCGTTCGCGCCGTCATGACCCACGTGCCGGGAACCGTCGCAGCCAAATACATTCTGCACGGCCTTGGCCGTATCGACTCGCCGCGCGTGCGACTGCCGCTCGTGGGCCCCGAGGACTTCGAGGCCGCGCAAATCGAGGATGACCTCGCGCGGATCGGGGACATTCCGGGACTCAACTTGAGCAACTTCCGACCAGACCGCAACGCCGCAGCAGGCGGTGCCCTACCGAAGGTCGCAGGAACCACGCGATGAATTCAGCGGTATTCGCGCCGAGGGATCTCCCGTCCGGGACTCTCCGCATCATCCCCGTCGGCGGCCTCGGCGAAATCGGCCGCAACATGACCGTGTTCGAGATCGACGGAAAGCTCCTGATCGTCGACTGCGGCGTGCTGTTCCCCGAAGAGAACCAGCCGGGAGTCGACCTGATCCTTCCGGATTTCGCGCCCGTGCGCGACCGGCTCGACGATGTCCTCGGCATCGTGCTCACGCACGGCCACGAAGACCACATCGGAGCCGTCCCCTACCTGCTCAGGTTGCGCCAGGACATCCCGCTCCTGGGTTCGGGACTGACGCTTGCCCTCATCGAAGCGAAACTCAAGGAACACCGCATCACCCCGTACACGCTCGAGGTCACGGAGGGCCAGACGGAAAGACTCGGCCCTTTCGGTCTCGAGTTCATCGCCGTGAACCATTCGATCCCGGATGCGCTCGCCGTCGCGATCACGACGAGCGCCGGCGTCGTGTTGCACACGGGCGACTTCAAGATGGATCAACTCCCGCTCGACGACCGCATCACCGACCTGAGGGCTTTCGCTCGGCTGGGCGAGGCGGGCGTCGACCTGTTCCTCGTGGACTCCACGAATGCGGATGTCCCCGGTTTCACCCCCTCGGAGCGCGCCATCGGCGCGGTGCTCGAAACCGTCATCGCCAAGGCGCCGCGGCGAGTCATCATCGCAAGTTTCTCGAGCCACGTCCACCGTGTGCAGCAGGTTCTGGATGCCGCGCACGCAAACGGCCGCAAGGTCGCGTTCATGGGCCGATCCATGGTGCGCAACATGACCATCGCGGCGGATCTCGGCTACCTGAAAGTGCCGGAAGGCGTGCTCGTCGATACGAAGAAGGCCGCGGACCTGCCCGAGGATCGCATCGTCTACATGAGCACCGGCTCCCAGGGCGAACCCATGGCGGTGCTCGCGCGCATGGCGAATCTCGAACATCAAATCGAAGTGGGCAGGGGCGACACGGTCATCCTCGCGTCGAGCCTCATCCCGGGCAACGAAAACGCCGTGTACCGCGTGATCAACGGCCTCACGAAGCTGGGCGCCACGGTCGTGCACAAGGGAAATGCCAAGGTGCATGTCTCGGGGCACGCCGCCGCCGGTGAACTGCTCTACTGCTACAACATCATCCGGCCGAAAAACGTGCTGCCCGTCCACGGCGAGTATCGGCACCTCGTGGCGAACCAGCAACTCGCGATCGACACGGGCGTACCGGAGGAGAACACGTTCATCGCCGAGGACGGCACCGTGCTCGATCTCAAAGATGGAGTCGTCGAGGTCGTGGGCCAGCTGGACCTCGGGTACGTCTACGTGGACGGTTCGACGGTCGGGGAGATCACCGAGGCCGATCTGAAAGACCGCCGAATCCTCGCCGAGGAAGGATTCATTTCCATTTTCGCCGCCATCGACGCGCAGAACGGGGCCATCATCGTCGGTCCCGAAATCCAGTCCCGCGGTTTCGCGGAAGACGACGCGGTATTCGACGACGTGAAGCCGCTCATCGTGAAGGCACTCACGGACGCGGCGGAGAACGGCACGCGCGACACGCACGCGTTCAGCCAGGTCATCCGCAGAACGGTCGGGCGCTGGGTGAACTCGCAGCACCGCCGCCGCCCCATGATCGTTCCTGTCGTCATCGAAGCGTGAATCTTCGCCCCAGGGATTGAGACACTCCCCGGAGTCTCCCCACGATTGACGGGGCAGCGAAGTACCGTTGAGCGCATGGCCTCGCGCACGTCATCGTCGCCGACCTCACGGTCGACGTCGCGTTCGCGCGCCTCGACGGGCAGATCGCGCCCCGCCCCGGCCCGCCGACCGGCGGCACGCTCGAAGCGAACCCCGGTTCAGGAGCCCGGCATCCTGACGAAGTTCTGGTTGGGGATGGCCCATGCCGTGGGGGGCGCGGCAAGGCTGTTCGGCAAGGAAACGCTCGCGAAGAGCGAACTGCGCGACGGAGTGCCCTTCCTGTTCATCCTGCTCGCGGCGGGCGGCGCAGCGGTCGAGTGGTTTTTTCCGAACGATCCCGTAGCCATCGCCCTGAGCGTGTACACGTTCGGCGGCGCATTCGGCCGCCTTGCGTTCGCGCTGCCGGTGATTTTCCTCGTGCTTGCCGTGTGGTTTTTCCGCCACCCGTCATCCGTGAACGACAACGGCCGGATCGGCGTGGGCATGGGCGTGCTCATCGTCAGCATTTGCGGTCTTTCCCACGTTTACGGCGGCAGCCCGGCCTGGGGCGAACCGATCGCGAATTTCGCCCAGGCGGGCGGCATCGTGGGTTTCGCCGTCGGGATGCCGCTCGCGACGTACTTGAGCGTTTGGGTCGCGGTCCCGCTCATCGCGCTCGCGCTCGTGCTTTCGCTGTTCATCATCACGAAAACCCCGCCGAACCGGATCGGATTCCGGCTCCGCGAACTGTACTCCTACCTGTTCGGCGCTGAGCTTCCCCATGCGGAGGAACTCGCCGCGAAGAAACTCGCGAAGACTCAAACCCTTCCGCTCGGGACGCTCGACGACCTCGGGCTCGACGGCGGCGCGGATCAAGTGCCGTGGTGGCGGCGGAACAAGACGGAGCGCGAGGACGAGCCCGCCTTCGACAGCCCCGTGCTCCTGAACGCACGCACCGACGTGATCGACCGGACTCCGAAGGACGAGTTCGGGATCGAACTCATTCAGGACCTGCTCAAAGCGGAAGACGCGGTCAAGCGCTTCACGGGCGAGGTCGACGCCGGTTCGGCCACCGGCATCCGCGACGACTCGGTGCGGGACGGGGTTCCCGGCCCGGCAGAGCGGCTCCCCGGTTTCTCGGCGGGAGTTCGCGAAAAGGGTGAAGCGGGCGAGTTCGATGACGCCAAAGCCGATCAGCCGACTGCGCCGTACCGGCTTCCGACTCCTGCCGTCCTTGAGCCCGGAACGCCATCCAAGACGCGATCGGGCGCGAACGACGAAATCGTCCGTTCCATTTCCGAAGTGCTGTCGCAGTTTCAGGTGGATGCCGTCGTCACGGGCTTCAGCCGCGGTCCGACGGTCACGCGCTATGAAATCGAACTCGGCCCTGGCGTCAAGGTCGAGCGCGTCACGGCGCTCAGCAAGAACCTCTCCTACGCTGTCGCGAGCAACGAGGTGAGAATCCTCTCGCCCATCCCCGGCAAGAGCGCGATCGGCGTGGAAATTCCCAACTCCGATCGCGAGATCGTTTCCCTCGGGGACGTGCTGCGCTCGAAAGCGAGCACGACGAGCCCGCATCCCATGACGATCGGTGTCGGGAAGGACGTCGAGGGCGGATTTGTCGTGGCGAACCTCGCGAAAATGCCTCACTTGCTCGTGGCGGGCGCCACCGGTTCGGGCAAATCCAGTTTCATCAACTCGATGATCACGAGCCTCCTCATGAGGGCGAAACCTGCCGAAGTGCGCATGGTGCTCATCGATCCGAAGCGCGTCGAGCTTGCCCACTATGCGGGCGTGCCGCACCTCATCACGCCCATCATCACGAACCCGAAGAAGGCCGCGGAGGCGCTGTCCTGGGTCGTGAAGGAAATGGACATGCGCTACGACGATTTGGCGAGCTTCGGCTACCGCCACATCGACGACTTCAACGCCGCTGTCGTCGCGGGGGAGATCACCCTCGCGCCGGGGAGTGAGCGGAAACTCAAGCCCTACCCCTATCTGCTCGTCGTCGTGGACGAACTCGCCGACCTCATGATGGTCGCCCCGCGCGACGTCGAGGATTCCGTCGTGCGCATCACCCAGCTCGCGCGAGCGAGCGGAATCCACCTCGTCCTTGCGACTCAGCGCCCCAGCGTCGACGTCGTGACGGGCCTCATCAAGGCGAACGTGCCCAGCCGCCTCGCCTTCGCCGTGAGCAGCATGACCGACTCCCGCGTCATCCTCGACCAGGCCGGCGCGGACAAACTCATCGGTCAGGGCGACGCCCTGTTCCTCCCGATGGGAGCCTCAAAGCCGATCCGCGTGCAGGGCGCGTGGGTGAGCGAGAGCGAGGTCGCGGCCGTCGTGAAGCACGTGACGTCCCAGGCCCGCCCCGAGTACCGCAAGGATGTTGCTGCGGCGACGCAAAAGCACGCCGTCGACGGCGACATCGGCGACGATCTCGAGGTGCTTCTGGCCGCGGCCGAGCTCGTGGTCAGTACGCAATTCGGTTCGACGTCGATGTTGCAGCGCAAACTCCGCGTCGGCTTCGCGAAGGCGGGACGCCTCATGGATCTCCTCGAGTCGCGGGAAATCGTCGGCCCGTCCGAGGGTTCGAAGGCGAGGGAAGTCCTCGTTTCGGCGGAGCAATTGCCCGACGTGATCGCTCGCTTGCGCGGCGGGGGCGGCGGTCACGCGATCGAGCCTCACGAGGCCGACCGCTCCGGTTCCGATCCGGTTGCGGCATCGACGACCGGTTACGATGAAGTCGAAGGCTCATCGACTGAGGACGCCTGGTCGCAAACAGACAGGGAATGACGCGTGACGCTGCCCGACGCATCGTCCCCACGGGACAGCGCTGACTCCGGGGGCAATGCGACTCCCACGGGAAAGAACTATCCGATGCGCGGACGGGTCGCCCGCAGCGGCGACACTCCCGCCAGCACGGGAAACGTCGCCAACATCATCACGGTCGTTCGCATTCTCCTCGCACCCGTGTTTCTGTGGTTGCTCCTCGCCGATGACCATGAGTTCGGCCTGCTGAGGTACCTCGCGGCAGGACTCTTCATCCTCGCCATCGTGACGGACAGCGTGGACGGTCTTCTCGCCCGCCGCCAGAACCTGGTGACCGACTTCGGGAAGCTGCTCGATCCGATCGCCGACAAAGTGCTCATCGGCGGCGCGCTCATCGCGCTGTCCATTCTCGGAGAACTGTGGTGGTGGGTGACAATTGTCATTTTGGTGCGCGAGTTCGGCATTACGGTGTTTCGCCTGGCGGTCGTGCGGGACCGCGTGATTCCCGCTTCGCGAGGCGGCAAGCTCAAAACGATCGTGCAAGCGATCGCGACCTCGTTTTACCTTGTGCCGGTGTGGTTGCTTCTCGGCGACTGGATGCACTGGTTCAATGCCGTGCTCATGGGCGTGGCTCTCGCGCTGACGCTGTCGACGGGAATCGAGTACGTCGTGAATGCGTTTCGCCGATCGCGCCCGGTCTCGAGAATGGGCTGACGTGGCCGAGGCCGTCGACATCGTTGCGCGGCTCGCCGCGAGGGGAATGACGGTCGCGGTGGCGGAGTCGCTGACCGGCGGACTGCTCGTCGCGGAAATGATTCGACCCGCCGGAGCGTCCGAGGTGGTCGTGGGCGGCGTGATCGCGTACGCGACGGAACTCAAGTCGACGATCCTGGGCGTGGATCCTGCCCTCCTTGCCGAACACGGTCCCGTCCATCCGGATGTCGCGCGCGCGATGGCGCGAAACGTGCGCGATCGACTGGCCGTGGGCGGGGTGCCGGCCACTCTGGGGATTTCCACGACGGGCGTTGCCGGCCCGGAACCAGTGCACGGTCATGCGCCGGGCGTCGTATACCTCGGACTGTCGTGGCGGGACGAGTCCCACTCGCGTCGGCTCGACCTTTCCGGTTCGCGGGACGATGTCCGGACCCTGGCCGTCGCGGCGGCTCTGGACTGGGTAGGGGAGACACTCGAAAGGGGACTGGCGAGTGGGCGGGAATAGGTCCAGCATCAGTTTCGTTACAACTGGTGATTCACAATGGCCGCACAGGAAGCACTGGTTAGAGTTTGAGCGCAAGACGTTGTACAGTAGCGGGGCCGATTGGCGCCGCAGCAGCACAGCTTGAGACAATAGAAGTTCTGGACAGGAAAAGGAGGGTCCCATGGTTCTAGTTCGTCAGGAAATCGGAGACGTTCTCCGTGATTTCCGTCTGCAAAAGGGGCGCACCCTTCGCCAGGTCGCCAGCAAGGCCTCCGTCGCGCTCGGATACCTGTCCGAGGTTGAGCGCGGGCAGAAGGAGGCGAGCTCCGAGATCCTCGCGTCCGTCGCGGACGCTCTCGACACTCCCATTTCCGTCATCATGCGCGAGGTCGGCGATCGGCTTGCCGTCATCGAAGGCATCAACATCATTCCCGACACCGTTCCCGATGACCTCGTCGCGGACTTTGACGCAGACCTGGTTGTCCGCTGAGTCGAGCGCCATCGAACGTAGTCCTGCGGGGGAGTGGGCGCCGTGCGACTGAGTGAGTTTCGACTCGCGGTGAGCACGGAGTTCGGTGAGTCATTCGGCCACGCCGTGACGAGGGATCTCGTGCTCGGGGAACTTCAGGACCGCACCGCAGAGCAGGCGCTCGCCGCGGGAGTTCCCGCTCGGACGGTGTGGCTCGCGCTGTGCCGCGAGTGCGATGTCCCCGAGTCTCGACGACACGGAGTGGGTTTGCGCGAACCTCGGTGACACGCCGTGCTCGAACTATCGAACATTTCTTCGTAGATGTGTAGGCTCCTACACAGCAGCAATCGAAAACGGGTTGTGCACAGTTCGCACGTCGGTGACGGAAAATGTCACCGGTCAAGCGTACTGTCTGACTCATTGGCGAATGCAGCCAAACGCCTTGTCGCGGAACTCACTTGCCCTGCACCATCGGCGGTGGGAGGAACGGCAGCCTATAGGCACACCGATATCGAGCAAAAGGAGCCACCCATGGCATCACCCGCAGATCGCGAGAAGGCCCTCGACACCGCCCTCGCCCAAATCGACCGCCAGTTCGGCAAAGGCTCCGTCATGCGCCTCGGCAGTGACGAGCGCGCACCGGTCGCGGTCATCCCGACCGGATCGATCGCGCTCGACGTCGCGCTCGGCATCGGCGGCCTGCCCCGCGGTCGCATCGTGGAGATCTACGGCCCGGAGTCTTCGGGCAAGACCACTCTCACGCTGCACGCGATCGCAAATGCGCAAAAGAACGGCGGCATTGCGGCATTCATCGATGCGGAGCACGCGCTCGACCCCGAGTACGCGAAAACCCTGGGTGTCGACATCGACGCCCTTCTCGTCTCTCAGCCGGACACGGGCGAGCAGGCGCTGGAGATCGCCGACATGCTCGTGAGGAGCGGTTCGATCGACCTCATTGTCATCGACTCGGTCGCCGCCCTCGTGCCGCGTGCCGAGATCGAGGGCGAAATGGGCGACTCGCACGTCGGGCTTCAGGCGCGGCTCATGTCGCAGGCGTTGCGCAAGCTCACCGGCGGGCTCAGCCAGACCGGAACCACCATGATCTTCATCAATCAGCTGCGCGAGAAGATCGGCGTGTTCTTCGGAAGCCCGGAGACCACCTCGGGGGGAAAGGCGCTCAAGTTCTACGCCTCGGTGCGGCTCGACATCCGCCGCATCGAAACGCTCAAGGAGGGCACGGATGCCGTGGGCAACCGGACGCGCGTGAAGGTCGTCAAAAACAAGATGGCACCTCCCTTCAAGCAAGCGGAGTTCGATATCCTGTACGGCACCGGAATCTCCCGCGAAGGAAGTCTCATCGACTTCGGCGTGGAGCACGAAATCGTCAAGAAGTCGGGTGCCTGGTACACCTACGATGGCGACCAGCTCGGCCAGGGCAAGGAGAATTCGCGCAAGTACCTGACCGACAACCCGAAGATCGCCAACGAGATCGAAGGCAAGATCATGACCAAGCTGGGCATCAGCGCGGAAGCCAAGGCGGCGAACGCTGCTGCTGCGGCCGCAGCTCTCGCCGCCGCGGTGGTCGAGGACGAATCGCCTGGCAAGGCCGGCGGCACGGACACGGACGGCGAGTTTCCCGGCGACGTGGGGACGGTCGACTCGATCGAAGACAAGCTTGCGAGCCGCAAGGCCGTCTGAATCGACCCCCGGAGAACAATCATGACGCGTGCACCGGCATCAGCGCGCAGGGCGGGCGAACAATGAGTTCCGACGGCACTCTGGCGCGGGTCACCTACCTTCCGGGGGTGACCCCGCCGAAGGGCGCTGGCGATGCTGATGGCGGCGGTGTACGCGGAGAGCAGGATCACCTCGCGCAGAAAGTGAGCACGCGGGCACTTGCTCGACGTGGGATGTCACGCTGGGAGCTCGAATCGCTCCTCCTGTCGCGGGACTTCGAAGCCGACGTCATCGAGAACGAACTTGAACGACTCGAGCGGGCAGGACTCATCGATGATGCCGCCCTCGCCGAAATGATCGTTCGCACCCAGCATGAGCGAAAGGGCCTTGGCAGGGCCGCGCTCGTCACGGAACTCCGCCGGCGCCGCATCGATCAGGGCATCATCGAAGCGGCGACGAACCAGCTCAGCGATGAGGACGAAGACGCGAGGGCCGAAGCGCTCGCCGAACGGCGTGCGGCGCAACTGCTCGGGCTCGATCATGACACGGCGGTTCGCCGGCTGAGCGGCTACCTCCAGCGCAAGGGATACTCCGGTGAGACGGTGCGGAACGCGGTGATCGCCGCGCTGCCCGCGCGCTCCGCCGGTGTTCGGTTTCGCTAGCCCCAACGAGCTGCCGCACTCAGGCGGGAGCGTGCGACCGACGGGAACGCTTAGGATCGAGGACGTGAATCCGCACCGGTCCCTCGCCCTCGCCGCACTCACGGTGTGCGGAACCCTTCTGCTCTCAGGGTGCGCATTCCTCGAACCGTCGCCCGTCGCAACGCCCACGCCCACCGTCACGGCCATCGACTCCACCCGACTCATCGGCGGCTCGATCGACCCCCGCGACACCGTGTGGAGCGGAACGGACAGCGGCGGAGATCTCACGACATTGACACTGCACGCCGACGGCACCGTCGCAATCAGCTACGGCGACAATGCTTACGATTACCCGGGCGATACGTGGGACGTCCGCGACGAAATGCTCCACGTGGCGGTGTACCTGAACGAAACACAGGGAACCGCGTATTATTCGGGCACGTGGAATCCGGAAACCGGCGCCGTCGACATGATCATGCGCACGTCGAAGACGGCACAGCAATTGACTGTCACACTCACCCAGCAGTGAGGAGCACGATCAGTGAAGCTCCCTGACTTAGGCTGGAATGACCATGACCGCTGAAACTCTCGCCGCACCCGCGCAACGGACGTACGAAGTCCGCACGTACGGCTGCCAGATGAACGTCCACGACTCCGAACGGCTGAGCGGAACGCTCGAAGCCGCAGGATACGCGAGGGCGGACGGAGCCGAAGCCGACGTCGTCGTGATCAATACGTGCGCGGTGCGGGAGAACGCGGACAACAAGCTTTACGGCAACCTGGGGATGCTGGCCTCCGTGAAGCGACGGCACGAGGGCATGCAGATTGCTGTCGGCGGGTGTCTAGCGCAAAAGGACAAGGGCACGATCCTCGAAAAGGCGCCCTGGGTCGACGTGGTGTTCGGCACCCACAACATGGGGTCATTGCCCGCGCTTCTCGAACGCGCACGGCACAACGGCGAAGCGCAACTCGAAATCCTCGAATCCCTTGATGTGTTCCCCTCGACGCTTCCCACCAGGAGAGAGTCGAGTTACAGCGGCTGGGTCTCGATCTCGGTCGGCTGCAACAACACGTGCACGTTCTGCATCGTTCCCTCGCTGCGCGGCAAAGAGAAGGACCGTCGCCCCGGCGACATCCTTGCCGAAATTCAGGCGCTCGTCGACGACGGAGTCATCGAAGTGACCCTGCTTGGTCAGAACGTGAATTCCTACGGCGTCGAATTCGGGGACCGCCAGGCATTCGGAAAGCTGCTGCGTGCCGCGGGCGAGATAAGCGGCCTCGAGCGCATCCGCTTCACAAGCCCTCATCCGGCAGCCTTCACCGACGACGTGATCGATGCGATGGCCGAAACGCCGGCAGTGATGCCGCAACTGCACATGCCACTGCAGTCCGGCTCCGACCGTATCCTGCGCGCCATGCGCCGGAGCTATCGCTCGGAGAAGTTCCTCGGCATCCTCGACCGTGTGCGGACGAAAATTCCGGATGCCGCCATCACGACGGACATCATCGTCGGATTCCCGGGGGAGACGGAAGACGACTTCCGGGAGACGCTCCGCGTCGTCGAAGTATCCCGCTTCGCATCCGCCTTCACGTTCCAGTACTCCATACGCGAAGGTACCCCGGCGGCAACCATGGACGATCAGGTGCCCAAGGAAATCGTGCAGGAGCGTTACGAACGCCTCACCGCCCTGCAGGAGCACATCTCCTGGGAAGAGAACCTGCGGCAGGTCGGCGAATCGGTCGACGTGCTCGTCGCACACGGCGAGGGCCGCAAAGATGCGGACACGCAACGGATGAGCGGCCGAGCGCGGGATGGCCGGCTCGTCCACTTCGACCTCCCCAAGGGCAGCGAAACGCCGCGGCCCGGCGATGTCGCCACGGTCGTCGTGTCGAACGCGGCACCGTTCCACCTCATCGCCGATTCCGCGGACGACGCACCGCTGGCCGTGCGCAGAACCGCAGCCGGCGACGCGTGGGATCGCGCGCAAGCGGGCAGCTGCGCAACCCCGGCACCCGCAGGATCAGGGCGTGCGTCAGTTTCGCTCGGCCTGCCGACGCTGCGCCCGGTCACGACGGACCCGCCAGCGTCACGACGTTGACGCTTCCGCTTCTCGCCGTCGTCGGCGCCACGGGCACGGGAAAAAGCGCCTTGTCCCTCGACCTGGCCGGGGCGCTGGCAGATCAGGGCCACCGAGCGGAAGTCGTGAACGCGGACGCCATGCAGTTGTACCGGGGCATGGATATCGGCACGGCGAAACTTCCCGTCGACGAGCGCCGCGGCATCCCGCACCACCTTCTCGACATCCTCGACGTGACACAGGAGGCGAGCGTCGCCGACTACCAGGAGGCCGCGCGCGATGTGATCGCGGGCCTCCGCACGCGCGGTGCGACCCCGATCCTGGTCGGTGGGTCAGGACTTTACGTGTCCTCCGTGCTCTACGACTTCCAGTTCCCCGGCACCGACGCGGCAATTCGCAGGCGGCTGGAAGACGAACTCGCCGAGTCGGGTCCGGGGATGATGCTCCGCCGGCTCAACGAGCTGGACCCGGGAGCGGCGCGCGCAATCGGGCCGCACAATGCGCGTCGCATCGTTCGCGCCCTCGAAGTGATCGAGCTCACGGGAAAGCCGTTCGGCTCCGGACTTCCCGACGAGCGAACACCGCGAGAGCCGACGGTCGTGATCGGCCTGACGGCGCCGCGCGAAAAACTCGTCGCGAAACTGGATGAACGCATCCTTTCGATGTGGCGAAACGGGCTGCTCGATGAGGTTCGCGGACTGATCCCGCTCGGGATCGAAGGCGGCGTCACCGCGCGGCGCGCTATCGGCTACGCGCAGGCGATCAGCCAGCTCCGCGGCGAACTGAGCGAATCGGAGGCGATCGATCAGGCGTCTGCGCTCACGCGGCGGTACGCCCGAAGGCAAGTGAGCTGGTTCCGACGGTACCCCAACGCGCACTGGCTCGAATACGATGACCCCGGTCTTCGCGCGCAAGCGCTTGCCCTAGCATTGGCCCATGCCTGATCTCCATTTCACGAAAGGCCACGGGACCGGAAACGACTTCGTGTTGTTCGCCGACCCCGATGGCGCGGTGAACCTCACGGCAGAGCAGATTCGCTTCCTGTGCGATCGGCACTTCGGGATTGGCGCGGATGGGATCATCCGCGCCGTCCGATCCCGGAATCTTTCCGACGGTGCTGCTGCGCTCGAGGAAGACGATGCTGCCGAATGGTATCTGGACTACTACAACTCCGACGGCACCGTATCTGAAATGTGCGGGAACGGCATCCGCGTGTACGCCAGGTTCTTGATCGAAAACGGGTTCGTGGAGCTCGGTGCAGGCGACACGCTCCCGATCGGGACGCGCGGCGGCGTGCGCGACGTTCAGCGCAACGCGAACGGATTCCAGGTGGATATGGGCCGGTGGTCTCTGGCTGGCGGCGAGCCGCTCGTGCGAGCGCGGAACCTGAAAGTCGCGCGCCCGGGGCTCGGAGTGGACGTGGGGAACCCCCACGTCGTCGTGGCGCTGTCGAGCGAAGAGGAACTGGACTCGGCAGACCTCGGGGTGATTCCCATTCTGGAACCAGAACCCGACGCGGGAGCGAACATCGAATTCGTCGTGCCGCGCGATCCGCTCGTGATCGACGGCGTCGGTTCGATCCGGATGCGCGTTCACGAGCGCGGAAGCGGCGAAACGCTCTCGTGCGGCACCGGGGCCGTCGCGGCGGCGCTGGCAACTCGCTACTGGGCGGGCTCTACCGCACCGAACCACTGGCGTGTCGAAGTCCCCGGCGGCACGCTGGGGGTGCGGATGTGGCCCGCAGAGGACGGCGAGCACGTTTCACTATCCGGTCCGGCCGAGCTCGTGTTCGACGGAGTGGTCACGTACTGACCGCGCGGTTCAGCGTCGGCGAACCCGAAGCACGCGGTATCCTTTTCGTGTCGCGGCGCGCGATACAGCGAAATCCTCGGGCAATGCGCCGCTCAGCCAGCGCTGCAGCGAGTCCGAGCCGAGGTTTCGCTGCACGACGAGCCAGGCATCCGCACCGGAATCCAGGCGCGGCAGCCACCTTTCCAGCAAGCGATGGAGTTCCTTCTTTCCCACGCGGATGGGAGGATTCGACCAAATCGTCATGAAGGAAATGTCGTCGGGAACATCGTCGGGTGTGCACGCGTTGACATTCGTGAGGCTGAGTTTCTGTGCATTTTGGCGAACGAGTTCAAGGGCGCGTTCGTTCACGTCGACCGCCCACACGGTCGCGCGCGGAGAGTGCAGCGCAAGGCTCAGGGCGATGGGTCCCCACCCGCAGCCAAGGTCGAGAAACTGACCCCCCGGCGGAGGAGGGGGAGTGTTCGCAAGAAGCACTTGAGTTCCCGTGTCGATGCGCTCGGGGCTGAACACGCCGTTCGCGGTCGTGAGTTCGACCTCGGTGCCGGCGAGCGTGACCCGGATCGGCCGAAAATGGAGCGCACTGGACGGAGTTGACGAAAAGTAGTGATCGTCGGCCATGCAGAGAAACTTACCCAAATACTGGAGGCTAGGGTTAACTCAATGACTGAACGTGAGGATCGAGACCGCGCATCAGCGGATCCCATCGACCGAGTGTTGGCTGCCGCCGACGCTCGGGCGGGCGACTACGCGCTGTTCGGCTCGCGAGCGCTCGCGCTCCAACCTGACGCGGGAACTGTCGACGACCACGACGGCGACCAACTCGACCGTGAGGAACGCCAGGCGCTGCGCCGCGTCGGCGGATTGTCCACGGAGCTCGCGGACGTCTCCGAGGTCGAATACCGGCAGTTGCGGCTCGAGAACGTGGTCCTGATCGGCATTTATCCGCAGGATGGCCTGCTCGAGGCGGAGAACTCCCTGAGGGAACTCGCGGCGCTCGCCGAAACGGCAGGGGCCGTCGTGCTCGATGGTGTGCTGCAGCGACGGAGCCATCCGGATCCGAGCACATTCCTCGGCAAAGGCAAAGCTCAGGAGTTGAGGGATATCGTCGCGGCGGTCGGCGCGGACACCGTGGTCGCAGACACCGAGCTTTCCCCGAGCCAGCGGCGTGCGCTGGAGGATGTCGTGAACGTGAAAGTGATCGACCGGACGGCAGTGATCCTGGATATTTTCAGCCAGCACGCCAAGAGCCGCGAAGGCAAGGCGCAAGTCGAACTCGCGCAGCTCGAGTACTTGCTTCCCCGGCTGCGCGGTTGGGGTGAATCGATGAGCCGTCAGGCCGGTGGGCAGGTCGGAGCGGGCGTCGGCATGGGCTCGCGAGGACCTGGTGAGACGAAAATCGAACTGGATCGCCGTCGGATCCACACCCGCATGGCCCGGTTGCGCAAGCAGATCAAGGGTTTTGCGCCTGCGCGGGACGCCAAGCGCGCGAATCGCAGGCGCCATGAAGTGCCATCCGTCGCGATCGCGGGCTACACGAACGCCGGAAAATCCTCGCTCCTCAATCGCATCACGCGAGCGGGCGCGCTCGTGGAGAACGCGCTGTTCGCCACCCTCGACACGGCGGTTCGGCGCACCCAAACCTCTGACGGGCGCCCGTACACACTGACCGACACGGTCGGGTTCGTCCGCAACCTGCCTCACGAACTCGTCGAGGCATTCCGGTCAACCCTCGAAGAGGTCGAGAAATCGGATGTCATTGTTCACGTCGTCGACGCGAGCCACCCCGATCCCGCGAGCCAGCTGACGACCGTTCGCGACGTGATCGGGGAACTCGGGGCGAGGGATATTCCGGAACTCGTCGTGTTCAACAAGGTCGATCGAATCGACGCCGATGCGCGCCTCGCGCTCCGCGGCCTCGAACCCGGCGCCGTTTTCGCCTCCGCACGCACGGGAGAGGGGATCGATGAGCTTCTGGAGCGGATCGCCGCGCTCCTGCCTCGGCCGGACATCCGGGTCGAGCTGCTTGTCCCATATGACCACGGTGAAGTGATTTCCGCGCTGCATGATCGCGGAACCATCCTCTCGACGATATACGAGGAGGCGGGAACCAGGGTCATCGCGCTCGTGACCGCCCAGCACGAGGTGTCCCTCAAGGAGTTTCAGGCGATCGGCGCGTAGTCCGGTCCCGCTGCTCCCTTGGGAGCGGCACTTCGAAATCGCATCACACGGAGCGCAGCACCGCGACGACCTTGCCGAGAATGACGGCGTGATCGCCGACGATGGGAGCATACGCCGTGTTCCGGGGCAGGAGCCAGGTGTGGCCGTCCCGGCGCTGGAAGACCTTGACGGTGGCTTCCTCGTCCAGAAGCGCAGCGACAATTTCGCCGTTCTCCGCATTCTGTTGCTGGCGAACGACAACCCAGTCGCCGTCGCAAATGGCGGCGTCGATCATGGACTCGCCGGAGACCTTGAGCATGAACAAATCACCCTTGCCCACGAGCTGGCGGGGGAGGGGGAACACTTCCTCGATCTGCTGATCCGCGGTGATGGGCACTCCCGCGGCGATTCGGCCGACGAGCGGAACCATCGCGGCATCCCCGACGGGAATCGTTGACTCGCTCGATTCGCTCGCCGAGGGCACTTCGATGAGCACTTCCAGTGCCCGCGTGCGATTCGGGTCGCGGCGCAGATAGCCGCTCAGTTCGAGCTGGTTGAGCTGGTGGGTGACGCTCGAGAGCGAGGCCAGGCCGACCGCGTCGCCGATCTCGCGCATGCTCGGAGGATATCCGAGGGTCGACACCGACCGCTGGATGAACTCGAGGATCGCGAGCTGCTTATCGCTGAGGCTGCGGCGCCGGCGCGTGCCCGGTTTCGCGGCTGCCAGTTCGGTCTCGTCCATTGCTTTCCCGCCTGCCCTTGCGTTTGTCGATTTGCGTATCGAATGTCAGTGGCTCCTGATTGGCTTGCTTCTGACAATCGAAACTGTATCCCGGAATGCGTCCGGAAACAAACATCTCTTCGAGTGTGTTGCGCAGTGGATGTCACAAAAGATCGAAGATGTGCTTGATTTTGAGACAATTCGAAGATAGATTCGGAACATAGCTTCGTATCCGGCGCTCCCGGCCGAGCGCCGGATACGGAAGTTCACAGGAGGTAGGCGACGATGGCAACGACGATGGCAACGATGATGGCGCCGACGATGGCGCAGACGCGGGCAACGACGATGGCACCGACGATGGCGCCGCCCCCGCGTGAACGCGAAGCGTTGCCTCGCCTTCGCCTGACGCGGCGCGGCCGCGCAGTCGTCGCGATTCTCGTGATCGGCTTCGTCATCTCGCTCGCCTTCGCGATCGCGTTGAACGGCGGTATGGCTACGGCGAATACCGAATCCTCCGGCACCTCGTTCGATTATGTGACGGTCGAGGCGGGCCAGTCCCTGTGGCAGGTCGCAGAGTCAGTCGCCCCCGGAGCGGATCCCCGTGATGTGATTTCCGACATCGTGCGTTTGAACCAGTTGCAGTCCTCCGTGGTTCACCCGGGTGATCGCCTCGCGATTCCGTCCGCGTACGCACGCTGACCCGGCGGGGCATCGAGCCTTCGTGAATCGGAACCCGGCGTAACCGCCTGCGGCGCTCACGTAATATTGCGCACGTGGTTACCCTCGCCGACCTGCCCTTGCGCGATGATCTTCGCGGCCTGAACCCCTATGGAGCGCCGCAACAGCCCGTTCGGATCGCGCTCAACGTCAACGAGAACACGCATCCGATTCCGGAGGACGTCGCATACGACATCGTCACCTCGCTGGCGGCGGCAGTTCTCACGGCGAACCGTTACCCGGATCGAGAATTCACCGAACTTCGCGAAGGGCTCGCCGGTTATCTGGGGAGCGGGCTGAGTCAGGACCAGGTGTGGGCCGCGAACGGGTCGAACGAGGTTCTGCAACAACTCCTCCTGGCATTCGGAGGCGGCGGCAGGCGGGCTCTCGGGTTCGAACCGACCTATTCGATGTACCCGATCCTCGCGAGGGGCACGGGCACGGCCTGGATCTCCGGAACCCGCGACGAAGCGTTCGAGCTCTCTTCGGAATCCGCTGTTCGGCAAGTGACGGAGCACTCGCCCGACCTCGTATTCCTTTGTTCGCCCAACAATCCGACCGGAACGGCTCTTGACCTCGAGGTCATTCGCGAGGTGTACGACGCCACAAAGGGCATCGTCGTCGTGGATGAGGCGTACTTCGAGTTTGCGCCGATCGGCACCCCGTCCGCGGTCACGCTTCTGGAAGGTCGGGAACGACTCGTTGTTTCGCGCTCCATGAGCAAGGCGTTCGCATTTGCCGGCGCACGGCTCGGTTATCTCGCAGCGGATCCGGCCATGATCGATGCGCTGCGATTGGTTCGTCTCCCGTACCACTTGTCCGCGTTCACGCAAGCGGCAGCGAGCGCCGCACTGCGCCACTCTTCTGAGCTCCTCGCCGTCGTCGGCGACATTGTCGCGCAGCGGGATCGAATCATTCGCGAGCTGCCCGGGCTCGGATACTCGCCTCACTCCTCGTCGACGAACTTCGTCCTGTTCGGCGGAGTCGCGAACCCCCGCGCGGTGTTCGCTGAACTGCTCGATCGCGGCATTCTCATTCGCGACGTCGGCATTGAATCGCACTTGCGAGTGACCGCGGGAACCGAGGAGGAAACGAGCGAATTCCTTTCGGCAATGACCGAGATCCCGCGTCGGTAGGCTGGGACCATGACTTCGCACCGCACGGCGCAGCTCCGCAGGGAAACGAGCGAATCGAGCATCGAGCTGACCCTCGACCTCGACGGCACCGGCGCTTCCGACATCCAGACGACTGTTCCGTTCTTCGACCACATGCTGACCGCGTTCTCGCGCCACTCTCTCATCGACCTGACCGTGCGCGCCGCGGGTGACACCCACATCGACGTGCACCACACCGTGGAGGACACGGCAATCCTCCTCGGCCGTGCGATCACGGCCGCGCTCGGGGAGCGATCGGGGATCTCCCGTTACGGCGACGCGCTCGTACCGCTCGACGAAGCGCTCGTGCAGGCGGTTGTGGATGTGTCTGGGCGCCCATATCTTGTTCATGCCGGGGAACCGGCGGGGTTCGAGTTCCACCTCATCGGAGGCCACTTCACGGGCTCACTCGTGCGGCACGTCTTCGAAGCCATCGCGCTCAACGCGGGTCTCACCGTTCACGTCACCGTGCTCGGCGGACGCGACCCGCACCACATTGCCGAGGCCGAATTCAAGGCGTTCGCGAGAGCGATGCGTACCGCTGTGGCGCTGGACCCTCGAGAGAGCGGCGTCCCGTCGACCAAGGGCACGCTGTAGCCGTGATCGCGCCCTCCGTCGTCATTCTCGACTACGGCAGCGGAAACGTGCACTCCGCGGCGAAGGCACTCGAATTCGCGGGCGCATCCGTTCGGTTGGCGTCGGATGCGCGCTCCGTCGAGCGCGCGGATGGGCTTGTCGTGCCGGGGGTCGGCGCATTTTCGGCCGTCATGGCCGCATTGGATGCGGTGCGCGGCGCTCAGCTCATCGATCGGCGCCTCGCGGGAGGCAGGCCCGTATTGGGCATTTGCGTCGGCATGCAGGTGTTGTTCGACCGTGGAACGGAACGGGGCGAGACGACGCAGGGGTTCGGGCAGTGGCCGGGAGACGTGCGCGAACTGAAATCCGCACTGCTCCCGCACATCGGTTGGAACACGGTCGATGCCGATGAGGGTTCCGTCCTGTTCGACGGGGTCAGCGACGAGCGATTCTATTTCGTGCACTCGAACGCGGCCGCAGAGTGGCTCCTGCCGAACGACGGACCGCTCCCGCCGGCGAAACTCGCCTGGACGACTCACGGCGAGCGATTCCTTGCCGCGGTGGAAAACGGTCCGCTCACCGCAACCCAGTTCCACCCCGAAAAGTCTGGCGCGGCGGGTCTGCGGTTGCTGTCCAATTGGGTGGCATCGCTTGACCGTGACTAGTATCTGATTCTTCACCTGTTCCCCGATCAAGGATGTCGATGAGCGACTTCAACACGACCCCGAAGCTTGTGCTGCTTCCCGCAGTGGATGTTGCTGACGGCAAAGCAGTCCGCCTCACGCGCGGTGAAGCGGGAACGGAGACGAGCTACGGCGACCCCGTCGGGGCAGCGATGGACTGGGTCGACCAGGGCGCTGAGTGGATTCACCTCGTCGACCTTGATGCGGCATTCGGGCGGGGGAGCAATCAGGCAACGATCAAGCGGGTGATCAAGCAGGCCAGAGGGGTCAACATCGAGCTCTCGGGAGGCATCCGGGACGATGCGAGCCTCGAGGCGGCGCTCGCGACGGGAGCCAAGCGCATCAATCTGGGCACTGCCGCTCTCGAGAATCCCGTGTGGACGGAGCACGTCATCGCGGCGTACGGAGAAGCGATCGCCGTCGGGCTGGACGTTCGGGGCACCACTCTCGCCGCCCGCGGCTGGACGAAGGACGGCGGCGAATTGTTCGACGTTCTCGACCGGTTGGAAAGCGCGGGTTGCGCGCGATACGTTGTCACGGATGTGACGAAAGACGGCACACTGCAGGGTCCGAATCTTGAGCTTCTCACCTCCGTGATCAACCGAACAGACAAACCCGTTATCGCGTCAGGGGGCATTTCGACGCTCGACGACATCGCGGCGCTCAGGGCGCTCGTGCCGCTCGGCCTCGAAGGGACGATTGTCGGCAAAGCCCTGTACACGAAGGCGTTCACGCTCGCGGCCGCGCTCGACGTCGCCTCAGGTTAGCTGCCCGCCGATGGCCAGGAACCCGAATACGGCGGACTCGGCCGGTCAACCGTGGGCCGGTCGCCACTTCGAACCTAACGCGAACGCCCACGACGACGGGAGCGCGCCGCCGCTGTTGCTCGAAGCCATCGCGAACTTCCGCAACGGTTCTTCCGGGGAGTCGGACGTTGTCGAGGCATTCAGGCATTCGCGGCTGCTGGTTCCCCTGCTCGCGGCGCTCGGCGAAGTCGGGCTGGACGATCGCGGGCGAACAATTGACAAATCCCAGGAGCTCTCGATCGTCACCGTGGAGGGGCCGGACGGCCGCACGGTTCTTCCCGTGTTCAGTTCGGTCGCGGCAATGTCGGTCTGGAATCCCGTAGCCCGGCCAGTTCCGGTGGCTGCACCGCGCGTGGCCGCTGCTGCGGCGAGCGAGGGTACCGATCTCGTGGTGCTCGATCCGACGTCCGAGACCGAGTTTGCCGTCCGGCGTCCGGCGTTGTGGTCGATCGTCAAGGATGAGAAGTGGGTTCCGAGTTTTCGCTCGGTGGATGTCGCGCGTGCATTCGCCGCATCCGTCGTCGATGAACCGGTTGTCGTGGGGGTTCAACTCAGTGCTGGCGACCCTCAGGCGCGGCTTCGCGGGCCGGAGCTTATCGTGTCGATCACGCTCGCCGCCGGTCTCGGCGAGAGCGACCTCGATGCCCTGCTTTCGCGGCTTTCGGCTCGATGGTCGACGAGCGAAGTGATTGCGCGTCAGGTCGATTCGCTCGAAATCGCGTTCACGAGCTGACGCCAGAGAGCGGTCAGTTGACCGGGCCCGTGTACTTCTCGCCTGGCCCCTGGCCCGGCGCATCGGGAAATGCCGATGCCTCGCGGAAGGCGAGTTGGATGGATCGGAGGCCGTCGCGCAGGGGAGCCGCGTGGTGGTTGCCGATCTCGGGCGCTGCAGCCGTCACGAGGCCAGCGAGAGCGTTGATGAGTTTGCGAGCCTCATCCAGATCGATGTCGGATTCCGGGTCGTCGGCGAGGCCGCACTTCACGGCAGCGGCGCTCAACAGGTGAACGGCCACCGTGTTGATGAGTTCCACGGCAGGAACATCCGCAATATCCCGAATTTCCTGGCTGCCGACCGGCTCGCTCATACTGATTTCCTCTGTTAGACTCATGCGGGCTCTGGGACACACGTGTTCCCAGTGCGAAAGTGGAGATTCTCCCACCCGCGACCGCTTCTCAAGGTTACCGGGTTGTTGGCACCCCGCCGTGCGCCTGGTAAACGCGAGCGGTAGTTCAGGGTGCCGGGTTTGCGGCGTGGTGAAAATCCGCGGGGCAGACCGGTGGTTTTCCTCTCTCGCCAGCACACCGGCACCCGCCGACGTGCCGAGCCGTGTCAGAAGATGATGTGAGGAGCTACCTATCAGCGATCCCCGTACGAATGACCGGATCCGCGTGCCAGAGGTTCGCCTCGTCGGCCCCAGCGGTGAGCAGGTCGGCGTAGTCAAGATCGAAGTGGCACTGCGTTTGGCGCAGGAGGCGGACCTCGACCTCGTCGAGGTCGCACCGAATTCCAAGCCACCGGTCGCGAAGATCATGGACTACGGAAAGTTCAAGTACGAAGAGGCGCAGAAGGCCAAGGAGGCCAGGCGCAACCAGGCGAACACGATCCTCAAGGAGGTTCGGTTCCGCCTCAAAATTGACAAGCACGACTACGAAACCAAGCGCAGGCGCGCTGAAGGTTTCCTCCAGGGAGGGGACAAGGTCAAAGCCATGATCCTGTTCCGTGGTCGTGAGCAGTCCCGCCCCGATCAGGGCGTCCGATTGCTCCAGAAATTTGCCGAGGATGTCGCCGAGTACGGCACCGTCGAGTCGACACCGACGATCGACGGTCGCAACATGGTGATGGTCATCGGACCGCTCAAGAACAAGGCCACCGCGAAAGCGGAGGCGGATGCACGCCGTCAGGCCGCAAAGAAAGCCAGCGAGAAAGAGGAAAAGAAGGATGCCTAAGCAAAAGACGCACTCCGGTGCGAAGAAGCGCTTCAAGATCACCGGGAGCGGCAAGCTCATGAAGCAGCAGGCTGGCATGCGCCACAACCTCGAGGTGAAGTCCAGTCGCCGCAAGCGCCGCCTGAACGCGGACGAGCCGGTCGCCAAGGCCGATGTCAAGGCCATCAACAAGCTTCTCGGTCGCTAAAGACCACGACGTAAGGGATATCAGGAAATGGCAAGAGTAAAGCGGGCCGTCAACGCCCACAAGAAGCGTCGCGTCATCCTCGAGCGCGCATCCGGATACCGCGGTCAGCGTTCGCGCCTCTACCGCAAGGCGAAGGAGCAGGTCACCCACTCCCTCGTTTACGCGTACCGCGACCGCCGCGCGCGCAAGGGCGATTTCCGCCGCCTGTGGATCCAGCGCATCAACGCGGCGGCACGCGAGAACGGCATGACGTACAACCGTCTCATCCAGGGCATGAACCTCGCCGGCGTCGAGGTTGACCGCCGAATCCTCGCGGAGCTCGCCGTGAACGAGCCCGCGACGTTCGCGTCGATCGTCGCGACGGCGAAGGCTGCGCTGCCGAAGGACGTCAACGCGCCCAAGGACAAGTCTGCTGCCTAGACGCTGTTCTGTTTAGACTCAGTGCATGATCGACAACCCGCGTTCCCCGCGGATCCGGGCCGTCGCAAAACTTCGCAAGCGGGAAGCCCGGTCGTCGACCGGGCTTTTCCTGCTCGAGGGGCCGCAGGCGGTTGCCGAAGCTCTCGCGTACCGCGCGGAACTCGTCGTCGAACTCTACGCAACTCCCACTGCCCTCGAGCGATACCGGGATATCGGCCAGGCTGCGGTCGACGCGGGGGTCGACGTCGAATTCGTCACCGAGAAGGTTCTCGAGTCGATGGCTGATACGGTCACCCCCCAGGGGATCATCGCCGTGTGCAACCAGTTTCCGACCGCGCTCAAGGATGTGATGCGCGGAAAGCCCGGCGGCGAGACTCCCACGCTCCTGGCCATCCTGGAGGAAGTCCGCGACCCCGGAAATGCCGGCACCATCGTGCGGGCGGCAGATTCGGCGGGCGCCGACGGTGTCATCTTCTCCGGCCGAAGCGTCGATCTCTACAACCCGAAAGTCGTGAGATCGACCACCGGGTCTCTGTTCCACTTGCCCATCGCCGTCGGCGCGGAGTTGGAGGCAGTCGTCGACCGATGTCGCGAAGCGGGAATCCAGGTGCTCGCGGCAGACATCAAGGGAGACGATCTTCTCCAGGCACGCACGAAGGGGATTCTTGCCCGCCCGACAGCGTGGCTTTTCGGCAACGAGGCCCGCGGACTCGACGACGAGCACGTGGCCCTCGCCGACCACGTCGTGCGCGTGCCGATTTACGGGTTTGCGGAATCGATGAATCTTGCGACCGCGGCTTCCGTGTGCCTCTACGAGTCCGCGTTCGCTCAACGCGAGGCGCTTTAGACGTCGGCGGAGACCGTGGCTTTCGACGGCCGAAGTCGTGTCACGTATCGGTTACGAACGGCTGGGCGGTTTGTTCCGCGACATGACCGCGTGAGAGCCTTGAGAAATGGTGCCCTCACACAGTGGTGATCCCCTTGTCGTCATTGACCACGTCAACAAGCACTTCGGCGAGCTTCACGTCCTGAAGGACATTACGACGACGGTCGGGCGCGGCGAGGTCGTTGTGGTCATCGGACCGAGCGGGTCGGGCAAGTCGACATTCTGCCGCGCGATCAACCGTCTGGAGACGATCGACAGCGGCACCATCACGATCGACGGCATCGCCCTTCCCGAGGAGGGCAGAGGGCTTGCGAAGCTGCGTGCCGACGTCGGAATGGTGTTCCAGTCATTCAATCTGTTCGCCCACAAGACGGTCCTCGAAAACGTCACGCTGGGCCCGCGCAAAGTCCGGGGCGTTTCCAAGGCGGAGGCAGACAAGCACGCGATGGAGTTGCTCGATCGCGTCGGCGTCGCCAACCAGGCCGCGAAAATGCCGTCCCAGCTATCCGGTGGGCAGCAACAGCGCGTAGCCATCGCGCGCGTGCTCGCCATGGATCCCAAACTTATTCTCCTCGACGAACCGACGTCGGCTCTCGACCCCGAAATGATCGCCGAGGTTTTGGATGTCATGGTGCAGCTCGCCGAGGATGGCATGACCATGGTCGTCGTCACCCACGAGATGGGCTTCGCGCGCAAAGCCGCCCACCGGGTGCTGTTCATGTCGGAAGGCGAAATCGTGGAGGAAGCTACTCCCGAGAAGTTCTTCACCGACCCGCAAACCTCGAGGGCGAAAGACTTCCTCTCGAAAATCCTTACCCACTGATCCGTGGGTAAGAAACCTAGCAAGGAGACAGATATGAGAATCAGAAAGACTCTGATGATCACTGCCATCGCTGCCGCCAGCGTCCTCGGACTCGGCGCGTGCGCAAGCGGCACCACAGCGCCGCCGGTAGTTGAGAAGCCCACGTTCGAGGCCGGAACCACGATGGCGAAGCTCGCCGACGCCGGCACGATCACGATCGGCACGAAGTTCGACCAGCCTCTGTTCGGCCTCAAGGGCCCGAGCGGCGACCCAGTCGGGTTCGACGTGGAAATCGGCAAGATCATCGCCGCCGCGCTGGGCATTTCGGCCGACAACATCAAGTGGGTCGAGACGGTGTCGAAGAACCGCGAACCGTTCATCGAGAACGGCACCGTGGACATCGTCGTCGCGACATACACGATCAACGACAAGCGCAAGGAAGTTATTTCCTTCGCCGGACCGTACTACAACGCGGGCCAGGACATCCTGGTTCTTGCGGGCAACCCTGAGGGCATCACCGGCCCCGAGGACCTCGCAGGCAAGGATGTGTGCAGCGTCGCGGGTTCCACGTCGGAGAAGAACATCGCCGAATACGGTGTGAACCTCATCACGACGGACACCTACTCGAACTGCCTCGAGCCGCTTCGCAGCGGCAAGGTCATCGCCGTGACCACGGACAACGTGATCCTGGCCGGCCTCGCCGACCAGAACGCCGGCGAGTTCGAGGTTCTCAGCAACCCGTTCACCGAGGAGCCGTACGGTATCGGCCTCGCGCACGATGACGACGCGTTCCGCGACTTCATCAACGACGTGCTCGAGAAGTCCTACGCGGACGGCAGCTGGAAGGCCGCCTGGGAGGCGACAGCCGGCAAGGTCCTGAAGACGCCGGAGCCCCCGGCAGTGGACCGTTACTCCAACTAGTTCGACAACGGTGAGCCCATCCGCAGGCGAGTGCGGATGGGCCACACCGCAGAAAACGACCCCTGAACCCCGGGAGGTGAAGTGGACAGCATGATCGACGCCATCATCGACGTATCGCCGGCATACTTCGCGGGATTCGTGATGACGCTTCAGCTGCTCGCAATCTCCGGGGTCGGCGCATTCGTGGTCGGTGTTCTCATCGCGACGATGCGCATTTCGCCCGTGCCGTCCCTGCGCATGTTCGCGACGGTCTATACGGAAGTGCTGCGCAACGTTCCGCTCCTGCTCGTCCTCATGTTCTGCGCCCTGGTCATTCCGATTCTCGGCTCCGACCTGGACTACTACCCCCTTGCCCTTATCGGCCTTACCGCGTACACGTCGCCCTTCGTGGCGGAGGCGATCCGCTCGGGATTCAACGGCGTTCCCGTCGGTCAGGCGGAGGCGGCGAGAAGCGTCGGCATGGGATTCGCGCAGACCGTGACGCTCGTCGTGCTCCCGCAGGCCGCGCGCATGGTCGTCCCGCCGCTCATCAACGTCTTCATCGCGCTCACGAAGAACACGTCGGTCGCGGGCATTTTTTTCGTGGATGAACTCTTCAAGCAGACGGATGCCGCAACTCGCGACCACCCGGATTCTGTCATCCTCGTCCTCATCTACGCGGCGTTCCTGTACCTCGTCATCACCGTTCCCCTCGGGCTCATCGCCGGAGCGATCGAGAAGAAAGTGGTGGTGATGAGATGAGTCTGAGCGTTCTGTACGACGCGCCGGGGCCCAAGACGCGCCGCCGCTCCATGATCGCGTCGATCATCGGGGTCATCCTGATCGTGGCGTTCTTCTTCTGGATGTACCTCACGCTCGCCGCGCCGCGCGTGAACGCGAACGGCGCCATCCAACCGGGGACGTTCGACCCGTCGCGCTGGGACATCCTCGCGCTCCCGGACGTCTGGATTTCGTTCGGTATCGGTACGCTCAACACGCTCCGCATGGCCGCTGTGGCTGCGGCGCTCGCCGTGCTCATCGGGATCCTGTTCTCCTTCGGACGCACATCCCGCTTCGCTGCGGTGCGCGGAATCACGGGCGTCATCCTCGAGTTCGTCCGGGGCATCCCGGTGCTCCTCATGATCTTCTTCGTGTTCCTCGTGTTCGCGGCGGGTTCGTACTGGTCCGGGGTCTTCGGACTCGCCCTCTACAACGGTGCGATCATCGGCGAAGCGCTGAGGGCCGGCGTGAAGTCCCTTCCGCGCGGCCAACGCGAGGCGGGGCTCGCGGTCGGGCTCACCCCGATCAAGGCGTGGGCGTTCATCGAATTCCCTCAGGCGTTCCGCCAGATGCTGCCGATCATCCTCGCGCAGCTCGTTGTTCTCCTGAAGGACACCTCGCTCGCGTTCATCGTGAGCTACCCGGAGCTCGCGCGAACGATCGGCAACAACCGGAACTTCTTCGGCAGCAGGTATATGTTCACCCTGTTTGCGATCGGACTCGTGATCTACCTCGTCCTGAACCTCACGATGTCGTGGATCGCGCGGTTCGTGGCACGGCGAAGCGGGCCGCGTCTCGGCAAGGCCCTGCCGAACACTCCGAGGCAGATCGGAGTCGACGGCACGCGCGCGATCACGCTTCCCGGACCCGGATACGGTCCGCCCGATCCGCCCCACTAAACTTGGGTCTCGTGTCTGACCCCAGTCCCATCACCGAACCCGCCGTCACCGAGGCCAAGGCCGCTGCGCTCGCTGCGGTGAACGCCGCGTCGACCATGGCCGAGTTGAAGGCCGCTCGATCCGCCCACGCAGGCGATGGCTCCCCGCTCGCAAAGCTCAACGGCGAGTTGCGGAATGTGCCCGCCGAGCAGAAGGCAGTGGCCGGTCGGCTCGTCGGCGAGGCTCGCGCGGCGGTCGCGAAAGCCATCGAAGCGCGCGAAGCCGAACTCTCGGCAATCGAAGAGGCCGCACAACTCGCGGCGGAAGCGGTCGATGTGACGGCCGTGCCGAGCCGATGGTCGCCAGGCGCGCGGCATCCGCTGAACCTGCTCATGGAGCACATCGCGGACATTTTCATCGGCATGGGGTGGGAGGTCGCAGAAGGGCCTGAGCTTGAGAGCGAGTGGTTCAACTTCGATGCCCTGAACACGGATGCCGACCACCCAGCACGCAGCGAGCAGGACACCTTCTTCGTCGAGCCGCTAAGTTCCCGGCTCGTCCTGCGCAGCCAGACCTCGCCCGTGCAGATCCGCAGTCTGCTCTCGCGCGACCTCCCCGTCTACGTCGTGGCGCCGGGCAAGGTATTCCGCAAGGACGAACTCGACGCGACGCACACGCCCGTGTTCCACCAGGTGGAGGGAATTGCGATCGACAAAGGTCTCACGATGGCGAACCTGCGGGGAACGCTCGAACACTTCGCCCGGCTTATGTTCGGGCAGGAAGCGAAAATCCGCCTCCGTCCCAACTTCTTCCCGTTCACGGAGCCGAGCGCGGAGATGGACGTGTGGCAGCCGAACGCGAAGGGGGGCGCCCGCTGGATCGAGTGGGGCGGTTGCGGCATGGTGAATCGCAACGTGCTGCGCGCGGCGGGTGTCGACCCCGACGAGTATCAGGGATTCGCCTTCGGCATGGGCATTGAACGCACCCTCATGTTCCGCAATGAGTTGAAGGACATGCGCGACATGGTGGAGGGCGATATTCGCTTCTCGCAGCAGTTCGGGATGGTCGTCTGATGCGCGTACCGGTCAGCTGGCTCCGCGAATTCGTGGATGCACCCGCAACGCTCACCCCGGCAGATCTGCATGCCGCGCTCGTGCGCGTCGGGCTCGAAGAGGAGGCAATCCACACGTTCGGGCTCGAGGGGCCCATCGTCGTCGGCCAGGTTCTCGATTTCGTGGATGAACCGCAAAGCAACGGCAAGACGATTCGCTGGTGCCAGGTGCAGGTTGCTCGCGATGACGTGAGGGGAATTGTCTGCGGCGCGCAGAACTTCGTCGTCGGCGACAAGGTCGTCGTGACGCTGCCCGGATCCGTGCTTCCGGGGCCGTTCCCGATTGCGGCGCGCAAGACCTACGGGCACGTCTCGGACGGGATGATCGCCTCCGCGCGAGAACTGGGCCTCGGCGACGAGCACGACGGAATCCTGCGCCTCGCCGAACTCGGACTCGACCCGGACGTGGGCGCCGACGCACTGCCGTTGCTCGGGCTCGACGACTGGGCGGTCGAAGTGAATATCACGCCCGATCGAGGATATGCGCTGTCCATTCGCGGAATCGCGCGCGAGTATTCGCACGCCACCGGCGCGACATTTCGGGATCCGGCGCTTGCGGTTGCGCCCCCTTCGAGGCGGCCTTCGGCCTCCTCAGGGAGCGAACCTGCCCCGCTCGCTGAGGAGCGCGGAGCGCGTCTCGAAGGGAGCAACCCGGTACCCGTCACGCTCTCCGACGACGCACCGATCCGCGGCAACCAGGGCTGCTCGCTCTTCGTCACGCGAGTGGTGCGCGATGTCGACTCGACCCGTCCGACCCCAGCGTGGATGATCTCCCGCCTCGCACTCGCCGGCATCCGATCGATTTCGCTCGTCGTGGATATTTCCAACTACGTCATGATCGAGCTGGGGCAGCCCCTCCACGCCTATGATCTCGATGCGATTCGCGGCGGGATCACGGTGCGAAGGGCCCGGAAGGGCGAGCGGATCACGACGCTGGACGATCACGATCGAAAGCTCGACGTCGAAGACCTCCTCATCACGGACGAGGACGGCCCGATCGGCATGGCCGGCGTCATGGGCGGCGCGCGCACCGAGAACAGCTCTGCGACACGCAATGTGCTCATCGAGGCCGCGAACTTCGACCCGATTTCCATTTCCCGGTCTGCTCGGCGTCATCGGCTCCCGAGCGAAGCGTCCAAGCGATTCGAACGCGGCGTCGACCCTTGCGTCGCGGAGGCAGCTGCCACGCGCGCTTCAGAGCTCCTCGTCGAGCTCGCAGGCGGCGTCGCGGATGCCCAGGTGTGGCGCGTCGGCACGATTCCCGATCGCGAACCCATTGTTCTGCCTGCCGGCTTTGTCAATTCGCTCGTCGGCGCCGACTTCTCCGAAGCGGAAACGGTGGCCTCGCTCGAAGCGATCGGCGCTGCGATCGCACCGGGGCCGAACGGATACACGGTCGTACCGCCGACCTGGCGTCCCGATCTTCGCGACGCGGCCGACCTGGCGGAGGAAGTGGCGAGGATCGTCGGCTACGACCGCATCCCAGCGGTGCTGCCAACGGCACCGCCCGGCCGGGGTCTCACGCGCGAGCAACGGTTGCGCCGATCGGTCTCTGACGTACTCGCTGCAAACGGCCACACCGAGGTGCTCGTGTACCCGTTCGTGACGGCGTCGCAATTGACGCAATTCGGCGATGCGGTTCCTGCGATCGAACTGTCCAACCCGCTCGATGGTGCCGCGCCGTTCCTGCGCACGTCCCTGCTCCCCGGTCTGGTGACGGCCGCGCAAAGGAACCTCTCCCGCGGGCTTGTTGACTTGTCGCTATTCGAACTCGGCACCGTATTCCTGCCGGACGGGACCGCGGCGAAGCCCGTGACGATTCCTTCGGGAACGGCACGGCCGACGGATGCGCAATTGGCGGCGCTGAACGCTTCCATCCCTCCGCAGCCCGTGAAACTCGCGGTGCTCGTCCTGGGAGATGTCATCGCGAAACAACCCGGCCAGCCCGCGGTCGCCGCGGGATTGACCGACGCGTTGTCTGCCGTCCACATGGTTGCCACGGCACTGGGAATGACCCTGACGACTCAATCGGCGAACGTGAATGGCCTGCACCCTGGCCGCACGGCCGCCGTGTTCTTCGAATCTGTCCGCGTCGGATTCGCGGGCGAGATCCTTCCATCCCTCGCGCACGAACTCGACCTGCCGAAACGTGTTGCCGTCATGGAACTCGATCTGAGTCGGCTCATGGAACTGGCACCGCGGGAAGTTTCCCCCCGCGCGATAGCGACGCTTCCCGCCGCAACCCAGGATGTTTCGCTCGTCGTTGCCGAATCCGTAACGGCAGGCGAAGTGCTTTCCGCGTTCACGGCCGGTGCCGGCGCGCTTCTCGAGCACGCCCAATTGGTTGACGACTACCGCGGCTCTGGCCTCGAGCCCGGCACGAAGTCGCTCACGTTCGCGCTGCGGTTCCGTGCCCCCGACCGCACGCTCACCGCAGCGGAAGCGACAGAGGCCAAACTGGCCGGCGTCGCCTCCGCCGCGAAGAAATTCGGGGCGGTGCTGCGGGACTAGTTCTTGCCGCCGAGCAGTCCGCCGAGCAACCCGCCGAGCAGGTCCCCGCCCCCGGAGTTTCCTCCGGCCATTCCGCCGAGAAGACCCCCGAGAAGATCGCCAATTCCGCCCGAAGACTCCTGGGATTTTCCGGATGTTTTCTTCGTCGATGTTCCCTTGTCCCCGCCGAAGAACTGGTTTGCGACCCACGCCAGAACGATGGGTGCGACGATCGGCAGGAGCTTGGCGATGATGTCCTGAGTGACGCCCTTCGAGCCGGACACCGCTTTCACGACCTCGTTCTTCTTCGAACCGAACACGTGGCTCACAATCTTTTCGCCATCATCCGTGTCGATGTCCTTGACGGACTTGAGGCCGCCGAGCTTGTCCTGGTGGGAAGAAAGCGCTTTCGTAAGCGAGTCGGCACCCTTGGCGTCCTGCGCGTTCGCCGCCATCCCGCCCACGAGGGTCGGAAGGATTTGGGCGATCGCTGCTTCGGCGACCGAGGGTTCGATTCCCACTTGCTTCGCGATGTCGCTGATGGGGATCTGCTGGAGGAGATCATCGAATGGTGAAGACATGGGTCCCGCTTTCCTCTCGGCGCTCCACTTTCTGAGCGCAACGTGGGTTCAACCTTAACCCACGGGGCATAACCTTTTGGTTCGCGATTTCCGGTCGGGACGCAGACCCGGTATCGTTGCGGCGTGGACACTTCCCGCGATTCCCGCCTTGAGCAGCACCTGCTCGGCGATGTTCGTCGTGTGAACCTCCGCGGTCGCCGTGCGCGCCGACTCTCGGCGACGCCGCAGCGCTGAACTTTCACAGCTGCCCCGCCGCGTCGCCGCCTCGGTCCCTGTCCGCCGCACGCCTAAGAGGTTGTTGATATGTCCGTTTCCGTAGCTGTTGCCGGAGCGAGTGGTTACGCGGGAGGCGAGTTGCTCCGCCTTCTCGCCCACCATCCCGAATTCGAGGTGCGCACGGTCACCGCGAACCAGAACGCGGGCGCGTCTCTCGCGGACGTGCACCCGCACTTGCGTTCGTACCGCGACCTCGTGCTGGCCGAAACGTCGGCGACCTCGCTCGCATCGCACGATGTCGTGTTCCTCGCTCTTCCGCACGGCCACTCCGGTTCACTCGCCGATGGTCTCGACCACGTTCCCCTCATCGTCGATTGCGGCGCAGACCATCGACTCGAAAGCGCCGCGGCATGGGATGCCTTTTACGGCGGAGAATTCCACGAACCCTGGACGTACGGGCTTCCGGAGCTTGTCCTCTCTTCCGGCGGAAAGCAACGGGACGCACTTGTGGCAGAGAAGCGCATCGCGGTCCCCGGGTGCAACGTCACTGCGATCACTCTCGGTGTTGCGCCGGGCGTACGCGCGGGTCTCGTGATGGCGGATGACCTCGTCGCCGTCCTCGCGGTCGGAACCTCCGGCGCGGGCAAAGCGCTGAAACCCGAGTTGCTCGCAAGCGAGATCGCAGGCTCAGCCAGCGCTTATGCCGTCGGGGGAGTGCACAGGCACTCGCCGGAAATCATTCAGAATATTGCGGCGGCAGGCGGACGGAACGTGAGCATCTCCTTCACACCCGTCCTCGTGCCGATGTCTCGGGGCATTCTCGCGACGTCCACGGCCCGGCTCGCGCCGGGGGCCACGGCGCGCGATGTTCGGGCCGCATGGGAAGCCGCCTATGCGGGCGAGCAATTCGTGTCACTGCTGCCGGAAGGATCATTTCCGAAGACCGCGGATGTGCTCGGTTCCAATCTGGCGCTCATCGGACTCGCGGTCGACGAATCGGCAGGACGAGTGGTCACGGTGACTGCGATCGACAATCTCGTGAAGGGCACGGCGGGCGCGGCGATCCAGTCGGCGAACCTGGCGCTCGGGCTCCCGGAGTCTGCGGGCCTGCCGGTGAACGGCGTCGCACCATGAGCGTCACGGCCGCGCGGGGCTTCGAGGCTGCCGCGGTTTCCGCAGGGCTCAGGAAGTCCGGCGGGCTCGATGTCGCGCTCGTGGTGAACCGCGGTCCTCTCACGTCCGCCGCCGCCGTGTTCACGAGCAACCGCGCCAAGGCGAATCCGATCCTGTGGTCGGAGCAGGTCATTCTCGACGGAGTCGTGAGCGCGATCGTCCTGAACTCCGGCGGCGCGAACTGTTTCACGGGGTCCCAAGGGTTCCAGACCGTCCACGCGACGGCGGAGTCCGTCGCTTCGGCGCTCCAGGTCTCGTCCGCCGATGTGCTCGTGTGTTCGACAGGGCTCATCGGCGAGCAACTCGATCGGCCGGCGATGCTCGCGGGGGTTGAGGTGGCCGCGAGAGCACTGAGTCCGCACGGCGGAGCGGATGCCGCGAACGCGATCCTCACGACCGATACGGTGGCGAAAATGTCTGTGCGCGGCCGCGACGGCTGGACGGTCGGCGGGATGGCCAAGGGGGCGGGCATGCTCGCGCCCGCGCTCGCGACGATGCTCGTCGTTCTCACGACGGATGCCGACCTCTCATCCCCGGAGCTCGACGCGGCGCTGCGGCGTGCGGTGGCGACGACGTTCAATCGACTCGATTCGGATGGCTGCACTTCGACGAACGATCAGGTGACGCTGCTTGCCTCAGGGGCATCGGGTATCCGACCAGAGCTGGACGCGTTCACGGCCGCTCTCACCGAGGTGTGCGCCGACCTGTCGCAGCAGCTCATGGCGGATGCCGAGGGGGCGAGCCACGAGATCACGATCACGGTGCGCGGAGCGGCGAGCGAGGCCGATGCCGAGGAAGTGGGCAGGTCCATCGCCCGAAGCAATCTGTTCAAGGCCGCGGTGTTCGGGAACGATCCGAACTGGGGACGGGTCCTCGCCGCGATCGGCACGACGAGCGCGCAATTCGACCCCTACGAGGTCGACGTGATCATGAACGGCGTCCGCGTGTGCCACGCCGGCCAGCCGGACGTCCCGAGAAAGAGCGTGGACCTCACGCCACGGGAACTTGCCCTCGACCTCGACCTTGCTGCCGGATCGTTCTCCGCGACGATCCTGACCAACGACCTCACGCACGCCTATGTGCACGAGAACAGCGCGTACTCGAGCTGATGGCCATGACGCAGTGGTTGGAGGAACTTCGCGGCGACACGGTCGTGGTGAAATTCGGCGGAAACGCGATGATCGACGACGCGCTCGCCGACGCGTTCTGCGAGGACATTGTCGCGTTGCAGCGTGGCGGCATCCGCGTCGTGGTGACCCATGGCGGCGGACCGCAGATTTCTTCCGAACTGGTCGCGCGCGGCATCCCCAGCGAGTTCCGCGGAGGCCTTCGCGTCACATCGCCGGAAGCTGTCGAAGTCGTCCAGGACGTCCTCGTGCGGATCGGCTCGGAGCTCGCGGAGCGGCTGACTGCCTCAGGCGGCACCCCGGCGGCGCTGGCGGGCGGCGACGATGGCCTGTTTTCCGCACGAGTGGCGGGCACCCTCGTCAACGGACAGCACGTCGACCTCGGTCGTGTCGGGGAAGTTTTGCGCGTGGAAACCGCGTCGATTGGGGCGGTGCTCGACGCGGGAGGGATTCCCGTCGTCTCGGCAATCGCCAGGGAGTCCGCGACCGGCGGACTTCTCAATGTCAATGCGGATGCCGCGGCAGCAGCGCTCGCTGCGGCGCTCACGGCAAAGTGGTTGGTCCTTTTGACGGATGTGTCGGGGTTGTACCGCAATTGGCCGGGCGATCCCACCCTGGTCCCGGCGATCGACGCCGACGAGGTGGCGGTGATGCTGCCGCAACTCGACTCCGGCATGATCCCGAAGCTCACCGCCGCACGCGACGCAGTCCTCGGCGGCGTTGCGCACGTGGCGATCGTGGACGGTCGGATCCCGCACGTGCTCGTCTCAGAACCGTTCGGCGCCTCAGGCACGATCGTCTCACCGACAGAAGGGACGTCATCATGAGCGACGAGGGCTGGCTCGAGCGGTACCGCGCGAGCATGATGGGCACCATCACCGACCCCACGGCATTGCTGGTTCGCGGCGACGGTTGCTCCGTGTGGGATGCCGAGGGGAATCGCTATCTCGACTTCCTCGCCGGAATCGCGGTGAACTCGCTCGGTCATGCGCACCCCGTGCTCGTCGACGCGGTCAGCAGTCAAATCGCAATTCTCGCCCACGTGTCCAATTACTTCGCGACACCGCCCCAAATCGAGCTCGCGGAACGCCTCCGGCGCATCAGCGGCGCGGGTGATGCCGGCAAGGTGTTTTTCTGCAACTCGGGCACGGAAGCGATCGAGGCCGCGATGAAACTTGCCCGGTTGAATGCTGCGGGCGGCGCGCGGCCGCGCATTCTCGCGCTGAACCGTTCGTTCCACGGCCGCACCATGGGCGCGCTGTCTCTCACGGGGCAGCCGGCGCTGCAGGAACCGTTCGCCCCTCTCGTGCCCGGCGTCGAACACCTCGATTCGACCGTCGACGCGCTCGAGGCGGCCATGGGGCCGGATGTCGCGGCGCTTTTCCTCGAGCCCATCAAGGGCGAGGCCGGTGTCGTCGAGCTCCCTGACGGCTACCTCGCGCGGGCGAGGGAATTGACGAGGGAGCACGGAGCGCTCCTCATCCTCGACGAGATTCAGACCGGAATCGGACGCACCGGGAGTTGGTTCGCGTTCCAGCAGTTCGGCATCGTCCCCGACGCGATCGCGATCGCGAAAGGCCTGGCCGGCGGGATGCCCATCGGCGCGCTCGTGACATTCGGGGATGCGTCCGCGCTCCTGACTGTGGGGCATCACGGCAGCACATTCGGCGGGAACCCCCTCGCGACCGCCGCGGCCAACGCCGTACTGGGCGAGATCGAGAGTTCGGGACTCGTGGAGAATGCCGCGTCGCGCGGAGAACAGTTGCGCGCGATCATCGCGGAATTGGCGCATCCGCTCATCGCCGAAGTGCGGGGGAGGGGGCTCTTGATCGGCGTCGGGCTTTCCGAACCCGTGGCGAAGGACCTCGCCCGCGCCGCGTTCGCGCGCGGGCTCATCATCAACGCCCCTAACGAGAGCAGCATCCGTATTGCGCCTCCGCTCATCGTGGCGGATGCCGAACTCGCCGAGTTCCGCGCACTGTTCACCGCCGCATTGGAAGGAATATCATGACGCGCCACCTCCTGAGGGACGATGATCTGAGCCAGGCGGAACAGTCCGCGATCCTCGACCTTGCCCTCGAGTTGAAGAAGGACCGCTTCGCTCTCACGCCGCTTGCGGGGCCCCAGACCGTCGCGGTGATTTTCGACAAGTCCTCCACGCGCACCCGAGTGTCTTTCGCCGTAGGAATTGCCGACCTCGGCGGAGTGCCCCTCATCATCAGCACCGCCAACAGCCAGCTCGGCGGCAAGGAGACGGCCTCCGATACCGCGCGCGTGCTGGAGCGCCAGGTCGCCGCGATCGCCTGGCGCACGTACGCGCAGTCCGGGTTGGAGGAGATGGCCGCGGGCACGACAGTCCCCGTCATCAACGCGCTGAGCGATGACTTCCACCCGTGCCAGCTGCTCGCCGATCTACTCACGATCCGGGAGCATCGCGGCGAGCTCGCCGGGCTCACCGTCACATTCCTCGGCGATGGCGCGTGCAACATGGCGCAGTCCTACCTCCTCGCCGGCACGACGGCGGGGATGCACGTACGCATTGCTGCGCCGGCCGGGTACGAACCTGCGGGAGCCGTCGTTGCGGATGCGAAGAAGCGCGCGCAGACGACGGGAGGTTCCGTGACGCTCTTCACCGACCCGGCAGCGTCCGTTGTCGGGGCCGATGTCGTCGTGACGGACACCTGGGTGTCGATGGGACGGGAAAGCGAGAAAGCCGAGCGCCTCACCCGCCTTAACGCCTACCAGGTGAACGCGAAACTCCTCGCACTCGCGAAACCGGATGCGCTCTTCCTCCATTGCCTGCCCGCCGATCGCGGTTTCGAAGTCACCGCCGAGGTCCTGGACGGTCCGCAGAGCGTCATCTGGGACGAGGCGGAGAACCGTTTGCACGCCCAGAAGGCCCTGCTCGTCTGGCTGTTGAACCATGCCTGAATACACTGAAAACGAAACAAGGAGACATTCCCCATGTCAGAACGCGTAGTACTCGCCTACTCGGGCGGTTTAGACACTTCTGTCGGCATCGGCTGGCTGAAGGATGCCACCGGCAAGGAGGTTGTCGCCCTTGCCGTCGACGTCGGGCAGGGTGGGGAGAACATGGAGGACATCCGCCAGCGCGCCCTCGACTGCGGAGCGGTGGACGCGATCGTCGTGGATGCGAAGGATGAATTCGCGAACGACTATTTGATGCCAGCGCTCAAGGCGAACGCGAGTTACCAGAAGCAGTACGCGCTCGTGTCCGGTCTTTCCCGCCCGCTCATCGCGAAGTATCTGGCCTCCACTGCCCACGAACTCGGCGCCGACAGTGTCGCGCACGGCTGCACGGGGAAGGGAAACGACCAGGTGCGGTTCGAGGCGGCCATAGCCGCGCTTGCCCCAGAATTGACGAGCATCGCGCCCGTTCGGGATCTTGCGCTCACGCGGGACAAGGCCATCATCTACGCACAGGAGAGAAACCTGCCGATCGAGCAGTCCGAGAAGAGCCCGTACTCGATCGACAAGAACGTGTGGGGGCGCACGCTGGAAACCGGGTTCCTCGAGGACCCGTGGAATGCGCCGATCGAGGAACTCTACGAATACACGGACGATCCGGCGCTCGTGAAGCCGGCGGATGAAATCATCATCACGTTCGATCAGGGCATCCCGGTCGCCATTGACGGCGTAGCGCAGTCTCCGCTCGAGATCATCCAGAACCTGAACATCGTGGCAGGCAAGCACGGAATCGGCCGCGTCGACATCATGGAGGACCGTCTCGTCGGGATCAAGAGCCGCGAAATCTATGAGACCCCGGCGCCGACGACGCTCATTGCCGCGCACGAGGCGCTCGAGAACATCACGCTCGAGCGTGACCTCAACCGGTACAAGCGCAAGATCGAAGCGGACTGGGCGAACCTCGTGTATGACGGATTGTGGTTCTCCGCACTCAAACGGTCGCTCGACGTGTTCATCGAGGACACGCAACGGCACGTGAGCGGCGACATCCGCCTCACGCTCCAGGGCGGGCGGGCGGTCGTGACCGGCCAGCGCAGCACGGAGAGTCTGTACGACTTCGATTTGGCGACGTATGACACGGGCGACACGTTCGACCAGTCGCTGTCGAAGGGGTTCATCGAACTGTGGTCCCTGCCGAGCCGTATCTCCGCACGTCGGGATGCGGCATCGGCGCGCACGGCAGGCAACGGCGCGGCAGGCGCGTAATGTCCACGGGCGGTTCGACCAACGAGGGGAGCCTGTGGGGTGCCAGGTTCTCCTCCGGGCCCTCTCCCGAGCTTGCGCGCCTTAGCCGGTCGACCCACTTCGACTGGCAGCTCGCTCCCTATGACATTGCCGGGTCCCGCGCGCACGCGATCGCTCTGGCGGCAGCCGGCTACCTTGACGCGGGAGAGCACGAGCGGATGCTCGCTGCGCTCGAGGAACTCCTGGCCGGCGTTCTGGACGGCTCGATCGTGGCCCAGGACGGCGACGAGGATGTGCACGGCGCTCTCGAACGGGAACTGCTGCGCATCGCCGGTCCGGAACTCGGTGGCAAACTGCGCGCGGGGCGCAGCCGTAACGACCAGATCGCGACGCTCATCCGGCTGTATCTGCTCGACCGCGCGAGGGCTATCGGGCGCCTCGTGATCCAGCTCATCGACGCGGTCGTTTCCCAGGCGAAGGCTCATCCGACCGCGGTTATGCCGGGCCGCACCCATCTGCAGCACGCCCAGCCCGTTCTCCTGGCCCACCACCTGCTTGCGCATGCGTGGCCGCTCGTGCGCACCCTGGAGCGGATGCGGGACTGGCGGGTGCGCGCGTCCGTGTCCCCGTACGGCGCTGGAGCCCTCGCGGGGAGTTCGCTGGGGCTCGACCCTGCGCTCGTCGCGCGCGAACTCGGGCTTTCCGGCCCGAGCGAGAATTCGATCGACGCGACGGCCGCGCGCGATGTCATTGCGGAGTTCGCGTTCATCACTGCGCAACTCGGTATCGACATGTCGAGGTTCGCGGAGGAGATCATTGTGTGGAACACGCGGGAGTTCGGTTTCGTCGAACTCCACGACGCGTACTCGACGGGCTCGTCGATCATGCCACAGAAGAAGAACCCGGACATCGCGGAGCTTGCACGCGGCAAGGCCGGTCGGCTCATCGGCAATCTCACGGGCCTCCTGGCAACGCTCAAGGGCCTTCCGCTCGCTTACAACCGCGACCTGCAGGAGGACAAGGAGCCCGTGTTCGACTCGGTGGAGACTCTCGAAGTTCTTCTGCCCGCGTTCACCGGCATGGTCGCAACCCTGCGTTTCGATACCCAACGGATGGCGGCGCTCGCGCCGCAGGGCTTCTCTCTCGCGACGGATGTCGCCGAGTGGCTTGTGCGGCAGGGTGTCCCATTCAGAGATGCACACGAGGTGACTGGTGCACTCGTCACGTTCTGCGAGGCGAACGGCCTCGATCTCGCGCAGGTGAGCGACGAGCAGTTGAGTTCCGTCTCGGAGCACCTCACTCCGGCGGTACGCGACGTGCTCACGGTGGAAGGCTCGGTCGCGAGCCGGAACGGCGCAGGGGGTACTGCGCCCGAGCGGGTTGCCGAGCAACTGGAGGCGTTGACGCTGCGGGTGAAGTCCCTTTCCGACCAGCTCTCGGCCTAATGCCACTCGATCGTTCTCTCCTTCTGCCGCCCAGTTTCGAGGTGGCGCCACTCCTCCTCGGGTCGATCCTGACCGTGGATTCGCCGGAGGGCACGGTGGCGCTGAGGATCACGGAAGTGGAGGCCTACCACGGGTCGGATGATCCCGGGTCGCATGCGTACCGCGGAAAGACGAACCGCAATGCGGTCATGTTCGGCGAACCCGGTCACGTGTACACGTATTTCACGTATGGCATGCACACGTGCGCGAACGTGGTGTGCGGACCGGAAGGTCAGGCCTCGGGGTGCCTTCTGCGCGCGGGCGAGATCATCGAAGGTCTCGAACTGGCCCGGTCGCGCCGCGACACGTCGCGGTCGGATGCCGACCTGGCTCGAGGACCCGCTCGCCTCACGGTGGCCGCGGGCATCACGCTCGCCGACGGCGGCGCGGACCTGGCGACGAGCCGCATCCGCCTGGAGCTGGGCGGGGGAGTGCCCGAGGTCGCGACGGGCCCGCGCACGGGGGTGTCAGGGCCGGGGGGAACGGAGCAATTCCCGTGGCGGTTCTGGATCCCCGGCGACCCCACGGTATCGCCCTACAAGGCGCACGCGCCGAAACGACGCAGCTAGGCCGCCCGGCCGATGACCGCGGGAACCGCGCACGCTGCGGCCCACACGATGCTCACGAGCGTGCCGATGATGAACCGTTCGCGGGCGGCGGAGTTCTCCAGTTCGGAGAACCGGCCGAGACCTTTCACGGCGATCACGATTGCGACGGCGGCGAATTGTCCGACCAGTGCTGCGCCGATGATCGCGAGCCGCTCGAGGTAGCCGATGGTCATGCCGCCGCGCAGGATCTCGCGATCCTTCGCCTTCGCCCCGGTATCGCTCACGATGATGCCGCCGTGGTCGCCGAGCGGGACAGCTCCGCTTCCGGCGAGTTCGAGCACGACGAGCACGAGCGGGCTGCCGCCCACGACGCCGATCAACAGCAGAAGTACGATCGCGGCGACGTGGAATCCGACTGCCGGTGCGCTCTGGACTCCTCCCAGAGCGGAATACACGATCGCGGCGGCGATGAGGGCAACCACGGGAATCACGAGCCAGTGTGGTCCCGGCTTGTGCGGGGAAGGGCGTCGGCTCGCGATGAGTGACAGTAAGAGCCCGGCAACCAGCAGAAGCAGAAGTGCGCTCCAGAGGATGATGTCGAGAATGATCATGCGCGGCCTCCCGTTGCGATCGGTTCAACGCTACCGAGTTGATCGAGGATTCGTGCGAGTGGTTCCCGCGCGGCCTGTTCTGTTCGCAGCTCTCCCGCGCGGGCTCGCAGACTCACTGCCTGTGGGCTGATGCCGAGTCGAGCTGCGGCATCCGCCTGGGTCAGGTCTGTGCCGTACAGGAGGTCGTAGAGCTCCCAGCCCTCGGGGCTCCGGCGGGCTCGGAGTGCGAGGAGCAGGTCGATGAGCGCTTCGCCGTCTGCCGCTTCCGGCGTGACGGGTTCGGATTCGAGCGCGAACCTCGTCTGGCGCTTCTTCGCGCGGTCGACGGCCTTCCTCGCCGCAATGAATGCGCTGCCCGTTGCTTCGCGGATGTTGCCGGGAAGAGGCGTGCTCACGGCGCCTGTCCCGCATCCGACGCTCCACTGCCCGGTGCGGGTGAGGTGGAGAATGACGGTGAGCGCGTCGGAACCATCCGCAACCAGGATCTGCAGCTCGTCGCCTGCCGTGCGGTCGGCCTTGAGCACGGGGCGAAGCGGCCCAGCGTTGAGGAAGTCGATCATCGCGGCAACGCGGTCGGCGCTGGAGCGGCTGTCCACCTGGTCGGCGGTGAGAACGAACATCGCCTCCTCCTCTAGTCTCTGGACGTGAATTTGTAGGGTCAAGCATACAAGCATGATTCATCCAAATCAAGCATTAGTACTTGCCAAATCAAGGAGCGGTGTTTCGGCTAGGGTGAGCCCGTGACTGAGCCACAACCTTCGCGGCGTGGCGACGGCACCGCAGTTGAGCGATTCATCGATGAACACGCCCACCGCATCCTGCAAAAAGTGCCGCAGAGCCGCATGGCTCGCTGGCTCGTCGAATTCGTCGTGTTCGCGCTCAAGCAGGGTTGGGCCTGCGTGTTCGGCGCAGCCATGCTCGTCCTGCTGTTCGCGACCGCCGTGTGGTATCCCGACGGCGCCGCCCTCGCACGCAACGACTTCGTCACGCTCGCCGCCGTGGCCATTCAGATTCTCATGGTCGTGTTTCGGTTGGAGACGCTGCGCGAACTGCGCGTCATCATCCTGTTCCACATCGTCGGCACCGGGATGGAACTGTTCAAGACGAGCGTCGGTTCGTGGATCTACGAAGGGGAGGGTGTCCTCCAGATCCTGGGCGTTCCGCTGTACAGCGGTTTCATGTACGCCTCGGTGGGCTCCTACCTCGTGCGCGTGTATCGGCTTTTCGACTTGCGGTTCGAGCGATACCCTCGCAGGTGGATCACCGCCATCCTCGCCGCGCTCATTTACGTGAACTTCTTCAGCCACCACTACCTTTGGGACGCGCGCTGGCTCCTCCTGCTCGCTATTCTCGCGGTCTACGGTCCGTGCATGATGCACTTCCGCATTTTCCGCGCCAGACTCCGGATGCCGATTGTCGTCGCGTTCGTGCTCGTTGCGCTGTTCATTTGGATCGCGGAGAACGTCGCCACGTGGTCGCAAGCGTGGAGTTATCCGAATCAGGCCGACGGGTGGGAACTCGTCTCCATCGCGAAACTTGGTTCCTGGCTGCTGCTCATGATCATCTCTGTGGTGCTCGTCGCGTGGGTGTACCCGCCGCGCCCGATGGATCCCGGCCCGGGGGAGAGCGTTGCGGGGCAACGGCCGGGCCACTGATATCCTGACCCGGTGCCAGCATCCGAATCCCTCGCAACCCAACGCAACGACGACTCGTTCGACAGCGTGTGGGAGGAGATCGTGTGGCGAGGGCTCGTCCACATTTCGACGGATGCCGCTGAACTGAAAACGCTCCTTGCGGGGCCTCCCATCACGTACTACTGCGGATTCGACCCCACCGCGCCGAGCCTGCACCTGGGGAACCTCGTGCAGCTCCTCCTCATGCGCCGGCTGCAGTTGGCCGGCCACTTCCCGCTCGGCCTGGTCGGCGGCTCCACGGGACTCGTGGGCGACCCGAAGCCCACGGCGGAGCGCACGCTCAACGACCGGGAGACCGTCGCAGAGTGGGTCGGTTACCTGCAGGCCCAGGTTTCGAAGTTCCTGAGCTTCGAGGGGGCGAACGCCGCGCGGCTCGTCAACAACCTCGACTGGACTGCGCCGATGTCGGCGATCGATTTCCTGCGCGACATCGGCAAGCACTTCCGGATCGGCACGATGCTCAAGAAGGACGCCGTGAGCTCGCGGCTCAACTCGAGCGAGGGAATCAGTTACGCCGAGTTCAGTTACCAGATCCTGCAGGGCCTGGACTACCTCGAGCTCTACCGCACGTATGGTTGCGTTCTGCAGACCGGCGGCAGCGACCAATGGGGCAACCTGACGAGCGGCACGGAACTCATCCGCAAGGCGGAAGGGGCCACGGTTCACGCGATCGGCACTCCTCTCGTCACGAATTCCGACGGGACGAAGTTCGGCAAGAGCGAGGGCAATGCCGTGTGGCTGGACCCCGCACTCACGAGCCCTTATGCGTTCTACCAGTTCTGGCTCAATACGGATGACGCAGACGTCGTTGACCGTCTCAAGGTGTTCACGTTCCTTTCGCGGGCCGAGATCGACGTGATTGCGGATGCCGTGGCTGCTGAACCGTTCAGACGTGCGGCGCAGCAACGGCTCGCTCTCGAGGTCACGACGCTCGTGCACGGCGCCGCGGCAACGGACGCGGCGATTGCGGCCTCCGCCGCGCTGTTCGGGCAGGGCGATCTGTCCCAGCTGGATGCCGAAACGTTCGCCTCCGCTTTGCGGGAGGTGCCGAATACGACGGCCGAGCCCGGTGCGCTCATCACGCAGCTCCTCGTCGACACCGGGTTGACGTCGAGCCTGGGGGAGTCGCGCAGGGCGATCACGCAGGGCGGCGTGTACCTCAACAACGTACAGGTCGACTCCGCGGATGCCGCACTCGGCGCCTCCGATGTGCACCACGGAATGGCTGTCCTGCGCCGCGGCAAGAAGACGCTCGCCGGCGTCTTCATCAAGTAGTTTTCTCGCGACACGCCCGGGATGCACAGAAATTTGCACAGCCCCCCCTGAGCACATAGAGTTTCTCCTTGTCACCCCAAAGGTTTCAGGCAGCCGTAGCGCTTACTGGACCTCAAGCGGAACGACTTCCTCTCCGACAGGCTCACTGCACTTGCTGCAGGGTGTGCGTCGGGCTAAGATGGAAGACCCACCTCTGGAACTCTCCAGTCCCGTTTGTCCCGGATCGCCAAGCGATCGGGGCTCGACGGTGCGCGGAGCACACCGGGTGGTGGTAGGTTAGAGCAGTTGCCCTAAAAACGGCCGGAAGGTCACGCTTTAGGCGCGCCCGATCCTTGAGAACTCAACAGCGTGCACAATGTCAAATGCCAAAAACCTCGTCGGTTGACTTCGGTCGACTGAGGAGATTCCTTTGGAATATATATAGACAAAATACAAATGTCAGCAATGATGTTTGTTCTTGTCAGTATCAAACTTGCAGCAGGTTCGCCCTTGGGCGGCCAGCTGCACTAGATGTGCACGGTGACTTCGGTCGTCGTGCAATCAAACATTTACGGAGAGTTTGATCCTGGCTCAGGATGAACGCTGGCGGCGTGCTTAATACATGCAAGTCGAACGATGAAGCCGGGAGCTTGCTCCTGGTGGATTAGTGGCGAACGGGTGAGTAACACGTGAGTAACCTGCCCTTCACTCTGGAATAACCGCCGGAAACGGCGGCTAATACCGGATACGACCCTCGGAGGCATCTTCTGGGGGTGGAAAGATTTATCGGTGGAGGATGGACTCGCGGCCTATCAGGTAGTTGGTGAGGTAACGGCTCACCAAGCCGACGACGGGTAGCCGGCCTGAGAGGGTGACCGGCCACACTGGGACTGAGACACGGCCCAGACTCCTACGGGAGGCAGCAGTAGGGAATATTGCACAATGGGCGCAAGCCTGATGCAGCAACGCCGCGTGAGGGACGACGGCCTTCGGGTTGTAAACCTCTTTTAGTAGGGAAGAAGCGAAAGTGACGGTACCTGCAGAAAAAGCACCGGCTAACTACGTGCCAGCAGCCGCGGTAATACGTAGGGTGCAAGCGTTATCCGGAATTATTGGGCGTAAAGAGCTCGTAGGCGGTTTGTCGCGTCTGCTGTGAAACCCCGAGGCTCAACCTCGGGCCTGCAGTGGGTACGGGCAGACTAGAGTGCGGTAGGGGAGATTGGAATTCCTGGTGTAGCGGTGGAATGCGCAGATATCAGGAGGAACACCAATGGCGAAGGCAGATCTCTGGGCCGTAACTGACGCTGAGGAGCGAAAGCATGGGGAGCGAACAGGATTAGATACCCTGGTAGTCCATGCCGTAAACGTTGGGAACTAGATGTAGGGTCCATTCCACGGATTCTGTGTCGCAGCTAACGCATTAAGTTCCCCGCCTGGGGAGTACGGCCGCAAGGCTAAAACTCAAAGGAATTGACGGGGGCCCGCACAAGCGGCGGAGCATGCGGATTAATTCGATGCAACGCGAAGAACCTTACCAAGGCTTGACATATACCGGAAACGTCTGGAAACAGTCGCCCCGCAAGGTCGGTATACAGGTGGTGCATGGTTGTCGTCAGCTCGTGTCGTGAGATGTTGGGTTAAGTCCCGCAACGAGCGCAACCCTCGTTCTTTGTTGCCAGCACGTAATGGTGGGAACTCAAAGGAGACTGCCGGGGTCAACTCGGAGGAAGGTGGGGATGACGTCAAATCATCATGCCCCTTATGTCTTGGGCTTCACGCATGCTACAATGGCCGGTACAAAGGGCTGCAATACCGTAAGGTGGAGCGAATCCCAAAAAGCCGGTCTCAGTTCGGATTGAGGTCTGCAACTCGACCTCATGAAGTCGGAGTCGCTAGTAATCGCAGATCAGCAACGCTGCGGTGAATACGTTCCCGGGCCTTGTACACACCGCCCGTCAAGTCATGAAAGTCGGTAACACCCGAAGCCAGTGGCCCAACCGCAAGGAGGGAGCTGTCGAAGGTGGGATTGGTAATTAGGACTAAGTCGTAACAAGGTAGCCGTACCGGAAGGTGCGGCTGGATCACCTCCTTTCTAAGGAGCATCTGGCGAGATCGAGTCCTCGTGATTCGACATCGTCCAGGCGCCGGATCTGAAGCATTCGTCTTCAGCCGGTAGCTCATGGGTGGAACATTGACATTGTGACCAGGACCTGCAGTTGTCCTCTCAGTACGTTCCCTTCGGGGGACTGGAACGGGGGTCGACCGAAGGCCTGGTCTTCTGCACGCTGTTGGGTCCTGAGGGACCGGGCCGCACCGAAGTCTGGTGCGAAACTTTCCTCTGGACCTCGTTGTTGACTGGAGATCTTCCAGGCACAAGGGGTACCGCCCGTAATTTGAGAACTACACAGTGGACGCGAGCATCTTAGATAGAGATGTGTGCCTTAGGGTGCGCATCGATATCACAGAAAAACAAGACTTGGTCGCCTCAAACACCCGTTTACGGGTGTCTCAGCGACCAAATCATTGGTCAATCTCCGGTCCTGCTTTGCTTAGGCACAGTGGATCCGGCGATCGATTCTTACTCATGTGAAATCAAGTTTCTAAGTGCAAACGGTGGATGCCTTGGCATCTGGAGCCGAAGAAGGACGTATAAATCTGCGATAAGCCTCGGGGAGCTGATAATAGAGCTTTGATCCGAGGATCTCCGAATGGGGAAACCCCGCCAGGGGCAGCAATGTTACCTGGTGACTCCCGCCTGAATATATAGGGCGGGTAGAGGGAACGTGGGGAAGTGAAACATCTCAGTACCCACAGGAAGAGAAAGCAACCGCGATTCCGTTAGTAGTGGCGAGCGAAACCGGATCAGGCCAAACCGATCATGTGTGATAGCCGGCAGGCGTTGCATGGTCGGGGTAGTGGGACTTTTCAGCAGCTACTGCCGTACTGCAAGAGTCACGAAAGTTGTATAGACGAATGGCATTGAAAAGCCAGCCACAGAGGGTGCCAGCCCCGTAGTCGAAATGCAGCAATCGCTCGAGAAGTATCCCAAGTAGCACGGGGCCCGAGAAATCCCGTGTGAATCTGTCAGGACCACCTGATAAGCCTAAATACTCCCAGATGACCGATAGCGGACAAGTACCGTGAGGGAAAGGTGAAAAGTACCCCGGGAGGGGAGTGAAATAGTACCTGAAACCGTTTGCATACAAACCGTTGGAGCCTCCATAGCAGGGGTGACAGCGTGCCTTTTGAAGAATGAGCCTGCGAGTTAGTGATATGTGGCGAGGTTAACCCGAGAGGGGAAGCCGTAGCGAAAGCGAGTCTGAATAGGGCAATTCAGTCGCATGTTCTAGACCCGAAGCGAAGTGATCTATCCATGGCCAGGTTGAAGCGCGTGTAAAACCGCGTGGAGGACCGAACCCACTTCAGTTGAAAATGGAGGGGATGAGCTGTGGATAGGGGTGAAAGGCCAATCAAACTTCGTGATAGCTGGTTCTCTCCGAAATGCATTTAGGTGCAGCGTTGCGTGTTTCTTGCCGGAGGTAGAGCTACTGGATGGCCGATGGGCCCTAAAAGGTTACTGACGTCAGCCAAACTCCGAATGCCGGTAAGTGAGAGCGCAGCAGTGAGACGGTGGGGGATAAGCTTCATCGTCGAGAGGGAAACAACCCAGACTACCAACTAAGGTCCCAAAGCGTGTGCTAAGTGGAAAAGGATGTGGAGTTGCAGAGACAACCAGGAGGTTGGCTTAGAAGCAGCCATCCTTGAAAGAGTGCGTAATAGCTCACTGGTCAAGTGATTCCGCGCCGACAATGTAACGGGGCTCAAGCACACCACCGAAGTTGTAGATTTCGTGTAATAGCCAGGCATCCCCTTGAGGGGTGTCCAGGCACACGGAGTGGTAGGAGAGCGTCGTGTGGCGAGCGAAGCGGCGGTGTGAACCAGCCGTGGACGCCACACGAGTGAGAATGCAGGCATGAGTAGCGAAAGACGGGTGAGAAACCCGTCCTCCGAAAGACCAAGGGTTCCAGGGCCAGGCTAATCCGCCCTGGGTAAGTCGGGACCTAAGGCGAGGCCGACAGGCGTAGTCGATGGACAACGGGTTGATATTCCCGTACTGACGAAAAACCGCCCAAACTAATCCAGTAATGCTAAGTGTCTGAATCCCGGTGACCGATCCCTTCGGGGAGGAGCTCCGGGCCTAGCACACGACCCTACGCTGGTGCGGTTAGCGTATTAACAGGTGTGACGCAGGAAGGTAGCTGAGCCGGGCGATGGTTGACCCGGTCCAAGAGTGTAGGCCGAGAGATAGGCAAATCCGTCTCTCATGAAGGTTGAGACTCGATGGGACGCCGTCAAGGCGAATTCAGTGATCCTATGCTGCCGAGAAAAGCATCGACGCGAGGTTTTAGTCACCCGTACCCTAAACCGACTCAGGTGGTCAGGTAGAGAATACTAAGGAGATCGAGAGAATCGTGGTTAAGGAACTCGGCAAAATGCCCCCGTAACTTCGGGAGAAGGGGGGCCTGAAGGGTGAAGGGATTTACTCCTGGAGCTCCAGAAGGCCGCAGAGACCAGTGGGAAGCGACTGTTTACTAAAAACACAGGTCCGTGCGAAGTCGCAAGACGATGTATACGGACTGACGCCTGCCCGGTGCTGGAAGGTTAAGCGGAACGGTTAGCACTTCGGTGCGAAGCTGAGAAGTTAAGCCCCAGTAAACGGCGGTGGTAACTATAACCATCCTAAGGTAGCGAAATTCCTTGTCGGGTAAGTTCCGACCTGCACGAATGGCGTAACGACTTCCCAGCTGTCTCAACCGCGAACTCGGCGAAATTGCACTACGAGTAAAGATGCTCGTTACGCGCAGAAGGACGGAAAGACCCCGTGACCTTTACTACAGCTTGGTATTGGTGTTCGGTGTGGCCTGTGTAGGATAGGTGGGAGACTGTGAAGCTTGGACGCCAGTTCAGGTGGAGTCATTGTTGAAATACCACTCTGGTCATATTGGATATCTAACTACGAACCCTAATCGGGTTCTGGGACAGTGCCTGGTGGGTAGTTTAACTGGGGCGGTTGCCTCCTAAAGAGTAACGGAGGCGCCCAAAGGTTCCCTCAATCTGGTTGGTAATCAGATGTCGAGTGTAAGTGCACAAGGGAGCTTGACTGTGAGACTGACAAGTCGAGCAGGGACGAAAGTCGGGACTAGTGATCCGG